>Ga0247608_10000002_pt1 | contig 564106 bp, 569 predicted proteins | sample 176DNAGHGlowgp2_FD_193490 | JGI IMG/M metagenome (GOLD analysis project Ga0247608, IMG submission 193490) | Sheep rumen microbial communities from Palmerston North, Manawatu-Wanganui, New Zealand - 1766 DNA GHGlow gp2 | ecosystem: Host-associated > Mammals > Digestive system > Stomach > Rumen...
TCCTTTCCTAAATGTGTTGAGCCATTTGAGGTAAGCACATATCAAATATATAATTTTAATACCATAGTGAGTATCTTTTTCTCACTACAATTATAATTATACTCAAAAATTAGCAATTGTCAATACAGAGTGCTAATTTTTCTTCTTTTGGATATAGATTTAGAAATATTTAAATCCTGATATCTTAAAATTCAAAGCAATGAAAAAGGCCAAAATCTTCATTCTAATCTTAACGGAATATTATTATTTTCCGAGCATAAAAAAAGACTAGTTTTAACTAGTCTTTATTCTATTTATATTAGTTCTTCTTTGCTTTAATTGCGGCTTGTGCTGCTGCAAGTCTTGCTGTTGGAACTCTATAAGGTGAGCATGATACATAGTTTAATCCTACTTTATTGCAGAATTCAATACTTGCTGGATCTCCTGCATGTTCTCCACATATTCCAAGTTCTATATTTGGATTTGCTTTTTTTCCTAATTCAACTGCTAATTGAATTAATTGTCCTACACCTTTTTGATCTATTGATGCGAATGGATCTGTTTCAAATATTCTTTTTTTATAATAATCTTCTAAGAATTTTCCTGCATCATCTCTTGAAAATCCATATGTCATTTGTGTTAAATCATTTGTTCCAAAACTAAAGAAGTCAGTTATATCCGCTAATTTATCAGCTATTAGTGTTGCTCTTGGAATTTCAATCATTGTACCCACCATATAGCTTATATTTACTCCTGCTTGTTTAATTATCTGATCTGCTGTTTGTGTAACAATACTCTTTACATATTTTAATTCATTTTCATCTCCAATTAATGGAATCATTATTTCTGGTTTTACTTGTATTCCTTTTTTAGAAACATTTATTGCAGCTTGTATTACTGCAGTTGTTTGCATTACTGCTATTTCAGGGTATGTTATTGATAGTCTACATCCACGATGTCCCATCATTGGATTAAATTCTTTTAATGAATCTATTCTTGACTTTAATTCTTCATAACTTATATTTAGACTTTTTGCTAGTTCTTGTATTTCTTCTTCTTTTTTTGGTAAAAATTCATGTAGTGGTGGATCTAAGTATCTTATTATTACTGGTAATCCATTCATTGTTTCAAATAGTTTTTCAAAATCATTTCTTTGATATGGAAGTATTTTTCCTAGCGCAAATTTTCTTTTTTCTAGATCGGGAGCTGCAATCATCATTCTAAAGTTAAATATTCTGTCTTTATCAAAGAACATATGCTCTGTTCTACATAATCCTATTCCTTTTGCTCCAAAGTTTTTTGCAGTTTCTGCGTCTTTTGGAGTGTCTGCATTTGTTCTAACTTCTAATGTTTTTACTTCATCAGCCCAATTCATAAATGTTTCAAAGTTTCCTGAAATTGTTGCTGCTTTTGTTTTGATTTCTCTATCATATACATTTCCTGTTGTTCCGTCTAGGGATAATATATCTTTTTCATGCAAAACTTTTCCATTTGGAAGTGTTAATGTTTTTGATTTTTCGTTTATCACTATATTTGTACATCCTGATACACAACATCTTCCCATTCCACGAGCAACTACTGCTGCATGTGATGTCATTCCACCATGTACTGTTAAAATACCACATGCATTTTTCATTCCTGTTATATCTTCAGGAGATGTTTCTGTTCTTACTAGTATTGTCTTTTCTTTATTTTTTGTAGCTTCTTCTACATCTTTTGCATTAAAATAAATTCTACCACACGCTGCTCCAGGGGATGCTGCTAGTCCTTGTGCTACTGGAGTTGCTGTTTTTAAATCTTCTTCATCAAATGTATCATGTAATAATTGGTCTAAAGTTGTTGGTTCTACTTTTAATAGTGCTTCTTCTTTTGTTATTAATCCTTCTTGAACCATATCTACTGCTACTTTAAGTGCTGCTTGTGCTGTCCTTTTTCCATTTCTAGTTTGAAGCATATAAAGTTTTCCGTTTTCAATTGTAAATTCCATATCTTGCATATCTTTATAATGATTTTCTAGTATTTTTGCATTTTTTTGGAATTCTTCATATATGTTAGGCATTATTTCTTTTAAGGATTCTATTGATTGTGGAGTACGTATTCCTGCTACTACGTCTTCTCCTTGAGCATTTATTAAAAATTCTCCATATAGTTTATTTTCTCCTGTTGCTGGATTTCTTGTAAATGCTACTCCTGTTCCTGATGTATTTCCTCTATTTCCATATACCATTTCTTGAACGTTTACTGCTGTTCCCCAACTATGTGGTATATTATTCATCTTTCTATATACTTCTGCTCTTTCATTATTCCAAGATCTAAATACTGCTTTTATTGCTTCAAATAATTGTACTTTTGGATCTTGAGGAAAGTCTTGTCCTTTTAATTGTTTGTATAAAGTTTTGAATCTCATTGTAACTTCAAACATTGCATTTGCATCTAGTTCATTATCTAGTTTTACATGTTTTTCTTGCTTTATCTTTGTTAATAGATTTTCAAATTCTTGTCTATCTAATCCATCTACTACATCTGCATACATTCCTATGAATCTTCTATAAGAGTCACATACAAATCTTGGGTCGTTTGTAAGTTTTATTAGTCCTGTTGCGACATTATCGTTCATTCCAAGATTTAGTATTGTATCCATCATTCCAGGCATTGATGCACGTGAACCACTTCTTACTGACACTAGTAATGGATTGCTAGGGTCTCCTAGCTTTTTATTTGTCTCGTATTCTAGTTTTGAAATATTTAGCATTATTTCATTTGCTATATTGTTATCAATATTTTTATTGTTCTGATAATAACTATTACATGCTTCTGTTGTTACAGTAAATCCTTTTGGTACAGGCAAACCAATATTGGTCATTTCTGCTAGATTTGCTCCTTTTCCTCCAAGGAGTTCTCTCATATCTTTGTTTCCTTCTTTAAATGAATATACGTATTTCATTGTATCTCCCCTTTAGTATTACTATTTAAGTATAACATATTTTTATCTTTTTTTCAAAAAAAAATACCGAAATAAATCGGTATTTACTATTTGAATTTTTTTTGTTGTGGTTCTTCATTTAAAACATTAGTAAAATGATTATATTTTACTACAAGAACTCTTTCTAATGTTTCTATTTTTTTAGATATTCTATTATATTCTTCAAAATCATCTTTTACACTTTCTAATTGTTCTGCAGAAAGATTTCTTGATAAAGTTGTATTTAATTTTCTATCTAATACTACTGCTCTTACTTTAAGTGTTCTTATTTTTTCTTCTATTTTTTCTATACTATTATTAAGTTCTTTTTCCATATTTTTCTCTCCCTTTGTGTTGTTATTATACTACTTTTATATTTATTGTCAAGTTATTTTTTTAGTGCTCTAGGGTGTGAGTGTATGAATACGTTTTTTAGTCGTTCATTTGATACATGCGTATATATTGCGGTTGTTTTTAGATTTTCGTGTCCAAGTAATTCTTGTACACTTTTTAAGTCTGCTCCACTATCTAACATGTGTGTTGCGAATGTATGTCTTAATGTATGTGGTGAAATATTTAATTTTAATGAGCTTTTTTTTAATACTTCTTTTACTATTAGTTCTATTTTATTTGTTGTAAGCTGTTTTCCTTTATTATTTATTAATAAGTAACTATCATATATATTACCTTTAAATAATTCTTTATATGTATCAATGTATAGTTTTATTGATTCTTTTGCTTTATTACCAAACAATACTATTCTTTCTTTATTTCCTTTTCCTAGTATATTTATTTGGTTTTCTTTTATTTTTATGTCTTTTATTTTTATATTTACCAATTCTGAAACTCTTATTCCTGTTGAGTATAAAAGTTCTATTATTAGTTTATTTCTTATTCCGTCTTTTTCTTCTATATCTATTGAATTTAATAGTTTTTCCATTTCTTCATAGTTTAAGTATTTTGGTAGTTTTTTTTCTTTTTTTGGATTTGATATTAGTGTCATTGGATTATTTTTTATATTTTTTTCTTTTAGTGAGTATTTAAAAAATGATCTTAATGCGCTTATTTTTCTTGAAATTGATGATGCTTCATATTTATTATCATGTAAAAAGCTTAGATATTTTCTTATTGTATTGTAATCTATATAATTAATGTTTGTTATTTTATTTTCTTTTAAAAAATTATTGAATAATTCTAAATCTTTTTCATAGCTTATTATTGTTTTTTTTGAGTATCCTTTTTCATATTCTAAATATTCTATAAATTTATTAATTATCTTATCCATTATACCACCTAGTATAATTATAGTTTTTTTGTGTTTTTTAATCAAGAAAAATCCTCCATATTGGAGGATTTTTTACATCATATCTTCTAACTTATCGTCCATCTTATTCATCATTTTGGACATTTTTCTCATTAATGGTTTATTGTATTTTTGGTACATTAATACTGATCCTGCACCTAATGCCATTAACATCATTGATTTAGCCATTTTCACTTTAATCACCTCGCTAGAAGAAGTTGTATATATTTCTATATACATTAGTATTATTTTCTTTTTTTTATTTTTTATTCAAGAAATTTTTTAAATTTTCTTCTAATGATGTTTTTCTTATATATTCTTCATTATTGTTTACACTATAAATAAATGCTTCTGGTTCTCCTAATATTATTAGTTTTCTTTTTGCTCGTGTGATTGCTGTATATATCAGTTTTTTATAAAGCATTCTTTTATAGTATTTTGAAATTGGAAGTATTACTGTATCAAATTCACTTCCTTGTGATTTGTGTATACTAATTATATATCCATGTTTTATTTTATTGAAGTCTTTTGGCAAGTATTTTACTATGTTTCCATCATAGTCTACATATATTTCGTTTTTTTTAGATTCTGATACTGAGGCAGGTATTATTTTTTCTATTATTCCTATATCTCCATTAAATACGTTGTCGTCAGGCATATTTACTAATTGCAGAATTTTATCATTTTCTCTAAATATAACGTCTCCTGATTCTATTTCTTTTTTGTTTTTTTCTTTTGGATTGAATACTTCTTGCAATGTTTTATTTAGTGAGTCTATTCCTACTATTCCTGCATACATTGGTGCCATTATTTGGAATTTTTTATATGTGTATTTTTTTTCTTTTAGTTGGTTACATATATTTTCTAGGCTAGGTTTTATATTTATTGAATCACATTCCAGGAATTGATAATCACTTTTTTTATCAATAAATGTTTCTGATAGTTCATTGTTTCTTATTTCTTCTGCAAGTTTATTTATATATGAGTCTTCTTTTTGTCTATATAATGTATTTAGTTTTATGGTAGGAATTAGTTCTGAATTTATTAAATCTTTTAATACTTGTCCTGGACCAACACTTGGTAGTTGGTTATCATCTCCTACTAATACTAGTTTTATGTTATCTGTTAATCCTTTAAATAAGCTTCCTAGTAGGTTTATATCTATCATACTCGTTTCATCTATGATTATTAGTTTTTGCATTGCTTTATCGTATTCATTTACTTGAAATTCGTTTGTGTCTTTATTCCATTTTAGAAATCTATGTATTGTTGATGCTGGAAGATTAGTCGATTCTGATAAGCGCTTTGCTGCTCTTCCAGTTGGAGCTAGTAATGCGATTTCTTCTACTGCTTCTTTTAATGATAGATTATTTAGATCTTGGTATAATCTTGTTATTCCTTTTATTATTGTTGTTTTTCCTGTTCCTGGGCCACCTGTTATTATTGTTATATTTTCTGTTAATGATGTTTTTATTGCATTTAATTGTTCTTCATTGTATTCTATATTTAAATATTTTTCTAATTCTTTTATATCACTATCTATTGTTTTATATTTTTTTTGTTTTAATGTTTTTAATATTTGTATCTTTTTTATTATTTCCAATTCTGAATCAAATATATCTTTTAAATAATATTTTTCGTAATCTGTTATTATTTTATATTCTTCTTTTAATATATTTAGATAACTTCTAAAAATATTAATATCTATTTCTAGTTTTAAGTATTTACAAGTATTTTCATATATTTCATCGAAGGTTAAGTATGTATCTCCGTTTTGAAATGTTATTTGACTCATTATATATAATATACAATATTTTATTCTATTTTCGTCGTCTTTTGATACATCCATATTTAAAGCAATTTGGTCTATTTTTGTAAATGGTATGTCTTCTATTTTATCAAGTATACTATAAATGTTTGTTTCAATTTTATTCATTGTATACTGCTTGTATTTATTATATATTTCGAGTGAATCTTGCATTGTAAATCCTAATTCTGTTAGGTATACAATTGTTTTGTGGCTTTCTTCATATGTATATAATGTATTATATATAGTATCTGCTTTTTTCTTTGTTAATTTTGGTATTAATGATAGGCATGACTTATCTTCTAGTATCATATCTAGGCAATTTTCTCCTAATATTGTTACTATATTTCTAGCTAGTTTTTCTCCAATTCCTTTAAATAAGTCGCTACATAGAAATTCAATTATTCCTTCTTTATCATCTGGTTTTAATCTTTCATATTCTGATACTTGATATTGTAGTCCATATTTGGGATGTTCTATTAATTCTCCATAAAATATATAATTATCGTCTATTTTTAATTCAGCAAAGTATCCTGTAAATGTTATTGTTTTGTTTATATATAGTTCTAGATTTTCATCATTTGTGTCTTTTACTTTAAAAATTCCTATTATATATCCTTTTTCACTTTTGTATATATCTCTTTTAAATATTCCTTTTATATATTTTTTCATTTTATCACTGTCCTATATAATAATACCATATTTTTTCTTTCAAACCTAAAAAAAATAACCAATTGGTTATTTTTTAGTATATGTTTTTGAAGTTGCGCTTTGATTTATTTTCCAAATTTCTTTTCCTTTTTGGATCATTTCTTCATATTCACTATCGTCCATGAATGAATATTCACTTCTTAATTTATCTCCTGCATTAGCGTGTTCTTCTTTTTCATAGTCAATAGCTGTTTTGAAAGAATAAGCTGTACCTAAAGCTATTCCTAATCCTATTAAAGCAGCAATTATTTTATTTGTTTTATTTATTTTATCTTCTTTTTTACCTAACTGTGTTAATTTATCAAACTTTTCTATATCATTACGAACTAATTCAGAATAAATACCTTCTTTAATTCTTGTTGGAATATTAAGTTCAATTGTACTTGTTTTTGTATCATCTAATTTAATTGTGAATATATATTGTATTACTTTTTCATCAAATAATAATTCTTTTTTTGCAGATAATAATTTATCTGTTACAACGTCATTAACAAGCGATGTGATAACATCTTGTGAGCTTATTCTAATTGATTTCCCATTTTTACTTGTTCTTAAGTTTTGATTTATGTATATACCTTTACTTCCATTATTTTCATATGTTTCTGGACTCTCATAGTAGAATTTTGTTCTTATATTTTCCATATAATCCCCCTCTTTACGTGATAGTATTATACACTTTTTTATTAAAATGTCAAGTTTTTTTGTGTTTTTTATACAATTAAGGTTGTATCATCTATGAATTTATAATTTCTATATTTTAGTTCTCTTATTAGTTTAAATAGTGCGATATCCTTTTCTTTTGCTTCTATCATTATATCTATATCTTTCTTTTGATTTTGAATTATCTTTAATAAATTAATAAAGTCTTCTATATTTATATAATCATTATGGCTTCTAAATTCTTTTTTAGTTTTTGAAGATGATAAATGTATTTTTGATATATCTTCATTCCACGTTTTTATTATTTGTTCTATATAGTCTTCTAATTTTTCTCCTTCGTTATTGCATATATAATGATGATAATCAAGTACCATAGGTATATTTAGTCTATTGCATATATATAATGTATCTTTAATATTAAATACTTTATCATCATTTTCTATGATTATCATATTTTTCGTTTCTTCATCTAGTAAACTAAAATTATTTATAAATCTCGTAATACTATTTTTCTTTCCTAAAACGTTGCTTCCTATATGAATTATCATGTATGTTTTTAAGTTCATTGCTTTTAACATATTTTTATGGAATTTGATTATATTAATAGTAGACTTCACTATTTCTTTGTTTGTGCTATTTAATACACAAAATTGATCTAGATGAATGTCTACTCTTAGATTATTTTTATTTATTATCTCTCCTATATTCTTTAATTGTTCTTTAAAATGTTTTAATACATTAAATTTTACATTTGGATGTGTTATAAGTGGGAATATATTTGATGACATCCTATAAAAATGAATTCCATTTCTTATATTATATATTAGTATTTGTTCTAAATTAATTAGGTTTGTTTTTATTATTTGTTGTAGTTTTTTATTTGCTTCTTTTAATCCTTGTTCCTTTATAATTTTTTCGTAATTATTATATGTTATTGTATGTGATGATGTTATGTTTAGTGTCTTTGGTATTGATACATATCCGAATCTTATCTTCATTTTATCACCTTTAATAATATTTACAAAAAGGAGGCTTTTATGAGTATAAAATTATCACGTGTGATTGCTGTTATTGGTACTATTATTCTATCTTTTGTTTTTCATTTTGTTTATGATTTGATTCCTAATTTTATTACTTCTATATTTTTCCCTGTAAATGAAAGTATTTGGGAACATATGAAACTCTTATATACTTCTATTATAGGATATGGAATTATTGATTATTTTTTGATGAAGAAGTTTAATTTAAAATATAATAATTTTTTATTTAATTTGTTTTTTATTTCGTTTTCTAGCGTTATTGTTTATCTTCTATTATTTTTACCGATATACTATAGTATTGGGGAAAATATGTTTATTTCTATTGGTTTGATGGTAATAACTTTTATTATTGTTTATGTTATGAGTTATTTTATTTTAATCATGGATCAAAGAAAAAATGATTATTTATGGATAATACCTATAATTTTTTGTTATTTTATTTTTGGTTATCTAACATATTTTCCTATTAAAACTCATTTATTTTTTGATACAAATGATGAAATATATGGAATAAAAAGAGAAACTCAATAGTTTCTCTAATCTATATATAAACGCTAATGCGATTAGCGTACCTTAATAACATTTTTATTCTACATTTAGTATATTCATATTTCTTTTTTTTATGCATTATTTATGACTAAAAAAGTTTTCTAAATCATTGCATGTTCCACAATTAGGTATAACTTTCTCTACTTTAAAATTATTAACTAAGTTAAAAGCTTCACCCATATGATCGTAGTCTCCATGTGGTGATTGTCAAAAAGTAAGTCGAATGGAAATTGTTTTTTACAAATAAAAAGATGCTTATTTAAGCACCTAATGTTTATTATATATTAATTATTTCTTGAGTTTTTATATAGTTATAAAATTCGTCACAATTTATATGATATTTTGGTTGGTTATATTTATATATAAAAATATCATATTTTAAATCTAGATTGATTTCATTTTTTCTACTATCTATGAATTTAATCTTTACATCATTTAAAAGTGTTTCTATATTATTATATTCATGAATTCCTTTCTCATCATACCAAGAATGTTCAAACCAGTAATGCTTATTATTTAATTGGAATGTAAGAAAAGTATGTGATGGTAGATTTTCATTATCATCAATATAAATAAAATATGTATCACAATCTATATTAGCATCATTAAATAGTTTTCTTTCAAGTTCAACTTGATCCCAGCAAACACCACATTTACTTGATAATAATTCTTCTGGACTTAATAAAAAATAAAATTTATAAAAATCTTTATCCCAACTTTCACTGTTAATTAAGTTGTTACCGTTTTTATCTTTAAAACCATATTCTATATTATCTAGTTCATCCATTATTTTTAAAACTCTATTCATAAATATCACATCCTATAAATATTATATCATACAAGTTCATATTCTCTAGCAATTATTCTATCATCAGAGCAGTATTTGATTACATATTCATTATCTTGCTTACAAATAATAATACCCACTGTATCATTTTCATCAATCGTCTTAATGTTTTTATCAATATAATTCATATATGTCATTATTTGACCTGTATGTTCTTTCTTTAGTTCAGTTACTTTTAATTCTACTACTACATAACATCTATATTTAATATTATAAAGAAGTAAATCAATATAATTATATCTATCATCAATTTTAATTTTATATTCACTACCTATAAAACTAAATGAATTACCAAGTTCTTTCATAAATGATTCTATATCTTCTAATATTAGATGATGTAGTGCTTTTTCAGTAGCTATTTCTATATTATTCCTATTTCTAATTAAAATAGGATTTGGCACTAAATCTTTTGCATCAATTTTTTCACTATTCATAAGTTTGTTCTTTGTTTCAATTGGTAACCTTTCATATTCACTGTTCTTAATTATTTCTTCTAATTGTCTTTTTGAAAGATTCCTTTTTTCTATTTGTTGAGCATAATAATTTATCTCATTGTTATCAGTTAAACTAAACAATTGTCTTATGTGACTAATTGATAATTTGGTCCCCAGTGGGGACCATTTTTGTTTCTCAAAGAATTGATACAATTGTCTCATTCTTCTTAAAGTTCTCGGATTGTATTTCTTATCAACTTCAACTGTTAACTTATTAGAATAATTACCAATTATATCATCACCATACTTACTTCCTGCTTCTAATAGTAATTTACCTACTTCATAATGTGTTAAAAGAGTATGTCTTTCTTTTGAATAATCTTTTATTTTCGAATATACTTCATCGTCAATTAATTTGTTTTTAATCTCATTATAATAATTCATATCTACTCCTTTCTATGGTATACATGTTTCTATTTTTAATTTATTATTCTTAATCTTAAATAAAATACTTCCATCTTTATCTGTTCTATATATTTTAGAATTTTCTAGATTATTTAATACTTCTTTATTTGGATGTCCATATCGATTATTCTTACCAACACTAATTACAGAATATTTAGGATTTATCACGTTAATAAACTCAATACTTGAACTTGTCTTACTTCCATGATGTCCTACCTTTAAAACATCTATATCTGGTAAATTATATTTATCTAATATTTCTTTTTCAGTAGTTATTGATGCATCTCCCATAAACATAAATTTATATCCATCAAGTTCTGTATATATAATATTACTATTATCATTCTCATTATCATATTCTTTAGTTTGTAAAAAATATAATTTATTCTTATCTATATTTAATTCATTTATACATGAATAATGTTTAATTTTCTTTTTATCTAATACTTTAATTAGTTCTTTTTCTAAATCATTATAAGGTCCACAATTAAATATCACTTTATCTACTTTAAAATTATTAACTAAATTTATAGCTTCTCCCATGTGGTCAAAATCTCCATGAGTTAATATTAAATTGTTTATTTTTTTTATTCCTTTTGATTTTAAATAAGGGATAGTTTTACTTTCTACAATTTGAGAATAGTCATTTCCTCCTGTATCTATTAATATTGTTTTATTTAAATTTTCGATTAAGATTGAGTCTCCTTGTCCTACATTTAACATTGTAACTATATTTTCTTGTGCTATTTGTTTTATATTTGTGTGAATTAGTAATAACACTATTAATGGTATTGTTTTTATTGTTTTTTTACTGCGTATTCCGCTAATAAAAAACATTATTGTTATATAGTAAATTATTGTTAAATACCATGGAATATGTGATAGTATTATATTTATATTTAATTTTGAAATTAGTAATGATAGTTTTTCGAGTATGTTTATTAATAGTAATAATATACTATCTAATGGTTTTATTATTAATGTTAAGATTGATAATGGAAATATTATTATTGATATTAGTGGAACAAATATTAAGTTTATAAATGGAGTTAATAAGTTTATTTCATGAAAACTATTTATAGAAATTGGTATACTTGATAGAAATGATATAATACTTGTCATTAGTATTTTTAAAAAATAGTTTTTATATTTATTTATTGTTTTTGAAAATAAAATAAGTGATGTTGCTATTGCAAAACTATATATGAAGCCAGTGTTATATATATAAAATGGATTATAGATTAGTAGTATTATCAGATCTATAATTATTAAGTATAATGTTTTGATTTTTAGTTTTAATAATTTATTTATGCTTATTAATATATACAGTATTAGTGCTCTTAATACTGATGGAGTGTAATTTGTTAAGAATGCAAAAAATATAAAGAATATTATTATAATTATATAGTTTATTGTTTCTTTTGTTTTTATTCTTTTTAATATAAATATTAATATTGACGCGAATAGTGAAAGATGCATTCCTGATACTGCGAATAAATGACTTATACCATTAGTTTGATATGTTTGTTTTGTTTCCTTTTCTATATCATTTATTCCTAATATAAATGTTTTTAAATATTCTTTTGCTTTAAATTTATCTATGTGTTTTATTAGAATATTTTTTATTTTATATTTTAATGATATATTCTCTTTTACTAATTCTATTTTTGATACTTTGAATATATAGTTTATTCTTTTGCTTTTTAAATAATTTCTATAATTAAATTGATTAAATAATGTGTTTTTACTTGGTATTTGTAATTCACCATATATTTTAATTTTGTCTCCCAATTTATATTTTATTTTATCTTTATATGTAACTAATATTTTTTCTTTTCCTATTAGTTCTATTTGAGTCCTATTATCTATTTCTTTTATGTCATTTATTATTCCTATTATTACATTTTCATCTTTATATTTTGATATATTATTTCTTTTTATTCTATAATATGTGATGCCTAATGTTATGAATAAAAAGATTATAATTATTTTATAAAGTAATGTAATCTTTAAATTTTTCAAATATACTTGTACCAATTCCTTTTATGTTTGTTATTTCTTCTAGTGTTTTGAATGAACCATTTTCTTCTCTATATTTTATTATTGCTTGTGCTTTTGATTCTCCTATTCCTGGAAGTGTTTCTAATTCTTCTAGAGATCCTGTATTTATTGATATTTTATTGTTTTTTGATTGTTCTTTGCTTGTTTTTTCTTCTTTTTCTTCTTTTGGTTTTATACAGGCTTCATTTATTGTGTCTGGACAACTGCATTCTTTTTCTATATATTGTGTTATTGTTTTTGGCGATGATTCTTCTTGTTTTATTTTTTCTATTTCGTATTTATTGTATATTATTATTACCATTTCGTCTTTTAAGTTTTTACTTAAATTTATTAGAGAGGTATCTGCATTTTCTGTTAATCCACCACTTATTTTTATCACGTCACTTACTCTATCGCCTTCTTTTAGTTTATAGACTCCTGGGTTATTTATTTCTCCTTTTATATCTACTTTTATGTCTTTTGGTTCTATAATTTCTTCTTGGTTTTGTGCTATTGTTTCTATTGGTTCTTCTATGATTTCTGGTTCTTCTAAGTCTTCTTTTGATGTTTTAATAATTGTTATTGTTGCAAATAATGTTAAAGCTATGATTGCTAAAAAGTATTTTGAATATTTGATTATTTTTTCTTTCATTTAATTCCTCCTTTAGGCATCTATAAATATAGTACGATTTATTTTTGTCATTTCCTTAAAAAAAAATGAATTATTTTTCTAATTCATTTATTGCTTCTTTTAAAGTAGATATTCCTACTATTTTTATATCGTAATTTTTTTCTTGTTTTATTTTTATTGCTTCTTCATAGTTTTCGCCGTTAGGAACTAAGAAAATGTCTGCTTTGTTTTTTACTGCTCCTATTAATTTGTATTTTACTCCCCCTATTTCTCCTACGTTTCCATATGTATCTATTGTTCCCGTTCCTACTACTGTTCTTCCTTTCGCTAAATCTTTATTTGTTAAGTAACTATATACTGTTAATGCAGTCATCATTCCTCCTGATGGGCCTGATTCTTTTTTTCTATATTTTATATCTATTTTATGATTTGATTCTATTTCAAATGTTTCTTTTATTGCTGCTCCTATTATCGTTCTTCCTTCATAGTTTATTAATTCTGCAGTTCTTTTATATTCTTTTCCATCATTTATTACTGTTATTTCTACTGTTTTTCCTTCTTTATAGTTATTTATTTTTTTACATCTTCTATTTTATTTATTTCTATGTCATCTATTTTAATTATTTGGTCTTTAATTTTTAAGTCTGTTTTTGCTTCTTTGAAAATATTTGTTACATATATTTTTTCATTTTTTGTTTTAAATTCTTCATTTGCTTCTTTGAATGCGGCGTATTGTGCATTGCTTATTGCTTCTTTCATACTTAGTTTATCAATGAAATTCATTTCTTCTTCTGTATAATTATATAAAACTTCTTCTTTTTTTAATACATCCCAATTTTTGTTTAGTTTTGATATTAATAGTGTTGGTATTGTTGATTTCATTTCTGATACATATGCGAAGTTTAATGTTCCGTTTAAGTTGTTTTTGTTGTCTATTTCTATTCTTTTTGAAATATCTATTATTCCTCCTGGCATTTCTATATAGAATGGTAGTTTGATTGTAAATATAAGGAATAATGTAATTAGAGTGACTAAAAATTTATATTCTTTTTTTATATATTTTTTTATTTCTTCATATAATTTATTAAACATATATTTATCCTTTCTATTTAATAATATCTTTTTATGGTGAATTTTATGAAAAAAATTATTTCTAGTATTCTCATTATGATTGTATTATTATTTATAATGTTTGAGATATTAACTTCATCATCTAGCATTATGGATACTGTTTCTTTTTCTTTTGGTGTATGGAAGAATAATATTTTCCCTTCTTTGTTTCCATTTTTTGTTTTATCTGAGTTTTTAGTTAATTATGGTTTTATAGAGCTTGTTTCTGAATTATTTAAACCAATTATGAATAAATGTTTTAAAATTAAGGGTGTTGGGGCTTTTGTTTTTATTATGAGTTTGATTAGTGGTTTTCCGAGTAATTCTAAGTATGTACGCGAACTATATTTAAATGGTTTAATTAATGAGTATGAAGGTACTAAATTACTTACATTTACTCATTTTTCTAATCCTCTATTTATATTAGGAACTATTTCTGTTTTATTTTTAAATAATAAGGAAATAGGATTTTTAATTCTTATTTGTCATTATATAGGTAATATAATTATTGGTTTTTTATTTAGAAATTACTATACAAGTAGTGATCAGGATTCTTCTATTTCTTTTAAAAGAGCTATTATTAATATGCATAGGAAAAGAGTTTCTGTTAATAAGTCTTTTGGTGAAGTAATGAGTAATGCGTTAATGAATGGTATTAATACTTTGTTTTTAATTTTTGGCGTTGTTACTTTGTTTTTGGTTATTACTACTATCATTGATAATAATATTAATATTCCTAAGTATTATCAAAGTATTTTAAATGGAATTGTCGAGATGACTCAGGGTTTAAAATATGTAAGTCTACTCAATATTCCACTTAAAATAAAAGGCACACTATCTGTTTTGTTTATTTCATTTGGTGGAATTAGTGTGCATATTCAATTAATTAGTATTTTAAGTGATACTAAGATTAAGTATTTTCCTTTTTTTGTAGCACGAATAATTCATGCTTGTTTATCTTCTATTTTGTTTTATTTTTTGTTTGATATTTGGATTAAATTTATTTAATTATTCATATATAAAATCAGCTGTTCCATTACTTATGAAGAATTGTTTACTTACTGTATCATATAATCCAATTTTATTTGTGTCTCTTGATTTTGCAGGTGTTAGATTCATTATTAGTGTGTCTCCTTCATATATTTGGAATCCATATACTTTTGCGTCGTATCTATTGAATGAATAAATTATATTATCAGTAGAATTAAAACTTCCTAGTAAAAGCATATTATTAACGTTATCCTGTGTTTTAATAGCAACTGTATGTGTTTGCCCCTGAAAAGTAGCCGAACCAGATTTAGCAAGTAATACACTTCTTTGTGTCACATTATCGTAAGTATTGTTTCTTATATCAGCACCAGAAGAATAGGTTTTATCTATCCAATAATATATTGATTTAGGCTCACCAAAAATAATGGTAAACGTATTAGAATCAGTAATAGTCTGAACTCCTATTATATTAGATTTTCCTGATATAGATGAAGCGTTTAAATTTTCATTTTCTACAAATTCTATGTCTAATCTTATTTCTGTATTTGTTTTTGCTTTATATCCTAGGTTAATATACTGATTTCCATTTGATTTAATATATGGTAGTGATATATATGATTCAATTGGTGGAACATATTTATTTCCATAGTTATTTGTTACTTCTGTATCGTTGTATGGATATACAATATTTATACCAAAATCAGTATTTTTAAATAGATCATTATATATTGGTATATTTGCATTGAATATTTTATTATTAGTTGCAGATGTGTATGTGCTTATGTCCATTGTTTTAAAGTATGATTCGTTGTTTAGTCTTATAGTATAGTCGTCATAAGTTATTGTTTTATTTTCCTCGTCTACTTGTAGTTTTTTTACTGTTCCATCTTGAAAAGTAAATTGAACACATATTAATGGGTCGTTACAATTATCTATATTAATTGCTTTTTTTTCGTTTAAATCTGTATATATTTTGTTTGTCATTAAATATTGTTTGTTTAATAGTTCTGTTTTTATTCCTGATGACATGTATAGTTCTTTTAGGTTTATTATTAGTTGAAACATTATTATTACTAGTACCATTGCTAAAGTAAATGATACTAACATTTCAACTAGTGTAAATGCTTTATTATTTTTCATGTTTCACCTCTAATATCTAGCTATATCTGCTTCGTAATTTCTCATTACTTCATTTTCTGTTAGAGCTCTATCATATATTAATACGTTTTGAAATTCTGCGTTGACATACGAATTCATTGGATACCCTTGTGTACTACCTGGATTTCCACCTGTTGCGAATGGGGCTAATGATGTTCTTATTGTAGCACTATTTGCGTTACTTGTATTTCCTGCCAGTATTCCATTAACATATAGTTTGTGTTCTAAATTGTCATATGTTGCTGTTATCGTATAATACTCATTTAAATTTCGAATATTATTTTCTGTTATTGATGTCCAGTTTCCATTTATATTCTTAGAACTTTGAATTTTATTTGTATTATGATATGCAAGTCCTACTCCTGCACCTTCCCAATTTCCAAAAAATTCCTGTGCACTATCTTGATTTAATGATATTATTTTAACTCTTGCTTGTAGTGTAACACCATTTGGAAATGGTATGTTAGCAGTATTTTCTAATCTTCCATAATTAGTAAGCCCATCAAATGTTATTGAGTTATTTGACCATGTAGGATTATTATATAGTGTTGCGTCATTACCATGTCCACTAAGGTCTTTCCATATTGTTGTATCGATTGAGTGACCATTTCCTGTATTGTTTATTCCGTCTAGATGTGCGATTAGTCCTTCTTCCACGTATGAGTTTCCTTTATTAAATCTCATTGTTGCGTATGTTCCGTCTTTATATTTTATTATTATTCTATAGTCTTTTTTTTCATTTGTTGTTTTTATTTGGTTTATATATTTTTTAAAGTCATTATCAAAATTAATCATGTTGTTTCTTAATTTTGTTAAGTTTTCTTCTGTAAATATCAATTTATCTATTTCTGATTTTTGAAATAATGCATCACAATAACTTGCTGTATTAAATAGTTCTACATCACAGTTTGTTATATCTATGTATCCTTCAAGTCTATTTGTAGTTTCTTCTACTAATTTGTCATAATTGTCACTATTTATATAATTTACTATATTATTTGCAAGATACATTCCTTCTACTGTGTCGTATTTAAAACTGTATTGGTAACTTCTATTTATATTTTTAAACTGTGAGTACATAAAAATTAATATTCCTATTATTACTGTTGAAAGTATTAATACTTCTGTTATTGCGAACCCCTTATTGTTTTTTATCATATTTTTTTACTCCTTTATCTTGTATTTAGTATAATAATATTATATAATATTATTAGTCTAAATGCTAGTCTAAAAAGAATATTTAGAAGAATTTTAGAGGGGATGATAAAATGCTTAGACAAATTGATTTTGAAAAAACGCCTGTTGTTGAAGCTTTAAATGATATACTAGTTGATGCTAGTAAAAGAGGTGCAAGTGATATTCACTTTGATCCTTTAGAAGAATATATGAAAGCCAGAATTAGAATTGATGGCCAATTACATGACTATGTTATTATTCCTAATGGTATTAAGAAAAATCTTATTACACGTATTAAGATTATTTCAGGAATGAATATTACTGAATCCAGACTTCCACAGGATGGTGCAATTAAAGCAACTATTAAGGATGTTGATTTGGATTTGCGTGTCTCTTCTATTCCTACTATTGAAGGTGAAAAGATTGTTATTCGTATCTTAGATTATAGTATGAGTAATTCTGGGCTTGAAACTTTAGGTTTTAGTGATGTAAATCTTAAAAAAGTTATTCAAATGATTAATGTACCTAATGGTATTATACTAATTACTGGTGCGACTGGTAGTGGTAAGTCTACTACTGTTTACTCTATTTTACAAAGACTTAATAAAGAAGAAACTAATATAATCACTGTTGAAGATCCAATAGAAATGAATATTACTGGAATCAATCAAATTCAAACTAATAGTGAAATTGGTTTGGACTTTGCTACTGCATTAAGATCTATTTTAAGACAAGATCCAAATATTATAATGATAGGAGAAATTCGTGATACTGAAACTGCAAAAATTGCTGTTCGTGCTTCTATTACTGGTCACTTAGTTCTTTCTACAATCCACACTAATGACTCATTAAATACAATTGAGAGATTACTTGATATGGATGTTGAAAGATATTTGCTATCTAGTGCTTTAACAGGTATTATTTCTCAAAAATTAGCTCGTAAATTATGTCCTCATTGTCGTACAAAACGTCCTACTACTCAATATGAAAAGGATATATTTAAAAAAGTTCTAGAACGTGATATTGAAGAAGTTTATACTGCTAATGGGTGTGAACATTGTGGTAATGGTTATACTGGTCGTATTGCTGTTCATGAAGTATTAATGATTAATCAGAATATTAAAGATGCAATTAGTTCTAATATAAGAAAAGATGCGTTAAGAGAATTGGTTTATAATTCTGATGTTATTACATTATTACAAGATGGTCTTGAAAAAGTTGTTAGTGGTTTAACTACATTTGAAGAAATTCTTAAAATTATTGAATTGGAAGAAGATGAAAAGATTGCTAATTCATCAAGTTTAAAGAAAGCCCTAGATTATACTAATATTGCTAATAATGCTGAGGAAGGTAAGGAAGTTACTTCTAAAATCAACGAAATTAAAATAGATGAAGTTCCTACTGATTTGCCTCCTATTAAACCAGTTTTCCATAAAATTGATGATATAGCTAGTGCTAATATGCCTATTTCTGATGAAACTAAACCTATGGGAATCAACGATATGATTAATAATAGTAATGAGCCTGTTGCTCAGGTTAATGCTAATATGGGTATTAATGATATGATTAATAACACTGTTAAGAATGATATATCTACTCCACAAGTTAATTCTAATTTAGGTATTAACGATACTATTAATAATGTTACAAATAATTCATCTAATGTTCAAGATGTTCCTAGACCTATGGGGCTAAATGACATGATTAATAATATCAATAATGCACAAGCAAATTCTGGAGTTAATAATGCTACTCAAAATAATGAATCAGCGAAGAATAATTATGGAATTGCGGATTTATTAAATAATTTAAAAAAACAATAAATTAAAACAGATATAGTTTTCTATATCTGTTATTTTTTTATTTCAAATGTTGTTCCTTCTCTTGTATCTTTTATTACAACATTCATTTCTAATAATTCATTTCTTAATCTATCTGCTTCTTCATAGTTTTTTTCTTTTTTTGCATTATTTCTTTTTTCTATTAAACTATTTATTTTATTTAATAATTCTTTATCTATAATTTGTTCTTCTTCTTTTAATAGATCAAGTGATAATACTCTATCGAATTCTTTTATTAATTCTAATTTTGTATCATTATTAATATCTGATTTTAATACATCATATAGTATTGTAATTGCCATTGATGTATTCAAATCATTTTCTAATGCATTTTTAAATTTATTATTGTATTCTTTAAATTTATCTTTATCTATATCTTCGTTGTTTAATTTAATATTATTTATTTTTGATTTTAATTTATTATATTCATTTTGTGCTCCATCTAATATATTATAACTGAATGTTAGTGTGTTATGATAATATGATTTTAAGCATAAGTATCTATAGGCTAAAGGATTATATCCTTTTTCTTGTAGTAGTGAAACTGTTAGAAATTCTCCTTTTGATTTTGACATTTTTCCGTTTAGGTCGTTTAAGAAACCTAGATGTACCCAATTATTACACCATTTATGACCAAGATATCCTTCTGACTGTGCTATTTCGTTTGTATGGTGTGGGAATATTGCATCTTCAGCTCCACAATGTATATCTAGATATTCTCCAAGATATTTTATAGCGATTCCTGAACATTCGATGTGCCATCCAGGGTATCCTCTGCCCCATGGTGAATCCCATTGCATTTCTTGATTATTAAATTTTGAATTTGTGAACCATAATACAAAGTCAAATGGATTTTTCTTTGATGTATCTTCTTTTATATCGTCTCTTACAGCTACCATTAGGTCTTCTTTGTTTCTTCCAGATAGTTCATAATAGTTTTCGAATTTACTTGTATCGTAGTATACATTTCCATTACTTATATATGCATACCCTTTTTCTAACAATTTTTCTATTATTTTTATGTATTCTTCTATATTTTCTGTTGCTGGGGATACAATATCTGGCCATCTTATATTTAATTTTTCACAATCGCTTTTAAATACTTCTGTATAGTATTTCGCGATGTCGTATACACTCTTTTTTTCTCTTCTACTTGCTACTAACATTTTGTCTTCTCCGGAATCTCCGTCTCCAACATTATGTCCTACATCTGTTATATTCATACATCTTGTTACTTCGTATCCTAAGTATTTTAATGATTTTTCCAAGATATCTTCTGAAATGTATGTTCTTAGGTTTCCTATATGTGCATAATGATATACTGTTGGACCACATGTATACATTTTTATTTTTCCGGGTTCATTGGGTATTATTTCTTCCACTTTTTTTGTTAATGTATTATATAATTTCAAAGTAATCACCTTCTTTATTGATTATATCATATTTTATTAGTTTTATGAATTATTTTATTCATAGTCTAGCGGTTATATAATAAAAAAACTTGAACATTTACTTTGTTCAAGCGAAATTCTTTAATGGTGCAGGTGAAGGGACTTGAACCCCCACGGATAAACCACTAGATCCTAAGTCTAGCGCGTCTGCCAATTTCGCCACACCTGCATTACAGTGGTGGACCCTATAGGACTCGAACCTATGACCGCCCGGTTATGAGCCGGATGCTCTAACCAACTGAGCTAAGGGTCCATATTAATTATTGCTTTTACCACTGCCATTTAATGATATCATAAAGGCATTCGGAATGCAATAATTTTTTTAAAATTTTTTATTTTATTTACATTATTTTTTTATATTATGCTAAATGTTTGAAAAAATTGTTTTTATTTTTTCTAATTTTATTATGTAGGGCTCTATTGTTTCTTTTGTTGCGACTATCTTATCTGCTATACATAATAATACACCTTCTCTATATTTAGGTGGTATTATATTTAATGGAAACATATGACGTTTAATCATATTTTTTTCTATTTCATTTAATTTAAAGTCTTTTTCTGCATTTTTAAGTGCTATTTTGGCGTGTACAAATCCATGCCAATTATGACTTTTATCAGGTATATGCCAATCATATAGGAAATAATCGTGTAATAGCGATCCTCTTATTAATGATTTTATGTCAACTGGTATATTTGTATATTGAACTATTTTTAGACACTCTATTGCAACATTAACAGAGTGCTCATACACGCTTACATTTCCATGTTGTATAAACTTTTTTTCTTTTTCCATTCCTTTTGATTCCAATATATCATTTGCATGATGCCTAATTATCTCAAGGTAATCATTTTTTTTCATCTTTTATCCTTTCATATATAATTTATATGTGATTTTTAAATTTTATTGTATTTATAAAATACAATATACATGATACCACTTTTTTTAATTTCAGTCAATTTTGAAAAACTATGTGTTTAGGTTGTATTTTTTATTAGTCCTATGAATTATGTTTTTTATAAAATTAAAACTCGAACTAATAGTCCGAGTTAAATTCTATTTGGTAGCGACGAGTGGATTCGAACCACCGACCTACTGGGTATGAACCAGGTGCTCTAGCCAACTGAGCTACATCGCCATTTAAACAGGCAAATTAATTGTATCATAATTGTTTATCGTTTGCAAGTATAATTTTGCCTTTTTTTTAATTTATTGTTGTTTCTTGTATTGTTCTTTGTAATTGTCTTCTAAATCTTTTAGATCATTAGGGCTCATGAATAGTAAAACTGAGTTATGATGTTTTAATAAGTTTTTAATATTATTCTTTTCTAAGTGTTCTCCATTTTTTAAATTATTTATTATTAGGTCACTTGTAATGTTTGGATAGTCTTCTTGTTTTTCTCTTGATTTATATATATCCATAACATATGAATAGTCACATTTATTTAATTCTTCTCTTATTTCTTTTGCAAATTTTTTTGTTCTTGAAAATGTATGTGGTTCAAATATTCCAATTATTTTTTTATATGGATATTTTTGTTTTGCTGCATCTATTACTGCTTTTATTTCGTTTGGATGATGAGCATAATCATCTATTATTATGTTGTCTAATACTTTTGTTTCATTAAATCTTCTTTTTGCTCCTTTGAATGTTTTTAGTTTTTTTTCAATTGTTTTTATGTTTAGTTTTTCTTTATAGCATAGCGTTATTACTGCTAATGTGTTTTCTATCATATGTTTACCATAGAATGGTAAGCTGAAATGGTATATGTATTTATTATTTTCAAAATAGTCAAATGATATTCCTTCTTGGTTGCATTTAATGTTTTTTGCTTTGTATTCGTTTTTTTCATCTATCCCATAATAGTATATATTTTTATGTGTTAATTTTTCTATGTTTTTACTGTCACCACATACAATTATTGAATTTGCTTTTTTTATAAATTCATTATATGCATCTTTCACGTCATCTATATTTTTATAATAATCTACATGATCTAGGTCTATATTTGTTATTATTATATATTTAGGATTATATTTTAAAAAGTGTCTTTTGTATTCGCATGCTTCTAGTACAAAGTAATTACTTTTTGTTATTTTTCCTTTGCCGTCCCCTATTAAATAATTTGAATTTAAGACATGTGCAAGTAATGATGCTGTTGTTGTTTTTCCATGACATCCACTTATCGCAATCAAATTATATTTATCTGTTATTTGTTTAATCATTTCTTGATATGTATATATTTTTAGTTTTTTGTTTTTTGCTTCTTTTACTTCTTCGTTTTCATCGTTAAATGTATTTCCTTGTATTATTATCATATTTTCTTTTATGTTTTCTTTATTGAATTCGTATATTTTTATTTTATTTTTTATTAATTCTTCTTCTGTAAAATAATGGTTTTTATAGTCGCTTCCTTGTACTTCATATCCTAATTGTTTCATAATTATTGCGAGTGCACTCATTCCAGAGCCTTTTATTCCAATAAAATGATACATAATAAACCTCCTACTATACCCTATTCTTTTTATTTATTTAGGTTATTGTGTTTGGTTTATTTGATATTATTTGTTTTTTGTGGTAAAATCTTATGCGAGAGGTGATCTTATGTTTAAAAAACTTGATATTTTAGATGAAAGTGATAAACATTTAAGAGAAAAATCTGTTGATGCAACTTTTCCTTTATCTAAGGATGATAAAAAGTTAATTCAAAGGATTATTGATCATTTAACATATAGTCAGATTGAGGAGTATGAAAAAAAATATGATTTACGTCCTGGTATGGGACTTGCTTATCCTCAATTAGGTATTAATAAAAGAATTATAGTAATTGTTCATGAATATGAAGATGGAAAGTTTGATAATTATGTTTTTATTAATCCTAAGATTGTTAGTTATTCGGAAGAAATGATTGCTGCTGAAGTTGGTGAAGGCTGCTTAAGTGTTAATCGTGAAGTTGAAGGCCATGTTCCAAGACATGCTCGTGTTACTGTTGAGGGATATGATGAGGATGGTAATAAGATTCGTGTAAGAGCTCGTGAGGATTTGGCAATTGCATTTCAACATGAGATTGATCATTTAGATGGAATTTTATTTTATGATAGAATTAATAAAGATAAACCATTTTTTACAGAGGATGAAATAAGATTAATTTAATCTTTTTCTTTTTAATTGTATGTTTTTATATAGTGATTCTAATAAGAGATATAATACTCTTGATTATTTTTATAAGCATAAGTTTGGCTGTAAGGTTTTTAAAGTTAGTTTAAATGGTGGTTTTTCTTGTCCTAATGTTGATGGTACTTTAGGTACACGTGGTTGTATATATTGTTCTCCACTAGGAAGTGGTGAATTTGCTGGTAAGTGTTCTGATGATTTAGTTAAGCAGTTTAATGATATCAAAAATATGATGAATAGGAAGTGGTCTGGTAAGTATATAGGTTATTTTCAAGCTAGAACAAATACTTATGCTCCTGTTTCTGTTCTTAAGGAAAAGTATGAAGCTATACTTAAATTACCTGATGTTGTTGGACTTTCTGTTGCGACTCGTCCTGATTGTATAGATGATTCATGTTTAGATTATCTATCTGATTTGACTAAGAGAACTTTTTTAACTGTTGAGTTAGGTCTTCAGAGTATTCATGAATCTACTAATAAACTTATTAATAGATGTCATACATTGGATTGTTTTACTGATATGGTTAATAAATTAAGAAAAAGAAACATTAATGTTGTTGTTCATATAATAAATGGTCTTCCTTATGAAACACATGATATGATGCTTGATACAATTAGATATATTAATAAACTTGATATTCAGGGTGTTAAGATACATATGCTTCATATTGTTAAAAATACTGATTTGGCTAGAATGTACCTAGAGAATCCATTTCATGTTTTAACACGCGATGAATATGTGAATATTGTTTGTGATCAGTTGGAATTATTAAGACCGGAGATTGTTATAAATCGTATTACTGGTGATCCTAAGAAGGAGGATTTAATTGAGCCTTCTTGGTTGTTAAAAAAATTTTGTGTTTTAAATGAAATTGATAAGGAACTGGTTAGAAGAGATTCTTATCAAGGAAAAATGATAGAAAAAAACGACTAATTGTCGTTTTTTGGTATTTCAAAATAAAATGTTGTTCCTTTGTTTATTTTTGATTCTACTCCATAGTTAAAGTTATGACTAATTAAAATATTTTTTACAATTGATAGTCCTATACCTGTTCCAACTTGTACTCTTTGATGTGTTTTATCAATTTTATAGTATTTATCCCATATGTATTCAAGTTCTTTTTTTTCTATTCCTTTTCCTGTATCTTTTATTTCTACTCTTATGTGTTTTTTTTCATTTTTTATTTGAACAAATACTTTTTTGTCGTCGCCTGTATAGTTTATTGCATTATTTATTAAGTTATAGATTACTTGTTCTATTCTTTTTTTATCTGCTTTTATAAGAAGATTTTCTTTTTCTTTATATTCTATATTATAGTTTTCTTTTTCTCTATATATATCATATCTTTTTAATATTGATTTTATTAGTTCATTTAGGTCGAATTCTTCTATGTTTAATGGTGCTACATTTGATTGAATTTTTGATAGTTCAAGTATATCATTTACTAATAAATTTAATCTGTCTGTTTCTTCTATAATTACATTAAGATTTTTGTTCATTTTTTCTTCATCTTTGTGTGTAACATCTCTTATTAATTCTGCATATGCTTTTATCATTGTTAATGGGGTTTTTAGGTCATGTGAAACATTTGCTAGAAGTTCTCTTCTTAGATCTTCTGTTTTTATTAACTCGCTACATGCATAGTTTAGTGTTTTTGAAAGTTCATTAATTTCTTCTATTTCGTTGTTTTCAAATGTTATATTGTAGTTTCCTTTTGCGATTTCTTTTGCTTTGTTTTTCATTTTTATTATTGGTTTTGATATTATTTTTGATATGTAGTATGAGACAACGAGTGATAGTAATATAACAAGTAATGTGATATAGAATAATTGGCTTCTAAGTATTGTTACTGTTGCATCTAATGGTTCTAGTGAGGCGCTTATAAATATTTGAGTGTTATTATTTAGTTTTGTTGCTAGTACCAATGTTTTGTTATTGAATCTTTCGTTTTGCAATGTATATCGTGCTGATTGTTCATTGCTTGTAATAAAATCTTTTTTGTAGTTATATGTATCTTTTGGATTTGCTGTACATCCTTTATTGAATGTATTTGATAGGTATATTAATTTATTATTATTTACAAGTTCTATGCATACTCCTTTGTCATGTGAAATATTATCAAGTGTTTCTTCATAGTTTTCTTCTTTAAAGTTTAATGCAATTGTATTAATTGTTTTAACTAATTCTCTTGTTTTATACCATTTATAGTAACTATCTAGGAATATTACTTGAAATAGCCATAAAAATAGCAAGATGCTTAATGAAAAAACAATTAAATATATCCAAATTTTATATCTTAGATTTCTTTTTATCTTCAAATTTATATCCCATTCCTCTTACTGTTACAATTATATCTCTATACTGTTTTAGATTATTTCTTAGCATTTTTATATGTGTATCTATTGTTCTATCATCTCCAAAAAAATCATATCCCCAGATTTTGCTTAATAGTTGTTCTCTTGATAATGCGATGTTTTTGTTTTTGATTAAGTATGTTAGTAATTCAAATTCTTTTGGGGTAAGTTTTACTTCTTTATCGTCTATTGAAACTGTATGTCCTTTAAAGTCTATTTTAAGTGTATCTAATACAAATTCGTCTAATTCGTTATTTGTTCTTTTTGTAACTGCTTTTATTCTTGCGATAAGTTCTTTTGGTGAAAAGGGTTTTGTTATGTAATCGTCTGATCCTAGGTCGAATCCCATTAGTTTATCAAATTCTTCTTTTCTAGCTGATAGTAGTATTACTGGTATGTTTTTTATTTTTTTTATTTCTTTTAATGCGCTATATCCATCTAATTTAGGCATCATTATATCAAGTACTATAAGATCTATATTTTTTTCTTTTACTTTTTCTATTGCTTCTATTCCATTTTCTGCTTCTTCTACTTGGTAGTTTTCTAATAGACAATATTCTTTTATTACTTCTCTTATTCCTTGTTCGTCGTCTACTATTAAAATTCTCATATTACACCTCTTTTTTATTATTATACATATTTTTATGTATTTTTTGTGAAATTTCATTAAAACCTCGTATTAAACGAGGCTATTTTATTTCTAATGCTTCTAATTTTACACTTACTAATTTTGATACTCCAGATTCTTGCATTGTTATACCATATAATGTATCAGCATATTCCATTGTTTTTTTCTTATGTGTTATTATTATGAATTGTGTTTTTTCTTGTAGTCTTTTTACATAGTTTCCAAAGCTATCTACGTTTACTTCGTCTAGTGCTGCTTCTACTTCATCTAGTACACAGAATGGAACTGGACGTGATTTTAATACTGCGAATAGCAGTGAAATTGCAGTAAATGTTTTTTCTCCTCCTGATAGTAGTGATAGATTTTTAAGTTTTTTTCCTGGAGGGGATGCAACTATTTCAATCCCTGTTTCTAGTATATTTTCTGGATCAGTAAGTTTTAATGATGCTGTTCCTCCTCTAAATAATTCTTTGAATGTTTCTTCAAAATTTTTATTTATTAATTCAAATGTTTTTTTGAATTCTTTAATCATTACTGTATCCATTTCTTTTATTATGTCAAGTAGTGTATTTTCTGCATTTATTAAGTCTTCTCTTTGATTTATTAGGAATTCATATCTTGTACTTATTTCTTCATATTCTTTTGGAGCATTTATGTTTACATCTCCTATTTCTTTTAATTCTCTTTTTAATGTATTTACTCTTGTTCTTGCTTGTTCTTCGTCTAGTTCTAGTTTATATAGACTTGATGCTTTTTCGTAAGTCATATTGTATGTTTCGTTTAGTGTATTTAATAATGTGTCAAGTTTTACATCTAGTCTATTTGTTTCTATTTCTAGTTCTTTTAATTCTTTGCTTTTGGCATTAAATGTTGAATTTTCTTTTTTTACTTGATATTCGAATTGTTGTTGCTCTTCTTCTAGGTCGTTTTTTTCTTCTTCTAGTATATTAATGTTATTAGAAACTTCATCTTTTTTTCTTATTGATTCATAGTATTCTTTTAAAATGTTTTCTTCTTCTTCTGTTAATTTTCCTTCTAGTACATTATTTGTTCCATTTATATCAAGTTTTGTCTCTTCTAATTCTTTTTTTAATTCATTTTCTTGTTTTTCTTGTGCTTTTAGTGTTTCGATTTTGTTTATTTTTTCTTTATTTAGTAGATATAGTTCGTCTTCAATTCCTTTTAGTTTATAGTCATTTTCGTTTATTTTGTTTTCTAATTCTTTGATGTTATTTTCTGTTTGTTTTTGTTTTTCTATTGTTTCTTCTAGTTCGTATTTTAGTGATATTACATTTTGTGTTTTTGAGTTTCCTCCTGTTATTGATCCACCTACGTGTAGTATTTCACCATCTAGTGTTACTATTCTATATCTATAGTTTAATTTTTTGCTTATCTTGTTTGCATTATCTATATTATCTACTACAATAATATTTCCTAATTGGTTTTCTATTATATTTTTGTATGTTTTATCATATTTTACTAGGTTGGAAGCTATATCTATACAACCATTTTCTTTTAATATATATTTATCATTTTCTGATATTGTTTTTTCTTTTATTATTGATAATGGAAAGAATGTAGCTCGTCCTTGATTATTTTCTTTTAGATAAGCTATTGCTTCTTTTGCAGATAATTCATTATCTACTACAATATTATTTGCATTTGCTCCTAATCCTGTTGTTATTGCTTTTGTGTATTTTTCTTCAACTTCTATTAAGTTTCCGATTATATTATGTATTCCTGTTAATTTAGGATTATTTAGTATATTTCTTACTGCTTGTGGAAGTGATGAATTGTTTTCTATTGTTTCCTTTAAATTGTTTATTTTTTGTTTTATATTTAGATTATTTCTAAATTCATTTGATAGTTTTTTATCTATTGATGTTTTTTCTGATTTAATTACTGCTTGTTCTTGTTCTTTTTCGTTTATTTCTTTTTCTTGGTTATTTATTTGTTCTTTTTTATTGTTTATTTCTATTTCTATTAATTTTATTTCATTTTCTAATTTTAATTGTTTTTCTTTTAAATTTATTAAATTTTCGTGTAGTTTTGAGTCATCAACTTCGTATTTTTTTCTTTCTAATATTATCTTTTTTCTACTGTTTAATTTTTCTGATAATTCTGTTAATTCTAATAGTTTGTTTTGTGATTCTTTTATTTTATTTTCTAATTCATTTTGTTTTACTTTATATTCTAGTAGTTTTGCTTCGTTTGTGTTATTTGTTGTTGTTATTGATAAAAGCTCGTTGTTTAATTTTTCTATTTTTGATTTATTGTCTTGGTATTTATAGTTTAGATTTGTTATGTCATTTGAGATTAGGGCTATTTCTATATTTTCTAATTCTTCTTTTAGTTCAATATGTTTTAATGCCTTATCTCTTTCTATTTTTAATGGTTCTACTCTATTTTCTAGTTCTTTTATAATATCGTTAACTCTACTTATGTTATTATTTGTTTTATCTAGTTTTTTTAACGCATCTTCTTTTCTGTGTTTGTATTTTAATACGCTAGCTGCTTCTTCTATCATTACTCTTCTATCTGTAGGTTTAGCTGATATTATTTCTTCTATTTGTCCTTGTGAAATAATATTAAATGATTCTTTTGCCATTCCACTATCTAAAAGTATATTTGTTATGTCTTTTAGTCTACATTGTTCGTTATTTAGATAGTATTCGTTTGTACCGTCTCTGTATACTCTTCTTTTTATTGAAATTTCTGAAAAGTTTAAGTTTATGTAATGATCTTGGTTATCAAATATCAATGTAACTGATGCGACATTTGAGGCATTTCTTGATTTACTTCCTTGGAATATGACATCTGTCATATTTCCGTCCCCTCTTAATGATTTTACTGATTGTTCTCCTAAAACCCATCTTATTGCGTCTACTACATTACTTTTTCCTGAACCATTTGGTCCTACTATTCCTGTTATATTGTTTTCTAAATCTATTGTTATTTTATCTGCAAATGATTTAAATCCTTGTGCGATTATTTTTTTTAAATACATATTATCACCTATTTTTTAATTTTTAGCCATATAATTATTATAAAATAATTAAAAAAAATAGTAAAGATTATTACTATTTTTTGATAAATTATTTGCATTTTAATCCGTTATTTTTTAGATTATCTATTAGTTTTTCCTTATTTTTTTCTAATCCATATTTTGTAAGTTCTTCATCACTTAATTTTTCTACATCAAATATTTGTTTTAGGATATACTTTTTATTTTTCTTTTTATATGATGATTTAATATTATCAGTGGTATTTGAAACTGCTGTATGCCTCATTATTCCTTCATAGTTTTTAAATTCTGCTTTTGTATTAAATTTGTATGTTTTTAATAGTTTTACAGTTGTTACTTTATCATTATTATATTTTATTTCATATTCTTCTGTTATTAAGTCTTTAGTCGTTTTACATGTTATCTTATTACCACATCCTGTTAAGAATAATAGTAATGACATTGTTATAATTATTTTTTTCATGATTCACCTCTCAATTTGCTTTCCATATAGCTTTCAATGTATGATTTTGTTCTTGTACAACTTTTGTTTCTGGTGTTATATAGTATGGTTCATATTCGAAATTAGATTCGGTTATAGAATCAGTTTTGTCTAATACAGAAATTCTAAATGTTATTAATTCATTATCTTTATTATTGTTATTATCATAAAAAGTTCGCAATCCTGCATTGGCTGTACCAAAATCTGTATCTGTTACCAAACTTGATTTTATTGTTCTTCTATTTGATGATAGAATACTATTATTTATCGCTAATCCCAAAAATTGACAATGTACACCATATCCTGATTGATATCCAGACGCAATAAAGAAATATCCAGTTAAGTTTTCTATTTGTTTTATTTCTAAAAATGAGCTGTATGTTGTGTTTGGTAGTACATTTAAATTATTTGTATAATAATTATAGTACTTTTGAGTGGCAATTGTTTTTATCGTTATCCAATCTTCATCATCTTTTGTTACACCATTTGCAATTAAATTTGAATCCTCAACATTATAATAATTTCTTCCATTCCAACCCATAAATGTATAGCCTGTTCTTGTTGGTGTTGGTAGTTTACCATATACTGAGTTTTCTATAACTTCTTTTGAATCTATATCTACACTACCTCCATTTGCGTCAAATGTAACAGTATAATATGTACAACTATCTACTACTTCATAATTAAATTTATCATTATGGTATGTCATTTTTACTTTTTGTGTTGTATCTATATCATTTAATTTTTCATCTTTTAATTTTTTGTTTAGATAGTTGTTGTCTATTAATGTTTTTGTGTCTATACAGTATGTCATTCCTTCTATTGTTTCGTAGTTATTTGTATTGTCTTCATAATAGTCTTTTGCGGCATCTATTATTAATGTTTTTGTTGATTCTTTTATTCCTTGTTTTGCGTTTTTAATCTGATTTAATATTATAGGAAATGTTATCATTGATAGTATTCCAAGTATTATTATTACTCCTAATAATTCTATTAATGTAAACCCTTTTCTTTTCATATTAATCCTTTCTAACTTAATAGTAAGTCACTTATTATATTTATTATTTGTATGAATGTATCTATTATTATATAGAATAAATCTTTAAATATATTTGTTTTTGAATTCTTGTTATCTATTTTTAATATTATATTTTTTTTATCTTTGATTTCTTCTATATTTTTTGTATATCTCTTATATTTTTTTATTAGGTCTTGTTTTAGTTCTTCGTCTTTTATGTTATAGATATATAACATGTCCTTGTTTATATAAATACTATCTTTTATAAATGTTTTAAGATGTTTATTTATAGTATCTATATTGCATATTATAAAATCGACTTTCTTTTTTTTGAATATTTTTCTTATTTTTTTTATTCTTATTTTTTTTAGTTTTTTCTGTTTATTTGTGTTAGTACTTGTTCCTCTTGTATAGGAGTCTAATAAATTGCAGTTTAGTACTAGTTCATTTTGTTCTAGTATTTCTGATATATTCTCGTCTACTCCTATTCCTAACACATTACCACTTACACATTTTGCGATGTCATATATTTTCATGCTTCACCTACTATCTCATTTATTACATAGCTTGTTAAAAGTATTCCTGCAGTTGCTGGTACAAATGCATTTGAACCTATTGTGGTTCCCTTTGTTTTTATTGGTTTTTCTTTTGATGCGATTACTTTTATTTTTTTATTTATTTTTTCTTCTTTTACATATTTTCTTAGTATTTTAGCTATTGGATCATATTCTGTTTTATCTAGTGTTGTTATTTCTAGTAATTCTGGGTGAAATTTATTTCCTGTTCCCATGCTTGCTATAAATTTAATATTATTTTTTGTTGCTATTTTTATTAATTCTTTTTTTATTTCGATTGTATCGCATGCATCTATTACATAATCGTATTCTTTAAAATTAATTTCTTCTATGTTGTCTTTTGTTAGTACTTTTGTTATTTTTTTTATTTTTATGTTTGGATTTATTTCTTTAGCTCTTGTTTCTGCTACATCTGTTTTATTTTTACCTATTACATCTATTGTTGAAAGTACTTGTCTATTTAAGTTTGATTCTTCAAATGTATCTCCGTCTACTATTGTAATATTTTCTATTCCACTTCTTACTAGTGTTTCGAATGTGTACCCACCTACTCCGCCTAGCCCTATTAGAAGAATGTTTTTTTGTTTTATTCTTTCTATTATTTCTTTATTTGTTATTATTTCTAATCTACTTAAATTCTGCATGCTTACCACCTATAGTAATTTTATCAAAAAAGTATTGTTTTTTCAATATTATTGTTTTTTATAATTGGTATATTTTTTTAAACAGATTTTTATTTTTTTCTAGACAGATTTTAAAAATGTTCATTTGATTTTATATATTACTTTTGTTATTGTGTTTTCAAGGAATTAATTAGGCCTTTTTATTCCTTATGAAGGAGTTGATTTATATAAAAAATGAACCTAGATTTATTAGTTTAGTAAGCGATACTACTTTTAAATACTTATGGAAAAATGAAAGAACAAGAAATTGGTTAAATGAAATAATTATTGATAAGATTGGAATTGATTTATCTAATTTTGAATTAGTTAATAATGAGTCTAATACTGGTTCTAAAATTAAAGATCAAAGAAATGATATTACTTTATCTGATATGAATAATGAAATAGTTATTGTTGAAATGAATTCTACTTATAGTGAGGGGGAAGAACGAAAATATAGATATTATTTATATAGAAGAGCTGGTAATAATTATTTAAAAGGAAAAGAATATATTGATAGAAAACATACTATTTTGATTGCTTTTAATAATTATATAAGACCTAATATGCCTGATGAAAAAATAATTTATTCTTGGTTTGGTGATCACGAACATAATATTAATTATAAAGATATAGAAATGTATGAAATATTCTTGCCAAAATTCTATAATTTGTGTTATCATAAAATTAACAAAATTGATAAAAGATTATCTTTGTTTGGTGCGAAATCATATGATGAAATGAAAAAATCTACAACAAACACTGATGATCTTTATATTATAGAGGAGTTGATTAGATTGGGTAATATGGATGAATTCATTGATGAATATGATCATGAAATAGTACAAAAAAAACTTATGAATACTTATAAAATCGAAGGATTTGAGGAAGGTATAAAAGAAGGTAAATTAGAGATAGCTAAAAAAATGTTAGATAAGAATCCAGATATTAATTTTATTTCAGAGTGTACTGGTTTATCAATTGAAGAAATAAATAATCTAAATAAGGAATAGTAGAAAAACCTACTATTCTTTTTACATATAAAAATGTATAAAAAAAGTAGATTGCTCTACTTAATATTGTATACCCCATATAACATGGTGTTTTGCTTCTTTACCACAACATACACATTTTGTATCTATTGGTTCTTCATTAGTTATACATCTTGATTTGCATCCTTTTATTTCTTTTATTTTTAATTCACATGCTTCGTCTCCACACCACATTGCGTGTATGAATCCTGGTTGTGTATTTAATATATTTTCTATATCACTCATATTGTGTGCTTCAAATGTTAGTTCATTTCTTCTTTCTAATGCTTTATTGTACATATCTTTTTGTATTGTTTCTAATAGATTTTTTGTATATTCTACTATATTTATGTCTTTATTTTCTGTCATTTTTTCTCTTGTGTCTCTTCTTGCTATTGTTATTTTGTTTTGTTCTAGGTCACGCGCTCCTATTTCTATTCTTACTGGTATTCCATTTACTTCTGCTTCTGCAAATTTGAATCCTGGAGATTTTTCTGAATCATCTATATAACATACTATATTGTTTTTTGTTAATTCTTCTTTGTATTTATTACATAATTCTTTTACTTTTTCATCATTTCCTATTGGTATAATAACAACTTGTTTTGGAGCTATTCTTGGTGGTAATACTAATCCATAGTCATCACTATGTACCATTATAAGTGCTCCTATCATTCTTGTAGTTGTACCCCATGATGTTTGATATACATATTCTTCTTTGTTTTCTTTATTAGTAAATTTTACATCATATGCTTTGCTGAATTTTTGCCCGAAGTAATGTGATGTACTTGATTGAAGAGCTACTCCATTATACATTAAAGCTTCATTTGTTAATGTATATTCTGCTCCAGCAAATTTTTCTTTTTCTGTTTTTAATCCTTTTATTGATGGTATAGCTAGAACATTATTAAAGAAGTTATAATATACTTCTAGCATTTGATCAGTTTCTTTTTTAGCTTCTTCAGCTGTTGCATGTATTGTATGTCCTTCTTGCCATAAGAATTCTCTTGATCTTAAGAATGGTCTTGTTTCTTTTTCCCATCTTAATACATTACACCATTGATTATATAGTTTTGGTAAGTCTCTGTATGATTTAACATGATCTTTATAATAGTCACAGAATAATGTTTCACTTGTTGGTCTAATACATAGTTTTTCTTCTAATTCTTTTTGGCCACCTATTGTTACCCAGGCTACTTCTGGTGCGAATCCTGCTACTAAATCTTTTTCTTTATTTAATAAGTTTTCTGGTATTAATAATGGCATTTGACAATTTACATGTCCTAGTTTTTTAAATTCTTTATCTAGTATTTCTTGCATACGTTCCCAAATTGCATATCCGTTTGGTTCTATGGCAATACATCCTTTTACTGAGGTATAATCAGCTAGGTTTGCTGCTCTTACTATATCTGTATACCATTTAGCAAAATCTACATCTCTACTTGTTATTTTGTTGTTTTGTTTTTCCATTTAAAACACCTCTTTAATTATTATACTAAAAAACATCTTATTTTGAAAGATGTTTTTAATTTTTATTATATATTACCATAGCTGAGAAACAGTATAGTTGTTCTTCTCCTGATGCACATATCGCAACTTGGTATTTTATGTCTATTATATCTCCTTGCAATTCACTTAAAAATTTATTTACTGATGCTTCAAGATCTAATTCGTGTGATTCATCAAATAGTTTTACTTTCATTTTATCACCAGTATTATTATAAATCTTTTTTTAGTTATAATTTGTCGTATTTAATCCTTTAGTTCTTTTCTTATTTTTTTATAACCTGGAGTATATTTTTCTACTTGATTCCAGAATGCCTTTGAATGGTTAAAGTGTATAAAATGTGATAATTCATGTATTATTACATAGTCTAATTTTTCTATATCATATTCTATTAATCTTGTATTTAGTGTTACTGAATTATCTCTTATATTGCATACTCCCCATCTTGTTTTCATTGTTCTAATTTTTAGTTTAGGGTATGGTATTTTTTCTTCATATCTATTGTAATTATAATCTATTCGTTCTTGAAATAGTTGTTTTATTTGTTTTTTTAACCATTTTTCTAAGTATTCTTTGCTTTCAGTAAATATAGCGTCTTCTAAAAATTTTACACCTTTTATATCATCTATGAATACTTCATAACTATTTCCTAAATAATTAAAGTATTCGTTTTTTTTGTTTTTTTTGCTTTGTGATTCAATCATTTTTCTTATTGCGTCTTTGTTGTTATCTAGTAACATTTTTATACCTAATTTTGTTGTAAATCTTCCTGTTGTTACATATATTTTTAAATCTTCTTTTACTCTTAAATATATATTTTTATTATTTTTCTTTATTATTATTACGTCATATTCTTTATTGTCTATTGTATATTTCATTTTCTTTTCCTTATTTTTGTTTTATAAATATATTTTTCAAATATTTTAGTAATAATATTAAAGAATATGTATGAGTATAGTGCGAGTATTAAATAGATTGCAGTTAGTGGTTGTGTTATTACTGATAGTGAAAATAATTTTTCAAATCCAAACACCGCAATTAGAAATGATATTATCATTGTTGTTAAGAGTGTTGTTCGTATTAGATTTAATGGGTATGAAATTCTATATATATGCATAAATCCTGTAGTAGCTAAAAGGAGTACTGCTAGTGTTGAAATATCTTGATTTGATATGTTTGTAATTTCTGCTGTTACTATTAATATTATTACATTAAATGCTATTGTTATAGCTGTTGGAAATGCTACACTTGTTACATTTATTAGGAATTTTCCTTTTACTCTTTCTTCGTTTGGTTCAAGGGCTAAAATAAATGCTGGTATTCCTATTGTAAATGCGCTTGTTAGTGTTAATTGTATTGGTATAAATGGATATGCTCTTTTTAGAAATAAGAATAGTACTAATAGTAGTATTGAGTATAGTGTTTTTGTTATAAATAGTGATGCTGATCTCTCAATATTATTTATTGTTCTTCTTCCTTCTTTTACTATTTTTGGAATTGAATTAAAATTTGAATCAAGTAATACTAGTTCTGATACGTTTCTTGCTGCATCTGTTCCTGATGCTACTGCAATTGCACAGTCTGCTTGTTTAAGTGCTAGAACGTCGTTTACTCCATCTCCTGTCATTGCTACTGTATGATTTTCTTTTTGCATTGATTCTATTAGTATTTTTTTACCTTGTGGCGTTACTCTTCCAAAAATTTTATATTTGTTTGCTATTTTTCTTAATTCTTCTTCTTTAAGATTTGATGTATCTATATAGTTATCCCAGAAAGATAATTCTAGTTTTTTTGCTATTTTTGATACTGTAAGTGGATTATCTCCTGATATTATTTTTATGTCTACATCGTTTTGTTCAAAGAATTCTATTGTTTTTTTACTTTCTTTTCTTATTTCATCTTCTATAATAAATAGTCCTACTGGCTCTAATTTATCTGGAAGTTTTTTGTTTATAAATTTTTCTTTAGATTGGGCTAGCAATATTATTCTATTTTCTTTTTGTTCTTCTATTATTTTTTTTATATTTTCGTCTTTGTTTTTTAGTATCTTGTCTGGTGCGCCTATTACATATGTTTCGTTGTTTTCAAATGTTATTCCTGACCATTTATTTTCTGATTTAAATGGTATTATTTCTTCTACTTTTTTAGTATTTGATTTCCCATATTTTGCTATTAAGGCATTCATTGTTGCATTATGATTATCTAAGTTATAGCATATTTCTTTTATTATGTTTTCTATGTTTTTGTTTTTTAATTCTATATAGTTTGTTACTTGCATTTTTCCTTTTGTTAGTGTTCCTGTTTTGTCAAAGCAAATTGTGTCTACTCGTGCTAGATTTTCTATGCAGTACATTTCTTGTATTAATACTTTATATTTTGAAAGTTTGATTACACTTATTGCCATTACTGTACTTGTTAGCAACATTAGACCATCTGGTATTATAGCAATTAGTGCTGCTACTGTGTTTACTGTTGCATTTTGTATAGTATTTGATGGTATATTAATTTGCTTTATAAAGAAAATTATTCCAATTGGTACTATTATGTATGAGATTAATTTTATTATTGCTTTTAATGATTTCATTATTTCTGATCCAATTGGTTTTAAGTATTTAGCATTTTTTGTAATTTTATATGTGTAGTTTTCTTCTCCTACATTTATTACCTGAGCATATGCTTCTCCACTTACTACATAACTTCCTGAAAGTACTTTATCATTTTCTTTTTTTTCTATTGGATCTATTTCTCCAGTTATAAGTGCTTCATTCACTTCTACTTTTCCTTTTACTATAGTACTGTCTGCTGTTATTTGATGTCCTGTTGTTAGTAAAATTATATCATCTTTTACTATTTCCTCAACTTTTATATTTTCTTTTTTTCCTTCTCTTATTACTGTTGCTTTTGTTGCTGATATTATTGTAAGTTTATCTATTATTTTTTTGCTTCTTAATTCTTGTATTATTCCTATTAGTGTATTGCATATTATTGTGCCTAAAAAAAGAATATTTTTGTATGATCCTACTAGTAGTACTAATGTTGCTAAAAAGAAATTTATAAAGTTAAAGAGTGTACAGATATTTGTTCTAAATATATCTTTTACACTTTTTGTTTTTATTGTTGTATTGTAGTTATTTTGTCCTTTTTTTATTCTTTCTTCTACTTGTTTTGTTGTTAGTCCTGTTTCAATATTTATCATCCTGTCACCTATTTTCTATATAGTATGCATAGTATTCATCATATGTTATTTTTTCTTCGTGTATTTTTTTTGCTGCTTCTTTTCCTACATATCTATAGTGCCATGATTCATAATCGTATCCTGTTAAATTTTCTTTTCCTTTTGGGTATCTTAAAATAAATCCATATTTATATGAGTTTTCTTGAAGCCATGTAAATTCTTTTGTTTTTTCGAAGTCATCTGTTAAAACTCCTGTTGTTAAAATATCGAAGGCTAGTCCTGTTTGATGTTCTGAGTATCCTGGAAGTGATGCGTATTTTAAAACTGCTTCTTCTCCTTTTATTTTTTTATAATATTCGTATGTTTCTTCTTGTTCGTTATAGCTTCTATATGCAGATGAAATTATTAATTCAATTCCATCTTCTTCTGCCTTATAAAACATTTCTTTGTAATAGTTTAATATTTCTTCTGGAGCATAGTTATCACTGTATGCATACCTGCTTGGTATTTCTACTATATTTTCTGGTTGATATTTTTCTCCTAAATAGTTATATTTGTTTGCAAGCATAAGTTCTTTTTTCGATACATCTGTTTCTTTTGTATCTTTATATTCTTCTTTATCTTTATTTACATTTACTATGCTTATTATGTCTGATAGGTTTTTGTTTTGATTTTTTTCTTTATATTCTATATATCTTTTTAGATTATTATCTATATAATATTTTTCTTTTATAATGTCATCAATATTTTCATTATATTCGTTTTCTAATATATAATTTATATTTTCTTCATTTGTTTTTATAATTTCTGATATTTCTTGTTTATTATATCCTATTTTTTTTAGTTTATATTCGTTGGTTTTGTGATATTTGTTTACTTTTATAGTTATAATAAATATCATTATTAATATTAGTATACCTAATATAATTATTCCTTTTTTTATTATTGATTTTTTTATTCTTCTTTTTTTCATAATATCTACCCTCTTATTCATTATATCATATATTTTATAGTTATTTTTATAGTTTTTTTAGTTTTATTTTATATTCTTAACTAATGGGTTTTTTATATTATTTGTAAATGTTGTTAAATAATAAAAAGTTATAAAGATTTATTTTTCTTTATAACTTTATCTAACAAAAGTCTTTTCAGATTGTTCTGTTTTTCTTTCAAATTTTTTTCTTATTTCTTCTACTATACCTTTTAGAATTTCTTCTTCTGTTTGTATAACTAAAGTGATGTTATTTAATTTCACTTCTATTTCTTTTAACATTTGTTTTTTCATTTCTATATCACTGTCTATTATTAAATATGCATTTTGGCATGCCATTTCTCTAGTTATCATTAATGCATTAATTTTTTTTTCTTCTTGTTTCTTTTTTTCTAGAAGATCTAATATTGATATATCATTTTGTATATACTGTCCTTTACTTATATCAATTAGTTCATTTTTTACTGTTTTATCAAGAAAATTTTTTCTTTTAAAACAAGATATATTTTCTTGTAATTCTTCTACTGTATAAATTTTCGATTGTTTTAGGTAACTTAGTGTTTTTTTTGATACAAATTTTTGTTCTATTGGTGTTTCATATACATCACTTTTTAATCTATATCCAAACATATTTAATCTTTCAAGTATTTTCTTATTAAATAAAAGCCTACTTCTAAATTCTTGTCTTAATGTTTTCTCATCAGAATATAATAGGTCTTCTATTGTTTTATATCCTTTTTCTTTTATTTTTTTTGTGTCATTATAATTAAATTCTAAATCATCTATTTCATGTTTCATAAATTCTTCTTGTAGTGTTGGGTGCGCTTTTATTATTTCAGACTTTATTTCTGTATTTCTTTTATATATTGTGTCTATCGTTTTGTCTATTGCACGGCTAATTGCTAGTTCTGACAATCCAAATTCTTTTCCTATTATGTCTGGTTTAATCATTTCACCATTACTATATATTCCTATTCTTCTTTTTAGTATTAATACTCTTTTATAATCTAAATATGAGTTATCTGGGTCTATATTTTTATCTATAAATTCATATATTAGTTTAGGATCTACAACTATTCTTGGATTATATAATTTATGTGCTAAAATAAAAAAATTTTTAAATGCTTTATCTCTTAATCTTTCTTTCATATTTTCCTCGCTTTTGTGTCATATTTTACACTAATTTTATTGTTTTGTAAAGAAAAATGTAAGAAATCATCTTACATTATTTGAATTCATTTACTTTTTCTTCATAATTATTGTTAGTTATATAGCTTCCAACAACTAGTATGTCTGCATTTTTTGCCTTTTCTTTTGTTTTGTTATTTATTCCACCATCTACTTCTATTAAATAGTTATAATTATATTCTTTTCTTATTTCTTTTAATTCATTTATCTTATTTGTGGAATTTTCTATATATTGTTGTCCACCTTTTCCAGGTTCTACACTCATTACTAACACTAAATCTATATTTTTTAGGTATGGTTTAATATTTTCTATATCTGTTTCAGGTTTAATTGATATTCCAACTTTTACATTATATTTTTTTATATATTCTATTATTTCTAATGGATTGTTTGTTGCTTCATAATGGAATGTTATAGTATCTGGATTTAGTTTTATAAATTGATCTACATATTTTTTTATATCTTTTACCATTAGATGCACATCTTTTTTATGTTTTGTATTTTCTAAATATTTATTTATTTCATTATATTCCCATGTTTTATTTTGTACAAATATTCCATCCATTATATCAATGTGAAAGTAATCAATATTTAAGTTATCTAATTTTTTTATATTTTCTTTTATGTTTTCTTTTATACCTAATATAGATACTGATAACATATTTCACCTCTTTTGAAATTTTAAATAGTTTTCGTATCTACTATCTAAAATATTATTTTGTTCTATTTGTTTTTTTATTTCGCAGTTTTCTTCACTTATATGCATACAGTCTTTGTATTCACAGTTTTCCCTATATTTATTAAATTCAATAAAGTTGTCTCTTATATCTTCGTTTTTCATTCCAATAAAGCTTATACTTGAAAAACCTGGCGTATCAGCTATTAATCCATCATGCATTTCTAATAGTTCTACGTGTCTTGTTGTATGTTTTCCTCTTCCTAATGCTTTTGATATTTCATTTGTTTTTAGATTTAATTTCGAATTTAGTTTATTTAATAGTGTACTTTTTCCTGCTCCACTTTGACCTGTAAATACTGTTATTTTGTTTTTGAATATTTTTTTTATTTGTTCTATTTCTGTATTTTTATATACTTCGTATCCTATATTTTTATAATATTCTATTATTGTTTCTATATAATTCTTTTCTTCTTCATTTAATAGATCAAGTTTAGTAAAACAAATTATCGGAGTTATATTATTATATTCTATTATACATAGTAGTTTGTCTAAGAGGTTTGAGGAAAAATCAGGTTCTTTTGCACTTGTTATAATAACTGCTTGATCTATATTTGCCACAGGTGGTCTTACTAGTTCTGTTTTTCTTTCTAGTATTTCAATTATGTATTTTTTTTTCTCATCAAATATGCAGTTATCTCCTACTAGTGGTGTTATTTTTTCTTTTCTGAATTTTCCTCTTGCCTTGCATATATATTTTTCATTTTCTGAAAGTATTGTATAGTCGTTACTTATGTTTTTAATTATAATTCCTTGCATTAATTTGTTTCTCCTGATTGTGTTTCTTTTTCTTTTGGTTCTTCTTTTTGTTCTGTCTTTTCTTTTGGTTCTTCTTTTTGTGGTTCTGGTTTTTCTTTTGCTTTTGCGATTGTTACTTTTAATGGGTATCCTTGTCTTACTTGTGTTCCTGCAACTCTATCTTGTTTTATTACAGTTCCCTCTTCATATGAATCTGTTTCTTCTTCTATAAATTCTACTGATATTTCATATTCTTTACAGAATTTTTCAATTGCGTCTTTTGTCCATTTTTCTTCTACAAAGTTAGGGTATTTAACTACTAAATTAGGTATTACAAGTGTTATTGTGTCACCTTCTATTAGTTTTGTTCCGGCAATTGGTCTTTGTTCTAGTATTTGATTTTCTTTTACTTCATTTTTTTCGTCTTTTTCTACATCTTTTAGTTCTGATACAACTTTAATACCATATGCTTCTAATTTTCCTTTTACTTCATGATAATTCATTCCAACATAGTTTTCGATTTCAATTCCTTTTTCTCCTGATGAAATTATTAGTGTTATTGTTGTTCCTTTTTTTCTATTTACACCTTGTGGCGGATTTGTTCCAATAACATATCCTTCTTCTATGTCTTTGCTTGATTTTTCTTCTCTTTCTTCGCTTATTTCAAATCCAAGTTCTTTTAGTTTACTTTCTGCTGCGGCAATTGATAGTTTTGAAACGTCTGGTACTGTTATTTCTTTTACTTTAGTTGTTTTTGGAATTAGTATTACTGCCATAATTATTCCTATTATTAGAATTGCTGATACAATTCCAAGTATTATTGGAAGTTTACTTGATGTTTTTTCTTCTTGTTCTTCTAATTCATCTAGTTCTGTTTTTTGTTTTGCTAATTCTTTTATGTTTTTTAATTCTTTTGTTTCTTCTAGATCTTCTGTTTCTGAATATTGATATACATGTCTTTTTTCGTTTTTTCTTTCTTCGTCTAAGCATGTTTGTATATCGTTATACATTTCTACTACGTTTTTGTATCTATTTTTTGGATTTTTAGCGCATGCTTTAAGGATAACATTTTCTACTGATTGTGGTATTAAACTGTTTATATTGCATACACTTGGAATTTGATTTTTCATTTGTTTGATTGCAATTTCTACTGCATTGTCACCTTTGAATGGAAGTTGTCCTGTTAGTAATTCAAACATTACTATTCCTAGTGAATATATATCGCTTTTTACAGTTGCTCCTTTTCCGTTTGCTTGTTCTGGTGGTAGATAGTGTACTGAGCCCATTACTGAGTTTGTTTGTGTTAGTTCATTACTGTTAAGCGCCATTGCTATTCCAAAATCAGTAATTTTTACTAATCCATCTTCTTTTATTAATACGTTTTGTGGTTTTATGTCTCTATGAATTATATTTGAATCGTGTGCACAGCTTATTGCACTTGTTAATTGTGTCATTATATCTATTACTTCTGGAAGCGTTAGACCGCCTCTTTTTTTGATTAGATTTTTTAGTGTTTTTCCTTCTACATATTCCATTACGATATAATATTTTCCATCGTCTTCTCCTACATCGTACATTTCTACTATATTAGGATGACTTAGTGATGATGCCGCTATTGCTTCTCTTTGAAATCTTCTTACAAATTTTTCATCGTCTGATAGATCTCCTCTTAATATTTTTACAGCAACATCTCTATCTAGTATTAGGTCATGTGCAAGGTATACATTTGCCATTCCACCTTCACCAATTGTTCTTATTATTTGATATCTGTCGTTTATTTTTTGTCCTCTAATTATCACTGTTTTCACCATCTTTCTTTAAGAATGCAACCGAGATATTGTCTGTTCCACCTCTATTGTTCGCTTTTATTATTAATTTATTTACTTTTTCTTCTGTTGTTATGTTTTCCGTTAATACTTTTGATATTTGGTTATCGTCTAGCATATTTGTTAGTCCGTCACTACATAAGAAAATTCCTTCAACGTCTGTTTCAACGTCAAAAATATCCATTTCAACATTTGTTGTTGCTCCTAATGCTTTCATTAATACGTTTTTTCTTGGGTGATCTTTGGCTTCTTCTTCTGTTATTTCTCCTGATTTTACTAATAAATTTACAAGAGTATGGTCGTTTGTGATTTTATGTACTTGGTTATCTTTTAGTACATATCCAGATGAATCACCTATATTACCAAATAATAAATATTCACTAGTTAATAGTGCCATTACTATTGTTGTTCCCATTCCTGCGCTTTCTGGATTTTCTTCTGTATATTTATATATTTGTACGTTTGCTTCACTTACAACGTTTTTTATCCATAGAATTGCATCTTCTTTTTTTCCTAATTTTCCTAATTCTCTAAAGCTTTTTCCTATATGTGATATCGCAATACTAGAGGCAATTTCTCCTCCTCTATGTCCACCCATTCCGTCTGCTACTGCTAATAGGTATTCGTTGTTATGATTTTTTACAATAATTACACTATCTTCATTGTGCTCTCTTACTTTTCCTGGGTCTGTTAAATATGCGTATTCCATTATTTTCCCTCCTCGTAATTTGATCTTAATTGTCCACATGCCGCACTTACTTTACTTCCAAATTCTTTTCTTATTGTTACATTTATATTATTCTTTTTTAATGTATCATAGAATTTCATTATTTGTTCTTTCGTACTTTTTTTATATTTTATATGACTTGTTTCATTATATGGAATTAAATTTACATAGCAGTTTATTCCTTTTAATAGATGTGATAATTCTAATGCGTTTTCTGTTTTATCATTTATATCTTTTAACATTATATATTCAAATGTTACTCTTCTATTTGTTTTTTTAATATAATTTTTTACTGCTTCTATAAGTTTTTCTATAGGGTAAGCCTTATTTACTGGCATGATTTCGTTTCGTATTGTATTGTTTGGTGCATGTAAGCTGATTGCGAGATTTACTTGCTTTGGATTGTCTGCAAATTCGTTTATTTTTGGTACTAATCCAGATGTTGATACTGTTATGTGTCTTGCTCCTAGGTCAATTCCTTTTGGTTCGTTTATTATATCTATAAATTTTATTACATTATCATAGTTATCAAATGGTTCTCCTATTCCCATAAGTACTATATGTGATATTCTAATATTTAAGTCTTGTTCTACTTCCAATATTTGTAATACCATTTCATATGCATTTAGGTTTCTTACTTTTTTTAGTCTTCCACTTTCGCAGAATGCGCATGACATGTTACATCCAACTTGTGTTGATACACATAATGATTTACCATAATCATGATTCATTAATACTGCTTCTATTTTATTATTATCTTCTAATTTAAATAGGTATTTGCATACGTCAGTATCTATTTGTTTTTTTAATATTTCAAGTTGTTCAATTTTAAAGTCTTGTTTTAGTTTTTCTATATTTGTTTTTTTTATGTTTGTCATTTCATCAAAAGTTTTTACTCTTTTTTTATACAACCATTCATATACTTGATTTGCTTTAAAGTCTTTTTCATTATTACTTATAAAGTATTCTTTTAATTCATTTAATGTTTTGCCATATATATTTTCCATACTTACACCCTATTTATAATTATAACAGAAAGTATTTATTCTATCAATTGTCTTTCTTTTTTTTGACAAAAAAACTATACATTTTCTGTATAGTTTATGATAATTTTTCTTTGTCATTTATTATTATTTTACTATCGCATAGAAAACAATATTCAGATGTTGTTTTTACTGTTGCTCCACAATTTAAACAACAAACAGTATCTCTTGTCCATTTTTTAATATCTACTACGTGAATATTATATTTTTTCTTTGGTGTTTCTTCTTTATATTTAGTGATTGAAATATCTTTTTTAGATATTTTTTTAATTCTATGTTTTAGTATAAATAAATTCAATTTTTCTTTTAATGATTTTTTTTCTTTTGGTTTATTATCTACTTTTACTACAATTTTATTAAATTTTATTTTTCCATCTTTTGATGTTTCTGTAGTGATTTTTTGTTTGCTTTCTTTTTTGTTTAATCTTTCTATTTTTGATATTTTTCTTTTGTCTTTTACAGATTTAATTAATTCTTTTGTTTTTGCAATTACTACTTTTGTTCCTGTTTTCACATTTGATAATCTTTTTATTAGGAATTCTTTTGTCTTTTCAAGTATTTCTTTTAGTTTAGTTATTTCGATACATGTTAATCCTAATGTTAGTAATATAATTATATTTCCTAATATAATTGTTGTTATTCCATATCTAAATCCTGCATAACATCCATATGTATCTTTTATTTGTTGTATTCTTGATATATTATCTATTATAAATTTTATTATTAATCCCATTGATATTAATGATGGAATTGTTATTAATTTCTTTTTATCAAGTTTTAATAATAAAAACATTATTATTCCTAAAACTATCATTATTAATCCATTTTCTTTTGTAAAACTAATATTTTCTTGTGCTATTTTAATTGATGGTAATAATGAACCAATAATTATTAAAACCATTCCTATTATTAATGGTATATTTTTCTTTTCCTTTATCATATTTATCCCCCTCTTTTTTTGGTTCTTAAATACAAACGGCGTTTATTATACCATATTTTTTGTTTTTGTCAAATTTTCACTAAAAAAAGCACCTATTTAGTGCCTTTTAGAATCTTGTTTTTTCTTTTATATAATCTACTAGTTCTTCAACTTTTAATGTGATTTGTTCCATTGTGTCTCTATCTCTTACTGTAACTGTATTATTATTTAGTGTTTCTTCATCAATTGTTACACAGTATGGAGTTCCTATAACATCTTGTCTTCTGTATCTTTTTCCTATATTTCCAGTTTCATCGTATGATGTCATAAATTCTTTTGATAACATATTATATATATCGCTTGCTTTTTCTTGATGATATTTTTTCATAAGTGGTAATACTGCAACTTTATATGGAGCAATTGCTGGTGATAAATGCATTACCTCTCTGGTTGTTCCATCACTTAATGTTTCTTCTTCGTAACTATCACATAACACTGCAAGTAATAGTCTATCACATCCTACTGATGGTTCTATTACATATGGAGTATATTTTTCGTTTGTTTCCGGATCTAAGTATTTTAATTCTTTTCCTGAGTGATTTGTATGAACTGTTAAGTCGTAATCTGTTCTATCTGCAATTCCCCATAATTCTCCAAATCCATTTGGATAGTTATATTCTATATCTGTTGTGCCTTTACTATAGAATACAAGTTCTTCCGGTTTATGTTTTCTTAGTCTTAGGTTTTCTTCTTTTATTCCTAAGTCTTTTAAGAAATTCATGCAATATTCTTCATAGTATTTAAACCATTCTAAATCTGTTCCAGGTTTGCAGAAGAATTCATATTCCATTTGTTCAAATTCTCTTGTTCTGAATATAAAGTTACCAGGTGTAATTTCGTTTCTAAATGCTTTTCCAATTTGAGCTATACCAAATGGGATTTTTGCTCTCATACTTCTTTGAACATTTAAGAAGTTTACAAAGATTCCTTGTGCTGTTTCTCCTCTTAGATATACTTTGTTTTTTGTATCTTCTGTTACACCCATATGTGTTTCAAATAATAGATTAAATTGTCTTATATTTGTAAAATTTGTTTTACCACATTTTGGACATGGAATATTGTTTTCTTTTATGTAGTTTTCTAATTTTTCGTTATCCCAACCGTCTCCTGTTTCTTCGCCGTTTGAGAATTCTTCTATTAATTTATCTGCTCTATGTCTTGATTTGCATTCCTTACAATCTATTAATGGATCTGCGAATGAAGATACATGTCCTGATGCTACCCAAACTTCTGGATTCATAAGTATTGCTGCATCTAATTCATAACTATTATTATTATCTTGTACAAATCTTTTTCTCCATGCGTCTTTTATATTATTTTTTAGTCTACTTCCTAGAGGACCGTAATCCCAAGTGTTTGCAAGTCCATCATATATTTCTGATCCTTGATAAATAAATCCGTATTGTTTGCATAAATTTACCATTTTTTCCATTGTTAGTTTTTCCATAAAATCATCCTTTCAAATAAAAAGATTCCTTTAGATTGTAAGGACCCAAATGGGCGGTTCCACCTTACTTATTCTAAAAGAATCAGCTTTCTCGTATATTGCTCTTGGTTTCCAAGCCAGTCATCGCATTTCAAATATTACATGTTTATTTTATTACTTTTTTTAGTGTGTGTCAAATGTTTTTCTCATTTTTATAAAATCATTATTTTTCATATATTCTTTACATTTTTCTAGTAAATTATCTAAGTCATTTGTAAATGATATTCTATATACAACTGCATCTTCATCTGCATATCCGTATTGTTCCATTCTTATGAAGTATAAATTTTCTATTTTTGTTTTATATATACTTATTATATCCATAAATGTTTTTCTATCAACCATTTCTTGGTTTAATAGTTCTTTTTCTGTATCTAATTCTTCTATTATTTTATCATATTCATCTATACCAAATAAGAAATCTATATATTTTTCTTGTTTTGCTTTATTTATTATTTCTTCTAACATATTATTTAAATATTATGAATGTAAAGAATAGTGCAGATATTATTCCTAATATCATTCCTGCAAGTACTTCTTGTGGTTTATGTCCTAGTTTTTCTTTTAATTTTTCCATGCTTCCATCTTTAAATATTTCATCAAATATTCTATTTATTGCTTCTGCTTGTTTTCCACTTTCCATTCTAAGTCCCATTGCGTCATAAGATACTATGAATGTAAATACGAGTGCGACTGCAAATATTGGACTATCAAATCCTAGATTTAATCCTAACATCATTGTAAGGGATGTTGAGAATGATGTATGCGATGATGGCATTCCGCCTGTTCCATTAAATAGTCTTCCCCATATTATTTTTTTATTTACTTTTGATTCTATTACAAATTTTAGTGTCTGACATACTAACAATGTTATTATTGGTACTAAAAGATATTTATATTTTTCCATTTTTTTCACCTGCTTTTATTATTTCTCTTATAATATTTTTACTTTTTAGATATAGTCCTGTATATCTTTCATAATAAGAGCTTATAAAGAAATTTATTTCTTCTTTTATTTTATTATTAATATTTATTTTTGATATTTTATCTATTTCCAGGTAATAAAACATTCTTATTAATTTTAGTGTTTTTTCATCAACTATTGTTTCGTCTTTTCTACAATTTTTGCACACATACCCGCCTTGATCAGCTGATATTGTTATTATATTTTCGTTTCCACAAATACTACAACAATTTAATATTGGCATTACTCCTAAGTAGTTTAGACATTTTAATTCTAATATATTTGTTATTACTAGTGGATCATAATTTTCTTCTATTTTTTTTAGTGATGATATTAATATATCATATACTTCTTCATTCTTTGTCTGTTTTATTACTTGTTCTATTAGTTCTAATATATATGATGCATAGCTAATTTTGTTTATATCTTTTTTTATATTTTTATAATAGTTTATTATATCTACTTCTTTTAGAGTTGAAAGTTTTCCTTCTTTATATGTAATATTAAAGTTTCCATGTATAAGTTTTGTCGTTGTGCTTCTGAGTGGACTTTTTATTGTTTTTGAACCTTTTGCTAGTAGATTTATTACTCCGTGTTCTTTTGTTATTAGGGTTATTAGTTTGCTTGTTTCACTATATGATTTTTCTCTTATTATTATTCCTTCAATTTTTTCTATCATATTTCTTCAAATCTATAAATCTGTTTTACATCAGGATATTTTTCTTTATCAACTTTCGATAGAAACATTTCTTTGCTTCTTACCCAGTTTTTTCCATTGTGTTCGTATACTACTTGTTCTTCTAATGTTTCTGAATCAAGTGCTATACAGATAATTGTTACTATATCACCTTTGAAGTGTCTATATTTTTTTTCTGCTTTTATTTCTCTCATTTTTTTCTACTTCTTTCATTTTTAAATAGTATTCTATTTTTCCTGTATTTTTAAATAAATCCCATAATAGTTTTTTCATTTTATCACCTATTATATATTGGGATATATTTTATAATTTTATTCAAGAAAATCATTATATCCAAATTCTTGAAGATATTTTTCTCTATCTCTCCATTTTGGAATGGTCTTTACAAACAGGTCTAAATATACTTTTTTTCCTAGGACTTCTTCTAATTCTTTTCTTGCTTTTATTCCTATTTCTTTTATTTTACTTCCTTGTTTTCCTATTACTATTTTCTTTAATGAGTCTCTATCTACTATTATTGCGACGTTTATTATATAGTGATCTTTTGCTTTTTTTATATTTTCTGTTATGCATGTAAGTGAATGTGGCACTTCTTCTTCTGTTAAGTTAAATACTTTTTCTCTTACTATTTCTGATATTGTGAATGTTATATTTTTATTTGTGTATGTATCGTCTTCATAGTATTTTATATTGTCTGTTAAGTAGTTTTTTAAGACTTTTGTTACTGTTTCTGTGTTTTTATTTTTTAATGCTGACAAAGGTATTATTTCTTTAAATTCATATAAATCTTTATATTCATTTATTTTTAATAGTATTTCTTCTTTTGTTAGTTTATCTATTTTATTTATTATAAGCATTACTGGTTTTTTTATGTCTTTTAATGTTTCCAATATATATTTATCGCCTTTACCTAATTCTTCACTACCATCTACTAAAAAAAGAATTATATCTACATCGTTTATTGAATAGTAAGCTTGTTTATTTAATGTTTTTCCTAGTTTGTGACTTGGTTTATGTATTCCTGGTGTATCTACAAATACTATTTGTGAGTCTTTGTCATTATATATTCCTTGAATTATGTTTCTTGTTGTTTGTGGTTTATCTGATGTTATTGCGACTTTTCTTCCTACAATACTATTTATTAATGTTGATTTTCCTACATTTGGTCTTCCTATTAATGTTACAAATCCTGATTTCATTTTAAATCATCCTCGCTAAATGGATATGGGCATAATTCACTTACTTTGTATTCTTCTGTGTCTCCATTAATATTATAAAGTATTACTTTTGATTCTTTATCAAATAATTCAGATATTACTTGTCTACACATGAAACATGGTGTACTTATTTTATTGCTGTCTAAACACATTAAGTGAAGTTCTTTAAAATCTCCTTTTTTGTATCCTTTGCTTATTGCGTTAAATATTGCATTTCTTTCTGCGCAGATAGTTGCTCCATATGATGAGTTTTCTACATTTACGCCTTTTAGTTTATTTCCATCTTTTGTTACTACTATTGCAGCCACTCTAAAATTGGAGTAAGGGCTGTATGAGTTTTTCCCTAATTCAAATAATTCTTCTTTCATGCTTACCTCCTGTTTTACTAGAATAAGTATACCATAAATATGATTTTGATTAAATATTTTTTAGTTTTTTTATTTATTTTTATTTAATATTTTTTTTCATTATTGTATAATTATGGTAATGAGGTAAGGAGGTGAATTTGTGAAAAAATATATTTGTGAGGGTGTAGGAACAATGTTGCTTACACTTATTGCATGTGGTGTTGCAGTTATTTATGGTAATGTATTAGCAACTTCTTTAGCATTTGGTCTTGTAATTGTTGCGGCTGCTTATAGTATCGGTAATGTTTCTGGATGTCATATTAATCCAGCTGTAAGTATTGCATTATGTGTTGCAGGTAAAATGGAAGTTAAGGAATGTATCAAATATGTAATATCTCAAATTATTGGTGCTTTTGCTGGTTCTTTACTTTTAGCTGCATGCTTAAAAAGTTTTGAATCACTTGGTGCTAATACATTTGATGGTACTAATGTAAATATGTGGACTGCATTACTTGTTGAAGTTATTTTAACTTTTATCTTTACTACTACAATTTTAGGTGTAACTGATAAAAAGGAAAATGGTCATGTAACAGGTATTGTTATTGGTTTAACTTTAATGTTAGTTCATTTATTTGGTATTCCTTTTACAGGCACAAGTGTAAACCCAGCTAGAAGTATTGCTCCTGCTGTTTTACAAGCTGTTAAAGATGTAGCTGCTTTAAAACAACTTTGGGTATTTATAGTAGCTCCTTCTGTTGGTGCAATTATCGCTGGATTGTTCTATACTTATGTATTAAAAAGTGATAAAAAATCAAAATAAAAATGTTAGTTTATCTAACATTTTTTATATTGTTTATCTTGTTCTCTGATTGAGATATCGTTTAGTATTGATTCATAGTCTCCGCTTATATTAAGTTTATTAGGTATATTGTAACTATTAATTATGCTTTTATACATTGTTAATAGTTTTATTTTTTCATCTGCTGTAGCATTTAATTTTCTTAGTGCATCATTATCTGATACTAATATTTGAGTTGGAATTATTACTTCTTGGTTGTCAAAAAATTTTTTTGGTTCTTGTGGAGCTATTAATGTATTAACTATATATTTTTGATTTTCGTCAGTACTTTGCTTAATACCCATGATAAAGTATGGACATACTGCTTCATTACTTGGTACAAATAATAGTTTTTGTTTATCATAATCATATTTATCATCTTGTCCATTATAATTTATTGCTGCAAAGTTAAATTTTTCAAAATCACTTAATTTTTTAAATATATTACATTTTATTTGTGACTTATAATAGTTAACTATTTTTCTACTATTTCTTATATCATTATCTTTTTCTGCAACTATTTCTGCATTTTCTAATATAGCTTCAAGTAAATCATAACTTGTGAATGTATATGAATTTATATCTAATACATCTTTTCTATAGTCATCAAAGTATTCACCTTTTATGTTTTGAAAATCTATTCCTAACATATGACAAAGATTGCATGCTAGTATCTCGAAGCATATTTCTTCTCCATTACTAAATATTAGATTATATTCTTTATTTTGGTATTTTCTTTTATATGTTTCATAACATTCTTTCATTTCTTTTAATACTGAAATACTGTATTCAATTCCTGGCATTGGTATTTTTGTTGCCCATGTATCTACATATTGCAATTCTTTTGTTGTAATCATACTTTTTCCCCCTTTTTTGATTGTATATTATACACTTTTTCTTTATTTTGTCAAATTAAAAGAACTATTTTATTAGTTCTATTATTTTAGGTATAAATATTAATAATCCTGAAACTGCTGCTGTTAGCGCAAATACTAGTACTGCTCCACTTGCCGTATCTTTTGCTATTTTTGCTATTGGGTCTTTTTTTGGGCAAGCTAAGTCTACTACTGCTTCTATTGATGTATTTATTAATTCTGTTGCAATTACAAGTCCGAATAGTATAAAACATATTAACCATTCATAGTAACTTAGCTTTAGTGCTATTCCAAGTGCTATTACTAATATCATTATTAGTGTATGCGCTATTATATTTTGTTCATATTTAAATGCATATATTATTCCTTCTATTGCATATTTAAAACTATTTATTAGTCTTTTAAATCCTTTTTCTTTTAATTTATCTCTTGATACCGAATCCATCTAATATTTCCTCCTGTTTTTTAAACATTATTTTTTCATCTTCTTCTTTCATATGGTCATATCCTAGTAAGTGTAGGAATCCATGTACTGTTAGAAATGCCAATTCTCTTTTTTCTGAGTGACCATATTCTTTTGCTTGTTCTTTAACTTTATCAATAGATATATATATATCTCCTAATACTCTATAATGATCGAATTCTATTTCTTCGTTATCTTCTAGTGCGAATGAAATAACATCTGTTGGTCTATCTATTCCTCTATATTCTTTATTTATTTCGTGTATTCTTTCATTATCAACTATAATTACACTAAATTCTAATTCTGTATCTTCAAGATTTTCTTTTTTTCTAGCGTATTCTAATAATGGTTTTAATATGTCTAAGTCTTTTATTTCTTCATTTGTTTCATTAAATATTTCTACATTATCCATTTTCTTCACCTATTTATATTATACACTTTTTTTTATTAAAAACTAGTATTTTCTTCTATTGTTTGATATTCTGTTATATTTTCATAAACTGAGAAGAATATTTTTAATTCTAATTCATTTTCTCTTATATTTGTATTTATAATTTTATGATTTATTATATATTCGTTTTCTTTAAGGTTTGTTTTAATTTTTTCTAATCCTTTTTCTTCTGCTTTTTTTATTGCTTCATCTATTGTAAGAATTTGCTCTATTTCTTCTGTTTCTATTTGATTTTGTTTTACTAATGCGATTGGGATTGTATTATTTTTTAATATTGTTTTTTCTTCTATTTTTTTTGTTTTAAATTTATTTTTATTAAATAATTCTATTGTTTTATTAAATATTTTTATTACGTATACTTCTTTTTTGTTATTTAATTCTTTTGTTTCTTTATAAATAAATGGATAAGTTATACTTGTTTCATACCATGTTTCTCCATAGACTTCTCCCTCTGCAGGTACTTGATTTTTTATATTTTCATTGTCATAAATATTTCCACTTATTATTACATCGCCTTTTTTTACATATGAATTAATTTCTTTAATTATTTGTCCTTTTTCTGCTTTTATGTTTTTTATTATTGAATCTTTTTTTGCGATTATATTTCTATTGTTTGGTTGTTCCTCTTTTTCTTTTGTAATTCTCATTTCTGCTCTTACTATGTATTTTGTTCCTTTTGTTTCTATTTCTAACCATTCAATTTTATTTTTATATTTTTCTATTAGTTCTTTTTTTATTTTTTCTATTTGTTTGAAATTTTTTTTAAATGTTTTTTCTTTTATTCCATATTGTTCTAGTTCTTGTTTTAGGAATGTTATTGTTTGTTTGTCACTATGAATTATTTCTACTTTAAATATTATATTTGTGAGTGTTCTTAGTATTATGTATCCTATGATTAGGCTTATTATTAGATATTTATTTATTCTTAGTTTTTTCTTAATTTTTATCATTCCATATGTATTTAGCTTTTCTATATTGTATATTGTTTTTATTTCATTTAATTTTTTATAGTCTTTTTCATATATGATAATATTTATTTCTTCTTTACTTATATTTTTGCATCTTAGTATTTCTATTTTATTTTTGTGTAATCGTATTATAAATCTATTTATGTTTTTTCCTTTTATATTCAATTTTATTTTACTTTTTAAATCATATATGATTTTATTTTTCATATGTTACCTCATTTCAATGTTTTTTATTTTTCCTGAAATTAGAATTTCATCGTTTAATAGTTTTGATACTACTAAGTTTTCTCCTTTTATTTTTACTTCTCCTTCATCATAATTAATTATTATTAGATTATCGTCTAAGTATCCAATTGTTTCATAGTTACATATGTTTACTTTGTTTTTTAATACTCTCATATTGAATGTTTCATCTAGTAGGTAGTTACGTGCTCGTGTTATTAGGCTCATTGTATCACCTATATAAGTTTATTAGAAAAAATATACTTTTATACATAAGAAAAACGATTGAATTTTCAATCGTTTAATTTTTTATGATATATGGATTGTAATTTGAATCTAGTGCATATCTATATTCTCCTGTTGTAGGGCTTGTATTTAGTCCTACTTCTTGATATGGGGTTATAGTTTGTAGTTCTGCTGCTGTATATGATTTACCACTTACACTATTTGCATTCGAACTTGTTACGGTATTTTCATTTACTGTTATTGTATCTAGTGCTCCGGTTGATCCTGTTCCTCCGCTCCAATATCCTATTGTCCTATATACGTTTGTTGAGGTAGCTGTTGTTATACTTCCAGATTTATATATTCCGGTTGTTCTTGAATTGTATTGGCGTCCTGTAATTCCACCTACATATGCGTTACTTGTGGCAGTACTTACTATGTTTCCACTTACTATTGCTTCTATTTTAGTCCTGTAGCTATTAGAACTATCTGCATAACTATCACCTGCTACTAATCCTATATAACTTGATCCTGATACATTTCCATCTGCTATTAGTCCTGTTATAATTCCATAATTATAGCCCGCAATTAGTCCTACATATTGGGATCCAGTTGCGTTTATGTTTTTTACTTTTAATCCTCTTATTGTTCCAGAATTATATCCAGAAAGTCCTACATAATTATATCCACGTAGATTTAAATTACTTATTGTATGAGCATTTCCTTCAAATACTCCTGTAAAGTAGTTTGCGTAATATACTGAGCCTAACATTATTGGATTTTTATTTGTTAAATCTATATCTGCATTTAAACTGTAATATATTCCGTTTCCTGCTGTTCCTAATTTATATCCTACTTGTTTTAAATCATTATAATTATTTATTATATAAGGTTCTGCTTCTGTTCCTTCTCCATCCATTGTTATTTCTAGTGGATTTTCACTTAGTTTGTATACTGTAAATTCTCCATTTGTGTCATAATCATAATAGTAACCATCATTGTTGTTATCTCCACCTAGGTATGTATCAACAATTGCGTCTACCATGGCTATGTTGTTTATTGCATTTGCTGGTATATCATATCCATTTGTGCTGTTTATATTAGAACTTGTTACTGGATTTTCATTTTGTGTTATTGCTGATAATGCTCCAGTTGTTCCTGATCCTCCGCTCCAATATCCTATTGTCCTATATACGTATGTTGATGTAGATGTTGTTATACTTCCAGATTTATATATTCCGTTTGTTGTTGAATTGTATTGACGTCCTGTAATTCCACCTACATATGCGTTACTTGTGGCAGTACTTACTATGTTTCCGCTTACTATTGCTTCTATTTTAGTCCTGTAGCTATTAGAACTATCTGCATAACTATCACCTGCTACTAATCCTATATAACTTGATCCTAATACATTTCCATCTGCTATTAGTCCTGTTATAATTCCATAATTATAGCCCGCAATTAATCCTACATATTGATATCCTTTTATTTCGGCAGCTACTACTTTTAAACCTTTTATTGTTCCCGAATTGTATCCAAATAATCCTACATAGTTTTCACTGCTTCTATTTATAAATAGTTTTTTTATTGTTTTTGCGTTTCCTTCAAATGTTCCTGTAAATTTATTTGTATTATCTCCTATTGGTTTAAATCCTTTTGCGGTTTCATCTGTTAATTCTTCTTTTAGTGTTGCTGAAGTTGTACTATTTTCATTTACATCTCCAAATTGATTTGTATTTGGATTTAAGTATGATTTATCATTTTCTATATCTAGATTATTCATTAGTTGTACTGTTTTTCCTGAGAAGTTTTTACCACTGTTTACCATATTTGAGAAAGCTACTAAATCTTCTACGCTATATATATAACATACTGTACTGTTATCATAGTCTTCTGTGTCACCATTTCCACATATTATTCCTGGGTTTTCATCTGTTACCTGTGGGAATTCTTCTACTACAATTTCTATTGGTGTATTTACGCAATTTCCTTTTTCTGTGTTTGTTACTTTTCTATCTTCTATTGTTACTGCAAATTCATTTATTTGTATACATCCTGCTGTTACTGCACCTTTTTCTATTGTTAAATATCCTGAATTTGGTACTGTTCCTGATACTGCAATATCATATGTATTTTCTTCATCTGATATTGATCCATTGCTACCTATTGTATATTCTCCGTTCAACATAAAATCACTATTTTGTGATAGTTGTGAAGCATAGTATTTTCCTATTGCTTCTTTATATCCATATGCTGAATCTGTTGCGGCACTTAGTTTTGAGTCTTCTATTATTCCTAATATTATTGGTGATATTATTACTGCTATTAAAGCTAAAATTACTATGATTGCTAATAACTCAATTAATGTAAATCCTTTGTTCTTTTTCATTTTATACTCCCTCTATTATATATAATTATGATATCAAAAAAAGCACTTTTTTTCAAGTGCTTATTCGCTTCTTAATTTAACATTTAATTTTGTTTCTACTTTATTTATTATATTATTAAATACTTCCATTACTTCTTCATCTGTCAATGTTCTTTCTGATGATTGGAATGTTAAATTATAAGCTATTGATTTTTCATCATTTCCTACATTTTCTCCAGTGTATACATCGAACACTTCAATATTTGTAAGTAGTCTTCCACCTGCTCTTTTAATTTCTGTTTCTATTTCTTCATTTGTCATTTTAAGTGGAACTATAAATGCGATATCTTTTTTTATTTCTGGATATCTTGAAGCCTCTTTATATTTTATTGATTTAATGTCTTTTATTAGTTTTGATAATGATATTTCCATTACATATACATCATCTTTTAGTGTTTTAGGATGAACTCTTCCTATAATTCCTATTGGTTCTCTATCAAGTATTATTCTTGCACTTATTCCTGGATGCATGTTACTTATATTATCTTTTTCAAAATTATATCTATTTTTAAATCCAGCATAATCTAATAGATTTTCTGCTATTCCTTTTATTAAGTAGAAGTCTGTTTTTATTTTGTTGTTTTGCCATTTGTTTGTTATGTAATTTCCTTTCATTAGTACAGATATTTTTATATCTTCATTATATTCTTTATCATATGTTTTACTTATTTCATATATCATGATATCTTCTACTTTTCTTGTTTTATTATAGTTATATACATTTATTAATGATGGTATTAGTGTTGTTCTTACTACACTTTTTTCTGTACTCATTGGGTTTGGAAGCACGGCATTTTCTTTATTTTCATATCTGAATGTACTAGCCATTTCTGGTGAAGTTAGTGTATATGTTTTTGTTTCGTTTAGCCCTAATGTTCTTAGTCTTTTTGAGAATATTTTTCTATATTTTACGTCTCCTACATATCCACCTTTTTTTGTTTCTAGTTTTGGAAGTGTTGATTTTAAATTATTATATCCATATAGTCTTCCTATTTCTTCTGCAATATCGTTTATGTTAGGATCAATATCTAGTCTTCTTTTTGGTATTGTTACAATGAATTCATCGTCTTTTATTTCATATTTGAAGTCTAGTCTATTTAATTCTGTTTCCATATCTTTTTCATCTATTGTTATACCTAACATTTTATTTATATCGTTTGGTTTAAATTTAACTATTTTTTCTGTTTTATCTGCATTATCGTATTTTGTTATTCCCTTTAATACTTTTGCATTTGCATATTTTTCTAATAGATGACATGCTCTATTTATTGCATATTCAGTATATTCGTAGTTTAAGCCTTTTCCAAATCTAATTGATGCTTCACTTTTTAAATTATGATTCCCAGCAGTATATCTAATGCTTACTGGATTAAATATAGCGCTTTCTATTAATATTGTTTTAGTGTCATTAGTTACTTCTGTATCAAGTCCACCCATTACACCTGCTATACATACCGCTTCTTTTTCATTTGATATTACTATATCATTTTTAGATAATATTCTTTCTTGTTTATCTAGTGTTGTTAGTTTTTCTCCTTCTTTTGCGTCTCTTACTATTATTGTATTTCCTAGTTTTTCTTTGTCAAAGAAGTGAAGTGGTTGACCGTATTCTAACATTACGTAGTTTGATATATCTACTACGTTATTTATCGGTCTCATTCCAGCACTTATTAATCTTCTTTTTATAAATTCAGGAGATTCTTTTATTTCTACGTCTGTTACCATTTTAGCTAAATAATATGGGCATTTTTCTGTTTCTATTTTTAAGTTAAAATGGTTATTTATATCGTCTTCTATTTCTTTATAATCTGTTTCTGGTAATGTTACTTTTCTGTTTAAAATTGCGGAAATTTCATATGCGAATCCTATATGATAGTAACAGTCATTGTTTCTATGTTTATGGATATCTAATTCATATATTGTATCTGATAGATTTAAATATACTAATGGATCTGTTCCAACTTTTGCGTCACTACCTAATTCTTCTATTCCTTTATTGTATGCTTCTTCTGTTTTTTCTTCTAGTCCTAATTCATATAAAGCACAAATCATACCATTTGATTCTATACCTCTAATTTTTGATGCTTTTATTTCAAAGTTTCCTGGAAGAATTGCTCCTGGTAGGGCTACTATTACTTTTAATCCTTTTCTAACATTAGGTGCTCCACATACTATTTGTGTTGTTTTTTCTCCAATGTTTACTTGGCATACATGTAAGTGGTCGCTATCTGGATGATTAGTACATTCTACTATTTCTCCTATTGTTAGGTTATCTATATGATTTGATATTACTTTTTCTACGTTTATTCCTGATTCTGTTATTTTTTTTGCTAGTTCTTTTAAGTCTTGATCGCTAATGTCTATATATTCTTTAACCCATTCTAAGCTTATCATTAGTCTCTCTCCTTTCTATCGAAAGTTTTTGTTTCTCTTAAGTCTGTATTATAGATTGCTCTTAAGTCATGAATATCATATTTTTCCATTGCTAATCTATCTGCTCCAAATCCAAATGCAAATCCTGTCCAAACTTTTGGATCATATCCACTCATTTTAAGTACATTTGGGTGTACTATTCCTGCTCCTGCAACTGTTATCCATCCTGAGTTTTTACATATATTGCATCCTTTTCCTTTACATTTATGGCATGTTATATCTACTTCTACTGATGGTTCTGTAAATTGATAGTAACTTGGATGAAATCTTGTTTCTGTATTTTCTCCAAAAAGTTTTTTGAATATTACATCTAAAGTTCCTTTTAAGTCACTTAATGATATTTCTTTATCTACTACTAGTCCTTCTATTTGCATGAATTGATGTGAGTGTGTCGCATCATCGTCATCTCTTCTATATGTTTTACCAGGACATATCATTCTTATTGGAGTATTTCCATTTCCTTTTAACATTGTTCTAACTTGTACTGGAGATGTTTGACTTCTAAGTAGTATTTCTTCTCCTTCAATGTAGAATGTATCTTGGGCATCTCTTGCTGGATGTCCTTTTGGAATATTTAACATTTCAAAGTTGTATTTGTCTTCCTCTATTTCTGGTCCATCTACTACATCGTATCCCATTGATATAAATGTATCTTCTACTTCTTCTATTAGTTTTTCTAATATATTAGGAGCGCCTACATTTATTTTTGTTGAAGGAAGTGAAATATCTATTCTTTCGTTTTCTAGTTTTTTATTTAGTTCTTCTGTTTCAATTCTATTTTTTAATTCTTCAAATGAATTTGTAATGTCTGTTTTGAATTCGTTTATTATTTTCCCAAATTCTTTTTTTTCTTCATTATTTAATTCTTTCATATGATTCATTAATTCTGCAATTGGTCCTTTTTTGCTTAGATAGATATTTTTTAGTTCTGTTAATTCTTTTATTGTTTTTGTGTTTTCTAGTTTTTCTTTAATTTCAGTCCTTAGATTGTTTATTTTTTCTTGCATTTTATCACCCTTTCAAATAAAAAAATCCATGAATTTAAGGACGAGTTTACCCGTGGTACCACCTTAATTCATAGATTTACTATGCACTTTAATTCTCTTAACGCGAGATAACGTTATAAATTTTGTTTATAAAACTCTATGGATGAATTCATAAAATGTTATTGTTAGTTCTCACCTACCACTAACTCTCTTTAAATAACTTAGATTATTACTACTTCCATGTCTTCGTCTTTGGACTAGTTATATTATATATTAATTCTTTTTATTTGTCTATTGTTTTTTTGCTCTTTTTGTTTGGTTTTACATCTGAATAATAAGATATCATCTGTTACAAATTTTTGTTCTATTATTTCATTATGGTGTATTATTAATTTTAATGATGCAATATTATTTCTGTTACATGTTATCCAAAAATCTGGTATTCCTTTTTTATTTAATAATTGTGACATAAGGATGAATGCTTTATATGCGTATCCTTTTTTTCTATAATCCATGTATATAACACATCCTAAATCTCCTAGATGTTGATTGTAATGATAACCTCTGTATGAAATACTTCCTATGCATTCATTTCTATTTTTTAAATATATATAGAAATGATTTATTATATTATCAATATTGTCGGTTTTTATTTCTATTTCATCATCACTTGTTATTGTTGTAAAATTCATTGTTTCACCTTTCTATGTTTAAGTTGTTTGAATTATTTATTATATTCTTTTTTTATCCATTCTGTTATTAATTCTACTATAAAGTCTATTTCATGTTCTGTTAATTCTTTGTTTTTCCTTATATGATGCCATTTTTCTATACAGCCCCTACAGCATGTTGCGGTAGCATGTTGTGCGATAAATACAGGATGATTTTTCATTGGTGTTTGTTTTCCATCGTTTTCTATTATTTCTGGCTTTATTCTTTTACTTATTATTTCATATGCTTGTTTTTTTATTTCTTCTATTCCTTTTTTATTGATGTATTCTATTTCTTTTTGTTTTAGATGAAAACTATTTCTAAATTTTGATTTTTTTAAGTTGTTTAATTTATTTTGTATTACTTGGCTCATCTTTTATCGGATTTACATGTATTACTGTTAGAAATATTTCATCAATTTCTTTTGTAATTTCTTTTTCTAAATTATCTGCTATTTCGTGTGATTCAAATGTTGTTAAATTCCCATCCACAAAGATTGTAAATGAAATTTGGTAAAGATAGCCAATAGGTGTTGAATTAAAATGATTTATTTTTTTTATTTCTTTATGTCTTTTTATTATTTTGTATACTTCTTGTTTGGCTTCTTCTCTTATTGCTTTATCCATTAGTACATCATATGATTCTTTAAATATTTTCAAACCTGTTATTAATATCCATATTCCTATTCCTATTCCAACTATTCCATCAAGTGTATATATATTGTTTAATGCAAATAAACTCGATATTAGGTTACCTGTTGTAAGTATGCAGTCATTTATATGGTCTTTTGAGTTTGCTTTTACCAGAAGATTTTTATATTTTTTACCTACATTATATGTGTATATGAATAATGCTAGTTTTATTATTATTGTTGCTATACATACAATTATTAACCATTTTGAAAATACATATGTCTTATTTTTTATTAGTGTTTCTGCACCTTCTTTTATGATTAATAGTGCCATAAAAATCATTATTATACTTATTAACATTGAATATATATATTCTGCTTTTCCATGGCCTAGGTTATGATCATCATCACATGGTTGTGACGCAATTTTATTTCCGATATATGTCATTAAGGATGAGAATATATCTCCTGCACTATTTAATGCGTCTGCTATCATTGCTTGTGATTGTGTTATTATACCTATTATTCCTTTTATTATTAATAAAAAAATATTTCCTACTATTCCTAATGTGCTTGCTTTTTTAGCACTTTTAAATCTGTTCATCAAATCACCTATTTTATTCTATTTTTTTCGTGAGTAATTATGTTATCACATATTTTTTTCTATGTAAATAGAAAGAACACTATTGTGTTCTATTCTTCAAGATTTTCTATTTCAATATCATATTGTTGTTTTTCTTCTGTTAATTCTTCTTTTAGTGTTTCTAATTCTTCTATTCTTTTTGTTTGTGCATCTACTTGTTGTGTTAACTCTTTATATTCGTCTAGTTTTTCTTTATGTTGTTTTATTTTTTCTTCTTTTTTGTTTATTTCTATTATTTCTTTTTCTAGTTGTTGTTGTTTTGCATTGTTTTTTTTACATATATATATCATATATCCTGATATACATATTAGTAGTATTAGTACTACTATTAGTATCTTTTTAATAGTATACAGCCCTCTTTCCTAAATAATTATAGTTTTGTTTAAATTTTTCTCTGTTATATTTTTCTATTTCTCCTGTGTATGGGTCAGATACAATTATTGTGTTATTACTGTATCCTATTATTACTACTGCATGTTCGTTATGCTTCCAATATATTGTTTCTCCTGTTGGTCTATATATCCAAGATGATGTACTTCTTGAAGTTACGTTGTTTATTGTAGTCCATACCATTACAGGTCTTTCTTCACTTACTATTTCTAATATTTCTTCTAATTCTAATCCTTCTTTATTTTGTATGTTTTCTTTAAATGTGTTTGCGACTTGTGCAATTGGGGTATTATATACACCATATGAGAAATCATCTGTTGGATCTCCTATAAATTCTAGTTCTGGATTTCCTCCATACATTTTATCTTCTATTTCGTATGGAAGTTGTCCTTTTTTTAGTTTGGTTATTATTTCTTCTGGGGTAACATCTACATTGTAGTATTTTAATAATATATATAAAGCAATTGATTCACAACCTGTTGGATATTCTGGAAATTGCGAATATGTTATTTCATTTTCTATTTTTACTATTGATTTAATTTCTTCTTCTATTTCTTTTTTTCTTTTTTTCTCTTTTAGTGTTTCTATTTTTTCTATTTGTTCTTCATTTTCTTGTTTAAGTTCTTCTGTTTCTGCTTTTAGTTGTTCTATTGTATTTTCATTTTTTTTAATTTCTTCTCTTTTTTCATCTAATTGTTCGTTTATATTTTGATTTTTTGCTTGTTCAAATAGATATGAATATTCTAGGTTAATTTCTTTTTTTAGTTCTATCATTTTTTCTAATCTACTTATTTCTATTGTCGTTTTTTTATTCAAGTTTATTAAATCTGATATTAAAAATATTATTGTTAATATTAGTATTGTTAGAATTAAATATATTATTTTCTTCATACTATCATCCTACTTTAATTATAGTATATCATAGTTTTATTTTTTTGTGTATTAAAAGAAACTACTTTTCTGTAGTTTCTTCTAAGCTTTTATAATAATTATATCTTTTTATAGCATTATCTTTATTTTGTTTTAATAAATTTTCTGCTTCTTTTGGATTTATTTTTTCTAGCATGTTGTATCTTGTTTGACTTTGTAGGAATTCATCGTATTTATCAAAGTCTGCTTTGCTTTCTAAATAGAATTTTTGTTCTATTGGATTAAAATGGAATATTGGGAAGTATCCACTTGCTGTAGCTAATTTTTCCATTTCTATTGTATTTGACATTCCACCTTTTATTCCATGTGATATACATGGTGCATAAGCTATTATAATTGATGGTCCGTTATAGTTTGCTGCCTCTTTAAATACTTTTATTAATTGATTTGGATTTGCTCCTAGAGATACTTGTGCTACATATACGTGTGGATATGATAAAGCAATTCTTGCTAGGTCTTTTTTTGCATTGTGTTTTCCGTTTGTTGTGAATGAAGCTATTGATCCTATTTGTGATGATTTTGATGATTGTCCACCTGTATTTGAATATATCTGAGTATCTAGTACTAAAATATTTACGTTATCGTTTGTTGATAATACATGATCTATTCCACCAAAGCCTATATCATATGCCCATCCATCTCCACCTATTGTATATACTATTCTTTTTGTTATGTAGTCTTTTAATTCTGTTAATTCTTTTGGACATGTATTATAATCTAGATTTTCATATACTTCTTTTGTTATTTCATAATCATCGTAATTATTTAACCATTTATTGAATAGTTCTTTGTTTTCGTTATCTAAATTATTTTCCATTATTTCTTTTATTTTGTTTCTTTTGAAGTTATTTGCGTTTAGTATTCCATATCCAAATTCTGCATTGTCTTCAAATAGTGAGTTTGCCCAAGGTATTGTGTATGGAGTTGATGGAAGTGATCCACCATATATTGATGAGCATCCTGTTGCATTTGAAATCATTAAATTATTACCAAATATTTGAGTTAATATTTTAATATATGATGTTTCTCCACATCCTGCACATGCCCCATGAAATTGGAATTTAGGATTTTTAAATTGTATTGTTTTTAAGTTTTCTATTTTTTGTGGTTTTTCTGTTATATTTTCACTTAGATAGTTAAATATTTTTTGTTCGTTTTCTCTTACTTCTAGTTTATCTAATTCTAGTGCTTTTGTTCCCATTTTTCCTGGACATGATTTAACACATAGTCCGCATCCTGTACAGTCTTTTACTGAGATTCCTAATATATAATATCCTTGTTTTGTAATTTCTGGAATACATCTTTCTTTTATATAATCTGGAGCATTATTATATTCTTCTTCACTCAATATATATGGTCTTATTACTCCGTGTGGACAAACAGTTGCACACATATTACATTGTATACAGTTTGAATTCATCCAGAATGGTACTATTTCACTTGCTCCTCTTTTTTCTTCTTTTGTTGTTCCTGCTTCATATATACCGTCTTTTGTATCTATAAAGTCTGATACTTTAAGTTCGTCACCTTTTCTTTTTCTCATTGCTTCATAGATGTTTTTGTATTCTGTATTTAAGTTACTTGTTTTTGTATCATCTAATTTTATTTCTATTAGATATTTTTCTGCTTCATCTATTGCATTATAGTTTGCATTTACTATTTCTTCACCTTTTTTGAAATATCTCTTTTTTGCATTTTCTTTCATTTCTTGTTTTGCTAAATCATAGTCTACAAGATTAGATAGTTTTAGAATTACTGCTTCCATTATTGTACTTATTTTATTTCCTAATCCTGTATTTCTAGCTAAAAGATAAGCATTTATTGTATAGAATTTTATATTTTTTTCTTTTATTATATTTTTTAACTCTTGTGGTAATGTTTCGTTTATTTCTTTTTCTGTTTTAATTGTATTTAATATAAATATTCCGTTTTCTTTTATGTTATTTAAAGTTTCAAATTCGTGTAGGTATGATTCTTTTGTAACTACTACTATACTTGGATTTTCTACATAATATGTTGATCTAATTTTATTTTCATTAAATCTTAAATGTCCAATTGTTACTCCGCCTGATTTTTTTGAATCGTATTGGAAGTATCCTTGTACATAATTGTTTGTATTGTTTCCTACTAGTTTCATTATTGATTTAGATGCACTTACCATTCCATCTGAACCATATCCATATATTAAGAATTCTTTTCCAGTGTTTATTTTATAATCTTTATCTGTTTTTAAACTTTTATTAGTTACATCGTCTTCTATTCCTATTGTAAAGTCATTAATTGGATTTTCTAACATTTCAAATACTGCTTTTATGTCTCTTGGTGTTGTATTTTTGCTTGATAATCCATATCTACCGCCTACTATTTTTATGTTTTTGTCTTTTAATGCTGCTACTACATCTAGGTATAGTGGTTCTCCAATACTTCCTGGTTCTTTTGTCCTATCTAATACTGCTATTTTTTCTACTGATTCAGGTATTTCGCTTATTAAGTATTCTTTTGAGAAAGGTCTATATAAGTGAACTTCTATTAAGCCATAGTCTTTTAAATCGTCTATTGTTTCTTTTATTGTTTCACATACTGAACCCATTGCGATTATTATTTTTTTTGCATTTTTATTCCCATAGTAGTTAAATGGTTTGTAGTTAGTACCTGCTATATTGTTTAGTTTTTCCATGTATTCATTTACTTTATCTGGAAGTGCTTCGTAGTATTTGTTTCTTGCTTCTGTTGCTTGGAAATATATATCGTCGTTTTGTGCGGTTCCTCTTGTATTTGGGTTATATGGATTTAGTGCTTTTTCTTTGAATTTTTTTAGTGCTTCTTTGTCTAGTAATTCTTTATAGTCTTCGCCTTCTAGTACATCTATCTTATCAATTTCATGACTAGTTCTAAATCCATCAAAAAAATGTAGGAATGGCATACTTGATGAAATAGCTGTTAAGTGTGATATTGCTCCTAAATAATGTGCATCTTGTACAGATGATGATGCAAGCATAGCGAATCCTGTTTGTCTAGTTGCATATATATCTTGATGATCTCCAAATATTGATAGTGCATGTGTTGCTAAAGATCTTGCTGCTACATGGATTACACATGGTAACATTTCTCCTGCTATTTTATACATATTAGGTATCATTAATAATAATCCTTGACTTGCTGTGAATGTTGTTGTTAGTGTTCCTCCTACTAGTGAACCATGAACAAATCCTGCTGCACCTGCTTCACTTTGCATTTCAACTACTTTTACTTTGTCTCCAAAAATATTTTTTGTATCTTTGCTACTCCATTCATCACAATGTTCTGCCATTGGGCTTGATGGAGTTATTGGATATATTCCTGCTAGTTCTGTAAATTGGTATGCAGCCATACTACATGCTTCATTACCGTCTACTGTAACTTGTTTTTTCATAAAATCCCTCTTTCTCTGTTATATTATAACATTTTTTTTTGATTTTGTTGAAATTATTTTATCTAATAATAAATTGTTGTTTTGTATATATTTGCAAGTTGATGATGTTTTATTAATTTTTTTTCTTGAATTTTTTCTTCATTAAAGTCTATATTCGTTTTTTGCCTTGATTTTTTTTCATATAAATTGTATTCATTTAAGAACTCATTGTATATATCTTCTGATAGTTCTGATATTTTTTTTTCTTCCTTATTTAGTTCATCTCTTGAATTTAATATCTGTAACATATTTTCTAGTTTTTCTATTGATGTTTCATAATTAATTATCCATCTTTTTTCTATTTCTTCAATATCGAAATTTCTTTTTTTGTATTTTTGATGGTACGGGTTTTTATCTCCTAGTTCACTTTCTAGTTCATATAGTATTATATCTACTGCATTCTTTCTTTTTTCTATATTTTCTTTGATGTAATTTAATTCTATCATTGTTTCTTTTACTTTATTGTTTTCAAAAAAAACTTCTATAAGTTCTTGTCCTTTGTATGTCACTGAATACTGTGATAAGTTCTCTTCAAATTTTGTTATTTTTAGTTTTTTATCCATTTTTTCTATGTATGTTTTTATGTAACCATATATATTGTATTTTACTACTCTTCTATATATTTCTAATTGTTTTAATTTTTCTATTTGTTCTTGGTTGTATGTTTTGTCATTTAATATATTTATCTCTAAAAATAGTAATGCTTCAAAATAATCAAGTAATTCTCTGTTGCATATACCTTCGTATTCCTTTATTTCATTCGATAATTTTTCAATTTCAAATTCTTTTATAACTTTATTAAAAAACATTTTTAATTGTTGTACTTTCATTTTACCCTTCTTTCTTTTTTTTTATTATATCATTTTTTTATTTTTGTTTTTTAATGTTCACATAATTTTCACAATGTATTTTTTTAGTTTACACTTTAAAAAAATATCCATATTTAAATGGATATTTTTACGTTATATATTAAGTATAGTGATTTTTTAATAGTACTTTTTTATTGTATAAATATTTACGAATGGTGTCTTTTTTACTAGACAATATTCTTTAACTTCTGCTTTTTCTGATTCTATAATTCCTGGTTCTTCACTAAATGGTCCGTATTCTTTTTTTAGATTATTATATATTTTATTTCCTAGTTCTTGCTCTATTTGTTCGGTGTCGTTCAAATTTCTTCTTGCTTTTATTTCTTTTATTAAATTTCTATAATAATATATTTTTTCATTTTGTTTTTCTTGCCATAAATAATGTGGATCTAGTGAACTTATTATGTTATTATCTTTTTGTATTGGGTTTATTGTTTGTTTTTCCTTATTATATATTTTATATAGTTCTTCTAATCTTTCATCTATTTTTTCATCATTTTTTTCGGTCTGATATACAGTAAATGATATTTTTGATTCACCTTTTTCATTAATAAAACTTGTACGGAACAATGTTTTAGAGTATTCTGTATATACATTGTAATTTGCTTCAAAATTTGGAAAGTATTCAAAATATCTTTCGGAAATTTCTATTCTTTCATCTGTTTCTTTAATTATTTTTTTTGCATACTCAAAAACATTATAGTCAACTAATCTTCTAAATAGTTTTAGTCTTTTTAATACTTGTAGTCTTTCTTCGTCATAAGTGTTATCATTTACTATATTTATTTCAAATGATAATAAAGCTTCTAAATATTCTATTAATTCATCGCTATATATTCCTTTAATATCATCTATACCTTGTCTTAATTCTTGTGGAATGCGTTCTGCCTTTTTCTTTTGTAGTTCTATTGTTTCTTTAGCAGTTATTATTCTTTTTGGTTTTTCCATATTATACCTCATCATTTCCTTTGAATGCCTATATTTTATACTTATATATGTTTTTTTGTCAATTTTTTTTTGTTGTATTTAAGAATTTTTCTAATTTTTCGTCAGTATAATTTGTTATTTTACCTGTTGGTAGTATTAATAGTCTATCTATATTTATTTGTTTTATAAAGTCTACGTTATGACTTACTACTATTATTGTTCCCTCATAGTTTTTGAAGTTTTCTCCTATTATTTTTTGTGTTTCAGGGTCAAGATGGTTTGTTGGTTCGTCTAATATTAATAGATTTGCCTTTTCTAATAGTATTTTGCATAATGATAGTCTTGCTTTTTCTCCTGGGGATAAGACACTTGCTTTTTTAAATGCATCGTCTCCATAGAATAAGAATCTACCTAGTATTGTTCTTAATTCTTTTTCAGAATACTCTTTTTTATCTATATTTTCTAGTACTGTTTTGTTTAGATCTAGTAATTCTAATTCTTGGGCATAATATGCTATATCTGTTTTGTTTCCATACCAGATATTACCATTTGTTGGTTTTAATCTTCCTAGAATTAGTTTTAATAATGTTGATTTTCCTACACCATTTTCTCCTACTATTAAGAATCTTTCTCTATTTGTTATTTGTATTGAGAGGTTTTTATATAGTGGTTCTTTATTTTCATAGTTGAATGATATATCATTAATTTTTATTGGTATTTTTGAACCTTCTCTATTTGGTTTTATATTTAGTCTTAGTTTATTATATTTCTTTTCTCTTAGTTCTAGATTTTCTAGTTTTTTAGCTAGTTTCTTTTCTCTATCTTTTCCCATTTTCTTTAGTGCATGATTAGTTTGGGAAGCTTGTTGTGCTTTTTTTATAAATGATTGTAGTTCTTTTATTTCTTTTTCTTCTTTTTGTATTCTTTTTTCTTTTAGAACAGTCTCTAGTTCTAATTTCTTTTTGTATGTATCATAGTTTCCTTCGTACACTGTTATTTTTTTAGTTGTCTTATTTATGTACATTATTTTATTTACTATGTTATTTAAAAATTTTATATCATGGCTTATTACTAGTACCATTCCTTTATAGTTTTTTAAGTAGTTTTCTACATAGGTTCTTGTTTTTTCGTCTAAGTGGTTTGTTGGTTCATCTAATAATAATATTTCTGATTTTGAGTATAGTAGTCTAGCAAATGCGATTTTTGATTTTTGCCCTCCTGATAAGTCTTTTAGTTTCATATCTATTAAGTCTAGATCTATATCCATATTTTCTATTATTTTTAATAGTATATTTTCATATTTATAACAGTCATAGTATTCTAGTTTTTCTTGTGTTTTAGATATTCTTTTTAATGTTTTATCGGTCGGATCATCTGCTGCTTCTATATATAGTTTTTCTAATTCTTGTTCTAGTTTTTTTATTGGTCTTCCACTTTCCAAGTATTCTAATACTGTTATACTTTCATCTTCAATTATTATTTCTTGTGGTAAATATCCGACTGTTTTTTTATTATTTATTTTTCCACTATCTAATTCGTGAACTCCCAATATTACTTTGAATAAGGTAGTTTTTCCTGCACCGTTTACTCCTACTACTCCTACTTTATCATTGTCTTCTATTATAAATGATGTATTATCATATATTAAGTTTTCTCCAAATGTTAGTGTTAAGTTTGAACCTCTCACGTGAATCACCTCTTTAATTATAACAAAAAATATAGATTTTAGTCTATATTTTCTAGTGTTAAGAAATTTGGAATTTCCGAATTTGCTTTTTATTAAACATGTCGGAAATACCGACATGTTGATTCCTATAGTTTTTCAGTGTGCTCAAAAAATGAGCATACTAATTTGATCTATCTTAAAAAATTGCGACAGTTTAAATATTTAGTGATTGTTTGTAAAAAAGTTGTGTGTGCATATTTTACACATACCACTCGTCCTTTATTATATAAAAGTGGTTGTCTCATTTTTTGCGACTACCACTTTTTTTAGTTATTGCATATTTTGCAACTACTGTTATTTAATCAATTTTTAAACTATTGCAAAAAATTCAACAGTTGCATATTTGACAATTTTTCTATTTTTATAATTTTTTTATTTTTCATAATTCCATAGTCCTAGTTTACCATTTACTTTTATTTTCTTTTCATATTTTTTTATATTTTCTAGTTTCCATGCATAGTTTTCTACATGTCCACTATTTCCATAAACTAAACTATTTTTCTTTTTTAATTTTGTATCAAATTCTTCTGTTACTTTTATACAATCTACTAAATCTGCTTCTCCTATTATTTCACCACAGCTATATTCTAGATTATATTCTTTGAATTTTTTTGCTTGATTTTTTTCTAATGATTTACCTGCTTGTATTAGTATTTTTCCTCTATAGTTTGTTTTCCAACTTCTAAACTCATATTCTTTATATCCTTCAATTATAAGTGTTGCCCATGGTTCTTTTATTGTTAATGCTTTCATTTTACTCCTTTTAAAAATTATTTAGATATTTATTATAATCTATATTCATTAGTTTGTTTGTATTTGATTTTATTTCGTTTATTAGTTTATCTTTTATTTTGTATACTAGGTCTAAATCTTCTTTTGTTATATCATTAGATTTATATGCTTCTATTAGTTCGTATTCATCTAAAACATTTATTTCATTATTCATATATGTTATATCTAGATATAGATCGTCATAGCAGGGTATTTTTGTATTTTCATATAATCCATTATTTTTTGTTATATCGAAATAATATTCTAGTGGATTTTTATTTTCATCTAGGAATAGTCTCATTGCGTAGTTTTCATTTTTAGGTATTACTTCAAATATATAATATTCATTATCCATTACTGTTATATTTTCTTTTATTATAAATTTTTCTCTTACGCTTATTAGTTTTTTTACTGATACATAATAATCTTCTTCATCTAGAAATATTTTTATTTGGTATTTTTCTACATCTCTTAAATATGTATTACTTATTATTTTTTTTCATGTTACCACCATAATTATTATATATTCTCTATTTTTTTATTTCAAGAAAAAAGACTAAATTAATAGTCTTAGTTTTCAATGCATGAATTTGTTAACATGATTACACTTAATAGGTCATTATCACTTGCATGTTCTACAAATTTTATTTTTCGTATTTCATAATCAATACTTCTTATATGTTCACATAGTACGCTTCCTTTAACTTTTTTAGAATCTTCTAATTCGTAATGTGTTGGAAACTCTTTTGTATTTGAAGTTATAGGACATAGTATTGCCATTTTTGTATTAATATTAAATACATTATTACTTATAATTATTGCTGGTCTTTTTCCTTTTTGTTCATGTCCTTTTGTTGGATTGAAATCCATGTATACAATATCACCTTGTTTTGGAATGTATTTTACCATATTTCCCTACCTTGTGGTTCATCCCATTCAAAATCTTTTGCTAGATTTTTTCCATTATACGCTTTAAATCTTTCTTCAAGTGATATTGTTTTTTTAACAGACTTTGTTATGATTATTTTCTTGTCTTCTGTTTCTAATTCTAAGACATCATTTATTTTCAAATTTAGTGATTTGATTATATTACTTGGTATTCTAATTCCTACTGAATTCCCCCATTTTTGAAGTCTTGCTTCCATAATATCCTCTCCTTGATATTAAGTATATACATTGTTTATACATTTGTCAATACTATTAAGAAAAAAAGACTATATAGTCTTATATTAGTTTTATTTCTATGCCTAATGCTTCGTATTTTTTCTGGTCTTCTTTTGAATAAAAGTTATCCATTATACTTACATCTTCATTTTCTTTTATTCCGATTCTAATTTTGTCAAATTCATTGAATAGTTCTTTAAATGTTTTATATTTATGTAGTTTTATTACTTGTGTTTTTAATATTTCTTTTGTGTCTACATGTTCAAATTCTATTATGTCGCCTTCTTTTATTTTTTGTCTTTTTTCATCATTTAGTCTTACTTCTATATCTTTTTCTTTATTTTTCATTGCTTTAAATGCAAAGTCTACTAGTTTCATTTTATGTGTCATTTTATCACCTTTTTCTATTCATTTATTTCATAATTTAATAACTTAGTACATATTGAATTATATTTATCTTGTTCATTTTTAATTGTATCTATTAAAAACATTTTATCATTCTTATATTCTTTTAGTCCTCTCATATAATAAGATTTATCTTCATCTAGTACTATAAATGGCATTATATTATTTTTTAAGAATTCTTTATACATAATGATTCTTCCTATTCTTCCATTACCATCTGAAAAAGGATGTATTGATTCAAATTTGTAATGAAAATCAATTATGTTTTCTAGCGTTATAGTGTTTAGACTATTATATTCTTCCAATAATTCTTCTAAGTCTTTTTCTACCATATCTGGGCTACTTGTATTTATTACATTTACAAGTCCTATTATATTTGGCACAATTTTGAATCCACCAACATTATATCTAGGGTTATCTTCATCACTTGTTCCTCTTTTTAAAATTTTATGCATTTCTATAAGCATATTTTTATTTAATGGTTTATCAATATTATCTAGTATATAATCAAATAGTTTGAAATGATTTTTTGATTCTAACAGGTCATCTAATTTTATTAAATCATCATTTTTAGGTATAAATGAATTTGTATCGAAGATTGCTTCTGTTTCATCGCTTGTTAATCTACTACCTTCAATCTTATTTGAATTATATGCGAAATTAACTTGTGAATAATGATATATATTTCTTTTGAATTTTGTTTGTTTTTGTTCTATTAATTCTTTTTTTAGTTTTTCTACAATCATCTGTATCTCCTAATATAATTATATCATATCTTTTATTCAATTATAAGAAAAAAAGACTAAATTAATAGTCTTACATCCATCCGTTATTTGCGAACTGACAGCATGAACCTGGATCATTGTTTATTACTTGATTTTCTTCACTGCATGAGTACTCTGGTCTATAAGTATGATTATAAATGTGTTTGTTTATTACATGTGTATGTATTGGACATACGTGTTCTACATTATGACAGAATTCTCTTTCTACACATTTGTTTATAGCAGGTTCTACTATTGGGCATCCCATATTTCCTTGCATTGGCATACCATATCCCATTTGTCTATCACAGCAGTTATTTTTGTTAAATAACATATTAATCCCCCTTACCTAGTTTATAATATGAGGATTAATATTTTTTGAATATGTATTTGTCTAATTTAAAAGGAAGTAGTTTAATATATTACTTCCTGTTTTTTTACAAGTTTATATTTTTTTGATTGTTTTTCGTTACTTATTATTACTAGTATTTGATGTATATCGTCTACTGTAATATTCTTTTTTTCTTTATATAATTCTTCTACCATATTCATGAATTTCTTAGGATAAATACTATCTTCAATAAGATATGATATTCTACGTTTTAAGTCGTAGAAACATATATCTGTATCTTTATTCATATTTAAATCTTCTTCAAAACATTCGTCAAGATACGAGTCATCATGATCTATTAATACTTCAAAAACTTCTCTTTTTTCTCCTTTTTCAATAATTAATTTATGATATGCATTACATCCCCATATTTCTTTTTCTTTTTTGCAAGTCATTCCTTCTTCATAGTTATTTATAACGTGTGATAATGAATTATAGATTAGTTTTCTATCAATTAAACATGATTTTTGAAATTTTTCTTTTTTTTCTTCTTCAATTTTTTCTTGTTTAGCTTTTTCTATTTCACTTTTTCTTTGTTCTTGTAGTTCTTGTGTTATTTCCAAAAATTCTTTTTCAATTTTTTCTATTTCTTTTTCAGTTATTCTTTCAAGTGATTTGCTTGTTCTTCTTTCATATAAGTAATCAATAAACATTTGTACATATAAAGGTAAATTTTCATTTTGATTAAACCCTGTTGGTGGCATTAAGCATATCTTAGTCAAATCTTCTTTATCAAAAATACTTTTCTTTTTCATTAAACTTTTGATTCGAACATAATAATATATTGTATCGAAATTTCTATCATTACTTACTGCTTCTATTGAATAATCACAGTCTAAGAAAAAAACATCATTTTTTACACAACTATATTTTATTCCTTCAAAAGATGTCATTAGTTTTGCAATTATATTTCCTATTTGTACTGTATTGTATTTTGAATACTTTTCTATTTTTTTATTTAATTCATATATTTCATCTTTTATATTTTTTATTTTTTTAGCTTCTTCTGATTCATCTATAATTTTTTGAAGTTTGTTTATTTCTTCATTTTTATTTTTTAATAATTCTATATCTTTTATATTGATGTTTTTCATATTTTTCACTTCCTGTTTTAATTATAGCATTTATAAATTTTAAAATCACTATTTTTAAGATTATTTGTCTTTCTTTTCTAGTTTTATAAGATTTTTTGAAAGTGAAATTGTTTCATCACTTATTTCATAGATTTTATTATCTTCTATTATTATATTTTCTATTTTAGGAATATCTTTCATTACTCTTTCAATTTCGTGTTTTATATAGTGTAGTTGAATACAATGTGGGGACTTATTTACTGATGCGAATGTAAGGGACTCTATTTTTTTAGTTGATATCATTCCACATATTTTTGTTATAGCCATATTTATATGTTCTTTTTCTAAGCATAAATAAAGTATTGTATCGAATTCTTTTTCTAGTTTTTTGAATTCTTTTTGCATTCTAGGTAAACATGTACCACATATTAGCACTTTTCCTTTTGCATCATATATATTTGTTTCTAATAAATTCATTGTTACTCCTTTATATTTTATCTATGTCGATTCCTTTATTTTTTAAATCATCATAGAATCTTTGCATGTTTCTATATTTTCCTTGTCTTATTTCTATTTCATATTCTTCAAATTCTATGTTGTCTTTATTTTCTTCTAATTCTTTATCTATGTCATATGGAACACTTATGAATTCATATGATATTTCATTATCTATATCTTTTGAATTATATTTTCCTCTTAGTATTATGTAATTAGCTACTGTTGTATTTTTTACGTTTCCATCTTTCTCTTCGTTTCTATAAACGTCTATTGCATTACCTACTGAGCCTGTATTTAATATTACTCTATTATATAGTTTTTGCATAAATGGTACGTGTGTATGTCCATATATTACTATGTCTGCTTTTTCTTGTGATATTGTATTTTCACTTGGTAGGAATAATTCATAGTATTTTTCAAATGTACTTATGTTACTGATCATCGTGTTTATCTTTTTAGGATGAGCATGTAATAATCTTATTAGTCTTCCACTCATATAGAATTCATGACAATATGGTAATTCTTTTAAATAACTTATCGTTTCTTTATTTAGTTTATTGCTTATCCATTCATATCTTTTTTTATCTGTTTCGCAATAGAATCTTTTGCATTCTTCTACTGTAAAATATTCATCACAATTTCCTTTTATTATTACTTCGCAGTTTTCTTTTAGTATGTCTATGCATTCTTGTATATGTGTTCCTTTTGCGATTAGATCTCCAAGACAATATATTTTTTTAATATTTCTTTTTTTAATATCTTCTAATACTTTGTTAAGTGCTTCTAAATTACCATGTATGTCTGATATTATTGCGATTTCATCCATTAGAATCCACTCCTTTTAAACATTTTATCAAGTTCACTTCTTGAATAGAATATTATTGATGGTCTTCCATGACAACAGTTATATGGGTTTTTACATTTTCTTAAGTCATTTATTATGTTTTCCATTTCTTCTAGAGACATATTTGTATTTGCTTTTATTGCCATTTTACAGCTTAACATTTTTATTGCTTCTTCATTGAATTTTTCTATTCTAAAGTCTTTTTGTTTTTGAATTACTTGTTCTACTAGATTATTTAATACTTTTTCTTCGAATCCTCTTGGTATCCAAGTTGGATGTGCTTTTATAATTATTGAGTTTACTCCAAATTCTTCTGCTTCTATATTGTTTTCTTCTAATATATTCATGTTTTCTTTTAGTATTACGTAATCGCTTGTTGATAGTTCTATTGTTATTGGGAATAATAGACTTATTTTATCTTGTGATGGTTTACCTAGTTTTTCTAGGAAATTTTCATAATTAATTCTTTCTTTAGCTGCATGTTCATCAATTAGATACATTCCTAATTCATTTTGACATATTATATATGTACCATGTACTAGTCCTACTGGATATAGTTCTGGAAGTGGTTCTATTTTATGTTCTTCATAAGGAGTTTCTTCTTCACTGATTAAATCATTATTTAATATTAGTTCTTGTTCTTCAAATAGACCCTTTGCTTCTTCATTTTCAAATAATTCTGTTTGTACTTTTTCTTCTCTTACTAGGTTTAGGTTTACTTGCACGTCTTCTTTATTTGCTTTTTTAGGTAATTCTTTTATTATAGGTATTAGATTTCTTCCTGTTATATTATCTCTTACCATATCTTTTATTAATTTGCATAAATCATCCATATTTGAGAATTTTATATCCATTTTTGTAGGGTGAATATTTACGTCTACTAATGATGGGTCTACCTCTATATTTAATACTACTACTGGATATCTATTATCTGGTTTATATGCATGGTATGCATCATTTATTACTCTATTTAGTTCTGTGTTTCTTACTATTCTTCCATTTACTAGTATTACCATTGCGTTTCTATTTGATCTATGTATTTCTGGTAAACTAATATATCCATTAATCATAAAGTCTTTATTTTCAGCACTAACGTTTAACATTTTTTTTGCTACATTTATCCCGTATATATCTTTTATTGTTTTTAGGAGATTTCCTCTTCCATCTGTATTTAGTATTATATTATCATTGTTTGTTAATACGAATCTAATGTCTGGGTGTGATAAGGCTAATTTATTTATATAGTCTGTAATGTTAGCTAGTTCTGTATATAGACTTTTTAAGTGTTTTAATCTAGCAGGTGTATTATAGAATAGTTCTCTTACAGATATACTTGTTCCTGTTCTTGCATCACTATTCTCTACACTAATTATTTTTCCACCATGTATTTCTACTGTTGTTCCTACTTCATTTTTGCATGTTTTTAGTGTTACTTTTGATACACTGGCTATAGATGCCAATGCTTCTCCTCTGAACCCTAATGTTTCTATATGGTATAAGTCATCTTCTGTTTTTAATTTACTTGTTGCGTGTCTTTGGAAAGCCAGTACTGCGTCATCTTTTTCCATTCCTATACCGTTATCTGTTACTTTTATTTCTTTTGTTCCTGCTTCTATTAAGTCTATTTTTATTTCATTAGAGTTTGCATCTATACTATTTTCTACTAATTCTTTTACTACGCTTGCGCATTTTTCTACTACTTCTCCTGCTGCAATTTTATTGGCTAGGAGTTCATCCATTACTTTTATTACTGCCATAATTAACCATACTTTCTAAATAATCTGTTTAATAATTTATTTATTATTACTTTTATAAAACTTGATATAAATGTACATACTGTTATTCCTAGGAATATTCCTTGTTTTGTATCTTTTAATATCAATACTCCTAATATACTTGAGATTAATAGTCCTAGTGTTCCAAATAGGTTTCTAGTGTATCCAAATAGATAATCTATTACTATACCTATTATTGTGATTATTGTTGTGATTTCAAATAGTTTTATATTATTTGTTATATAGAATATTAATGATAATAAAGATGTCACAAAGTAGAAATAAAAATATATATTCATTATTGTGTGGGCAATACTTTCTACTTTTCTATCAGTTTTAGTTACTACTTCAGGTTTTCTATCTTTATCACTTACTTGTTTTTTACAATTTGGACATATTATATTTCTTGTATCTTCCATTGTCTTTATTTCTTTTTCAAATTCTAAATTACAGTATCTACAATATAGTTTCTTTTTCATAATTTCACCAATATAATTATACATTATTTTATATTTTTTTACTATGCATCTTACTTAATTCTTGCTTAAATCTTACTTAATTTTTAAAAAAAAGAATAAAACTATATATCTAGTTTTATTCCTAATTCTTTTAATTGTTTTTCATCTACAATGTTTGGTGCTTCGCTCATTAAGTCAGAGGCACTAGCTGTTTTAGGAAATGCCATAACATCTCTAATATTTGTTGTTTTACATAATAGCATTATCAGTCTTTCTAATCCTAGTGCTAATCCTCCGTGTGGTGGACATCCATATTTTAATGCTTCTACAAACCAACCAAACTTACTTTCTATTTGTTCTTGTGTTAATTCTAATGCTTCAAACATTTTTTCTTGAACTTTTTCGTCATGAATTCTTATGCTTCCGCCTCCCGCTTCATATCCATTGCATACTATATCATATGCTTTAGAATAGCAGTGTTCTTTGTCGTTTAATAGTTTATCTACATCGCTATCTTTAGGCATTGTGAAAGGATGATGTGTAGCCATAAATCTGTTTTCTTCTTCTGACCACTCAAATGCTGGGAAGTCTGTAACCCATAAAAATTTATAATCGTTTGGATTAATTAAATTTAGGTCTGCACCCAATTTGCATCTTAGTGCTCCAAGAGCTGTTTTTGTAATTTTGTATGTAGAAGTAATAATTAGAATTAAATCGTTTTCTTCTAATTTTAGTTTTTCAAATAAATTCTTTGTTTCACTTTCATTTAATCCTTTTATACTTCCATTTAATTCTTTCCCTACTACTTTTAGATATGCCAAACCTGAAGCTTTATATTTTTTTACAAAATCTGTTAGCTTATCAATTTCTTTTCTTGAATATTTATCTGCTGCATTTTTAACAACTAAACAGTTTATAATATTATTATTTTCTAGGCTTGTTTTTAAAAATGGTATTTCTGTATTTTTAAATATTTCAGTTATATCAATTATTGGCATTTCGAATCTTAAATCTGGCTTATCTGAACCATATTTATCCATTGCATCATCATATTTCATTCTCATCAAAGGAAGTTCTATATCATAATTTATAGTATCTTTAAATACCTTTTTAAATAATCCTTCTGTCATATTCATAACGTCTTCTTCTGTTACAAATGACATTTCCATATCTAGTTGCGTAAATTCTGGTTGTCTATCAGCTCTTAAATCTTCATCTCTAAAGCATTTTGCGACTTGATAGTATCTTTCAAATCCACTTACCATTAATAATTGTTTAAATAATTGTGGTGATTGTGGTAATGCATAGAATGATCCTTTTGATACTCTTGATGGTACTAAGAAGTCTCTTGCTCCTTCAGGCGTTGATTTACATAAAACTGGTGTTTCCATTTCTAAGAAATCGTTATTATCTAAGTATTCTCTGATACTTTTTAGTGCTTTTGCTCGCATAATCATATTATTTTTTAAGTTATTTCTTCTTAAATCTAGGTATCTATATTTAAGTCTTGTGTCTTCTAGAGCTGTTGTATCTTCTGTAATTTCAAAAGGAATATCTTTTGACATGCTGTATAGAGTTAATTCTTCAACAATAACTTCAATTTCTCCAGTTCTTAAATTTTTATTTATACTCTCTCTTTTTTGTATTGTTCCTTTTACATTTATTGTACTTTCATTTTTTAATGAACTTGCTAATTCATAATCTTTGTTTTCTGGTTTTACAACTAATTGTATTATTCCACTTCTATCGCGTAAATCAATAAAAACAAGTCCGCCGAGGTTTCTTTTTTTTGCTATCCAACCATTTAGATTAACTTTTTCGTCCACATTTTTTATGTTATATTTAATGTTATTCATGATGATCCTCCTCTATGTTTTTATCTAAGAATTCTATTAAATCTTCTATTTTAATTTTGAATTCTTCTTTTGTATTATTATTTTTAATTGTTAAGATATTTGTATTTAATTCTTCTTCTCCAATTATTATTACGTATTTTGCGTTTAGTCTATCTGCTTGCTTGAAGTTTCCTTTTATGTTTCTAGACATTTCATCTATATCTGCTTTAAAGCCATTCATTCTTATAATGTTTGTTAGTTTTATTCCTAGTTTTTTTGATTCATCATCCATTGGAATTATGTATGTGTCTATACTCTTTTCTTCTTTTGGAAGTACATCTTCGTATTCTAGAGCAGTTAAAAGTCTTTCTATTCCTGTTGCGAATCCTACTCCACATACGTCTGGTCCACCTATATTTGATACAAGGCTATCATATCTTCCTCCACCGCATAATACGTTTTGACTTCCGAATCCTTCAACTTGTGCTTCTATTTCAAATACTGTATGTGTGTAGTAGTCTAATCCTCTTACTAAGTTTTCATTTACAACATACTCTATTTCCATTGATTCTAAATATTCTTTTACTTTATTGAAGTGATTTATTGATTTTTCGTTTAGATAGTCGCTTATTTTTGGAGCATTTTTCATTATATCTAATTCGTGGTCTACTTTACAATCTAATATTCTTAATGGATTTGTTTCATACCTATTCTTACAGTCTTCACATAGTTCAGCTAGATGAGGTTTAAAGTATTCTACAAGTGCTTCTCTATATTTTAATCTTGATTCTGTGTCTCCTAGTGTATTTATATTTACTTTTATTCCTTTTAGTCCTAATAGTCTATATAGATTTACAGGGATAGATATTACTTCAGCATCTGTTATTGGATCTGTTGAGCCAAATACTTCTACACCAAATTGTGTTAATTCTCTAAATCTTCCTGCTTGAGGACGTTCATATCTATACATATTTCCGTAGTACCATGCTTTTACTGGTAAAGTTGGATTTGCATACATTTTGTTTTCTATGAAACTTCTTGCGATTCCAGCTGTTCCTTCTGGTCTTAGAGTCATATTCCTATTCCCTCTATCTACAAAGTCGTATGTTTCTTTTGTTACTATGTCTGTTGTTTCTCCTACTCCTCTATGGAATAATTCACTTGATTCAAATATTGGTGTTCTCATATATTCATAGTTATATTTTTCCATCAATGTTTGAATTAAGTCATGAAGATATATTAAGTTTTCTCCTTTTTTTCCAAATACGTCGTATGTTCCTTTTGGTTTTTGTATCATGTTTTCACATCCTTTTTAGTGTTTTTACTTTTTGTTTTTCTTTTTCTGGTTCTATATTGTTATTTATATTTACTTCATTTATAATTTGCGATTGTTTTAATTGTTCTTTATTATTTGTATTTTTGTTTACTTTTTCTAATTCATTTACTAATTCGAATTTTTTGTTGAATAAATTTTCTATTACTTCATAATTATCATCAATATTATAGTTTTGAAAGTCAATATTTGGGTTTTCTTTTTTCATATCGTCTTGCTTTTTCTTAAAATATATTTTTGTTCCAAGACTTAATGCTGATGAGCCAAATAATCCTATCATAATTGTATTAGCTATATCAATATTTATCATTCTTTCTGCTACAAATGATATTGCAAATAATGATATTATTCCTACTGGTATGTGACTATTATTATTATATCTATTATATTGTAGTAATAGTGATTGAATATTTGTTTTTTCATGTATTTTTTCTGAGATCTTGTTTATTTTCTCATTTAATTTTTCTTTGATTTGTTCATGGTTCTTATTATCATGTATTTTTTCTATGTCCATTTTTTCCTCCCACTGTAGTATATATATATTTGACTATTATGTCAAATCAAATTATCTCTGATATATATATTTGTATTATTTAAATAAACTTCTATATCCCCTTCACCAATAAATTTAATAAAGCCTAACCCATTTATTACTAAATCATTATTATTTATATGTAAGTGTTCTTTATTTAATTGTGTATTTGGCTTTTTAAATGTTCGTTCTATTTTTAATGTGTTTGAAACAAAAAGAACTAAGTCTATTTTTTCTGCTTCTATAATTGCATATTTATCAATTATTATCCATTGTTTTGTTTTGATTTGATAGTTAATTGGTTTTATTTCTTTTTTAGGTATTATTCTTTTTAATTCTTTTCCATCTAATAAATTATATAGGCTTTCTTCTTCTAGTATTCCTGGTGTGTCTATTATGTTTAGATTTTCATTTATTCCTATCTTTATTTCATTTAGTGTTGTAGATGGTAAAATGCTTGTAGTTATTGTTGAATTGTTTTCTGAGTAATTGTATATTAGTTTATTTATCATTGTGCTTTTGCCTGCATTTGTGTAACCTATTACATATACATCTTTTGATTTTTTATATTTATTTATATGTTCATATAAAGAGTCAAAATTATAGTTTTTTGTACTGCTGATAATTATTTTATCTATATATTTTATATTGAATTTATCTATATATTTTAGTAGTTTTTCATCATTGACACTTCTTGGTAGTAAATCACGTTTTGTTATAACTAGTAATATATCATTTTTAATATATTGTTTTATTATATCTAGATTTTTATTCATGTTGAATATATCTAATACTAATATTACTAAATCTTTTGTATTGTTTATATTTTTTAATATTTCAATGAATTCGTTGTTGTCTTTTACAATTGTTTTATATTCACCATAATTTCTAATTCTAAAGCATCTTTCGCAAAGGTTATTTTCTATATTTGTTGTAAATCCTATTTCTTCTTTGTTTTTTTCTTGGAGTTTAGCCCCACATCCTATGCATTTATTCATAATATTTTCCTCTATAAAATAATTCTTTTTGCGCTAATTTAGTAATTATTTTTTTCTCATATATTCTACATATTCTTGTTGTTGTTTTTTCTTTATTACTTATAGGATTTACAAGTATTGTTGTTATTCCTACTTTATTACCACCTAATATATCTGTTATAATGTTATCTCCTACAATTACAACTTCGCTAATATTGTATTTATATTCTTTTAATATTAGGTCAAATTTTTTTCTCATTGGTTTTTTACAACTGAATGCACAATCTACTTCTAATTCTTCTTTGAATGGTTTTAGTCTTACTTTTCCACTGTTTGAAAAAATTATTATTTTAAATCCCATATTTTTTAGTTTCATAAAATGGTCTTTAATTTTTTTATTTGGTTTTTTTATTGATAGAGGTGCAATTGTATTATCTAAATCAAATAATATGCATTTTATTCCTCTTTCTTTCAATTTTTCATAATCTATATAATATATACTTTTAACGTATATGTCTGGTATAAATTTTTCCATGGTTCACCTCTTAATAACTAAAATAATTTTACCATATTATAAGAAAAAAATACATAATAAAAGAAAAAATAAATCTATTTTAGATTTATTTTATAAACTACTTTTATCTACAGTAATTACTGCTTTTACTTTCATTGAATCACTTATTGTCCATGTTGTGAATTCTGCTGGATTATTTAATGTTTTTCCTTTAATTATCCATGCTGAATTTGCATTTTCTCTTTTACTTGATATTGTCCATATTCCCTGTAGCCATTCTGGAATTGTACTATCTGTTAATATTTGTGCTTCTTCTTTTGTTATTGTTCTTGCTCTTAATTTGTTGCTTTGATCACCAATTGTTACTACTGTTGAGTCTTTTTGTGTTATTGATGCTATTCCATCAGTTATAGTTACTCCATTGTATCCATTATCTCCACCTATTGTTATGTTATCGTCATATGAATATCCATTCATTACAGGAATGTTTGTCCAATCTTTTGTTTCTTCTAATAGTTTTTGGAAAACTCCTGTTGGTCCATACCAGTTATTTGTTGCACCTGTATCTGACCATTGTGTACCATATTCTCCTACTGAGTCTTTTGAAATTAATGTTATTGTGTCATTTGTTTCACTCATTACACAAAATGGTAAAGTTGTTCCTGATTTAACTTCTATATCTAATTGTACACAATCATATATTTTACTTGGTGTTAAGTCATGTATTCCTGGTTGTTTTACTGCTTCTGCTACTTCTTTTACTACTGTTTCTGCACATGTTCCTTTTACAACGTCATTGTTGTTTATACAATAAGTATATTTATCATAGAATGTAACTTCTCCATTTACTATACCAGTATTGCTTACTCTGATTTCACCGCTTGTTGGTTCTTTTCCATTGTATTTTAGCTTATCACAATTATCTGGGAATGAACAAGTAAATGATGTTGTATTTAATTGTTGATTTCCTAGTTTGAAAAAGCTTTTTTTTGCTGTATCAACTATTCCATATGCTGAATCATATGATGATCCTTCCTTTGCTCTTTCTATTACATTTAATATTATTGGTACTGTTATTACTGCTATAATTGCTAATATTACTATAATTGCTAATAACTCGATTAATGTAAATCCTTTTTTATTTTTCATATTTTACACTCCTTCATTAAAAAAACTTATTTTTGTACCCATTTTTTCATTAATATATTTTGTTAAATTATTATTGTAGTCAATTATGTTTTTTACATTTATTTTTAATACATTTTCAGATATTCCTTCTGCTATTTTTACATTTATAAGTGCACTGCAGAATTTATTTAGAGTTACTTTTTTATTTGCTGTTTTTATTATTCCATTAATTTCGTCTTGTGTTAAATCTTTATTTTGGAAGAATTGATAAAGTGATATTTTATCTTTCAAACTTATTTGGTTTATTGTTTTTGTCCCACATAAAACATCAATATCTTCTCTAAATTTTTCTTTTGGAAAGTATTCTTTAAGTTTTTTAATTGGTGTTAGGAATAAACTGTATGAGTATTGCTCGTTTAATGCACTTTCCCATGTTGGTTCCATGGAATAGATACTGTTAATGTCATATTTTTCATCTACTATGTGTACTAAATTTCTTGAATGTAGTTCATTATTTTTTGTTATTAATTTGTATATTCCCGCTTTTATTCCCAATTCATTTAATACTTGTGAAATTATTCTTGCGTATCCTGTGCAAACAATGCTGTGTGTATTAAAGATTTTGTGTAGTTGTCTTCCTTCCATGCTGTAGTTATCTTCTGATTTTTTATAATTGAATTTTTTTACTATGTCATAAACATATATTATTTTTTCTAGATTTGTTAAGTTTTTTTGTTTTACTTCATTTACTATTTTGTCAATATTTTCTCTCATAGTTATAAATTCATCAATTGTACAGTCTGTTATTCCATCCTCATACCATATTTTAATTATTCTTCCATCTTCTAAAAATCTTATTTTTTCTAAATTTTTTATTGTTTTATTTTCTGTTATAAAGTTTAGAAATTTTATTTTTTTATTAATTCTATTTTCAATTTTTGATATTACTTTTATAAGTGTTTCTATTATATCCATTTTATCTATTCTTATATTTAGCATTTCTAAATCATCAATATATTTTAATAGTTTTTCAAAGTCTTCTTCTTCATCGCATAATGTTTCATTTTTATATAATATTTTAAATGGAAGATTTATTGTAAGCATTGTTTTATTATATCTATCAATTTTGTTTATATTTAATTTTTTATATAAATCAGAATTGAATGATATGTTTTTTTCAAGGTTAATTTTTATTTCATTATCATATTCAAATTCTTCCATATCGTAAACGTCTAATATTTCTACATTTGTGTACGCAATTAGATTGTTATAGTCTTTTTTTGTTAGTGTATATTCACCTTCTATTTTTAAATATTTTGTTTTTCCAAGTGTCTTTATAAAATCTAAGTTAAATGCGTTTTTTTGCACGATTAAAGGAGTTAATAATGTTTTATTCATATTTTTCATCCTCCTTTATTCTATTTATATTTTATCATATTATTATTGGCTATTGTGTCATATTATGTAAATTAATTAAAAAATCATTAACACTTTACATTTTAATTTACATTTTGTTTTTTGAATGTTATAATTGATAGAAAGAAAGGGAGATTATATGGATATTATTAAAACTAGTGGCAAAGGTTCTTTAATTGTTATTTCTGGTCCTACTTGTGCTGGTAAGGGAACTATTTGTAAAGAATTATTGAAAATCAATAATCATATATGGCGTTCTATTTCTTATACTTCTCGTCCTATGCGTGGCAATGAGGTTAATGGTGTTGATTATTTTTTTGTTACTAAGGAAGAATTTGAGGATAAGATTAAGAATGGTGAAATGTTAGAATATGCTCAAGTTCATTATAATGATTATTATGGTACGCCAAGAGAGCATATCAAGGAAAAACTAGATTCTGGTATTGATGTATTATTAGAAATAGATATTCAAGGTGCAATTCAGATAAAGGAAAAAGTCAAAGAAGCTATATTTATTTTTATATTAGCTCCATCTATGGAAGAAATTCGTAACCGTTTAATTAAACGTGGCTTTGAAAATAATGATCAAATGATAGAAAGATTTAAGACTGCATATCGTGAAATTAATGAGCTTACTAAATATAATTATGTTGTTGTTAATGACGATTTGGATGAAGCTGTAAACAAGGTTAATTCTATTATTACTTCTGAAAAATGTCGTGTTGATAGAATTGAAGACGTTTATCTTTCTAATGAAGAAGAAATCATTCATGAATTTTTAGTTGATAAGGTTTTAAAAAATGAAGAGATTGATATTTAGTAGTTTTCAATCTCTTTTATTTCTTTTGGTGTTAAATGTGCATAGCGAGAAAGTATATCTATATTAACCTCCATTTTATAGTAATCTTTAGCTATTTCGATTTTTATTTTATTTAAATCTTTTAAATCTTCTTTTGTTTCAATATTATACTTTTTTGTTTCTTGCAGGTCTTTTTCTAATTCAGCTATTTCTTTTCCTTCTTTTTTTATATTTAATTAATCGTTCTATTTTTTTAATCATTTTTTGTGTTCTTTTTAATAATTCTTCTGTTTTTCTTTCTATTCTTTGTCTTTTTTGTTCTAGTTCTATGTAATGTGATATCGTGGCAAATTCTGCTTTTGTTAATGCCTTTTTTTCTTTTTCTTTCATATTATTTTCCTCTACTATATTAATTATATGTTTATTTTAACATATTTTTTCAATGTTATCAATATGTAAAATTTAAAAAAAATAGATTTATATATCTATTTCTTTAATTTCTTCTATGGTTAAGCCTGATATTTGTGATATTTTTTCAATATTGATGCCCTCATTTAGAAGATTTTTTATAATTTTTTAAGATTTATACTTTTTTAATTTTTAAAAATTTATATGTACTTATAATTATTATTAACATAGGCATTGATAGTATTGTTCCAAAAACACCAAATAATTTACTAAATATAAAAAGTGATAAAATACTTAATATCGGATGTATTTTGTTTGATTTTTTATATACTAATGGGCTTACTATGTATCCATCTAATATTGTTAATATTAATATTCCAATTATTGTTCTAATAAATAGTTTATAGTTTATCATGTATGATAGTAATAGAGCTATTATATTTGTTGTTATTCCTCCTATCATCGGTATTATGCTTAATATTCCTGCAAGAAATCCCAATAATAAATAATTTGGATGATTTATTATTTTGAAAATAATCATATACTCTATTGTGTTTAATAGTGTTAACAGTAAAAAGCTTTTTGTATATTTTTCTACCTGATTATTTATTTCTTTTATATAATTGTATATATTTTTATTTTTATTTAACATTATCTTTGCTTTTTCTAATATCTTATTCCAATCAAAGAACATATATATGCTTATACTTATAACTATTAATGTCATACTTATATATTTTAATATATTTCCTATTATGTTTATTTTAGGTAATAATTCATCTAGTTTATTTAGTTTTGTTATTATTTCCATTATATTTATATTATATTTTATAGCAAGTGTTTTTAATAGATATGTTATATCTTTTATGCTTTCTGTTAATTGTATGAGTATGGGTGGTAATAGTCTAAAGAATAATATATAAATGATTGAAAAGATTGTTATTAAAAAGATTATTATACTTATTATTTTATTAAATCTTTTATTTATTATTCTTAAATATATATTTAAGACATAACTAATCATTATTGAAATTAATAATGGTTTTAATATATTTTCTACTATATTTAGTATATATATCCATATTTCTCTTGTTTGGTATATTGTAAAAATAATGAGTAATATTAGCAAAAAATTAACTAGTTTATAATCTAATTTATTTTTTATCATAATATCACCCATTAATTATATGAGGTATTTTTATTTATAATGAAAAAAGAAATCCTAATTTATAGGATTTCCTGGTGTAAATTCACCTGTACCAGCATTTGCATAGAATACATCATTTACTTCATCATATAAGCCAATTACATTATCACTATTTCTTATGGATGGTACAAAGTTTCTTACTAGAACGTTATTATCATACATTTTAAATGAATATAATTTCATTCCATCTATATTTTGGAATGCATTATTTGTTGTTCCTCTATATGTATTATGATTAGCAAATATAAATATATTTCCAACTTCGCTTTGAGCACTTGATTGAACATATGCATTTTGTTTTGTCATAACTGTCCCATTATATGTTTTATCAAGTATAAGCGTATTGTTTTTATATACTTTTAGATTTTTGTCAGTTGTTGTTTTTATTTTTAAATTAAATTTTGTTCCTACTGTTGTCGTTACAGTTCCCTGATTACCATCACCTAAAAATATACCATAATTACCATTTGTGCCATGAGGAATTCCTGAAAAATTTCTTGAGTTTCCGCTGCTTTGTGTATTTTCTTCATTTCCAAATAATGATTGTGATGACGAATTAGAAGTAACTATTCCGTCAAAGTCTATTTCAATATTTTCATGTTGCCAATAATATCCTGTATTTATATATTGTGTTCCTGTTGATTGTATATACTCTAGTTTTGTATATAATCTTTCGTATGGATTTTCTTTCAAATTTTTATATTCAAATTTTCCTGTTCCTTGATTTGCATAGAATGTATTATTTACTAAATCATACAAACCTACTTCATCATCACTTTTTCTTAAACATGGAATCATATTTCTTACTAGTTTATCATCATTCCATATTTTAACGCTATATATTCTTCCAGGTCCATAATCATTTAAACTACCATTAGTACTATCGGATCTACCAAACAAGAATATAGGATAATTAGAAGAACTAGTAGTTTCATTAAAAACATGAATTAAATTGTTATCAACGTATAATTTATTTTTTTCTTGTTTAAACGTATGTCTAACATTTACCGCTATATCACTATTATATCTTCCAGTGTAGTCAGTGAAATAATAAAATCCCATCGTAGGTCCCGTAGGTCCAACTCCTGTCCCATTTATTCCTTTTTCTGTTCCATATAATGATTTATTTGAATTTGTATATCCATCAACTTCTATTGAAGTATCCTGATTTGGAATAAATCCTGTATCGATATACTGTGTTCCTGTTGACTCTATGTATTCTATGTTAGTATAGTAATTTGCAAAGTTTCCATCTACATTTATTACTCTTTTTTCTGATGTTTGATTTCCTGATGAGTCTATTGCTGTATATGTTATTACATAATTTCCTGGTAGTGATGCCAATGAACTATTTGTTGTTATTTCGGGACTTGTTGAATGATTATCTGTTATAGATACTCCATCCATTATATTAAAGTCAGCTACCTCACTTACATGTAGTATTGTTTCTGTTGGAAATGTTATTGTTGGTGATGTTGAATCTCTTACTATTACAGTTCTTGTTGCACTTGTTGTTTTTCCTGATGCATCTGTTGCGCTATATATAACATTATATGTTAATAATTGCGATGTATCTATGGATGTTTTTTCTTGATTATTTTGTTTTATTTGAATTGAAACATTATCAATTCTTTGTCCTGTACTTGTTTGTGCTTTTGCTCCTTTTTCTTCGTATGTACTATTTACTTCTACATATTCTACATAGCTTCCATTTAATGCTATAATTGGTGAGTTATCATCAATATTTTCAGTTACATTTTCTAAGTCTATTAATGATACTTGTATGTTATAATTATTTCCTTCTTTTGTAATTGTTATTAATGATTCATTTGATATGTTTTTTCTTGTTTTTGGATTTTTTATATTTATTGGAAGATATCCTTTTTGTTTTAGTACTCCTAATTTTATTGTTATTGTATCTGTTGTTTCTAGAAGTTCAGTATTATCTATTACAAAGTCTGTTGCCGCTTTTTTTATTTGTTCTTCTTGTGTAACATAGGCTGTTTCTTTACTGTTTGTTATTGAGTCACCTACTTTTGGAATTATTACTACTCCTAATATTCCTAATAATACTATCACTCCTAATAGTTCTATTAATGTAAATGCTTTATTTTTCATATTTTCCTCCATATGATATATTCTTAATAAATTATATCATACATAGATTTTTCTTTCAAATGTTTTTAAAAAAAGAAAGTTATTAATCTTTCTTGTCAAATAATTCTTCTATTATTAAATCTTTTGAGTTTAAATTATTATTTTTTCCTAATAATAAGTTTTCATAAAATTTAATTAAATAACTGTTATCTTCTTTTATTTTTAAGTAGTTATTAAAATAATTACTTCTTACTAAAGCATTTCTATAATATATTGATTTATCTTTAAATAAAGTATTATCTACATTGTAGCCTAAATTAATCAAATATTTTTCAATAAACACTGCTGTTGTTCTAGTATTACCTTCTCTAAAAGGATGGACTTGCCATATTCTTGATGAAAATTCAGTTATATTTTTAATAACTTCTACTATATTCATTTCACCATATTTTTTTTCTAATTCATTTTTTATGTCATATTCTAGTGAATCAGTTAATGTTTCGAAATCTCCATATGCTACTGAATCATTATTTAGTATTTTTTCATTTTTGGAAAAATCTATTTTTCTGAATTCACCTGCAAATTCGTATACATCTTGAAACAAAAATTTATGAACATATTTTAAATAATTAACTGATAATTCAAATTTATCTTGATTTAATAGTTCAACAATTCTAGTGGAAACAAAGTCACATTCCAATTCACCATTTTTAAAGTATTCACTATCATAATATTTTTTTTCATTATAGTATTCTCTTAATTCTTCCTCTACTTCTTCTATAGTTAAATTACCTTCTACGTTTTTTTCTAATAGTTTTTCTAAATATTTAGAAGGTTTTAAATTATCTACTTCTTGAAGACCAATAGCCATGTCCCATTTTAATTGTTTAATGTATTTTTGTGTCTTATATTCAACGTTATATTCATTAACACTTGAATCAAAATCTTTTTCATTCATAAATAAGCCTCCTAACTGTTTATAATTATATCATTTATATTTTTTTATGTAAATTAATGTATGAAAAAAGAAGTCAAAATTGACTTCTATCCATTTATTTGTTTAGCAACTTCTTCTGCAAAGTTTTCTTCTTTCTTTTCGATTCCTTCTCCAACTTCATATCTTGTCATTGAAACAATTTTTCCACCATTGTTACTTGCATATTTTCCTACGCTCATTGATGGTTCTTTTACAAATGCTTGTTCTTCTAAGCATATTTCTTCGTAGTATTTTCTAATTCTTCCTTCAACCATTTTTTCTGCTATTTCTGCTGGTTTTCCTTCATTCATAGCTTGTTCTTTTAATACTACTCTTTCTTTTTCAATTTCTTCTGCTGGAACTTCTTCTTTTGTTACATATAATGGTTTCATTGCTGCTGCATGCATTGAGATATCTTTAGCAACTTCTTCTGTTACATCTGATACTACTGTAAGTACTGCAATTTTTCCACCCATGTGAATATATGAACCAAATGTTTCATTTCCTTTTTTAGTAATTTTGTTAAATCTTCTTAGTGATAATTTTTCTCCAATTGTTGCAGTTTTTGAAATGATTAAATCATTAACTGTGCCTTCTGAAGTTTTTAATTCTAATACTTCTTCCATAGTTTTTGCATCACTATTAATTATAGTTTCTAGAATTTCATTTACAAGTGCTTTAAATGTATCGTTTTTAGCTACGAAATCTGTTTCTGAGTTAACTTCTATTATAGCAGCATCATTTCCTTTTACTAGGATTGCAGCCATACCTTCAGCAGCTATTCTATCTGATTTTTTAGCAGCTTTTGCTATTCCTTTTTCTCTTAGCCAGTTAATTGCTTCTTCTTTGTTTCCGTTTGTTGCTTCTAGTGCTTTTTTACAGTCACTTAGTCCAGCGTTTGTTAAGTCTCTTAGTTCTTTTACCATTGCGGCTGTTATCATAAATATCCTCCTTTTAATTAAAAAAGATGATATAAATCATCTTTTAGTCTATTTTAAAGCATCTACAAGTTCTTGTTTTTTCATTGTAGAATAACCTTTAATTTCTTTTGCTTTTGCCATTTCACGAAGTTCTGCTACTGTTTTTTTAGTTAAATCTTCTTTAACTACGGCTTTTTCTTCTTTTTTAGCAGGTTTTTCTTCTTTTTTAGCTTCTACTTTTTCTTTATTAGACTCTTTTACAAATGATTTTTTTTCGAAAGGTTTTTTGTTTCCTTTATTGAATTTACCACGATTGTCTTCAAACCTTTTTGGTCTATCTTCTTTTTTCTTTACAGAATCTACAGCTTTTTGCATTATTTCGTTTGGATTAGTTGTTTTATCATCGCTTACATAGTCTACTAGTTTTCCACCGTTTGCTTCTACAACAGCGTTTGCCATAACACCTGTGATTAGTTTTACAGCTCTTATTGCATCATCGTTTCCTGGGATTACATAGTCTACCATATCTGGATCACAGTTAGTATCTACAATACCAAATACTGGAATTCCTAAGATTCTTGCTTCTTTAATAGCAATTTCTTCTTTTGATGGATCTACTATATATAAAGCTTGTGGTAATTTGTACATATTTCTAATTCCACATAATACTTTATTTAGTTTGTCGTATTCTTTTCTAAGTTTGATTACTTCTTTCTTAGGTAATACTTCGAAAGTTCCATCTTTTTCCATTTTTTCGATGTCTTCTAATCTCTTAACTCTTTTTCTAATAGTTCTGAAGTTTGTTAAAGTTCCTCCTAACCATCTTTCATTTACATAGTAAGAATCACTTCTTAATGCTTCATCCTTAATAGCTTCTTGAGCTTGTTTTCTTGTACCTACAAAAAGTACTTTTCCACCGTTTGCTGCAATTTTCTTTAATTCTGCATATGCTTCTTCAATCATTTTTGCTGTTTTTTGTAAATCGATAATATATATATCATCACGTGAAGTAAAGATATATTCTTTCATTTTTGGATTCCATCTCTTTGTTTGATGTCCGAAATGTACTCCAGCTTCTAATAAATAATTCATTGACACAACTGTCATTTTTCATTCCTCCTTTTGTTATTTCTTCCGCATGTTTCTGGTTCTACACCACCAATTTGGCACTAGGCATAGAAATTCACATACGTGTTTTTTAAAAAAGCCAATAACATTATATCATAAAAAGTGTTTTTTTAAACATTTTTTTGTTGTTTTTTCAACTTTTTATTAAATATTATTGGTTATTTTATATTTATCTGCCTAGTCCAACTTTTTTTCTTATATCTTCATATTTATTCTTTGCATATTCATTCATTTTATTTCTTCCATCATCTAGTATTTTATCTAACTCTTTTGAATTTATTATTTCGTTATATCTATTTTGTATTTTTGTTAAGTTTTCTACTAATATATCTGCTACTTCTTTTTTTAGATTTCCATAGTTATAGTCTTTAAAATACTCTTCTGCTTCTTTTATATTTATATTTTTAAAGTATGAGTATATTGTTAATAAATTTGAAATTCCAGGTTTGTTTTCTTCATCATAATATACTTTTCCTTCTGAATCTGTTACTGCTTGTGATATTTTTTTTCTAATTGTTGGTTCGTCATCTAGTAAATATATTATTCCTTTTTGATTTTCTGATGATTTGCTCATTTTTTTTGTTGGTTCTTGTAAATCTTTTATTTTTGCGCCTAATGTTGGAATCATAGGTTCTGGCATTTTAAATGTATCACCATATTTTTTATTGAATCTTTCTGCTAAGTTTCTAGCTAGTTCTACATGTTGTTTTTGATCTATTCCTGTTGGTACTACGTCTGCGTCGTATATTAATATGTCTGATGCCATTAGTATTGGATATGTGAATAGTCCTACTGATACATTTTCTTTATTTCTTGATTTTTCTTTAAATTGTGTCATTCTTGATGCTTCTCCAATATATGTATTACATTCTAGTATCCATGATAGATTTGCGTGATATAAGTTTTCTGATTGTATATAGAATGTATTCTTTTTAGGATCTAATCCTGATGCGATATATAAAGCTACGTTTTTTCTTATTCTTTCTCTTAATAGTTTTGGATCTTGTTCTACTGTTATTGCATGCATATCAGGGACAAATATATATGAATCATATAAGTCTTGATTTTTTATACTTCCACTTATTCCTCCTATTAAACTTCCTAGTGTTAATTCACCACTTGGTTGTAATCCTGTTAGTAATTTTTTCATTGTCTCACTTCCTTGTTTTATTATATATTATTTTTATTTATTTGTCTATTTCATATTCATTTAAAAACTCTTTTAAGTTTTGAGCTGCAGTTTTAGGTAGGATATTTTCTAGTTCTTCTATTGTTAATTGTTTTAGTTTTGTTATTGTTTTGTATTTTTTTAATAATTCTTCTTTTCTTTTTGTTCCTATTCCTTCTACATTATTAAGAATACTTTCTAATGAACCTTTACTTCTTAGTTCTCTATGATAGTTTATTGTATAGTTATGTACTTCTTCTTGCATTCTTTCTAAGTAGTGGAATAGATTACTTTTTATATCTATTTTTATTTCTTCAATAGGTTTTGTTTTTATTAATGCTTCTGTTCTATGTTTATCGTTTTTCTTTAAACCTACTATAGGTATATTCATATTTAATGAATCTATTATTTCTAAAGCAACATTAATTTGTCCTATACCACCATCTACTATTATTAAGTCTGGTCTTTCTAGATTATCTTTTAATACTCTAAAATATCTCCTATATAATACTTCTCTCATAGTTCCATAGTCATCATTTTTATCTTGTGTAATTTTAAATTTTCTATAATCGTTTTTTGATGGTACTCCATTTTTGAATACTACCATTCCTGATACATTAAATGTTCCAAATAAGTGGGCATTATCAAATAGTTCTATTCTATCTAGCTTTTCTAGATTTAATATGTTTTTTAATTCTTCATTTGCTTCTATTGTTTTCTTTTCATCTCTTTTTATTAATTCAAATTTTTCATGTAGTGCGTTTTTAGCGTTATTATTTGCCATTTCTACTAATGATTTTCTTGTACCTTTTTGTGGTATTTTAATGTTTGAGTCTATTATATTTTGTAGTGGTTCTATATCAATACCATCTGGCAATAATATTTCATATGGAGTTAATATATCTTTACTGTAGAATTCCGCAATATATCTTGTTAGTACACTTTCTAATTCATCTATTATAGGCATTATTTTTGAGTGTCTTTCTACTATTTTTCCACCTCTTATAAAGAATACTTGAATACTTAAATAATCTTTTTCTATATAGTATCCAAATACATCTATTGAGTGCATATCGCTTATTTCTACTTTTTGTTTTTTTAATGTTATATTTATATAGTCTAATAGTTCTTTTAATTCTTTTGCTGATTCAAAATTTAGTTTTTCTGATTCTTTAATTATATCTTCTTCAATCTTTTTTGTTATTAATGTATGATCTCCATTTAAGAATCTTATTATGTCTTTTTTCATTGTTTCTATTTTAACTTTATCTACATTATGAGTACAATATCCTAGGCATTCTCCTATATGATAGTATAAGCATGGTTTTTTATTAAATGTTTTACATTTTCTTAATGGATATATTCTATTTAATAGATTTACTGTGTTTCTGGCTGCTGTTACGTTTGGATATGGACCGTATAGGTGGTCTTTGTTTTTCTTTCTATTTAGATTTCTTACAATTGATAATTTTGGTATTTCATCATTAGTTAATTCTATATATGGATAACTTTTATCATCTCTAAGTAGTATATTATATTTTGGGTCATATTGTTTTATTAAGTTTATTTCCATTATGAGTGACTCTGTTTCACTTGATACAATTATATATTCAAAGTCTTTTATTTCACTAACTAGTTTAGCTGTTTTACCATAGTGTGTTCCTCTAAAATAAGAACTTAATCTGTTTTTTAGTTTTTTTGCTTTTCCTACATATATTATTATTCCGTCTTTATTCTTCATTTGGTAGCACCCTGGTTTATTAGGTACTAAACTTAGTTTTTCTTTTATTCTATTTAATGTTTCATTATCCATATAATCACCCACTCCTTTATTGTATCAAAAAAGGCAGATTTTTTCTACCTTTCATATTAATTCTCTTTTGTTAAATTATTTATTAGGAATACTGCGTATAGTGGGATTGATTTAATTTTTTAAATTTATTATACTTAACCGTAGTAACTTTTTATTTTTTTAATTTATTACTCTATTATTATGAATATTTTATACTGTGTCATTACATAATTTTCACCTTTTTGCACCCACTTTTTATTTTTTAATATAAAAAGGTAGATTTTTTCTACCTTTACTTGTTATATATTTAATTAACTTTCTGCTATATAGTATGGGTCATCAACAGTTCCTAAACCACCAAGTTTGACCTGTGATTTAAGATAGAAGGCTGGACGAACTCCAATGTTAGTGTTGTTCGCGTTGTAGTAGTTGAAGAAGCCTTCCGAGGACACAATCCACACGTAGCTACGGCCGCTCGAACTAGCAGAAAGGAACCATTGATTAAATGCGGATTTATAATTCCAATTTTGTTTTGCGCATGGCCACTGTCCTGATGAGTAAATTACGGCACTACTAGAATCTAAATTATCAGGATTAAAGCGGTAATTTGACCATACACTTGTACATGTATTGCTTAGAGAAGTTTCAACAAATTCTGTTATGTCCATTAAGGCTATTTTTCCATTCCAAGTAAATGATTGTATTTCTCGTTTTTCTTTTAATAATCCTTTATCTCCTCCAGTATAACCATTATAATAGAATAGTCCACCTACATTAAACGAATGTGTCTCTATTTTATCTTTAAAATCTAGTGTATCATAGTATGACGCACCATTCAAATATGTATTTAGTGATGAATCAGTTGTTACTGTTCCAAAATTATTATTATATTTAATAGAGAATGTATTTGTTTGATTGTCTGGATAATAATAGAAATAAAAGTCTTGGTTTAATTCAGATAATGTTTTATCGTTATAATATGTGTTTGTTTGATTTCCCCATACGTTACAACCGTTAGCTGAATTACAGTAATATCCAGTTGCTGTATTTTGTCTATTGGCTTGTGGATCCCATGCAATATTTCCTAGTGAATCATCTCTTACTACTTTTATTGTTCCATCTGGTTCATATGATAGTATTCTATATAATACATCAGTTCCGTTTTCTTTTAGATTTATATAGTTATTAGGGTTTCCTCCTCTATATATATATCTACCTGGTTCTACAAGGGATTCATATAATCCATCTCCTGATACAGCAAGATCTGGCATTGTATAATTTATAAATACGTCTGAGTTTGCTCCACATGTATTTTGGTTATATGGAAGTGTTGTTATATTATTTGAATTATATGCTTTTAAATAACAGTAGTCTCCAAATTTAACTGCCATTGCGACATCTCCGTTTGATTTTATTTGTACTTGTCCTATTTGTGGTTTTTCTCCTGTATAGTCAAGATAGTTTATGTTTTCTCCTGTTGTATAGCTTATTTTTATATTTTGTGTTGTTCCTGTTATTTCATTGTTTGAAGCTTTTAATTCTGCTGCTTTAATTAAGTTTTGTGCATTTGTCATGTTCGTATTTTTTTCTGCTTCACTTAGTGTATTTGTAATTTTAGGTGTTATTATTACTGCTAATAGTCCTATTATAATTATTACTGCTAATAGTTCTACAAGTGTAAATCCTTTTTTATTCATATAGTTCCCTACTTTCTATATAAATTTTATCATAATTGATCTATTTAGGCAATTATATTTTATTTTTTTCTGGAATATCAAGGAATTTTCAAAGTTATGACGTATTATTTTTATAGGAGGTGTTTTAAAATATAATAAATTAACATAAAAATTAAAAGTGGTGTTATGAATTTAACTCTATATAAAAATTATAATTGTTAGAAAGTGAGGTTATAATATGAATGAAGTAAAAAATTATACAGAAAGTATATTTGAAAGTATTAAACATATTGATGAATTTGGTAATGAATATTGGGAGGCTAGAGAATTGATGAAGGTTTTAGAATATTCCCAGTGGCGACGATTTAATGATGTAATTAATAAGTCAATAGAATCATGCCTATTAAGTCAAAATCATGTTCAGGACCATTTTGCCGAGGTTGGCAAAATGGTTAAGACTGGTGATTCTTATAGACAAATAAAAGATTATAAGTTATCTCGTTATGCATGTTACTTGATTGTTCAGAATTCTGATTCAAGGAAGGAAGTAGTTGCATTAGGACAAACTTATTTTGCGGTTCAAACTAGAAAAATGGAATTGACGGAATTAGAATATGAGAAATTATCTGAAGACCAAAAGAGACTATATAGGAGAAAACAAGCAAGTGATGGTAATTATTCTTTAAACAGAACTGCAGTAAAGAGTGGTGTAAAAAATTTATCCGAATTTCATAATGCTGGCTATAAAGGTTTATACAATGGAGAAACTGCAAATGATATTGCCAAAAGAAAGGATTTAAGATATCGTGAGGATATTTTAGACAATATGAGTAGTGAGGAATTAGGTGCGAACATATTTAGAATTACACAGACAGAGGCAAAACTAAAAAGAGATAAAGTAGATAATGAATATACCGCAAATAGTGTTCATTATGAAATTGGAAAAAAAGTTAGAAATGCAATTATTGATATGGGTGGTACTATGCCTGAAGATTTGCCTACTCCTTCAAAAAGTATAAAGCAACTAGATAAAGAAACAAAAAATTTATGTATATAAAAATGCAACTATTGTTGCATCATCTATTTAAAAATGTTATTAAGAATGGCCCAAGTACTATTAACAATATTATTGGAACTATAAATAATACTGAAATTATTGATATTTTATTTGGTAGTTTATTTATCTGTTCTCTAATTGACATTACTTGTTTTTCTCTTAAAAAGTCTATTTGTGAGTACATTGTTTCTATTATACTGTTACCAAAAATATTTGTTTGTGTAATATTTAGTATAATATTGTTTATTGTTTCTGATGGTATTCTTTTTTTTGTATCGTTTAAGGCTTCTAATAGAGATTTTCCAAATTTTACTTCAAATAGTGTCTTTTTAAATTCTTGTGATAGTTCTGAGTTAACATTTAATACTGTAATTTCTAATGCTTTTTCTAAGTCTCTTCCTGATTCTAGTGTTAGTGTTAGAATTTCAAAAAATGTTAATGCTTCTCTATCTAGTTTTTTTATTCTTTTTTGTATTAATGTATCTAGAAATATATGTTCAAATAAATAGTAATATACTAATGCGATTATTGGAGATAGTATGTATCCTGTTTTAAAAACAATAAGTGTTATGAAGAATATTATTATTGTTGTTATTAGTCTTATATTTAAAAAGATTACTGAATCAAGTGGATAATTATTTAATGTATTAATCTTTTCGTTTATTCTCTTTATTTCACTATCTCTGTATATTTTTCTTACAAATTTATGATTTTTCATATTTTCACCTTCAATAGTTTTCTTACTGTGAATATGTATAATATGTAATAAATCAATACTATTAATATTAGAATATATCCTATTTTATTTGATAATAATGGTAAAAAATATGTTGGATTTATTATCCATATTAGTAATATAAACGCTATTGGTACTATTATTAGTATATTTACTATTAATCTTGATCCACTTGTTAAACTTTTTAATTCAAGTCTTAATTTTTTCTTGTTGAATAATGATTTTTCTATTGATGAGAATACTTCTACTATATTTCCTCCGGTTTGATTTAGTATTGTTAATGATGCGGTTAAGTATGCGATTTCTTCTAATCTTATTCTTTCATATAGTCTTTTAAATACTACATCTAGTCCTAATCCAAATGACAATTCTAAGTGTATTTTTTTAAATTCTTCTGCCATTGGGCCTGTTAATTCTTTTGACGCTAAATCTATTGCTTGTGTTATACTTCTTCCTGATTTAAATGCATTATTCATTATTATTATTGCTTCTAATAGATCATTTTCTAATTTTTTCTTGTATGTTTTATATTTATAATAGTATATAAAATCTGGTATAAAGAATCCAAATAATAGTGGTATATATATATCATATATTGTAAATACTTTAAATCTTATTGTTTTTGCGAATAATGCGATTATTATGCATATTACCGAAGAAATTACTTTTATTGATATAAAATCCATTCCTGATTTATTTATTTGATTATTTATTTTTATGTATTTTATATATCTTTTACTATATTTTTTCAAAAATTCTGATTTATATAGTATTTTATTTATTTTTTCTATCATATTTGATATCTTAAATGATATTCCATCAAATAATGATATTGTTGTATCTTTTAATGGTGTTATACTAAATCTGCTTATTCTTTCTTCTAGTTTTGAACTTTTATTATATATGTAAATTGCTATTAGGAATAATATAAGTATTATTGTAAATATTCCTTGGAATATAAATACACTTGTATTTGAATGTTTTATATTCAAAGTTACTTCTTTTTGTGCAATGTTTCCTGCTTGGTCGGATACAATGTATTTTAATTTTTTTACTCCTTTTTTTGAAAAATCTATTTCGTCTTGATTTGATTTTATTTGAGATGTAAGATTCTTATCAAAGTTATCTGTTGCAATTACATTTTCCATAATATTGAATTTTTTTCCAAGTGTTATTTCGTAGTAATTTTTATTTGTTTTAATTACTGGTGGTTCTTTATCTATTACATATGTTCCACTTGTTGTTTTTGTTTCATTCATAAATCCATCATAGTATATTATATCAATGTAATATGTTCCTGTTTCTGATAGTGTGAATTGTGATTGTGTAATATTAATTTTGGTTATTTCTTTATATTGTTCATTGTCTTTGTATATTATTAATTTGTATGATGAGTAAGTTTGGTCTGGATTAAATACAATATTTATGTCTTCTTTTGTTGGTTGTTGTTCATATATGTTTAATCCAATAAATTCTTCCATATTATTCCTCCTTACTCAAATATGTCTTTTAAGTCGTTAATTCCTCTCGATTTTAATTTATTATATACTTTTGGAATGTAATTGTTTTGTTTAAATTCGCCAATTACTTCACCATTTTTCGTTAATCCTTTTTGATTAAATGCAAAAATTTCTTTTAGTTTTATCATATCTTTTTCGAATCCAACTACTTCGCATATGCTTGTAATTTTTCTTCTTCCATCGCTTAGTCTTGATGTTTGAATCACTATATCAATTGCATTTTCTATATATTCTCTTATTGCTGGGATTGGTATTTCCATTCCTGCCATAAGTATCATTGTTTCTAGTCTATTTAATGCGTCTGCTGGTCCATTTGCGTGCATTGTTGTTAATGATCCACTATGTCCTGTGTTCATTGCTTGAAGCATGTCAAATGCCTCTTTTCCTCTTACTTCTCCTACTATTATTCTATCAGGTCTCATACGTAATGAGTTTCTTACAAGGTCTCTTATTGTTATTTCTCCAGTTCCTTCGTAATTTGTTAATCTTGTTTCTAGTGATATTACATGGTTTTGTTTTAATTTTAATTCTGCAGCATCTTCTATTGTTATTATTCTTTCATCGTCTGATATAAATGAAGATAAAACATTTAGTAAAGTTGTCTTACCCGAACCTGTTCCTCCGCATATTATTATGTTTAGTTTTGCTTTTACACTTGCTTCTAGGAATCTTGCCATATATGGTGTTAGTGTTCCTGTTCTTAGAAAGTCATCAATGTTCGCAAGTTCTTCTTTAAATTTTCTTATTGTAAGCACAGGTCCTTTTAATGACAATGGTGGAATTATTGCGTTTAATCTTGATCCGTCTTCTAGTCTTGCATCTACCATTGGATTAGATATGTCAATAGTTCTTCCTAATGGTTGTATTATTCTTTGAATTGTTCTTAGGATATGATCGTTATTTATAAATGATACACTGTTATCTTGTATTACTTTTCCGTCTAATTCAACATATATTTCGTTTGTTCCATTTACCATTATTTCTGTTATATTTTTATCATCTAATAGTTCTGTTATTGGTCCATATCCGTTTATTTCATTATCTATTAAGTTATGTAGGTAACTTATTTCTACATTTGTTAAGTCATATCCTTCAATTGTTCTTTTTATTTCGTGTTTTATGAATTCATTCATATTTTTGAATTCACCAATGTCATTATCTATTAAATTTTGAATTATTTTATTTCTTAGTTCGTCTAATAATATTTTATTCGGAAATGTTTCGTAATCTGTTAGTTCTTCTACTTCTTGTTCTATTTTCAATCCAAATTCTTCTGTGAATTTTTTTTTGGCCATAATATCACCTTTCTAATAAGTCAAGTGCAATTTTATTAAATGTATTTACTGTTTTTTTATTTAGTAGTTTAATATTTTTTTCAAGAATCATTATTTTGCCATTTAGTACATATCTATTTATATTCTTGTTATAAAATGTTCTGGGAATTATATAGTCTATATCATTTTTTATAATATTTTTTATATCGTAGTTTGTAAACATTTCGTTTAGCTTTTTATTTGATTCATTTAAGACAATACAATAGTTTTCTTTTTCCATATCTTTGTGTATCGCAATCATTGATTTGATATTTTTTATATCTAATGGACTATTATTTATAATATACATTATCGTATCACTTTTATCGAATAGTATTAGGTTTGTAGCGTCTAAGAAATGATTTGTATCTACTATTATTATGTCATATTTTGGTGTTACTTTTTTTAATATTGTAGTTATATATTTTGTTTCAATTTTACTTGCATATCTTGGATCTTTTGGGGCTGGGATTATATCTATATAGTCATTATATTTTAAAATATAATCGTCTATATTTTTATATTCGTTTACGCTCATATCGTAGGCAAGTTTATATAAGTCTGCATTTATATCAATATTTAATGAAAGGGCTATTCCTCCACTAAATAGATCAAAGTCTAGTATCAATGTTTTCTTTTTCATTTCACTATACGTTCCCGCAAGATTTAATGCAGTTGTTGTTTTTCCTGTTCCTCCGGTTACTGACGCAATTGTTATTATTTTTGCTTTATGTATTGCCATATTATCCCTCGCTTATTGTTATTTTTTCATTTTCTTTTAATCCCTTATATTTGTATTTAATTTCTATTTGTCTTCCTAGAATAGTATTTTTTTGTATCAATATTATTCTTATTTCATCTTCTGATGTAAATACTGATTTTGTTTTTATATCATCTATATTTGTTTCTATAAGTGTATTTATTCTAGAATTTGTATTTTCATCATAGTTTTTTAGATTTGTTTCTATTATTTCTTTTATTGTGTTTTTTGTTTTTGCTTTTTCTAGGTTAATGTTTCCTACTTCTATAACTGCTAATATTAATAGTAAAAGTATCGGAAGTATTATTACAAATAATACTAATACTTGGCCTTTATTGTTCAGATTTTTCATATATTGTCCTTTTTGAAGTTATATTATTACCTAGAATATTATTTATTAATGGTAGGTTTGAATTTATATTTTTTTTAATTTCTATTGTTGTTAGACTGTTTGTTTTTTGATATGTTACTATTATATTGTTATTATTTGCAAAGTTATTTATTTCTTCTTTTTTATTTTCGTTATATAGTGTTACTATTAGATCTAAGTTTGATTCTAGTTCTTGTTTTTTTAGTGTTATTCTTCCAAATTCTATAGTATATAACAGAATCATTAGAATAATTGGTAATATGAGTATGAATTCTATTAGTGCCTGTCCTTTATTATTTTTCATATTATCACTATCCTATCATATATAAAATTATATCAAAGTGTTTGTAAAATGTCAAAAAAAAATAATCCAATTTGGATTATTGACATGAGCCTTGTCCTGGCTTATCGCCTTCTACATATACTTTGTCTACTAAATTGCATGATGATTTTGTTATAGAGTCTTGTAGGTATCCACCAAGTAATTTTACTACACTAACTGCTACTACACTTATTACCGCAATTATTAATAAATATTCTACTAATGCTTGGCCTTTATTATTTAGTTTCATAATATCCCTCTATTCTTAGTATTTGTTTACATAAGTATACTAAATTTATTTTAATTTGTCAAATGTTTAATTTTGTGTTATATTAGGTTTGGTGATTTTATGTATGTTTTAATTGGTAGAAAAAAGTTTGAGTTAATAGATTGTATTTCTTTTTATTCAAGATTTAGAGGATTAATGTTTACAAGGTCTTTTGATTATTGTATGAGGTTTAAGAAATGTAATAGTATTCATACATTTTTTATGTCGACTATTATAGATGTTATTATGACTGATAAGGATGATAATGTTTTATATATTTTTAAGGATGTTAAGCCTTGGAGAGTTATTTTACCTAAAAAGGATGTTTATAATGTTTATGAATTACCAAGTGGAAGTATAAAGAATAATATTAAGAAAGTGAAGGTTTCTGAGTAATGTTATCAATAAATGGTAATGTTTCTAATGAGATTATAATTAATAAGTCTAAGTTTATTACATTTCTATTTAGGGTTGACTCTTTAGATGACATAAAAAAACATATAAATGATTTAAATATTAAGTATAAGGATTCTACTCATATTTGTTATGCTTATATTTTAGATAATGTTAAAAGGTTTAATGATGATGGTGAGCCAGGAGGTACTGCTGGTATGCCTATTCTAAATGTTTTAGAAAATAATAATTTAAATCATATCTTGTGTTGTATTGTCAGATATTTTGGTGGAATTAAGTTAGGTGCTGGTGGGCTTGTTCGTGCTTATTCAAATAGTTGTAGCGAAATTATTTTAAAATCTTCTATTGTTAATCTAGTACCTGGTAAATTATGTTCTATTAGTTTTAATTATGATAATACAAAAATTATAGATAATATTTTAAAGGATTATGTTATTAGTAAAAATTATGATTTTCTTATTTCTTATGAATTTAAGATTGCTGATGAATTTTTAGATAATTTTTCTAATGAACTTAGTAAATATGGTGAGTTTAAAGTTATATCTGATTGTTATATAGAAAAGAGGGTTGATTAATCATTGATTAATCAACTCTCTTTTTCTTTGTACATATGAATAATGCTATTCCTATTAAACTTATTATTATTCCAGGTTTTAATCCTCTTGGTGTATATTTAAATTCTATTTCATGTTTTCCTGTTTCTAATTCTATACCAATTAGTGTTTCAAAGATTTCTTTTGGTTCTATTTTATTTCCATCTACTTTTATTTCAAATCCTTTGTCATATGGAATCGATGTATAAAGTATTCCATCATTTGTTACATTAATTGTTGTTTTTATATAATCGTTTTTATATTCTATTATTTCAAGTTTATCTGTTATTTTATTTATTGCTTCTTCAAATTTTTCTAAATCAAGGGTATAGAACATTATTTCTTTTGGCTTTATTTGGTTTTCAAGTAATACAAATTCAAGTTCTATTTCTTCCCCTATTTCATATTTTCCGAGTTCTAGAATATTGCATTCATATCCATTTTCATCTGTTATGTCTATTATACTTTTTCCATTTAGTAACACGTCTACTTTTTTGAATTTTTCGCATGACATGTAGTTGTATAGAATTCCAGCATGCTCTGTTGTTAGTTTTAATTTTATTGATGCTTTATCATTGTCGTTTATTTTTTTGTATGTTAGTTTCTTTTGTGTGTCATCTATTTTTAAATTATTTAATTCTATTTGGTAGTTATTTTTATAAAATATATTTTCGTTTGTATTTGTCATTGTTTTTATTATGTTATTTTGATTTATGAATGGTTCATATTCTTTTAGTTCTAAGTCTAATATATTCTTATTTACCATAAATCCTAATGGAAGATTATAGGTATTTTTGTATGTATTTATATTATATTTTGTATCTTCTTTTTGATAGTATGGTAATTCTTTTTTAGATAGTAGATATTTTATGTTGAATAATGAATTAGTTACAAGTGTTGATCCATTATAATTTGTTACGTAGAATCTATTAAATATTCCTAAGTACTTTCCTAAAAGTTCATTTGTTTTTCCTTCATACACGCTACTAAAATGTGATATTCCACTATAGTTTAGTAATAACTCATCATTGGATGAATATGAATAGTCTTTTTCTAGTCTATATAGTGTATTTTCTTTTTTATTTATATTTTCTACTATTTTTCCTGTTTCGTTTATGAATTTATTATATTTTTCTTTATTTTGATATTTTATATTGTATACAGTTATATAACCATTTAAAAACATTTCTGATGTTATTAATAGTATTATTAGTGAACTTATTTCTTTTGATTTTTTATTTTTTAGATAAATAATATATATATACATTAATATTAGTGTTCCTATTATTTTGTAAAATGTATTATTTGTATATAGTATTTTATCTATGAATAGTGTTATTAGAATTGAATATAACACAAATTTTTTTATAAAGTTTTTGTCTATATTATCTAAGTTTAAGATGCTTTTGTAAGCTATTATAAGTAGGATAAAATCAAACATAAATGAGTATCTAAATGGGAATCCTACTGGATTCTTTAGTGTGTGCCAAATAGTATTTATTGGTGAAAATAGGAATCCAATTGCGAATAATCCTATCAATATTAGTGATGATTTTTTTTCTTTTTTGTCTATTTTTTTATTAAAGAAATAATATATAACTAAGAATATCATCATTTGTGATATATATACATTTGGAAGCGTTCCTAATAGATCTCCATTTTTAAATGTTCCAATATAGAATCTTGTTATTAAATCTAATAATGCAAATCTTTGGTTTGGTACAAAATCTCCAAACATTCCATTAGCTTTTCCTTGTAATAGTGAAAATACTGATGGTATTAATACTATTCCTGCTGTTAATACAGCTATTAATATATATTTAATACAATATGTTATGCTTTGTATTTTTATTTTTTCTTCTTTTAAATAGTTTAGATATATATAGTATATTAGTGATGCGATACATGACATATATCCAATGTAATAGTTAAATATTATTGATAGTGTAAGGGTTATATAGAATAGTAATGGCTTGTTTTCTTGTAGTTTTTGCACTCCTAAGAAAATTATTGGAAGCATTATTACTCCGTCTAACCACATAATGTTCTGACTATATACTATGTTATATGCCATTAGTGAATATGTTATTGAGAACGCTAGGCTTGTTTTTTCTTTTTTGAATGTTTTATTAAAGTATATGTAACTTGTTAATCCTGCTAGCGCTATTTTCAATATGTTTATTATTAGTATAAATTTTGGAATATCTATTGTTTTAAAAAATATTATTAGTAAGTTTAATGGGCTAAGTAAATAGTATGTTAGTATTCCCAAAAAATTTCCTCCTAGTGTTTTACTAAAAGAATAGAATGGGTTTGCAGTTCCTGACAATATATTTTTAAGCGCACTGAAAAATTCAACATATTGGTTTGCTAGATCAACTGTTAATATATTTTTATTTCCACCTATTATTCCTACTGACATATATAGTAATATCATAAGTATTAAAGGTATTATAAACGATAGTATGTAGTATTTTTTTTGTTTCATAAATTCACCTGTTTCTTTTCCGAATATTTTATCATTTTTTACTATTATTTACAAGTATATCCCATGTCTTCGTATTGTTTAATCTGCTTATGTTGTTCTTTTTTGATATTAAATCTTTCTTTTATATCATCGCTTATTTTTTCTGGATTTATTGTATATTTATATTCATTATTATTAATATCTAATGTTATTCCGTTTTCTGTTTTATAGTATACTTGTTCTGATTTTTTACTATCTAGTACGTCTAAGTCCTTATCATATATTTCTTTTATTTCTATTGTTTCTATATTTTCACTTTTTGATTTTATTGTTATTGTTTTGCTTATTTTTGAGTTATTAGCGTATTCTTCTTTTGTACATGTTTTTGTTATATATCCTTTTGCAGTTTCTCCTAGGCATCCTGTTAATAATAATGATATACTTATTATTATTATTCGTTTCATATTTCTCCTTTTTTAAAAAGTACTGTTTTACAGTACTATAAATATTTGTTTATTTTTTTTAGTTCTTCTTGCATGTTTTCTTTTATTAAAAATTCTTTAAATCCATCTTCTATATAATGCTTTGCGATAAATTTTCTATTTTCTTTCATCATAATAAATACTGGAATTTCTTTTATTTCTTTTAATATATCTAGACTGCTTTCATTTTTTAGTTCATCGTCTATTAACACGAATTCGTATTTATCTTTATTAAGCTTGTCTATACAATCTTTTCCATATAGTGTATTTATAATTTCAATTTCATCTAGTTCTTTTTCTATTGTTTTTACTATCTTGTTATCTGTTGTTAGAATTAGTGCTTTTTTATTTGATGAAATTTTTTTTGAATTATCTTCTATTTCTTTGTCTTCTATTTTTTGATCAATTATTATTAAAAAGTTTGTTCCTTTATTTACTTCACTTTTTATTATAAAGCTTCCATTTAATGTTTTTATTATTTTATTTGTTAATTGAAGTGGAATATTTAGTTTATCAATTTTTTCTATTTCTTCTATTGTTAATTCTCCTGTTGTACTTAAAATTGTATTAACTTTGTCTATATCTATTCCTTTTCCTGAGTCTGTTATTTCTATTATTAATCTGCATACTCCATATTTTGCTATTGAGTTGATGTTTAATTCTATAAATCCTTTTTCTGTATGTTTTATAGAGTCAAATAGAATCGATAGTATTACTTGTTTTAGTCTAGTGTTATCTCCACTTAATTTTTTGGGAATATTATTTGATATCTCATATCTAAATTCAATATCTTTTCCTTTTGCTTTTAATTCTGCTTGCATTCTTAGTTTTATTTCTTCAAAGAAGTTTTTGGTATTGTATTTGCTTGTAACTATTTTTAGATTTTTTATATCCATATTTGAAACATCTAGTGCACTATTTACATATGTATATAGTTGCTTTGAATTGTTATTTATTATTTTTATTTTTTCTTGTGTTTCTCCTTTTGTTTTTTCTATTAGTTCATTGCTTAGTTCTGTAATATTGTTAAGTGGTTGTTTTAAATCTTGTGATATTTTAAAAATAAAGTTTGATTTTTCTTCAAAGTTTTGTTCTGTTATTTTTCTATTTTTATTTAATTCTTCTACCATTTTTAAGTCTGGATTTTCTATTGTAAAGTACATTATAAATGTTATAAATGTATGTACTGCTGTTGATAGAAGAAGTGATGGATTATTCATTTGTATAAATCCTGTTATTCCGCCTAGAATCATGAATATAAATAATGGATAGTATTTTTTATTTTTAATATTTTCTCTATTCCATATTAAGCATATTATTCCAATTAAGACATATATGAATGATACAATATAGTCAACGTTTACGCTTGGACCTGTTGTGTAGTATATTTTGTTTTCATAAAAGAAGTTTATTGGTAGTAAGTATATGGCAAGTATATTTATTATTGCGAATGTTGTAAATATTGTTTTTATTGTTTTTATGTTTTCTGTTTTCTTTTTTAATACTAATGATATTGATGTTACGTAGCTTATTAGTAATGTTAACCATATCATTATTGTTGCACAATATGTTTTTGCTATCAAAGTACTTAGTATTATTTTTTCGTTGTATATTGGCATTATTGTATCTAATATTAATTCCATAATAAGTTCTACTAGTGATGTTATTACTAGATATGTATATATTTTGTTTTCTAAATTCTTTATTCTTTTTTTGTTAAAATATATTATTGTTAAAAGTACTGAAAAGAATATTGATTGTAATAAAAAATATATTCCGGTTGTCATTTTTTACCTCCTATTTTATATTGCTTTTCTTTTTTATATTCTTCTTTTGTTTGTTCTTCTAGTTTTTTATAATCTAGTTTATCTGCTTTAGTATATGGTAATTCACTTACAAATTCAATTGTTTTTGGGATTTCATAGTTCTTTAGTTGTTCTATTTTAGTTCCACTTTTTACAGGTTGTTCTAATTGTTTTATTATTTTTTGTTTTAACTCTTCTGTTGGTTCGTATCCGTTTTTTAATACAATATATGCCTTACTTTCATATAATAATTCATCGTTTGGTTTTGGTACTGCTGCACATTTTTCTACACAATCTAAATATGAAAGTATTTTTTGTATATGTTCTAGGTATACTTTATTTGAGTCTGATCTAATAAAGAATCTAGATGCACGTCCTGTCATAGTGAAATATCCGTCTTCGTCTAAATATCCAATTGCTCCTGTATTTAAATATGTTTTTCCTTTATATTTTATTTTTGCTTCTTTTGTTAATTTTGGTTCTTTATAGTATTCTTTAAATATATGTTTTCCTGAAATGTATAAATTTCCTTCTTCATAATATTTTTTTTCTTTTTTTGTTTGTTGATCTAATATTATTGCAGTACTTCCTGCTAATACTTTTCCTACTGTATCCCTTTTTATTGGTGATCCAACAGCAATAGTACTTGCTCCTGCGCTTTCTGCATTTCCTGATCCATTATATATTTGTGTTTTAGCATTGTGTCTTTTAAAGAATTCTACTCCACTTTCTGCTTGGCTAGGCGATAAAAAGTCTCCTCCTGATATGAATGAATGCACTGATGATAAGTCAAGATTTTCTTTTGTGTTTCTTTTTATCATTTCTAGTACTGCTGGACTTCCAAATATGTAGTTTGGATTTTTTTCTAGGAAATAATTTATATTAGAATGATCTAAGTTTGGAGCTAGTATTGCTTCTCTTCCACATATTAATGACATTAATGTTGATGTTGAAAATCCGTATGGGTATCCAAATGGAACGCATATCAAGCATTTTTCTCCTATTTTTGTTTTTATGTTTCCTGTGTGTTTCATGTATATTCCTGACGCTAAAACATTTTCATTTGTTAGTACTACTGATTTTGGGTATCCTGTTGATCCACTTGTAAATAGTATTAGTGCTTCTTGTTTTTTATTGAAGTTTGTTATTATATGTTTGTCATAGTAGTTTGCGACTAATTCTAGTTCTTTAAATGATATAAAGTTATCATTTCCTATTATTTTGTCTGATTTATGTAGGAATGATTTTTTATTTAAATCTTTTTGATCAAGTGTAATTATTTGTTTTACTTTCGTTTTTTCTTGGATTTTTTTATTGTATTCTTTTGTTTTATCATAGTTTATAAATAATGGTGATTCAAAAATATTTAGATAGTATTCTATTTCTTCTGTTGTACATCCTGGATTTAAAAATGATGTTATTGCTCCAATTCTATTTGCTGCTAAGAAAACTGCAACTGCTTGATAGTAATTAGGCATGAATACTGTTATTATATCTTTTTCTTTTATTCCTAATTCTTTAAATGATTTCGAGATTATTTTTGAAGTTTCTAATAATTTTTTATATGTTATTTTTAAATCAAGACAATCTATAGCTATATGATTGTTGTATATAATTTTTAGCATATTTAATGTATTATATATACTTAAATTTGGTATTATTGGATTTTTTTCTAATATGTTTTTATCTTTTTCGTGTAGTTTGTCAATTGATGGATATCCTGTATTTTTCATTTTAACCGCCCCTATCTTATATACATTATAACACAAACATTTTTAAATTTAAATTTTTGTATGAAAAAAATTACAGATTTTATTCTGTAACTTTTGGTTTTGAATATTTACATCCGCAATAGTTTTGTCTATATAGGTTATATTTTTTTGATAGTATTATGCTTGTTTTATATCCTTCCTTTTTTTTGAAGTCTGAATATAGGTATTTTATTTTATATTTTTCTTCTAATTCTCTTCCTATTTGGTTTAAAACTTGTGAGTTTTTTAAAGGACTAATTGTTAATGTTGTAGTAAAATAATCAAAGTTTTTTTCTTTTGCGATTTGTGCAGTTTTTTCTATTCTTAGATTGTAGCATTTTCTGCATCTTATGCCGCCTTCTTCTACGTTTTCTAATCCTTTTGCGATTTCTTCAAATTCTTCATTTTCATAATTACATTCCATAATATGAATATTGTCTTTATTTAGTTCTTTTATTAGTCTTTTTTCTTCATTTAATCTTTTTTGATATTCTTCTATTGGTGAAATGTTTGGATTGTAGTACAGAACTGTTATATCAAAATAATCAGATAGATATGTTAATACATAGCTTGAACACGGTGCGCAGCAAACGTGTAGCAATAGTTTGGGTTTTGTTCCTTCTATTTGTTTTAGTGTTTTTTCTAGTTCTAATTGATAATTTATCATTCTTCAAATTGTGAGTTATATAGATTTTTGTAAAAACCGTTCTTTTTCATTAGTTCTTTATGGTTTCCTGTTTCTATTATATCTCCATCTTTCATAACCAATATCATATCTGCATTTTTTATTGTTGATAGTCTATGTGCAATTATGAATGATGTTCTTCCTTTCATTAGTTTATCCATTGCTTTTTGTATTAATATTTCTGTTCTTGTATCTACACTAGATGTTGCTTCATCTAGAATTAGTATTTTTGGGTTTCTAAGTATTGCTCGTGCTATTGTTAATAGTTGTTTTTGTCCTCCACTTATGTTATTTGTTTCTTCGTTCAATACCATATTATATCCATCTGGTAATGTTTTTATAAAGTGGTGTGCATATGCACTTTTAGCTGCTTCTTCTACTTGTTCATCTGTTGCATTTAAGTTTCCATATCTTAGGTTTTCCATTATTGTTCCTTTAAATACCCATGTATCTTGTAATACCATTCCAAATAGTTTTCTAAATTCTTGTTTATCTAACTTATTTATATCTTTTCCATCTATTAATATTTTACCATCATTAAGATCATAAAATTTCATTAATAGTTTTACAATTGTTGTTTTTCCTGCTCCTGTTGGTCCTACTATTGCGATTTTTTGTCCTGCTTTTATTTTAGCACTAAAATCTTTTATTATAATGTTTTCGTCGTATCCAAATTTTACATTTTTAAATTCAACATTTCCTTTTATATTTTCTATATTTAGTTTTTCTTTTTTGTTTTCTTCTTCTGGTTCTTCTAAAAATTCAAATATTCTTTCTGCTGCTGCCATCATTGCTTGAATCATGTTTGATATTTGAGCAATTTGTGTTATTGGTTGTGTGAAATTTTTTGTATATGTTATAAATGATTGAATGTCACCTATTTGAATTCTTCCTTTTATCGTAAAGTATCCTCCAATAATTGAGATTAGTACATATCCAAGATTTCCAACAAATGCCATTATCGGATGCATTAGTCCAGATAGGAAGCTACTTTTCCATGCTGAGTCGTATAATTTTTCATTTTGTTTATTGAATTTATTTAACATGTTTTCTTCAGCATTATATGATTTTATTATATTTTGTCCTGCATACATTTCTTCAATTGTACCATTTATTTCTGCAAGATAGTCTTGTTGATTTTTAAAATGTTTTTGTGATTTTTTTACTATTGTTCCCATTAATAGTATTGATATTGGCATAATTGCTAGAGCGATTAGTGTCATTAGCTTATCTATGCTTAACATCATTATTAGTATTCCTATTACTGAAATTACGCTTGTTATTAGTTGTGTTGCACTTTGATCCATATTTTGACTTAGTGTATCTACATCGTTTGTTACTAGTGATAGAACTTCTCCGTTTGTTTTTTTGTCAAAATATGACATAGGAAGTTTATTTATTTTTTCTGATATTTCTTTTCTTAATTTGTATGCTGTTTTTTGTGAGATTGATGCCATTATGAATCCTTGTATATATGTAAATATTGCGCTTATTATATATATTATTAGAAGTACTAAAAGTATTGTTGTTATTTTGCTGAAATCTATTCCACCTACTTGTGTTACTTTTTTTATGTATCCAGTTGAAAGTTCTGTTATTGCTTTTCCTAATAGTTTTGGACCTATTATTGAAAATGTAGTAGATAATGTGGCAAATATAAAGATTACAATGAGTTTTATTTTGTATTGACCTATGTATTTAAATAGTTTTTTTGTTGTTCCTTTAAAGTTTTTTGGTTTTTCCATCGATGGTCCTCTTCTACCTGCCATTTTTTAATTCCTCCTCTGAAAGTTGTGATTGAGCGATTTCTTTATATACTTCGCATTTTTTTAATAGTTCTTCGTGTTTTCCTATACCTACTACTTTTCCTTCGTCTAATACTATTATTTGATCAGCATTTAGTATTGTACTTATTCTTTGTGCTACTATAAGTACTGTACTTTCTTTTGTTATCTTTTTTAATTCATGTCTTAGGTTTTTATCTGTTTTAAAGTCTAGTGCTGAGAATGAATCGTCAAATATGTATATACTTGGATTTTTATATATTGCTCGTGCAATTGATAACCTTTGTTTTTGACCTCCAGATATATTTGTACCACCTTGTGATATTTCATCATCATATTGTTTTGTTTTTTCTTTTATGAATTCTTCTGATTGTGATATTTTTGCTGCTAATTCTAGTTTTTCTTTATCTATTTTTTCTTGTCCAAATGCAATATTTGATTTTATTGTTCCAGTAAACAGTACTCCTTTTTGTGATATATATCCTATATTTTCTCTTAAATCATATAAATCAATTTTTCTAATATCTATTCCATCTATCAGTATTTTTCCTCCAGTTACATCAAAGAATCTTGGTATTAAATTTACCAATGTTGATTTTCCTGATCCTGTGCTTCCTATTATCGCTGTTGTTGTTCCTGGTACTGCTTTAAATGAAATATTTTCTAGGATGTCTTCATCTGCGTCGTGATATCTAAAGTATACTTCTTTAAATTCTATTGTTCCTTTAAATCTTTTTCCTATATCGTCTATTACTTCAGGTTCTTTTATTTGTGGGTCTATTTCAAATACTTCTTTTATTCTTTTTATTGATATCCATGCTCTTGGAATCATTATTGACATCATTGATATAAGTAAGAATGACATTATTATTTGTATTGTATATTGAATAAATGCCATTAGTGTTCCTATTTGTATTGAACCTGCATCTATTTTTTTTGAGCCTACATATATTATTAATACACATAAGAAGTTCATTATAAATGTCATTGTTGGCATCATTATAGTCATTATTCTATCTACAAATAAGTTTACTCTTTTTAATTCTTGATTTGCTTCGTCAAATCTTTCTTCTTCGTGTAATTCATTCGTAAATGCTCTTATAACTGGGATTCCGTTTAGTGTTTCTCTAAATATAAGATTTACTTTGTCTATTAAGTCTTGTACTATTTTAAATTTTGGAATTGCGACTATGAATAGTAGTATTACAAGTATTAATATTAATGAAACTCCAATTATTAATATAAAATTCATTTCGTTGTTTATTACTTTTAAAAGTGCTCCTATTCCCATTATTGGTGCGAATACTGCAATTCTAAGAAGCATTGTTACAAACATTTGAATTCTACTTATATCGTTTGTACTTCTTGTTATTAATGATGCTTGGCCTATTTCTTTCATTTCTTTATTGCCAAAACTCATTACTTTTTCTACTATATCTTTTCTAAGATCACGTCCTAATTTTGATGATAGTTTGCTTGTTAGGTATGATACTATTACTGTAATTATAGCTGCTAATAAAGCAAGTGATATCATTTTTATTCCTGCTTGTGTTATGTATTTATTTTGTGTTTTTACTATATCTGTGTTTAGCTTTTTATATTGTTGTTTTACGTATTCTATACCTATTTGTTTTTTTATTTCTGAATCTAGTTCTATATTTGTTTGTTCATTTATTTCAATTTGAGCATTCTTCGATTCTATCATTAAAACTGCTATTTCTTTATCAATTAGTTGTTCTCCTAGTTCTTTTCTTTCTTCTTCTGTTATTTTTTTTAGATAATATACATTATCTTTTTTTTCATATTTTGCTTTTATTTTTTCTTTGTCTTCTTCTGATATTGATAATAGTTTTTCAAATTCTTTTTTTTCTATTTTTTCAAACACATTATCTTCTATACCGTTTTGTCTTATACCGATGTCTACTATTTTGGCGGTATAGTCTGGAAGTGATAGTTCACATAATGCTTGTATAAATAGGAATACTATAACTAAAATTATTGTTATTGTATGTTTTTTTAAATTGTTTAAGATTGTTTTCATTTTACCTCCTAGATATTCCTTTTTCTAATATTTCTAATTGTTTTTCTATTTTTTGTTTTATCACTATTGGTTCTTTATTATCTAAGAATATTTCTATTAATCCATGTATTATAAATCCAATAATTATATCTATTATAAGAAAAAGTTCTTCTTCTGTCTTTATATTAAGTTTTGATTTGTCAATTTTGCTTAAGAGTTCTATAAGTTTATATTTATCATTAAGTGATTCGCATTCTATTCTATTTCTTACTGATATATTGTAGTTTATATTTAGAAATATTTTTTCAAATATTTGTCTTTCTTTGTCACAGTACTCTATTATTTTATCATAGATATTTTTTGTAATTTCTATTAGATTTCCATTTGTGGTTTCTAATGATATTTCTATTAGTTTATATATATTTTTTTTGTAATTATTTAGTGAGTATATGTATAAGTCATTTATGTCTTTAAAGTAATTGTAGAAGCTTCCTCTTGATATATTTGCATCTTTTATTATTTTATTAATAGAAGCATCTTTTAGTAGAACTCTTTTGAATTCTTTTATAGATGCTTCTATTATTATATCTTGTTTATTTTTTGGTAGATTTAAAAATGTTTTGGTTGGCATTATTCACTTCTTAATGCTTCTACTGGGTCTTTTTTAGCTGCAATTCTTGATGGTATTAAACCACCTATTACAGTTAATAGAATGCTTATTGCAAGAAGTATTATTGCATGTTTTGGATTTAATTTTGCGACATTATCTAATGAAGTTAATCCTTTTATTATACTATTTGTTGGGAATACTAGAAGGCGTGCAATTCCAAGTCCTATTATTCCTGATGTTAATCCAATTATAAATGTTTCTGCATTGAATACTCTTGAGATGTCTTTTTTTCTTGCTCCTAATGCTCTTAATATACCTATTTCTTTTGTTCTTTCTAATACAGATATATATGTAATAATTCCTATCATTATTGATGATACCACAAGTGATATTGCCGAAAATGCTATTAATACTATTGTTATAGCATCCATAATACTTCCTGACATTGTTGTTATTAGTTCTGCTTGATCCAGATATATAATTTTGTCTTTGTCTTCTTTGTTTTCATTGTATTTATCAAGTTCTTTTAATATTTCGTCTTTTGAATCAAAATCTTTTGGATAAATTTGTATCATCATTGGAACTGTATCTGCACCTAGAAATTTTAGTGTTGCTTCTTTTGTGTCTCTTCCTTCTTTTGTTTCAAGGTCTAATGGTTGTGAACTTAATACATTGTAATCTGCTTCTTTTTGTGTTTTTACTATTTCTGATTTATCATTTTTTTCTATTATATATTTTGTTAATGAATTGTTATACATTAGTCCTGTTCCTGATAGTTTTGCAAAGTCACTGTCTTCTTTTCCTCTTATGATTGCTGTTATTTTTAATGTTATTGCATTTTCATTACTATATAATTTTTCTAAATCTGATGGTCTAATAAATAAGTTTTCCATCTTTTTATAATAGTCATCATTTAATATAACTTTAAACTCTTTTCCTAATATTTCGTCAAAGTTTATTGTATCTTTTTCATAACCTAGTGCTTTTAGAGTACTTTCTGATACTCTGTTTTTTGAATCTACTAATAATAATATATCTTCTTTATTTAATGATATTTCTCCACCTATTACTTCAAAATTATCTTTCATTACTGTTGATTCTTTTCCATCTAGTGTTGTTGGAAGTGGTGCGAATATTGTCTGATCTATTTGTTTTACTTTATTATCTATTTTTGAAAGTATGTTTAGACTTGTTGCTCGTTGATATGAAATTCCGCCTATTAATTCTGAATCTATGTTTTCAATTATATTCATATATTCTTTTGTAATATTATTTATGTGTACAACATTCTCTACTGTTTTTAATGGATGTATTTCTTTATTACTTGAAAATTCTTCTAGTTCATCTTTTTCTTGTGCCATGTTTTTCATTGAATTCATATCCATTGTCTGTTCTGATATTATTATTGGTGCTTGTGAAAGTGTGTTTTTTTCAAATTTATCTATTTGTATTTTGAATCCATTTGATAATGATAGTATTAGCGCAATTCCTATAATTCCTATACTTGATGCAAATGCTGTTATAAGTGTTCTTCCTTTTTTTGTCTTTATATTATTAAATGATAGTTTTAGTGCTGTTAAATAATTCATTGCTGTTTTTTTAATTTTATATTGTTTTTCGTCTTTTTCCTCTTTTGTTATAGGATTTGAATCATCTATTAATTCTCCATCTCTAAATTCAACTATTCTTGTTGCATATAGGTTTGCTAAGTCTGGATTATGTGTAACCATTACTATAAGTTTATCTTTTGCTATTTCTTGTATTAATTCCATTATTTGAATACTTGTTTTTGAATCTAGTGCTCCTGTTGGTTCGTCTGCTAAAATTATATCTGGATCATTAGCAAGTGCTCTTGCAATTGCAACTCTTTGCATTTGTCCACCTGATAATTGATTTGGTTTTTTATGAGCATGTTCTTTTAATCCTACTTTTTTTAATAGTTCTAGTGCCTTTTTCTTTCTTTTTTTTGCACTCATTCCACTTAGTGTCATACCCATTTCGACGTTTTCTAATACGCTTATATGTGTTATTAGATTATAGCTTTGAAATATAAATCCAATACAATTATTTCTGTATGCATCCCAATCTGATGTTTTGAATTTTTTAGTTGATTTTCCATTTATTATTAAGTCTCCACTATCGTATTTATCTAGTCCGCCTATTATATTTAATAGTGTTGTTTTTCCTGATCCACTTGGACCTAGTATTGCAACAAATTCATTCTTCCTAAATTCTAAATCTATTCCTTTTAATGCATGTTGTACAAATTCTCCTGTTTTATAACTTTTTTTTATTTTCTTTAATTGTAACATTTATATCCTCCTTTTTAGACAACATATCAATTATATATGACAGGTTGTCATATTGTCAACTATTTTTTTGAATACACTTATTATATTTCTATTTTTTACATAATATGACATTTGTTAATAAGAAAAAGCACTTTTTCAAGTGCTTAATTACTTGTATTTTTTATTAAATACGGATTATGATTTGTGTCTAATTCAATTCTATATTCTCCTGATGTTGAACTTGTATTTAATCCTACTTCTTGATATGGTGCAAGAGTTTGCAAGTCTGATGCTGTATATGATTTACCATTTTTATCTGATGTACTTGAGCTTGATACTGTATTTCCTCCTACTGCTATCGTATCTAGTGCGCCTGTTACTCTTGTTCCTGGATAATTGCTACTATAATCTCCTATTGTTCTTCCTACACGTGAATTATAATTGTATGTTACTGTTCCTGACTTATATATTCCTCTTGTTGATCCTTTTTCTTGATATCCTACTAATCCTCCTGCATATGAACCACCACTATTGTTGCTTTGACTTATTGTTGTGGCTATATTTCCACTTCCGATTCCTTCCATTGTCCCTTCATCATTATATCCTGTTATTGTTCCTACAAATGAATATCCTCCCACATTTCCATCTACAATTACACTTGTTATTGTTCCTTTATTATGACCTGCAATTATTCCTGTCTGCCAGCGTCCTGTTACATTTGCGTTTGTTATTTTTAAGCCTTTTATTGTTCCTTCATTATATCCAAATAGTCCTGTATAATCATGACCTACTAATGTTAAATTACTTATCGTATGTGTATTTCCATCAAACACTCCTTTAAAGTGATATGCTGATGTTCCTAGTATTATTGAATTTTTATTTGTTAAATCTATATCTGTGTTCAATTTATAATGTAAATTAGCTCCATTATCACCTAGTATATATGCAACTTGTTTTAACTCTTCATAGTTATTTATTATGTATGGATCTGATTCTGTTCCTTGTCCTTGCATTGTTATATTTAATGGTCTTTCGCTTAATTTATATATTGTAAATTCTCCATTGGTATCATAGTCATAATAGTAACCATCGTTATTATTGTCTCCATTTACATATGTATCTATTACCTTGTCTGCAACAGCTATATTTTTTCTGGTTGGATTATTTATTGTAAATCCATCTTTAGAATCTATATTTGCGTTAGATACTGTATTTCCTCCTACTGTTATCGTATCTAGTGCAATTGTTAATCTTGTTCCTGGATTATTGCTATAATAATCTCCTATTGTTCTTCCTACACGTGAATTATAATTGTATGTTACTGTTCCTGACTTATATATTCCTCTTGTTGATCCATTTTCTTGATATCCTACTAATCCTCCTGCATATGAACCACCACTATTGTTGCTTTGACTTATTGTTGTGGTTATATTTCCACTTCCGATTCCTTCTATTGTTCCTGCGTCATTATATCCTGTTATTGTTCCTACAAATGAATATCCTCCCACATTTCCATCTACAATTACGCTTGTTATTGTTCCTTTATTATGACCTGCAATTATTCCTATATGTCCAAGTCCAATTATATTTGCGTTTGTTACTTTTAATCCTTTTATTGTTCCTTCATTATATCCAAATAGTCCTGTATAATCATGACCTGCTAATGTTAAATTACTTATCGTATGTGTATTTCCATCAAACACTCCTTTAAAGTGATATGCTGATGTTCCTAGTATTATTGAATTTTTATTTGTTAAATCTATATCTGTGTTCAATTTATAATGTAAATTAGCTCCATTATCACCTAGTATATATGCAACTTGTTTTAACTCTTCATAGTTATTTATTATGTATGGATCTGATTCTGTTCCTTGTCCTTGCATTGTTATATTTAATGGTCTTTCGCTTAATTTATATATTGTAAATTCTCCATTGGTATCATAGTCATAATAGTAACCATCGTTATTATTGTCTCCATTTACATATGTATCTATTACCTTGTCTGCAACAGCTATATTTTTTCTGGTTGGATTATTTATTGTAAATCCATCTTTAGAATCTATATTTGCGTTAGATACTGTATTTCCTCCTACTGTTATCGTATCTAGTGCAATTGTTAATCTTGTTCCTGGATTATTGCTATAATAATCTCCTATTGTTCTTCCTACACGTGAATTATAATTGTATGTTACTGTTCCTGACTTATATATTCCTCTTGTTGATCCATTTTCTTGATATCCTACTAATCCTCCTGCATATGAACCACCACTATTGTTGCTTTGACTTATTGTTGTGGTTATATTTCCACTTCCGATTCCTTCTATTGTTCCTGCGTCATTATATCCTGTTATTGTTCCTACAAATGAATATCCTCCTACATTTCCATCTACAATTACGCTTGTTATTGTTCCTTTATTATGTCCCGCAATTATTCCTATATGTCCAAGCCCAATTATATTTGCATTTGTTATTTTTAGTCCTTTTATTGTTCCTTCATTATATCCAAATAGTCCTGTATAGTCGGTGTTTTCTCTATTTATATATATATTTTTTATTGTTTTTGTATTTCCTTCAAACGTTCCTGAAAATTTATTTGTGGCATTTCCAATTTGTTTAAATCCTTTGCCTGTTGTATCTGTTAGTTCTTCTTTTAATGTTGATGATGTTGTACTATTTTCATTTACATCTCCAAATTGATTAGAATTTACGTTTGTGTATGATTTATCATTTTGTATATCTAAATTATTCATTAACATTACTGTTTTTCCTGAGAAGTTTTTTCCACTATTTACCATTGATGAGAATTCTACTAAATCTTCTACACTATAGATGTAGCATGTATCACTATTATCATAGTCTTCTGTTTCTCCATCCCCACATATTATTCCAGGATTAGTATCTGTTACTTGTGAAAATTCTTCTACTACAACTTCTACTGGTACTTCTACACAGTTTCCTTTTGTTGTTGATGATACTTTTTTATCTTCTATCGTTACTGCGAATTCATTTATTTGTATGCATCCACTTACTACTGTTCCTTTAGATATGTTTAAATATCCACTATTTGGTATTGTTCCGGATACTAATATATTATATGTACTTTCTCCATCTGATATTGATCCATTATTACCTATCGTATATTCTCCATCTAACATAAAATCATGATTTTGAGATAACATTGATGCATAATATTTTCCTACTGCTTCTTTATATCCATACGCTGAATCTGTTGCGGCACTGATTTTTGAATCTTCTATTATTCCAAGTATTATTGGAGTTATTATTACTGCAATTAATGTTAATATTACTATTATTGCGAGTAATTCAATTAATGTAAATCCTTTTCTATTCTTCATATTTCCTCCTACTATTTACTATATATTATAGTATCAAAAAAAGCACTTTTTTTCAAGTGCTTACCCTGTTATTCCTCTTAATAATCCGAATGAGATTATCATCATTATAATGCTTGCCATAAATACTCCAATCATTGCAGCAATAAATGATTTTTTCTTATCCATTTCAAGTACTGATGCAACTAAACATCCTGTCCAAGCTCCTGTTCCTGGAAGTGGTATCCCTACAAATAGTACTAATCCCCAGAAACCATATTTTTCTATTTTTTTTCTGTTTTTTTCTACTTTTTTGTCTAACCAGTCTGCTATTTTTTTTAGATGTTTTGTTGTCTTCATCCATTTTAGTATTGTTCCCATAAACCAAAGAATAAATGGTATTGGAATTACATTTCCTATTACTGCAATTATGTAACTTGATATTGAATCTAGTCCTAAAAGGCTTGCAGCTAGTAATCCGCCTCTTAATTCTAATATTGGCATTAGTGATATTATAAATACTAGTATTCTTTTTCCTAATATTGTTGTTGTTAATCCTCCAAATAATCCAATAAATAATTTTACTATTTTTTCCATCTTTATCTCCTTTTTAATTCTATGTAATTATATCATATTATATTTAGTTGTCGCAAGTTATTATTTTTTTCTTGAAATATTGTTTATATTTTTTTATTATGATATAATTATTTTGTTGTGTTCCCGTAGCTCAGTAGGATAGAGCGATTGCCTCCTAAGCGATAGGTCGTTGGTTCGATTCCAATCGGGAACGCCATTTTTTTAATATTAAAGAGAGTTTTAAAACTCTCTTTTTTTACCATCCAGATCCTGCTTTATACACAAAGTATTTTCCATCTTCACCTTTTCTTAGTATAAAACAGCTTTGGTTTTCTTTTATCCATTCTTCTTCATTATTTCTTTGTGTTTCATATTCTACAAGTGCTAGTACATCTGTTTTTTCATATTTTAATTCTTCTCTTAATTCATCTGTAATATTGTTTATTGTTATACTTTGAAATCTATAATCTGTTATTGTACTATTTTCTTTTTTAAAATATGTATCAATGATTATTTGTTTTATTTCTTCATCTGTTAATGTTGTCATCTCTGGTTCTTTATTATCGATATCATTTTTTTGTTCAACATCAGGTTCTTTTATTTGTCTACTTTTCTGATATATAAATGTACATGATACCGCAATCATTATTGTTAATAGTATTAGTATTGTTTTTTTATCTTTCATTTTTTTTATTCTCCTATCATATATTTTATTATTTTATTTGGTTCTGTATTATTATATATTATGTCATATATTATATTTATTATTTTTATTTTTATATTTTTTTGTTCTAATACTTGTTTAAATTCTAATAGTGTTGTTATGCCTTCTACTGTTGTTGTTTCTAGATATTCTTTTGTATTCATATTTTTCCCAAGCATATATCCAAGTGTATAATTTCTGCTGCTTTTGCTTGTACAAGTAAGTATTATATCTCCTATTCCACATGCCTGTAGTATTGTATTTTCATTTCCACCAAATATTTTTATTATCTTTTTTATGTCATTTACTGTTTTTGTTAGGAATGCTGCTTTGGTTGATTCAGATGCATCTAATCCTTCTAGTATTCCTGCTCCTATTGCGAATGTATTTTTTAGTGCTCCACAAATTTCTGTTCCAATTATATCTTCTGTTTCTTCTATTTTTATATATTCATTGTTGAATATATTCTTTATTTTTTCTTTTTCTTTTCCTGCAAGTGTTAATGTAATTTCTTGTTTTTCTATCACATCTTTTGCGAAACTTGGACCTGAAATTACATATATATTTTCTGTATCTAGTGTTTCTTTTACAATTTCGTGTAAGAATTTGCTTTGTGTTATTCCTTTTGAGGCAAGTATAATTATTTTATTTTTTAGTTTTTCTTTTTGTTTTTCTAATTCTTGTTTTATTATTTTTGATGGGAGTGCTATTACTATTATTTCGGATTCTTCTATTTCGTCTGTGTATTTTATTTTTTCTGGTAATATTACATCTTTAAATAGTCTTTCATTTTTTCTTGTTGCTTTTAAGTTTTCTATTTCTTCTTTTATTGATGAATAAACTGTTACTTCATTTTTATCACTTAATATATTTGCTAATGCAAGTCCATAGGCACCTGCTCCCATTATTAGTATTTTCATTTATTCTCCTTTTAATTAAAGTTAAACATTAACCAACTTGGTTTAAACAGCATTAATAAGCCTATTATAAGCATAATTATTCCACCTATTAGATGTGAATATTTTGTGTATCTTGTTGAGATTGCTTTTATATTAAGTGTTAACATTGCAACCCCAAATACGATTATATCATCTATTAAGAAGAAGAAAATGTATATTAATACATATAATGATATTTGAAGATTTGTTAGATTGTTTAGTGCAAGTATATTTGCAAATAAAACTGGTATTCCTGCTGAACATGCTAGTTCTATTACGTTTACGCTTGCTGCTAATATCATTACTCCTATTAGTGCTAGTATAAAACTTTTTTCTGTTGTTATCTTTTTTATTTTTGTCATTATATTTTTTCTTTTTTTGTTATCTACTACTTCGCATCCTGTTCCGTTTTTTATACTTCTATAGAAGCTTCTTAGGTTAATAAATGCTCCTATTAATGCAACTAGTCCTATGAGGATTTTAAACCATGATACGCTTGTTAGTAGTTTTGTTGTAATGCCTAACCATGCAAACATGAATAATAAGTAAACTACTGCTGATGTAACAAGGAATGTTATTCCTAAACACCACATTTTTTTTCTGTCTTTCATATTAAATAGCATGCTTATTAAAAATATTAGTACCCACATTGCACATGGATTGAATCCATCTATTGTTCCTAGTATTATCGATAAAACTGGAAGCGATAGTGTTCCAGGATTTATTTCTTTTCCTAGAAAGTTAATTGTTTTTATTTCACCATTTAACATTTTTATATTTGGTACTTCTTTATCTTCTAATATTGGTTTTACCATGTCTGTTTCTTTTTCTTCTGAATATTTTTCTATTAGTTCTTTTATTCCATCACCTATTCCATCGCTAAATCCTATGTAGTAATAATTTCCTATTACTGTGAATGGAACATTTGGTGAATCTATTTTAAGTTTTTCTTTTACTTTTATCATTTTTTCTGCATTATCTTTGTGGCTGTCTACTTCATATAAGTGTATTTTTAGATTGTCATATTCTTCTTTTAGTTTGTTTAAGTATTCTATTTCTGCTTGACAGTGCATACATGTTTCTGAATGAAATAAATATAAATTTACTTTTTCTTTTGCGCTTATACTTATTGGTAGTAATAATAGTATTGTTAGTATTAGAAATTTAATTTTTTTCATTTAGTCTATCTATTTCCTTAATTATTTCTTTTTTTGTTTTTTCACCTATTAATCTACCTATTTCATTTTCTTGTTCGTCTAAGAAAATAAGAACTGGAATTATTTCACCTATATTCCATTTTTTTACCATATCTTCGTCCATGTCATAGTCGTATGATTCTATTTTTATGTTTGGATATAGTTCTTCTATTTCTTTCATTATTTTTTTCATAACAATGCATCCACTACACCATATTGCATTAAATTTTAATATTTTCATGTTTTACCTTCTATCCTATTAATCTGTTATATATTTTGTCAAAGCTTTTTATAAATAAATCTATTTCTTCCTTAGTTGTTAAGTAACTTATACTTATTCTTACACTTGATTTTGCTCGTTCTTCGTCTTTTGTTAGGTTTAATACTGCTTTTGACATTGTTGTGTTTGATGAACAAGCACTTTGTGTTGAAATATATATTTCATCTTCTTCCACTGCGTGTTGTAGTGTTTCTGGTTTTATTCCTATCACACTCATATTTAGTACAAATGGAATTGAATGATTATTACTATTTATATATACTTTGTTGTATTTTTTTAGTTGTTCTTTTAAGTAATTATTTATTTCTAATACATGATCGTATTTTTTATCTAAGTCTTCTGTTGCGAGTCTTAATGCTTTTGAGATTGAGCAGATTAATCCTACTGCTGGTGTTCCACTTCTATATATTGTTGTTGATTTTCCACCATGAATTAATGGTTCTAGATTTATTCCTTCTTTTTTAATTAAGCAACCTATACCTTTTATGCCATAAATTTTATGTGCTGAAAAACTCATTAAATCTACGTTATCTAGTGGAATATTTATTTTTCCTATTGATTGTGTCATATCAACATGGAAGAATATTTTATTATATTCTTTTAGTAGTTTTCCAATTTCTTCAATAGGTTGTCTTAATCCTATTTCACTATTAACAGAGTTTATGCTTACTAGTATTGTTGTATCTTTTATTAAACTTTTTAAGTCTTCTATATCAACCATACCGTTTTTGTCTAGTTTTACAAAATCCACTTCAAAACCATTATCCATTAAATAGTTTAATGGTCCATTAATTGAAGAGTGTTCTAATGGTGTTGTTATTATATGGTTTCCTCTATTTTTATATTTTAAAGCAATTCCTTTGATAGCTAGATTATTTGATTCGCTTGAACCACTTGTATATATTATTTCACTTGGTTTTACATTTAATATTTCTGCAATTTGATTTGTAGCTTTATTTATCATCTCATTTGCTTCAGTACCTAATCTATGTAACGAGTTAGGATTTCCTATATATTTTCTTGAAATTTGGCAAAAACTTTCTAGTACTTCTTCGTTTACTGGAGTTGTTGCACTATAATCTAAATATGTCATATTTTATCACCTTCTAAATTATAACATTTATGCTTTTTTTTATCAATAAATCTTTGATATTTCACTATAATTTCAAAAAAAAATTAGGAATTATCCTAATTCTACATTGTGATATACTTTGTTAACGTCTTCTACATCATCTAGCATAGTTAATAGCCTATTAAATATTTCTAAGTCTTCTCCTTGTAATGTTACTTTGTCTTTTGGTAACATACTTATTTCATCTATTTCAAAATTTGTATCGTTTTGTTTTTTATTTATTGCTTCTTTGATTTTGTAGGAGTCTTGTGGATCACCATAAACTATTATTAATCCATCGTCTTCTTCTATGTCTGATACATCTAATCCTTCTTCTATTAATGCTTCTAATGTTTCTTCTTCTGATAGTCCTTTGAATCCAATTATGCATAGATTATCGTAGTTAAATGAAACACTTCCCATACTTCCCATTTTGCTTTTGCATTTATTTATTACGGCTCTTACACTACTTACTGATCTATTTACATTGTCTGTTAAGCATTCTACAATTAGTGTTGATCCTGCTGGTCCAAATAGTTCGTATTTTACTGTTTCGTATGTTTCATCTGCCCCACTATTTACTTTATCGATTGCTCTTTTGATTATGTCTGCTGGAACTTGTTCTTTTTTTGCTTTTTCTAGTATTCTTTTTAGACTAGGATTTCCTGTTGGTTCTGTTCCTCCATTTTTTGCTATTTGATATATTTCTCTTGCATACATTGAGTATAATTTTGCTTTTGCTGCTCCTGTTTTTTGTATGCTTGCTTTTCTTACTTCATATGCTCTTCCCATAATTACCTCCCATTTTGTGCTTTTTGTAAAGCATCTTTTGCAGCTAGTTGTTCTGCTTCTTTTTTGCTTCCTGCAATTCCTTTTCCGTATAGTATATCATCTATTTTTACTACTACGGTGAATGTTTTATTGTGTGCTGGTCCTTCTTCATTTACTACTTCGTATACAAGTGTTCTTTTGTCTGTTTGAACAAATTCTTGTAGTACTGATTTATAGTCATTAAAGAAGTTATTAGATTTATCTTCTATTATTGGTATTATATGTTTATATATAAAACTTTTTACATATTCAAATCCTTGATCTAAGAATATTGCTCCTATAAATGCTTCATATATATCCGCTATTATTGCTTTTCTATCTCTTCCACCTGATTCTTCTTCGCCATTTCCTAAAAGTACATATTCGTTTAGTCCTAGGTGTTTTGAATATTCATAGTGTGCGTTTTCGCATACGTAATAGCTTCTTAGTTTTGTCATTTCTCCTTCTTGTTTTTCTGTATTAGCGTATAAGTATTCGCTTATTACTAATTCCATTACTGCATCGCCTAAGTATTCTAGTCTTTCATAGCTTACCGTACCATGTTCATTTGCGTATGATGTGTGTGTAAATGCTTTTTCATATAATGAAGGATGGTTTGGCGTAATATTAAATTTTTCTAAAACTTTCACAATAATCACCTAGTATTTATTATATCAAATTTTGATAAAAAAGAAATAATAAATTTACTTTTATTATTATTTTTAGTATAATTAAATTGGTGTTAATATGAAATATATACTAGTTGGTTTTATAAAAGTATATCAAATGATACCGTTTTCAAGCCATGATAAGTGTCGATTTATTCCTACTTGTTCTAATTATGGTATAGAAGCTATTGGTAGATTTGGTGCTTTTAAAGGGACTATATTAACTATTAAAAGAATATTCAGGTGTAATCCTTTTAATCATAATTGTGGTTATGATCCTGTACCTAAGGAGTTGAAATGATGAAAAAAATTTTATTTAGTATTGCTTGTTGTTTTCTACTTACTGGTTGTATTAAGAGGGATTCTATGGAAGATATAACTATTTATACTTCTGTATATCCTATAGAGTATATTACTTATCGTTTATATGGTGAAAATAGTACTGTTACTAGTATTTATCCTGATGGTGTTATTCCAAGTGTATATTCTCTAAATGATAAGCAAATTAAAGATTATAGTAAATCTGATTTATTTATTTTTAATGGGCTTAGTGATGAAAAAAAATATTTGGAGCCTATGCTTAAATATAATCGTGATTTGAAAATTATTGATTCTACATTAAGTATGGAATTTACTAATAGATATGAGGAATTATGGTTAGATCCTGATAATGCATTAATGCTTGCAAGAAATATTAAAACTGGTTTTAATGAATATATTAATGATCATTATTTAAAGAATCAGATTGAGAAAAATTATGAAAATTTAAAATTGGATTTATCTAATTTATCTGCAAAATTAAAACTTGTTTCTAGTAGTTCTTCTGATTCTACTATTATTGTATCTAATAATTTATTTAAGTTTTTAGAAAAATATGGTTTTAATGTTATTTCATTAGATGATAGTGTTTCTAGTAGTAAGAATATAGAGGAAGCTAGAAAAAGAATTCAGAATGGAAAAACTAAATATTTATTTGTAATAAAAGATGAAGATATTGATTCTTCTGTTCAGGCTTTGATTGATGAAACGAATGTTGAAAGACTTGAGTTTCATAATTTGGCAAGTATTAATGATACTGAAAGAAATGGAAAAAAAGATTATATTTCTATTATGCATGAAAATATTAATTTATTAAAACAGGAATTATATAAATAAAAAATAATACACTAGTATTATTTTTTTTCGCATATATATCCTTGTTTTGTAAATTCTTTTATTATTTCTTTTGTTGTAGTCATTGTGGTTTTGCTGTTATAGAAATCTTTTACTTGTTCTTCTTTCATTTCAAATTCTATTCTTGTTCCTGTTTCTGTTTCTGTTATATCAGGTTTTATATTATATTCATGTTCTATTCTTTCGTATTGTTCTTTTATATTACTAGATAATATATCTTTTTGATTTAAGAATTTTTCTGGCATAGTTATTTCTGAAGAAAATTTCATATTAATTATTTGATTATTTTTTAGTTCTATTATTATTGAATTATTTTCCTCTATTTCATTTTTTATTTCTTTTTTATTACATTCAATTGTATTTATTTTGCATCCTGTTAGTATTAATGTGATCATTAATAATCCTATTTTCTTTTTCATTTTATCACAACTTTCTGTCAACAATTTTAGCAAATAAACTTATTGTTGTCAAATATCATTTTTTATGTTATAATATGTCCTTGTGAATTGGGGGGAAAAATAAATGAATAAGAAAAAATATGTAAATATGTTTTATCCATGTAGTGACGAATTTACTACTTATGAGAGCGATCTTATAAAAAAGCGTATTAATCCTAAGATTTGTGTTATGTCTACTGCAGATTGGATGTATTTAAGTAGACTTAGGGATACACATTATGCAAATATAACTGTAATGGGGTGTGATCCAAAACTAATTAATGAGCTTGATATGTTAAAGGATTATGACATTATTATTCTTGATACAGATAAACCTTTTATGGAATCAATGTTATATGGAATTACTGATGTTGCAGGTGTTATCAATTCAAGATATGAAAAAGAGGTTTCTTTAGTTTATAGTTTTAAAAAGGATGATAAGAAAATTGCATCTCAACAATTTGTAGATGAACAAGGATTACATGATGCTGGATTTGTGGATGGAACATGTGATTTAAGAAATATGATTGATAGTTCTTATAAAGTTCTTATAAATAAGAATCAAAAAAAGAAAGATAAGCAAAAGAAAAAATCCAAATAATTTGGATTTTTTTTGTTTAACTATTTAATAATTTCTGAAACGTTTCCAGCACCAACTGTTCTACCACCTTCACGAATTGAGAACTTAGTTCCGTTTTCGATTGCGATAGGAGCAATTAATTCAACTGTCATTTCAACGTTATCTCCAGGCATTACCATTTCAGTTCCTTCTGGTAATTCAATAACACCAGTTACGTCTGTTGTTCTGAAATAGAATTGTGGACGATAGTTACTGAAGAATGGAGTATGACGTCCACCTTCTTCTTTAGTTAGAACGTATACTTGAGCTTTGAACTTAGTATGTGGAGTAACTGAACCTGGTTTTGCTAATACTTGACCACGTTCAACGTCTTCTCTAGCAATACCTCTTAGAAGTACACCAGCGTTGTCTCCGCATTCTGCATAGTCTAATTGTTTACGGAACATTTCAATTCCTGTAACTACTGATTTCTTAGTTTCTTTTAAACCAACGATTTCAACTTCTTCGTTAAGTTTTAATTGTCCTCTTTCAACACGTCCTGTAACAACAGTTCCACGTCCTGTTATTGTGAATACGTCTTCAATTGGCATTAAGAATGGTTTATCAGTATCTCTTTCTGGAGTTTCAATCCAAGTATCTACTGCATCCATTAATTCCATGATTTTGTCAACATACTTAGGATCTCCTTCAAGAGCCTTTAATGCTGAACCTTGAATGATTGGAGTATTGTCTGGATCATATCCATATTTTTCAAGGTTTTCTCTGATATCCATTTCTACTAATTCTAGCATTTCTGGATCATCAACCATATCACACTTATTCATGAAAACTACCATACGTTTTACACCAACTTGTTGAGCTAGTAATAAGTGTTCTTTTGTTTGAGCCATAGGTCCATCTGTAGCTGCAATAACTAAGATTGCTCCATCCATTTGTGCTGCACCAGTGATCATGTTTTTAACATAGTCAGCGTGTCCTGGACAGTCTACGTGAGCGTAGTGTCTCTTTTCAGTTTCATACTCGATATGAGCGGTATTGATTGTAATACCTCTTTCCCTTTCTTCAGGTGCCTTATCGATATTAGCAAAATCAACTTGTTCGTTTCCAGCTACTTTTTCTGATAATACTTTAGAAATAGCTGCAGTTAAAGTTGTTTTACCATGGTCTACGTGTCCAATTGTACCAATGTTAACATGTGGTTTTGAACGATCGAATTTTGCTTTTGCCATTTAAATTTCCTCCTTTATTAATTACATATATTATTTTATATTAATACTTTTAAAATAGCAAGTACTTTTTTGTTTTATTTATTTATTTTTTACATATTTATGTAATGGAGAAACTAGATTAACTAGTTTGCCCCATTTTGTTTAATAATTTCTTCTGCAATATTTTTTGGTGTTTCTTCATAGTGGTCAAATACCATTGTGAAGTTTCCACGTCCTTGAGTGTTACTTCTTAAAGAAGTAGCGTATCCAAACATTTCAGCAAGTGGTACCATAGCGTTGATAGCTAATGCGTTTCCTCTTGACTCTTGTCCTAGTGGACGTCCACGACGTGATGTAATATCACCCATAACGTTTCCTAGGTATTCGTCTGGAACGATTACTTGTACTTTCATGATTGGCTCAAGAAGTACTGGTTTACATTTATTTTTAGCTTCTTTTAAAGCCATTGAAGCTGCAATTTTGAATGCCATTTCTGATGAGTCTACATCATGGTATGAACCATCAAATAATGTAGCTTTTACGTCTACCATTGGATATCCAGCAAGTACACCAGTCTTTAATGCATCTTGTAATCCTTTATCAGTTACAGGTATGTATTCTCTTGGTACTACACCACCAACGATAGCGTCAACGAATTCATATCCTTTATCAGGATTTGGCTCAAATTTAATCCATACATGTCCATATTGTCCACGTCCACCTGATTGTTTGATATATTTACCTTCACATTCAGCTGTTTGAGTTATTGTTTCACGATATGAAACTTGTGGTTTACCAATATTTGCTTCTACATTGAATTCTCTTTTCATTCTATCTACGATGATATCAAGGTGTAATTCACCCATACCAGCGATGATAGTTTGACCAGTTTCATGGTTTGTAGTTGCTCTAAATGTTGGATCTTCTTCTGATAATTTTTGTAATGCTGTAGCCATTTTATCTTGGTCAGCTTTTGATTTTGGTTCTACTGCAAGTTCAATAACTGGTTCTGGGAATTCCATTGATTCAAGAATACATTGATTCTTTTCTTCACATAGTGTATCTCCAGTTGTAGTATCTTTTAATCCTACTGCTGCAGCTATATCTCCTGCATATACTTCTGATATTTCAGTTCTATTATTTGCATGCATTTGAAGTATACGACCAATTCTTTCTTTTTCACCTTTTGTAGCGTTCATTACATATGAACCACTTGAAAGATGTCCAGAGTAAACTCTGAAGAATGTTAGTTTACCTACGAATGGGTCTGTCATTACTTTGAATGCTAATGCAGCGAATGGTTCTGAATCTGATGGATGTCTTACTATATCATTTCCATCTTTGTCTACACCTTTGATTGATTCAACATCTGTTGGTGCTGGTAAGTAATCAATTACTGCGTCTAGTAATAATTTAACACCAGTGTTTTTATATGCTGAACCGCACATTACTGGGAAGAATTCAGCAGCTAATGTTCCTTTACGAATACATTTTTTAATTTCTTCTACTGTAAGTTCTTCGCCTTCAAGGTATTTTTCCATTAATTCATCATCGAATTCAACAGCTTTTTCGATTAGTTCATTACGTTTTTCTTCAACTAAGTCTTTTAAGTCTGCTGGTATTTCAATAATTTTTGGTTCTTCTTCTGGTTTACCATCGTATTCATAAGCAGTTTTTGTAACTAAATCTATAATACCACTTAGTTCTTCTCCAGCTCCTATTGGCCATTCGATTGGTGCGAAGTTTACACCTAATCTTTCATCAATAGTTTTTAAGCTGTAGTTAAAGTCTGCTCCTAATTTATCCATTTTGTTTGCGAATATTATACGAGGTACTTTAAATTCTGTTGCTTGTCTCCAAACTGTTTCTGTTTGAGGTTCTACACCAGCTTGTGCATCTATAAGTGCTACTGCACCATCAAGTACACGAAGTGATCTTGATACTTCAACTGTAAAGTCTACGTGCCCTGGAGTATCAATTATATTAAATCTATTACCTTTCCAGTAGGCTGTAGTAGCGGCTGAAGTAATTGTTATTCCACGTTCTTGTTCTTGTGCCATCCAGTCCATTTGTGAAGCACCATCATGTGTTTCACCAATTTTATGGATTTTACCTGTATGGAATAGGATTCTCTCTGTTGTAGTTGTTTTTCCGGCATCGATGTGAGCCATGATACCGAAGTTACGAGTATTCTCTAAACTATATTCACGAGCCATACTTTATTTCCTTTCTTACCATCTATAGTGAGCAAATGCCTTATTAGCCTCTGCCATTCTGTGAGTATCTTCACGTTTTTTAACTGCTGCACCAGTGTTATTTGATGCATCTATTAATTCGTTTGCTAGGTTTTCAGACATTGAGTGTCCACCTCTTAAACGAGCATATTGAATTATCCAACGAAGACCTAAAGCTTGACGTCTGTCTGCTTTTACTTCAATTGGTACTTGGTAGTTTGCTCCACCAACACGACGAGATTTAACTTCTAGTGATGGCATAACATTTTCCATTGCTGTATTTAATACTTCCATAGGATCTTTACCTGTTTTTTCTTTGATCATATCGAAAGCATCATAAAGGATTGTTTGTGCTTTTCCTTTTTTTCCATCAATCATCATATTGTTGATTAATTTTGTAACTAGTTTTGAGTTGTATATAGGATCTGCTAAAACATCTCTTTTTACTGCACGTCTTTTACGCATGTATATCCTCCTCTCTTGTTTATTTATCTATTATTTTGAAGCTTTTGGCTTTTTAGTTCCGTATTTACTACGACCTTGACGACGTTTTTCAATACCAGCTGTATCCATTGCACCACGTACAATATGATATCTAACACCGATTAAGTCTTTAACACGTCCACCACGGATTAGAACAACACTGTGTTCTTGTAAGTTGTGTCCTTCTCCTGGGATGTAACAAGTAACTTCCATTCCGTTTGATAATCTAACACGGGCATATTTACGTAGGGCTGAGTTTGGTTTCTTTGGAGTCATTGTTCCAACACGAGTACAAACACCTCTTTTTTGTGGTGAGTTTTGATTAGTTCTAACTTTGTCTTTGCTGTTAAAACCAATATTCAAAGCTGGAGCTTTTGGTTTTCTAACTTTTGCACTTCTGTTTTTTCTAACTAATTGATTTACTGTAGGCATATTTTCATCTCCTTTCTTTACACATATCCAGGTGTATCATTTCTTTATTTAAATTAAGGTTTACTTGAGTAAACCCTTAAATTAAATGCGATAATAATATATCATTTTTTTATCGTTATTGTCAATAGTTTTTTTAGTAAAAAAAGTACTTTTACATGTACTTTCTAATTTTCTTCTGAAAAGTATATTTTTATGAATTCTTTTTCTTCTTCTGTATAATTATTTTCTATTGAAAACATATTGTTCACATCTGATTCTATCAGTTCTATTTGTGCGTCATTTAGATATGGATTTTCTCTTTCTATTATTTCTTTTATGTTTTTTAAAACTCTTATGTCTTTTGATAAATAACTTTTTCTAATTTCTTCTATAAGGTTTAAATATTGTCTTTGTTGGTAGTTTCCTGCTATTATTCTATCTACCCTTAGTCTTTCGTTTAAATCTAGTGTATTTAATAATTCAGGTTCAAATTGTTGAGCTGATACTAAATCATATAATGTTTCAACGTATAATGCTGGTTCTGGTATATCTAATTGTTCTAATGGTATAACATCTATCTTATTATATAGGTTTAATATTTTTTCTATTAAATCTTCTCTTTTGAATTCTAATCCCAAAGCATGTATTTGTCTTATTATTCTTTTAGGAAGAATTCTATATTCTGTATTATAACCATATTGTATATTTAGATAGTATATTGTTTTTTCATCTATACTCAATAGGTCTTTAATTGTATTAATTTTCATTAATCTAAATATGTTTTCTAGGTTATCTGTCATTAATAAAAAACTTATATCTTGATTCATTAGATTTTTTTTCATTTGTTTTTCTTTTGTTGATTTTCTAATTATTTCATTTCTTTCATTTAGTAACTGTTCTTGGAAATCAATAGTAGACATTTCTGTTAATGCAGTTTCTATTGCTCTTTTTATTTGATTTTTACTTTTGTTTAATTTTTTTCCTATTTCTTCTAATGATTGAATATTTCCTTCATTGTATATTCCTATATAGTGTCTTATAGACTCTGTTTCTAATTTTGTTAGTGTGTATGCACAATCTTCTTTTAAGTTCAGAATCTGTGTAAATGGAATTAGTTTGTTTTCAATATTTTTATATATGCTTACTTCGTATTCTAGCAATTCTTGTTCTAGTTCACTATTCATTTGTTTTAACTGTGTAAATGTTTTTAGTTCTTTACTTTCAGTTATTCTTAAATTGTTATAATAGTTATTAATAAGTTCATATAAATTTTTCAGTATCTTTTCATATTTTTCTTCCATATTTTTCCCCCTTTATATGGATTAGAATAGATATGTTTCTTTTATTGTTTCTTTAAATCTATATAGTTTTGCTGGTCTACCGCTTCTTCCTTCGCTTTTGTATCCAGTGTCTTCTATTAATCCTAAATTTATGAATTTTTTTCTAAAGTTTCTTCTATCTAGTTTTTTATTCATTATATTTTCATATATTTCTTGTAGTTCTGGAAGTGTAAAATCACTTGGAAATAGTTTTTTTAATATGTTTGCACTTACTAATTTTGTTTTTAATAATTCTGTTGCGTTTTCTATAACTTCTTTATGATCAAATGCAATTTTTGGTAATTCGTTTATTGTGAACCATTCCCAATTATTTTCATTTTTTTTGTTTTTTATTTCAATTGTCTTACTATCAATTAATCCTATATATGAGGTTGCGAGTATTCTATTATTTGGATTTCTATCTAGTTTTGAAAAAGTGTAATTTTGTTCTGTATATATATTACTTGTTCCAATTGTTTCTTCTAATATTTTTTCTTTTGTTTCTTCTAATGTTTCTTCATTGGATAGAATTTTATTTGGCAATTCCCAATATCCTTTATATGGTTCTGTATTTTTTCTTGCAAGTAATATTTTTAATTTTCCCTTTTCAACTGTAAAAATATTTGTTAATACTTCTACAAAAACAGTATTTTCATTATTCATTTTATTCATAATTACTCCTTTGTGTTTTTTTTACGGTTTTATTTTATTACAGGAATTAAAAAAAGTCAAATATTATTTGACTTTTATATTTTAAATGTATATAATATTTTTTCAAGAGATGAGGGTTATTTATGAAAAAGGATAAGATTGTTATTAATATTAATGATAAAAATGATAGTAAAAGTACAATTGTTTATGATAATGTTGTTTCTAATATGAATGATATGTCAATGAATCAGGATGATCAAATTGAATATTTAAAATCTAGAATTACTGATTTGGAAAAACAACAAAAACAAAGATTTGATTTCATTATTTTAGGTTTAAGTGCTTTGTTTGCTTTAGTTATTGGTGTTACTTTTATGATTTTGAATTTTTATTTTGTTGGTATATTCATTATTTTCTCTACTTCTATTATTAGTTGTTATCGTACTTATAAATTATCGAGTAATAAAATAGATACTCCTATAAAGAAGTATGAAAAGATTGATGAGATAAGAAAGATTATAAGTTCTAAATTAAAATAAAAATGATACAAAAGTATCATTTTTTTATTTTATTCATATTTGAGTTTGTATATGCATAATGACCTATATCTTCATATAATCTTGTTATATTTATATAATCAACATTGTAAGCTACTATATCATCACGATTGTTGTTTTCGAATGTTAGAACATAATCATAATAGCTTCCGAATACATATTGCATATCTTTGTTTAATTCTTCTGTTGTTTTTCCTTTATTTTGTTCGTCGTCTATTCTTTCGCAGAAATACTCATACATTAATTGTTCTGATAGTATTTCCATTTCATTAGCTGTGATTGCTGATTCATGATTATATGATATCATTGCGATTAAATTATATGGATTATCAATTCCGTTTTCTTTCATTTTTTCTATTAATTTGTTAACACCGTAATTTGCATAATCTGATATACTACATTTATTATCCTTACATAGCATTAATAGTTCTACCATGTCTAAGTCATAACCACTTTGATGTTCTTCTGATAATTCTTTATCTAATGCAGTTATTGCGATAATTTGAGCCATTGCTTCTGTAAATGCTTCTCCATATAATGAATATCCTATAAAATTATCCTTTGTATTTGTTACATATGTTGGTGTATCTATACTGCAATATACTTTTGAATCATCTAAATATGCATCAGTACTTCCATGTCCTAACATTTCGTGTAGGAAAACTTCTTTATATTTATTTTGATTTTCTATTTTTTTACTTAATGTTATTTTGTGTTCGAAGCAGTTAAATTCTCCTAATATACCATCACGTTGATATGAATCTGCATATTCTATTTCTATATTTTTTATATTATAGTTAAGTGTTGATAGATTTGCATTAAAATTGTTTTTTTCTAGGTTATTTACTCCTTTTAACAAAACATCTTTGTGGTATTCATCAAATTTAGAGTTGTTTATTGTATTTCTTACATCTTCCCATGTTATATCTTTTTCTCCGGCATATTTTCCAAAATCTACTGGGGTACATTTAATATTATATGATTTATGTATTTTTTTCATTTCGTATATTGTTCCTTTTGCTTTTTCTAAATCATAACTCTTTATACTATATAAGTATGGAATATCTTTATATTTTTCTATCGAATAGGCATGATTATATTCTTTTATCTTTTCTGGTCTATCATCTTTTTTATTTGAACAACTTGATACACTAATCATGGTTGCTCCTGCTACTAGTAATGACATAATTCTTTTTGAAATGTATTTAATATTAATCATGGTGTTCCCCCTTTTTTGATTGTATATTATACACTAATACTATAATTTGTCAAATTATAATTAAAAAGAATAGACTTTCGTCTATCCTTTTATGCTAATAATTCTTCTTCTAACATATCAAGTGGTTCTTCTTTTACTTCTGGAACTTCTAGTTTATAATCAATTTTTTTGTATTCTCTTGCTCCTGTTCCTGCTGGAATAAGTTTACCAATTATAACGTTTTCTTTTAATCCGTTTAAGTGGTCTACTCTTCCATGTATTGCTGCATCTGTTAAGATTCTTGTAGTTTCTTGGAATGATGCTGCTGATAGGAATGAGTCTGTTTCTAATGATGCTTTTGTAATACCTAGAAGTACTGGTCTTCCTGTTGCAGGACGTTTTCCTTCTATGATAAGTTTCTTATTAACATCTGAGAATTCATTAATATTTACTAATGTTCCAGGTAAGAATAATGTGTCACCTGAGTTAATTATTTTAATTTTTGAAATCATACGTTTTGCCATAACTTCAACGTGTTTATCTGAGATATCAACACCTTGGCTACGGTAAACTTTTTGAATTTCAAGTAATATGTATTGTTGAACTGTTATTGGATCTGTAACAACTAGTAATTCTTTTGGAGATATTGCTCCGTGTGTTAATCTTTGTCCTGCTTTTACTTCTTGATTTAGCTCAACTGCAAGTTTAGCACTATAGTTAGTTACATGTTCTCTTGTTTCAGCATCGTTTTTGATGTTGATTATATATTTTCCACCATCTTCTTCAATCTTAGTAATTTTACCAGTGATTTCAGCAATGTTGGCTTTTCCTTTTGGATTACGTGCTTCGAATAATTCTTGTACACGTGGAAGACCTTGTGTAATATCGTCTCCTGCAACACCACCAGAGTTGATTGTACGCATTGTTAATTGTGTACCTGGTTCTCCAATTGATTGTGCTGCCATGATACCAACTGCTTCTCCTATTTCAACAATTGATCCTGTAGCAAGGTTTCTACCATAACATTTTCTACATACACCATGTTCTGTTTTACATGTTAATACTGTTCTAATTGAAACTTTTGTAATTCCTGCTTCAACAATTTTATCAGCAATTGCTTCTGTAATATATGTATCTTTGTCATACATTACTTCTTTTGTTTCTGGATTTATAATTTTCTTATTTGTATATCTACCAACGATACGATCACGTAGAGATTCTACTTGAGTATTGTCTTTTTCATTTATAAATGCTTCAACAACTACTCCTTGTTCTGTTCCACAATCGTCTTCTTTAACAATAATGTCATGAGCAACATCTACAAGTCTTCTTGTTAAGTAACCTGCATCTGCTGTTTTTAATGCTGTATCAACTGCACCTTTTCTAGCACCGTGTGTTGCTAAGAAGAATTCAGAAACGTTTGCACCTTCTGAGAATGAAGATGTGATTGGAATTTCTACTGCTTCTCCTGTTGGTTTCATCATAAGTCCACGCATACCTGACATTTGGTTTAAGTTAGATAGATTTCCACGAGCTCCTGAGTCAATCATGATTGCTATTGGATTTTCTTTATCTTGTTTAATTGCTCCTGCAAGTTCGTCTGCTATTTTGTTTTTAGCATCATTCCATGTAGCAACAACTTTTTCATATCTTTCTCTGTCTGTTATTAAACCACGTTTAAATTGTTTGTTAATTTGATTTACAAGATTACCTGCTTCTTCTAGAACTTCTTCTTTTGTTTTTGATTCAATTATATCTCCGATACCTATTGAGATACCTGATAGTGTTGAATACTTAAATCCTAAGTCTTTCATTTTATCTAGCATTACTGATGTTTCAGTTGTTTGGTATCTCTTATAGATTTGAGCAACTAATTTAGTTAATACTTTTTTAGCAAATGGTTTTACTAATTCCATTTTTGCGATTTCTTCAGGAATATTTACTCCTGGATTTAAGAAATATTTCTTTGGAGTTACTTTTTCAATGTTTTCTTCTGATCCATCATTTATGTATTGGAATGAATCTGGGAATATTTCATTGAATATTAGTTTTCCTGGAGTTGTTACTAAGTATTTTCCTTTATATGTATCAGGGAATACTTTATGTTTAAATGATGAAACTGGTATAGCAATACGTGTTTGAAGTGTTATTTCTCTTCTTTCGTATGCCATTAATGCTTCATTATCATTTTTGAATACTCTACCTTCACCAGGAAGTCCTGCTTTTTCGATAGTAATATAGTAGTTACCTAATATCATATCTTGTCCTGGAGCAACGATTGGTTGTCCATCTGAAGGTTTTAGTATGTTATTTGCACCAAGCATTAATATTCTTGCTTCTGCTTGTGCTTCTTCACTAATTGGAACGTGAACTGCCATTTGGTCTCCATCGAAGTCGGCATTAAATGCTGCACATACTAATGGGTGAAGACGAATTGCTCTACCTCCAATTAATTTTGGTTCGAATGCTTGAATACCAAGTCTATGTAGTGTTGGTGCACGGTTTAGCATTACTGGATGTTCTTTTATTTTTTCTTCTACAACATCCCATACTCTTGGATCTTGATTTTCAATCATTTTTTTAGCTGCTTTTATGTTGTTAGCTATTTCTTTTTTTACTAATCCATTTATAACATGTGGTTTAAATAGTTCTAGTGCCATTTCTTTTGGAATACCACATTCATACATTTTTAAACTTGGTCCTACTACGATAACTGAACGTCCTGAGTAGTCAACACGTTTTCCTAGTAAGTTTTGACGGAAACGTCCTTGTTTTCCTTTTAACATACTTGATAATGATTTTAATGGTCTATTTCCTGCTCCTGTAATATTTCTTCCACGACGTCCGTTATCAAATAATGCATCTACTGCTTCTTGTAACATACGTTTTTCGTTTTGAATTATTATTGAAGGTGCTCCTAAATCCATTAATTTTTTAAGTCTGTTATTTCTATTGATTACTCTTCTATATAAGTCGTTTAAGTCAGATGTTGCAAATCTACCACCGTCTAATTGAATCATTGGTCTTAATTCTGGTGGGATTACTGGTAATGCATTTAATATCATCCATTCAGGTTTATTTCCTGATTCTAGGAATGCGTTTAATACATCTAATCTTTTTATTAATCTTATTCTTTTTTGGCTTGAAGAGTCTTTTATTTCTTCAATTTCTTTTAAGATATCGTCTACTTCTTTTTGTAAATCTACTTCTTTAAGTAATTCTTGGATTGCTTCTGCACCCATTCCTACTCTGAAAGTATCTCCATATTTTTCATAGTATGTACGATATTCTTTATCGCTTATTGTTTGTTTCTTTTCTAGAGGTGCTGCTCCTGGATCTAGTACTACATATGATACAAAGTATAGTACTTCTTCTAGATCTCTAGGAGACATATCTAGAACTAATCCCATTCTTGATGGAATTCCTTTAAAGAACCAAATGTGAGAGCAAGGAGTAGCAAGCTCTATGTGTCCCATACGTTCACGACGTACTTTACTTCTTGTAACTTCTACTCCACATCTATCACAGATAATGTTTTTATATCTTAGTCTTTTGTATTTACCACATGAACATTCAAAGTCTTTTGTTGGTCCAAATATTTTTTCGCAGTATAAACCATCACGTTCTGGTTTTAATGTACGATAGTTTATTGTTTCTGCTTTTTTTACTTCACCATATGACCATTCACGAATTTTTTCTGGTGAGGCGATTCCTATTCTTAATCCTTCAAATTGATTAACATCCATTATTCATCGTCACCTTCCATTTCTTCAAATTCTTCTGATTCTTCAAAATCATCTAATTCATCATCAAATTCATTTGCGTAATCATCATTATCTTCTATTTCTTCTTCATCTGGTGCTTGTGGTTCTTCGTAATTATTTGTTGTTTCTACTTCATCTGATGTTAGGTATGAATCTTTTTCTGATTCTTCTAAATCTTTTAATTCAACGAAGTTTCCATCTGAATTTAGAACTGTTATATCTAATCCTAGTGCTTGGAATTCTTTAATAGCAACTCTGAAACTTTCTGGTACTCCTGGTGTTGGAATGTCTGTTCCTTTTACTAGTGCTTCATATACTTTTACACGTCCTACTACGTCGTCTGATTTTGTTGTAATCATTTCTTGTAATACGTGTGCTGCACCATATGCTTCAAGTGCCCAAACTTCCATTTCTCCAAATCTTTGTCCACCGAATTGTGCTTTTCCTCCTAGTGGTTGTTGTGTTACTAGTGAGTATGGACCTGTCGATCTAGCATGTAATTTATCGTCTACCATGTGGTGTAACTTAATCATATACATTACACCAACTGATATTCTGTTATCAAATGGTTCACCTGTTCTACCATCGTATAGTATTGTTTTTCCGTCTTCGTCTAGTCCTGCTTCTTTTAATGCATCTATTATTTCTTCTTTTGTAGCACCATCGAATACTGGTGTTGCTACATGGATATTTAGGTTTTTAGCTGCAATACCTAAGTGCATTTCTAGAATTTGTCCTAGGTTCATACGTGATGGAACTCCTAGTGGGTTAAGTAGTATATCTACAGGTCTACCATCTGCCATATATGGCATATCTTCTTCTGGTAATATTAGTGATACAACACCTTTGTTACCATGACGTCCTGCCATTTTATCTCCAACGCTTATTTTACGTTTTTGAGCGATGTAAACTCTTATTATTTTTGATACTCCTGCTGGTAATTCATCACAGTCTTCTTTAGTGAATATTTTAATATCGTGTACAATTCCTTCTCCACCATGTGGTACTCTTAGGGATGTATCTCTAACTTCTCTTGTTTTTTCACCAAATATTGCGTGTAATAATTTCTCTTCTGATGTTAATTCAGCCATTCCTTTTGGAGTAACTTTTCCTACTAATATATCATCGTCTTTTACTTCTGTACCAATTCTTATGATACCATTTTCATCTAGGTTTTTAACTGCGTCTTCACCTATATTTGGAATATCTCTTGTGAATTCTTCAGGTCCTAGTTTTGTATCTCTACATTCGATTTGGTAGTCTTCTATATGTATTGATGTATAAACATCATCTTTTACTAATCTTTCATTTAGAATTACGGCATCCTCATAGTTATATCCGTTATAGTTCATAAATGCTACTGTAACGTTTCTTCCTAATGCCATTTCTCCTAATTCAGTACTTGGACCATCTGCTATTACTTCGTCTTTTTTTACTTTGTCACCAACTCTTACGATTGGTACTTGGTGATAGCATGTTCCAGCATTACTTCTTTCGTATCCATTTAGATAATATGTATCATTTCCACCTAGTGTTTTTACTATTATCTTTCTTGCATCTACATATTCTACTACTCCGGCAGCTTTTGCGATTACTACTGCTCCTGAGTCTCTTGCAGATATTGCTTCTATTCCTGTTCCAACAAGTGGTGCTTCATTTTTTAATAATGGAATTGCTTGACGTTGCATGTTTGCACCCATTAGTGCACGTTTTCCATCGTCATGTTCTAGGAATGGAATTCCTTGTGTAGTGATTGAAATAACTTGTTGTGGTGAAACGTCCATGTAATCTACTTTTTCTTTTTCTATTTGAATTGTTTCACCATGATATCTTACTGGTATACGATCTGGTACAATTTCATCTTTATCATTTAATTCAACTGTAGCTTGTGAAATATAATATTCAGTTTCTTCGTCTGCTGTCATATATTTTACTTCGTCTGTTAATTTACAGTTTTCTACTTTTCTATATGGAGTCATTATAAATCCATAATCATCAACTCTTGCATATGAAGCTAATGATGTTATAAGTCCGATATTTGGTCCTTCTGGAGATTCGATTGGACAGATTCTTCCGTAGTGTGATGGGTTAACGTCACGAACTTCCATACCTGCTCTATCTCTTGAAAGTCCACCAGGTCCTAGACTTGATAAACGTCTTTTATTTGTTAACTCAGCTACTGGGTTTGTTTGATCCATGAATTGTGATAATTGTGATGAACCAAAGAATTCCTTAATTGAAGCTGTTAAAGGTCTAATATTAATTAATGTTTTTGGTGTTACATCAGCAATTTCTTGTGTACTCATACGATCTCTGATTACTCTTTCAATTCTTGATACACCAATTCTGAATTGATTTTGTAATAATTCTCCTACTTGTCTTACACGTCTATTTGATAGGTTATCTATTTCATCATAGTTACCAATTCCATCTAATAAGTTTAGATAGTATGATACTGATGCATAAACGTCTGATATAGTAAGTCTTTTTTCATCTATTAATTGATCATTTCCAATAACCTTAACGATTTTTTCTGGATTAACTTTTGAGTATACTTTTAAAACTTGTACTTTATTATAAGTATCTAGTACATCGTTAATTAGTGCTTCTTGCACACCATATCCGTCAGCAAATACTGGCTTTAGTTCTTCTAATAGTTCTTTTGTTATAACTGTATCTTTTTCTACTATAGTCTTACCATTTACTACAATATTTTCTGCTATTTTGCATCCTAAAATTCTTTCAAGAACATTTAGTTTTTTGTTGAATTTATATCTTCCAACTTTTGCTAAATCATATCTAAATGCATCAAAGAATCTAGATATTAATTGGTTTTTAGCACTATCTAGTGTTGATGGTTCTCCTGGACGTAATTTTGAATGAATATCTATTAATGCTTCATCTGTATTTTTATTTACATCTTTAGCTATTGTTTTTGCTAAATATTCATTTTCTCCAAATAAGTCAATGATATCATCATCACTTGATAATCCTAAAGCACGTAATAATGTTGTAATTGGAACTTTTCTTGTTCTATCAATTCTAACATATACAATATCTCTAGCATCTGTTTCATATTCTAGCCATGTTCCTCTTGTTGGAATTACTTGGCAAGTTATAATTGATTTACCATTTTTCTTGTCTATTTCTTTTCCATAGTAAACACTAGGAGATCTAACTAATTGCGATACAATAACACGTTCAGCACCATTTATAATAAATGTTCCTGTTTCTGTCATTATAGGCATATCTCCCAAGAAAATTTCTTGTTCCTTTACTTCACCAGTTTCTTGATTGAATAGTCTAGCTTGTACTTTTAAAGGAGCAGCATATGTTGCATATCTTTCCTTGCATTCTTTGATTGAATATCTTGAGTTTTCGAATGCATATTCTCCGAATTCTAGTGATAAGTTTCCTGTAAAGCTTTCGACAGGAAAAATATCTTCGAATACTTCTTTGATTCCTGTATTAAGGAACCAGTCATATGATTTTTTTTGAATTTCTAGCAAGTTTCCTAATTTAATTGCGTTTTTTGTTTTTGCATAATTTCTTCTTTTTCGGTGATCACCAAATTTTTCAACTTTATAAGCCACTAAATTCACCCCTATAACTATAATATTTTAAGTGCACGCACAAAAAGACAGTACATGTCGCCACTTTATAAGTGTATCAAATCAAAATCAAATTGTCAATTGTTTCTAGCACAAATAATATAAAAACCTTTATTTTTATTTTTTATTTCTACTTTGTATTTTTTTTCTAATTCTTTTGCTAGTGTTTTTGCACCTTGATCTTTATGTATTACTAACCAAAGTTTTCCATTTTCTTTTAGGTATTCTTTTGCATTGAATAGTATTTCATATAGTATTTTTTTTCCTACTCTTATTGGCGGGTTTGTTACTATATAATCATATTTTTTATTTATATTTTCGTATATGTTACTTTTGAATATATTTATTTTTGTATTATTTAGTTCTGCATTTTTTTTTGTAAGGTTTAGTGCTCTTTCATTTATATCAACAGCATCTACTTCTACGTCAAATGTTTTTTTTAAGTATATTCCTATTGGACCATATCCACATCCAAAGTCTAGAACTTGTCCTTTAATATCATCAATTGTTTCTAATAGTGTTCTTGTTCCAAAGTCTAATCCTTTTTTTGAGAATACTCCATTATCTGTTATAAGTGTTAATTCTGTATTTTTTATTATACATTTTGTTTTTACTTCTTTTGATTCTACGTAATCATTTGTAAAATAATGAGACATTTTTATCATCCTTTTATAAACGGCGAAAGCCCATACATTAAATGTATAGGCTTAACCATTATTATTTTAATTATTTTAATTCGATTGTAGCGCCAGCTTCTTCGAATTTAGCTTTTAATTCATTAGCTTCGTCTGTAGATACATTTTCTTTAATATTTCCACCGTTATCAGCGATGTCTTTAGCTTCTTTTAATCCTAATCCAGTTACTTCTCTAACTAGTTTGATTACAGCTATCTTGTTAGCTCCAGCACTTGCTAATACTACATTAACTGTGCTTGGTCCTTCTTCAGCAGCAGCTCCTGCTACTGGTGCAGCTACAGCTACAGCACTTGGATCTACACCAAATTCTTCTTTCATTGCATCTACTAATTCTTTAACTTCTAAGATTGTCATTTCTTTGATTGAATCAATTATTTCTTTTGTACTTATCTTTGCCATTTTATATTCCTCCCTTAATTAATTATTTTCCTCTAAATTTTTAGCATGTAAGTCTAAGCATATTGCAACATTCTTAACATGTTCCATAAGTCCAGCAGCAAACATTGTAAGTAATGTATCTCTGCTTGGTATTGAAGCAAGTGTTTTTAATTTTGCTTCGTCAGCAACTTCACCATCTACGATTCCTATTTTTAATTGTAGTGCTGGATGGTCTTTTGCGAAGTCGTTTAATGTTTTGATTGGAGCTATTGCGTCAGTTCCAAATGCGATTGCTTTTGGTCCTCCTAATTCTCCTAAATCGATTTTAAGTTCATCCATTGCTCTTTTTGTTAATGTATTTTTGTATACTTTATAATCAGAACCAGATTCTCTTAATTTTCTTCTAAGCTCGTTAGTTTCTGTAACAGTTAATCCTTGGTATTCAAATATTACTGAAGCACTTGCGTCTTTAACTTTGCTAACTATTTCTTCAACTATGTTTGCTTTCTTTTCGATTATTTTAGCATTTGCCATTATTTCGCCTCCTTATTTTTTTACCGTAACAAATAAGCCTTACTATAGACAGTAAGGCTCTTAAAGTATTTAACTTAAAGTTCCTCGGTAGGAAATATTAAGTGTTTCCACTCCTACTGTCTACGGTACTATTTTTTGCAACGAATTCATTTTAACATATTATTTTTTATTTGTAAAGACTAATTTAATTCATTTAAATCAATTTTTACACCTGGACCCATAGTAGAAGATATTGTTATATTTTTAACATATGTTCCTTTTACTACAGATGGTTTTGATTTAACAATTACATTTATGAATGAATTTAGGTTTTCTAGTAATGCATCATTTGTGAAGCTTACTTTTCCTATTAAAGCGTGTACGTTTCCAAAAGTATCTGTTCTATATTCAACACGTCCTTTTTTAACGTCTTCAACTGCTTTTTTAACATCCATTGTAACTGTTCCTGTTTTAGGGTTTGGCATTAATCCTTTTGGTCCTAAGATTTTACCAATTTTTCCTAATGCAGGCATCATGTCTGGAGTTGCTATTAAAGTATCGAAATCAAACCAGTTTTCTGATTGGATTTTTTCGATCATATCCATATCACCAACATAGTCAGCTCCTGCTTCTTTAGCTTCAGTAGCTTTTGGTCCTTTTGCTAAAACTAATACTTTTTTAGTTTTACCTGTACCATTTGGTAATACTATAGCTCCTCTTAATTGTTGATCAGCTTTTTTTGTATCTAAGTTTAATCTCATAGCTATTTCTACTGATGAGTCAAATTTAGTTGTTGCTGTTTCTTTTACTAATTTAATAGCTTCTTCTTTTGTATAAGCTTTGTTCTTTTCTATTTTAGAAGCAGCTTCTACATATTTCTTTCCTTTTTTCATTTTTTACCTCCTGTGGTTCTAGCGGATAATTTCCTTCCACATAGTTTTACTATGTATTAGTCTGTAATTTCAACACCCATATTAAGTGCAGTACCTTCAACTATTTTCATAGCTTCTTCTACAGTGTATGCATTTAAGTCTGGTAGTTTAATTTCAGCAATTTCTCTTAATTGATCTTTTGTTAATTTTCCAACGATTTCATTCTTACCTTTTCCAGATCCAGCTTTAATTTTAGCAAATTTCTTAATTAATTCTGCAGCTGGTGGAGTTTTTAATACGAAGTCAAATGTTCTGTCTTCATATACAGTTATAACTACTGGTATAACATCTCCCATCTTGTCTCTTGTTGCATCGTTGTATTTTGTACAAAATTCTTGTAAATTAATTCCTGCTGGTCCAAGCACTGTTCCTACTGGAGGAGCTGGTGTTGCTTTTCCTGCTGGGATTTGTAATTTAATTTCTTTTGTAACGTTCTTTTTTGCCACGAAAAACACCTCCTAATAAATTTCTTTTTCGTGAGTGGTTATAATGCTTTGTACATAATCCGCTTTTAGCACAAATCATAGATAAGCTCCCACTAAATCTATATTAAAATAAATATAGCCATTTAATAATATCACAAATGTTTTTAAATATCAATGTTTTTTTTATGATTTTTCAATTTGTGATAGTTCTAATTCGACATTTGTTTCTTGTCCGAATAAATCTAGGCTTACTTCTAGTGTTCCAGTTGTTGCATCAACATTTTTAATTTTACCAAACATTCCTGCAAATGGTCCACCAATTACTTTTACGCTGTCTCCAACATTTAAGTCTGTATTTACTTCTAGTCTGCTCATTCCCATTTGATTTAGTATTTTATCTGCTTCTTGTGGTGTTAGTGGAAATGGTTTTGCTCCTTTTCCTGATGATCCGATAAATCCTGTTACTCCTGGTGTATTTCTTACTATAAACCATGCTTCGTCACTCATTATCATTTCTACTAGAATGTATCCTGGAAACATTTTTTTTATTTTTTCTTTTTCTTTTCCATCTTTTACTTCTATTTCTTTTTGTTCTGGTACTACTACTCTAAAGATATAGTCTTCCATACCCATTGAGCTAGCACGCATTTCTAGTTTTTCTTTTACTTTGTTTTCATGTCCTGAATAAGTGTTAACTACATACCATTCTTTTTGCATTATTTCATTAACTCCTTTACAGCCATTATTATTAAGTCACTAGCTACAAAGAATAGACAGAAAAATACAATTATTGATAGTGTTGCGATACTGTATTTTATCATATCTTTTTTTGTTGGCCATTTTACTTTTTTCATTTCTTTTCTTACGTTTGATAATATTTTTTTCATAGTTTAAATCCTTTCATTTTTTTCTAAAATAAAAACACCTTTTCGTGTCTAAATAAATATTAGCACTACTTTGGTATTTTGTCAATTGTTTTATTAATTGTTATTAAATATATCTCTTGTATAAACTGTCTTTGTTAGTTTTTTTACTTTTTCGTCTTTTCTATTTACTGCAATTATTTCGCTTAGTTCATTAAATTCTTCTAAATTGTTGATTATTTTGCATCCTTTATATGTGTCTTCATTTAGTGTTGGTTCATATATTATTACTTCTAAACCTTTTCCTCTTAATCTTTCTATTACTTCTTGTATTGCAGACTCTCTAAAATTGTCTGAATCTTTTTTCATTGTGAGTCTATATATCCCAATTGTTTTTTTATTTCTTTTTATAATCATATCTGCTATGTGTTCTTTTCTTGTTTTGTTTGAGTTTACAATTGCTTCTATTAAATTTTGTGGTATTTCTTTGTAGTTAGCAAGTAATTGTTTTGTATCTTTTGGTAAACAATATCCACCATAACCAAATGATGGGTTATTATAGTGTGTACCTATTCTTGGATCTAGGCATACTCCTTCTATTATGTCTTTTGTGTTTAGTCCTTTTATTTCTGCATATGTGTCTAATTCGTTAAAGAAGGCAATTCTTAGCGCAAGATATGTATTTGAAAATAGTTTTACTGCTTCTGCTTCACTTGAATTCATATATTTTATTATCGGATTGTTTAAGGTTGATTCTTTTAATAGATTTGCAAATATTTCTGCTTTTTCTGATTTTTCTCCAATTATTATTCTTGAAGGATATAAATTATCATATAATGCTTTCCCTTCTCTTAAAAATTCTGGTGAGAATATTATTTTATCTGTATTATATTTTTGTTTTATTGTTTCTGTAAATCCTACTGGAATTGTTGATTTAATTATTATTGTTGCTTCTTTGTTTGTTTCTAATACTTTTTTTATAATATCTTCTACACTTGATGTATTAAAGTAATTAGTATTTTCATCATAATTTGTTGGTGTTGAGATTATTATAAATTCTGCATCTTTAAATGATTCTTCATAATTTAGTGTTGCTTTTAAATTCAGTTCTTTTTCTTTGAAGTATTTTTCTATATATTCGTCTTTTATTGGCGAAATTCTTTTATTTATTAATTCAATTTTTTCTTTATCTATATCGTAGGCATATACTTCGTTTTTAATGCTTAAAAGTGTTGCGAGTGATAATCCTACATATCCTGTTCCTGCTACTGCTATTTTCATATGTTAATCTCCTTATGTCTTTATATGAATTATAACTTTTATAAATTTTATTGTAAATATTTTTGATTTATTTTTTTAATTAATTTATATATTCTTTCATATTTTCATTTATTAACATATATGTTGTTTCATATATTCTTTCATCGCTAGAATATTCTAAAACAAATTTATTCTCCTTTTTACATATTATTATTCCTATTGTTTTATTTTGATTTATTGTTTTTATATTCTTATCTATATAATTCATATAAACTTGTGTTTGTCCTATATGTTCTTTTTTTAGTTCTGTAGTTTTAAGTTCTACTACTACAAAACAATTATATATATAATTAAATAATAATAAGTCTATGTAATTATAATTATCTCCTATTTTTATTTTGTATTCATTATCTATAAATGTGAATCCATCACCTAATTCTTTTAGAAATGATGGAATATCTTCTAATATTAGTTTTTGTAATATTTTTTCTGATATTTCTTCATAATCTTTTGTATTTTTTATAATTATTGGATGTTTTATGTAATCTTTTATCTCATTATCTTTATTTTCAATTAATTTTTGTTTTGTTTTATCATCCAATCTCTCATATTCTTTAGATTTGATTTTTTCTTGAAGTTGCCTAACTGAAATATTACAAGTAGTAATTAATTTAATATAATAATTTATAGAATTAATATTTAAGTTAAATAATAGTCTAATGTGACTCCATGTCAATTGTGTCCACAGTGTGGACACTTTTTCATTGTTAAAAGCATTATAGAATTGTTTCATTCTAAATAGTGTTCTTTTATTATATTTTTTTCCTACTTCTACCATTAGTTTTTTTGAATATTCATCTATAATATTATCTCCGTATTTGCCTCCTGCTTCATTTAATAATTTTCCTATTTCAAAATAGGATATAACTTTGTTTCTTTCTTTTGAGTAATCTTTTACTTTTTGATATATTTCGTTGTCTATTAATTTGGTTTTTATTTCATTATAGTAGTTCATTTAATACCTCCTATAAAAATCATACGTCATAACTTTTAAAGGTCCTTAATTAAACAAAAAAATTATGAAAAAAAAATTCATAACTTTTATTTTTTTAATATTAATTTTTTATAATATTTGAATTCTTCTGTTTTTCTATATATTAATAATAATATAATATTTGGAATTGTAATACTTATTATTATTGAAATAATTATATTATTATTATATTTATTTAATATAAATGATATTGATATTATTAATATAAATAATAATATATGTTTTATTGTTTCTTTAATATAGTCTTTTAGTTTTCTATTAAATAAATTTATATATACATATTTAGGATAGCTATAGCACCATAGTACTAGACTTGATAGTATTGTCCCTATAAATACTCCTTTTAGTCCTATTATTTTTAATAATATTATTGAAGATATTAGATTTATTGATAATTGTAATAATGGTATATATTTATCTTCTATCCAAATTCCAGCTGCATCTTTAAATGAACCATATGTTGATCTCATCATTGTTTGAAAATAGTTTATAGTTAGTGTTATTAAAACTGAAGTTTCTAATAAATAATCTTTACCTAACCATATTTTTATAAATGGTTCTGTTATTAATAATATTGATGTCGAAGTAAATACTGTTATCCAGAAGTTTAGGAATCTTATTTTTTTAAATGCTTGATAATTCTTTTCTTTATCCTTTTCTATTAATAAATTCCCTATACTTGATGTTGTTGTTGAAATAATATTTCCAAATAGTTTTTTTACTGATTTTATTATGTATTCATAACTTGTATATAGTCCTGCAGTTGTGATTCCTAAGAATGCTGATATAAGAATACTATCTGTTCCGTTTGTTACTGCTCCTGATGTTTTATGAATTATTAGTGCTTTTACTCTATTTATTATATTATCTTTTATTTCTTTTTTTATTGGTTTTATATTTTTTTCTAATAAATATGGATATAATTTATTAGCTTTTATATTTATTATTATATTTTCTAATAGTATACATATTATTTTTATTATTAAATATAGATAATAATTTTTTGTTATATATAATATTAATATTTGTAATATATTCAATATTATTATATATATTATTTGAATTATATTTATTATGTAATTTTTTTGATTAGCAATTATTAAGTTTCTTTTATAGGATAATATATATGTTGATACTGTACTTATTAAGAATAATATATATATTAAATATATATTTATATCTACCGTTATATCTTTTACTATATACTTTATAGATGGAGTTATTGATAAACCTATTAATAGAATTAATAAGGCTATATAGTTATATGACTTTTTATAAAAATACATTATTGATTTTATTGTTTCTTTATCTTTATTTTTTATATATTTATATAAGTTATATGTTATTGAACTACCTATTCCTAATTCAAATAGATTTAATACTGTTAATATATTTGTGAATAGTCCATTTAATCCACTATATTCTACTCCTAGTATTTTTATAAATAGTGTTTGTCCAATAAAAAGAAAAAGGATTGTTATTATATTTGTTATAAATTGTGTTATTGTGTTTTTTATTGAGTTTTGTGTTCTCATTTTATCACCTCATATCATATATATTCTTTTATAGTTATTTTATGTGTTTTATTGTTATGGCTTTATTTTAGATTTAGACATTTTTTTACTATTATATTGTGTAATGTTGGACTAATTCTAAATAATATTAATTTAATTTTTGTCATTTTTTTTAATTTGCACTTTTTTATTTTTTTTAATGAAAATATTTTTTTGTATTTTTTTAGTGCATCATTTTCTATTAGATATTCTTTTATTCTTTGATTATTTTTGCTATAAAGTCTTGAGATTATTTGGATTAAGACTATATCATTTTCAATTAATTCCGGGTATTTTTTTCTAATATATTCATATCTTTCTATACATGCTTTATATCTATCAATTTCTCTTGTTTCATCATTTAATCTTTTATTGCTTATGCTTTCACAATTATTTACATGCATATATTTAATTTGATTACTATTTATTATTTTGTTTGTTTTAAGTGTCAATTTATATGTGAATGCAATATCATTTATAGGTCTATCTTCAAATCTTAAGTTTTCAAATAATTCTTTTTTTATTAGTTTGTTCCAAATTGCTACTTCTCTATTTGTTGTTATTAATACTTTTTTTAGCATCTCTTTTTTATTCAATACTTCTATTTTTTCTTTTTTATTCTTTATTGTTTTATCATAATTATTGGTGTCTATGTTTTTACATGTTGTAATTTTAGCATTGTATTTTTTTATGAGATTATATAAATATTCTATTGTGTCTAGTTCTATATAATCATCTGCATCAATAAAGTATAAATATTTTCCTTTTGAATTATCAATACCTATATTTCTTGATAATGATAGGCCTTGGTTCTTGGTAGTTATTATTCTTATTCTTTTATCTTTATATTTCTCACATTTTTTTAATGTATTATCTGTTGATCCATCATTGATTATTAGTATTTCTAAATTTTTATATGTTTGATTAATTATACTATCTAGACATTTTTTTATATATTTTTCTCCATTAAATACGTTTATTATTATTGTTATTAAATCCATATTCAATTTTTTCTTTCTATTTTGTCTATAAACTTTTTCATTGCTTTTTCTGGTGTGTATTTTTCTGATTCCTTTAGACAATTCTCTTTCATTTTATTTAGTTTTTTCTTATCGTTATATAATTTTATTATTTTATTTGAAATTTCATCTATGTTTTTTATTGCTACACTTATTCCTGTATAGTTTTCTTTCAACACTTCAAAGTTACTATTCCAGTCAGTCGCGATAACTGGTAATCCTGCATAAAGTGCATCTATTATTGTTCCTGCAAATCCTTCATTTTTATAGTATGTTAGGAAAAGCATTATGTCATAATTATTTAATATTTCCACTGATTTGTTATAGTTTATTGTTCCTTTATATTTTATATATTTTGGGCTATTGCTTATAATGTTTTTAAATTCTTGATTATATTCTTTTCCTATTTGGCCATATATATCTAGTTCAAATACTTCTTTATTTAGTTTTTTATTAGATTCTATTACTGATTCTATTGCGTCGTTTATTCCTTTTTCTTTTATTACTCTTGAAAATGTACATAATTTAATATTATCTGGTTCTGTTTTTCTATATTTTCCTTTTTTTAGTGATTTAAAGTTTTCTAATACTTCAACATTGTTTATATTTCTTTTGTTATATTCTTTTTTTATTTTTTCTGTTTCTACATATATCGTTTCATATTTTTTTGTTAATTTTGTTATTAGGTTATTATTTTTATAAATATTATATCTTTTACCACCTATCACAAAATCAAATATTCTTTTTTTGTAAATTTTGTTAAAGAGCATTATTAATGGAGTTATTATTTTGTAGCCTCTTGTTGATAATATAACTATAATGATTTCATTATTTTTTAATGTTTTTATTATCATTTTTATTAGTTTAAATGGATTTCTAGCTTGTTTATATGTATCAAATTTATAGGTCTTGGTTTTATAGTGTTCTTCTAAGTAGTTATTTATTTCTTTTGTTTTTATTGTTTGCCCATCTAGATATGTTTTATTTCCTCCAAAATGTCCTATTATTCCTATTTTCATTTTTAACCTTCTTTATAATATTCTTTATACCATTTTATAAATTTATCTAATCCTTCTTTTATATTTGTATTTGGTTTATAATTAAAGTCTTTTTTTATTTTTTCTATATCTGCATATGTATTATCTACATCGCCTGGTTGTTTAGGTAATAGTTCTATATTTAATTCATAATCTTCTATTAAATCATTATTTATTAACGATTCTTTTAATATATTTATAAAATCTAACATTTTTATTGGATTAGAATTACCTATATTATATATTCTTGTTACTTTGTTATCTAATACTTTTATAATGCCATCTGCTATATCATCTATATAGGTAAAATCTCTTAATGATTCTCCATTATTAAACAGTTCTATTTTTTCTTTATTTATTATTTTTTTAGTAAAGTTAAAGTATGCCATATCTGGTCTTCCATATGGTCCATATACTGTAAAGAATCTTAATCCAGTACAATTGATATTATATAAGTTTGAATATGTCTGTGCTAGAATTTCGTTTGTTTTTTTAGTAGCAGCATATACACTTATTTGATTATCTGTAGAATCACTTTCTTTAAATGGTAATTCATTATTTCCATATACACTGCTAGATGATGCATATATTAAGTGATTTATTTTATGTTTTCTAATACTCTCTAATATATTATAGAATCCTATAATATTTGTGTTAATGTATGCATCTGGATTTTCTATACTATATCTTACTCCTGCTTGAGCTGCTAGATTTATTACTTTATCTATTTTATATTTATCAAATATTTTATTTAACTCTTCTAAATCACTTATATCGCATTTTATAAATTTAAAGTTTTTGTATTTTAAATTATTTAGTCTAGATTTTTTTAAGTTTATATCATAATAATCGTTTAAATTATCTATTCCAATAATATTATAATTATTTAATAATTTTTTTGTTAAATGATATCCAATAAACCCAGAACATCCTGTTATCAATATTGTTTCCATACTTTATCCACCTAATTAAATTATATCAAAAAATATTAGTATATTTCTATACTAATATGTTATTTTTTACTTTGTTGTCCTGCAGGTATGGATTTTAATTCCTTTGTCGCACTATTACAGTAATTGCATGCTTCTACATATGGCACATATCCATAGAAGAATTTGTATAGTTTTTTTCTTAATTGTTTTTTTGTTATTTTTTTATCCAATAAGTTTATGTAGTCTTGTTCTTTTAATGGTATCTTTTTAAGATTAGTTCCATGTGTACTTCTTGGACAATGGTGTAGCTTACCATTATATAGACTGCTACATGTTACTTTGCAATTTAGAAATTGTTTTTTTAGTTCCTTTTTTTTTCTATTTCTAATTTCTAGATTTCCATAGTCTCTCCATAGTGTATCTTCATCATTTAATTTATATTTAATGTTATTTTCTTTTAATTCTGTTATTAATTCTTCTTTTTTTCTAGAAATAGGTCCATAATTACTTATAAAAACATCAAATTTGTCATTTTTTAAAATTTCAAGAATTTGTTTGTCTTTTATTAATAAGGTACCGTTTGTTACTATTGTTATTCTTTTTATTTTATCTTGTTTTTTTGTAAATTCAAGGATTTTTAATAGATCAGGATAGCATAGAGGTTCTCCTCCTAGTAATCTTAAGTGTTGCAAAGTGTCACAACAATCCAATATTTTTTTTAATGATTTAATATTTGTGTCAACATTTGTATTTGATTGTTTTTTATAATGTTCCATAAGTGCTGAGCAACCTTTACATTTTAGGGTACATATTGTTGTTAAAACTATTTCAATATATTCTATATTAAATCTCTTTTTTATTAATCCTGTAGGTATTTTTAAAGGATTACATATTATCTTTTTTAAATATATTTTCTTTTTTTCTTTTTTTGGTTTGTTTAGAATTTTTTTATTTCCATATTCTTCTCTTATTATAATGTGTAATTTTAGTTTTAATTTTTTTATTCTATTTTTTATTCTATAAATCATAATCTTACTCCTATACTATATTCTTCTTTTAACTGCATTATATGCATAGCATATAAAACAATTAATTCTCTTTAAAATTGGTAGTTTTTCTTGTTTATATAAATTCCATGTACGTTTGATTGCTTTAAATTTATTTGATGATAAAGATTTATTTCCAACTCTATATATTGATAATGGTTCTTGCATTCCATAAGCAATATTTACTTTTTTTAGTATTTTATACCATGTTCCATAATCTTGTCCCATTCTCATATTAGGCATATATATATCTTCTTTATTTAAATATTTCATATTTAACATAACAGTTGAAGTGAATATTGCTGAGTTTTTCAGTAACTGATTATACGTTAATGATTTAGGTACATGAGCTATATGTGTTTTATTTTTTCTTAAATATAAATATTCACTATATATAAATGCTTTATCTTTTATGAATTTTACTTGTTTTTCTATTTTCTTTTGTTTCCAATAATCATCACTATCTAGAAAACATATATAATCCCCAGTTGATGCTTCTATACCTTTATTTCTAGCTATAGCTGCTCCACTATTAACATTTAATTCAATAAGTTTTATTCTTTTGTCTTTAATACTTTTTATTAATTTTAAACTATTATCAGTGCTTTTATCGTCTATTATTATTATTTCTAAATTTTTATATGTTTGATTAATAACACTATTTATGCATTCTAGTATATATTTTTCACTATTATGTACTGGTATTATTACGCTTACTTTCATATGTACTCCTTTATATCTATTTAAAGTATAAAGTTTTTTTTATTTTTTTTCAATATTTTTTTATATAAAGTAATAAATTCGATTTATCGTTTCTTTCTACTAATAATCCTAATGCTATATAAAAGAAAGGCGCTACTTCTATTACGCTTATATTAAAGAATGCTTGTACTAAGTATCCTATTATTGGAAGTATTAGAAATATTTCTTTTGTTTTATAATTATTTTTTATTCCTTTTATTGTTATTGTTATAAAGAATAGTAAATATGATGTTAGTGCGAATATTCCTTCACATATTAGTATTTGTAAATATTCATTATGTGCTTTATCATATGTCCATCTACTATCTCTTAGTGGTCTTTCTCCAAATGCATAATAAAAATTATCTATTCCTGCTCCTGTTAATATATGATGTGGTATTCTTTTTATTGTATTTTTCCAAATAAATACTCTATTTGTACCATATTTATCATTTAAATTTCCTTTTGTAATTTCTATTGTTTCATTTTTTGTTTTTATTACATCTTTTATTAATGTTGTTTTGTTTGCTTTTGTTATTAAACATGTTGATGTCAATAATATTAATATAATTATTATAAATTCTTTTATTTTTTTATTTTTAATTATATATATCAAGATGTATGTTAATACTATTATTAATCCTACTAATGAACTTAATCCATTACTTATTAATAATCCTATCATAAATATAAATATTAATAAACAATATATTATTTTTAATGAAAACTTTTTTTCATCTATAAATAGTCCAAGTGAATAAGATAGACACAGAAGTGTTAATGTTCCAAAGAAATTTGGATTACTAACGAATCCTGTTGCCCATGGTTTATCCCAGTTATATCTAATTATTACCCCTTTTATTTCTAATATTTGGAATACTGCATATATTGTATTTATCATTCCGATAAATAATATTAAAAATATTATTATTTTTTTATATTTTTTATCTATATATGTAGATATAAAGTATATTGAAAAATAATATAATATTGTTAATAATCCTTCATATCTTCCTTTAAAGCCAAATATAGAAACATTTTTATTAATTGAAAATATAACTGATATAGTACTAAATATAATTATTAATAATAAAAATATATCTGTTATGTTAAAATTAAATTTTTGTTTTTTTATTTTTTTTAATATAAACATTGCTATTAATACCAATATATTTAATATTAAAAGAATTATATATCCCTTTGAATAATTAATATATTTTATTTTCTTTAGGGTAAATAAAACACTACCTAATGATATATATATTAGATTTAATATTACATATAGTGGTAATAATAAATTTTTAAATTTTTTCATAACTAACTCCTTTATAATAGGTATAAGCCTTAACCTAATAATAGATCAAGGCTTTTTTACTTATTTTTTATTAAGATGCTGAATCAAACGCATTTGATGGTATCTCTATAAGTGGTCTAATGCCGGGCCTTTCAATACTGGCGATTCCACCTTCGTATGATTTCATCTCTAACGTACTGTAATGAGCAGTCCACACATAATCGTGGCTTACATTATTTTCCAAATTATTTGTACACTCCGAGCCAAGCCAGTAATATTGATTATATTCTGTATTAATTTCTACGTTACTAAAATCAATTGGATCTTGACTAAAAAAGTCTAGTGCTTCAGTATATGACATTAACCTAACATCAGCTATATTATGTCCTAAACCTTGTAAGTACAATTTATAATCATTTAAGATGGGAGATATATTATCATTTGTATCTTCTCCAGTAGATGTTCTATAAATATATTTTTGTGTGATATATTCTTGTGAATCCCAATCATACTCTTGAAGATATCCATATACATCATCACATATTAATTCATTACCACTGGCAATACAATTTTCCTGTCTTGCCACCCCATACCAATAAATATTGTCCGAAAATGCTGTTTTATAATATGACTCAGAATACAAATAAGTTCCTTCAGATTGTTTCCATACCATTGATACTTCTTGTTGTTTTAGATTATATTCTGCTAATAATAATACGGTAGTATCTGTTGATGATGGTTTCTTTATAACATAGAATCCATCATCATCACCTAATTTTATGTAATCACCTACATTTAAGTCTGTTGCTGATGATACATCATTTGCTGGTGTACTTGATGCAATACCAGAGTTATTTCTATAAACAACTGGTGTAACTGTATTTTGTGTTGAACCACCATTACCTTGTTCATTTGAAGATGAACCACTACAATCACCTTTTGCTGTTGATGTTTCATTTCCATCAAATGTTACTGCATAGTCTCCTATAACTAGACATCCACTTATTAAAACATTGTTTGAATATGTTAGAGAACCACTTGATGGTTTATCTCCAGATAAACTTACTGGTAAGCTATTGTAGCCTGTTACACCAAATGTATAACCTGTTGCTGGTACTAGTGTTCCATCATTTTGTACTGTATAAATACCATCTAATTTTAAGTTTTCATTATTTGGTTTTGCTAATTCTTGTACGTATGCTTTACTAACTGCGTCTTTATATCCATATGCTGAATTTTGAGCTGCTCCTTTTTTAGAGTTATCAATTATATTTAATATAATTGGTACAGTAATTACTGCTATTATAGCTAGTATTACTATGATTGCTAATAATTCAATTAAAGTAAATCCTTTTTTCTTTTTATTCTTCATTATTTTTCCTCCTTGTATTATTTTGAATAGAAAAGATTATATTATTCTTCTTTATACTGTTCATCACTCCTTTTGACAAGTATATATTTTCACTTATCTATCTTATACATATATTTTAACATATTCTATTTATAATTTCAATTTTTTAATAATATTTTAGTTCTTTAAAAAAGAATATAGAACTATCACTTTTAAAAATATAGAAGGTGCTTGTGGTTTTGATATTTTATTTAAAGATAAAAAAAATAGGATTTATAGATTAGAAGATATTAATACCCTTTACGATATTAAAGTAATAACAAAATAGGAGAAAAAAATTTTCCTCCTATCGGACTGTTAACAAAAAATATATATTTGTAATCTAAAATGTGTTTTATGCACTTTTGGTTTTCTTTAACACTTTTTTTTCTTTTTCTGGATTTATTTCGTTTAATAAATTTCTTACATGGTTGTATAATTCTTTATTTTGTTTTGGCGTATAACCGTTCATTCTGTATATGATATTTATTATTGTTTCTTGTGATAATTTTTGGTCATTTGTTATTAGTTTTTCTGTTGGAACTACCAATATGTTATCTAATTGTGCGAAACTTAATTTTCTATAGCTATATATTGTTTCTGGAATAAATACTTGTTTGTATGAAAATCTATTAAACGCTCTTGTATTGCTTGTTAATGCCATTATATATGAATATGATTTATCATTTATTATTTCTTCATGTAAATATATACATGGTCTATGTTTTTTTAATTCTTTTTCCTTTCTGTTTCTGTTTTCTAAATCTCCATAGTCTCTCCATAATTTTTCGATACTACCTAACTCATATTCTATATTATTTTCTTCTAATTCTTTTATAAGTTCATCTTTTTTCTTTGAATTATTTCCATAATTACTTATAAAAATATCAAATTTATCATTTTTTAGTATATTAATTATTTTTTCATTTTTTATTAATAAAGTGCCATTAGTTACAATTGTTATTCTTTTTATTTTCTTTTGTTTCTTTAGAAACTCTAATAACTCATATAAATTTGGATATAATAATGGCTCTCCACCTAATAATCTTAAATGATTTATTGAATCACATGAGTTTAGAATTCTTTCTAGTGCCTCTATATTTTTATCTATATTTGTGTCATATCTTTTTTTATAATAATTCATTAAAGCTGAGCAACCTTTACAATTTAAAGTACATTTCGTTGTTAAAACAATTTCTATATATTTTATATTTAATTCTTTTTTTAACGTAGTTTTTAATAAAGATATTGGATGACAAATACATTTTTTTAAATATATTTTAATCTTTTCTTTTCTATTCAGTTCATTATTTTTTTCTTTTTTAATGCATATCTTATTCTATTTATCATATTTTTACTCCTTTTATTATATTCTTCTTTTTGTTGCATTATATGCATAACATATAAAACAATGCATTCTTTTAATTAATGGTAGTTTTTCTTGTTTATATAGATTCCATGTTCTTTTCATAGCTTTAAATTTATTTGATGATAATGATTTGTTTCCTACTCTATATATTGATAGTACTTCTTGCATTCCATAAGCAATATTTACTTTTTTTAGTATTTTATACCATGTTCCATAATCTTGTCCCATTCTCATATTAGGCATATATATATCTTCTTTATTTAAATATTTCATATTTAACATAACAGTTGAAGTGAATATTGCTGAGTTTTTTAATAACTGATTGTATGTTAATGATTTTGGTACATGAGCAATATGGGTTTTGTTTTTTCTTAAATATAAATACTCACTATATATAAATGCTTTATCTTTTATATATTTTACTTGTTTTTCTATTTTCTTTAGTTTCCAATAATCATCACTATCTAGAAAACATATATAATCTCCAGTAGATGCTTCTATACCTTTATTTCTAGCTATAGCTGCTCCACTATTAACATTTAATTCAATAAGTTTTATTCTTTTATCTTTAATATTTTTTATTATATTAACACTATCATCTGTACTTTTATCATCTACTACTATTATTTCTAAATTTTTATATGTTTGATTTATAACACTATTTATACATTCTAGTATATATTTTTCACTATTATGTACAGGAATTATTACGCTTACTTTCATAAAAAACTCCTTTTTTAATAAAATTTTAATATCTACAATTTAATTATATCAAATAATGATTATTAATTCTATTAAATTAAAAAGATTAATTAAATTAATCTTTTTTTCTTTCTGATAATAATCCTAATGCTATATAAAAGAAAGGCGCTACTTCTATTACGCTTATATTAAAGAATGCTTGTATTAAATATCCTATTACAGGAAGTATTAAATATATTTCTTTTTCTTTATAATTATTTATTGTTCCTTTTATTGTTATCCATCCGAAGAATAATAAATATGATATTAATGCGAATATTCCTTCACATATTAATATTTGTAAATATTCATTGTGCGCTTTATCGAAGAACCAGCCTTTCATCATTAATGGTTTTTTTCCGAATGCATAATAGAAATTATCTATTCCTACTCCATTTATTATATTTTCAGGGACTGCTTTTAAAGTATTTCTCCATATAAAAATTCTATTTGATCCATATTTATCATCTATATTTCCTTTTGCTATTTCAACTGTTTGATTTTTTGTTTTAATAACATCTTTTAATAATCCTGTTTTTTTAGTTGAATGCATTAATATAGATGCACTTAATAATACTAATGTTATTATTATAAAGTCTTTAAATTTTTTATTTTTTATTATATATACTAATATATAAATATATACTACAAATAACCCAACAGCTGCACTTAATGTATCACTTATTAATAGTCCTACCATAAATAGAAATATTAATAAGCCATTTATTATTTTTGTATATAGTTTATTTAAATCAATAAATAATCCTAAACTATATGATAGACATAGTATCATTAGTGATCCGAAAAAGTTTGGATTTGTTATAAAGGCTGTTGCCCATGGTTTTTTATGGTGATATTGTGTTATTACTGGTAACCATTGTGTCACTTGTAATATCGCATATATTGCCTCTATAGTTCCACAGAATAATATAGAATACGCAATTATTTTTTTATGTTTTTTTTCTATGAATGTTGATAACATATATACTGAAAAGTAATATAGTATTTGGAATAATCCTTCATATCTTCCACTAAAACCAAATAATGCATATTTTGGTTTTACTGCAAATATAACTGATATTATACTAAATATTATTATTAATATTAAGAAAATATCTGTTATATTAAATTTTAGTTTTTTCTTTATTTTTTTTATTATAAATAAAGTTATTAATACTAATATATTTAATATTAAAGCTATTATTTCTCCTCTTGAGAATTTTTTAATATTTATTGTTTTATTTATTACTAAGTAACTTCCTATTAAGACATATAACATATTTAATATTATATATATTGGTAATAATAATTCTTTTAATTTTTTCATATTTTACTCCAATCTATTATAGATATAGGGAAAGTAGATTTTCAGTTATCTTACTAATCTTCTTTCCCTATCTATAATATATATTTTACCAATAAGGTAAAGAGAATACTTGTTTTTCATATTTTCTCATTATAAATCTCACTTTATAATCCTCAGTTTTATGAAAAGTTGGGCGGACACCGTTGTTGTTGTAGTTGTTGTTGTTCAAGTTGCGGTTGTTAGAGTTCACATTCCAGACGTTGTTGTTGTCGCTAGCCGAACCGAGCCAGGAACAATCATCAAAAGAAGACGGGTCTCACTTACTAGTATTCCACTATATTATCTATTTAATAAATAATACCAAATTTTTGTTTTCGCAATTAATTGCGATTTTGCGGGAACGCAATTTACTCCGTAAATTCGTTCCTTAGACACCTTACGGTGTCGATATTGAAGATTCAGAGATGATTACAACTGGGCGGACACCGTTGTCGTAGTTGCAGTGGCTGTTGCTCAAGCCGCGGCTGTAAAAGGACACAATCCAGACGTTGTAGTCGCCGCTAGCCGAACCGAGCCAATAATATTGGTTGGCTACCCATGTTGGACATGAATTATTTGTCCAGTTTTCACATCCTGTTCCTCTTGCTTCTTCGTATGACATTAATCTTGCATCTTCTATATTTGTTGCTCCCAGACTTACTAAATAATCTTTATAATTATTTATATATGTTTTTAGATTATTATTTGTTTCATTATTGTCTTTATCTCTATAGATATATGCATAATTATATGTATCTTTTGTATAATTAGATTTTACTGCATTATTAGTATAATCCCACCAATAGTTTGTATCTGAGAATTTTAAGCTAGCATAGTCACTACTTGATTGTCTATAACTTGAATTTAGATTGTATTTTGCAAGCAATTTAACTTTTCCATCTGATGGTGCTTCTATTACATAGAATTCATCATCACCTATTTTTACAGAATCTCCTAGATTTATACTATTACTGTTATCTGAATCTGTGTAATCTAATTCTGTTGGTGTTACCCATTTTGCGTAATAAGTTACATTTCCAGTAACTGTAGTTGAAGCAGTTACTTGTGTTGTATAATTTGTATCTGTATACCAACCTGCAAGTACTTTATCATCTTTATGTGAATTAGGAAGTCTTCCTACTTGTTCACCTGTTCCTACTTTCATAGATGCTACTAAAGATCCTCCTTGTGAGTCAAATCTTACAGTCATAGGAATTGCACTCGCCTCAATCTCCACAACCGGGCGGACACCGGCGCCGTAGTTAAAGTTGTTGCTGTACAAAAAGCGGCCGGGAGAGTACACATACCAGACGTCGGAAATGTCGTCAGCCGAACCGAGCCAATAATTTTGGTTGGCTACCCAGGTTGGACATGAATGTGATACTGATGAATCATATCCATTACTTCCAGTTATACATCCAGTTGCTCTTGCTTCTTCATATGACATTAATCTTGCATCTATTACTTCAATCCCAACATCATTTGTTAAATAATCTTTATAGTTATTTACGTATGAATATAAATTATTTGGTGTTTCTTCATTTTCACTTGTTCTATAAGCATATTTAAATCCATAACTATCTTCGTCATAGTTTCCTGCAAATCCTTCTCCAGAGGATGAACTACTTGAGGATGAACTACTTGATGATGAACTTCCTGATGTATAATTCCAATAATCATAAGATGAGAAGTTTGTTATAAAATAATCACTATAATCACTTGTTACTTGTCTACTATTTGAATCTAGGTTATATTGTGGTAATAGTTTTACTTGTGAACCTTCTGTTCCTATGACATGGAATCCATCATTTCCTATTTGAACATAGTCTCCTAGTGATATTGTTCCATCATTATCACTATCTGTATATTGTACTAATTCATTTGATTCTTCATAATGTGCTGTTAAAGTGATATCTGATGTTGGTGTATATGGAGTAGTTATTTCATTATCTCCATTAAACCATCCTATAAAAGTATATCCATCTAGGTCTGCTTGTGGGAATGAATTAATTGTTTCTCCAACGTCTACAGATATTGATTCAGTTGTAACTTGTCCATCTACTGGATCAAATGTTACTGTATATGTTTGAGAGTTTACTGTTACATTTACTGTTTTTGTATTTCCTGATACTGTTCCTGTTATTGTAATTGTTGTTGATCCTGAACCTACTGCTGTTACTTGTCCATTACTATTAACAGTTACTACATTTGTATTATTTGAAGTAAATGTTAATTCTTCTACATCTTCATTACCTGTTATATTAATAGTTTCATTTTCATTAATATCTAATGTAATATTATTATTTGTAATAGTTATATTATCTATTGATTTAATCCAATGTGCTGTTAAAGTAGTATCTGATGTTGGTTTAAAGTTTTCATCAACTTCAGTATTTCCATTAAACCATCCTACTAATCCATAACCTACTCTTGTTGCTTCTGGTAAATCACCTATTTTTGTATTATAATTTACTGTTCTTTCTTCTTCATCTACTAATCCACCATTTGGTTCAAATGTTACTGTGTATGTTATTAACTCGTAGATTGGTTCTAATTCTAGATCACCTGTAACTGTTATTGTTGTTTCTATATTTGTATCTCCGTTACTCCATCTTACAAAATTATAACCTGTTCTTGATTTTGCTCTTACAGTAATTTGTTCTCCATAATAGTAATCATCAGTATCTGATTCTGATTCAATATATTCTGAATCCAGATTAACAGTATATTGATTTCTTGTATATGTATATGTAACTGTTGTAGAACCATCACCTTTTATTTTTTTAGTTATTAATTCTGGTCCTGTAAATCCTTCTCTTGGTAATAAAGCAGGTGTTACATTTGTATCTGTAGCTCCTTCTAGATTTTCAGTTACTTCTTCATATGTATTATCTAGATTTGGATATCTATGTACTACTTTATATGGTGTATCATCATTTACTGAATAATGAGCTGTAAATGAAATATCTCCAGTTGTTCCTCTTGGAATTGTAACTCTTGTTTGAAGTGAATCCCCATTAAATCCTGTCCATCCTGAGAATGTATATCCTGGTTTTGTAGGATTTTCTAGTGTTATTTCATCTTCAATTGTATATGTTAATTGATTAGATGAACTTCCTTCATCTAAATTATATGTTATTGTATATTCTATTGGGCTAAATTTAGGGCTTACTGTAATAGGTTTAGTAATAACAGTATCTTCTGTTACAGTATTTCCATCATCATCAATCCATTTTTCAAATGTATAACCAGTTTGAGATGGATTTTCTGGTAATTCTCCAAGTTTTTGTCCATAAGTTATACTTCTAGTATCACTACCTACTTCAATATCGTATACCTCAAATTCACCTTTTATTTCAACAGGGTCCTCAAATTTGATATTTATTTCAAATCTTTCTGCCGCAAATATTGCGAATGGTAATACTAAAAATGGTAATACTAGTAATAGTTTTCCTACTTTATATCCTTTAATTTTAATATTTTTCTTTGTTAAAACTATTCCAACGACAGATATAGTTAATATGAATACATATTTACCTATATTATCTCCTGTTGTAGGATTACTAATTTTAACTTCTGTTTTAGTACCATCTGATTTTGTTAAATTCATTGTTACTTCCAAATTATTTAATGTTATTTTTTCAACATTTAATAATTGGCTTTTATAAGTTAACTTGATTCTTAATGTACCTGTTCCATTTTTCAATAGTTGTTCACTATAATCATATTCTATAGATAAATTAGAGCTTGTATTATTATCAACTATTTTATCTACAGTATAATCATATGAATCTTTATTTTCTAAAGAAACTTCATAGATAACAAAGTCATTAATCTTATTAAATTTAACACTTGAACTTATTTTGTTATCTACCAATACTGGTTCTTCAACTGTTATAGTTGAACTTTTGTCAATTACTTTGACATCAGTTATATTAATATTTTCACTAGCAGCTTTTACTTTAATAGTAAATATTGCCATAAAAACTATTAATAAACTAAATAACTTCTTCATATTTACCTCCTCTTATTATTTTGAATAGAAAACTATTAATTATACCTACTGGACACCACTCCTTTAGGGATGTATCTTATCTACCCTATAAATATATTATACCATAATTATTGTACAAAATGAACAGTTATTTTTTCCTTTTCGTACAATTTATAGATAATAATGGTATTTTTTGTCAAAATGTATTCAAGGGGATAACAAAAATGTATGGAAAAATAATAAGATTTATGAGATTATCAAAAAGATTAAAACAAATCGAGGTTGCGGATATGATTGGTGTATCTAATAGTACTTTAGCTCATTATGAGAGTGAATATAGAGCCATTACTTTAGAAAATTTAAAAATGATAGCTGATGCTTGTGGTTTTGAAATTTTATTTAGAAATAAAGAAAAAAACAAAATTTATAAATTTGATGATATTAATATTGATTACGATATTAGAGTAACAACAAAATAGGAGGAAAATTTTTCCTCCTATTTTAGTAAGTAAATATATTTTTTATAAGTCTAGGCTATTGTTATCTAGCAAAAATTCCTGAATACCAACAACTAATATACCTTCTTCGGTAATCCAATGTTTTATATTGTCCTTAACTACTATTATTTTTTTAAAATTGTCATTTATATTCATAAATGGTCTTTCTTCCTGAATGGTTTTTTCCCTTGTATCTAGATTTAGTGCTGATTGTACATAGTACCTTTTATTTCCAAGATTACATATAAAATCTATTTCTAGTTGTTTTCTTGTTTTATTTTCGTCTCTAATTTCGACAACTCCGACATCTACATTGTAACCTCTAATAATTAGTTCATTATATATTATATTTTCCATTATGTGATTTTCTTCTTGCTGCCTGAAGTTTAATCTAGCATTACGAAGTCCAATATCTGAAAAATAGTATTTTTGTGGAGTTTGAATGTATTTTTTGCCTTTAACATCATATCTGTCTGATTTATTTACTATAAAAGAATCTTCTATATATTTTATATATGAATTAACGGTATTAAGTGATATTTCTTTTTCTCCGTTGCTTATAAAAGTATTAAATATCTTTTGTGGATTAGTTAATGATCCAACTGACGATGCTAGCATATTAATAATAGAGTCAAGTATATCAACTCTTTGAATATTGTTTCGTTCAATAATATCTTTTATATAAGTTTGATCAAATAAATCTTTCAGATATTTTGATTTTTCCTCGTCAGTTTTCTTAGAAAGTACTAAAGGTAATCCTCCGTACAAAACATACTCATTCCATGCATCTTGTTTGTCACCTTTGAATGCTTCTACATATTCATAGAAAGATAATGGGAATACTTTTATTTCATCACCTCTACCTCTAAATTCAGTAATAATATCTGATGATAAAAATTTTGAATTACTACCAGTTACGTAAACATCAAGGTTTCTCTCATATAAAAAACTATTTAATACAGATTCAAATCCTTCAACCATTTGTATTTCATCTAATATAATGTAATGCATATTCTTATCTTTAATCTGTGATTTAATATATTCATTAAGTTCATGAGAATCACGATATCTTTTATTTTCTTCTTTATCTAATTCTAGCTTAATAATATGATCCTCTTTTACACCACTTTCAAGTAAGTAATTTTTAAATAGTGGATCTAATAAGTATGACTTACCACATCTTCTGATACCAGTAATAATCTTGATTAAACCATTTTCTTTTCTGTTTATTAATTTATTTAGATAAATATCTCTTTTTATTTCTTTCATATTCGCCTCCATTGAAGATTTTTGCCACTCGAGGCATTTTTCTTCAGCAACATTATATTACATAAAAATATTTTTTTCAATATTTTCATTGAAGATTTTTGCCACTTGAGGCATTTTTCATTATTAATAGTATATGTATAATTTATCTAATTATTCTTATATTTAATTTTCTAAAATGATTGGTGTATCTAATAGTACTTTAGCTCATTATGAGAGTGAATATAGAGCCATTACTTTAGAAAATTTAAAAATGATAGCTGATGCTTGTGGTTTTGAAATTTTATTTAGAGATAAAGAAAAAAACAAAATTTATAAATTTGATGATATTAATACCCTTTATAATATTAGAGTAACAACAAAATAGGAAGAAAATTTTTCTTCCTATTTTACTTTTATATCTAAATATTTTAATATTTGTTTTACATCTTTTGATTTAAGAACTTTTGTTGTTGATTTTTTATTATTTGTAAATGCATATATATTAAATCTAAGTATGTATTTATCTTCAATTGGAAGATATATTTCATATCTAGCATATTGACTACAATATATTCTAAATCCTTTTATGTCATTATATTTAACAGTTTTAAAATCATCTTTTTCTTTATATTGTTCCTTAAACTTATTAAAATCGCCATTATAATCTTTTCCTAATTCATTGCTTATTTCAATTCCTATTTTAAAATTATCACTTATTATTACTGCTTCTTCACGTGCAGTTTTAAAATCCTTCTTATCTTGTGATATTCTATAATCTGATGAATACTTAACATTAAATGTTAAATCCAAGTATTTCCCTTCATATGTCATTTGTTTTCCTGGTTTGCATGCTGTTAGAAATGGTATAATTAGCATTATTAAAAAAATTCTTTTAATATTCTTTTTCATATTATTCTCCTTTTAATATTCTGTATAAATAAAGCATATTTATACACGTTTTATTCTATATATATTTTAACACAAATAATTAAAAAAACAACTATATATATTCTTTAACTAACATATATGTTGTTTCATATATTCTTTGATCACTACAGTATTCTAGTACAAATTTATTTTCTTTTTTGCATATTATTATTCCTATTGTTTTATTATGATTTATTGTTTTTATATTTTTATCTACATAGTTCATATATACTTGCGTTTGTCCTATGTGTTCTTTTTTTAATTCTGTTGTTTTTAGTTCGACAACTATAAAACAGTTATATATATAATTAAATAGTAATAAATCTATATAATTATAATTATCTCCTGTTTTAATTTTGTATTGATGTTCAATGTATGTAAAACTTTCTCCTAATTCCTTTAAAAAATTATCTATATCTTCAAGTATTAAACTTTCTAATATTTTTTCGGATATATTATCATAGTTACTTGTATTTTTTATATATATCGGATGTTTTATAAAATCTTTTATCTCATTATTTTTATTTTCAATTAATTTTTGTTTTGTTTTATCATCTAATCTTTCATATTCTTTAGATTTAATTTTCTCACGTAAATCTCTCTTACTTAAATTATATTTTATGCATTGATCTATATAATATTTTATTTTGTTGTTATCTTTTATAGGTAATAATTCTGTGTAATGGCTCCAGGTTAATTGTGTCGCCACTGGCGACACTTTTTCATTGCTAAATATATTATAGAATTGCTTCATTCTAAATAGTGTTCTTCTATTATATTTTTTTCCTACTTCAATCATTAATTTTTTTGAGTACCAATTATCTTCTCATTTCTTGTTTATGATGTATTTTTTTCATCATCTAAAGTTAATGGGATTGCGACTAAGTTTTTTTCAATTAATTCCTCTTTAACCGTTCCAAGTAATGTACTCTTTTCACTTCTTATTATTCCTGTAATTACTTTTATCATTTCTGAATCATCATAAAATCCTCTAATCTTATTTAGAAAATTTTCTCTTTATTTAGATAATTCTCTCTTTTATATAATTTCATAGTCATCGCCCAATAATAATATACCAAAAAACATGTGGAAATGCGAGTTATCAACCAAAAACAAACTTTTTTATACAAAATATTGTTAATAACTCAAGTTTTCAGCATTTATTCCAACTATTTTGCTTAAATCAATATTTCTAATAGTACTTTAGCTCTATTAGTAAATTAGTCGAACTTTTATGTTTGATTTTTTTCTTTATAAAATAATTGTTTTTAATATTTAAAAAAAACAATGAACAAAAAAATAAACGAATCATTAATTCGTTCAATTTTTTTGTATTAATTTTTATCTTCTCATTCCTTGATTAGGTCCTCCATTCATATTTCTGTCTTGCATACCACCCATAAATTGATTTGTTAGTTCTGTTGTTTCTTTTCCATTTACTATTAGTTTTCCACCTGTATATTTTGCTTCTCCATCATAGTCAAATGGTGAATTACCTGTTATATTTATTATTCCTCCATTTATGTATAGATTTCCATTTGAGTCTATTGCATCTGTGTCTCCTGAAGACATTTGTATTGTGATATTTCCTCCATTTATTTCTATTGTTGGAGTGTATTCATTTGATTTTTTTCCTGCATTTATTCCATCGTCTGCTGCATTTATTGTGATATTTCCTCCATTTATTTTAACATATGTTCCTTCTATTCCTTCGCTTGCTGTTAGATTTAAAGTCCCATCATTTATTTCTATCAGTGCATCTCCATGTAGTGCATCATCACTACTTTTTATTTCTATCGTTCCTTCGTTAATTGTTAAGTTGCCATTTGAATGAATTCCATCTTCATATGCGTCTATTATAAAAGTTCCTTTATTTATTATTACATTTGATGCTTTTATTGCTTTTTTACTTTCTTCACTTGTTGTTTGTGTATTGTCTCTTTCTGTTTTTCCATTTAATGTTTTAGCACCACTTGATGTTTTTATATCAAATGTTCCATTATTTATTGTTAATGTTTGTTCTGCCTGTATACCATCTTCTTGTGAATTTATTGTAATGTTTGCATTCTCTATAGTAATATTACCTTTAGTTTCATCTTCATTGTTATTTGATTTTATGGCATCACCACCTGATGTTATATTTATATTTCCTGATTTTATTGTTATATTATCTTTACCTATTATTCCGTTTGTTTTTGAGTTTACTGTTATGTCTGTTTCTATTGTTAAATCGTTATTTACTTTAATTCCGTTTTCGAAGTCTGTTGTTATTTCTAGTAATCCAGTTCCATTTATTGTTAGATCAGCTTTACTATATATTACTGCGTTGTAGTCTTCTTTTTTTCCTCCTGATAATTTATTGGTATTTAATAGTGTTAGTGTTGTATTTTTTGAATTTTCTATTGTTATTGCAGGTCCTGTTTCATTAGTTAGTTCTACATTATCAAGTACTAGTGTTACTTCTTCTTCTGTATCTACGGTTATATTTGAATTTGTACTTGTTCCTGTTATTTTATATATTCCACCTTGTGTTATAGTTATATTTTTATTTGTTTCTAGTACTATATTTTCTCCATTTTCTATATTTTCATTTATTATTTCCGTTCCTTTTATTTTTTCTTTGTTGTTCTTTGATGTTATTATATATATTCCTAATATAATTAGTATTATTACTATTATACATATAATTAGTTTATTGTTTTTCATTATAATTCTCCTATTTCTTTTAATGCATGATTAAGTGTTATATTTAAATTTCCATTTTTTACTCTTAATGCATCTATCAGTTCTTTTTCTTTATTTTCTTTTAATTCTATTTCATATGATATTTCATACATACTTCCTAGATTTGTTGTTTTTACTTTTGTTATATTATGTTCTTTTGTATATTCATTAAAAACATCTTCAAATACTTCTGTATAGTCTAAGTCTTCTGGTATTAATATTTTTAAATTTTGTTTTTGTGGTTTTTCTCCAAGTTTTAGTTTTTCTAGTATTAGTATTGTTAAAACTGTTAATAGTGTAAAAATTATTGCGAATGTTATATATCCCATTCCTAATGATAGTCCTATTGCCATATCTAGGAATATGCTTAATAGTTCTCTTGATGTTCCTGGCATACTCCTAAATCTTATTAGGCTGAATGCTCCTAGTATTGCGACACTTGTTCCTAGGTTTCCATTTACCATCATTATTACTACTTGTACTAGTAGTGGTAATAGTACTAATACTATTATAAAATTTTTTGAATATTTTTTTGTTATAGTATGTGTTAGCGCTACTACTAGTCCTAATCCTAGTGAGACTAACATACATATTAATGTATTTATTATGTCTATTGTGTTTGTTTCAAATATGCTTGTAAACATTTATATCTTCCTTTCTTGTTTTAATTTTTTATAAATATTTCCATATTTTGAAAATGATTTTGGGTATATTTTTTCTTGTGATAGAAGCTTTATGAACCATTTTGGATATGCATTAAGTGCTTTTGCTTCCATTATATATAGGTCTTTTCCTAATAAATTTCCTGAATCTCCTTTTTCTAATTCTATATCTTCTATTCTATATCTAATGTTATAATCAAGTGTTATTCTAAATTCTTTTTCTTGAAAAGCTATTCTATCATAAGCTATATATATTTTAGGTTTTAATACATTTCTTTTTATTGTATAATCTAATTCTTTTCCTATTTGTGAATTTATTTTAATTTTTCCGTTAATAAATTCATATGCTTCTTTTAGTTTGATTTTTATTCTTCTTTTATTTCCATACCCATTATATTTCTTTTTAATTTCTAAAAATACTTCGTCTGATAAATTAGGTACTCCGTAACTTCTTAGTCTTACCTTTTCTTTATATATTGGTTTTTCCATTGATTTTCTTATCAAATCAAAGTTATCAGTATCTAAATAAATACTTGATATAGTGTATTCTTTGGTATGGTATGGATCTAGTTTTATATTTTTATATATTATGTTTTTTATCTTGTTGAATTGTGTTTTGTTTAATATATATTTTTTTTCTACTCTATTAAATACATCACACATATATTCCTCCTTTGTTGTTTTCATTTTATATTTATTTTGTGTTTGATTTTTGTGTTATTTGTGAAAACAATATGAAAAAAAGTGCTTTATGCACTTTTGGTTTTCTTTAATACTTTTTCTTTTTTTAGATTCATTTCATTTAATATATTTCTTATATGGTTATATAATTTCTTATTTTTTATTGGTGTATATTCATTCATTCTGTATATGATATTTATTATTGTTTCTTGTGATAATTTTTGTTCATTTGATATTAGTTTTTCTGTTGGAACTATTACTATATTATCTAGTTGTGCGAAACTTAATCTTCTATAGCTATATATTGTTTCTGGAATAAATACTTGTTTGTATGAAAATCTATTAAACGCTCTTGTATTGCTTGTTAATGCCATTATATACGAATATGATTTATCATTTATTGTTTCTTCATGTAAATATATACATGGTCTATGTTTTTTTGTATCTTTTTCTCCATCTGAAAATATTAAATCTTCTTTGTATACTATGCTTCCTAACTTCATAATTTTTCACTTCCGTTGACATTTTAACATATTTTTAATTTAGAATCTATTGTTTTTCTTCAATTTTTTCTTTTGGTAGTTTATTTTCTAATGTTAATTGTAGTTCTAGTTCATTTGTTATAGGTGTTCCTTCTTTTATACTTTGTGTTTTTATATATCCTGTTCCATTCATTGTATATTTAATATTTAAATTATCAAGTAGGAATCTTGCTTCTCTTTTTGACCAATTAGTCATATTTGGTAATGTTTTGTTTTTTCCATTTGTTATTAATATTATTCTATCGTTTGTTACTGCTTTTTCTTTTGGATAGTAATCTATTATTACATTTCCATCTCCTATAACTATTGGTTTTAGATTTTTTGCTTGTAAATCTTTTATTGTTTCGTCTTTATTTTTGTTTATGTAACTATTTAATTCATATGATTTTATATCTTTTATTTCTTCTTTTTTTGATGAATTTATATTTTTATATTTAGCAATGTTTTTTATTGCGTCTACTACAGCATCTGATACTGTTATAGTATTACCAAAGTTTGGTTTTTTTACTGCTGCATATATTATTATTTCTGGATTTTCTTTTGGGAACATTCCAGCGAATGAATATATGTAGTCATTATCATTTTTAAGATATCCGCCATTTTTATCGTCATATATTTGTGCGGTTCCTGTTTTTCCTATTACATCTAGTCCATCCACTTTATATCTTGTACCAGTTGTTCCTTCATTAGTTCCATTTACTACGTTATACATTAGTTCTTTTATTTTATTTATTGTTTCTTGTGATGCAAGCGTATCTGATTCTTCTATTTTTCTTTCATATTCTATTTCACCAGTGTTTGAATTTACTATTTTATCTACTATGTGTGGTTTTAACATTTTACCGTTATTTGATATTATTGATAGTGCTTGCAAATGTTGTATTGGTGTTGTTAGAATTCCTTGACCAAATCCTGCGTTTGCGACTTCAATGTCATATTTAAATGTTAATGAACTTGTTAGTTCTCTTCCTAATTCTATTCCTGTTATCTTATCGAATCCATATTTGTGGTAACATTCTTTTAATTCGTTTTTTGTTAACATTGTATTTAACATATTTGCAATTCCGACGTTACTTGAGTATTCAAATCCTAGGTCGTAGTTTATTCTTCCCCAGCCATAACCGTTCCAGTCTTTTACTGTGTCATCTCCTATTACGTATTTACCTGAATCAAATTCTTTTGTTCCATCATATACACCTTTTTCCATTGCACACATATATGTATATGTTTTCATTGTACTTCCTGGTTCAAATAAATATGCTGATAATGGATTTTCATAGTTTGTTATATTTTTTATGTTTGGATCAAATGATGGTGTTGATGCACTTCCTAGGATATCTCCTGTCTTTGCATCCATTACTGACATTACCATCCATTCAGGATTATATTTTTTACTACTTGTTTTTACTGCTGTTTCTAAGAACCTTTGAATATTTGAATCTATTGTTAGGTATATGTTTTTTCCATTTGTTGGATTTGTTCTAAATTCTTTTGTATCTGGTATTTTATATCCATTTAAGTCTTGTTGATATTCTTCATATCCATCTGTTCCTTTTAGTATATCATCGTATTTTGATTCTATTCCCATTTCTCCAATGATACTTCCATCTTCTTTTTTCTTTGCATATCCAATTATGTAAGAGGCAAAGTCCCCATTTGGATAGTATCTTTTTTGATCTTCTATAAAATCTATTCCTGGTAGTTCTAGTGCTTCTATTTCTTGTTTTTTTAGTTCTGTTATCCCTCTTCCACCTGGTCCTAATTCAACTTGATATAAGTCTTGACTCATTAATTCTGTTAGTTTTTCTACTGTCATATTTAATATTGGGGCTAATTTGTATGCTGTGTATTCTGGATCTTGTACGTGCTTTATTTCATCTGATGATCCTGTTCTACTTGGTGATAGATATGCGATTACTGTATATGATGTTACATTGATTGCAAGACTGCTCCCATCTCTATCAAATACACTTCCACGTGTTGCATATATTATATTTGATGTTGTGTTTCTATTTAATGAGAATTCTCTCATGTTTATTCCATATAATTTTTTAAATAGTGAAAGGTGCGCAAATTGTATTAATAAAATAAAAATAAAAACAAGATATAGTAAAAAAACTTTTTTTGGAAATTTCCAGATTTGTTTTTTCTTTCTTGTTTTCATTTTAGCACCTTCTATTCGTCTATTATTATAATATTATCATTATTATACGCTAATCCCATGTCTTTGACAATATTGTTTACATAATCAAACGAAGTTAGTTCGTTTACTTGCATGGTTAAACTTTCATTTTTTTTAGTTTGTGTTGAAACGTCTGATTTTAGTTTTTCAACCATTATGTTTAAATTTCCTATACCAGCGCTACAAAATATTTTTAATAGAAATGTAGAACATAAAGCAAGTACAGCACATGTGTATAGTAATTTTTCGCCTTTTGTGATTTTAACCCTTTTTACTCTTCTTTTACTCACTTTACCTTATCCTTTCTATTACTCTTAATTTTGCGCTTCTTGCACGTGGATTTTCTTCTAATTCTTTTTTGCTTGGTTTTATATTTGCGATTATTCTATATTTTGGAAGATATTCTTCTGGTATTATTGGTAAATTTGATAGGTTCTTATCTACTGTACTTACTGATTTAAATATATCTTTACATATTTTATCTTCCAATGAATGAAATGTTATTACGCAAATTCTTCCATTTATATCTATTAAATCTAGTGCATCAGTCAAACTTTTTTTAAATACTTCTAGTTCGTTATTTACTTCAATTCTTATTGCTTGAAATACTTTTCTAGCTGGGTGTTTTTCTCTTTTATATTTTTCAGGCACTGATTTTTTTATTATTTCAACTAGTTCTAGTGTTGTTTCTATTGGTTTTAATTCTCTTTCTTTTATTATATTTTTTGCAATGCTTGTTGCATATTTTTCTTCACCGTAATTAATAAATATTCTTACTAAATCTTTGTAATCGTAGTTGTTAATTAATTCATATGCACTAAATTCTTTTGATGAATCCATACGCATATCTAGTTTTGCGTCTTTATGAAATGAAAATCCTCTTTCTGTTTCATCTAATTGTGGGCTTGATACTCCTATATCATAAAGAATTCCGTTTACATTTTTTATATTTCTTTTTTTTAATTCTTCTTTGATGTTTTCAAAGTTTGATCGTATTATCTCGTAATTATCAGAAATTTGATTAAGACGTTCTGTACTACTTTTTATTGCTTCATCATCTTGATCAAAGGCGAAAAGAAAACCCCTTTTAATTTTCTTTAATATATTACTACTATGCCCGCCATATCCTAATGTACAATCTACGATGATACTGTTATCATGTAGGTTCAAATATTCTAAGCATTCATCAAGTAAAACACTTTTATGCATAATTCCCTCCTAAATATTTGTACCAAATAGGTTATCTGCAATATCTGATAAGTCGTCAATGTTATTATCCATGAAGTTATCCCATGATGCTTTATCCCAAACTTCTAGATGATCGTTTACTCCTATTATTACACAATCTTTTTCAAGGTTTGCGTAATCCATAAGTGGTCCACTTATTTTGATTCTTCCTTGCTTATCAAATTCACACTCGCTAGCACCTGATAAAAAGAAACGCATGAAGTTTCTGGCATCTTTTGTGTTAGGAAGTTCACGGTATTTGTTTATAATGTTTGTCCATTCTTCGTTTGAGTATATGAATAAACATTTGTCTAAACCTCTTGTGATTATACATGTTTCTTTTAATTCTATTCTTAATTTTGATGGAATTGTTAATCTTCCTTTTTCATCAATATTATAATGATATTCTCCCATTAGCATGTAAAATCACCCACTTTCCCCCACTTTTTACCACTGCTCACCACTATTATATATTTTTGATGTTCAAAAGTAAAGGCTTTTTTGTGTTTTTTTTACATTACTTTACATTTTTTATTTAAAAATGCATGAGTTTTTACTCACGCATTTAATTTTTTACCAAATATATGATCCTAATATTATAGCTAATAGAATATATAAAACTATTAAAATTATGTATCCTGTTCCACGATTATTGTTTGTATTGCATTCTTTTTGGCAGTTTTTTTCTCCTGACATATATTTTACCTCCTTAAATGTAAGCTCCAAGTATAATTATTAAAAGAATAAATAAAACTAATACGATTGCTGCGCCAGATACACCTGTATTATTACACATAATACTCATCCTCCTTTTTATCTTTTCAACTTATTTTATGTAAATTTTATGATATTGTGATTAGATATACCTAAATATATTGTATTTTTGTTTTTTTTTTGCTATTATATTAATTGTATGAAAAAGTGCATACTTGAAGGGAGATAACATGAAAAAGAAAATTTTAGGTATTATGTGTGCATTGCTTATGTTTACTGGTTGTAGTAAGTCAGTTAAGATAAGTAATGGTGAAGAAGTTATTGCTTCTGTTGATGGAAAGGATTTTACTGCTAATGAGCTTTATAATGCTATGAAGGATCAATATGGAACTTCTATTTTAATAAACTTAGTTGATTCATATATTGCATCACAAGAAATTGGTGATAATGAAGATGCTTCTGTTTATGCAGATTCATTAATTTCTCAATATAAATTACAATATGAGCAATATGGAATGAAGTTTAGTGAAGCTTTAGCAAATGCTGGTTATGCATCTGAGGAAGCTTTCAAAGAAGTTTTAATTTCTGATTATAAAATGAATGAAGTTACAAAGAATTATCTTAAAGAAGAAGTAACTGATAAAGAAATTCAAAAATATTATGATGAAAAAATATCTGAGCAATTAAATGTTAAGCATATTTTAATTATTCCAGATGTTAAAGATGGTGCTACTGATGAGGAAAAGTCTGAAGCTGAAATTGTTGCTTATAATAAAGCTGCTGATTTAATTACTAAATTAAATGATGGTGCTGATTTTGATCAATTAGCTAAGGATAATTCACAGGATACTGCTACTGCTAGTAATGGTGGTGTTATAAATAATGTTACTAAGGAAGGTTATGTTACAGAATTTTATAATGCAGCATATGCTCTTGAAGAAGGAAAATATACTACTACTCCTGTTAAGTCTGAATATGGATATCATATAATTTATTTAGTTAGTAAAAATGAAAAGGAATCTCTTGATAGTTTAAAAGATACTATTAAAGATTCTATTGTAACTGATAAATTACAAAATGACACAAATCTTCAAATGGCTACATGGAATAAAATCAGAAGTAAATATAAATTTAATATTGCTGATACAAAATTAAATAATACCTACAAAGCTACTATTTCTAATTTAGAAAAAAAAGATAATTAATTTTATCTTTTTTTATTGCATTATTTTATTTATTTCTTCTATGTTAAATCCTTTTTGATATAGTTTTTGTTTGATAATGTATTTTAGTTGTTCTTCTTCATATTTGTTTTTTAATTTATTATAAAGTTTTGTATATTCTTTTTCTATTATGTTATTGTTTGTTATTTTGTTATTTTCTATTATATCTAGTATTTCTTCTTTGTCATATCCCAGATTTGTAAAATAGAATACTAGTTTTTGTTTTAGTATATTTTCTGAATATTTAGTGTTGGAGTTTATTTTTTTTAGTATTAGTTTTTCTAGTTTTTTATTTAATTCTTCTTTATCGATTTTATTTAATTCTTCATTTATTAAATCATTTTCTATATTTTGTTTTTCTAATTCTTTTTTTATTTTGTATGGTCCGTCGTTTGTAAATGATATTTTATCGTGTATATATGCTTTTGTGTATATACTATCATCTATCATTTTTGTTTGTTCTAATTGTTTTATTATTTTTTCTTGTGTGGTGTTATTTATATTTTGTTTTTTCATGTATTTTATTATTTCATTTTTACTTCTTAGTTTTTGTTTTATATATTTTAAAACTTTGTTGTATACATCATAGTATTCATTTTCTTTTATCAGTTGTTCTTTTAGTTCTTCGCTTATTTCTTTTTTGTATAATAAATTTGTTTTTATTATCACATCATCATATATTGTTAATTCTTCATCGTTTTCTAAAACTATTTTATATTTTGTGTTTTGTTTTGCTATTTTCTTTATTTTCATAATCTCACCAATAATATTATACTACATTTTTTATAAACTCCCTATTTTATTCTTTTATATTGTCGATTTTTGTGGTATTATATTATATAGATAATAGAGGTTGGTATTATGAAGAAAATATTAATTAGTTTTAATAATGATACTATTAATTTTAAATATAAAATAGATAAGACTCGTGAAGAAAAGGATTTAACTAAGACTTTGATGAATACAAATGTTATTTCTAATGATGAATTAATATTTAGTGATTCTTATTTAAAAAATAATATCAATATCATGAGTAGTTTTTTACAAGAAATAATTAAGGATAAAAAAGTATCAAAATTAGTTATTGAAGAAATTGATATTGTACCTATTGCTTTGAGTATTACTAATAGTATTAAGTATATTACTAAATTGTATATTACCCCTGATATTATAATAAGTTATAAAATTTATGAAAAATTACTTGAAGCTAGTTATTTAAAATATATTAATTGTTTTGAAATACCTTCTTTTATGTTGGAAAAACTATGCAATAACGGAGTTGTTGTTGATTTAAGATGTGAGATTGTTTCTATTAGTAATTTTGTATATCAAAATAATTTGGTTAATTATACTAAGCTATATTATCGTAAAGTTATAAAAATATTTAGTAAGTTAAATAACGATGATTTAAATGACTTTGAAACTTTTTGTCAAATAAATAGAAATTTAAAAACAATTTATATTTATGATTTTGATATAGATATGATTGAATCGATATATAATATTCTTTTAAAGACTAATAAAAAGAATGTCAAATTGTTAATTCATCAAAATTTAGAAAATACAAAATCTATTAATGAAGGTATGAAAAAATTAAAAGTAGTAAATAAATTGCTTGAGAAGAATTGTGATTCTAAAATTAAAATTATTTATAGTGTTGACTATATTAGAAAGAATTTTATTAAACAATTGAGTATTACTAATATTAAGACATGTTTACTTATTGTTTTGGTTCTTGAAGTTATTGTTTTTATAAGTGTTAAATTAAATAATTATAAAACTGATAAAAATATTAAAGATTTAAATGAGATTTCAGAAGATTTGTCTAGTACTCTTTTAGAGGAATTTTCTATAGTTTCTGAAGAAGGTTTAGAAAATACTGAGGAAGTTTCCGAGGAACCTGTAATTACTGCATATAACACTAAATATGAGGAATCTTTTGAAAAATTACTTAATATTAATAATGATACTAAAGCATGGTTAAGGCTAAATAACACTAGTATTAACTATCCTGTTGTACAAAGTAGCGACAATGATTTTTATTTGAATCATGATTTTAATAAGGATAATAATTCAAATGGTTGGATCTTTATTGATTATAGAAATAATATGAATGATTTGGATCAAAATACAATTATTTATGGACATAATACCAAAGGAACTTCTATGTTTGCTACTTTAAGATATGTTTTAAATGATTCATGGAATAGTAATTCAGATAATTTAAATATTGTATTTAATACCCCAGCTAAAAGTTATACTGCAAGAATTTTTTCTGTTTATGTAATACCTAATACTAGCGACTATTTATATATTAATTTTTCTGATGAAGATTATGTTAATTTTATTAATAAAATAAAAGAAAGAAGTATTCGTGATTTTGGTGTTGATTATAGTATCAATGATAAAATGATTACTTTATCTACTTGTAATAATACTGGTGATAAAAGATTGGTTGTACATGCTAAAATAATGGGTTAAAATCCATTATTTTTTTTACAAAAAAAAATACATTAGTTTAAATGTATTAATCCTTTTGAAACTTCTTCTAATGCTTTTCCAATGTTTTTGTGTGATTTATATTCTGTTTCTTTCATTTGAAGATGTTCTGTTTCTTTAATTTCTTTTACTCTTTTTGATACAAGATTTACAAGTAAATATTTTGATCCTACTTGCGTTAATAATTTATCTATTGATGGATATATCATTTTTATCTGCCTCCTTTTTAATCATATTATATAATTAGAAAAAAATCAAGATAATTCTTGTTTTTTTATTTAATTATTGCTTTTATTAGTTCTTTTTTTTCTGGTTGTGTTTTTGTAATTTTAAAACAGTCTAGTATTTCTTTTTCTTGTACTTTTTTATTATTATAGTAAATTTTTAAAAGTTCTTCATCTTTTTTAATATGATCTCCTACTTTTTTATTTAGTACTATTCCTACTTCGAAGTCTATATTATCTTCTTTGTTAAGTCTTCCTGCTCCTATATTCCTAGCTATTTCTCCTAATTCTAATGCATTTATATGTGATATATATCCTTCTTTTTTGCTTTTTATAGTTTCAATGTTTTTTGATATTTTTATTTGATTTAGATTTCCTTCTTGTTCTTTTACGAATTCTTTAAATTTTTCGTATGCTTTTCCATTGTTTATATTTTCTATTACTTGTTTTTTTGCTTCTTCTATATCTATATTTTTTCCAATGCTTACCATGTGTGTAGCAAGTTCTATTACAAGTTCTGTTAAGTCTTTTGGTCCTTTACCTATTAGAGTATTTATACTTTCTAGTACTTCTAATGAGTTTCCTATTGCGTACCCTAGTGGTTCATCCATATCTGTTATAAAGCACACTACTTTTTTATTGTATTTTTTTCCTATTTTTACAAGTAGTTTTGCTAGTTTTTTTGCATTTTCTTCTGTTTTCATTAGTGCACCATTTCCAACTTTTACATCTATTACTATTGATGATGCTCCACTAGCTAGTTTTTTGCTCATAATTGATGATGCTATTAATGGTATTGATTCTACTGTTCCTGTTACATCTCTTAATGCATATATTTTTTTATCTGCTGGTACTAGATTTCCCATTTGTCCTACTACTGCAACATTTATATTTTTTACTTGTTCTTTAAATCTTTTTAAATCAATGCTTGTTTTAAATCCTGGAATTGATTCTAATTTATCTATTGTTCCACCAGTAAAGCCTAATCCTCTTCCTGACATTTTTGCAATATTTACTCCGCATGAAGCAACTAATGGTGCTAGTATTAGTGTTGTTTTATCTCCTACTCCACCTGTTGAATGTTTATCTACTACAGGTTGTATGTTATCTAAATCTATTGTTTCTCCACTTTTTAGCATTACATCTGTTAAGTCAAATGTTTCTTCGTCTGTCATTCCTTGTATTGTTATAGCCATTAAAAGTGAACTCATTTGATAGTCCTTTATATTTCCTTTTATATATTCATCTACTGCATATTTAATTTCTTCATATGTTAAATTTTCTTTATTTTTCTTTTTTGTAATTATATCTATTATTGTCATATCATCACCATTATTATTTTATCATATTGTAAAAAAAAATGAAATAATAATTATTTCATTAATTTTCTTGAAATCAATTCTATTGTTCTTTTTGGATCAGAACATAATTTGTTATATAATTCTCTATTCTTTTTAAATTCTGTAATTATTTGAATATCTTCTTCTGCCATTACAACTTTGAATCCTTTGTTTTTACTACTTACTACATTTTTATCTCTTCCTAAAACATAATCAGGCTCTAAGTCCAATATTTGGATTAAATCTAGAAAGTTTTCCATTGTTGGTGTTCTTGTTCCCTTTTCATATCCACAGATAGATACTTTAGAAACTCCTAGAAGATTTCCAAGTTCTTCTTGTGACATATTCCTTTTTATTCTTGCTTCTTTTATTCTTTTTCCAATTATCATATAATCCTCCCCGAAACAAATTGTTTACCTTATTATAACAGAGAATTATTTTTTTTAATCAGAATTAACTTTTAAGTTATATTTTGTATTGAAATTAATTTATAGTTAATGTATAATATAGATGGTGATGTATATGGATAGATTAAAAGAAATAAGAAAAAAATGTAATTTTACTTATGGTTTTATGGCTGATTTATTAAATATTAGTAAGGCATATTATTGGCAGATTGAAAATAATCAAAAGCGTTTATCTTATGATTTAGCTATTAAGATTTCTTCAATATTTCATTTAAAACCTGATGATTTATTTTATGATGAGTTTATTTCTAAATAAAGAAGCAGATTATACTTCTGCTTCTTTTTTTGTAGATAGAAATGTTACTTTTTCTGCTACTAGTTCTGTGACATATTTTACGTCATCATTTTGTTCGTAGCTTCTTGTTTGTAATCTTCCTTTTATTCCGACAAGATCGCCTTTTTTACAGTATTCTGCTGTGTTTTCTGCAATTCCTTTCCATAGTACGCATGGAATATAATCAGTATCATATTGTCCATCCATATTTTTGAAACTTCTTGGAACAGCAAGTGTTAATTGAGCTACTTTGTTTCCATTTTCTGTTTCACGTACTTCTAAATCTCTTACAATTCTACCTACTATGACTGTGTTATTTAACATATATATTTCTCCTTTCAAGTACAATATATATTATTTAGATTTATTGTGCAAATGGATGTTTTTAGGTATTTACATAAAAAAAATACAGATATTTAAAAATCGTATAATGGATTTTTGGTTACTGTATTGTTTTTTCTTTTAAATTTTAGATTTAGCATTTTAGCTCAATTTTTGAATTTTTTATTTCTTTTGTTGTTTTTTCTATTTCAAATATAATTTTTGATGATTTTTCACATTTTTTGAACTTTGTTAAATCAAATTCTTTTTCTGTAGATGCGTTATATAAGTCATCTAGTGTTATAGTAACTGAATCGATGTTACTTATTGTTTTCATATAATCATTGTAGTATTGTTCTGCATAGTTTTTAAATAGTTTTTCTTTGTTTGTACATCCTGTTAATATTAGTAGTGGTATTATTAAAATAATTATCTTTTTCATATTTCCTCCTAAAAATAATTTTTTAATAGTGAATTTAATTCTACTGCATATTCCATTGGAAGTTCTTCTCTAAATCTTTCTATAAATCCCATTATAAGAAGTTCTTTTGCTCGTTCTTCGTTGATTCCTCTACTCATTAAATAGAATAGTTTTTCTTTGTCTATTTTTGATACTGTTGCTTCATGTTCAAGGTTAGATGTGTTATTTGATACTTTATTTTGTGGTATTGTATCACTTTTTGATTTATCATCTAATATTATTGTATCGCATTTTATTATTGCTTCAGAATGTTCTGCTTGTTTTGTTATGTTTACTGTACCTCTATATGTTGCTTCTCCTCCATTTAACGCAATTGATTTGCTTATTATGTTACTTTTTGTGTATGGCGCTAAGTGTATCATTTTTGCTCCTGTATCTTGGATTTGATTTTTTGTAGCTACTGCTATTGAGATACAGTTTCCACTTGCGTATTTACCGTTTAATATACATGCTGGATATTTCATATTTACTTTTGAACCAATATTTCCGTCTATCCATTCCATAGTTCCGCCTTCTTCTACTATGGCTCTTTTTGTTACTAAGTTATATACATCTTCTGACCAGTTTTGAATTGTTGTATATCTACATTTTGCATTCTTTTTTACGTATATTTCTACTACTGCTGCATGTAATGAGTCTGAAGTATATGTTGGTGCAGTACAACCTTCCATGTAGTGTAAATCGCTTTCTTCGTCTACTATTATTATTGTTCTTTCAAATTGCCCCATATTTTTTGTATTTATTCTGAAATAACTTTGTAGGGGTCTATCTAGTTTTGTTTTAGGAGGAATATATATAAATGTTCCACCACTCCAGACTGCTCCATTTAGTGCTGTATATTTATTTTCGTCATATTTTACTAAATTATTGAAGTATTCTTTAAAAAGTTCTGGATATTTTTTTAAAGCGGTATCTGTATCACAAAAAATTATGTTTTTTTCTTCTAGTTCTTTTATCATATTATGATATATTACTTCACTTTCAAATTGTGCTCCTACTCCACCTAGGTATTTTTTTTCAGCGTCTGGAAGTCCAATGTTACAAAATGTTTTTCTTGCTTCTTCTGGGACTTTTTCCCAATTGTTATATATTTTATCATCAATTCTTTTGTAGTATGTTATGGTATCAAAGTCTATTTTTAATTCAGGTCCAAATTTAGGATTGTTTAATTCTTTAAATTTTTTATATGCATTTACTCTAAATTCTTTCATCCAATCTGGTTCTTGTTTAATACTTGATATTTCTATTACTTTTTCTTCATCTATGTTTTTTTTCATAAAACCACCATTATTATTATACTAAAATAATACTCAAAAAAAAAGAAAACTTTACATTTTCTTTTATTATTTTTCTAATGTTTTTTCTATTCCCCACCAACCTAGTAATGCGCATTTTTTTCTATTTGGTTGTTTATATATATCACTATATGCATTTGCTTGGTCTAATATTTCTTCTTTATATTCTTTTTCATCTATCATATTATAGAAGTTTTTTATTATTTCTTTTGCTTCTTCTATTGTTTTTCCAATTAATGTATCTATCATTACTGATGTTGATGATGTACATATCGCACATGCTTCTCCATCAAATCTAATATCTTTTATCTTATCATTTTCTAATTTTACCATAAGATTTACTTCATCAATACATGAATCATTATTCATGTTAATTTTTATATATGTTTCGTCATCTATTAATCCTTTATTTTTTGGATTTTGATAGTGTTCTAATATAATACTTCTTTTTGTTTCTTGATCCATTTTATCAACTCCTTTGTTTATTATATCATTTTTTTATAAAACTTTATAGAAAAAAAGCTTATTTAGCTTTTTTAATGTTATATATTTCTGTTTCGTAATTACTTTTAACAAGTATTTTTCCATTATTATTTAATTCAGACATATACATTTTTTCTATTCTTCCGTTTTTTATTATTGCTGTTATTAATAGTGGATTTCCTATTCCATTGTTTATTACAGCAAAATTTTGATCTGGATTTATTTTTCCAAAATGATAATGTCCTATTAATGAATATGTATAATCTTTTGAAAGTTCTTGCATTTTTTCACATAAGAAGTCATAAATTATTGAGTCTCTTTCTGATTTACTATATTCTTTATATGAAACAATATTTTGCCATTCTTTATCATGATATACTGCAATTTTATCATTTGAAATTCTAAATTCACCTTTTGATACACCTAATGAAATTATATTATCCGAATAATCTTTCATTATTTGTAGTGGGTCAACTCCTACCCAGAACGGATGCTCATCATGGTTTCCTAGTAAAATATAGTTTTCTATTTCTGGTGCATTACTAATTACTTTTGCATAGTTTTTATAGAATTGATATGCATATTTTATTGTTTCTTTATCCATATTTTTCCAATTTTCAATGTTTGTATATCTTATAGTTTCTGAAATATCACCTAAATCTATTACTGGAATATTTCCATTTTTTGAGCAATATTCCATATAAGGATATAAGAATCTATTTAAGGTATCTTCTGAACTTTTGATATTTAAATGCGTATCTGATCTAACTATAAATTTTATTTCACCATCTATTAGACTGCATATAGATGGACTTACTATACATTTTTTATATTCATCTAATTCTGTTGTTGCTGGTGTTGTTATTGAATATGAGAATTGTCTTCCATCTGGTGTTATTCTTTTATTTAATCCTGGAATTTCTGATTTTAATTCGTTTAATGTATCTTTGAATCCATCAAATGGTATTCTATTTTTTTCTAATGCACTTCTTATTTCGTCTAATGTAATATCATCTTTTGAACACATTAATTTTAAAATTATTTCTTTTTGACGTTCATTAGTTTTTTTTGTTTCTAATTTTAATAATGATTTTAATCTTTCTATTTCTTTTTCAAGTGATTGTTTTTCATCTTCTAGTTTTTTTATTGTTTCTTGCAATTGTTTTATATTTTTAGATTCTACTATTTGGTTTTCATTTTTTATTTTTGTTTCATATTCTTCTTTTAGTTTTTTTGTTTCTTCTAATAATTTTTTTTCGTATTTTTGTTGATATTTTGAATTCCATTCATTTTCTTGTTTTTTTAAGTATGCTATTGTGTCTTCTAATTCTTTTATTTCTTCTGATTGTTCTTTATTAGTTTCCATTAGTTTTGTTATTTTTTGATTATAACTATCAAATTTTCTTGGTTGTGTTGGTGTTTGTTCTTTGTTTTCTTCTATTAGATTTTCCTGGTTATTTTTTTGATTTGCTTGTTTTTGTTTTGATTCTATTATTTTATTTATTTCATTTTTTTTATTTTTACATATTTTTAATTCTTGTTCAATTGCTTTAATATCTGCATTTGTAAGATTATATAATTGAATATATTTTTTTGTTTGTTGTTGCTTTAACATATTTATTTTTTCTACTAATTTTTCTCTTAATTTCATTAATTCTTCTAATGATATGTTTTTGTTTTTTTCTTTTAATGTGCTTGCTAGATTTTTTATACTTCCTAATGATTTTTCAAATTCTTTTTCTGTTATATTTTGTTCTTTTAGTTTTTGTTTAAAAACTTCCATATGTTCTTGTGCTAAAGCATATTTTGGGTTAGTATTTGTTATTGCATATTTATATCTTGTATACAGATTTCTTCCCCAAGATTCTATTTTTTCTTTATTTTCTATTTTTTCCCCATTCATTTCTTTTTCGATTGCATTAAATAATTCATTTAGTTTTTCATTAAAAAATATTCTTTGTGAGTCTGTCATATATTATTCCCCCTCTTTTTCTGTGTATTCTAACATACTTATTATTTTATGTCAAATTATACACAAAAAAGAAGCCTATTTGGCTTCTACTATTAGTTTAATTGCAGTTCTTTCTTCTCCTTCAATTACAATATCTGTAAATGCCGGAATACATACCAGATTTTTTCCGGATGGGGCTACAAATCCTCGTGCGATTGCAATTCCTTTTATTGCTTGATTAAGTGCTCCTGCACCTATTGCTTGTATTTCTACACTTCCTGTTTGTCTTATTACGTTTGCAAGTGCTCCTGCTACTGAATTAGGATTTGATTTAGTTCCTACTTTAAGTGTTTCCATATTTAGTTCCTCTCTTTCTACATTAAATTATATTAATGTAGTTTAATATTAGAACTATTTATTTTTATTTTTTGTGTTGATGTGTATCCTAGTTGTCTTTCTGGATGTGTTTGACCGTGAAAGTCACTTCCACCTGTCACTAGTAAATTGTATTTTTTTGCTAGTGAGAGATATCTTTTTACATCGTTTAATGTATGTACACTATTATATGCTTCTATTCCATCTATTCCTTTTTCTATAAATTCTTCTATTATTTTTGATAAACTTATATTAAATTCTTTTTCTATTTTTTTAGGATGTGCTAGTACTGCTATTCCGTTTGATTCGTGTATTATTTTTGTTATTGTTTCTATATCACTTCTATGTGTTTTTGTATTTGGTATATCTGTTAGATAGTCATCATAGATTTGTTTTCTTATGCCGTATCCTTTTTTCATCAATAGTTTACATATATCCATTCTTCCTATTGTTCCCTGTTTTTCTAGGATATTTTTTTCTTCTTGTTCTGTGATATCTATTCCATAATATTTTTTTAAATAGTTTATTATTGTTGTTATTTTTTCAATCTTTCTTTTTCTAATTATTTCACATTCATTTATTATATTTTGATTATTATAATCTATATTGTATCCTAATATATGTAAGTTTAATTTTTCTGTTTTGCTTGAGAATTCTACTCCAGGTATATATTTCATGTTTTCTGGAATTATTATTTTTTCCATTTCTTTGCATGAATTTATGTTATCGTGGTCTGTGATGGAGAAAAAATCTATCCCTATTTTCTTAAGCATCTCAAGTACTTCTTCTGTTGTAAAATCGCCGTCTGAGTTGTTTGTATGTATGTGTAAGTCAACCATACTCTCACCACCCTATCGCATATTTTAGCACTTTTAAAAAAAAAGAACAATATTTTTTTATTGTTCTTACATTTCAGTGTTATATAGACTCCTATATATTTTTGATTTTTCTAGTAGTTGTTTGTGTGTTCCTGATTCTTTTAGTTCTCCTTGATCTATTATGTGTATTACATCTGAATCAATAATTGTTGATAGTCTATGTGCGACTATTATTATTGTATGGTCTTTTATTAGGTTATCTATTGTCATTTTTATATATTCTTGTGATTCGTTATCTAGTGCACTTGTTGCTTCGTCAAATAGTATTATTTTTGTGTTTAATAGTAGTGTTCTTGCAATTGCGATTCTTTGTTTTTGTCCTCCTGATAGGTTTACTCCACCTTCTCCAATTATTGTGTCATATTTATTTGGTAATGACATTATATATTCGTCTATATATGATTTTTTACATACATCTCTTATTTCTTCTAATGTGACGTCTGGTTTTACTAATTCAAAGTTTTCTTTTATTGAAATGTTAAATAGGAATGGTGTTTGTCTTATTATTGAAATATTATTTCTTAATGATTCTTCTGTTAAATCGTTTATATTTATACCATCTATTGTAATACTACCTTCTGTTACGTCAAAGTATCTTAGTAAGAGGTTAAATATTGTAGATTTTCCATTACCACTTTTTCCTATTATTGCGATTTTTTTGTTTGGTTCTAGTGTTAAGTTAAGATTTTTTAATGTATATTCTTCGTCATCTTTGTATTTGAATTTTACATTTTTAAATTCTATTAATCCTTTAGTATTTATTAATTCTTCTTTACCAAATTTTTCGTCTTTATATTTTCTATTGTTTACTATCTCGTCTATTCTTTTTAGTGATACTGATACTTTGTTGTAGTTTGCTCCAAAGTCGCTAATAGATTCTACTACATCGTCTATTCTCCATATATATGATTCTATAATTATGAATGTCGCAAGTGACATTCCACCTTTTATAAATATGTATCCGCATGTGAGTAAAATTATGAATTGTAGTATAAAGTATATAAGTCCGTTGATATTATAGTAAATTACTTCGTAGTTTTTTATTTTTGATTGTTCTATGAAAAGATCATCAAAGTTTTTAAATATTCTTTTTTCTATATTTTTCTTTATACCAAGGGCTTTTATTTCTCTTATTCCTGTTAGATTTTCTGTAGCTGTTTTAACATATTTATCTGATTCTTTTTTTATGTTTTCTTGTGTTGTTTTGATTTTTGGTAAAAATTTTGAAGATACAATTCCCATTATGATTCCAAATATAAGCACTTCTAATCCTAGTACCCATGATGTTTTTAATGCGATTACGAATACTACTATGACTACTATTGATTTGCAGGACATTTTTATTAATCTTGATAATAGTTCCATTACTCTATCAGGGTCCGTTACCATTCTGTTTATAAATTCTCCTACTCCTATTTCTTCGAATGCATATGCTGGTAATTCTGTAATTTTATGGTATAGATCTTTTAAAACATTTTTAGAGAATTTAACTTCTAAGTAGTTATATAGTAATCCTCTTGGGGTTGATAATATTACATAACAGAATATAAATGAACCTTCCCATAGTGCTAAGAAAAATAAAAACATCTTAAAATTCATATTTGTAAGATGTTCTAAAGCGAATCCCCAAAGCATAGCAGCTAATAAGCCTGGAATATACGATAAAATAACTAATGTTAAATATACGAGTAACTTTAGTTTGTCATCTTTCAAATAATGCCACAAAATTTTGAAATTATTTCTTGCTTTCATTTTATTTACCTCCTTTACATGTGTCATTTTAACATATATTATTTTGGAATGCAAGAAAAAGTTTAATTTTTAAAGCAAATGATTTTATTATTAATTTTGCGTTAATTCTTGATTTATAGTTTTTTTTATGCTAAAATGTATGTAGTGAAGGAATTCTTCATATAATAAAAAAGGATATGTCTGAAGTGGTATTCAGATGTATTCCTTGGTGTTTATAAACATCTGAAATTCAACAATAGTTGAAATCAGATGTCTTTTTTATTTAAATAATAATTTTATTATTACTATGAATAATAGTAGTATTATCATATAATAAGATTTTTCTCTTTTTGTCATAATACCACCCCTTTCCGTTTTTCATTGGAAAGGAACCATCTGATTTTTCAAACATATCCTTGTTAATTTTATCATTAATTATTGTTAACTGTCAATTATTTTTTTTAATTATTTAGTTATTTTTTCTAATAGTGGTTTTAAGAATTGTCCTGTGTATGATTCTTTTACTTTTACTACTTCTTCTGGAGTACCTTGAGCAACTATTTGTCCTCCTTGGTCTCCTCCTTCTGGTCCTAGGTCTATTATATGGTCTGCAACTTTTATTACATCTAGGTTATGTTCTATTACTATTACTGTGTCTCCATTATCTACTATTCTTTGTAGTATTACTAATAGTTTTTTTATGTCTTCACTATGTAATCCTGTTGTTGGTTCGTCTAGTATGAATAGACTTTTTCCAGTAGGTTTCTTTTGAAGTTCTTTTGCAAGTTTTACTCTTGCGGCTTCTCCACCTGACAAGGTTGGTGCACTTTGTCCTAGTTTTATATATGATAGTCCAACGTCTTGTAACATTTGAAGTTTATTTTTTACTTTTGGATGATTTTCAAAGAATTCTAATGCTTCTTCTACTCTCATTTCTAGTACATCATATATTGATTTACCTTTATATTTAACTTCTAGTGTTTCACTATTATATCTTGTACCATTACATACTTCACATGGTACATATACATCTGGTAGGAAGTGCATTTCTATTTTTTTTACTCCGTCTCCCCAGCATGCTTCACATCTTCCGCCTTTTACATTAAATGAGAATCTTCCTTTGTCGTATCCTCTTATTTTTGCTTCTTTTGTTTGGGTAAATACATCTCTTATATCGTCGAATACTCCTGTATATGTTGCGGGATTTGATCTTGGTGTTCTTCCTATTGGAGCTTGTGATATATCTATTACTTTATCTATGTTTTCTAGTCCTTTTATTTCTTTATGTTTTCCTGGTTTTAATTTTGTTTTATATAAATTTGAAGCAACTGCTTTATATAGTATTTCATTTATTAAACTACTTTTTCCTGAACCTGAAACTCCTGTTATACATGTTAGTGTTCCAAGTGGGAATTTAACGTTTATATTTTTTAAATTATTTTCTGCTGCTCCTTTTATTTCTAGGAATTTTTTATTTCCTTTTCTTCTTTTTTCAGGTATTTCTATTTTTCTTTTTCCTGATAGATAAAGTCCTGTAATACTATTCTCGTTTTTCATTACTTCTTCTGGTGTTCCCTTAGCTATTACTTCTCCACCATGTATTCCTGCTTTTGGACCAATGTCTACTAGGTAATCACATGCCATCATTGTATCTGTGTCGTGTTCTACAACTATTAATGTGTTTCCTAAGTCTCTCATTTCTAGCATTGATTTTATAAGTCTTGCGTTATCTCTTTGGTGTAGTCCTATACTTGGTTCATCTAGTACATATAGTACTCCTGTTAGTCTAGAACCTATTTGAGTTGCGAGTCTTATTCTTTGTGCTTCTCCACCTGACAAGGTTCCAGCTGTTCTATTAAGTGTTAGGTATTCTATTCCTACATTTATTAAAAATTCTAGTCTTGAATTTATTTCTTTTACTATTAGTTCTGAAATATCTTTTTGTTGTTTAGTTAGTTTTAAGTTTTTCATAAATTCATATAAGTCTTTTATACTTAGTTTTGTTACTTCATATATATTCTTTTTATTTATTAATACTGATAGTACTGATTCATCTAGTCTTGATCCATGACATGTTGGACATTCTAACTCTGTCATGTAGTTTTCTATCCATTCTCTTATCCATGAGCTTTTTGTTTCTATATATCTTCTTTCTAGGTTTGTTATTATTCCTTCAAAGAAGTCTTTTTTTGTTCTTGTATTTCCTGTTTTTGATTTGTATTTGAATTCTAATATATGTTTTGAGCCATATAGAATTATATCCAGTTCTTCTCTTTTTAAGTTTTTTACTGGTTTGTTTAAATCGATATTATAGTAATCTGCAGCTGTTTGAATTTCTGTATATGTTGTATTGTCTTCGTCTGTATTAATTGCGACTATTGCACCTTCGTTTATACTTTTTGTTTTATCTGGTATTATTAAGTCTTCGTCTATTTTGTATTGTATTCCTAATCCTTTACAGTCGTGACATGCTCCGTATGGTGCATTGAATGAAAATATTCTTGGTTCTAGTTCTGGTAGTGAGAAATCACAGTCTGGACATGCATATTTTTCACTCATTAAGAATTCTTCTTGTCCTACTACGTCTATTAATACTTTTCCATTTGATAGTTTGCATGCGTTTTCTATTGATTCATATAGTCTTGATCTTATTCCTTCTTTTATTATTAATCTATCTATAATTACTTCTATATTGTGTTTTTTTGTTTTTGATAGTTCTATATTTTCTGATAGATCATATTCTTCTCCATCAATTCTAATTCTTACATATCCATCTTTTCTATAGTCTTCTAACAAGTCTTTAAATGTTCCTTTTTCTCCGTGTACTGTTGGTGACATTACTCTTATTTTTGTATTTTGTTCTAGGTTTAATACTTGATTTGTCATTTCTTCTATGCTTTGACTTGATATCGGTTTTTTATGATTTGGACAGTATGGTACACCAATTCTAGCAAATAGTAGTCTTAGATAATCATATATTTCTGTTATTGTACCTACTGTACTTCTTGGATTTTTATTTGTTGTTTTTTGGTCTATTGATATTGCAGGTGATAATCCTTCTATTGAGTCTACATTTGGTTTTTCAGAACCACCTAGGAATTGTCTTGCATATGCACTTAGTGATTCTACGTATCTTCTTTGTCCTTCTGCATATATTGTATCGAATGCGAGTGAACTTTTCCCTGATCCTGATACTCCTGTCATTACTATTAGTTTATTTTTTGGTAATTCCAAATCTATATTTTTTAAGTTATTTTCTCTTGCTCCTTTTATTATTATCTTATCCATAGTTACCTCCAAAGTGTTTTATATTATACTACATTTTTTTATTTTTTGTAATGTAATTTTTACCATTTTATTTTATCATACATTTGTTTGTTTTACAAGTGTTAAAAAAGATAGTTTTCACTATCTTGATTTTATTAAATTCACATAATAATTTACTTTTTCTGGCCATGTTGTTGATGCTGCGTATTTTCTTGCCATTAGTTCTGGTGTATTAAGACCTATACCAAAGTAATTATTTGATAAGTTATCAATAAATCCTTTTATACCATCTTCTAATGTAGCAAAACCTCTATATCCATAGTTACCACATGTTGGTGAACCTTTTTGTCCTCCAACGTTATTACATTCTCTCATTAGTGTACTACATGTTCCATTACATCCTGTTTCGTGTAATGATATAGCAACTGCTATATAAGGATCTACTCCATGTTCTAGTGAATATGAAGCATATAGATATCCATAGCCTGATAATTCATTTTTTAAACTTCTGTTTAGTTTTTCAGCTAGTTGATCCATTGTCATTCCATCATATACTATTAATGTTTTTAGATACTCTTGATATTCTTGATATGCTTTTTCGTTTTGTTCAATTTTTAAAGCATTAATTTTATTTATTAGAAAGCTATCAAATGTTGTTACTGTAATTCTATTAATGTCTGATTGAGCTAATTCATAGTTTCTTGCTGATTCATATTTATCGTTAGTTACTTTTAGTTCTATTTTTTTGTATATGTTTAAGTCAATTACTAATACTGCTAACATTAGTACTAATAGTGAAGACATTTCTATTATTTTTTTCAATTTTATTCACCCTTTACATCCTACTTTTTATTCCCATAGGTATTTAAATTTTATCATTTTTTATATATAAAGTCAAATTTGACATATTAAAAAGAAACACTTTTTTTGTGCTTCTTATTTGCATATAAATCCTTCATTTATAAGCTTATTTGTATATTCATCTGCATCTTTTGTTCCAATATATGAAGTTATCGTTTCTTCACTCATTGTACTAAAATCATATGTTGTTGTTAAATTATATTTATTACCTTTATGTGAGTAATCATATTTAATGTTGTTATTATTTAAATCTTCAAATCTGAATGATAATAAGTAGTCATAGTTTTCATTGATATCTTCATTGTATATTTCATATTTTTCTATTGTTTCTACTTCTTTTATTTCATTTTTATTTTTATGTATTTTGTATGTTATTTTTTGTGACATTACATCATTTTTAATAGTTTTTGTACATTTTAATTTATTTCCACATCCTGTTAATGTTATTCCTATAAGGATAGCTAATATTATTTTTTTCATTTTTTTCCTCCTATTTTTTATTATATAAATCAAATGAATATCGTATTTTACTATATCTTCATTTGTATTTTATCTATTATTATAATATCAAAAAAAGCACTTTTTTTCAAGTGCTTATTTAAGTGCTTCTTTTCTTGAAAGATTTAGTCTTCCTTTTTTGTCATATCCTAGTGATTTTACAATTATTTCGTCTCCAACTTTTACTACATCACTTGGTTTTTCTACTCTTTTTTCATCTAGGTGTGATACATGTACTAATCCTTCACATCCTGGCCATAATTCTACGAAGCATCCGAAGTCTTCGACTTTTACAACTTTTCCATTATATATTTTTCCGTCTTCTACTTCTCTTACGACTTCTTTTATCATTTCTGCTGTTTTGTTAATTATTTCTTGGTCTGAATGGTAAATTATTACTCTTCCATCATCTTCTAGGTCAACTTTTACTGCATTCACATCTGTTACTGCTTTTACATTGCTTGCTTCAAGAATAATTTTCGTAATCATTTCTCCACCTTTTCCAATAACATCTTTTATCTTATTTGGATTTATTGTGAATGTCATTGTTTTTGGTGCATATTTTGACACTTCTTTTCTTGGTTCTGGTATTTGTGCTTCTATTACATCTAGTATTTGCATTCTTGCTTTTTTTGCTTGATTTAATGCTTTTTCTAAAATTTCTTTTGTTATTCCTTTTATTTTTATATCCATTTGAAGTGCACATATACCATTTCTTGTTCCAGCAACTTTAAAGTCCATGTCACCTAAGTGATCTTCCATACCTTGAATGTCTGTTAATATTGTGTAATCGTCTTCATTTGTTATTAGTCCCATTGCGATTCCTGCAACTGGTGCTTTTATCGGAACACCTGCTGCCATTAATGCCATGCATCCTGCACATATACTTGCTTGTGATGATGAACCATTGGATTCTAGTATTTCTGATACTACTCTAATTGTATATGGAAATTCTTCTTCTGAAGGTATTACTTGTGCTAGTGCTCTTTCTCCTAGTGCTCCATGTCCTATTTCTCTTCTTCCAGGTGCACCGTATCTTCCTGTTTCTCCTACTGAGAATTGTGGGAAGTTATAGTGTAACATAAATCTTTTTTCTGCTTCAAGAGACAATCCATCTAGTATTTGATGTTCTCCTAATGCTCCTAGTGTTACTACTCCTAGTGCTTGTGTTTGTCCTCTTGTAAATAGTGCTGATCCGTGTGTTCTTGGTAGTAAGTCAATGTCTGTTGATAATGGTCTTATTTCGTCCATTGCTCTTCCGTCTGCTCTAGTATGCTCTTTAACCACTATTTGTCTAAATATTTCATATTCTATTTCTTCTAGTACTAATTTTACTTTTGTTATTAATTCTTTTAATTCATCATCTTTTAGATTTTGATTCTCACTCTCATATTTTGCTACTACATCTTCTTTTACTTTATCTATTGCTTCATATTTTTCTATCTTATCAAGAATTCTCATCGCTTTATTTAGTTTTTCTTCTGATAGTTCTCTTACTTCTTTTTTAAGTTCTTCTGTTATTTCAAGAACTTCGTATTCCATTTTTTCTTGTCCACATTCTTTTATAATTTTTTCTTGGAATTCGCATAGTTCTTTTACTGCTTCATGTCCGAACATTAATGCTTCTAACATATCATTTTCTGATACTTCTTTTGATCCACTTTCAACCATGTTGATTGCTTCTTTAGTACCAGCTACTGTAAGTTCGATATCAGTTTGTTCTAATTCTTCTGCTGTTGGATTTATTATAAATTCTCCATTTATTCTACCTACTTTTACTCCAGCAATTGGACCATCAAATGGGATTTTTGAAATTGATGTAGCTAGGCTTGATCCAAACATTGCGGCTAATTCTGGTGAGTTATCTTGATCAACTGATAGTACTGTATTTACTATTTGAACTTCGTTTCTGAAGTTATGTGGGAACATTGGTCTCATTGGTCTATCTATCATACGTGCTGCAAGTGTTGCATTGTCTGTTGGTCTTCCTTCTCTTTTTATGAATCCTCCTGGTATTTTACCTACTGAGTATAGTTTTTCTTGATATAGTACCATTAATGGAAAAAAGTCTGATAATATATTTGCATTTTTACTTACTACTGCAGTTGACAAAATTACTGTGTCTCCATATCTTACTAGTACTGCTCCATGTGCTTGTTTTGCGAGTTCTCCTATTTCTACTGTTAGTTTTCTTCCCCTGAAATCTAATTCGTATACCTTCTTCATAATTACCTCTTTTCTAAAAATAAAGACACTAAAAAATTAGTGCCTGTTTTTGTTTAATTATTTTCTTAATTCTAATGCTTTTACGATTTCACGATATCTGTTTACATCGTTTTTAGCTAAGTAGTTTAATAAACTTCTTCTTTTACCAACTTTTTTTAGTAAACCTCTACGTGAGTGGAAGTCATGTTTATGTTCTTTTAAATGTTCTGTTAATTCTTTGATTTCTTCTGTTAAGATTGCGATTTGAACTTCACATGATCCAGTGTCTTTAGCATCTTTACCGAATTTTTTAACGATTTTTTCTTTTGCTTCTTTTGTTAAAGCCATTTTAATCTCTCCTTTTCTTTTTATTCGCTTAATTCCTAGAATGACGTTGGAGTTTCGTTCATCCAAGAAATAAGTACATATACAATATACAGTATATTCGTTATATTGTCAAGAAATTATTTATATTTACTTATCATTTTCTTTACTCTTTCTAATAGTTTATTAAATGTATCTTCATCATTCATGAGAGTTATTGAGAAAGTTTTATATCCTATTCTATTTATGCTTGTACCACAATGATATATTTCTTTGTTGTCTATTATGAAATATCTATCATGATATGTATTATCATATATTACTTTTAAATTACTATATTGTTTATTATATTTTTCTATATCTTGTTTTGTTAATAGATTATCTGATTTCGTTATAATAGTTACCTTTATACCTAATCTTTTAATAATATCTAACACTACATTATCTGCGTATGCATCTATTATTATTAATTCTTTTTTAGCTGTTTTAAATATGTTTTGTATTTTGGAATATGCATCATATATTTGACCATTAAAATATATTTCTGTATTCTTTCTTTTTTCAGATAGTTTATTGAATGATTGTTCCAATAGTTTAATCTTATCATGGTCTTCTAATACTAAATCATTAATGTATTTTTGTTCTAAAAGATTGTTTGAAATATATTTTTTCATTAATACAAATGCTCTCATTATATTAACACTTACTTCTGCAGCAACCTTTGTTCTAAGAACTGTGGCAAGCATTGCGACACCTTGTTCGGTAAATGCATAAGGAAGAGTCCTCGACATTTTATTCACATTTGCGGTCCCAATTTGGGACCACAATTTTTTATACTCCTCACTAGTTAATTGAAAATAAAAATCTTCTGGAAATCTATCTAAATGTCTGCTAACTGCTTGATTTATTGTTTTAGTTCCGTTTACGCATTCATAAAGTCTTGCTAAGTCAGAATCAAGCATTACTTGTTTTCCTCTAATTTCGTAAATTAAATTTTCTAATTTTTCTTTTTCTATAACTTCATTCATGTTATTCCCCCTTCTATTTTTTTAGTTGTTATTATAACAAATGTTCGTGTATATGTCAATTAGAAAAAGGCAAAAAAAAGTGTATAAAAAGAAAAAATAGTAGAAAAACTACTATTATAAATCTGCAACTGGAACTATTATAACAGGACGAGTTGCTAAAGCATTAGGATATGAACCACAAGACACGCATCCACCAATAACATTTCCATTACTATAAACACTCCAAACATAGCCACTATCTTTAGCAGAACCCAACCAATAAGATTGACCATTCTTTCTAGCATTTGCATCAGCAAATATTGTTTCATCTGTTGCCTCTTCATATGATAACAATCTTCCAGTTGCTGTAGAAGGTAGACCATATTCTTCACCATACAATATAGTTAAATAGTTTTGAACAATACTATACAGAGCACTACCTGTACCATACACGTACGGATAAGGATTTCCGGCATAACTTGCAGAATTACCATATACATCTTTTGCATAATTATCTTTTAAAACTCCATTAGTAGAATCATGCCAAAAAGCTCCCGAAGAAAAACCCCATTCAGGATATAAATCAGTTGTTTGCTTATTAGTTTCATAACTCAAAGCACGATTAGAAAATAACATTGCCATTTCTTTTCCGTTCTCATTATACTTATTAAATACTTTAAAGCATTCTTGCTCACCTTTAGGTCCAAAACATAATTCATCGCCTACATTAACTGAAATAGATGAACCATTCGATGCACAGATACCACTCAATTCAGTATTTTTTTCAGCAACAACGTTATTTGTAGCTTTATCAAAATTTACAACATAATCTCCAAATTGTAAAGAATATGCAGTTACCTGTCCCTTTTCTAATTGAACACATCCATCAATCGGTTCTTCTCCACTAACCTTAAAATCAATTGGAAAATCAGAAATATTATATGTTGCAGTTGGACCTTCAAAATTTGAATTCCTAACTGTTTCTAATAAATAATATTTTTGAATCGCATCCTTATAACCATACGCTGAATCAATCACTGCTCCTTTTTTAGAGTTTTCAATTATATTTAATATAATTGGTACAGTAATTACTGCTATGATTGCCAAGATAACAATAATGGCGAGTAATTCAATCAATGTAAAAGCATTTTTCTTTTCTTTCACAAATATTACCTCATTTCTAATAATAGAACTATTAATATAACACACTTCGGTAATGCTATTTTATATAGTTTTATTGTAATTTGATTATAATCGAAAAAGTACTTTTTTTCAAGTACTATTTTTATTAATTTTTTGTAAATTATTGATTTTTATTTTTCTTTATGTTAGAATGTATGTAGTGAAGGAATTCTTCATATAATAAAAGGGAATACTTAACAATGGCTAGTTGAGTACTCACCTTATCGGTTTTTGTACTTAATCTATTGCAGATTGAGTACTATTTTTTTATTGTTAAAATCATTACTGATATAACTAATAAAATGATAATTAGTATTAGAAAAGTGATTAATAAATCTTTTTTCTTCATAATATCAAGCCTCCCTCCGTTAGAAGTTTGGCAAGTACTCAACAGTTAAGTTTCCCTATGCTTAATTATAATTTATTGTTAATTTATAGTCAATATAATTGATTAATTTTTTGTAAATTTATTCATACATTATATCTATATCTACATATGCATTTATTCCATCTATTCTTCCATCACTACATTGTTGCCACATTATGTATTCTCCTTCATATGTGTTTTTATCTGCATATTGTGCAACCCATATTGGATAGTTTTTATTCCATATATTTTCTAGATAATATTTACTACTATATAGTATTGGTTTGTAGTTATTTTTTTTAGCTTCTTCTAGAAATATATTTGCCATTTCGTTTAGTGTATGTAGGCTTATATTAAATGTATTGAAGTTTGTAAAGTTTTCCCAGTCATAGGCTATTCCTAATTCTATGTCATAGTCTTTTATTAGATTTAATGTATATTCTATTTCTTTTTTTGCCATTTCAATACTATTTCCATCACTATTAAAATATACACCTACTTTTAAATTATATTTTAATGCATTTTCTATATTTTCTTTGAAGTTTGGATCTGTATATAATGTTCCATCTATATAGGATCCTCCTGCTTTTATTATTACAAATTCGCATCCTGCTTTTTTTACTTTTTCAAAGTCTATGTTTCCTTGCCATTTTGATACATCTATTCCAATACTCGTATTTGGTCCTTTATGTAATTTTATAATATCTTGGAAGTCTACAAATGATTCTTCTATTGATTTTGGATTTTCTTCTGGTTCAGGTTTTTTATATACATTTAATATGAAATCCTTTTCTGTTTTATTATTTGATGAGTCTGTTGCGATATATTTTAGTTTATATTCACCTGGTGTATTTAAATCATAGTTTCCTTTTATAGAACAATCTGGTCTAGCATCATAGTTATCAGCGCATAGGAAATTATTTACTAAGTCTATTTCTTCATTTTGTTCTAACCAAATATTGTTCACTAAAACTACTGGTTTTTCTGTATCTACTATATTTATTTTTATGTTTTCTTTATATTTAAATATTTTGTTTTTGTATTTTATTTCTATTTGTTGTTCTCCTATTTCTTCTGTGTTTATTTTTTTATTATTTAATATATTTATATTTTCATTTATTATATCTTTTAATTCTATATTTTCAAATACTTCTATATTATCTTTTTTTAATGTTATTGTTAATTTATTTTTATTATAAACGTATTGTATAAGTATTATTCCGATTATTATTCCAACTATTAATATAATTATGGGTATTATTTTTTTCATTCTATCACCTTATTTATTATATCATAAAAGAGTAGATTTTTTTCTACTCTTAGCACATTACTTTATTATCTAATCTTAATTTATCTGCTATTGTTACTATGAATTCTGAGTTTGTTGGTTTTGCTTTATCTATATCAACACTATGTCCAAATATTTCTTCCATTAAATCCCAGTCTCCTCTATTCCAGCTTACTTCTATCGCGTGACGTATTGCGCGTTCTACTCTTGATACTGTTGTGTCAAATTTGTCTGCAAGTTCTGGATATAGTTCTTTTGTTATTCCTCCTATTGTTTCAGGATGTTCATATATTATTCCTATTCCTTCTCTTATATATTGATATCCTTTTATGTGTGATGGAATTCCTAACTCATGCAATATTTTTGTTATTGATACTTGTAAATTTCCATGTTTTATATTTATTTGTTTTCCTTCTTTGTTTTTTTGATTTACTACATCTATTATTCTATTTTCTAGATCTTCTAGTTCAAATGGTTTTAGTATAAAATAGTTTACATTGTGTTCAGAGACTTCTCTTATTACATCTTGTGAATTATAGCTTGTTTCAACTATTACATTGCATTCTATTTTTCTTTTTTTTATTTCTTGTAATACATATAGGCCATCTTTTTTAGGCATTATTAAATCAAGTAATACTACATCATAGTTTCCTTGATTTTTTTCTAATACTTCAATTCCCTCTTGTCCATCATGTGCTGTTAGTGATATTTCTATGTTTTTGTTTTGATTGAAATATTCTTTTACCATTTCTACTAAACTGATGTTATCATCTATCATTAAAACTTTAATTTTTTCCATTTTTTATTCTCCTATCTAAATTACATATGTATTATACAACAAAAAGCTTCAAAATATAAAGAATGAAAATCTTCTAATTTTGTCGATTATGGTCGAATTTTCGCAAAAAAAGTCATTGTAAATATACAACAACTTCTTAATCTTTTAATCCTTTTTTTATTACATCTTTTGTTTTTTCTATGAGTGTCTTTGTTGGTTTCTTTTCTCTTATTGCTTTTTTATATACATCGAGTACTCTTTCTGCATAGTATTTTGATGAGTATTGATCTGCTTCTATTTTTGCTTGATTAGACATTTTCTTTATTAAATATTTATCTTCTATTAATTCATCTATGTATTTTTTGTATTCTTTTTCATTTTTGAATAAATAACCATTTAATCCATGTACTACTGTATTTCTGAATGATTCATCATCTATACATACTACTGGAATGCTTGCTGACATCGCTTCTATTACTGTTAATCCTTGTGTTTCTGTTGTTGATGCTGTTACGAATACATTTCCTAGATTATAGTAATATGGTATATCTTCGTGTGGAACTTTTCCTGTTAGTATTATGTTATTTTGTAGTTTTAGTTTTTTTACTTTTTCTTGATATTTTTCATAGTCAGGTCCACTTCCTACTATTATTAGTTTTATGTTTTTATTCTTATTAGCAAAGTATTCTTGATTATCTATTAGGAAGTCAACGTTTTTTTCTTCTCCTAGTCTTCCAATATATAGTATTATAAAGTCTTTTTCATTTATATTTAATTCTTGTCTTATTTTGTTTAATTTTTCTTTGTTTATGTTTTCTTTATAGAATTTATTTACTTCTATTCCTGTAGGTATTATGTGTACGTTTTTATCTACTTTGTATTTTTCTTTGAATAGGTCATATGCTTTTCTTGTTGGAACTATTAATTCTTTTGCTGTTTTATCACAATAGAATTTTGTTAGATGTTCTACTATTTTTTTACTTGTTCCATTAAAGTATCCTTTTGTAATGTAGTGTACATAGTCTTCATACATTGTATGGTATGTGTGTACTAGTGGAATATTTAGCTGTTTTGCTATAATTCTTGCGAATGTTCCTATTCCAAATTCTGTGTGTGTGTGTATTACATCTAAGTTCCATTTTTTTATTGTTTTTATTGCTCTTATAGGATATATTCCTGTTAGTCTATAGTCGTATATTCCTGTTGGTATTCCTGGTATTCTTATTATGTTTTTTTCATATTTATATGTCATGTTTTCAGGATTTACTGTTACTATGAATACTTGATGTCCTTTTTTTCTAAGTGCTCTTTCTAACATTGATATACTTGTTGATACTCCATTTATATATGGAGGGTATGTATCTGTAAATATTCCTATTCTCATGTTATCTCTTCTTTCTTATGTTTAGTAGAATCGCTCCTATTATTACTCCTAAATAGTATGTTAAGAATCTCCATAATAGCATTACAAGTGTTAATGTTGCATCACTTATGAATACTCCATAGAATTGTGTAAATGCATATTCTAATCCTCCAGATCCTCCTGGAATTGGTACAAATGATGATATTAGCATTACGTGTGCTGATGCGATTATTGCTTCAAATACATTCATTGTACTATAGTTACCTAGTCCAAATATTATTACTACTGGAGTTGCATATAGTAATGAAAGTGCTATAAAGTTATATATTATTGTTTTTATAAAGTCTTTTTTGTTTTTTAATAAAATTATCGCACCCGCATGGAATGTTTCTACTGTATTATTTAGGTTATCTATTATTTTTTCTTTGTCTTTTATTATTTTTAGTTTTGATAATATTTTTACTGTTATTTTAACTATAAACTTATTTAGTTTTTTCATAAATGCTAGGCTAAATAATCCTATTATTACAGCTACATTTATTATAAATCCTAACATTATTAGTTTTTTTATTATTCCAAGTTGATCAAATAGATTTAAATATTTATTTGCTATTACTGCTATTAGTCCTAATAGTACAAGTGCAATTTGGTAAACTATAAAGTTTTGAATCGCTATATTTGTTCCATCTACTAGTTTTATATTCTCTTTGTTAAAAGCATATATTTGGTATGGTTGCCCACCGGATGAGGATGGTGTTATTCCGTCAAAGAATTGTGTTATAAATACTATTTTAAATATTTTTTTAAATGTTATATCATTTTTAAATTTTTTTACAAATGTTAATAAAGATAAACTTCTAAAGAAATAATATCCTATTACAAATATAAGTGCTATTAGTATCCAAAATGGGTTTAATTTTGTTAATCCGTTTATTACTTCAAAGAAGTTATCTTTTAATGATATATATAATACTATAATTGTTACAATTATTAGTAGTATTATGTTTAGTTTATTTGTTAGTTTTTTCATTTATTATTTCTATTCCTGGTAGAGTTTTTCCTTCTAATAATTCTAGTGTCGCTCCTCCTCCTGTTGATATGTGCGTGAATGAATCTTTATATCCAAGATTTATTACTGCACTTGCTGTATCTCCTCCACCTATTATTGTTATTTCTTTGCTATCTAGTATTTCACATAATTCTTTTGTTCCTTTTGAGAATTCTTCTGTTTCAAATTTTCCTACTGGTCCATTCCAAATAATTGTATTGCTTTCTTCTAAGAATGATTTGAATAGTTTTACTGTTTGATGTCCTATATCTAAACCTATTTCATTTTCTCTCATGTCATTTATAAATTTTTCTTTTATGTTTGTTGGTTCTTCAATACTATCTGAAGTTACTACATCTATTGGTAGTACTATTTTTTCTTTATTTTCTTTTAAAATCTTTTTACAGAAATCTAATGATTCTTCATCTAATAGTGATTTTCCTATACTTATATCTTGCGACTTTAGGAATGTAAATGCCATTCCTCCTCCAATTAGTATATAGTCTGCAATATTTACTAGATTTTCTATTACACCGATTTTATCTGATACTTTTGATCCACCTAATATTACTGTAAATGGCCTTTTTGGATTTTTTATTGCAGGTTCTATTATATTTAATTCTTTTTCTATTAAGAATCCTATTCCATTTGGTAGGTGTTTTGCAATACCTACGTTTGATGCGTGAGCTCTATGTGATGTTCCAAATGCATCATTTATAAATATGTCTCCTAAGGACGCCCAATATTTACCTAATTCTTCATCATTTCCACTTTCTTTTTTGCCATCTAGGTCTTCAAATCTTGTGTTTTCTACTAGGATAATGTCACCATTTTTCATATTATTTATTTCTGTTTCTAGTAGTTCTCCTCTTGTTTCAGTTACAAAAATTATTTCTTTATCTAGTAATTCACTTAGTCTTAAAGCAACTGGTTCTAGTGTATTTTTAATTTTGTCCTCACTCGTTTTTACTCTTCCTAAGTGTGATAATAGAATTATTTTTGCATTATGTTCTATTGCGTAGTTTATTGTTTCTAGTGATTGTTTTATTCTATTATCATCTTGTATTATTCCATCTTTTATTGGTACATTAAAGTCTACTCTTATAATTACTTTTTTTCCTTCTAAATCATAATCTCTTATTGTTTTTTTCATAACTGTATCACCAACTAATATTTTACTATTTTTACCAATAAAAAACAAGTATTTGTGAACTGAACTTGTTTTAGTTCATTATGATTATATAAAAAAGAAAGATTTCTCTTTCTATTTATATTTCTATTTTTCTTTCTTTTAGATAAGCACTATAGCTATTTATGAATCTTAAATAGTCATTTACATCTATAGTTCCTATTTTAAATAATATATTATGTGGTGGAATTGAATATACTTCATCACATTTTACTATGCTGTCTGTCTTTAAGCCATTCTTTTTATTTTTATCTAATGGTTCGTTGTATTTATATTTTGATTTTTCTTTAGATTTTTCTAATCGTGATGATACAATCATTCCAAAAAATTCTATTGGTATTAATTCATTCTTTTCTTCATTAATAATTACAAATAAATGATTGTTGATATTCTTTTCAGTGTGTATTCCTTTTGAAACGAAGACAATATCACCTATTTCGTATTTTTTGTTATTAATTCTTATAGTTAGTCATCTCCTTTATTTTTTGAAATAATTTATGTCTCCTTTGTGAGATTCTAACATAACTAAATTTTTATCAAACGCTTCTGTATGAGGTCTAATTAATCCTTTTGTTTTTGCTTCTTTAATCATTTTTTTTACTTCTGATATTGTTTTATTAAATATAAAATTTGTTTTATTTTTTTTCATAGGTATACCTCCTTGCTGTTTTTATTTTATCATAACAGTCTCACATTAACAATATTAAATTAATTTTTTGTTAAATACATAGAATATCTCACATAAAATTAAATTTTCATTTTTTATTCATTCTAGCACCTCCTATAAGTATCATACGATGTAGAAATAAAAATTCCTTATTATCACAAAAAAAGAAAGATTTCTCTTTCTATTGTTGTTGCCATTTTAATATTGGATATCCGTTATTTATTCCTTTTACATCTTCTACATATGCATTATCACCATTAATAACTGATATTACGCTTGGCATTTTATCTATTGTAAGAGGACTTGCACCTTCGTTTGAAGATGTTGATTGTATACCATATGTTGCAGCTGTATTTAAATAATAATTGTTTGTAAGAGTATATGATGTTTCAGAACCATAGATATAAAGCGCTATACCCCCAGCAGCTATACCACTATTATAATTATTATTCAAATTTGGTGAATATATTCTATAAATTTGCCCAAGTATTCCACCTGATGAATTTTGTGAAGAATTAATATTACCTAAATTATAATTCTTTTCTATTTTGCCGTAGTTCCCACCAGCAATTCCTCCACTATCTAATGTACCATTTACTATACCTGCATTATAACAATTTTTTATGATACTATAATAAGGATAATTCTTTTCTATTGAACCATTGTAACCTACTATTCCTGCAATAAATTGCCCATCACCAATTATTGTTCCCGTGTTATAGCAATTTTTTATTATAGAATTTTTATCATTTCTTCCCAAAACACCTCCAGTAATTTTTTTTCCACTAACAGTTCCTTTGTTGTACACATTAGATATTTCGCCATTTTGTATAAAGCCTGTAATACTTCCGGTATATTCATTAGTTGATTTAATATATGAATTCTCTATGCCAAGATTTTTAACTGTTCCACTTGAAATATATGAAAATAATCCTGTATTTTCTGTTGTTGAATCTATATACATTCCTGTTATAATGTGTCCTGCTCCTTCAAATGTTCCTGAAAAAGGATTTGATTGACTACCTATTGGTGTCCATGGGTTATTACCTGTTTGTGGATTTCCATTTTCATCGAATATTCCACCTAGGTCTATGTTTTGAGTTAGGATATATGTTTTTCCTGATTTATTGTCTCCATTGTTTACTTGTGTTGCGAGTTGTTCTAAATCACTTCTACTTGATATACAGAATGTTGTAATATTGTCACATATTTCTAAACTATTATCGTTTGGATCTACTCCAAATCCAATTTGTTTATTTTTAAAATAATATTTTAGTTCTAAATCACTTGTTGCTTGTACTGTTATAGTGTCATATACTGATATATCATCATTTTTTCCTTTTAGTAATTCTGCATCATATAAATCTTGTATTTTTATAAGCACTTTTCCATATGGTTTATATAGTTCTGGGAACTTGCTTCTATTTTGTTCAACATATGCTTCTGCACTTACTTTCAGGTTGTTTGTAAAGTTTGTATTTTTATCTTCTTTCATTTTTTTTAATGATTTATTCATTACTGGGAATGTTACTAGTAGTACTACTGCTAGTACCGCTATTATTCCTAGCATTTCTATTAATGTAAATCCTTTTTTCATATTCCACCTCTATTATATTAAGTATATAATTAATTTTCATTTTTTTCAAGTGATTGTTAACATATTTTTTATAGACGCATATAATTAATTAGAACAATGAAGGAGTGTTGTTTATGAAAAAAGATAGAAATTGTGGTATGGGAATGCCATATCCTAATTATATGCCTAATATGATGGGTATGCCTATGAATATGTATGATCCTAATATGAATTATTATAATTCTTCTTATCAATCTGGAAGTTTGGAACAACAGTTGTCTAGTTTAAGTAACCAAGTTAGTTCTTTGGAAAGAAGAGTTAATAATCTTGAAAATTTAGTTGGTAATAATAATACTACTTACAATACAACTAATTATCAAATGTTATAAATCCTTTTTGGGATTTTTTTTGTATATTTTTTTTGTTTTTTTACATTATATATTTAGGAGATGATTTTTTTGAATATCGATATTAGAAAAAGTATTAAGGATAATTTTAAGGGTGCTTTAGCGGATGAGATAAGAGCTTCTATTACTTCTTCTATTAGTGAGGGTGATGAAGTTACTTTACCTGGTATTGGTGTTTTTTTTGAGGTTTTATGGAATTCTTGTAGTGATGATGAAAGAGATTTTATTCTTAAAAAGTTAGAGGAGTCATTAAAGTAAAAAAGCAAACTTTTTGGTGTTTGCTTTTATTTTATTTTTTTTAGTATAAAGTATCTGCATTCGTATGCACAATGATTTTTAATGTATTCATCTATTTTTTCATAATCATTTACTTTACTATATTTTTCATTTGTTTTTTCATTAAATCCTTTTAGTCTTAGTTTACCATATGCCCAGTCTCCTAGTATATAGTCATAGTCAATGAAAAAGTCTGTCAATTTTTCTTTAATTTCACTGTCTTCAAATCCATTTTTGTAGTCTTTTATTATTTCATAGTTTATATCATTGTATTTATATTTTTTCATATTCTACTCCTTGTAATCTTTTTTTAATGCTTGTTCTAATGTTTTATATTTATATATGCTTGAACCTGAATTCCATGTTATATATCCATTTTTTAATCCTGCATCATAAAGTGCTTTTATTTGTTGTTCTATTTTATCATTATCATATGTTATATATGGTTCTCTTATTGTATCGTAAGTTTGTATCCATGTTCTAATTTTTGCTGGTGTCGTTGTTTCTTTTTGTCTCTCATTTACATAATTATTCCCCCATATGTATATTAATTCATATGGATTTATCCAGACTATATCTTGTATACCATATTGGTGTTCATTAAAATGATCTGGATATGGCATTGGACTTATTACGTCTGCAATATTTGATATTGCTGGTAAGTATTGTCCATACGCGGTTACATATGAATGTGCGCATTCTGCAAATACGTCAATTGATACGTATGTATTTAATTTGTGTAGTTCGTCTGTTGCGTACATTACAAATCTTTGTATTGCTTGTGCTTTTGTTTCGTTGTATTTATTTTTGTAGTCTAGATATTGTTCATTATCGCTTGTCCTATCTGGAAATCTAACATAGTCAAATTGTATTTCATTGAAACCCATTAAGCTTACTGCTTCTTTTGCTAGTTCTACATTGAAATACCAAACATTTCTACTATATGCGCTTGGCCAATATGAATCATTATGATTAAATGGTTCATTTGTTCTTGTATCAAATATTACATCTTCTTTATTATCTATGGCATAGTAATCGTCTTTAAATGTTGTTATTCTTCCTATTGCGTATAAGTTGTTGTCTTTTATTTTTTTTATATATTCTTTATATTCGTCTATTTCGTATACTGCATTTTCATAGTTTGTTGGTGATAATTTTTTCATTATTTCTGATTTATATCCTGGTACTGTATTTTCTTTTATATCAACTACAAATGCATTTATATTTGTTTCTTTTGCGTATTCTATATATTCATCAATGTTTTTTAGTGCTCCAATATTTATATATAATGCATTTACTTCTTCTGGCATTTTGTTTTCTTTAAATATTGGTTTTTCATATGGATAGTAATCGAGTGTAGCTGCATCTCCTCCACCTAATATATCATTTCTTTCAAGGTGTGTTTGATAATATCCATTGTCATAGTTTTTTATAGCTTCTTCTTCATCTTGATTTAAATATTTTTCATAAACATATCCTTCTTTGTCATTATATTTTACTTTGTACATGTTTACTTTTCCGGTTTCTAATCTATCATATCCAATTATTTCTAATTTTTCTCCTTTTTTCAGTTGTGAAAGTATTTTTCCATCTATCTCATTTTCGTAAAGTATACATGGCGTTCTTACAAATATTGTTTTTTCTTTTACTATTTCATCACTTACATTTTCATTTTTTACTAAATATTCATTTTCTTCAAATTTTATTTTTATATAATCTTCTTTTTGTTCTTCTTCTATAATTTTTGTTCCCCTTGGTATTTCTTTTACAATATTATAATTTTCATCATATAATTCTACTAATGGGTTTGTTGATGCTAGATAGTTTTCTATTATGTCTTTTTTATGTGTACATGCTGCAAGTATTAAGATTAGTGGTATTAATTTTATTTTTTTATTTTTCATATACTACACCTTCTAGTTTTATTATACCTTATTTTTTTATTTTATTCTATTGGTATTGAGAAAGTTTCTGATTTATTTATTCCATTTGAATAATAGTCTGGTACTGTTCCATTTACAATTTTTATCGCGATAGGTATTGTTTGTTTTACCTTTATTTCACTTGTTGAAATTGGTAATAATACTTCTTCTCTTACTAATATTTCTAATGATATTTCTATTAGTGCGTTATTTATTCCATAATTTTTTATACTTGTATTAATTTTACTTTCCATATCGCCTAATATTTTGAGTTTTACTGGTATTCTAGGTCCTGTATTTGCTAATAAGAAATTATTATATATTTCTCCAAGCGGTATTTTTAAGACTATTCCATTTTTATTTTCATTATTATTTTCATCTATTATTCCCATTTCTAATTTTTTTAATTTTTCTTGTAATTCTGTTGTTACGGTTTTTATTATGTTATTTAGTGTTACTGTATTCATATCAACTGTTAATATTTCGTTTTTTTCATTTTTTGTTAGTATAAAAATTTCATTAGTATTTAGTTTTTCTATATTTTCTGTTTTGAATGATTCTGTTATTATTAATCCTGATAGTTTTCTTATTTCTAATTCTGCATAGTGTGTTAGTTTTGGACTTATATTTTTATTTATATATTTTATTATTAGATATAAAGCTATTAATATAAACATCATTAATATTAAAATTTTATTTATTTTTTTATGTTTTCGTTTTAAAACTATTCTTTTTTTCATTGTTTCACCTATTAATAATATGAATATTTTTTTAATATTATTTAATACTATTAATGGTGATTTTATGAAAATTATTGATATTATGAATAAGGATTTAATTGTCTCAAATGTATCTGATGATATTAGTTCTATTTCTAATAAAATGTTAGAAAATGATATTGGTTTTATTCCTATTGTTGATGGAAATCATATTGTTGGTGTTATTACTGATAGGGATATTGCTTGCAGAATTTTTAGTAATGATGATGTTGACTCAAATATTGTAAATTATATGAGTCGTGATGTTATTAGTGTTTCAATTGATGATGATGTTTTAGATGTTTTAAAATTGATGGCCAAGTATCGTGTTAAACGTGTACTTGTAACTGATAATAAACATGTTGTTGGTACATTGTCAATTAGTGATTTGCTTAATATTGATGAGTATAAAGATGAATTATATGACACTATTAGAAGTATTTGGAAAATTGGTCCAAGTGTTCATAAGTATGAAAGTGAAATTGATGAATTTTATTTGTAAAAAAAACTTAACAAAAAAGTTAAGTTTTTATATTTTAAAAATTTCTATTATATAGAAATTTAGTTAAATATTTTTATAATTAAAAGTATGTATAGATTTGGTACGTATAAATGTCTTAGTGATATTTTTTCTAAAAATTCATATGTTCCAACTACTTTGTCTGTTATACTTACAATCCAACTTTCTAAATATTTTGGTAATGTTATATTTGCAGGAAACATATGGCATTCTATTATGTTTTGTTCTTTATCGTTTAGATCAAAGAATTTATTTGAGGTTTCTAATGCTTTTTTTGGATGTGTAAAGAAGGAAATTATCCTATCTTTTTTTGTTCTTTCGTTTTCACTTATGAAGAAATCATGTAATAATCCAGCTCGTGCAGCTGCTATATAATCTATGTGTAGTTTTTTGCATATCTCGTATGAATAATATGATACTCGTTTTGAATGTGTTAATCTATTTGTTCCATGATGTTCTATTGTTTCTAGTTTATTAAATTCATCATTTTCTAATATATCTTCTACTATACAGTAGTAATTTTCATCTAACATTTTACCATCCTTGCTACTATATAAGTATATCATGTTTTAAAAAAAAAGAATAGATTATTTTATTATAAATCTAATCTATTTTTTATTTTCTATGTTTTGTATTGTATTTTCATTATTATCGTATTTTACTGATATTCCAATACTTAATCCTATGATTAATATCCATGCTATTAAAAATGGAATTATTGTTTTTTTAAAGTCAAATCTTGCAAGTGCGCCTATTCTATCTAATATTGGTACTAACATGTTCATTATTAATATGCTTATTAATATTCCTTCTGGAATTGGTGTTAAATATCTAAATATTATTGTCAGTATTCCTAAAAATATTGCGTATAATATTTGTCCTATTGGTGTTACAGGGCTTGTTTGCTGTTCTGAAGCTATAAATATTGATTTAAATATTAATCCTCCTGTAAATATTTGAAATAATGGATACCATATTCCTAAATCATTAATTCCGCCAATTACATATGTTATTGCGAATATTGTTATAATGTATATTGTTGGTATTCTCCATTTTATTACTTTAGTTATCATTAAATATGCTAGTGCTAAAATGGATAGTGCTGCACTCATTGATCCTATTATTTCTGGTATGTTTCCAATAAATATTTTTAAAATTCTTCCATATGGTTTTACAAGTGTTTCATATGTTCCTATATCGTTTAATATATTATTATTTAACAAATTATTATTTACAATTATTTCTGGTGAAATAAATTTTATAAGAATAAATATTATTAAATAGCTTATTACTGTTGAATTTATTATATTTTTTTTAAATATTAAATATAGTATTTTTGTAATTATTGTCGCAACTAGTGTTCCTATTATTACTAATAATATTGGGGTGTTTGATGGCAATATTAGTGCTAATATTAATCCATTTAATAATCCATAATTATCCTTAAATATGTTTTTTATATTTTTTTCTTTAATTATATTAATTATTGCTTCAAATAGGAAAATTGAAATAGATGATATTAATATCAAAATTATTGTATGTAGTCCTGTATTTCCTCTTTTTATAAATGAGAATATAGTTATTGGTATTAGCGCTATTAACGAATGAATCATCATTTTTGTACCGTCATTTTTGTCTTTTATAAATGGTCCCATATTATCTTTCCTCTCTTGTTTTTTGTTTAGCTTCTAATACTTTTTCTCTTAAATTTATTTTTGCTGGGCATATATATGAACATAGTCCACATTCTATGCATTTGCAAGGTTCTAATTTTTTTATTTTTTCTGGTTTGTTTAAGTTTTCACTTATTAAAATTGGCGCTAATTTTGCTGGACAATATTCAACACATTTTCCGCATCTTATACAAGTTGATTCTTGTTTTTCAGGTTTATTTTCTAATGATAAAATACAGTTATCATTTATATTTATTATTATATCATCTGTTGGGATTTCTTTTCCCATCATTGGTCCGCCTGCAACATATTTAACTTGTTTTTTATTTGTTCCACCAACTTTTTGTATAACTTCTTTTGCACTTGTTCCTATTTTTATCATTACATTCTGTGGTCTTTTTAGATTATCTCCTGTAAATGTAATGATTCTTTCTGTTAGTGGTTTTTTGTATTTTAGTGCCTCATATATTGCATATATTGTTGAAACATTATCTACTATTATTCCTTTTTCCATTGGTAAGTTGTCGTAATCAGTTTTCTTTATATATTTTACCAAATTTTTTTCCCATCCTATTGGATATATATTTGGTACTAATGCTATTTTGATTTTTAGATATGTTCCTATATAGTTTTCTATTATTTCTTTTAGTTCTGTGTTTTGTTTGTCAATCGCAATAATAGCCTCATCAATATTATTTATTTCTCTTATTGCATCTATTGTTTCTAATATTTCTTCACATTTTTCTCTAAATAGTACAAAGTCTGAAGTTACATATGATTCTGTTTCTACTGCATTTACTATTAATGTATTTAATTTTTTATCAATATTGTATTTAACATATGTAGGAAATCCACTTCCACCTAGTCCTACTATTCCGCAGTCTCTTAGTGTTTTTATAAATTCTGTTTTTGAATATTTTGTTATATCATTATTCTCATATTCTTTTTCTATTGCATCTAAATAGTCATTTTCTATTACTACACATTTTACTTTTTTCCCATTTGATACATATTTTTCTTCGTAGTCAATTACTGTTCCACTTATACTTGAATGAATTGGTACTCTAAAAATTCCTTTTCTTTTTCCTATTACTGTTCCTTTATATACGTAGTCTCCTTTTTTTACTGCTACTGTTATATTTGTATCATTTCCACTTATCAATGGAATGTAGACATATTTCATTTTATTATAGACACCAATTTTATTTTTTATTGACATTGCTTTATGTCCGGGTATTTTAATTCCTGTTATCATCTTATACCTCCTACCATAATTATACATTTTTTTTGTTAAAAAAAAAAGAGGTTCATCTCTTTTTTGGATTTATTATTTATAAATTATTTTTAATTAAAAAATATATTTTTATTTACTGTTATTACAGGTCTAATTCCTCTGTTTACTTTTGCAACTGCATTGTTATATAGTGTTCCATCGTAGTCTATTGTCCAAGCATCTGTTACTTGGCTTGCGTTTGCGGAACTTGTCCAGTATCCATATGTGTACATACTTTCTATTGGATTATATGTACATCCATAGCTTTCACATAAATGTGTGGCATCTTTTCCATTGTTATCGAATAACCATGAATATTTACTTGCTCCTTTTGTATTATGTATTTTTGTTTTCCAATTTTGTACTGTTCCTTGTTTTCCATCTAAATAAAAGTATATTTGTGTTGTATTGTTCATTGTAAATCCTAATCCACCGTATTTTTGTTCATCAAAGGCGTATGTCATTGTTGCCACTTCTTCAGCTGTTATTAGTCTTGCTTTATAGTTTTGATAATTTATTGTATATTCTATATTTTGATTATTTTTATTTATTATTGATTGATTATATGTATCATTTCTTTTTAAGCTATCCATCCATGAATCTGTATCACTTTTTAATTGTTTTAATGCTGTTATTGGGCCACTACTATGATTTCCACCTGTTTGATATACTCCTAATTCATATCCTTGTGGATATGTTATTCCTACTGTATTTCCTTCTTGTATGCTATAATCTTCTATGTTTACCCAGTCGATATTTGATGTTGTATTATGATCTAATATCATATTTATTGTTTCGTCTAAGTTTTCACTATATGCATACCATTTCATACATCCTGTTTTTCCTAGGTTTTCTTCATTATTTTCATAGTCTGTTTTTGTACAGATTCCACTTTCTGGATTAAAGTATACTGGATTATTTTTTATCCATTCTGTGTCATAATATTTAATTCTGTTTGATATCATTGACACTTTTAGGTTGCATGTCATGTTATCTTCACTATATTTATATTCGTATTTATTATTCTTACTTGTTACTACAATACATCCTGTAAGTTCTTCTTGTGTGTTTGGATTTAATATTTCTTCTGATTTTATTAGTCCTGATTGTTTTAATTCTGTTAATGTTATTGTATTTATGCCATCTTCTTCTGGTAATAAATTAGGATGTTGGTTCATATATATTTTTGATATATTTATTAATGAATTAATTTGTTCTTTTTCAGTTACATCTCCTGCTGTTTTTAGTTGACTAAATATTTTAGGTGTTATTAGTGCTACTAGTGCCATTAGTATTACTACTACTGCTAATAGTTCTACTAGCGTAAATCCTTTATTTTTCATATATTCCCTACTTTCTATATTTATTATACAATATTTTTTTTATTAATAAAAGAAAAATGGATGTATTAGCATCCATTTTAATATTTTATAAGTTTTTAATATAGAGTTTTTTTTATTTATATTTAATTATTTTTATTTCTAATAGTAAGGAGTGAAAATTTTTATTTTTTCTTCATCTATCACCTCGTCTCTATTATCATTCTAATATACTTTTGTGTAATTATTGTGAAAAAAATGTGAAACTTATAATTTAGTTCCACATATAAAACATGTTTCTATATTTTTTGGTACTTTTGCTCCACAGTTTGGACATGTTTTCAAATTATTATTTTCTTTTTGTTTCATACTTTTGTTATCTATTATTTCATCATTCGCTTGTATATTTATATTTACTTTAGCATTTAAACTATTTCTTGATGCTTTATAGATTGTATCACTTTTTATTTTTGGTTTTGGGAACCAGTTATATTCTTCTTTTTGATTATCAATTTGTTCCTTTATTCCACTATTATTATATAATTCATTTTGATTTTCAAAAAAATCTTCTGCTTGTTCTTTTGATTCTTGTTTTATTTCAAGTCCTAAAAATATATTAAATATAAATGGAAAAAAAGTTAATTCTAATATATCTATGATATTTTTATTATATTGTTTTCCTAATTCTTTATATATACAGTAATTTGTATATATATTTATAATTGGAATAAATGTTAATAACATATGATATTGTTCTAGTTTGTAATATTTTATTAGTATTATTTTATTATAAAAAGGTATTATTCCTTTTTTAAAGTTTAAGTTTTTTTTCTTAAATATTAGTCCCATTCCTATGCATGATGGTATTTCAAATATTATAAAAATTATTAAAAAAACTAATAGTATTTCCATTAAATCACCTGTTTCATTATATCATATTTTTTCTTAAAAGTATGGATTAGTTTGTATTTCTTTTTCTAATGTTGTTATTTCTCCGTGGCCTGGATATATTTTTGTTTGTTTTGGATATTTTTTTATTTGTTCTATGCTTTTTTTCATTTCTTTTATATTTCCTGATTCTAAGTCTGTTCTACCTATTGTACCTTCAAATAGGAAATCGCCTGTAAACATTATATTTTCTTTTTCAAAGTAAAAGCTTATTGAGTCGCTTGTATGTCCTTTTGTTTCTAGTATTTCAAATTTAAAATTTTCTGTATTTTTTTTATTTTTATTATCTATTATTTGAATATTATTAAAGTAATCTAGTGCGCCTATATGGTCAAAGTGATGATGTGTTATTAATATTGCTTCTATTTTTAAATTTTTTGTTTTTTGTAATAATAGGTTACCATCATCTCCTGGATCAATTATGATTGCATTTTTTCCTTTTTTTAATATGTAGCAGTTTGCTTGTAAGTATCCTACTTCTACTCTTTCTATTTCCATTTATCTAAGTTTTTTAAATTATCTATTCTTTCTTTTACGCTTAATTGATTTTCTTCTACGGATACTTTTTCAGAATTATATTTTAATTTATTCATATTTTCTACTATATTTTCTATTTTTTTATTTTCGTCATATTTTATATTATTTCCAACTATACGTGTATCTCTTGTTTTTGCGAATGGATTTTTACTAAACGGATTCATGTTTTCCCTCCTCTATTATTTTTTTTACTGGTCCGTATGTTTTTCTATATCCTTCTATTAATCCATATTTATTTATTGCTTCTAAGTGTTTTTTTGTTGGATATCCTTTATGTGATTTAAATCCATATTGTGGATATTTTGAATCTAATTCATACATCATTTTGTCTCTTGTTACTTTTGCGATTACACTTGCTGCTGCTATTGAAATACTTTTTGCATCACCTTTTATAATTGAAGTATTTGGTATATCTAATTCTAGTGGCATTGCGTCTATTAGTACATGTTCTAGTTTTATTTTTTCTTTTACTTTATTAATTGCTTCTTTCATTGCTAATTTTGTTGCTTCGTAAATATTTACTTCATCAATTTTTTCAGGTCCTATTATTCCTACTTCACATGCTAATGCATGTTCTTTTATATATTCATAGAATTTGTCTCTTTTTTTTTCGCTTAATTGTTTTGAGTCATTTAATCCCTCTAGTATAAAGTCTTTTGGTAATACTACACATGCTGTTACTACTGGACCTATTAATGGTCCTCTTCCTACTTCGTCTACTCCTCCTATATAGTTTATACCTTTATCATATAATTCATTTTCATATTTATATAGATCATATTTTTCCATGTTGTTCACTTCCTATTATAATTGTATCATTTATATTTTTCTTTTTCAAGAAAAATAAAAACCTAGAATAATCTAGGTTAATTACTATATGGCGGAGTTGGAGGGATTTGAACCCTCGCGCCAGTTACCCGACCTACACCCTTAGCAGGGGCGCCTCTTCAGCCTCTTGAGTACAACTCCAACGCTACGTATATAATTTTACATGATATACGTAGGTATGTCAATAATTTTTATTTTAAAAATTTTATTATTTCTTCTGTTATTAGTTTCTTTTTTTCACTTCTAAATATATCATGATTTACATTTTCTATTAGAAGTTTTTGTTTTTTTATAGATGGTATTTCATTGTAAATATATTCTATTGTTTCTGGTGGAACTAAGTTATCTTCTGTTCCTTGTATAATTAGTGTCGGTATATTTATATTTTTTAATGTATGTTCATTATCTTTTATTGTTTTCATAAATTCTTTTATTGCATTTGGTGGCATTTTTATTATTCTTGATATAAATTCTTCTTTATAGTCTTTTATTAAGTCTGGTGTTTTTTTAATTGATTTAATTATATCTATATTATCTTCTTTAAATTCTAAATATCTAAATGCTGCTGCTAGTAATACTAGTTTTTTTACTTCTTTATATTTTGATGCAAGTCTTGATGCTAATACACCTCCCATTGAGTGTCCTATTACATATATTGTCTTGTAGTTATTATTTATTAGAAAGTTTATCATTTCGTCTGTTTTATTTATCCAATCTTCTTCTTTCATGTTTGATTTAAATATTCCATCATGTCCTGGGAGTGTAAATGTAAATACGTCAAAATTTCTTTTTAATTCTAGATTGTTTGCTAAGTATTCTTCGTCGTATGTTCCTCCACCAAATCCATGTATTATTAGTATTGCTTTTCTAAACATATTATCACCAATATTAGTATAGCACATTTTTTATATATCTAGTATTATTTTATATAATTTTGCCCATATGTCTATTTGATATAAAAAGGCTAGCAATTGTGGTCCTGTCATCAATTGTCCAAACCAAGGAGATGTGAAACTCTTTCCTTCTGTTTCTATTAGGTTGTTTAGTTCTTTTTCGTCAAATATTTTATATAGTATTGAGTTTTTATTTTTTAATCTCTTTTTTAATAATTTTGTTACAATTTTTGTATATTTTGGATTATGTGTCTTTGGGTAAGGGTTCTTTTTTCTGTTTTTTATTTCTTCTGGTAATATATCTTTAAATGCGTCTCTTAGTATTCCTTTTTCTGTATTATCATGATATTTATATTTCCATGGTATATTCCATAGATATTCAATTAGTTTTGTGTCTGCAAATGGGACCCTAGCTTCTATAGAGCCTCTCATTGTCATTCTGTCTTTTCTTTCTAGTAGTGTTGTCATAAAATATGTCATATTTAAGTAAAATAGTTTTTTGTATTTTTCTTCTTTTTTATTCTTTGTTTTTGGTACTTCTTTTAGTATATTATCGTATTGTTTTTTCATAAATTCTTTTAGTTTTAGTTTTTCTTGTAGTTCTTTTTTTAGTAGTTTATTCCTTGATTCAATGCTGTCAAGCCATGGAAAGTATTCTCTGTTCATTACTTCTTCCCTATAGAACCAAGGATATCCTCCAAATATTTCGTCTGCACATTCACCGCTTAATATTACTTTATGTTTTATTTTTTTACTAAACCATAGTAATGATGAGTCTATATCTGCCATGCCTGGTAAGTCTCTTGCTTTTACGCTTTCTTTTAGGTAACGTGCTAATTTTTTTTGTGTTATTATTTTATAATGGTGTTTTGTGTTAAATGTTTTACTCATTAAGTTTATAAATTCATTGTCTCTAGATACTGTAAATTTTGTTTTTTGAAAGTATTTATCGTTTCCTTCATAGTCTATAGAATATGTATCTATTTGTTTGTTTGTGTTTTTTGATACAACTGCTGTTATTATACTTGAGTCTAATCCTCCACTTAGGAGACACGCTATATCTACATCGCTAATTGTTTGCCTTTTAATTGATTCTGTTAATAATTCTTCTATTTTTTTTGTTGCTGTTTCATAGTCGTCTTTGTTTTCTAGTTCTTTTATATTCCAGTATCTTTTTATTTTTATTTTATTATTTTCATATGTCATATAGTGTCCAGGGCGTAGTTCTTTTATGTTTTTAAATACTCCGCTTCCTGGTATTCTTGATGGTGAAAGTGATAGTAATTCTTGAAGTGAATTTTTATCTATTATTGGTTTTACTAGTTTGTTTTTTAATAGTGCTTTTATTTCTGATGCGAATAGAAAATTATCATTTTGTAATGTATAGAATAATGGTTTTACTCCTACTCTATCTCTAGCTAAAAATATTTTATTATTGTGATATATCGCAAATGCATATATTCCTTCTATCATGTCTAGTATTTTTTCTTTATATTCTATATATCCTTTTAATAATACTTCTGTATCACTTGTTGTTTCAAATTTATATTTTTGTTTTAGTTTTTCTTTTATTTTATTTGTATTGTATAGTTCTCCATTATATACAATTGTATAATCTTTATATGTCATTGGCTGTATTCCATTTTTTAGATCTATTATTGATAGTCTTCTATGTCCTAATAGTATATTTTTTCCTACATAGTATCCTTTTTGATCTGGTCCTCTATATCTTAATGTGTTTGTCATTTTTTTTATTGTTTTTTTATCTTTTTTAGTTATATTTTTTTTATACCATCCTGTAAATCCACACATGTTATCTCCTCCTTTATAGTTTATGTGTTTTTTTTATTTTGGAAACTGTAACGTTTTAAAAAAATGTACATAAATTAAAGTGTAAACATGTAAAGGGATGAGTGTATGAATGTTTTGGTTTTAGGTGGAGATTTAAGATATTTAGAGGTTATTGAAAATTTGAGTGTTAGGAATAATGTTGATGTTGTAGGATATAGAAATACTTATATAAATGATAGGGTTAATTGTATTAATATTGATGATGTTTGTATTAGTAAATATGATTCTATTATTTTTCCTGTTAATGGTGTGATGGATAATAATTTAATTAATTGTCGTTTTAATAATACTTCTATTAAGTTGAATGATGATTTTTTAGTTGGTTGTAAAAATAATTGTTTGATTTTTTCTGGCATTCCTACTTCTAATTTGAACAAACTACTAGATAACGCTTCTATGGATTGTGTTTATTTAATGAAGGATAAGGAGGTTGTTAATAGTAATTCTATTCCTACTGTTGAGGGGATTATTGCTGATATTGTTTTAAATACTGAGATTACTGTTAATGAATCTAATATTTTGGTTTTTGGATATGGTAACATTGGTAAAGTACTTGTAAAGTATTTGAAGATGTTGGGGGCAAATGTTACTGTGTCTATTATAGAACCTGCTGATAAAAAAGTTCTTGATAATATGGGTATTGATTGTTTTTATTCAAGTGATACTAATAGTTTAGTTAAAGAAATTGGCTCTAATGATATTATTATTAATACTGTTCCTAATACTGTTATTGATAATTCTTTAATTAAGTATATAAATCGAGATTCCTATATTCTCGATATTGCTTCTCATCCTCATGGTGTTGATAGAGAGGTTTTAGATGAGTTTTTTATTAAGAATAAATTATATTTGGGTATTCCTGGTAAAGTTGCTCCTAAAACTTCTGGTAAGATTTTAAGTAAGAAAATCAATCAAGTTATGGGGGATTAATATGAAAATTGGTTTTGCGATTACTTCGTCTTATTGTACTGTTGAAAAGATTATGGATCAGGTATTAAATTTGGTTGAGGCAGGTTATGAGGTTATTCCTATTGCTTCCCCTGGTGTTGTTTCTTGTGATACAAGATTTGGTAAGGGTAAAGATTTTAAAGAAGTGTTGGAACGTATTACTGGTAATAAGGTTGTTTCTACTATTATAGATGCTGAAAGGTTTGGTCCTAAAGAAAAGTTAGATTTACTTGTTATTGCTCCTGCTACTGGTAATTTTATAGCAAAGCTTGCAAATGGAATTACTGATAGCTCAGTTACTATGGCTACTAAGGCAACTTTAAGAAATGGTAGTCCTATTGTTATTGGAGTTTCTACTAATGATGGATTAGGCATGAATGGTGAGAATATAATGAAATTGTTAAATACTAAAAATATTTATTTTATTCCATTTGGTCAAGATAATTATGTTAGTAAACCTAATTCTTTAATATCTCATTTTGATTTGTTATTACCTACTATAGAGGAAGCTTTGGATAATAGACAGATTCAACCTGTTTTAAAGGAATATAAAAAAAAGTATTAGATTTCTAATACTTTTATTTTAGGTTTGTTTTAAAGAATTCTTCTATTTTATCAAATGGTATTATATCTATCTTGTCATATAAGTCTGTATGTACTGCATTTGGTATTATTAATAGTTCTTTGTTTTCTTTATATTTGTTATTATTTATCATGTTTTTATATGCATCTTTTGTGAAGTAGCAAGAGTGTGCTTTTTCTCCATGAATCATTAGTACTGCACTTCTTATTTCGTTTGAGTATTTTAGTATTGGTTGATTCATGAATGACATACATCCAATTGTGTTCCATCCATCGTTTGAATTTAGACTTCTTTCGTGGTATCCTCTTTTTGTTTTATAATAATCATAGTAGTCTTTTACGAAAAAAGGTGCGTTTTCTGGTAATGGATCTATTACTCCTCCTGCTCTTTCATATGTGTTGTTTTTATAGTCTATTGTTCTTTGCTTATTTAACGCTTGTTTTTTTTCATATCTTTTTTCTTCACTATCTTCTTCGTCAAAGTATCCGTTTGCATTTATTCTTGACATGTCATACATTGTTGAGGTTACAGTTGCTTTTATTCTTGTGTCTAATGCTGCTGCATTTAGTGCCATTCCTCCCCATCCGCATATTCCTATTATTCCTATTTTTTCTTTATCTACGCTTTCGTTATTTGATAAATAGTCTACTGCTGCTTGAAAGTCTTCTGTGTTTATGTCAGGGCTTGCCATATATCTTGGTATTCCTTCTGATTCTCCTGTGAATGATGGGTCAAATGCAATTGTTATAAATCCACGTGACGCTAATTCTTGTGCATATAGTCCACTTGATTGTTCTTTTACCGCTCCAAATGGTCCAGATATTGCAAGTGCAGGTAGTTTTTTATTATTGTTTTTTGGCATATACATATCTGCTTTTAATGTTATCCCATATCTATTTTTGAATGTTATTTTTTTGTTATCTACATTTTCATTTTGTTTAAATGTTTTATCCCATTTCATATTTTATCACCTATTTAATTATATCAAAAAAAGAGATATTTTGTATCTCTTATAATGAATCAATATTTATTTTTACTTTCTTTTCACCATTTGCATATGAAGATGCTTGGACAATCGTTCTAATTGCATTTGCGATTTTCCCTGATTTTCCGATTACACATCCCATATCGTCACTATTTACTATAACTTCTATTAGAATGTATTCTTCTTCACTGTCTATTTGGCGTACTGATACACTGTCTGGATCAGTAACTAAGTTTTTTACTATAAATTCGGTTAATTCTACTAAATTCATAATTATTTACCTTTTTTCATTTTTGATTCATGGAATTTTTTCATAATTCCTTCTTTGCTTAATATATCTCTTACTGTATCAGTTGGTTGAGCTCCAGTTGATAACCAAGATAAAGCTTTTTCTTCATCAATTTTTACAGTAGCTGGTACTGTTATTGGATTATAGTATCCAATATCTTCAATACTAATTCCGTCTCTTTTTGTTCTTGAGTCTGCTGCTACTATACGATAGAATGGTTTTTTCTTAGCTCCCATTCTTTTTAGTCTTAATTTAACTGCCATGTTTTTTCCTCCGTTTCTTGTATAATGATATCATATATAAAAAGAAGTGTCAACATTTTTTTGTTAACACTTATACAAAATCTTCTTTTACATTTTCATCTATTTCTTTTTCAATGTCTTCTGTTACTTCTTCATCTAAATCTTGCCATGGTTCTTCATCTTCTTCTATAGCGATTTTCATTTTTGTTTCTCCTACTATTTCTACTCCTAATTCTTTTTCTATATCAAATGTTATTGTATTATCTTCTCCTATGTCTACTTTTTTACATGTTGGTTGTTTTAGTGTTCTTACTATTATGTCTGTATCTCCTGCTATGTCAGCATCTTCTTTTACTTTTACATTGAATATGTCATTGTATTTTATTTGTTTGTTTATTACTGTTGTTTTTGAATCATTTTCATATGAATACCATATATTTACATCATATGATCCATCTACTCCTATTTTTTCTCCTGATTTGTATCCTTTAAATTTATGATTTATTACCCAACATCCTAATACTGTTGATGGCTTATTTGTTGCCTCTATTGTATACGTGTTATTAAAATATTTTTTTCCTTTTCCTACTACTGCTTTTGTCACAATTTCTTTATATGATGACATAAGTATCACCCCTCAATTTAATTTATGCGAGTATAAAAAAAAATGTACAGTTTTTGTTTATTTTCTGTGCATTTATTTATATTAATATAAGCTTTTTATTTAATAATAATTCATCTATTATATTATGATAAATATTATTCTCGCTTATTTTAGTTATTGTTGTTATACGATTGCCTGAGTCTTTAGATGATGCTCCACAATGGTATATTGTTTCTGTTTCTTTATTATAATCTAGTATTATATATCTATCATGTATTTTATTATTTGTTTTTTTAAATGTTATATTTATATTGGGATATTCGTTTATAAAGTCATTATATTCAATTTCGTGTAGTCCATTATTTATGTTGTCAGTAAATATAGTTACTTCTATATTATCTTTTAGATTTTTTAATAATACTAGTGTTTTTAAATTTATATAGTTATCTATTATATAAATTGTAGACTTAGCTTTTTCATATATATTTTGATAAGCAATATTAGATTCTACTTTTTGTCCATTAAGTATTAGTATTTCTTTTGGATTAATATCTGTTAGATTTTTAATTATATTTATTACATTTTCTTTTGTTTTTCTTATATCTTTTGTATTTTTATTTACTTGGTTTGATAGTTTAATAAAGTCTTTATATTCTACATATCTATTGTTATTTTCCAGTATGAAGTCCTTCATTTCTTTAAATAATCTTATTAATATTTTACTTTGTTTTATAGCAAGTTTTCCTTTTAATACTGTCATTAACATATAAATTCCTTGTTCTGTGAATGCATATGGGTTGTATCTTCTACCTCCCCAACTTGAGGTGCAAAAATTGCACCTCAAGTTTGAGTACTCTTCATCTGTTAGTTGAAACATAAAATCTTCATCAAATTTTTCTATATTATTCTTTACTTGACGATTGAAGTTTTTTATATCATATCCATAAATTTCAGCTAAATCACTATCAAGCATTACTTTTTGGCTTCTTATTATGTGTATTTTATCCTTTATATTTTCTTTATTTAGTTCTAATATTTCATTTTTCATTTAAATCCCCCTTCACATCAAAATCATTATATCATACATATGTTTGTGTGTAAATAAAAATGAATTATTTTATTTATTTTTATTGTTTAAGGTCAAAAATTTTGACCTTAAAGATTCTTTTTCTATAATTTGAGGTCACAATTTGTGACCTCGATTTATAATAAAAAAAGTACAGTTTATTTTTCTGTACATTTATTACATAATCCATCTATTTCAATTTTATGAGATATTATTTTAAATCCATTTTTTTCAATTGTTTCAACAGGACATATATCTATTTCTTGTTTATCATGGCATTTAATACATTTAATATAATGTTTGTGTTCTTTTATTTGATAGTATAGTTCATTTTTGTGATTTATACTTGTTTCTATTACATTATTTTTTAGTAATGTCTCTATTGTTCTATATACTGTTGATTTATCTATTTTTGTTTTAATCAATATATTTTTTATTGTTGCGTCTAAATCTAATCCTTTAATTATATCTAATATTTCTAATCTATTGTTTGTTATTTTTAAGTTATGTTGTTTTAATAGTTCTTTCATATAAGTCCTATTAAGTCTATTATTATTCCTGATATTATTCCTATTAGATATATTAAAGATATTATTGTTATATTTTCTTTTATGTTTTTATTTGTTTTAAATAGTATTAATAAACCTATTCCTGCTCCTGTTAATAGTCCTGATAGTGTAGCTCCAAGGGTTATAGTATTATTTATATATAGTTCAGTTATAAGTATACTTGCTCCACAGTTAGGGATTAATCCTACTAAACTTGATAGGAAGTATGAGAATATTGTATTTTTCATGAATAAGTTTTCTAAGAAGGATTCTCCTAAATACTCAAAAATAATATTTATTATGAATGAGAATATCATTATAAATAATGTAATACTTAATGTATGTTTTAAAGCAGATTTTAATATACTATGATTATGATTACAGTTACAGTGATCATGTTCACACAATGATTCTATTTGTGGTTGTTCTTTTTTTCTTAGTATTAAATCTATTATAAATCCTGATATCATACCTATTAGAAATTTTAGTCCTAATATTTTTAATATTATATTTGTATCTGCTTTATTAGCTAGTAATATAGGTAACATTTCATCACTAGTTGATAAGTATACTGATATTAATGTTCCTAGTGAAATTATTCTTGTTGCGTATAAGTTTGTAGCTGAAGCACTTATTCCACATTGTGGTATTACTCCGAGTAAACTTCCAAAAAATGGTCCAAATTTTTTTGATTTTGTTATTATCTTTTTATTATTTATTTTGTGTTCTATATATTCTATTATTAAGAATGTAATAAATAAAAATGGTAATAATTTTACTGTATCTAGTAGTGTATCTTGTATTATATCTAACATATTAATTCTCCTTTTAATGCAAAAATGTTGCATTTATCATATCATTATTTTTGGTATGTTGTCAATAAAAAAAGAGGTATTATCCTCTAAAATTTTCTTTTAAATTTGGATGGTCTATCAAGTCTTTTTACTTTTGTTTTTCTTTGTTGTGGGAATTCTAGTTGCGGTCCATATTGTGGTGATTTTCTTCCTGTATCCTTCTCTAATCTCTTTAATTCAAGTCTTAAAACCTTTGATTTTAAATTTGGTTGTTCTTCTATTATTTCCATATTTTTTTCCTCGATTCATTTATGTTTTTATAATATAATATTCTATTTTTATTGTCAACAAAAAAGAGGATTTATCCTCTTAGTTATTTTGTTCTTTTTCAGCTAATTCTTTTTTTAATTGTTCTATTTGTTTTTGATATAATTCAACTTGTTCTTCAAGAGAATCATTTTGTTCTTTTAATTCTTGTAGTAATTCTTCTAAACTATTTTGTTCCATGATTATTACTACTTTCTTTATAATTTAATGAGTTATATAATCTCATTAATCTTTTAAATTCTTTATCACATTCTATAAGTTTTTGTTCTAAGTATTTTCTTCTTTCTAGTTGTTGTTTTAATCCTAGTAATGTATCTTGTTTTGCTTCAAGTTTTTCTTCTAATATATCATTTGATTTTTCTAATTCCAATTGTTGTTCCCAAGTCGAAATTCTTTTATCTTCTTGATTATTTGTTATATTGTCATATTTTTTTATTAATTCTTCGCATTGTGCTCTATCTTCTAAATCAATTCCATATCCAATAAATTTTTGTTTTAATTCTTCGAATCTTTTTGCGCCAAAATTTTTTATTTGTCTTAAATCTTCTTTTTTTACTACGTCATATGCAGTATTAATTGCTGCTCTTTTTAAAACGTTAAACATTTTTGCATCTAGATCAAAATCTTCTACTGTTAAATCTAATATCTTTTCTATGCTATTGGTTTCTTCCATAAGCTTATACTTTTTATACTTTTTTTGTAAGTTTTTGCATTGTTCTTTATCATTAAAATCTATTCCATATTTAAGAAGTTGCATGTATAGTTCATCAGAATCTTTATTAGTAAATCTGTCAATGTCTTTCAGATTTTCTAGTTGTATTATATCAAATATAGTTTTGATGTTTGCTCTCCTTAAACAATTATATGTTCTTACAGATAAATCTAATTCTTCTATTGGTGTATCTAATTTTGATTTTAGTGCTTCATTATTAATTAATTCTATTATATTCATATTATCCCCTCTTTTTGATTGTATATTATACACATTTTTTTTAATTTGTCAAATTTCATAAGAAAAAGAGGATTTATCCTCTTAGTTTTCCTTTCATTCCTTTTGAACCTTTTAATCCATTACAATTACTTAATATGTTTGTTTCGAATGAATATGTTTTACTGCTTCTATTTTTGAAGTCTTTTATTGCGATATTAATCATATCGTCTAGTAATTCATTGTATGGTTTTCCTGCTGGTTCCCATAGATAGAATGATAGACTTCCTGGTATTGTATTTGGTTCATTTACATAGAATTTGTTATTCTTTTTATCTATTATATAGTCTATTCTACATACTCCACTTAGGTTTAGTGCTCTGAATACTTTTTTTGATGTTTCTTTTATTTCTTTTGTTAGATCATCACTAATTCTTGCTGGTATTACTCTATTTGTACTAGCCATTCCTTTTGAGCCTTTTGTTTTTCCTCCACCAAGGTATTTGTCTTGATATGATAGGAATTCGTCTGCACCCATAACTTCTTCTAGTACTCCTGTTTGTTGTGATTGGTAGTTTCCTAGTACACTACAATTTACTTCTGTCATGTTTTCTATTACTTTTTCTACTACTATTTTTGTATCGTATTCAATTGCTTCTTCTATAGATTTTTCTAATTCATCTTCTGTTCTAGCTATTGATATACCAACGCTACTTCCTAGGTTAGCTGGTTTGATTATAACTGGATATCCTAGTTTTTTTACTTTCTTTTCTATTTCTTCTTTTGATGTATAGTATTCTGTGTCATAGAACCAAGTGTATGGTACTACTGGAATGTCTTCTGCTTGGAATACCTGTTTCATTACTACTTTGTCTTGGCCTAATGCTGCTCCTAGTACTCTACTTCCAACATATGGAATTCCTATTGTATCTAAGTATCCTTGTAGTGTTCCATCTTCTACATTTATTCCATGTACTATTGGGAATGCGATGTCTAATTCAGCTACATCTTTTCTAAATATTCCTTTTGTGTTTACTAGAAAATAGCTATTTTCTTTTTTGCAAAGTGTAACTTTTTTTGCATATCTTTTTAATAAGTCCATATCTTTATAAATATTTATGTCTTCTAGCATTCTTCCTGTATACCATATTCTATCTTTTCCAATATATATAGGAATAATATCATATTTATTTCTATCTATGTTGTTTATTGCTTGTAGTGCTGAAATAATACTTACTTCATGTTCAACTGTTTCCCCACCGAATATAACTCCAACTTTTATTTTCATGTTTTTACTCCTATCCTAAAAAGCTTTTTAATACGCTTATTGTTTGTCCTAATCTTTCTAGGTATGCATAGTGTGTGCATCCTTCGTATACTACTAATCCTGCATCTTTTATTAGTTTTTCTAATTCGTATGCTCTTTCGATTGATACTGCTTCATCATTAGTACCCCATATTAGTAGTGTAGGACATTTTATTTTTTTAATATCTTCTTTTATATCTAGGTTTACGTGACCTACTAATATATTTCTCATAACTCCACTTGCGTTTCTGTAATCAGTAGAGCCCATATGTCTTTTAGCAAAGTTTTCTAATTTGTTTAATATTGGTACTTTTTTTAGTGTTTTTAGAAGTCTTGCTTTCATAGTGACTTTTTGTATTTCTTTACAGAATGGACTTGCTAAACAAACTAATTTTTCTGTTTCGTACTTGCTTGCATATAATAGTCCTAGTTTTCCACCAAATGAATGTCCAATTATTATTGGTTTTTCTACTTTTAATTCTTCTAATGCTTTATGTATTAATTCTACATAATCATAACACGAAAAAACTTCTTTTGGTTCACTACTATGTCCAAATCCTGGTAAGTCAAAAATTACAATATCAAAGTCTTTAGTGAATCTATCTCCAATTGGTTTCATCATATCTATATTTTGTCCCCAACCGTGTAATAGTACTATTGTTTTTCCTTCAATATTTCCATATCTTTGATAGTTTAAGTTTACATCCATAATTTTCATTTTCATAAAATCACCATCGGATTAATTATAGCATAAAAAAGAAGACTTATAAATATAAATCTTCAATTTATTAAGTATTATATTTGTTTTTCTTTACGTTTTTCGAAAAAATTGTATAATATGTCGCTTCCATATGCATTTTTTAATGCATTTAGGCATGCACCATAGTTGCATATAATCCATACTTTTTCTATTTCATTAAAATATTCTTCTTTATTTTCATTATCTATTATATCTTGTTTTATTCCATATTTTTCTCCATAACAGATTGCTTTTATACAATTATTTAACTTTCCTTCTTTGCTTATTGAATCTCCTATTTCTGGTAATGAGATTTTTTCTTTAGTATCTATTCTTCTTATTATTTCTTTTGAGATTTCATTATATGCATCTATGAATTCTTGATTGTTTGTTTTATCTGATGTTATTGAGCATAACATTCCAAATTTTTTTGCGCAATTTAGATAATATTCTTCTCTTTTTCCCACTTCTATTTCTTTTTCGTTGTTAATGCATTTCCATACTGTTTCTGCATCAAATAAATTAATTATATCTTCCATGTTATCTCCTATTTTATACTTGCTTTAATAAATGAGTCGAATAAAGGATGTGGCCTTGTTGGTCTACTTTTGAATTCTGGATGGAATTGACTTGCGATAAAGTGTGGATGATCTTTTAGTTCTATTATTTCTACTAAGTTGTTTGCTTCGTTAATTCCTGAGAATATCATTCCTTTTTCTTCTAATTGTTCTTTGTATTTATTATTAAATTCATATCTGTGTCTATGACGTTCTAGTATTTTATCTGTTTTATATATTTTACTTGCTAGTGTGTTTGGTACTAATGTACATTCATAGTTTCCAAGTCTTAGTGTTCCTCCCATGTTGCTTACTGCTTTTTGATCTGCCATTAAGTCTATTACAGGATTTTTACACATTGAATCAAATTCTGTTGATGTTGCATCTTCTAGTTTTAGTACATTTTGTGCAAATTCTATTACAGCTAGTTGCATTCCTAAACATATTCCTAAGAATGGGATTTTGTTTGTTCTAGCGTAGTTGATAGCTTTTATTTTTCCGTTTGTACCTCTAGTTCCGAATCCACCTGGTACTAATATCCCTTTTGAATTTTTAAATATTTCTTTTAGGTTCACGTTTTCTTTTTCTAGGTCTTCTGAGTCAACCCAATTTATATTTACTTTTGTATTGTATTTATAACCTGCATGGTGTAAGCTTTCAGCTACTGATATATATGCATCGTGTAGTTCTACATATTTTCCAACCAATGCGATTTCTATTTCGTTTTTTAAGTTATCTACTGTTTTTATTAAGTCTTCCCAATATTTTAGGTTTGCTTTTGATATTGGCAAATTAAATTGTTTTAATACTATTTCATCGAATTTTTGGTTATAGTAATTTATTGGTATTTCATATATATTTTTTACGTCTACTGAGTCTATTACATTTTCTGTTGGGACTGAACAGAATAATGATAATTTTTTCTTTATGTTTTCTCCTGTTTCAAATGGAGTTCTACATACTAATGCATCTGGTCTAATTCCCATATTTCTTAAGTCTCTTACGCTGTTTTGCGTTGGTTTTGTTTTTAATTCGTTTGAACCATAAATATATGGTATTAATGTACAGTGTACAAAGAATGTGTTTTCAGTTCCTTTTTCATATTGAATTTGTCTTAGTGCTTCTATCATTGATTGTGATTCGATATCTCCAACTGTTCCACCAATTTCTGTAATTACTATATCTGCTCCTGTTACCATTCCTGCTTCGTATACTTTGTTTTTTATTTCGTTTGTTACATGAGGAACCATTTGCACTGTTGCACCTAAGTAGTCTCCTCTTCTTTCTTTTTCTATTACTGATTTGAATATTTTTCCATTTGTTATGTTTGAAGTATAGTTTAATTCTTCATCTATAAATCTTTCATAGTGTCCTAAGTCTAGGTCTGTTTCGCAGCCATCGTATGTTACGAATACTTCTCCATGTTGAATAGGGTTCATAGTTCCTGGATCAACATTTATATAAGGGTCAAATTTTTGCATGAATACTTTATATCCACGTGATTTTAATAAAAGAGCTAATGATGACGCTGTAATTCCCTTGCCTAATCCTGATACAACACCACCAGTTACAAATACATATTTTGTCATGTGACTACCTCCCCAAAAAAAATATCAGCTCTCTTTTTTTGAGAACTGATAGGCTCTTTTTAATTATAGCACAATCACTATTTTTAATTAAATAGTTTTTTTTAAATTTATAAATATTTTTTTAGTACTTCCATGCTCATCTCTTGCATACTAACGTATTCTGATACTATTTCATTTACACGGTTATCTATTTCTTTTTTATTTAGTATTCTTCTTCCTTCTATTATTCCCATATTTATTCCTTGTAATAGAAGTTCTGCAAGCTTACTTGTTGTATCGTCTGTTAGTGTTTTCATTTCTATCCCGTACCAAGTCATTGCTTTATTCATTGCATTTGTTTCATGTGGTTTACCATCATTGTATTCTGGGTATATTTCTTCTATTTCTTCTTTTATCTTTTCATATTTTTCGTAGTCTTTTTGTAAATATTCTCGTAAGTCATTATTGTCTACTTTATCAAGTATGAAGTGTATGGCATCCATTCCCATACATGCTCCTTTACATATTTCATCTAATGCGTTTATGTTTTCACTGTTTTCTGTTTCAGATTGATTTTTTGTTTCATTTTCTTTTTCCATTTTATCACCATTACTATTATGGTGAATTATATATTTTTTATTCAGTTTTAATTTGAATTATTTGATGCATTTTGGTTTCTATTGACATCATTTGTTATTGCGACAATTATAGCTAAAACTACTTCTTTTTTGCGTGTGTCATTTATTTCTATTTCGTATTTATCTCCTATAGAAATAAATTTTCTTTTGATACTTCCTATTTGAATATTGTTATCATCATATACTTTAAAGTCTAGCATCAAAAATTTTCCTTCAACTCTGTATCCATTACTTAGTGAATAGTCATTTTTAAATAATTGGAATTTTTTTATTATTTTAAATTCTAATTTATCATTAATATAAACGTCATAATGTGGAGTTAAATGTAAGATTTCTTGTTCTATATAGGCAATCTTGTTTCCTTCCATATCATTTATTGTAGTTTTATCTCCTAATGATATTATTTTACTTGATATTTCATATACATCTATATTGTTTTCGTCCTTTACATAAAATCTATTATGAAATGAAAATATTTTTTCATTAACATATAATTTCATTTTTTCACCTCTTATATTATTTTATCATAATGTTTATTTATTTTAAATATATATACAAAAAAACTAAGTATTTCTACTTAGTAATTTCTAAATGGTGTCCCAGAAGGGATTCGAACCCCTGACCGCTGCCTTAGAAGGGCATTGCTCTATCCAGCTGAGCTACTGAGACAGTCTGTTCCGAAGAACAAACTAATTATACAGCAATTATTTAATTTATTCAATACTTTTTAGCACACTTTTGTAAATTTCTTCATTATTAACATTGAAAACTATTTGTTTTACGTCATAATTATCTTCTATTGACAGACATATTGTGTATATTACTTCTTCTAATATTTCTTTTGTATCTAAGTCACTGTATATATATTCATTGAAGTTTAGGTTTAATGTATCTTCTATTTGTTCTACGCTTAGTAGTTTTGTGTTATCGTTTAAAAAACTCATTAAATTTGTATTATATATTTTTGAACTTTCTAATTCGTCTATTACTATTTTTATTTTTTCTCTGTCATCATTTAGATATTTTGTTACTGGTACATAATAGTAATCATTATTATTTTTGCTTACATAATATGTTGTTACACTTGTTATGTCTTTTGATGATGTTATATCATATTCTTTATTTATTCCAAATGATCTATCTAATGTACTTGGTAGGTTTATATTTGTTTGTGGTAGTTTATTTAGTAGATTTCCTTCTACATATATTATTATTCCGTCTATTCCATCTATGCTTGTTAGTGTATAAGTTAATGCTTCTATCATTTTTTCTTCTAGTTCTTTTTTTATATTTAATATATCTTTTGAAAAGTCTATTTTTAGTATATTGTTTTCTAGTTTTAGATTTAGTAGTTTTGTGTCACTTGGTATTATCGATTTAAATCCATTTGGTATTTGGTCTTCTTTTGTACTTCCTTGTATTAATGATTCTATTAGGTCTTGTGCTTTTGTTTCTATGTCACTTCCTGATACCATTATATTTGTTAAGCTTACCATGTTATGACTATCTAATAAGTAAATATTATTTGTTTCTACTGTAGTATCTATATATGTTACTTCATTTTTTATATTTTTAAGTCCTCTATTTTCTGTTGGTATTAGATATATTAAAAATAAGGCAAATAATGCGGATAATGATATTAGTATTTTCTTTAAGTATATTTTTCTTAACATATTCCACCTCTATTAAAGAATATGAAAAAAGTACAATTTTAATGTACTTTTATATTGAAATTTCTCCTATTTTTAATAGTTCTACTACTGCTGCTGCTCTTCCTTTTACTCCAAGTTTTTGCATTACATTTGATATATGATTTCTTACTGTTTTTTCACTTATATTTAAGTGTTCTGCAATTTCTTTTGTTATTTTATTTTGTACGAGTAAATCGAATACTTCTTTTTCTCTTTTTGTAAGAATACTTTTTGACATAGTTTCCTCACTTCCTAGTTGGGTGGCTCGTTGTATTATATGTTTTAATTTTTTTTAAGTGAGGGTTTATATCTGAAATTTTACTGATATATATTTATTTTGCTCATAGTTTTCTTGAATTTTTCTTATTATATTGTTTGCGAGTTCTTTATCGTGTTTATCGTTTGATATAACTACTCTTATTTGATCTCCATTTATTTTAACAAATGATTTTAAGTTAAATGTTTCGTTTATTTCTTTTTCTAGTTTTTCTTCTTCTGTTCTTGTATTATTTATGTTTTTTATTTTTTCATATGCCATATTTTTTTCTTCTGGAGATGCATCAGCATTTACAAGTACACTTTGTAGTTCTTCTAGTTCGCTACTTACTTGTTCTTCTGATTCTATTCTAAGTGCGGTTAGTATACTACTTTCTTCTATATTTACTGTTGGCTCTTCTGTTTTTGAAACTTCTGTTGTTGTGTAATCATTATTTGTTGTCATTAGTAGTTCACTTGGCATTGTTATATAATATACGCTTAATACAAGTATTAGACTAAATAGTGTTAAAAACCATAAATTCTTTTTATTTATCATATTGTCCTCCTAAATATATCTATTAGATTATATTTGGAGTTTTTATAAATATTACTGTTTTTTAATCATTTCGTCATATTGTCTATACATTTTTTGTACACCATTTTCAAGTAGGAAGTAATGGTATATGTAAGGTATTAAAAAACACATTAGCATATATCCTATTATTACTGGTATTATGTTTTTTGATGTTATTCCTATTATGAAAGCTAAAAAATCTATTAATGCATATGTTACTGTTACTATTAAATGTATTAGTCTTTCATGTTGGAAGAAATTTATTTTTATTAAGTGTTCTTCTATGAATTTTTTGTCTGCTTTATTTTTATTTTTTTCTACATATTCTAAATATTCTAATATATATTTTTTCATACTTTTTCTTTCTATTTTCATATTACCACCATTTTAATTATAATACTTTTTTTGAATAAAAAAAAGATAAAATAATTATCTTGTTTTTTTTAATTGGTATCCATTCTCGTCATTTAATTTTTTTGTGGTACTGTAACTAAATACAAATTCTGTATTTAAATCGTTTTTTTCAATAGGGGCATAGCAATCAACTTCAGGATTTATTTGAAACTTAATGTTGTTATTATCAAGTATTTCAATTAGTTTTGCATAATTCAAGTAAATATTTTTGTATTCATTGTTACTATCAAATCTTCCAAAAGTATTGAAGTTATACGTTTGTTCAGTAGCATATGCATATCTATATACTGCAATAATTCTTTCTTTATTCTTTGTTATAAATTCACTAAATTCTCCTCTATTTTTTGGTAATTCATTAAAGTCACCGCAAAAAACTAAATTAAAATCAAAATATTCTTCTGCTTCTTTTTCATTGGTTGCATTCGAAACTAAATTAATAATTATTTTTTCTGCAAATTCTTTTGTATTTTCCTCCATTTTTTCATATGTTTCAAGTGAATCAAAATCGTAAATTAATTTAGCCCCACCTCTAATAAATTTTTTTGAAATAAATAGATTATTTTTTTCTTTTTCTTTTTTAATAAATTCTATTTTTTCTGTTAATGTCATGTAAAACCTCCTAATTAATTATCATAATTATAGCATTAATGATCATATTATCAAAGTTTTTTGTATTTTTATAACAAAAAAAGATGAAAATTCATCTTAAAATCCATAGAACATACAAATTATAAAGAAAGCAATTCCTAATCCTAAAGTAAGTCTTGAGATAAATAGTTCTCCTCCTCTTTCTTTACGATTAGCAAATAAATCATCATTTCCACCTGTTATTATACTTGAAGCACTTTCTGCTTTTCCACTTTGTAATAGTACTAGCGCTACTAATAAAATTGATACGATAATTAATAATATTTTCATATTCTAATCCTCCAGTCCTTAATAATTTACCATATTATTGTAATTTTTGCAAGATTTAAATTATTTCTTGTTTTATATTTTTGTTATTTAATACTTCTACTAATTTATCTATTTCTTCTTTTGTATTATAGAAGTAGAAACTTATTCTGCATGTATTTTTTACTTTTAGTTCTTCTTTTAGTATTTTTGCGCAGTGATTTCCTGCTCTTACACATATATTATATTTGTTTAAGTAGATTGCAAGATCTTGTGCGAATATATCTTTATAATTAAGTGTTATTATTCCACTTTCACTATTTTTATTATATATTGTTATGTTTTTATTTTTTTCTAGTTTTTCTATTGCATATTGTTTTAATTCTTTTTCTTTTTTTTCTATGTTTTCTATTCCTATTTTATTTATATATTCTATTATTTTTCCAAATGCAATTACGTCTGCAATATTTGGTGTTCCTGCTTCTAGTAAGTATGGTAATTCTTTGTATATTCTTATACCATTGTCATCGAATGATGCATTCATTCCGCCACCATATGTTAGTGGTTTAATATTGTTTAGTAATTCTTCTTTTCCATATAGTATTCCTACTCCTGTTGGTCCGCACATTTTGTGTGCTGAGAATGCTAGAAAATCTATATCTAAGTCTTGTACATCTACTTTTATATGTGGAACTGATTGTGCTCCATCTATTATTACTAGAATATTATTTTTATGTGCATATTCTATTATTTCTTTTATTGGTCTTATATCTCCTACAACGTTACTAATATGTGCGATTGATATTACTTTTGTGTTTTTTGTTATAGATTTTTTTACATTTTCTAGTGTTACTTCATATTCTTCATTTAATGGTATATAGTTTATTTTTAGATTTAATTCATCTTTTAATTCAAACCATGGAAGAATGTTTGAAGCATGTTCTGCTTTTGTTAGTAAGACTTCATCGTTTTCTTTTAGTATGTTTTTAAAGTATCCAAATATTATTTTATTTAATGAATCTGTTGCACCACTTGTGAATATTATTTCTGATTCTTTTTTTGCGTTTATAAATTCTTTTAATAGTTTTCTTGTATTTTCATACATTTGATCTACTTTTAGACTAATATCATAGTCTCCTCTATGTGCGTTTGCTGAGTAGTTATAGTAGTAATCTTTTAATGATTCTACTAGTATTCTTGGTTTTAGAGTGGTTGCTCCATTATCAAAGTAAATTATATTTTTTTCTAGTAATGGAAAGTCTTCTCTCATTTTTTCACCTCCAATATTCATCTACTATGTTTTTAATATTTTCTTTTTCTTCTTCTGTTACTTCTAGTTTGCTTGTTAAGAATCCTTTTATTAATAGTTTTATTGCGTCGCTTTTCTTTATTCCTCTTGATTCAAGATAGAATAGTTCTTCTTTTTTAAATGTTCCTATCCATGCTGAGTGTGATGCGGTTACGTCATATTCATCTATATAAAGGTTTGGTTTTATTATGCATTCATTTTCTGTTAGGTTTATTATTTTATTGTTTTGTGATACATCACATTTTGTTATTTTATTTGGTACGAATGATGATATATTAAATTTTAATTTTCCTTCTTTTATATTTACTCCATTTGGATTTATTTCACTTATTGTTTCTTTTGCATTATGGTATGTTAATATATCATAATTTTCTTCTTTTTGTGCGATTGTTTTTAGGTTATATTTTATTTTTGATTTTTCTTCGTCTAGATTTATTATTGTATATTCTTTTATTTCATCAATGTTATTGAATTTTGAAACCGTAACATTTGCATTTTCTTTTAAATAGTATTTTGTTCTTATTTTTGCATTTTTTCCTGTTATTTTTTCAAGTATTTGTAAATTTACGTTTTTATTTACAATTATTATTGTTTCTAGTTTTGTTTTTTCTTTGAAGTCATAATTTATTTCTAAGTCTGTATCATTTATTATTTCTAGCGTAAGTGATGCGATTCCAAATGTATCGTTTGTAAATATATCATATCTTATGTTTTTATCTAATTCTTTTGTTATTATCTTATCGTTTTCTAAATTTATTTTATTCATTTTTTAGTTTTCCTCAACTACATTTGTCCCTAATTTTTCATCATCGTATCCGTATTCTTCAATTTTGCTTACTAGTGTTTTGTCTCCTGTTTTTACTATATGTCCATCTTTCATGATATGAACATAATCTGGTTTAATGTAATTTAATAGTCTTTGATAGTGTGTAATTAATAGTATTGATGGCTTATTTTCTTCGTAATATTTCATTACATTTTCTCCTACTATTTTTAAACTATCTACATCTAGTCCTGAGTCTATTTCATCTAGTATTATTGTATTTGGTTCTAACATGTACATTTGTAATATTTCGTTTTTCTTTCTTTCTCCGCCTGAGAATCCTTCATTTATTCCTCTATGTATCATTTGTTTATCCATGTTTAGTTCGTCTACTGTTTTGTTTATTTTTTTTATGAAGTCATATAGTTTAAATGTTTCTTCTTTACTGTGTATTGCGGTTCTTAGGAAATCAGCATTTGATACGCCTTCTATTTCTGGTGGCATTTGATATCCTAGAAATAATCCTAGTTTAGCTCTTTCATCTGTTGGTAGATTGTTTATTTCTTTTTCATCGAAAAGTATTTTTCCTTTTTCTATTTTATAGTTTTCGTCACCCATTATTACTTTTGATAATGTTGATTTTCCTGTTCCGTTTGGTCCCATAATTGCGTGTATTTCGCCACTTTTAATTTCTATGTTAAAATCTTTTAGTATTGTCTTATTTTCTACTGATACTGTTAGGTTTTCAATTTTTAATTTATGCATAAAATCATCTCCACTTTTCTATTATACATTAATTTATGTTATTTTTGAATAGAAAAGTCTTTATTTCACATAATATAATTGAATATTCGCAGATATTCGCGTAAGAGATTTTTATCTCTTTTTGTTTATGTTTGTTATTTTTTTGGTATAATATTCATGGAGAGTGATTTTATGGATTGTATTTTTTGTAAGATAGTTAAAGGTCAGATACCTAGTTATACTATTTTTGAGGATGATATTGTTAAGGTGTTTTTGGATATAAATCCTATAAGTAATGGACATGCTTTAGTTATTCCTAAAAAACATTTTTTAGATATTGATGATATTGATAATGAAACTTTAATGCATATTATGGATGTAGCTAGATATGTTAAGAAGTTATTAATTAATAAGCTTAATTGTGATGGTGTTCAGTTAGAACAGAATAATGGTGATTGTCAGGAAGTGAAGCATTATCATTTACACGTAAAGCCCTATTATAATAAGAATCAAGAGTTATTTGATGTGGTTGATATTTATAATAAATTAAAGGATGAAAATTTAAAAGAGGACTAAAATTAGTCCTCTTTTGTGTTTATTTAACTGTATATTTTTTATATACGATATACATTACTGTAAATAATAATGTATTGCATATACCAATAATTGGAGCAGCTATTGCAAGTGCATCAATATCATTCTCATGTCCTTCTATAATAAATTGACTTGGATATTTTGGATTTACATATATTTTATATTCTTTTCCTTTTTCAAATTTATCTTTATCTTTATATCCTATTCCATATTTGATTTCATATTTTCTATTATTATATTCATATGAAAAGACAGGTCTATATGTACGTTTATATGGATTTCTTTTATGTTTTGAATTGCTTGATTTTCTTATTCCTGTAACTGTTGCGATTACTGGTTCTGTACAATTTTTCTTTTTATTTATGTTTACTATTAGGGCAAAGGTTCCGAAAAAGAAAATAATTATACTTAGTCCTATAAAAAATGTAAATATTAATTTTGTTGTTTTGTCTTTCATTTAATACTCCTTTTATAAATCTATATAGTAAAGTTTTTCTCCGTTTTTTAAGTCACTCATGTATTTGGCTCCAAATTTTTCATAGTAGTTTTTTAGTTCTGATTTTAGGTATATTTTTTTGAAGCCTCTTGTTTTTGCTTCCTTTAATATTGCATCATTTAATATTTTTGAATAGCCTTTACCACGATATTCTTTTTTTACATACATTGTTGCGTACCATGGTGTTAGTTCTTGGTATTCATCTCCATCTGTTGGAAATATTGATATAAATCCTACAAGGTTATTATTATCTAATAGAATTAACTTGCAGTAGTATGGATTATCTAAGTTGTTTTTTATTTTAGTTATTGTTTCTTGTATTTTTTTATTTAGTTCTTCTTCTGTATTATATTTTGCCCATTCTATTTTTGAAAGTCTTGCGATTTCTTCTATGTATTCTTGTTTATCTTTTACATTATATATTTTCATTTTTACCTCCTATACTTTTTTTGTTTTAGCTACAAAGAATCCTTCATATAAATTATTTGGACATACACATATTGTTCCTTTTATTTTTGTTGGAAGTTTTGGTATGTCTTTAAATAATTCTTCATTAATTGGTATTATTTCTATTTCGTTTTGTTTTATTAAGTTTTCTAATTGTTTTTCATTTTCTTCATATAGAATTGAACATGTTGAGTATACCATTGTATGGTCTTTTTTTAGTATTTGTAGTGCTTTTTCTAATAATTGTTTTTGTGTGTTTACTGAGTTCTTTATTAGATTTTCATTTATGTTTATTTTTTCGTTAATATTTAGTGTTCCTGATCCACTGCATGGAGCATCTAATAGTATTTTATCGAATCTATAGAATTCATCTAGTTTTGTTGCATCACTTATTAGTACTGTTGCTTGTGTTCCCTGTTTATTTAAGTTGTATTTTAATCTATCTGCTCTTATAGGATTTTTTTCTACTGCTGTTATTAAAGCTTCTTTATTTGATAGATTATATATTTCTGTTGTTTTTCCTCCAGGTGAAGCTGCCATATCTAATATTTTTTCGTTTGTTGGTTCTAATACTATAGGTGGTAGCATTGATGATAAGCTTTGCATGTAAATTTCTCCATTTTTGTATATATCTAATTCTCTTATATTATCATTGTCTAATATTAATGCATCTTCATACCATGAAACACTCTCGTATTTTATATTTTCTTTATCTAATATTTCTTTTATTTTTTCTTTTGTTGTTTTTATTGTATTTATTCTTAGTGTTGTTTTTCTTTTATTGTTATATCCTTCTATGATTTTTTTTGTTAAATCTTCTCCGTATTGTTTATTTAGTAATTCTATTAAAAATTCTGGTATCATGTTACCTCCTTTCGTTTATCATCTGTTTTTCCTCATTTACACTTTTTTGTATTTTTTCCAATTCTTTTATATTTTTGTTATTTTTAAGTGTTTCCATTTGTCTTCTCGCAGAATTATTTAAGGTTACTAATCTTTCTGTTTGGGGTATATTTGCCTCTATTAGTTCTGCGTTAGTATTTTGTAAATTGTTTAGTATTACTAGGTGTAATAAATCTGTATAATCTCTAATATTTCCTTTTTCAGCTAGTTTAGGATTATTGTCTCTCCATTCTTTTGCTGTCATTCCAAATAAGGCAACATTTATCACATCCGCTTCTTCTGCGTATACAAATTTCTTTTGTTTTTCTGTCAATGTTGGTACAATACAATTTTTTACTGCATCGGTGTGAACAATGTAATTTACTTTTGAAAGCAATCTTGTTGCGCTCCATTCTATTTTATATTGAAATGCTTCATTCTTTTTCAATCTTTCAAATTCAGTTATTAAATATAATTTAAATTCAGGTGATAGCCAACTGGCAAATTCAAATGCCAAATCTGGATGTGCGAATGTTCCTTTACTATATTTTCCACTGCTTGATATAATTCCAATTGCATTGAAATCTTTTTTCCATCTATTTGGTGTCATAGTAAATCTATTGTAAGGAACTTCATTAGTTTTAATTCTGTGTGATTCCACGGAATTAAAATTTGGATTATTCAATTCTTCCCATAGTGAATAATATTCAAAAGAATTTTTATTCGACATCCAATTTCTAATTACTCCGGACGGATCTTCTGGATTTGCATATTTTGCTAAATCTGTAAGTGAGATATAGTTTTCATTACCTATTCTCATTATTCCTATTTTATTTTCTTTAACTATTAATTCTGTAAATATTGTATTATTTTTCATTGATATTTCCCCCTTATTTTGTTTGTATACGTTATATTATATAATACATATGTTTGGGTGTCAATGTTTTTTTATTTTTTATTTAGTTTCCATAGTACTAGACTTATTATATATGATATTAATATTATCATTGGTGCGACTATTATAGCGTATTTTATTCCATTTTGTACAAACCAATACCAGTCATATATTGGTGATACTGTTCCATTTTCTACATGTAATAATAAATTTGTTACATATATTACTGCATATATTACTGTTGGTATTATTCCATATAGTGTGTCTTTTATTTTTAGTTTGTTTGTTCTTTCAAATATTGTAAAGTTTATTATACTTAATACTGGTATTATTAAATGAAAGAATAGATTACTATTTTGTAACATTGGTTTTATTCCACCTGGTGAGATTTGTCCTAGGTATGTGAATACTATTAAGAATGTAAGTCCTACTGATGTTGTTGCCATTAGATTTAGTCTATACATGTTTTTTGTTATTTCTTTTTTTGTTATTTGTAGTATTGTGAATAATAGTGCAGTGAGTCCCATTAACATGTTTGAATCAACTGTAAAGAATTTAAACATTTCTAATTTTGTTGTTTCTAACACAGGTTCTGCTCCATGTGTAATTTTAATTCCTGTAAACATTATAATTGATGCGAATATTGTTAGTATAGTTATTATTGAGTTTAATATTAAAGCTGTTTTCTTTTTCATTTTTATCACCTCTTTCATTATAACAGATTTTTATACTATAAAAAAGGCATGATTATGCCTTCTCTAATTCTTCTTCTATTCTCATTAATTGATTGTATTTACAGATTCTATCTGTTCTTGAAAGAGATCCAGTTTTAATTTGTCCTAAGTCTAATCCTACTGCTAAGTCTGCAATTGTTGTATCTTCTGTTTCTCCTGATCTATGTGATATAACTGTTTTATATCCATTTTTTCTTGCTAATTCTATTGTTTCTAATGTTTCTGTTATTGTTCCAATTTGATTTACTTTTAATAGAATTGCATTTCCTGCATGGTTATCTATTCCCATTTGTAAACATTTTTTATTTGTAACGAATAGGTCATCTCCTACTAGTTGGATTTTGTCTCCTAATTTTTCAGTTACTAGTCTGAATCCTTCCCAATCGTTTTCGTCTACTGGATCTTCTATTGAGATAATTGGGTATTTGCTGCATAGTTCTTCATAGAAGTTTACTAATTCTTCTGTAGTTAGGCTTCTTCCTTCTCCTACTAGATTGTATTTTCCATCTTCATAGAATTCTGATGCTGCAACATCTATTCCTAGACATACATCTTTTCCTGGAATGTATCCTGCTCTTTTAATTGCTTCTATTATTAATTCAAATCCTTCTGAGTTTGAGTTTAAGTCTGGTGCGAATCCACCTTCATCTCCTACTCCTGTTGCTAGTCCTTTTTCATTTAGAACTTTTTTAAGGTTGTGGAATACTTCTGCTCCTACTCTTACTCTTTCTTTTATTGTATCTCTTTGAGGAATTATCATAAATTCTTGGAAGTCTAATTTGTTATCTGCATGGGCTCCTCCATTTATGATATTCATCATTGGTACTGGTAAAGTTGTACCATTTCCAATATATTTATATAAAGGTAGTCCTTTAAAATTAGCTGCTGCTTTCATCGCTGCCATTGAAACACCTAATATTGCGTTAGCTCCAAATCTTTCTTTGTTTTCTGTTCCATCTAATTCAATCATTGCGTAGTCTAGTGCTTTTTGGTCTAATGCATCCATTCCTATTACTAGATTTCTTAATTCATTATTTACATGTTCTACTGCTTTTAAAACACCTTTTCCCATGTATCTATCTTCTTTGTCTCTTAATTCTAGTGCTTCTCTTACACCTGTAGAAGCTCCTGACGGAACAGCGGCTCTACCCATTATTCCACTTTCTAATATTACATCAACCTCAACAGTTGGATTTCCACGTGAGTCTAATATTTCACGTCCTATTACATCTTTTATTCTTGACATATTATCACCTTCCTAGAACATTATACCACTTTTTTTATTATAAGGAATTATTTTGATAAAAAAAGAACAACTAAATATAGTTATTCTTATAAAAAATTAGAATAATTAAAGTTAATTAACAACTACCCCATCCGCACATACACCATGAATCATCATAATCTCTTCCTCTTGCTGTTGCACCAAAGTACTGTTGACCTCTCAAAAGTACATTAACTTCACCACTCTCACTTGAAGAAGCTTGCACGGTTGAACCAAGACTAACATTATATTCATTAACAGTCCCAAATATTTCGTTCATAATTCTAAGATTTGAATTATGTTTTGAACCGTCTGATGTTGATTCTAGGCAAAAATATTTATTATCTTCTTTTCCACATGCATAACTTTTAAGTATATATCCATTATCATCTATGACATATCCTAAAAAATAATCTTTATTTATTGTAGTGTAATCTGTTGTATATTCTTCAGTGGTAAGTTTACTATTTTCATCTGTCCTTTGAGAATTTGTTGAATTATAAATATATTTTTCTGTAGAACTAAATCTGTATACACAATCTGGGCACATGTCATCCATTGTTAAATCTTTTTTGCATTCTCCTTTTTCTGTTTTTGTTACTTTTCCATCTGATAGTTCTACTTTAAATTCATCGTATTGTAGACATCCTTCTGTTACATTATTCTTTTCTATTGTAACCCATGAATTTGATGATGGTTCTTTTCCACTTAGTGATAAATCTATTTGTGTTTTTAAATCATTTACAGTATATGTATCATCTGGGATTTCATATTCTGAATCTCCTGATAATTTTGTTACATATGCTTTGTTTACTGCGTCTTTAAATCCGTATGCAGAATCTGATGCTGCTCCTCTTTTAGAGTTTTCAATTATATTTAATATAATTGGTACTGTTATTACTGCTATTATTGCTAGTATAACTATTATTGCGAGTAATTCAATTAATGTAAATCCTTTTCTATTCTTCATATATCCTCCTACTATTATCTATTTATTATAATATCAAAAAAAGCACTTTTTTTCAAGTGCTTAATTCTTTATTAAGTATGGATTATAATTTGAATCTAGTGCATATCTATATTCTCCTGATGTTGAACTTGTATTCAATCCTACTTCTTCATATGGAGCAAGTGTTTGTAGTTGTGCTGCTGTATATGATTTTCCATTTTTATCTGTTGTATATGAACTTGATACTGTATTTCCATTTAATGTTATTGTATCTAGTGCGCCTGTAGAGATGGTATAGTAATAATCATCTACGCATCCTACTGTTCGAGCAACATTATGACTGTTTGAATATGTTACTGATCCTGATCTATATATTCCTTTTACTGTTCCTGTTGTAAATCCTGCTAAACCACCTGCTACAGATGCGCTGCTTCCTGAGGACGATATATCACCACTTACTACTCCTGTTGCGGATCCTGGTACTTTTCCTGATAATAATCCTATATAAAAGTTTCCTGATGCATTTCCTTCTGCTATTATGCTTGATATTGATCCTGTATTATATCCTGCTATTAGTCCTACATAATCGTGTCCTACTACATTTGCATTTGTAAGTCTTAAGCCTTTTATTGTTCCTGTGTTGTATCCAAATAGACTCGCATAGTCATATCCTACTAAATTCAATTTATTTATTGTATGTGCATTTCCGTCAAATACTCCTGTAAATCTCTTTGTTGCGTCAGAATCGCTTCCACTTCCAAGCATTATTGAATCTTTGTTTGTTAAATCTATATCTGCATTTAGTTTATAGTATTTTTCACCATTTGTACCTAAGTTATAACTTACTTGTTTTAATTCATTATAATTATTTATTATATATGGATCTTCACTGGTTCCTGAGCCTGACATTGTTATATTTAGTGGTCTTTCGCTTAATTTATATATTGTAAATTTTCCATTTGAATCATAATCATAATAGTATCCATCATTATTATTATCTCCACCTATATATGTATCTATTACTGCGTCATTTATTGCAATATTATTTATTGCATTTGCTGGTACGGTTTTTCCATTTTTATCTGATATATTTGAATTTGATATTGTATTTCCTCCTAATGTTACTGAATCTAGCGCTACTGTTGTTAGTCTATAATAGTAACCATCTGTGCATCCTACTGTTCTTCCTGCATTACTGCCATTTGAGTATGTCACTGTTCCTGATTTATATATTCCTTTTACTATTCCTGTAGTAAACCCTGTCATTCCCCCTGCTACTGCAGCAGTGCTTCCTGTTGAGTTTACATTTCCTTCTATAATTGCTTCAAGTGTTCCTGTTGATTTTCCTGCTATTAGTCCTACATAAAAGTTTGCTGAGGCATCTCCTTCTGCTATTATACTAGTTATACTTCCATCATTTTGTCCTGCAATTAATCCTGCATATTGATTTCCTTTTACATATATATCTTGCAATTTTAAACCTTTTATTGTTCCTGTATTATATCCAAATAGTCCAACATTGCTTTCTGAACTTCTATTTATAAATAGATTTTTTATTGTTTTTGTGTTTCCTTGGAATGTTCCACTGAATTTATTTGAATTATTTCCTATTGGTTTAAATCCTTTTGCTGTTGTATCTGTTAATTCTTCTTTTAATGTAGTTGATGTTGTTCCATTTCCATTTACATCTCCAAATTGATTAGTAGTGACATCTGCATATGATTTATCTTCATTTATATCTAATCCGTTCATTAACATTACTGTTTTTCCTGAGAAGTTTTTACCACTATTTACCATGTTTGAAAAAGCTACTAAGTCTTCTACGCTATATATATAACATGTATCACTATTCTCATAGTCTTCTGTTTCTCCATTCCCGCATATTATTCCTGGAGTTGTATCTGTTACTGTTGGGAATTCTTCTACTACAACTTCTACTGGTACTTCTACACAGTTTCCTTTTGTTGTTGATGCTACTTTTTTATCTTCTATTGTTACTGCGAATTCATTTATTTGTATACATCCACTTATTACTGAACCTTTAGATATATTTAAATATCCACTATTTGGTATTGTTCCTGATACTAATATATCATATGTATTTTCTCCATCTGATATTGATCCATTATTACCTATTGTATATTCTCCATCTAACATAAAATCATTATTTTGAGATAACATTGATGCATAATATTTTCCTACTGCTTCTTTATATCCATATGCTGAATCTGTTGCGGCGCTTATCTTTGAATCTTCTATTATTCCAAGTATTATTGGAGTTATTATTACCGCAATTAATGTTAATATTACTATTATTGCTAGTAATTCAATTAATGTAAATCCTTTTCTATTCTTCATATATTCTCCTACTATTATCTATTTATTATAATATCAAAAAAAGCACTTTTTTTCAAGTGCTTAATTTTTTTTATTTGAAGTTATTTTATTATCTTTTATCTAGTTCTTCTTTTACAATATTTATTCTTAATTTATCTTTTTCTCTATTACTATTTAATAGGTAATTATAATATTCTTCTAAGTTTTGAACATAGTAATTTTCTACTAATTCTGGTTGATATTTTAGATTTTCTTTTTTTCCATCACATATACATTCTATTTTATCATTTACTATGTACCATCCGTTTTCTTTTTGTTTTAGGTTATAATTTTGTTTTAGTTCTTCTAGTCCTTTATCTGTTACTGCAATATCTAGGTCTCCTGCATCTGGGAATAATCCTCTTAATACTAATGCACTACTTGAAAGTATCCAAAATTCTTCTTTGTTGATTTTAAGTGAGTCTAATAATTTTAGTAATTCTTCTTTATTCATTCTCATAATAAAACCTCCTCGTATAATTTTATCATAAAAAAACAGATTTTAATCTGTTTCTTCACCGTACATTTTTCCGTTTGAGTCTTTTTGTATGTAATATCCATATTCAAATATGTAAGCCATTGCGAATAGGAATATTATTTCTACTATATTGAACACATTTATTTCTATATCTTCTATTGCCATTGAAATGCTAAAAAGTATTGTTCCTATTCCTGATGTTATAATTGCGGCTATCATATTGTAGCTCATTTGTTTTATATGATTTACATTTTCTAGTGTAAATGGTGTGTCACCTTCATTTATATTTTCAAATAATTTTTCAAGATGTTTTAGTACTTTGGTTACAAATACTAGGAATACTACAAGTGTTATAAATGATGTTTCTAGTAGTCCTACAAATACTTTTTTGTCATACTTATTGTATGCTTTTTTTATTTGTTCTACGTCTTTACTATTTATGTCTCCTATTATGATATGTTCATTATCTGCTGATTGAAGTCTTATTCCATCGTTTAGTTCTGTTATTGTTATTATGTTTCCTGATGCGATTATTTTGTCTTCTTTAATATCAATATTAGATACTAATATAGGTATTATTATCATTATAAATGTAATAACTCCTATTCCTACTTTTGTGACTATGCCTGCTATTTTTCCTATTAGTGATAGTATTTTTGATAGTGTTTTCATTTTCTTTTGTTTGTTTTTTTCCAATTTAACTACATTCATTTTAACTTCTTCATCAAATGAATTAAAGTCTTCAATTTTTTCACTTAATAAATCATTTATTTTACAGTTAAATATCTTACATAATATTAATAAGTTATTCATTTCTGGATATGCAGCACTTGATTCCCATTTTGATACTGATTGTCTTGATACACCTACTTTCTCACTTAGTTCTTCTTGGGATAGTTTTTTTGATTTTCTTAAGTTTCTTAAATTGTCACCAAATTTCATTTGATTACTCCTCCTTTTCACAGTTAAAATTTTAATATAGTTTATATTATTTTTCTATCAACTTTTGGTTGCATTTTATATATTCACTAAAATGTAAACCCAAAGTAGCAATATTATTGGTATTATTATGAATTTTTTCTTTTTTGTTTTGTGATGAAATATAATCATGCCTAGAAATGCTCCTAGTGCTCCTCCTAGTATTGGTAGTATTATTAGTGTTGATTCACTTATTCTATATTTGTGTTTTATTGATTTATATTTATCTATCCCATATATTATAAATGTTATTATATTAATTATCAGTAGGTAGTTTTTCATTTTGTTCCTCAAATAGTTTTTTCATTGTTTCATTATTGTGTGTTAGTTTTTTTATTGTTAGATTTTGTGCTTTATCGTTTGCGAGTCTTAGTTGATTTTCACTTGATAGAAGTGCTTCTTTTGTTTTTTGTAATCTTTTTATTGATTCATCTATTTCTTTTATTGCTGCTTGAAATTTATTACTTGCAGTTTGATAGTTTTTACTGAATCCATCTTTGAATGCATTTATTTTTTCTTCAAAGTTTGATATGTCTATATTTTGATTTTGAATTATTTGTAGTTCTTTTTTATATTCTAGTGAGTTTAGTGCGATTCCTCTTATTAGTGTTATTAATGGAATAAAGAATTGCGGTCTTATTACATACATTTTTTCATATCTATATGATACGTCTACTATTCCATTGTTATAGTAATCGTTATCACTTTCTAGTAATGATACTAGTACTGCATATTCACAGTTTTTTTCTCTTCTATCTTTGTCTAGTTCTTTAAAGAAGTCTTCGTTTTTATGTTTTGTTGCGGTTGTGTCTGCTTCGTTTTTCATTTCAAACATTATTGAAACTATTTCTGTTTTATCATCGTCATAGTCTCTATATATAAAGTCTCCTTTTGATCCTGTTTCTGATAGTTTATTATCTTTTTCAAAGTATGCGTTTTTAAATAGTGGTCTTAGTTTATTGAATTCTACATTACAGTGTTGTTCTAATGATTCTCCTATCATTTTTGTTGATTGTTTTGCTTTAAAGTCTTTATAGTATTCTATTTGTTCTTGTTGTAGTTTTATTTTTCCTTCATATGTATCTTTTATGTTTTGTTCTTTTATTAGATATTCTTTTTTGTTTAGTTCTATTTGATTATTTAATGATGTAATAACGTTTTCTTTTTCTGTTATTTTTTTATTTATTTCTAATTCTTTTTGTGTTTCGTTTAATTCTATTTTGTTTTTTAGTTCTGTTATTTCTAATTCTTTTTTGTTTAATTCTTCATTGTGTTTTTGTTGTAGATTACTTTCTTTTAGTTTTATATCATTTTTTAGTTTATTATTTTCCATTATGTAATTATTTAATTGTTCTTTATATTCTTTTTCTATTTCATTTTTTGTTTTTTCTTCTTGGGTTTTTAGGTTGTTTTTTAGTTCTGTTATTTCTAATTCTTTTTTGTTTATTTTATCTGTTAATTCTTTTTCTATTTCTGCTTGCGCTATTTTTATTGCGTTTTCTTTGTCTTTTTTGTATTGATTTTCTCTATCGTTTATTTCTTTTTCAAATTCTTTATTTCTTATTTGTCTTACTATTGTTTCGTAGTCTGTTTCGTTTATTTGAAACATTGTTCCACATTTTGGACATTTTATTTCGTTCATGTTTCCTCCTTAAATTTTGTTAAATAGTATTGTCATTAGTATAAATATTGGTATAGCTATTATTATGTTTATTATTAGATTTAAAAATGTTTTACTTTTATGATTTGTTAGTTTTTCTATATAGTTATTGTTTTGTTTTAGTTTTTCTATTTTTTTATTATCTAGTTTTATACATATTACGTTTGAGAATGCCATATATAAAACTCTATTTATTGTTATATAAAAAATTGTGTTAAAGAATGATATTAATGTAAATACTGATCCTATTGTTTGTAATGCACCTGTAAGTCTTATTTCAAAAGCTAATATTGTTAGTGATATTAGTGTTATCATTAATCCTGTTATCAAATGATTTCTATAAGAAAAATAGAATGGTCCCATTATAAAGTTTAGAAATTTTGTTTGATTCAAATTCATTTTATCAAAGTCTTCATTATATATTCTTATATCTGTATATTTTTCTGTTTTTTTAAATCTTTCTATTTTGTTTCCGTTTTCCATATATCCGCATTTTATACATATTCCTTTATCTAATTCTATATTACAACTTGGACATTTCATATAATCACCCTACTTCTTTAATTTTTTTAATGATGATGTTCATGGTGTTCGTGATGTTCTATTTTGCATGTTTTATTTTTACATTCTTCATCTTCTAGTTCTAGTTCTATTGTTGAGTGTGCGATTCCATGTTCTTTTAGTTCTTGTCTTATTTGTTTTTTGATATTACTGTCATATTTTTTTACTACTGCATGTAGTGTTATAAATGTATTAAACCCATCTATACTTCTTACGTGAATATGGTGAACATCTACAATTTCTTTTATTTCTTTTATGTGTTGTTCTAGTTCTTCTATGTTTATGTTTTCTGGTGTTTTTTCTAAAAATAGGTCTAGTACTTGTTTTATATTTCTAGCTGCATGTCTTAGTATAAATAGCGCTACTCCTATTGATAATAACCCATCTATGTATGTTATGTTTGTGAATTTTATTAGTATTCCTCCTATTAGTACTACTATCCATCCTAATACGTCTTCTAACATGTGAAGGTTCACTGATTTTTGATTTAGTGAGTTTCCTTCTTTTGTTATTAGTGCCGCTAATGTATTTATTATTATTCCTATTATCGCTATTAGGATCATTCCATTATAGTTTAATTCTTGTGGATTTATAAATCTTTTTATTGCTTCGTATATTACAAATATTGATCCTGTAAGTAGTATTGTTGATGTTATTATACTTCCTATTACTGAGTATCTAATATATCCATATGTATATTTATTATCTGGTGCTTTTTTACTTTTCTTTTCTAGTATATATGATAGTCCGATGCTCATTGCGTCTCCCATATCATGTACTGAGTCTGATAGTATTGCGATGCTTCCTGTTATTATTCCTCCAAACATTTCAAATATTGAAAATAATAAGTTTAATAAGAAAGCGATTAGTATGTTTTTTTCTGTTTTCATTTTATTCCTCCTATACGCCTTGATTAAATGGTAAATCATCAAATTGTATTAGTTCTATGTTTAAAAGATTTTTATCTTCGTATGTTAGTTTAAATACTTCTGGTGCGTTTATTCTTTTATTTAATACTATTTTGTTTTTGAATTCAAATATTAGTTTTCTACCTTCTACATCTATTAGTTTACAGTATTTTAATAGGAAGAATGTTATTGCGTATCCATGTGCGAATACCGCAATTCTTTTGTCTTTGTGTTGTTCTAATATTTCGTCTATTACTTCTCCAACTCTTTTTCTTACGTCTTTTTGTGATTCTCCACCTTCTGTTTTGAAGTCTTCATATTTATATTGTCTTATAAACCAATCTGGATATATATCATCGTTTGGCTTTCCTGTTCTTCTTTCGTCTAGTCTATCGTCTATTTTTGCGGTTAGATTTTGTTTTTCCATCATATATTTAGCAGTTTGTAGTGTTCTTACACAGTTACTTGTATATATTGCGTCAATATTCTGTAGTTCTTCTTTTTCACTTAGTAATTGAGCTCTTTTTTCTCCTTCTACGTTTAGTATTATTTTTTCGTCAAGGATTAGTTTTTTTTGATTTGTATTGTATTCTATATTTTTTAATGGCATTCTTACTGAGTGTCTTATTAAGTATATTGTTGTCATTCTTATCACCAATTTAATTATAACAAAAAACCTAGTTTTGTTCTAGGTTTATTTGTTTAGCATGTATAACTATTCTATTTTTTCCTGTTCCTGTACATGTTGAAAGTGTCAATATATTGTCTGATTCATCAACTTCTACGTTGTAGTTATAGTATGATCTATTAATTATCGTATTTATAAATTCTTTAAATAATTGATTATTTGAGAAGTTTGTTGTTATGTAATAGTCTTCTGCTTCTATAATATAACTTGAGAATATTTCATATGTTATTGTTTCTTTTTCTGTTACTAGTGTTATTTGTTTTTTTTCATTATTTTGCCAGTTTGATGTAAGTATTTCTTTAAGTGATGCAAACATACTTCCATCTTGCATGTTATGTCCATATATTACTATATTTTTATCTGTTCCATCAAATTTATTTTTGTAGTCTGCAAATATCCATCCAGCAACATTATATTCTTTTTTGAAGTTATGGTTTAGATAATAATCATTGTCATTTCCTTTTACTACTACATAATCCACATTTGTATTTTCTACTTTTAGGTATGCAACTGTATCACTATTTTGTTGTTTTAGTGCTTCAAAGTCTACTACATATTTTGGTTCTTCCTCTTCTTGTACTACTTTTATATTTTCGTTTATTTCTTCTTTTATTTTGTTATTGTCTGTAGTATTTTTTTTCCACTGTATTATTTTTGTTAGTGATATTATTATTCCTGTTAGAAATACTAATGTTAATAATAGTGTTATTATTCTATCTATTCTTATTTTTCTTTTCATTTGTATCTCCTAATAAATAGACTAGCATTTAGCTAGTCCATTTTTATTTATTCTTTTTTGTTTTTCTTGTGTATATTGTTAATCCTGCAATTCCTATAACGCTTATTCCTAGTAGTGCTGCATATTTCATTATATGATCTCCTGTTGCTGGATTTGTTGTTTGTTGTTTTGTTGCTTCTGTTATTGTAGCTTCTACTATTTTTCCACCTTCGTAATTAGCACATTTTACTGTGTATGTATCTTCTTTTGTAACTGTGAATATTCCTTCAAATGTATTGTTGTTTACTGCATTAGAACTAATGTCAATTTCTTCATTTTCTGAGTTATATAGTGAACATGATACTGCAAGAACTCCTTCATCTGTTGTTCCTGAGTATTTAATAGAATTATTTTCTGTTTTTGTTGTTAATTCTTTTACATTTAATTCTGCTGCTTTAACAACTGGTGTTAATAGCACTACTGCTAATAATAATGTTACTAATTTCTTCATATTATCACCTATTTACTATAATCTACGATTGGACCACGTTCACTACCTGTAATGAATAATCCTCTTCCGTTTCCTGCATAAGTTCCTGCATAGTTTTCTTCAGTTGATCCTGATTTTCTTACATTGATGTATATTCCTTCAATGCTTTCGAAGTAGTGTTCATCTCCGTCTAAGTCTAATCCGAATGCTGCTGTTTTTAGATGTTCACCGAACTGAGTTTCTTCTGTATAGAAAACGTTTGCTCCACCTTTATCGATTGCTCTTAAGTTTGTTAATGTTTGTTTTTTATATGTTCCGTCATTAAATACTATTGTTGCGTTTACTTCGTATTCATCCCATGATTGTTGATCATCAAATAATAAGTCTACTTCTACATATGTGTTGTTTTTATTTATTATTGTGTTTCCATTATGTACGCTTATGTCTAATATACTTCTTACTATTCTTACATAGTATTTATTGTTGTTTGTATCTGTTATTTCAAATACTGTTCTATCAAAGAAGTTTGAATTAAATTCTATTTTGAATTTTCCGTCTGCAATTTTTGTTATTTCTATTGCTCCTTCTGGAACGTCTAGAGCTTTAACTTCTTTAAATTCTACTCCATTTATATTATTACTTGAGATAATTGCTTTTCCTTCAATTAATAATGTATCTAATACGTATGGATTTTCTTTTGTTGTTCCTGAGATATCTTTTGATCCTGAATACATTGTTTCGAATCTTTCTCTTCTATAGTTATATGTTGATTCGTCTTCTTTTAGTCCTACATAGTCGTCTGTGTATACTGTTATTTTGAAGTTATTATCTCCATATGCTATATGTGAGTTAGCTCCCATTTCTTGACCGTTTGAAAGTCTTGATGAAAGTCCTCTATCTACTATTGTTGGATGTGCATGTGTATCTATACATTGTTCGAATTCTCCTGGATTTCCTGTATGTTGGCAAGTTCCATTTTGTTCATATTCTTCTTCGATTTCTCTCATTCTACCGTTTAATAATAAATCTGTATCAACTGTTCTAAAGTCATAGTTTGCATGTGTTTGAGTATATATAGCTTCCCATTCTTCTAAGTCACTTGGTAATACGTAAGCTGCAGTGCTTTCTCCGTTTAATGCTTTCTTTAGGTCAAATACTAATTGATTATCAGCATCATCTTTAATTGTTGAGTCTAATACATATGTCATTTGTTGTGGATTTTCTAAATTGAATTCATGTTTACATGTTTCTTCTCCACATTGCCATATTAATAATACTCTTCCATCGAATCCTGGTTGTTGTTGTCTTTCTGATATTGTTAATGTTGTATTTTGTGTGATTGTATCAAATGATCCACTATAGTTATCAATATCAAATATACTATCTCCTGATGTTTGAATCATTACTATTTCATTATTATATACTTTTACTGTAGCTGTTCTGTTATTATTTGAAAGTGTTACATATAAGTCTTGTTGTTGTATATTATTGTGTGATCCATTTTCAAATCCAGCAAATGAATGATGTTCTCCATCTGTTACTCTTAATTCTGTATTTATTTCATTTGTTTCAAATGCATAGTTATTTGGCATGTTGTTTGACATATTTAATGTAATTGTCATGCTTAATTTAGTTTCATCATATGTGAATGGTTGTGGATTTTGATTATTGTTATTGTTATTGTTTGTATTAACCGGATTTTCTATTGCGATATTTTCACTATTTGTAAATGTAGTATCACTATTGATTACTTGTCCTTGCGCTCTTAAAGTAAATGCATTTAATCCTCCGATATTTAATTGTACTGATTGTATTTGGTTATCGAATGACATTGTACATGCATTATTATTACATACTACTTCATAGTCTGATGTTTCTATGTTTTTAGGATCTACGAAGTTCCCGTCAATTTTTAAATGTCCATCTTGTTCTGTTGCTGTATGACCATCGTTGTTTACGCTAAATGATAATACTATTCCTGGATTAATGGCTAAAACTCTTAATGGTAATGCAGTTAAAGTCATTAATAGGGCTAATGTTAAACTTGTTAGTTTTTTTAACTTTTTCATAATTATACTCTCCTATTCTAATTATATTGTATCATAGTTTTTTATTAATTAGAATATAATGATTGTTATTTTTTTATTTTAGTGTAAATAAAAAGGAAATCTTATGATTCCCTATTATATACATCTTGATAGTTATTGATAACCCAATTATCATTTTCATTTATCAGTGTAGCTTCTACGTTAAATGATTCTGATGGATTTAAGTCATTTGAAACTGTTCTATAGTTTCCTTCTATTTTTATTTCTTTTTCTGTTTTAGTTATATTGGTTATATTGAAACTATTTTTTTCATATTCTAGATTACTGTTTTTTTGTTCGTGACAGTATAGTTTGTTTTCTTTTTCTTTAAATTTATCTATTAAGTTTTCTTCTATATATTTTTCTGATAGAAATGTTTTATATGAGTTTTTCATTTCTTCTATTGAGTTAAATGTTTTTGTATTTATGTAATATACTTCGAATACATCACTATAGTTTATTTCTCCACAGAAGTTTGATGAGTGTTTTTCAAATATGTTTGTGTAGTATTTTTCCATTGTTGTTTTTACTATATTATTTATTTCTTGTGTTATTTCTTGTTTTTCTTCTTTTGGTTTTGTTAAATAGTATGATCCTATTAAGCATATTATTATAAACGCAATTATAACTATTGTGTTTACTATTATTAGTTCTATTTTGTCTTTCATGTTTTACTCCTTTACTACTTCTAATAGTTTTTCGTATATCTTTACCATTGCGTATGTATCTAGTTCACAGTATCTTAGTAATCTTTCTCTTATATATTGTTGTTCTTCTTTTGTTTTTCCAATTAAATCATTGAATGAATCCATTGCTTCTATGCCGTTATGTACTAAGTCTAGATTTTTATAGTTCAGTGATGGATCATCTGGGAATAGCGCCGGTAAAACATATTTTATTGAGTATGAACCATGCATATCTTTTGTGTAGTATTTTTTTTGCCTGAATGGGACCATTAAGTCTTTTATATTGTCTCTTATATTTAATAAGTGTTCACTTAGATCAGGATATAGTTCTGATAGTTCTTCTATTACTCCTTTTTCAAATGTCATGTTATAAGCTAGTGTTGTTACATCTTTTGGTATATCTTTTACTAGTTGTTCAGCTAAAGCTCTTCTTGGATCTGTTCCTGCTTCTGCTAAGAATTCTTTATGTTTTAATTCTGAATCAATATAATGTAGTGAGTATTGAAATGGTATTCTTTTATATGGGCTTATATTATCATATAAAGGTATTGGCTGTTGATATGTTTCAAAGTCTAGAAAGTATAATGGATGTGTTAGTGTGTCTAGGAATTCTTTTATAGCTTTTTTATCTATATAATCTTCTTTATTATATAATTCATATTCTATTATTTTTTTATAGTTTTCATTTATATCTGCATTTACTAAATCTTTATAGTCATAAATACCTTTCCTATATAGTTCAAATTTTGTTTCTTTGTGCATACCTGATATATCGAATATGTTTTTTTCTGGTAAGTGTCTTGTACAGTATTTAAAGAATGGACAATCATATGGTTCAAAACAATTTTCATCTATGTCTTTTGGTTGTTCACTTTTTTCTAGATATTTATTTATTTCTTTTATGTTTTTTTCTACATTATTTTGTAAGTCTTTAGCTTCTTTTGTTATATCTCGTATTTTAAATAATTGATCTAGGTCTAGATCACCAATTCTAACATAGTCTCTATTAATATGTACTATACATACTTTAGTTACTTTTAGTCCTAGTTTAGTTAATACATAGTATTGGTATGATGCATCGTTTATATAGATATTTTTTAGTTTTGACGAACTTTTTACTTCATATATTTCATATGTGTTATTTTTTTTCTTTAATATATCCACACTACAGAAATTATTTTTATATGTGAATGATGCTTCTGTTATTATTATATCTTTATAGCTTTCTATTGTATTCATAGTGTCTTCTATCATTTGTGATAGATTTTCTCTATATTCTATATTTATATGACTACCAAATAGATATCTAGCGACTCCATGGATTGCATTTCCAGTCTCCATAATACTTTCATTATTTATTTCTTCTTTTTCTTCTGGTTTATTCTTTTCTAACCATAACATTTTTTTACATTGTAGTCCTCTACAATATGACGATTTTGACAGATTCATATTTTACCACCTAGTATAATTATATATTTTTAAGCAAAAAAACTCAATATTATTGAGTTTTATTTCATTAGTTTATTTATTTCTGCTTGAATTTTTTTATCTAGGATTGCTAATTGTTCTATCATTTTTGCATTGTCTTCTGCTAATTCATTTATATTTATTTCTTTTTTTTCGTATCCTTCTTGATATAGTTTAAAACCGATTCTATAGTAGTTATTTCTTATATCCTGTTCTGTTACTTTTACTAATACATCTTCTTGTTTTCTATTGTTTTCTATTATTCTTTTTAATTTTTCAATTGAATTAATTTTATTCTTATTATAATCTATTATACTTATTTTATCATTTTCTTTTCTTTTGAAGTTTAAGAATACTTTTTCATCATCATATAATACTACATATGATAGATATTTAAGTGTTCTTCTTGCTTCTTTTATATTTGAGATTCTTTTAAATGATGTTTGTAATAATACTTCTGTATTTGTTCTGTTTATTATATCTTCTATAAGCATATATTCGTTATTTTCTCTTCTATAGACTTTATATATTGGTTCATTTTCGTATATAATTATTGAGTTATATTTTGGTATATCTACTTCTTTTAATTCTACATATTTATTATTTATTTCTAATATTTTATCTAATATTTTAAATTTTTCTATCTCTCTTTTTGATATATAAAATTGATCTATTACATATGTTGTTTTTCCAGTTATATCATAGTTTTCAAAGTTTAAATCTGTTACAATGTATAATTTTTCTTTGTCCCAATCTATAAAGTCTGATATTTGTGTTTTTATATATTCTTTTATTATTTGTTTTAAGTCGCAGTATTGAATAGTCGCTAATAAATGTGTGTTTTCTATGTCATGGATTTTTTTATCTTCAATTGGCGAAGGTATTTCTTCTAGTGTTTTTTTGCTTATTATTTCTTTATAAGAGAATATATCATTGTCACAATAATATTTCAAAACTAATAGTTTAAATAGATTATCTTGTATACTGTATGATGATGCATATTTTCTTTGACTCTTTATTGCTTTTTCTATTTCAAATATAAGTTTATCTATCATTTTCTTCACCTATTATTTCATTTAATGCATATTTTATTATTTTGTCATCGTTTTCTAAAATATTACTATATATTAAGCTTCTATCATTTATATTATTTATTAGTTCTGATATTTTCATTTGTGTTTCTTTTGAAATATCTGGTAGTTCGATGTTTTTTATATTTTCAACTGTTAATTCTCCTGTTATGTTGTTTTCTTTTGCAAACTTGTTTATTCCTATTTTTTCTAGGTAGTTAGGTACAAATATAAAACTGTATAAATCTCTATTAATTCCTCTTAGTATTATAAAATTGTTTGGTATTACTACGTTATTAGCATCACAGAATCTATATGTTCCTACTTTGTATGGTTTTTTTAATGATATTATTATGTCTCTATCTTGCATGAAATATTTGTTTTTTATGTCTGTTGTTATTTTCTTTTCTACTAATTTATTTTTTATTATATTCGTATATTGAATGCTTTCCTTTTGTATTAAGAATACGTTTTTTGGTTCTTTATTATTTCCAGTAGCATTTGTCATATTATATCCAGTAAATATTTCTTCAAATACTTCTTTTATTTTCATAATATTCCTCCTTTTTTTGGTTTATATTATCACTGTTTTATTTTTAAATCAAGATGATTTTAAAATTTTATCGATTAAGCCAAAGTTTTTTGCTTCTTTACTTGTCATAAATGTATCTTTTTGAAAGTTTTTATCTATTTCCTTTTTTGATTTGTTTGTTTTTTTATGTAATATTTCTATTAGTTTTTGTTTTGTATTTCCTAGTCTTTTTGATGATAGTTCTATTTGTTCTGCTTTTCCTTCCATGCATGTAGATGGTGAATGTATCATTATTTCTGAGTTTTCTAGGGCATATCTTGTTTTTCCACATGATAGAATCATTGCTCCCATACTATATGCTTTTCCAATGCAATATGTGTCTACGTCACTTTTTATTAAATTCATTGTATCTATTATTGCTAGACCTTCTACTACACTACCTCCTGGACTATTTATGTATAGTGATATTTTTTCATTGTTTTCTGAGTCTAGATATAGTAATTTTGTAATTGTACTGTATGCTGATTCATCATTTATTTCTCCATTTATAAAGATTATTCTTTCTTGTAATAGTTTATCTTCCATATTTATCAAATCCCATTCTTGTGTTTTTAATTTTTATTTCTGGTAAGTCTGTAGCATCTACTATTAATGTTTTTGATTTATTTGCATGATTCATTATTAGTGTTTGTGATAATTGTTTCATTGTTCTTGCATTACCAAAGTTCTTTTGTTCTTTTATTATTTTTATATAGTTTTCTATTCTTGTTTTACTATTCTTATTAATTGTTATTCCTCTTTTATTTAGATTGCTTTCTAGTATTTGATATAGTTCTTTTTCGTTATAATCATTAAACATTATTTCTCCATATATTCTTGATTTTATTCCAGGGTTTATGTCATAGATTTTTTTCATTTCTTCTGTGTATCCAGCAAATATTACTATATTTTTTGGATTTTCTAAGTATTTTAGTAGTTCTACTATTGCTTCTTCCATATATGGATTATTACCTTTTGAATACTTATCTGAATATAGTTGATATGCTTCATCTATAAATAGTAATCCACCTTCTGCTTCATCTAATACTCTTCTTGCTTTCTTTTTTGTATGTCCCACATATTCTCCTGTAAGATCATTAGGAGTTATTTCTATTATTTTGTTTTCTTTTATGTATCCTAATTTATATAGTTTATCTTTATAGATTCTAGCTACTGTTGTTTTTCCTGTTCCTGGATTTCCTAAAAAGAATAAATTTAAATATATATCTGTGTTTTTTATTTTTTTACAGAATTCCATGTAATTATATAAAGTGTTTAATTGTGTTTTTATATTATCTAGTCCTATTAAGTTATTCAAGTTTTCTGCTTTTATTGATTGTGTTACTTTCTCTATTGGTAATAAGTTTTCAAATGTTTTTATTGTTACGATTTTTTTATTTTCAACTATTAATTTTTTTACTGAATAATTATATATATAGTCCACTGGATATTCATTTAATTTTTCTAAATTTTCTAGTATTTTAAGAAATGATTTATATGATAATTTATATTCAATATTCTTTTTTTCATATTTTTTTATTAATTCTTCATACATTTCTTTTTTTGTTGTTAAACCTTTTAAATGTATGCATGTATCACAGTCAAATATTTCGTTTGAAATTTTTCTAAAACTATTTTCTACTTTACCTGGTGACGATAATATCACTATATTATTATTTTTTCTATTTTCTTCAAAAAATTTTTTCGTTGCATATTCACATCTATATCCATCTAAAACTTCATCTTCAAATATGTCCATATCATTTATTATTATCAGTGTATCGCGCAGTTTATTACTTTTTGTATCTTTATTATATATTACTGTTTGTATTATATCAGTTTTTCTAATTAGCTCATCTGTTATATGTTCTATCAAGATATCAATGTTTTCTTTTGGCATTTGGTCAATAATAATATCTATATTCATTTCATTGTTTGAACTTAGTATGTTTTCCAGTATTTCATCAAATGCTTCCATATTTTTTTTAATTTCTTTGTTTTTGATTTCTTTTGAATCAAATAATGCTTCTTGTATTATTTTCATTCCATTTCCTCCCGTTTCGAGAGTTAGTATATAGTGTGTTGATTAAATCTGTATAGATTTATTTTAAAATCAGTTTGATTTAAAGCAAAAAGAACACTATTTAGTGTTCTTTGATTTTTCTACTCCAAATCTATCATATAATTTTTCTCTTATTAATTTTTCTCTTATTTTATAGAAATTCTCAAATTCTTCTATTTTGTAAAATTTCTTTTCTGGCATGCATTTAAAATATTTATTATATTTTTTTTGTTTATATATATCAATTAAGTCTTGTTCTCCTTTATCTTTATTTATATCTTCAGTCATAAGTTCTAAGTTTGGTACGCGATTATTCTTTTTAATTAGTTCATCCTTTTGATTACTTGTTGCATTTGGAAAATTAATATTAATATTTCTTTTGAATTTTTTCTTAGGATGGATATGGTCTTGTTCATATGGGTAGTCATCATATTTAATAATATCGTCATATATTATTGATAATACAAATAATGATTTGTCACCTTTTTCACAATTTAGCATGTCATCAATATTTTCTTTAGTTATTCTAAAGTTGTACTCACCATCAATTTTTAATTTTTTAAATTCTTCTAGTGTCCATTCTTTTAAATCTCCATTATCTATTGCATTTATCATATTTTGAAGTACTGTATCTCCATGATGACTATATATTTTTTTAATTATGCACATTTGCAAATATCTTTTAAAATTATCTTTTAAGTCACTAAAAATTTTTTTATTTTTATGCATAAAGTATGTAATAGGTATTATTGAGTTTGCTGATGTTAGGTTATTCTTAAAAATGTTCATTTTACTTACTAAAGTTGCTGATTTATTAATGTATTTTTTTATATCATCCCATTCATTGTTTTTTATTTTTTCTATGTTTTTTTTTGTAATATTAGATAATTTTACTGCTGCTGGTTCTCCTATTAGTATTAAGCTTGTTTTGACTATGTAGTCAATATCAAATAAACCATATAAATTATTTTTGTTATTTATATTTTTTAGTAAATTAATCATTTCCCCGCGTGCATCTGGCCACCATCTAACTATACTTGAAAAAATTAAGTCCGTCTTTTTTAATGGTTTTCCAAAACTGTTTACTCTTTCAAATATTTCTAATACCTCGCTTATTTGTTTATTTTCAATGTAAAAAATTTTTATTATATCTTTACTTTTTAATATATTTTTTATTTTTTTACTTATTTCATTTATTTCATTGATTTTATCAGGATATTCTTTTTTTATTTCATTAATTTTTGTGTTATTATTATCAAAGAAATCCTTAAATCTAAGCCATTTTTTTTCTGTTTTTGTTTCTTCTTTGGTTAGAAATTTTATGTTGTATTTTTTTTCTTTTACCATTAATAAATCTTCGTCTTTGTATTCTTCTATGCTGGTCATATCTATGTATAAATAATAATCTTGATAGTTTTCTTCATTGCTTTTTCTGGTTCCTTTTTTTCGTATTTTGTAATAACCACAGAAGCCTATATAGAGGGATGTTAATCTTTGTTGACCATCTAGTATTGCTACTCTGTCATTAAATGATTCTGGAATTTGTTGTTTTTCATCTACTACTAATTTATCTTCACTTCCATACTTGCATAAAGTATAAAAATCAAAGTTTTCTAATATACTTTTATCATAATGCCAAAGTAACATTGTCCCTATAGGATATTCTCTTAATAAAGAGTCAAACAATAATTCTATTCTATCTGGTCCCCAAATAAAATCTCTTTGAATTATTGGAACACATAATTTATTTTCATGTATTTGTTTTAATAATTTTCTTATGTTAAAACCATCATTATTATTCATACTATCACCATTTTAATTTTATCATTTATGGTATTTTAATTCAACAATTTTTTTTTGTTGTCAAAAAAACTTACTTTTTTGTAAGTTCTTTTATTTTTTGTTTTGTTATTATTTCATCGTTATCTGAAATATATTCATTTGTTGGTGGATTAAATTTATATAGTTTACTATTTTGTTCTATTAATATGATATCATTTATGTCTTCTTTTTTGCTTATTCTATTTGTATTTTTTACTAGTATTTTTTCGTCTACTAGTTTGTTTATTTTTAGTTCTGTTTTAAATCTTTTATTGAATTCTTCTATTACTATTTCTAGGATTTTTTTCTTTATTCGTTTCATGTATTCGTATTTATTCTCTATAGTATCACATGGTAAGCAATCAAAGTATTTTATTAATAGATCTGTTAGGTTATTTCCTTCTTTATATGTAGGGTATAGTTCTTTAAATATTTTTTTATAGTTTCCTAGATTATTATATATGTCATTATATAGTTGTTCTAGTTCTTTTTTGTTTTCTATAAATGATTTATAGCATTTATCTATATCAATATTACATGCATATATTATATCTTGTATAAAAGGATATATTATTAGTTTTATGTCTTCTCCTTTTATTCTTTGAAATATTATTATTTCGTTTGCAGCTGTAGCGAAGTTTGAGAATCCTGTTATTTTTGTATTTTCATCTTTTACTGTTGTTTCAAATTCTATTGCATCATTATTAAATAAGTTTTCTAGATTTTTATTTCTTAAGTCTATTCCAAAGTCTACTTCTTTAGTTTCTCTTAGTTTTTTTATTTCTTCTACATCTTTATATATTTTATTGTTTTCTATTACTATTATTGGCTTTCTTGTGTTACTTGTATTATATTTTCCTGATTGTGGTACTGCATATTCTGTGATTGCGAATCTACAATCGCTTGTGGTTGATATCCAAGGGGATTTATTTCCTTTTAATTTTGTACCATTTATATGTCCTATTATTCCGTTTAATACATATTTTCTTTTATCAAGCATATATATTCTATACCAACAAGCTATGTTTGATTTATTTCTTCTATTATATAGTTTAATATCTTCACTTTTACAGTCTATTATATAGTTTTTATATGTATGTGAATATGTACATATTATTTCACCGTATTTTTTTAATGATTCTTCGTCATTTTTATTGATTGCTCGATATAGTATCATAGGTATTCCTCCTTTAATTTATATATATTATAAGTATTGTTTTTAATAAGTCAAGTTTTAAATAAAAAACATATATGTTATATATGTTTAGTAATATTTATTTCTGTTTTTGCTAAATACTTTTTTTTCAATTAAAAATAATAATGCATATACTAGAAGAAATATAATTATTGCAAAAATGATTTTTTTTATAACTTTTGTTATCAGCAAGAATAAAAAAGTTATTAATATATAATTAAATAAAAATCCAGTTGCACCTATTTTGCTATTTTTTTTATCATACCATCCACCTGTTAATTCAAATGACAGTAAGACGAATATTATGCCAAATATTGCGTTATAGACATTAGCGGTACATGAGTCATGTACTAAATTTGAAAAAGGATTCGGAATAAAGAATTGCCTTATTATGAAACTAATAACGCTTACAATTGTTTTATTATTTTGTACATTATTATTTTTTTTATTATCATTCTTTCTATATTTTTTTCTAGTTTTTTTTGTATTATATTTTCTATTATTATATTTGTATTTCATTTTAAGCCTCCTAATTAATATATAATAGATAATTTTTTTTAATAAGTCAAATTTTAAATAAAAAAACATATATTATGTATATGTTTAGTATATTAAAGTAAGTTTTTTTACTTCCATATTATTGAAGCATTCGTTGTGGGCATATAATTCTGATTTTTCTCTGTCATGTATTCCGTTGTATTCTAGTGAATATTTGTTTTTTTCGTTTTTTAGATACATGTTTTTTGATTTTTTAAATTCTTCTACATCTACAACTTTTTCTATGTAATAGTAGTATTCATGTGTATAACTTCTTTCTTTGTTTGCTTCTATTACGTATGATACAGGTAATTCTGGTAGTTCTATTGTAAGTTCATCATTGAATATCATGTCACTGTTTTTTCTTGGTTTATATTTTGCGATATAATATGCTTCATATATAGCAACATCTGATTTTGTTTTTGGGTATCTATATTCTATTTTATTGAATGATCTTAGTTTTCTTTCTTTTACTGATTTAAAGCTTCTTGTAACTGCGCATGTTAGGCTTTTTCCTACATATGCAAGTACATTGTTTTCATCGTATATAAAGTATACTCCATATTTCCCTATTTGTTGTTCGTCTTTTTTTGTTATACCAAATTGCTGTACTGTATCACTTAGTATTACATATGCTTTTACTTGTTCTGGGTAATAGAAATTTTCTTTATTATAGTTTTCTATGAATTCATTAGTGAATTGTACTTTTAGTCCTATCATTGTTTCTATTGAAGTGCAGAAGTAATAAAATGACGTTTCATTGTTATTTACTTTTATTAGTTTATCTACCATGTATTTAATATTAAAAAATGCTTTTTCTGGATCTTCTGTAAATTGTTTTATTATGCAGTAATATATATTATTTTCTAATTCTATTGCGTTTTTTTCTATTAGATAGTCTAATAGTTTTGTGATGTTTTCAAATAAATTAAAATATTTTATGTTTTCTTCTGTATATTCATATTGTTTATTTTTGCATATACCTATACAATAATTCATGAATCCTTTATATGTTGTGTATTTAAATCCCATATTGTTCCCCCTAAATTTATATATTAGTGTATTGTTTATTACAAGTCAATATTAAAAGACACTTATAGTGTCTTTTTGAATGTTTTTTGTTTTTCTATTACTGATCTATATCCTATTTTTCCTTCTTCGTTTTTTTGTTTTTTTAGTGTTGCAGTTTCATTTGTGTTTATATTTATTAATATATCTTTTTCAAAATCATATTTATAGATATCAATTATTTCTTTACCTATTGTTTCATCATATGTATATTTATATACGTAGTAATCTACATGATTATAGTATACGTTTTGTTTTAGTTTTTGTATTGTATTATATTCAGGTTCTGATAGTGTAAATTCTTTATTTTTTCCTGATTTTACTTCTATTGCTTTTTCTTTTTGATTTATAAAATCATAACTTAGTATATCAAAACCGAATCCATCTCCATCTGTTTTTGATACCCAAATTGGTTTTAGTTCAAATTCTTGATATTGTTTTAGTTGTTGTTTTTCTTTGTTATATGTGTCTGTTTCTGACCATACAAAGAACATGTCTTTATTATTGTAATTAATGTTATTTATATTTTCATATTTTTTGTAGTTTTCTTCATTTAGTTTTACTTGTCCTTTTATATTTTGTTCTTCTCTTTTTCTATTTGGATTTATTCCTGTTGTTGTATCTAGAAAATAGTTTAGTCTTTCTTCTAAATCATTTAAGTTTATGTTTAATGTTATGTTGTATTTTTTTATTCCTGATTTTAAAAATCTATGTAATATGTGATATGATTCTGGATCATCAAAGTATGATCCTATTTCATAGCTATATAATCCAAATATTTCTATAATACTACTTCTATATAAGTATATTTTTCTTGTTAAAGGACACATATCTAAGTATGGATCATATAGTGTTTTTATAAATAATTCTATTTCATTTTTTAGTTTTTCATGTATATTATTTTGTTCTATTAATTTATCTAATTCTTTTGTTTCTTTTAATTCATCTATTCTACAATAACTTCTTCCACCATTATCATTTATATAATCCATTAATTCTTTTACTTCTTTATATAATTTTTTATCCATAATATCCCTCTTTTTTTGAGTGGTATTATATCATAGTTGTTTTTAGGTGTCAAAGAATTAGGGCGTGACTGCTCTCTTCAGAGGGGGCCTGCTCTCTTCAGTTAGGAGAGACCGAAAGGCGGTAAACCCTTTAAATACGGGCCTTTTTATATTGGCATAAACCGTCATTTACCGTGGTTTTTTAGTATTTTTGTACCTAAATTGTACCTAAAAAAGAAAGTAGTGATGTTTTCTACTGCTTGTGATTCTCTCATGAGTTTAGTATTTTATTTACCATTTCTGTGTAATTATTTTCTGCTAGTTGTTTATCTAATTCCTTCGAAATAATTTTTATAGATCTTGATAATTCATCTTTATTTGACTGTAATTCTTTAAAATCGCTTATCATTAATTCCTTTTGCTTTTCTAGATATTTTTTATTCTTTTCTCCATAAAAGTAGCTTTCAATTCTTTTCGTTTCACCTGTTGAATTAGCTACATAATACATAGTATTAATTAATTCTACATATCCGGCTACAGAGATAATATTATCACACATGCTATTATCAAGTTTTGATTTTTTATTTAAAAATGTGATATACAGATTCTCTATTATCAAACAAACATATTTTATTTCATTAACTATATATCCTTTTATTCTTTTATTACCTGATAAATAACTAACAGCTTCTTTAATATCAGTTACATGAGTTATTTTAGATAAATAACTGTAAATTCCTTTTATCTCCTCTGATGTATAAATATCTCCAAGTAATTCATTACAATTATCAGCAACTATATCTTTAAAATATCCTGCTTTTGTCATAAAGTCTATATCTAAATTATCACGATAAGATGTTGCTATAATATACATTATTTCCTCATAGACATTTCTTAACAAACACACTGCCATTAGAGTTTTATTATTATTTAATAATTCAGTAATTTCATTTAATTCATTAGAGATTTCTTTAAACAAATATTTTGAATTTTTATAGTTTGTTATACTTTTAAAATCATATTTTTCTATTATATCAATATATACAGCATTACTTATGTCTAATATTTTTATTGACTTATCAAAAGAAAAATTTTTATTTTTATTTTCTAGATCATTAATATATCCTTTTATTTTACTTCTTTTCATATTATTCTAACCTCTTTATATTATCTAAATTCTTCATCATTAGGTATACAAAAATTGACTATATCATTATATTCTAATTCGTGCAAATAAATTGCTACTTGACTCAGAACATATAGTTCTTCATAACTTAATTGACATAAATCTTCTTCTGTTACTTTGATATATTTATTAAAAAATGGTAATAGCGTTTTATATTGAATTAAAGCAAATTCCTTATCACCACTTTCAAGTTTTAGGTCTAATATTTTTTGTAACGGATATGAATAATTCATTTTAGCATTATTTTTAAGATGAATTTCACCAACTAAAAGTTTAAATAAAAGATTATCTATAGGAGATTCACACTTAAAGTCCATATTCTGAAGTTGCCTATGAATTCCCTTCATTGAATACAATAGTGCATTGCAATACTTATTGTATTTATTAATATTTTCTTCTCTTGTTATTTGCTGATTAAATATATCAATTACTTCTTCTATTTCATCTGCTATGTTAGGACATCTCTTTTTTGATTCATTAACTAAATTATTCAAATATTCAAGGTTATTTTTTAAATCATTTCTTTTTCTTATTGGAGCGTCCCTTAAAGTTTTAATTTCATCAAGATAATATTTCTTAACATATTTTGTTAAATAATTTATTGAATAATATTTGTATTTTATAAAATTAAATATCTCTTTTATATAAATAGATTTATTAATTAGCATTTGATCTGTTTCGTTGTTGTATGTAACTAATATAATTTCACCATTACATCTAGGATCTAATGCGTAGATACCACCGTTCCATACAACATATGGACTAACTTCAAAGTTTGCAAATTGAAATTCTTTATGTCTATCAGTTTTACCTGGATGGACCGAACTTAAAGATCTTATATATTCAAAGTAATTTGAATCTCCAACTTTAGCTATTTTATTATCTTTTTTTAATTTTAATAAATATTTTTCATTTATTTCTTTATGTTTAAATATCGTTTTTGTCCTGATTGGTTTAATGTCATATATTTTATATAATTCATCTATACATTCAATTAAAACTCCAGCTTGCTCAATAAATTCAAAGAAATCAAATGCACATCTATTCCATTTTCCAGTATTTAATTCCTTTTCATTAAGATAAATTACAATATCTTCTATTCTATCCATTAATGCACATATCGAATTCCAAGCATTATCATTATTCTTATATTTCTTTAACAATGAAAAATCTATATAATCATTAATAGTATTTCTAAAATTTCTAATCACATCATCATTCAAGTATATTTTATACATGCACTACCACCAATCATAAAAAAGAGCATATTCCATCTTAAAAATGAAATACACTCTATTATTCAATAATATTATAGCATCTTTTTACTGTGTTATAAATATCATTCAAAAATCTATAGTATCTCTATATTTGATTAATAAGATTAATTAAAGTATTAACTTTATTTAATATTTTATCTTGTTCTTCATATGGCGGTAAAGGAATATACATATTCTTCAAAATATCAAATGGTGGAATATTTTTCATTGCAGTTCCTTTTCCTTTTTCATTTGCTTCTTTTTTTAATACATAATCAAAATATAATAAGAAAAAATCTCTATATTTATTATCAAATAAAGTAATTTTCATAAGCGCCTGATTTATAATACCTTTTCTAGCCTCTTTAGGAATAACATAAGCTTCTCCAATTGTACCAGCACAAGAAACTATTATATCATCGCTTTGTATTTCAAAAGATTTCATAGACTCATATTTTTCTTTAGAAATAAAATATTTACCTAACATCCAATCTTTCTTAATTGCATTTTGTTGCTCATATACTTTAAATGAATCCTTACTATCTGGAATAAACATAGATTTAGTTAATGAACTTCCAAATGGTCCCTTCTTATAAATTCCTAAATTACCTAATTTAGTCCAAACCCAATTATTAGGAATCTCGTAAGGTATTTCGTTTTCATCTATGGGCAATAATTTTTTATCTTTCTTAATTCTGCTTGCCTTATAAAATTCATCTTCTATTTCGTCTATATTTAATTTAGCTAGCGTTGAATCATTTACCACTAATTTTGCATGAATTGCTTTATCAAATAGTACTTGTTTCAAAATAGTCTTATCATTATGTATTTTCTCATAAGAACATGATAATTGAGATATCAAATTCTCAAGTTTATTGTATTTATTAACAATTCTTTCTTGTTCTTCATATGGCGGCAATGGAATAATTAAACTCTTAAATAACGAAGGATTTAAGTGAGGAATTGCTGAACCTTTTTTTCTATTTTTTAACATTTGTTTCTGTTTTTTTAGGAAAATCAACAGGTAATCACTATTTATTCTCTCATCTATTATTAACTTTTTAAAAGTGCTTCCCATATACCCTTTTTCAGAGATTTTAAATACTTCCCCTGAGTTTTCTCCATCTACTAGAATAACATAATCACCAGGTTTTACTAATATACCTTCATTCTTTACTTGAGCAGGTATTTGCTTTCTCAAATATTTTGTTTCTAAATATGGTAAACTATCATTAGAATATAAATCTCCTTTTTCAAGGCTACAAACATTTGCCAATTTTGTTGCAATCCAATTACTTGGAATTTCAGCATCATAATCTTTTTCTTCAGGAAAAAAGTCTATTTTTTTAGAATAAATATTATTTTTAACCAATCCTCCATTTATTGATATATCTAGAATCTTTAATCTTAATTTATCAATTTCCATTTTTCACATCTGAAAGCAATGTTTCGATTTTGTCTATAATTGTTTTAATATTATTGCTCTCTTCCTTGATATCATTAAATAGTGTTTCAATATTTATACTAGATATATCTTCTTCATCTTTTAACCATGTAATATCCAAATTGTATTTATATTCTTTTACAATTTCATTATAAGTAAATCTTCTCCACCTTCCATCTGGATTTTCTGGAGACCACGTTTCAGTTCTATCATATATATTTTCTGGATTATAACATTTTACAAAATCATCTAAATCAGAATTTTGAATTGGATTTTTCTTTAAAGTAAAATGTTTGCCAACTCTAAGATCGTAAAACCATATTTCTTTTGTTTGAGCATCTTTTGAAGCAGGTTTATTATCAAAAAATACCACATTTGCCTTTACACCTGGCTTATAAAATATTCCTGTTGGTAGTCTTAATATTGTATGAAGGTTTGTTGTTTCCAATAGTTTTTTCCTAATAGTTAATCCACCTGAACCATCTTCAAATAGAACATTATCTGGTAAAACCACTGCTGCCTTTCCTGTTGATTTTAATAATGTATGAATGTGTTGAACAAAATTAAATTGTTTATTTGAACTTGTAGTCCAAAAATCTTGCCTATTATACACAAGTTCCTCATCTTCTTGATCCCCATCTTCATTTGTTATTGTTAATGAAGCTTTTTTTCCAAAAGGAGGATTAGTTAATACATAATCGAATCTTTCTCCTGGATCAGATAACAAAGCATCATTCCTGGTAATTGGTGTTTTTCCATCCAAATCACTAATATTATGCATAAATAAATTCATTAAACATAATCTATACGTACTTTGAACAATTTCCCAGCCTCTAAATGTATTAAATTTCAAATAGTTTTTATCTTTTTCTGTTAAATCATAATTATTCTCTATAAATTCTTTAGACAATAACAAGAATCCGCCTGAACCACAGCATGGATCTACTATTGTCTTGTTTGGTTCTGGTCTAATGCATCTAACCATTGCATTAATAACCGGTCTAGGAGTAAAATACTGTCCAGCACCACTTTTCGTATCTTCAGCTATTTTTTGTAATAATCCTTCATAAATATCTCCTTTTACATCAGAAGATAAAGCAGTCCACGTTTCACTATCAATCATATTAATAATTTTTGTTAACATTGCTGGATTTGATATTTTATTAATAGCACCTGAATATATTTCTCTTAACATTCCATCTTCTTTAGATAAATCATCCAAAATTTGCTTATAATAATCGAATAATTCAGCCCCTCTCTTCGATTTCAACACATCCCAGCTACAATTATCAGGAAGTCTTATTCCTTTTTCAAACGGCGGCTTATTGTATTCATCTATCATCTTTAAAAATAACAAATAAGTCAATTGTTCTAGATAATCCTGATTTGAAACCCCATCATTCATTAGAACAGTTGCCATATTCCATACTTTTTTATTAATTGTTGAAACACTTTCACTCATTTTTTAAAACCTCCTATGTTAATAATACATAATTTAATTCAGCTAATAATTCTCTAAATTTTGCACCAAATAATTGGAAAAATTTAGCTAATCCACCCTTATTATTAAAAGGTGTTAATTCTAAATCACTTTCTTTTATATTCATTGAAATTGCTATATGATCTTTAATCATTCTTAGCCATACCATTTGTTCTTCACTGAATTCTCCATATCCTTCATTTTGTTTAAAACACCATTCTTTAAATCTAATATTTACAGTAGTATTAAATGACTTTAATTCATCTGTTTGTTTTAATTCAAATTTAATTAAAGATATAATATCAGCAAGTTTATCTTCTACTCTTGTAGAAACTTTGTCACCATAAATAGTTGAATAAGCTTCCCATAATTTTGTATTTGATAGATAATATGGAGCACTCATCATTTTTTCATATAATTCTTCAACCATTTTATAAGTTAACGGTCTATTTTTATAACTTTGATTATAAATAATATTTAATGCATCAATTGAATTTTTATTTTCTTCAATAAATTCTGCAAATGTTTTAATTATTTCTTTAGCTTTTTCTTCTTTATTTGTATCCCATCCAGAAAATTCAATTGAATCTATATTTTCATTATCTATAATTTGATAATGTTTATCTCTAGCCTCAAGAATAAACTTTCTAACTTCTGGATTATATATTGGTTTAATAGCTATATCAATTATTTCTTGTTTTTTAGATTCATACTTGCTTGTATCATCTAAAGAATCAATTTTAGAATTAATATAATCATCATCAAATGCATTCAAAATGTTCTTAGCAACATCTATTATTGCTACGCCATCAGTTAATTTTTTAAACTCTTCTTTATCTTCTGTTTTAAGAACTTTATCTAAATTGATAAACCTATTTGCTATTGATGTTAATGTATCCTCATCTTTAGCACCAAATGCTACACTATTAAGTAAATTTTTAAGTGATTCGCTTGGCTTTCTTTCTAATTGTCTAGAAGTTGTTTTTTGTGATGATGTAACACCTACAGCATCAACAACTATAAATCCTAATTTTCTTTCTGTTGCTGATGGTGAAACCTTCTTTAAATTATCAAGATCTAAAGTTCTTGTGGCTCTACCTAGCATTTGTTCAAAGTAGTTTTTACTTCTTACATCTCTCATAAATATTAAACATTCTATAGGTTTAACATCTGTTCCGGTAGCAATCATATCAACTGTAACAGCAATTCTTGGATAATAATCATTTCTAAATGCACTTAAAATTGATTTTGGATCTTCATCAGAACCATAAGTAATCTTTTTACAAAACTCATTACTTTCGCCAAATTCTTCTCTTATAATATCCACGATATCATTAGCATGACTATCCGTTTTAGCAAATACTAATGTTTTAGGAACTTCTTTTCTTCCCGGAAACATTTCTGTTAATACTTTTGACTTAAATTCTCTAATAACATTTCTAATTTGTGATGGATTAACAATATCATTATCAAGTTGACTTGCTGAATAAACAACATCTTCATCTAATTGAGACCATCTTTTCTCTTTTGATAATCTTTCTCTTGTTTCAACAACTTGTTTTAATATACAAGCTCCATGTTTTGTTATATTTGTTTCTATTAAATATGTTCCCTGTCTTCCAACATTAACATCATCTAAAACAGCCTGTTCATGAGAATACTCTGATACGACATTTTCATTAAAAAATGCAAAAGTTCTTTGATCTGGAGTTGCTGTTAATCCAACTAAAAATGCATCAAAATAATCTAAAACTTGTTGCCATACATTGTAAATTGATCTATGACATTCATCAATAATTACAACATCAAAGAAATCAATTGGATATTTTTTATTATATGATACTTCTTTTGGTCTTTCATTTTTAAATGACTTTTCTGATAGTGATGACTCTTCATCCCTCTCATCTAATTCAAATCCTCTCAAAATTGAATACATTCTTTGAATTGTACTAATGCATACATGAGTATCATTTGGAATATATGATGAATTAAGTCTTTTAACATTGTATAATTCTCCAAATAATCTACTATCATCATTTGGTCTATATTTTCTAAATTCTTCTTCAGCCTGTTCACCTAAATTCTTAGTATCAACTAAGAAAAGAATTCTTTTTGCTTTTGCATATTTTAATAATCTATATACGGAAGTTATTGCAGTAAATGTTTTACCTGCACCAGTCGCCATTTGAATTAGAGCTCTAGGTTTGTTTTCAGAGAATGATTTTTCCAAATTAACAATAGCATTAACTTGGCAATCCCTAAATCCATTAGCATCAAGTTCTGGAAATTGTTTCATTCTATTTCTTAAAGTATCATCATCTTTTAGTAGTTGTTCTAATTCTTCTGGTGTATGAAACATAAATATTTCTCTTGATCTTGCTTTTTCATCCTTATAGTCACAAAATCTAATTATAATGTTTGTGCATTCATAAGCAAATCTGATTTCAGGTTGCTCTTTTAATCCTCTTAATCCACTTTTAATATATCTTAGAGATTGTTCTGCTACTACGCCTAATGTTGTTCCTCTTTCTTCTTTTTTAGCCTCAATAACTCCAACAGGCTTACCTGCTATAAATATTAAATAATCTACAGGTCCAGTATTTGTTTGCGCCTCTCTTAAAATAACACCTAATGATGCTGTTGGATTAAATGAATCTATATTTTGAATTACAAAACCTGCTTCTCTTAATTTTTTATCAATATCTATTCTTGCTTTGGCTTCAGGATTTAAATTTAAATCTTCCAATTCCATATTACTACCTCTTACTTCCCATTTCACATATTCAATAATAATTATAACATACAATTCAACAAAAATTGATAATTTGCGACCAATTCGTACCAGAAATTACCGAATTGTATCAATAATCTTGACTAATTTTTAATTTTAAGTGATTAATACAAGGAATTGGAGGAATTGTATGATTAGAAAATGTACTGATGAGGATATTACTGATGAAGAATTGGAGAAAATTATTAATCCTTTTTATGATAATTATCATGAGTATATTATTACTTATGTTATGCCTGAAGTAATTGCATTTTATATTGCTAGTTCTTATAGTAGAAATGCTATGTGTGTAGCAATCTTTTATCTGGTTCATAATTTTATAAAAGATATATTAAATAAAAAAGATAAACTATTTTTTGTTTATCTCTAGTGATTGTTTTATAAATGGTATTACTTTATCTATTTCATCTTCATGATATATTGATAAGTAGTAATCTCCATTGCCATGATGCCCCATAGATTTTCCATCTTCACCAACATAGCAATTCATTATATTTAATGGATCTTCCAGTTTTCCTTTTTTAATATTTATTGTTATTTGTATAAATTTCTTATATATTTCTAGATCTACTATATTACTTATTCCTTTAAATGCTATATAGACTTTTTTGACATCTAAATCAATATCACCTAATTCAAGTATTTTATCTCTTAAAGTATAATACATATTCTTTACTTCTTCTGTACATTTTCCTAGATGGTCTTCTTCTGTATATACTTTTATTTCTTCTTTTTGATCTGATGATAATTCTTTAAATAATGCATTATCTAATTTTTCTTTACTTGTTTTTTCTAATTTTTCTATATCTACAATATCATCTTCATACTTAGTTATCTTATATAGTTCAAATGGAACATTTTGATAGTCTGCAGAATATATTTGATATTTATTATAATGTGGAGAAAAGAATAATACTTTTGATTGTGATATATCTATATCATTTATGTTATAATTTGTATTTTTTATTTCATTATATTTTAATATAAAATCTGCTTTTCTTTCTTTTAATAATTTTAGATATGTTAGTCCTTGATCTACAAGACTTTTATTTTCAACGTTTTTATCTTCAATTATTATAAATGATTTTGTTTCTTTATTAAATACTAGTGAGTCTATTCTAAAATCTCCTACTGCAAATTCAGTACATACAAATTCATATTCTTCTCCTAATATTTCTTTAATATGTTCTTCAACAAATTTTTGTAAATCTTTTTCAGTTTTAAATTTATCTTGTTTTAATAATTTATTATTTCTTATCAACATATCATACACCTCTATTTAATTATATTATAAAATGTCATATTTAACAAACTTCAACTATTTGTAACAAATATTTTTATCTTAAATATTCATTAGCACTATCGTGTATTAGATTTCTTTATAAAATTATATATTTTTTCACATAGTTCTTTTGCATTTTCTGATAAATCTGTTACATCGTTAATATTTTGAATTATACTTTTTGAAAAACTTAGTTTTTCCCTTATAGTTCCGGATCCTTTTTGTTCTGGATCTTTTTTAATTGAATATTTTTTACCTAAATCATAATGCGTATCTATAAAATCACCCATGTAAATAGATTTTGTTGCATAAGATTCACCTTTGTATGCTTTAGTTATTATTGGTTCACCGCCATTAAAAAGTGTTTTTTCCAATACTTTTCTTGAAATTGTATTTTCTATTTCTCTTACTTTTAATTCATAGAATCTTTCTATACCAAACGCCTTTTTTAATTTTTCTTTTCTTTCTTTTTTCCCGTCATTATCATTGTCACATATTATAAAACATCGATTTGTTATTCCTGAAGCATTAATAGTTTCTATATCTTTTTCATCTATGAAAGCCCAATGTTCTATATTATTTCCACCATACTCAATAAATGAGTAATTAATATCTTCTTTATATGAGTATTCATTAATGCTTTTTAAATATATTTCTAAATACTTACTAATTAGTATTTTATCACTTATTCCTTCTACCCATATTGTGCAATTTGAGATAAAAACTGATGAATTATGTACACCCAATAAATCCAAAATTTCAATATCTTTGTTATTTGTATTAATAACTTTGAATAGATTATTATTCTTTTCAACATTTATAAACTTATATATCGAAATATTATTATAATCAAAACAACTGTCAATGAAGTGATTGGAATGTGTAGTTATAAAAAATTGGTGTCGTGAAAAACAATTATTTTTCTCTAATATTTGTAAAAACTGTCTTTGATATCCAGGATGAAGATTTATTTCTGGTTCCTCTATACAAAAAATTGCCTCTTTATTTCTTTTTTCAAAAAGTTTGTAAAAAATTGTGATAAGTTGTTTTATTCCATCACCAAGATTATGTAGAGCTCTTTCTTGTCCATTACCTATTTTAACATATAGAACACCTTTATTTATTTTAGGAATAATAGTAAAACCTTTTTCATCATAGAATTCTTTTGATATAAATTTTTCAAAGTCTCTGATAAAATTTCTATCTTCTTCCTCTCCAAGTAATTTATTTTTCACATCATCAAATAAATCTTCAGCAGTAAAAATATTTTTTTCGTTAATCGCATATGCTCTATTTACTTTATTTGAATACATATGTTTTGCATTTTGTTTATATTCATTCATTGCTTTTAATTGTCTATCTGTCAGTGCAATTGATTTTAAATCCTCATTATTATTTAACTGGTAATATATATTAAAACTCTCTGCTCCACGTAATATTGGTATATATGTAATATCGTATTCATTTATTCTTTTCGAAATATAGCCTTCTTTTCTCGATAAATATTTATACATTTCATTTAAAAATAGCAGTATATTTGAAAAACACGATTTTTGATTTGGATTCAAATTGTTCTTATCTATCTTTATACTTTCAATATATTCACTTATCGCAACAAAGTAATTACAATCATCAAATTTTTTATATTCTTCTGGAATATTGATTTTAATTGAGTCATACTGATTAAAATTTTTAATAGAATTTAACATTCTTCGCTTCGCATCATCATAATTTTTTTTGTTTTCTTCACTTTTAATATTACTCAAAGCCTTTGTGTCTGTCCCGTTTACTATATAGCGCAACATTCGGCTTTTTCCACTATTATTTTCACCAATAAAAATATTTATTTTGTTCAAATTGCCTATATAAATCATTTCATTATCATAAGCATTTCTATAGCAATCACGCATTGATGAAACTTCTATTGCTTTCAACATTTTTATCAACTCCTATAATTTAGTATTATATTCTTTTCAGGATAGAAAACTAAGTTTTAAATGGTTCAATAGTCCATAAGTGTCTTAGTTGTTCATTTATCTTTATTTCGATTATATCAAATTCAAAATAAAATAAAAAGAGATTTTATTTCTCTTTTTCACTATCTATGAAAGCAATTATTGTATTCATTCTGATTTTTTCTATTTTTTTGGTTTTAATTTACTATCAGGAATAAAGTCTTTAACAATATGTTTTTTTTTATCATGACTTCTATTAATTTCTTCCGAAAGTAATCCATGACCTCTTGTACCATCCTTAGCTATAACAGCTGCAATATCTAATCCATCAGCTTTTTTAGCAGATGGGTTTTGTTTCAAATATTGTTGGATATATATATCTTCATTAGCTGGTGACTTCCTATTTCTAGCTATTCGATTTTCCATTTTTCCACCTCCTAACTGCCAAAAAAAAAACCAATACAAAAACTCTTTCAAGCCTGTACTAGCGCTTTCTAAATAAATAATATCATAAATTGTCGAATTTTGTCTATAGATATTATCTTTGTTTTCCTTTTTTTAGTTCTTTTAATATTTCTTTTCCTATTTCAGAAAATGTTCTTTCATCATTTATATATTGTTCTTTTATTGGATATTCATTTAGTCTATTAAATAGTATTTCTAATTGTTCTTGTTTTGTTAGATTAAAGAATTGTAGTTTTTGTTCAAATATTTGTTTTAATTCTGGATATGTTTTTGAAATAGAAATAACTATTGAGTCTAAGTATTGTTCATAGTTTGGATATATTGCTTGTTTTAGTATTGCTTCTTCAAATAGGTTAATTAAATCATTTTTATTAAATGGTTCAAGATTAAGTTCTATTAGTTTTTGATTTATTTTATTCATTAAATTTGGATGTAGAAGTATTAATCTTTCAAATGATTCTCTAGTAACTGGTTTATTATCTCTTGTATTTTGTATTATTTGCTTATCAATTAAATCGGAATTATCTTCAGGATGACCTATTGGTTTTGTTGGGTATGGAAATATTTTAACAATACCACTACCTTCTAATTCTTTAATTTTATCATATACATTTTCAATATATTCTTCACTAATTGTATTAACTCCTACATTGGATACAAGTTCAGAAAATCCAGTATTAATGTCTTTAAATGTTTTGTCATCTAAAGTATATATTGAGGCATTATTTGAAAACATAGTATTAAATACTTCTGGTATTCTTTCTACAAGTGTCCATGGTTCATCATTATTATTTCTATATAATGCATATGTACAATCATCTCCACAACGTGCTGAAAAGATGATTGCTAGTTCTTTATATTTAGTAGCATATAAATAGTTTCCATGTGTTGATTTATGAGGTTCTAATCTAGTAAGATTTCTTGTTGAACTTCCATGATATATTATTCCCATTTTTCAACATCCTTTATTACTTATTTTCAATATATTTTTTACATTTTATAAAACAATCTATTTGATCTTGGTTTAATATTTTTTTATCTACCATATCTTGTAGTTCTTCTAAACTAAACCATTTAACTTTGCTTAATTCTTCTTTTTGTATATTTAATTTAGATAAGTCTAAATCTAATTTTGTGTAATACATTTTATAGCAGTCTTTTAAATCACAGCCTGAAGCAAATTCTATTATTTCATTATTACTTATATCTATTCCTAATTCTTCTTTTACTTCTGTTATTATTCCTTCATATGGAGTTTCACCACTTTTAGGATGTCCTCCTGTTACTCCATAGTCTCCACCTTTTTCTTCAACTCTTTTTTGCATTAAGAATTTACCTTCACTGTTTTGTATCGCAATCATTACTACCATAGGATAATATCCATCTGGTATTTTATCTCCTTTAAAATAAGTCAAATCTGTTTTATTCCCGTTTATATCATATAAATCTCTTTTTTCTCTCATCTTGTTTTCTCCAATACTTTTTGAAATGGTATAATATTACTTTTTCTAAATTTATCTTCTTTAATTAATTCATTTATTTCATCTATACTCATCCAGTATAAACTATCTACTTTTTCCTCTTGTATTTTTAATTTATTAATGTCTATTTTTTTATTACAGTAATAGATTCCTACATGTGCTAATTTATGAGTTATTGTTTCTATTTCTTCTATTTCATTTTCATTTAATACTAATCCTAATTCTTCTTTTGCTTCTTTTATAACTGTTGTTAATGCATCATCCCCAAATGTTACATGTCCACCTGTAGTAGCATATTCACTATGTCTACTAACAGCTGTTTTTTGTATTAAGAATTTATTATTATTTTCTATAAATAAAAGTATAATCATAAAATATTTTCCTTCTGGTAATTCTTTCTTTTTATCTCTTTCTATACTTTCATTTAACATATTTTTATTTTCATCGAATAATTGTAATAGTTCCATAAATACCTCAAATTTATTATAGCAAAAAATAGGAATTAATATAATCCCCATTCTGCTAATTTTTCAAATCCACCTATTTCTTTAATATATTTTCTAGCTATTTCGACTATTTCACTATATTCTTTTCCATCTACATATTCATCCCCAATTGCGCAGCTTAAGTTTATTATTTTATTTGTTTCTTGTGCTTTTTTAAATGCATATATATTTATTGAAACATCTGCTTTTGATAAGTCTTTTCCATGTAAACCTCCACCAGTTACTGATTCAGCCATGTCTGATCCTAGTTTTCTGTTTGTTGCGCCACAGTCTACTGATGATCCTCCTGTCCATTCTCCTAGAGGATTTATTATTGCGTTTGGATATAGTTTTTTTAGTTCTTCATTTTTTATATTACTTTGACATATTATTAGTTTTTCATTATCTAATACATATTTTCCATCTGAGTTTGTAATACTATATATATCATGAGCAATCTTTGATAGTTTTTTATCTATTTCTCTTAATGGTACTCCTTTAAATATTCCATTATCTCCGCATCTAATTTTTCCTTCTTGATTAGATGCTAAGTATATGTCTTGTTTTACTATTTGAAGATCTAGTTCTAAGTTTCCTGCAATTCTTTTAACTATTTTTTTTATTTCTTCATAGTTAAATTCTTCACTTGTTTCAATAATTATATGACAATTACCATGTCCTAATAATATTTCTACTGCTATCTTTGGATTATTATTTTTTAGGTATGCTAAGTCTACTATAGCTCCTGCTATTCTATCTGCTAGTTTATCTGGGTGTGATGGATTTACTTTTTCAATCATATAGATTCTCCTTTCTTAACATCCTATAAAAAAATACCCAAGATAACTCTTGAGTATAAGTTATCTTATAGTTCTAGCATTACCACCTAATTTAATAGGTTGGTGCGACTTCATAGGGCTAGTCCCTCCATCGCTCTTTATAAGATGTTACATATATTATAATAAATTTATTTTTTTATTTCAAGTATTTTTTGTTTTTCATATGGTGAGTTAAGTATTTTTAATAAATCTTCATATTCACATTTTATTATTCCACTTATTTCGTTATCATTGTCGTAATCTGTTAAGTAAATATATCTATGAAGATGTAGATGTTTATCCATTTTTTCTTCTCCGACTGTTGTTCTTCCAATATGTGAGAAACAATTTCTTATTATAGTTATTGTATCATTCATTGTTCTACATTTTCCAAATGTATATTTAGATGTTTCTTCAATATATTTTTCAGCTAGTTTATTGATTGCTTTTTTTATTTTCATTCTATTATCTTTTGATGTTGTTTTATAGAAGTGAGTGTATAAGTTTTCTATTCCTATTAATAGTTTTTCCATTCTTTTTTTGTCATTTTCAGTACCTTTTATAACTATTCTATAATCTAATTCTTGTGATATTTCATAATGTTTTTGTTTTAGTTCTTGTTTTGATTTGTTTAAATCGGTTATTTTTTGTTCTAATAATTTCTTTTTATTTTCTTCTTTACAATTATTATATTGATCTTCTATTTGAGAAATTTTAATATCGCATTCTAATATACTTATTCCTAGTTTTCTTTTTATTTCCATTAATTCTTTATATGTATTTTTATCTGCTGCGAATATACAGTAGTCTTCTGGTTTTTCATTTATATAATGAGTATTGTATATATTTTGTTGATTTGTTACTAGTGTCGCAATTCCATAGATATTTAAGAATAATGATTTTAATATATTTTCATTTTTGTAGTATAGTTGTTTTATATCTATTTTTTCTTGTTTTTCTTGATTGCTTACCAAATTATTAATAATATTAAATTTTTCATTTAAGTTAAGATTAGAAAAATCAGTATTTTCGTATTCTGCTTGTTTTGTAATAATGTTTTCTAGATAATTTAATAGATTTATTCCTTTTTTTGATACTTTGTTATTGAAGTCTTCTATCATGAGATCGTAGTTAATATAATGTTTTGGGCATTTTTTTATTATTTTTTTTATTATTTCGTTTTTATACTTTATTCCAAATTGTATTTGTATATTTGGATATTCCTTTTCTAGTACTTTTTTTACTTTTTCACTTGATAGGTAGAATGATAATAGATATTTTTCATTGTACATTTTTTTATATTTTTCTATTTCTTGTTTATAATTTACTGATAATGTTTCATCATATTCTTCGTTTGAATATTCTTTATATAGTTCTTTTATTCTATTTTCTATTTTATTTATATTAAATGTTGTTCCTGATATTTTAAAGAAGTACACAATATTGTTTTTTAGTTCTTTTTGTGTTTCCCATTGTTTTTTATATAATTTATCTTTGTTATAGTAAAATCCATATACTGTATGTTCATTAACGTTTCTTTTTTTTAATATATCATTTTTAGCATATTCTATAAACCATGAAAATGGGATTTCTGTTTTTAGATTTCTATCATGACCTTGATTGTCTATTAGAACCAATTTTTTTTCTTCGTCTATTTCAAATGAACCATGCATTATAGAGTCTCTTATATTATCCAGTATCCACATTTTGTTTATTTCTAAAGTGTTAATTATATTTGGTATTTCTTTTGAGAAATTTGGGTCGAATACTTTATCTATTTCTTTTTGGTCTACTAGTTTTGTTAGTCTTCCTAATCTATCTTTGTTTTTTATTTCTTTTTTTATTATTTTTTCTTTTGATAGTACCAGATAAGTAAGTGAAAGTATAAACTCAAAGTCTTCATCTTTTTTTAATAATTCTTCTAGGTTGATATGTTCTACTGCTTCGATTTTTGTTTTCATTTTTTCATTTATTTTTTCACTGAATGTTTGTTTTGACATATTTTTCTCCTTTTTTTAGGTATTATACACTTTTTATATTTTTTTTCAACTTAAAAAAATCCCAAAGATTGGGATTAATTTGTTAATGTTAGTGAACCTGTTATGGGTAAATTAGCATAGTTTGCGTCTGTTAGATTGATTGTTCTTGGTGCTCCTGGTTGGTTTATAATTTCAACTGTAGCTGTTTGTGTTGTTAATGATGTACTTTGTACTGTACTATCAAATTCATGATCACCATCTGATGCGGTTTGCTTATAATATATTAGCGGAGCATTTGTTGTGTCATATGGTACATTATTGAATACTGCATTACCGTGTTCATCTGTTGTTATTACTGTTCCATATTCATTTCCTTCACTATCTGTTCTTATAAATGTTGCGCCTACTATTGGTGTTCCAGAAGCTGTTCCAGTATCTGTTACATGAAGTGTTAATGTTCCTGTTGATGAAATTGTAAATGCATATGTATTTGTTGCTGCATCTACTGTTATACTTGATGGATTGATTGTTGAATTATCGTATCCCGGTACTTCAGCTGTTACGGTATAGGTATCATTGATTAACTCAGTTTGTCCTGTACCATTTGTAATAGTTACTGTCTTTGCCATAGTGTTATCTCTCCTTTTTCTATAGGTAGATTATAGTATAAATCCACTAATGAAATAGTGATAGTTCTTGGATTAAAAATTGCATGTGTAAATATAAATGTATATTTACACTTTTTTGTTATATATATATTTGTGTTTATTTTTTCATTTATAAAAGTAGCTTTTATTTTATATAATTTGTTTTCTTTTAGATTTATTTTTAGTTTTCCATTATATGTTGTTCCTTCAAATATTTTTTTATCTTTATCATATATTTTTACTTTTACTTGATATTTATTTTTATAACCTGCTCCTATAAATTTTAATATTTTTATATTACCATCACCTTTCATTTTATTATATACTGATATTTTTTTTTGTTAAATTATTAAAACCTAAAAAAGAATTCCAATAAGGAATTCTTATAAATCAAATGTTTCTTTTACTACTATTTTGTTATCATAATCTTTATTTAGATAATAATTTATTGATATTGTTATCTGATTTTCTGTAACACTTTCTACATATATATTTGCGAGGTTATTATTTTCAGGAATTGTTTTTTCTATAAAGTCATTTATTTCTTTTGTTTTTTCTTCGTTATTTAAAATTATTATCTCATTTTTTCCTATTTCTTTTATTATATTTGTATTATTAACAAAAGTATCAAATGATTTGCATTCTGCTTTCTCACTTTGTATTGAGTAATATCCTTGCGTATTATTTGATTCTAATATTTTATCGTGTAATTGTTTTTTTACTTCATTTTTGTAATCATCTTTTGTCATACTACAATAGTTAAAACTAATTTCCTTTATATCTGAGTAATCAAATAAATCTATATTATATATGTATGAAAAACTATTTTTATCAAGTGTTTCTATAAAATTATCTAATAATCCCTTCTCTAGTACTTCTTGTTCTCTACTGCTTATAATTGCATAATCTCCTATTTCTTTTATTGTTGATGGATAATTCATTTGATATTGGAGATATTCTGAAAGTAATAGATTCTTTTTTCCGCTATATGTTCCATCATATATAGATTCATCTGTTTTATATTTATAATAAAAATTAAATAATCTTGGATTGTTTTTTGTCTTTATAAATAAATTCATTTCTCCTTTAATATCATAAACATTAATTTTTGGAAAAATAATTCCTGCTGAAGTTATATAGAATGTTTGATTTTTATCAAAGTTTCTTGCATATTTTATTGAGTCATCTTCAACATATTTAAATAATTCTTCATATTCTGATATTTTATTATTATTTTCTTCTATTTTTTCTTGATTGTCATTGTACGCTATTATCTGTTTATTAGCGACTTCTAAGCGTTTTATCTGTGCTCCTATTTCAAATGACGCTAAATCGTAATATGCATTTGCGATTGGTCCTATTATGTTCTTACTATTTAAGATATCTTCAAGTTTTATTTCATTTCCTGTAGTTAAATCTATATTTAACGTTTTGTATACTCTTTCTTCATTATATGAAATAATATTAACAGATAAGATGTTAAATGCATTTAAAGTTACATCTGAATAAATATATTTAACCCCGTTTTCTTTTTCTTTATTTGTTAAGTCATAGAGTTTTTCATTTATTTTATTTTCTATTTTTTTATCTTTTAATCCAGATATTTTTATATATTCATAGTTTTTATCTTCATTTATATATAATTCTTCTACTTTTAAATCATTTTCATCATATAATCCTGTATAATCAATATACTCATATTTATCTAATGTTTCTTTTTCATTTTCTATTACTTCTGGTTCAATTATTTCTGGTTCTTTTGTTTTTCTTGAATATATGAATATTCCTAGTAATAGTAATATCCATATAATGATAATTACTATTTTTCCTTTTTTCATAGTTCACCTATTTACAAGGAACATATCCAGCACTTGTCGCTACTTCTTGTCCTCTTTTTGATAACATGTCTTCTTTTAATTTTAAAACATTTTCATTTGTTTCATTTTTTCTTGTAACTATGTAATATGCTGTTAATATTGGATATGATTCATCTTTTATTGTTTCATATGTTGGTTTAACTCCATTAATTCCTAAGTATTTTATATTATCATTATAATACATTTCATTTGCATAGTAATAATATCCATATCCTATTGAGTCTAGTCCATTTTCATAGCTTGATACATATTCAATGATTCCTGCCATTGATAGATTTACTGATTCTTTAGGTGTTGGAATTTTAACTGGTGTTCCTTTCATAACAAGACTATATAATCCTGTTTGACTTCCTGAATTTTCTGGTCTTTGATATGCGATTATTTCAGCATCTTTTCCACCTAATTCTTTCCAGTTAGTTATTTCTCCTGTATATATTTGTTTAATTTGATCAAATGTTAATGAGTCTATCTCATTATCTTTGTTTACAAAGAAAACAAATCCTTCGTTTACTACTTTTGTTACTTCTAGTTCAACATTTGCGTCACTAGCTCTTTTTAATTCATCTTCACTTGGTTCTGTTACTACTATTAAGTCTGCTTCATTGTTTATTAATTTTGTGTATGCTGGATCTGTATTTGAATATTCTACACCTATTTCTTTTGTTGTTTTTCCTGTGAAGTTTAGTACAAATGCATCCATTAATGGTTGTGTAGCTAAAGATGCATCTACTCTTGGAAATGTTTCTTCTGTATAAAGTATGTCTGTTGATATTACTTCTGGTTCTTCTTTTTTTTCTATCAAGAAATAATATGCAAGTGCACTACTTATAAGCATTAATATAACTAATACTATATACCCCCATATACTTGTTTTTTTTGGTTCTCTTTGTTCAACTTCGTTTTGATTAATTTCTTCGTTCATTATTTCACTCCTATTCTGTTTTAATTATATCATATTTTTTTAAATGCACAATAAAAAAGAATCATTTTGATTCTTCTAAATAAATATATTTATTAATCCATTCTTCAAAAGCTTTTTCATTTTGATATTTTTCTAAATCACTATCTTTATTTGGATCTAGATAAGCAACTATTCTTCCTTCTTTAATAATTAGTATTGATGGTCCAAATCTAACTTGATAGTAATATGATGTTTTTTTAAATTTTTCAAATGGAATAGATACAAAATCTATTTTATATTTTTTCATGTATGTTTCAAATATATTTTCACATGGTTTATCAAATGTACAGTAATTATTATATGTATATAGTATGTAGCTATCTTTTTTAAAGTTTTCTAGATTGTCTACTTTTATAAAGTTTCCTTCATTATAGTATTTATTATTTAAATAAAATTTTTCTATTTTTTTACAACCTGTTATTAATAGAATTGTTATTATTAATATTACTACTTTTTTCATTATTCTACCTCTGTTAAATTTTTAAAGTCTATGTCATGATATGTTACTTTATAAAAATCATATTTATCATTATTTTTTACTTCTACATTATTATTACCATTATAATACCAATATCCACCAACATTATATATTTTATTACTATCCCATCCAAGTGATACTAATAATTGTTTTGTCATTCCAGCGTATCCGCCGCCACCACACATTAAAAATATGTTTTTGTCTTTTGGAAAATAGTATTCTAATATTTCTAATGATTCTTTATAATTTGGAATGTATTTTCCATTTTCTTCTTTAAATAGTGTTTTTCCTTTATATGAGTCTCCTACTGCTTCTGGTAATCCTTTTACTTCTGTTAGATATGGATATGGAACTACTTCAAATCCTTTTACAAATCCTGATAGATAAGAGTCTCCTCCTATTGCTTCGTAGTTTCCAGGATCTTTTAACATTCTCATATCTCTATATACTGAATCACTTCTATTTAAATATTTATCTATTGTTTCTTCATTTATATTTTTATCTATTCCAAGTTCTCCTCTTTGTCCACCTGTTATTTCTGGTAGTGGTAATTTTAATTCTTTTTTACTAAATATTAAAAATCCTATTAGTATTCCTATAAGTAATGTTGCTATAATTATTATTAAGTCTTTTATTTTCATAATTACACCCAATCTATTTCTGATGTTTCTAATCTTTTTCCTTTTATGAAGTTTAAATTAGGATAGTCTTTTTTTAAATTATTAAAAGTATCTGTTATTCCTGATCCTCCACTTGTTACAAATACATATATTTCTTTATTTTCTAAGTTGTTTTCTTCTATAAATGCATTTATTATTGTTGGTGCTTTATACCACCATACAGGAAATCCTAATATTACTTTGTTATATTCTTCTATATTTTCTATTTTGTTTTTTATTCTTGGTCTTGATTTATCATTTCTCATTTCCATTGATGATCTACTATTTTTATTAGTCCAATCTAAATCTTCTTTTGTATATAGTTCTAATGGTTCTATTTCAAATATGTCTGTATTTAGTTTTTGAGCAATTTCTTTTGCGATTTTTTTTGTTGTTCCTGTTGCGGAAAAATAACATGTTATTGTTTTCATAATTTACCTCCTATAGTAATTATAACACTTATAAAAAAAAAACTTCATTAGAAGTTTTCTTTTTTTAGTTTTTTTGCAAATTCTATTATGTCGCCATCGTATTTGGTTTCTTTTGCGAATGCATCGTAATCTGTTGGTCCTTTATTTATTATATATAATTTTTTTTCTTTATTAAATTTCATATCTACAATGAAGTCATGGACTAGGGATGCAGCAGGATTTACTTTTAAACTACTACCTATTACTAGTAGTGTTTTTGCTTTTTTTATTTCATCCATTGCGTGCATTAAATTATATGTTTCTAGTGGTTCTTCATATAGAACTATATCTGGTCTTATTATATTTCCACAACTACATATAGGAACAATGTCCATATTTATGATATCTTCTAGTTTATAGTTTTTATTACATTTTGTACAATAAAAGTTTTCTGCATTTCCATGTAGTTCTATTACATTTTTTGTTCCTGCTTTTTTGTCTAGATTATCGATGTTTTGTGTTATTACTGAATTTACGTATCCTTCTTTTTCTAATTCTGTTATTAATAGGTGTGCTTCATTTGGTTTTATATTTTCATTTATTAGGTTTTCTCTAAAGAATTTATAGAATTCTTTTGGATATTTTTTAAAGAAACTGTGTGATAGTATTGTTTCTGCATTTATGTTTTCTTTATAAAGACCTTTTTCTCCTCTAAAGTCTTTTATTCCACTTGCGGTTGAAATGCCTGCACCTGTAAATACTACCACATTTTTCTTTTTAAGTTGTTCTATAAAATCATCTACAATTTTATCTAAGTTCATATTAGTACCTTCTTTTATGATTATTCTTTTTTGTTATTTGTTTTTTATTGAAGTTTTCTTCAAATGATTTTTTGTATTCTTTTCCAATTTGTTTTAATGTTTTATCTTCACTTTCTGATAGTTTTGTTATACATTTTGCTTGATACATTAATTCATTTATATATGATTCTAAGTCATTTAATATTTTCTTTAGGTTATTTTTTAGTTTTACTTCTTTCTTTATTAGTTCAATTGCATATTCAAATAATTCATTTGATTCATTTAAATTTTCATTTATATTTATTAATTGATGATCTTCAAATTTTTCTTTTTGCTTTAATTCTGTATTTAATTTATTTTTTTGTTTTTTTAATACTAGAAAGTCATATGAATTAGTTATATTTCTTATTTCACTTAGTGGAACTCTACTATTATAGTTAGGTATTTTTTTTGTTCGTGCTCCTATATATGTAATATTATTTCCTTCTTCATCTATCATATTTGTGTTCATTGTAATAATATCTATATAGTGTTTTCCATATTTTTCTGAAAGCATTTCTAAATAATCGTTATTATCAAATTTAATATCAAATATTTTATTTAATGCTTCGTATAGTTCTTCTCTGTCTAAGTCTAATATTTTATTTTCTATTAGAAAGTTTGCTTTTTCTAAGTTTTCTTTTATATAGTCTATAAATTCATCTACATTATAATTATTTGTTTCTATTTTATTTTCTGTTTCTTGTTTTAAGTTTATTTTTTTTGGAATTAGTTTCATAGTTACACCTCAATTTATTTATACTATTTTTTTATATTTTTTGTCAAGAAAAAAGTAATTATGAATTACTTTTCTTTTTTTGTTGCAAGATAAACTATTAATCCCATTCCATATAATAAGCATAGTAATGATACTAGTCCACCAATTACTGGTATGAATTTAATTAGTTTTACTGTTATGATACCTATTAAAATTGAAAGGTATTTATTTTCTTTGTTAAGTTTTTTGCATATTTCTTTACCAACTATGTAGTATACTAATAGACTTGAAATATATAAAGAAATTATATAAAGTGTTAATGTTATTAGTGATACTGGTATAAGTACTACTGTAATCATTGCGATTATTGAAATCATAGGTACTGATACTAATGTAACTAGTCCAATTCCTGTTTTCTTTAAAATACTTTCTGGTGTTATTTCTGATTTATCTAATTTTTCTTTTACTCCTGGAACTACTAAGAATAATATTGTTAATGTTAAGAATGAAGTTATTGCGCTTATTGTTATATTTCTTATTCTATCTGCCACTGTATATGTAATTTCTACTTTTGTTGTTTTTACTGCTTCAACTCTACTTACTTTTGCTTTGTCTAAGTTTTCAATTGTAGATTCTTCTGGATATGAAAGTTTTCCTTCTATTACTGTTTCTGAATCCATTATTATTCTTTCTGTTGCTAGGTAAGCATCACCTTTAATTGTTACTCCACTTAAATCAACTGATGTTCCACCTACTCTTAAGTCTCTATTTAAGTTTGTTTTAATTCTTATTATATTTCCTGCTAGATAAACATCTCTTCCTATTTCTGCATCACTTCCAATTGTTATATTACTTCCTGCTACAAATAGATCTTTTTCAATTTTTTCATTTACTAGAATATTATTTCCTGCAAAGAATCCATATGGTGCACTACCTTCTAGTGTTAAGTCATTTCCTGCTATTAATGATAGTCCATCTACTTCTGATTTATTAATAACAGTGTTTCCTGCTACTAGTCTTGTTGAGTCATAAACTCCTGTTTCTGTTACTGTTTCTCCAGCATGTAATATATCTATTGCGTAAACTCTTGTTGTAAATGTTAGTATCATTATACTTAACATTGTTACTATTTTTTTCATTTTACCACTCCTTATTTTTTAGAAAATGGATTTAAATCTTTTATTGATTCCCATTTTTCTTTTACAAACGTTTCTACACTATTTACTTTATCTTCTACGTAGTTTATTTTTTCTTGTGTTGGCTTAATAATTGTATTGTTTATTTTTATATAAGCAATTAATATTACTGTTAGTATTACTACTATTTCTGTTACTTTTAGTGCGATTTGTAATCTTTTTTTGTTTATTCTTTTTTGTTCTCTTTTTTCTAAGAATTCAATTCTTTTTTCTAATTCTTTTATTTTTTCTTCCATACTTCACCTATAAAAAAAAGATATAAATCTTTTTTTATTTAAATAATACTTTTCCGATTAGAATTAATGCACATGCACCAACTACTGATGAAATTATTGTTCCAATTAGGTTTGTTGCAGTGAATCCAAATAATCCAAGTATAACTGGTCCTAAGAATCCACCTAAAACACCAATTATAATGTTTCTGATTAATCCACCTTTGCTTCCCATTAGTTTACTAGCAATCCATCCAGCAATTGCTCCTATTATTATACTTGCAATAAGTGAACTTAAAGTCATTCCAAACATAATCATACCTCCTAGTTTGATTATAACATATTTTTTAAATAAAAAAAAGAGATTTCTCTCTTAACTATTTTTTACTTTTGAAAGTGTTTCTTGTATTGTTGTTTTTTGTATATTATTAATTGTGTACCAACCATATTTTGTCATTTCATCATATGTGTTTGCTTGATGTTTTAGTGTATCTGATAAACAACTTTTTAATAATTCTCTTATATCATTATTTGAACTTTCTAGTGTACCGTGAACATATACTTCTACTGTACTTTTTAGTACCAATAAATAGTTATCCATTAATAGTTGATCAGACATTTGACTTTTCCTCCAATTTACTTATTAATTTTTCTTTTGTTTTTACATGTTCACTTAGTTCTGTTTCTAAGAAATTATTTATTTCTTCATTTTGCGTATTTTTTAATGTTTCTTGTAGTATTTTAATTATATTACTTTCGTGTCCAATTGCGTCTTCTACATACGCAAGTTCTTTTTGTGTCATATTATTCCTCCCATAATTATTATGGAAGAATATTTTATTTTTAAACATTTAATTAAAAAAAAGAATGATACTTGTTTATGTATCACTCTTTTACCGAAGCTTTTATATTTCAAAAGTTCGATAGAACTTTGAAACCATAATTAAGTATTTGCCACTTTAAGCCTTTTGACTTAGCGTGGCATAATTTGTACCTATCATGCAATCTCACTGCTACCAGCAAGAATTGCCATAGGGATCATTTTGACAGTGGAATCCCTCAGAATAATCATATGCGACAATAAAACCACCGTGATCATCACGCACATACACATTATTATCATAGCATGCGTAGCCCGAAGCACTGTAACTGCAAGTTATAGTTTTATCTTCATCACTATACCAAATGCGATTATCAATTGTATCATTTATCCATGTATTTTCATCACATCCAAAATAATCGTGTATTTTTTGTACGTCTGTCGAAAAATCTCCTTTTTTCATGCATAATTCTCCACCATATGTATCACTATATAAACATACTTCTGGTGATGTTCCTTGTGCAACTGCTCCATCTGTTAAATCATATCTTAGATATACATTTTTACCAGTTGGATTTGATGTACTTATAATTGGTTCTGTGTCACCAAGAGATTCATATCCATATTGTGTTAATGGTTCACATTCTCCCTTTTCTGTATTTGTTACTTTTCCATCTGTAAATTCCACTTTGAATTCATCATATTGTAGACATCCATTTGTAACATTATTTTTTTCTATTGTTACCCATGAATTTGATGCTGGTTCTTTTCCGCTTAATGATAGCCCTATTTGTGTTTTTAACCCATCCACAGTATATGTATTATTTGGAATTTCATATTCTGAATCACCAGATAATTTTGTTACATATGCTTTATTTACTGCGTCTTTAAATCCATATGCTGAATCAGTAGCTGCTCCTTTTTTAGAGTTTTCAATTATATTTAATATAATTGGTACTGTTATTACTGCTATTATTGCTAGTATAACTATGATTGCAAGTAATTCAATTAATGTAAAACCTTTTTTATTCTTCATTTATATTCCTCCTACTATAATTAAATTATAATAGAAAAAGTACTTTTTTTCAAGTACTATTTTTTTCTTGATTTTTTTTGTTTTTATGTTAGAATACTTATCAATGGAGGTCTACTATGGATTTAAATGAATTAAAAAAATATTTAATTAATACCGATTTCATTTATTATGGGAATTATTTAGGTGTTATAAAAAATATTGAATATGATAATAGAGTTGGTTATTATGTTTTATATTTTTATGAAGGTGAAAAAAAATATATTCCAAATTTTTACATGTATCAGTATTATATAAATCTGTTAAAAAATATTAGATTTAAAATTTTAAGAGATAGGAAGATTAAGTACCTTGTTCACTTTACTCCTATGCTTAATTTAAAAAGTATTATTGAAAATGGTTTTGTTTCTAGAAGAATTTTAGATACATTTGATGTTGATTATCAACATTCTGATTCTCTTAGATTAGATGGAAAATTAGATTTTATATCTACTAGTATTTCATTTCCTAATTATAAAATGTTTTATCTTAAAAGAAAAGAAAATGAAAGAATTTCATGGGCTGTTTTAAGTATTGATAGTAGCATTTTAATTGAAAAAATTGATACTGAATTTTATAGGACTAATTGTGCTTCTAGTAATACTTCAAAGTGTAGATATAATCCATGTTCAAACGAGGCTTTGTTAGATATGTTTTATTATTCTAATAGAGAACCTAATTTACCAATTAATTATACTACAGACCCTCAAGCAGAAGCTATGATTAAATATTCTATTGATAAATCTTTTATTAAATGTATTGATACTCAAGGTAAAAATGATGTAGTACGTTCTTTAGCAAAAAATGCTAATATTGATTATAATCCTGATTCTGATTTATTTGGTCCAAGATTGGACTATAAGAGGTGGTAATATGGCTAAGAGACCTATATTTATTTCTACTGGTGATATTGAACATCCTTTTGAATCTAAAGATATAACTTTTAGATGGATTAGTGGAATGTCTTATTATCAGAAATGTAAAAGAAGAGATTCTTTGGCTTTAGAAATTTCTAAATTATATGATATTAAAAGATGGCTTGAGATTTCTACTAAATCTGATAAAGAAATTGGTGTTAATTTAAGTGCATTGAATTTATTTTTAAAAACTACTACTGGTACTGATACTGTTGAAAATATTTATCAAAAATCTAAAGTATTTGGTGAAAAAGGTATTATTGGTTTTAAGTATAATGATTGTGAGTTTTCTAATACTCCTACTGGTATGTTTTATGATTATATTTATATGTATGCAGTATTACAAAATCATGATTTAATTGATCAATTTGTTCAATATGATATATTTACTGATATTGAATTTAATCCTAGTAAATCATTAAATACGCAAGCAAGAGCTGCAGCTATTTTTAAAACTTTATATGTTAATCGTAGTTTAGGTATTATTAAAGATCAAAAAAAGTTTAAAGAGTATTATAAAAGTATAAGATAATTCTTATACTTTTTTATAATTTATTGCTTTTTCCAATGTTGCATCTTGAACATAGTGTTTGTAAATTACTCATTTCTGTTTTCCCACCTTTTGATACTGGAATAATATGATCAACCTGTAGTTTTGCACCTTCTTTTGCTGTCATACCACATATTTGACATTTATAATTATCTCTTTTTAAAATATCATATCTCATGCTTTCACTCATTTTTGCTCTTTCAATTCTTGATGAAATTTCTAGTAATCTATCTTGATTTTTTAGTTTCTTGTATTCATCCATTATTTTTAAAAATTGTTCTTTATTGTATTTTTTATATACTTTATCTTGAACCTTCCCTTTTGGACTTTTATAGTTTATATATATAACAACTTTGAAATCTATATCTGGTTTTTGTTTATAGTCATTATATAGTTTTAATTGGTTATCCATATATTTATCTTGTTTAAGTTTTAGTTTTTTTGCTTCTTCTATATTAATATATTTTTTTAATTCTTCATATTCAATTTCATATTGTTTATATTTATTATTTAATTCATTATATTTTATTTTGTATTCTCTTAATTTATCATATTCTTTATTAATTGTCATTAACAAATAATCATCTATGTTACACGTTTTTAAATTGCTTTTATAATATACCTGATAATTATCATAATATATTCCTAATGGTTCAATATTATATTTACTATTTAACAATTGTATATTTTTATATAATTCTGTAGTTTTTAATTTCTTTTCTATATTCTTTTCTTTCCATGGTTTAATCCTCTTTATTATATATATTGTTACTATTATTAAAACAGTTATCCACGCGATTAGTGTTATAACTAGTATTATAGTCTTATAGTTTTTCATTATGAAATTTATTATACTGAATACTGCTCCTAATATTACTAAACTTATTATTCCTTCTACATCAATTTCAAAGTCGTCATAATTATTTTTATAATATCTTTTCTTTTTTCTATAGTATCCCACTTACATCACCCTTCTATTAAAAAAAACTAATACAAAAACCATCTAAAGTCTGTACTAGCCCTTTATTTTAATTTAAATTTAAATTTTCAATACTTATATCATTTTTTGTTATTGTTTTAAGTATTTTATTTTGTTTTTTATCTTTCACATTTGTTGCATGTTTTATTACTGTTTTTTCATATATATTTCTTACAAATCTTGCATTACCAAAGTTTTTAGTATTTCTATTTTCATTTATTACTTCTTCTAAATATTTAATTGCATCATCACTTACTATAAATCCGTTTTTTGTTGCGAAGTTATTAAATATTTTAATTAGTTCTTCTGTTGTATAATCATCAAATTCTAGTGTATATCCTATTCTTGATGTTATTCCTGAGTTTGAGTTTAGGAAGTCTTGCATTTCTTTGGTGTATCCTGCAAATATTACTACTAATTTATCTCTATAGTTTTCCATTGCTTGTATTAGTGTTGCGATTGCTTCTGCATTATATGAGTTTTCTCCTTTTACTGCCAATGTATATGCTTCATCAATGAATAATACTCCATTTAAACTTTTATTTATTACATCCATTGTTTTAGGAGCAGTTTGTCCTACATATTGTCCTACTAGATCTTTTGAAGAAACTTCTATTAGCTTGTTTTCTTTTATATATCCTAAGTTATATAAAATATTTGAAATAATTCTTGCGATTGTTGTTTTTCCTGTTCCTGGATTTCCTAAAAATACCATATGAAGATTCATATCTTTTATTGTTAAGTCTTTTGCTTTTTCTTTTAGATTTATAACGTCTACTAGGTCATATAGAACTTTTTTTACTTTTTCTAATCCTACTAATTCGTTTAATTCTTTGAATATTTCTTCTAGTGTTTTCTTTTCTTCTATATTAGGTAATTCTTTATTGAATGATATATATTTTATTAAGTTATTTCTATATTCTACATAGTTATCATTTTTATATGTTTTTGTTATATAGTCTAATAGTTCTGGTTTTTTATTATCTTCAATATTTATATTTTCTAGTATATATTCATATATATCTTGTATGTCTGGATTAGTACCTATAATATTAAAATTAAAGTATTTATTTTTTATTGTTTCTCTTCCTAAGAAGAAGTTTTCTATTTCTTCTTTTGTACCTATAACTAGTGTTGTTGTTTTTTCTTCTTTTTGTAAGAATTCTTCAAAGTTATTAAAGAATTTTGTTTGTTCGTTTGAATCTATATTATTTATTCCTTTTAAGTTTGTTATTGTTATAAATCCATAGTCATAGTTAATATCTTTTTCTAAATTAATGAATGAAATTTCTTTTTTATTATTATTTTTAATATAATTAAAGTTTATTGAAGATTGTTCTAGTATATATATTAGTTCTTCTTTTGTTTCTTTGTTATTTACTTCTATTAATATATTGAATGGTATATAGTTTTTTTCTATTCCTTCATTATATTTTCTCATGTATTCTATTATTTTTTTAAGTAATTCTTTTGATTCATCTTTTATATATAGTTTATTTATTTTATCAAAAAGAGTAATCATTGTATTTTGACTACTCTCTTCAATTTTTTCTTTTTCTTCTTTTAGAGTTTCTACTCCAAAGAAGTCTTTGTATATATCTTTAAAATAGTCTGTGTTCATTATTTTTCAACATGAATTTCAAGCATCTTATCTTTAAGCTCTTTTTCGATTGTTTCAAGTTCTTTTTCTGCTTCTTGACGCTTGATTCTTCCATTTTTATGAATCTCAATTACTTTATCTAATGTTTCAATTAAGTCTGCATTTGTTTTCTTAATTGTTTCAATGTTAACGATTGCTTTTTCTGATTCTTCTGCAATATCAATTGATCCTTGTTTTAGTGTTTCACTATTTTTAACTAACATTTCGTTTGTTAATTTAGATACTGCTTGTTGTGATTTTAATGCATTTTTTGCGTTGTTTATTCCTAGAGCTAGAACCATTTGATTTTTCCATAGTGGAATAGTGTTTGTTATTGAACTTTGGATTTTTTCAACTAGTTCTGCTTCGTTATTTTGTAGTAATCTTATTTGTGGAGCCATTTGTATTGATATGATTCTTGTTGTTTTTAAGTCATAGATTTTCTTTTCAAATCTATTTATCATGTTTTCCATATCATTTACTTTTTGTACGTCTAGTTGTTCTCCTGATTTTTTGGCTTGTTCTTGTAATTCTGGTAATACTTTATTTCTTAATTCTTCTAATTTTCTTTCACCAGCAATTATGTATAAAGATATTTCTTTAAAGTATTCTAGATTTTTTTCATACATTGTATCAAATATACTGATATCTTTTAACATTTGTAGTTTATCTTTTTCTAGTCCACTTTCAATTGTATCTATATTTTTTTCAATCTTACTATATTTAGCAATAGCAAAGTCTACTTCTTTTTTTGCATTATTAAATAGTTTTGCGAAGAATCCTTTATTTCCACCTGATACATCTTTATCGAATGCTTTTATTTGACTTACTAGGTCTGCTAATAAATCACCTGTTTGTCCTAGATTTTTTGTTTTTACGTCTTCTAAGATACTATCTGAAAATTGTGAGATTTTTTCTTGAGCTGCAGCTCCATATTGTATTACTTGAGTTGTGTCTGTAACGTCGATTTTACTATTAAATTCATCAATAGCTTTTTTTTCTTCTTTTGTTAATATATCATAGTTAAGTGAGTTTTCTATTTTTTCTTCTGTTACTTTTTCACTTGTTAAATTTTCTATGCTTTCTTCATTTACTTTTTGTTCTACTTTTAATTCTAATCCTTCCATATTTCCTCCTAAATTTCTATATTATATTTTATTATAAATATCTTATTTAGTCAATTGATTTAATGTATGAATTGCTTGTATTTAAAGTTGACTTTAGTATGTTTATGGTGTAAAATATTTTGTATCAAGCAAGAAATATAGTTTATATATTTACTTTTATAAATATTTTTGGTATATTTTTCTTGCGATGTGATATAATTATATTGTAGATATTGTTATATCTACATTTGGTCTGTTGGATTAATTCATCGGATCAAACCCGTGTTGGCGCAATAGCCGCTTAAAAGAGCAACCTTTATGGTTGCTTTTTTAATATTTTAAAATCTCTTTTTGCCTAATTCCCTTATAATTTTTCTTATTTCATCATCAGTAAAAAAATATTTTTCACTTTTAGCAAACGACATTTTATTCTTGTACTTATAATCATATTTATCTATATATGTAAGCATATCAGATACTTGAAATAATCTCTTTTCTTTGTGATCAAAGTCTACCTTATGTTCAAATTTATCAAATCTTAAAAAAATTGAATCAAGTATAGTCCCAAGAACTTCTTGACCATTATCATAATACATCACTATTTTGTCAAATTTATTAAAGTATTGTTCATGATCTTTTATCATTCTATTTATTTCATAAGATAATTGCTGTTTTAAAATTCTACCATTATCTATGTATCTTTTATCTATAATTATTGTGTTATATTTTACTTTTATTTTTCTTGAAAAATGGTATATCGCTTTAAATATACTTTTTCTCATAGGTATATTAAATATCTTATAATCTCCTCTTTTCATTATCAAATCTGCCATATGTATCATGTTTGTATACCCTATTCTATTCAGTCTATCGTTTAGTTTAATTAGCTCATTACTAATATCGTCATCTTGTTCGTGAAATGTAAATGAGACTCCATACAATTCTGAAGCACCATTTTCAAATCCAAATTCACCTGTTTCATCTACAAATATATTTAATCGTTTCATGATATACACCTCACACTAATAAATTTTTATATACTATTATTTTTTTTACTACTGTTTTTTAGTATATCATATAATTTCATTTATGTTAATTATTTTGTTAAGTTTTATAAAAATAATTATTGAAAGATAATTATTTTTAAAGTTATCGAATTCGACCACTTTAAAATTTATTATTTCTTTAATTAATTTTAATATAAAAATCAGCATATTCGTTTTGAACATACCGACTGGTTTATATATATATTATTTCTATAACTAATTGTAAAGTCTTCTAATACTTCTAGATCAACATTTTTATATGTAGATATATCTAAATTTATATTAAATTCATCTGCAAACATTTTTAATAATTTATTTCTACATTTCATTGAAATAAAACTTGATTCATTTATATATGATTTTAGTTCATTATTTATTTCATTTAGAGTTTCTTCTTTTTTCATATTTACTCTTAGTTATTTTTTAAATAATCTATTAATTTATTATATGTATCCATTTTCAAGCTTGATACTGTACTTGTTATTGTTTGAGGTACTCCTATTCCAATATTTGATACATCATATGTTCCACCTGTTATACCAGTTCTGAATCCATATTTTTCCCAAGCTATTTGACCTATTTCTGGGTCATTTAATGCTTCGTATAATAGTTTTCCATTTTCTGTGAATGCTGCAAAGCAGTGTGAATTCCATATTGTAGGTGTTGGGTATAATATTCTTATATCGTCTTTTACTTGATTGAATGCATCTGGTGAAGAGTTTGCGAAGTCAATTATACTTTTTTCATAGTCAACAATCATTGGTTCTCCACCCATACCTGTTTTAAGATATCTTTCAAATAGGTCTGCTGGTGTATTATTCATGTATCCTGATTTAATATAGAATTCTTTTAGTTTTGGTAAGTTTTTATCAACATTTTCGTTTGTTACTTGTGCTTCACTTAGTATTGATAATAATAGTCCATAGTATGTTGCGCCAGGTGAAGATGTTACTGGATCTGTTGATGCGATATTTATTTGTCCATATAGGTTTAATCCTATGTCTTTCCATTTTTTTCCTTCTAGTATATATGTTATAAGTTTATCCATATCTGTTATGTAGTAAACACCATCTGTTTCTGTAACTATTTTTTCTTTTATAAGTGCGTCTACTACTTCACCCCAACTATAAATTACTATTGGAGTATTTAGTGTTAGTCCACCATTTAGTACTGCATATCTATCTGCTTCTTTTTCTTCTTTATTTGGAGATAGTTTATAGTAATCATAGAATCTTTGATCTGATGTAAATAATGCATCGTATTTTGATACACCTTCTGTATTAATTCCAATTTCTTCATTGTTTTTTAGTTTATTAATAATACTTTGATTTCCAAGATTTACGCTTTCTCTTATTAATGGCTTTGTAATTGTTTTTCCATTACTCCATGTATCATATACTACGTTTAGTTTATATTTTTTTTCTAGTATTTTTTTAATATCTTCATCTGCAAGAAAATCTTCTTTTCCTCCACCTGTTGCGACATATACTGTTGTTAAGTTTTTAGATAAGGTTATTCCTTTTTCATCTTTTAGATATTTTATTAATATTATTGTTCCTATCAATATTATAAATAATATTATACCTATTATTGTTTTTTTATTTTTCATCTTGTTCTCCTTTCTTTATTATGTTGTCTTCTACTATTCCATCTGCTTTCATCATTAGTTCATATACTTTCATGTCTGCATCTGTATCCATTATATCTTTTTGATATAGGTTTGATAGTATTGTTCTGAATGCTTTTTTTGTATCTTTTATTAGGTTTTGTGCTTTTGTCATGAATTTTTTTTCATCTGGTGAGGTTAGTTTTGTATTTTCTATTTCATCGTATCTTGTTGTTATTTTTATTAATACTGGTAGATAGTAATCGAAGAAGTTATTTAAGCTTTTTTCTTTCTTTGGATTTTTTTCTACTTCTTCTAGTATTTTGTTTATTGTTTCGTTTATGTCTTTTAAGTCTTCTTTTGTTGCATCATTTTCTACTTTTGGTATTAAATTTTTTATTTGTTTTTGTTCTTTTCTAGCTGTTTGTATTTTTTCATATAGTGTTTTATTCGTGTTTTTTAGTGTATCTTTTGGTTTTATTCCTGAAAGCATTAGTTCAGATGCTAGAAAGGCGCATCCTCCAATTACTAGTGAAGGCGCTAACGCAACTGACAAACCAATATATGGTATTGCGAAAAATGTGCTTCCTAAGAGTGCTGAAGTTATCTCTTTATTTTTCATTAGTTATAACTCCTTACTTCTTTGAATGCTCTTTTTAATCCTTGTTTTCCATCAAATATTTTTCCATTTGTTAGGTCTGCTATGTCTTCTAGTTGATTATAACTTGCTTCACCGAATGTAATACTATAAATTGGTGTGTTTATTTTATTTTTTTCATAGTATTTTTTTAATTCTTTGAATGAACCGTTATTTGCTTCACCATCAGTCATAAGAATTACTGTTTTTGTATAATTGTCTGTTTCGTCTTTTAATATATCTAATGCTCGTATACTAGGGTCATATATATTCGTTCCACCACTTGCACGTAGTTTATTTATATCTTTTATTACTTCTTTTGTATTGTTTCCTAATTTTGTTTCATATACTGTTTCAATATCACTGTTGAATGTTATTATTGTTATTTTATCTGTATCTGAGAATTGAAGTTTATCTTTGGATGCAGTTTCATAGTCTAGTATATAATTCATTGCTTCTTTTAATTCTGTTAAGCCTTCTCCGGACATACTTCCTGATATATCAAGGCAGAATACAACGTGTGTTGGCTTTCTAAATTTTTCAATATATAGATTAATTGCTTCTGTTATTACTGTTTTACTTGGATATTTCATGTCTTTTAAATATTTTGTAGTATCTATTCCCCATTCTTTATTGAATGTATTTTGATCTACTTCTTGTTTTATTCCGCCGTACCATGATCTATATCCTAGTGTTTCTAGTTTTTGTCTTACCTCATCACTTCTTAAGTATGATTGTAATTTTTCAAATTTTTCTTTTGTTTCAGTGTCTTTTGAATCATTATTTATGTATGCGAATGGCATATCGTTTATTGCTACTCCATCAACTGGATATATTAAGTATAATTGTTCTTTTCCTTCTTCTTTTAGTTTTTTATTTATTTCTATTAGTGAGCTTTCATAGTTTATCATTGCGTTATAGTCGCCTTTTAAATACATTTCTGTAAGGTAATCTTCATTTCCTGATACTCTTTCTACTCCTTTGAAGAAGTCTGTTAAGTCTTTTTGAAGTTTTTCATTTTTTAACATTTCTGATGTTAGTATCTCTGGGCTTCCTGCTAAACTATTTAGGAAACTTAGATATGTAGTTGCTCCTGTATTTGTCTGTGTTACTGATGACATTACATATTTTAGTTTTCCTTCTTTAATTGCTTCTAGTATATCTTTATTATATACATCTTTATTAGTAAATCCTAATTCTTCTGCTTTTGATTTTTGTATTGCCATTACAACTGGGTCTATTACTATTGATTTACTATCTGTTGTTAAATTTGAATTATCTAACATATATAGCCAAATTGAATTTGAAATCCAAACAGCATCATAGTCTTTTGCATTTGAATTTAGTATGTCTACTATTTCTAAGTCTCCATAGTGTTCTATTTCAACTTTGATTCCATTTTTCTTTCCATATTTAATCAATTCATTGTCCATTTTACTTGTTGATGTTGATGATATAATTCTGAATGTTCCTGATTTTTTTGTTTCTTCGTTTTTTTCTCCTCTTGACATCATAATCATAATTAACGCAATTATAAATATAATTACAATCCATGTTTTTTTATTATTTTTTTTATTCATAAGCCACCTTCTATCCATGAATTAATATACCATAATTATAAGATTTTTACAAGGATTCTATGTTGTTTATATAATGAAAAAAAGAACTTATTGTTCTTTATTTATATTTAATTCTACATCTTTTATATGTTTGCAGTTTCTTTTGTTTTCTTCTATTGGGATCATATAGTTTTTTCCAAATACTGCAGTTAAATATTCTTTATAATTTCCTGGTACTCTTAACAAAGTGTCTTCAAATTGTATTTTTGTTGTAGGATATATATCTTTATATTTTGTTTTATATCTTTTTTCAAATATCCATGTTATTTCTTCGTTAAAGTATTTTCCTTTTTTACATATTTTTCCATATAGTCTTGCATTAAATCTGTATAATGATTTTAATGGTATAGGATTAATAAATATATTTTCAAAAAATACTATTATTACCATAAGTATTATATTTATTAGTCTAAATGTTTTGTCTAGTAATTCACTTTCTGATGAGTAATCGTATATAAATACATCTACAAATATTCCATCAGAGTCTTTGCATTTATTTTTTAATAAAATATTTTTTTCTTTTACATATGTATCTTTTTTTCTTATTTTCATTGCTGGCCACGTTACTAGATATTTTTTATCTTTTTCATAACAGTGAAATGTAAATTCGTTTGATAAGTCTTTTTTTAATGCTTCTATGAATTTTTTATAATCTTTTCTGGACATTCCTATATCTGCGTCGTCATCCCATGGAATAAAGCCTTTATGTCTTACTGCGCCTAAGCATGTTCCACCTATTAAGTAATAATCAATATTGTTTTTTTCACATATTCTATCTATTTCTATTAAAATTTTATATAGTTCTTTTTGAACTGTTCTTATTGTTATTTTTTCTCCGTTTTCTTCTTTTATAATATATTCCATACATCAAACACCTTGTTTTGATTATACCATATTTTTTTATAATTAAAAAGATAGGAAATTTTCGTAAAAATTATTTTTTTCTTAGTTTTCTGTGATTCCTTTTAAGTAAAAAAAAAGCGGAGCCTTATGGCTCCTTCAGGGGGAAATCTAAATACCAGTTCGTAACAATTTAAAAATATGTTAAAGTCTTATAAAATAAGGCTTTTACATTTTCTTAAATTTACTAAAGTTTATAAAAATAACTTATTTTTTGGCAATTAGTATCTAGATTTGGTATCTGGAAAATAAAATTCATTAAAGTTAATCTTATTTTGATTTTATTGCAAAAAATAGGGCTCTATCCGAAAATAGACCCCTTGCAAAAATGTATTACCATTTTTTCCTTGCATAGATAATATAGCATATTTTTTTATCTATGTCAAACTATTGATCCAAATTTTCTTTATAATTTTTTTCTATTATTTTATCAAAATATTCATATATGGATTTCAATAGTCCATTATTATTATAGTATTTTCTATTAAGAATTATTCTTCCATAGAACAATTTACTTAATTCATGATTTACATTTTGCTTAACACCTGTACTACTTACAATCTCATTAAATAAATATAAGGTATAAGTAATTTGTCTGATTCTTGAATTTCTTAACTTATTAGTTCTATTTTCCTTTCCTATTCCACAATCTTTTAAATAATTGATAACTAATGTATCTGCTCTATGTAAATTATCTTTTTTATCTAATTCAGACAAAACACACGAATTATGAGCAACTGCATTTCTAAGCTTATTTACTTCTCTAAGAATGAATATATACTTATTATCATCAAGATTATATTCATTTGTGAAAAATTCAAAAAAGTTTATTAACTCACCAAAAGTTATTATTTCTAAAAATTCCCATATTGGAATATTTTCAATTTTAGTATCTCCATCTATATCATATTTTGAAAATATTTTATTATAATATTCATTTGTAACTTTCTTTCTAATACTATCATGTACTCTTCTTGGATATTTTGTATCATTATAATCATGTTCTAAATATAAATTAACAATATTGTATCCATCTTCATCATCTAATTCTTCTACTATATTTAATATTCTTATTTTAAGATAATGTTCTATATCAATTATCATTTTAAATAACACAATTCTAGTTCTATAGTCTATTATAGATAAATCTTTTAAATAAGCAAAGTCTAAATCAATATATTTTCCAGTTAGCTCACCACATTGATACTTTTGGAAATTATTTTTATAAGCAGTTACATTATAATAATTATTATTTTCTCTCAAATACTTTTCAGCATCAACTTCAGAACAATCTTCAAATTTAATATTTTTGTTTTTTAAATATGGTACCATATCTGATATTTTCATCATTGGCCTTAAAATAGTATTATCAGGGTTTTGATTCATGTACTTCACCTTCTTCTTGTAAAAAATATTATATCATAATGTATAAAAAATTAGAATGTAAATAAACTATTTTAATTAGTTGTAGCAAACAAATAAATACTAAAGTCACAATTTTGGTATCTATTTGGTATCTGGAAAAACAATTAATTTTGATAAATCCTTATAAACAAACAAAAAGCGGAGCCTTATGGCTCCTTCAGGGGGTTTTGGTTGAACATTCCTATATCTAAATAGATATGAGAATATTCGCGTGAACTATTCACGCTAGTATAATTATATATTGTTTGTGTCTTTTTGTCAATAACTTATTTTTTAGTTTAATCTAAATTTATTGACATTGCTAATGCATCTTTTATATGCTTATATCTTTTTTTATTTAAATTGTTTTCTATGAATTCTTTGCTATCTTCTTTTGCTTTAATAAGTATATTGAAATCATTTTTTAAGTCTGCTATTTTGAATGACATGTCACCACTTTGTCTTATTCCGAATAGATCTCCACTACCTCTTAGTTTAAAGTCTTCTTCACTAATTTTGAATCCATCTGTTGTTTTTGTAAGTACATTTAATCTTTCTGTTTCTTTATTGCTGATTAATATACAATATGATTCTAAGTCACTTCTTCCAACTCTTCCTCTTAATTGATGAAGTGCTGATAAACCAAATCTGTAACTATCAAATATTGTTATTACAGTTGCATTTTTTACATCTATTCCTACTTCTATTACTGTTGTACTTACTAATATTTGAATTTTGTTTTCTTTAAAATCATTCATTACTTCATCTTTTTCTTTGTTATTCATTTTTCCATGTAATATTCCAACTTTATATAGTTTGCCAAATGCTTTATTCATTTTTTCTTCTAGTTCATAAACATTTTCCATTTCACTTTCTTCATTGGTTTCTATTAATGGTGCTATTACATATATTTGATGATTGTTTTTTAATTCTTTGTACATTAGTTCTAATACTTCTTTTATCTCATTATTTGATTTTAATAATGTCTTAACTTCTTTTCTTCCACTTGGCATTGTCTTTATGCTTGATACTTCCATATCTCCATATATTGTCAATGCATATGTTCTTGGAATTGGTGTTGCGCTCATATATAGTATATCTGGATTTATTCCTTTGTTTTTTAGGTTTGCTCTTTGATTTACTCCGAATCTGTGTTGTTCGTCTGTTATTACTAGTCCTAGATTATTATATATAACATTTTCACTTATTAACGAATGTGTTCCTATTAATATGTCTATTTTATTGTTTTTTAAATCTTCTAGAATTTGTTTTTTTTCTTTTTGTTTTGTTTTTCCTGTTAATAATTGTATTCTTAAGTCAGGTAATATTTTTTTTATGTTATTATAATGTTGAATTGATAATATTTCTGTTGGTGCCATCAATGATCCTTGGTATCCTGCAAGATAGTTCATATATAGTGAGATAAATGATACTATTGTTTTTCCTGAGCCTACATCTCCTTGCAATAGTCTATTCATTTGAGTTGTATTTACCATATCTTTATAAATGTCTTTTACACTTTTTAATTGGTCTTCTGTTAGTTTAAATGGAAGATTGTTTATTAGTTCTTCTACTTTGGAATACTCTATTTTCTTTTTTAATCCTTCTTTATGATTTTTATTTTTTAAATAGTTTATTTTTAACATAAACATAAATAGTTCTTCATATTTTAGTTTTGCTCGTGATTTTTTTAAATTTTCTATACTTGTTGGATTATGTATTTCTTTTATTGTTTGTTTTTTTTCTGGTAGTTTATATTTTTCATTTATATAATCTGGAATATAGTCTTTTATTTCTTCTTCTATTGTTTTATTTATTATACTATTTAATTGTTTTCCTGTTATTCCATTTGTTATATGATATACAGGTTCTATTTTTGGTGTTTCTTCTAGTTTTTCTAATCTTATTTCTTGAGCTACTATATTGTTATTTTTTTTATCGTATTTTCCTATTACTGTTATAGTTGTTCCAATGTTTAATTTTGATTTTAAAAAACCTCTATTAAATATAACTATGTTTAAAAGTCTAGTTCCTGTATTTAGTTTAAATGATGTTTTATCTTTTTTTCTTGAAAAATAAAATACATTAGGTTTTGTTTCAATTATTCCATCTATTATTACCTTATCTTCATCTTGTAAATTATTTATATCTGTTTTTTTTATTACATTATATCTAAATGGGTAATATGTTTGTAGTTGTTCTAGATTATTTATATTTAGTCTTTTTAAAATTTCTATTTTTGATTTTCCAATTCCTTTTATATTTTCTAATTCCATATTTATCCCTCTATTAGTATTATACTATTTTTTTATTGTTTTTCCTTCTTTTTTAATTTTTTTTAAAAAGTTGTTTAAGTTTTATTGACAAATAAATAATTATGGTTTAATATAAGCAGTACCAATTCGGAATTAGGCGAATTGGCGCTAGTATCACACTAGCCAACCCCTTTTTATTCTTTTATAGGAACGGTTTCTCAGGGGGAGCCGTTCTTTTGTTTTGCAAAAAAAAGTGATTAAATCACTTTTTATAATTCTTTTTCAAATGTAATAGATCTTTCTAATTTTTCTATGTATGAATCACATTCTTGGTCACTATTTGTTTTATTTATGAATAAAATAAAATATTTATTGTTTTCATCTTTAAAAAAATACGAATATATTTTTTCTTTTCCATTATCTTTATATCCATAGCTCATGTTAATTCCATTTATTATTCTTTGTTCATGTTCTAATTCGTCGTTAATAAGAATTCTTTCTGTTCTATCTTGGTCGTATGTTACAGTACCACCGATTACTCTGCAATTACCGGTTGTACTTACACGATAATTATTATGTTCTTCCCAATTATATGGGACATAGGCTTTCAAGTCATGTATCGCATAATTTGGTATTTCAGCTTTTTCTCCTATTGAATTCAAAAGTTTTGGAACTAATATTGCGCCTATAGTTGCTAAAAAAAATGTAGAAAGAATTGTTATTATAAACAGTATGCCTAATATAATAGCAATTATTTTAATTACGCTATTGGATTTTTTTTTGGATTCTTGTGTATTCATTGGTTCTTGTTCGTTCATATAAATTCTCCTTTTTTTTATTTTAACATATATATTTTTTTTATTCATTATTTATTTCTTTTTTTCTTTTATTTTACATTTCTATTTACAAAAAAAACTATTTTTTTAAATAGTTTTCTTTTATTTTTACAATTATATTTATGTTTATAAATAATGTTATTATTATATTTAAAATTCCTAATATTCCAAGTAATAAATTATTTATAAATGTTGTTATAAAGTATACTGTCATTATTATGTTATATAAATTTGATAATAAATATATTATTTCTAGTATTAAATAATGTTTTGATTTTAATCTTTTTTTAATCATTAGGGTTGTTATTATTGGTAATATACTTAGAATTATAAACCATTTAATGCTTGTTGGAAATAGTTCTTTTAATCCGTAAAAGAATACTTTACCTTTATAATATGATTTATATATATCTATTGATGAAGTAAATGATATTAGAAAGTTTAGTGCTATGAATACAAGTGCACATAGTTCTTTTTTTAATATTAAATCAATTAATTCATTTTTTTCTTTTTTATTTATTTTTTCTTTATTATTATTTTTAAAATTATTTATAATTATTTTTATCCAATTATAATTTAAAAATTTTATTACATTATTCATTTATTAATACTTCTCCCGTCATTTCTTTTGGAATTTCTAATTCTAATAGTTTTAACATTGTTGGTGCGATATCTGCAAGTTTTCCGTCTTTTAGTGTTATTCCTTTTTTTGTTATTATGCATGGTACTGGATTTGTTGTATGGCTTGTAACTGGTTTTTTATTCTCATCCCACATCATATCACAGTTTCCATGATCTGCAATTATTATAAGTATTCCATCTAATTGTTCTACTACTTTTTTGTATATTTTTTCTATGCATTTATCCATGTGTTCTACTGCTTCTTTTGCAGCTTCATATACTCCTGTATGTCCTACCATATCACCATTTGCAAGATTCATTATTGTAACATCATAGTTTTCTACTTCTTTTAGAAAATTATCTGTTACTTCGTATACGCTCATTTCTGGTTTTAAATCATATGTTGCGACTTTTGGTGATGGTATTAGTATTTTTTTCATATCGTCATATTCTATTTCTTTTCCACCATCAAAGAAGAATGTAACATGTGGGTATTTTTCTGTTTCTGCTATTCTTAATTGACTTATATGATTATTATGTAAGTAGTCTACTAATATATTTTTTAAGTCTAAATCATTGAATGCATGTTTTGATTTTACTGTTTCAGTTACTGGGAACATTGTTAGTGTTTTTAGATTTTTAAATTTTTTTACTTCTAGATTTTTTTCTTTTGCATCACTCTCATATGCGCTTGGATTTGATAAAAGTGTAAACATTTCTCTTATTCTATCTTTTCTAAAGTTAAATGTTATTATTCCATCATTATCATTTAATGGACAGTTATTTATTATTCCTGGTATTACAAATTCATCGAATACTCCCTTGTTATAGTTTTCTTCAATTAGTTCTTTATAGTTATTGTATTCTTTTGCGTTTCCATACACTATTGCGTCATATGATAGTTTTAGTCTATCGAAGTTATTATCTCTATCCATTCCATAGTACCTACCATTTATTGTAGATATTTTTCCTATTCCTAGTTCTTTTATTTTATTATCTAATATATCTAAATATTTTAAAGCACTTTTTTCATATGTATCTCTACCATCTAGGCAAACATCTATGTACACATTATTTACGTTATTTTGTTTACACATTTCTAATAGCGCTAATAAATGATTTATATGTGAGTGTACTCCTCCATCTGATAGTAATCCAAATAAATGTAGATTTGAATTATTTTCTTTTACATGATTTAATACTTCTAATATTTTTTCGTTTTTAAAGAATGTTTTTTCTTCTATAGATTCTGTTATTGCTTGTAACGGTTGTAAAGCAATTCTACCTGATCCTAAATTCATATGTCCTACTTCACTTGTTCCCATTTGTCCTTCAGGTAGTCCTACTGATGGTCCACTTGCTTGTAATATAGAATTAGGATATTCATTAAATAGCATATCTAATGTTGGCTTATTTGCGTTTTTAAATGCATTTCCATCACTTGATTCTCTTATTCCACATCCATCCAATATACATAATACTAGTTTCTTCATGTTATTCCTCTTTTCTATATTATTAATTATACACTTTTTTAAATATGTTTTAAATATTTATTAAAAAAAATAACTGATTACTCAGCTATTTCTCCATCCATACTCCATGTTTTTATTTCTTTTATTTTTACATTTATTATTTTTCCAATATATTTTTTATCGGCTTTTACATTTACTAGTTTCATTGTATCTGTGTATCCCATAAGCATAGACTCATCTTTTTCACTTATTCCTTCTATTAATACTGGAACTATTTTATTTAGGTATTTGTCGTTTGCTTCTTTTGAATATTTATTTATTAATTCATTTAGTTTATAAAGTCTCTTGTTTTTTTCTTCTAGTGTTACATTATCTGCCATTTTTGCTGCTGGTGTTCCTACTCTTGGTGAGAATATGAATGTGTATGCTCCATCAAATTTACATGTATTAACTACATCTAGTGTTTCATTGAAATCTTCTTCTGTTTCATTTGGAAATCCTACTATAATGTCTGTTGTTATTGATGAATTTGGCATAGCACTCTTTAGTTTGTTATAAAGTTCTATGTATGATTTTTTTGTATATCTTCTTCCCATTAGTTTTAGAATGCTGTCGGATCCTGATTGAAGTGGGAGATGTATATATGGCATAATGTTATCATATTTTTTTATTACTTCTATCATTCTATCATTAAAGTCCCATGGATGACTTGTCACAAATCTTATTCTATTAATACCTGTTTTTGCGACGTCTTCTAATAGATTGCTCATATCATAGTTTATATTTAAGTCTTTTCCATATGCATTTACATTTTGTCCTAGTAGTGTTACTTCTTGGTATCCTTTTTCTACTAATTCTTTTACTTCTTCTATTATATATTTTGGTTCTCTACTTCTTTGTTTTCCTCTTGTATATGGAACAATACAGTAAGTACAGAATTTATCACATCCATACATAATATTTACCCATGCTTTATATTTTGAGTCTCTTTTTGCTGGAATGTTTTCTATAACGCTTCCTTCTATACTTAATACTTCTATTTCTAAGTCTTTTTTATTTATTGCGGTATATAGTATATTTGGTAAGTTATGTATATTGTGTGTTCCAAATACTATATCTAAGAAGTTATATCTTTCTAGTATTTCGTTTACTACTACTTCTTCCTGTGCCATACATCCACATATTCCTGCAATTAAGTTTGGATTTTTTTCTTTTAAGTTTTTAATTCTTCCTATCATTCCAAATACTTTATTGTGTGCATTTTCTCTTATTGCGCATGTGTTTAATAGTATTAAATCAGCACTCTCCATATCGTCTGTTTCTGTAAATGACATATCTTCTAAGATTGCTTTTATGTTTTCTGAATCATGTTCATTCATCTGACATCCGTATGTTTTTACATAATATTTTTTATTTAAACCTAGTTTTTTTAAGTTTTCTTTTACTATATATTCATTGGTTTTTGTTTTAATTTCTTCTCTTGTTCTTAATTTAGCTTTTAACATATCTGGTGTTTTCATAACTTCACTTCTTTCTTAATGATAATATCATAAATGAAATGTTTTTTCAATGTCATGTTCATTGAATGCTTTTAAATATTGTTTTAATATGTATAATTGGTCTAGTTCATTTTTAGTAATTAAATCTAATAATTCTATTGCTTTATCTGGTTTGTCATGTAATGATTCGGCTAAAAATATTGGTTCAAATTGTTTTATTTTATAATCAATAAATTCTGTATCAAAATTTTCTATTTTCGCATAGTTCAAAAAATTATTATTGAATAGAACATAATTTTGAATTATTATTTTATTTAATGTTGGATTACCAATTCGATTTTCTATTGTAGCTTTACCTATATTTTCTATATTTCTAAAATTAAATGAGTGTTTTCTGTCAAATCGTATGAATCTTATGATGTCTTTTTCTGTTTCCATTCGTTCTAATTCATCAAGGTGTTTATATATATGAAAGCTTAGTGGTTTAGCATATCTTGTTAGTAGTGGCCTTACAGTGTTTGTTTCCCCATATCCAATTTTGTATGCGATATCTTCATAGAGCATTATTAATTTGAATAGGTTTTTATATTCTTGTATAACTTTATATATTGTTTTACTTGTATGAATATGTACTGAACAATTACCATTTATTTCTATATCTTTTGTTTTACTTAATGTATCACATATTAGGTTTAATTCTTGCCAATATTTTTTATTGTTTTTCATTATTGGTGTATTAACTTCTCCGCCAACTTTTGTTCTGTATAAATCGTTTAAAATATCCTGTACTGTTGAGTCGTTTTTTAAAACCCATTTTTTAGTTCTATCTTCTATTTTTTTTGTTTTGTTATTCCAACTTACTACAACTGGGTCATATCCTAAAACCTTTTCTAAGTTGTCTCGTACTATATTAAATGGTGCACTTGCGAATTCTATTTCTATTCCAAATGGATTGTCTGTAATATTAATTTTATCTTTATATTCCATTTTTATATTTTTTAATTCTTCTATTGTAATTTTTTTCATATTAATTTCCCCTTTTGCATGGTTTGATATAATACTACATTTTTATTTTTTTGTAAAGAAAAAGAAGTTTTTTTAAACTTCTTGAACTACGACTAAAATCATTGGTTTACATTCTGTTGCGTCATATAGGTATTTTCCAACTTTGTCTCTAATGTTTGTTTTGATTTGTGTGAAATCAATATAGTTTGGACTTATATTATTTTCTATAATATCTAATGATATTTTTTGTGCTTCTTTAATCAAGTCTATATTTTCTTTTACATATATAAATCCTCTTGTTAATATTTCTGGGCCTGCTAGTATTTTTTTTGTTTGTTTATCAATTGTTGCGGTTACTATTACTATACCATTTTCACTTAATGATTCACGATCTTTTAATACTAGTTCTCCTATGTCACCAATTGTTTTTCCATCTATTAATATATCATCAACTTTTATTTTTTCTGTTGTATCTTTATATTCTCCATTTATAAATGTTGCGACTTCTCCATTTAGTTTTAGAATAATGTTTTCTTCGTTTATTCCAACTTTTAGTGCTGCTTCTTTGTTTGCTACTTGATGTCTATATTCTCCTATTACAGGAAAGTAGTATTTTGGTTTCATTAGTCCAAGCATTAGCATTAAGTCTTCACTTGATGCATGTTGAGATAAGTATTTTTTGTTTGGAAGTGTTATTATGTTTGAACCAATTTTTGAAATTTCATCTAGTATTTGTGTTGAACTTTTTTCCATTCCGTCATATACAGGAGATGCAAATATTACTGTATCTTTTTCTGTTAATGTAATAAATTTGTCATATCCTTTAATTATTCTTTTTATATTTGAGAATGGCTTTTCTCTTTCGTCTGATATTATTACTACAATATTTGGATCATTTACTTGGTGAATATTTCCAATTCTTGATTTATCGAATGTTATATAGTTTTTTTCAATTGAATTATATATTAGAGTTTCTAATGTTTTACCCATTATTACTACTCTTCTATTTGTTTTCATTATTTCGTTAAATAGTTCTTGTATTCTATATAATTGTGCTTGAAATATATTAAATAGTATTCTTCCTTGATTTGTGTTAAGTGTTTCTCTTAGTACTGATGATATTCTATGATTTGGGGATGTAAATCCTTTTTTTTCTGCATACATTGATTCACTTAATAAACATAATACTCCTTGTTTTCCAACATAAGCTAGTTTTCCAATGTCTGTTTCATATGAACCTCTCATTGTTGAATCAAATACAAAGTTTCCTGTATAGAATATTGCTCCATCTGGTGTGTATAATACGTATCCTACTGCATCTGGAACTGTGTGTGTTAAACTTATTGGAAATATACTGCATTTTCCAAAATCAATTTTTTTATGTGGTTTTATTTCTATTAAGTTTTCTGTTTTTATATTATCTTCTTTAAATTGATTTCTAATTACATCAAGTGTAAATGGAGCACCATAGATTTTTAAATCTTTTAGGTCTATTAATAAGTCTGATAATGCCCCCATTTGTGCATCGTGACCGTGTGTTATAAATATACCTTTTATTCTTTTTTTATTTTCTTTTAAATAATCATAGTTAGGTATTATATAGTCTACTCCTAACATTTTATCATCTGCATATTTTAAACCTGCGTCAAATACGAATATATCGTTGTCTACTTCTACAACATACATATTTTTTCCTATTTCATTTAGTCCGCCTAACGCAAATATTTTTATTTTACTCATATTTCTCCTTTCTTTAAGATTAAAAAAGCCTAACTAATTATAACATAAAATAATTAATTAGACAAAGTTTTTTTTATAATAATGGTGATATAAGTCTTAGTATTGCTTCTACTATTTTTGTTGTTAGTTTTCTATTTTTCCATGTTTCTAGTTTTATTTCTGTACATTTTTGAATATTATTTATAAAGTCTTGTTTTATTTTTTCTTCTTCTTTTGTATTATGTATCCATATTCCACATTCATAGTTTAAATAGAAACTTCTAAAATCAAAGTTTGTTGTTCCTATTGTTGCGACATTATCGTCTGATACTATTATTTTTGAATGAATAAATCCAGGATCATATTCATATATTTTTATTCCTGCTTCTAGGAGTTGTCCATAGAATGATTTTGTGCAGGCATTTACTAGTTTTTTATCTGGTATTCTAGGTGTCATTATTCTAATATCTATTCCTGAGTAACTTGCATTTATTAATGCTTGATTTGTTTCGTTATCTAAAATTAGATATGGTGTCATTATATAAACATATTTTTTTGAGTTGTTTATAATATTTATATATGTGTTTTGTGCCGGATTTTTCTTATTTTGTGGACTATCTGAGTATGGTATTATAAATCCATTATTTTCTTCTGTTGGTTTTATTTTTTCTATTAAATCTTTGTAATCTGTTCTATTTTTTTTGTTTAAATTCCACATTTTAAAGAACATTACTATAAAACTTTTTATTGATTCTCCTGTTATTCTTGCACAAGAGTCTTTCCAGTATCCCAGTCTACTATTTAGGTTTATATATTCATCTCCTATATTTATTCCACCTGTATATGCTACTAATCCGTCTATTACTATTATTTTTCTATGGTCTCTATAGTTTATATATGATCTTACAAATGGTGTTGGTGAATTGAATGATATATAATTTATGTTTATTTCTTTTAGTTTTTCATTTAAATGTTTTGGTTTTTTTAGTAAACTTCCAAGTGAGTCATATATTAAAAATATTTTTACTCCTTGTTTTGATTTTTCTTTCAATATTTCATATATTTCTTCCCACATTTTTCCGTTTGAAATGATGAAAAATTCTATTAAAATGTATTCTTGTGCTTTTTTTAGGTCTTCTTTTATTTTTTCATAGCAGATTTCTCCTGTTTCAAAGTATTCTACTTTTTTATTATTATATATTGGATAGTTTGAAACGTTATATATATATTCTGCCTCTTTTTTTCTATTTTCTTCTTTTATTTGTTTATAAATATATTCATTATTTTTTAGTGTTTTTGATTGTTCTTGTTCTTTTTTTAATTTTCTTTTTATATTTTTTGGTGTTTTATTATTTCCCCATAACATGTATGCAACGAATCCTACAACTGGCATAAACATTAATAGTATTATCCATATTATTTTGTATGCTGGATTTTGTCTTTTATATATTATATATATAACTGAAATAAATTTTATTATTTCATATGTTATTGTTGTATATTCTTGTAGTGTGTTTGTTGCCCCATATAGAAAGAAAAAAATTAGAATTTGTAGTAATATACCTATTAATATTATTATAATTTTAAGTATATTATTAATAATGCTGTTTTCACCTTTGTTTTTTTTCATATTTACTCCTCTTTACATATCTATAGTTATTATATCATATTTTTATTATTTTTAATATTTTCAGGTGTTATAATGGAAGTGGTGATTTTTTTGAAGAAGTTTGCATTTTTTATTATATTTTTATTAATTATTTTGTTTTTCGTTTTTCATGGTAAGAAAAATGTTTATAGTTTACTTGATTCTATAGAGGGTGAGTATATTAGTGTTGATAATTATTATATCTATGGAACTCATTTAAATATGGAAGGAAAATCTGAAATTATTAATTCTAATTCTAAGCTTGTGTTTAAAAGTCTTACTAATGAGATTGAGTTTGATTATAGGTATGATAATGGAAATTATATTATTTCTGATTATATAAATGATGGTATTTATTTGGATGCAATTCCTATTGATACTTATTTGGTGTTTTTTAAGGTTACCGATGGTGATGATATAAAGTATTATAGTGTTTCTAATAATACTAATTATAATGATACAAATTATTTTACTATAACTCGTGATGGGAAGAATAATTCTATTAATATTTTATTTTCTGAATATAAAGGTAAAAAATATATGAAGGTTGATGTTAGTAATGTAGTTTTATCTGATAATTATTATGATATTGTTATTGATCCTGGTCATGGTGGGGATGATCCTGGTGCGTCTTTTTCTAATAATAATGAGGCTGATTTAAATTTGGATTGTGCTTTAAAATTAAAGAGTAAACTTGAAGAACTTGGACTTAGGGTTGTTCTTACTAGAGATAAAGATGTTTCTATTAATACATATGGTGATAACAGTAGAACTAGTTTGCCTTATGAATCTGGAGCTAAGTATTATATTTCTCTTCATTTAAATAGTACTGATGATTCTATGAGTTATGGTGGTGTTGAGGTTTATGCTCCGAATAATTCTGATTTAGGATTTGCTTCTATGTTAGCTAAAAATATTGTTTCGTTTGCTGATACAAATTATTCTCAAAATGAGGCTTTTAATGTTTCAAAAGGTGTTTATGTTAGAACTTTTACTAAGGATGATATTGAAGAGTCTGTTTCTAATGCTAAAAAAAATGGTTATAAACCTTATCCGATTACTACTGATACTAATTATTATTTTATGATTAGAGAAACTGGTGGATTTATTACTGGTGCATATGTTGATGGAAGGGATAAAGATTATTTTAAAAATAAGTATTATGATTCTAATGTTGGTAGTGAAAGTTATTTATTAGAACTGGGTTATATTAATTATTGGGGTGATTTAAATAATTTAGTTAATAATATGGATGGATATGTTGATGGAATTGCTAATTCTTTTAAAGAAAAAATAGCTATAAAATAAAACTATATAATTAATAATTTATATAGTTTTTCTTTACAAAAATATTTTCCATTTCTTTTTCATATACAAGAACAGGAATTGAATTTTCTTTATCGTAGAAGTCTTGAAATTTTGTAACTATTCCGTCTTTATTTTCTGAACCTAATTTCCATTTTTTTGAATCTATATATACATATAATAATTTTTGTTTTTTTACTTTATTCCAAAATTCATCTGTTGTTTTATCTAGTTGTTCTAGTAAATCTTTTCTATTTATTAAAATTGTAAATATTTGTTTTATATCACTGTTTTGGTCAAAAAATGATCTTGCATATCTTATATATAATTCTATTTTTTCTGATAAATCCATATTATTTTGTTCTCCTATCTTTTTGTGATATTAGAATTATACTTTTATTTTTTTAAATTGTCAATATTTAGTGTTTTCTTTTGTTTTGTATTTAGTAATGATGCTTTTTTTAATATATTCCCATATTTATCGTTTATATTATCTATTACTTTATCTATTTCATCTTCTTCTTTTGTATCGTCAAATATTGATACTTGTTTTATTTTTTTATCTGTCAGGTTATCTAGCCTTATTCCTATTAATCTTATTGTTTGATCTTCGTATATTTCGTTTAATATTTTTTTTGCAATTGTATATATTTCTTCATTTTTATTTGTTGGTGTTTCTAGTTTTTTTTGGTGCGAAAATCTTCTAAATGTATTGTCTTTTAGTATTACTGCAATTACTCTTGCGTATTTATCTTCTTTTCTTACTCTTAATCCTACTTTTTCTGATAAGTAAAGTAGGTATTCGTATAATTCATTAATATTATCTACATCATGATCTAGCGTTATTTCGTTTCCTAGTCCTTTTGGTTCTTGTCTTTTATTAATTACTGGAGATTCGTCTATTCCATTTGCCCAATTAATCATTGCAGTTGATTGATTTTTAAAGTATGGATATAGTATTTCTGGTGTTGTGTTTGCTAAATCAGATATTTTATATATATTCAGTTTATTTAGTTTTGGAACTGTTTTTTTACCAATTCCAAATAGTTCTCCTACATCTAGAGGGAACATTTTTTCTTTAATTTCATCTTTAAATAGTGTATGTATTTTATATGGTTTTGTAAAGTCTGATGCCATTTTTGCGCATAGTTTATTGTTTGCGATTCCTATATTTACTGTGAATCCTAATTCATCTAATATTTCTTTTTGTATTTTTTTTGCAAAATCTATAGGATCTCCTTGCATCTTCATTATTTTTGTATAGTCAACATAGCATTCATCAACACTTGCAACTTCTATATCTGGTGTATATTTACTTATTAGTTCGAATAGTTTCATAGACATTTCTTGATAGAATTTAAAGTTTGGTGGATATGCTTTTAAAACCTTACATTTTTGTCTTGCACTATATAGTGTTTCTCCTGTAACTACTCCTAATCGTTTTGCAGGTGTTGATTTTGCTAGTACTATTCCTGCTCTTCTTTTTTCGTCTCCACCTATTACTGCATATGAATTTCTTATATCATATTTTGAGCCATTATTTAATAAGTCTATTGCAGTCCATGATAGGAATGCATTATTTACGTCTATGTGCATTATTATTCTATCCATATTTTCCACCTGTAATAATTATAATACATTTGTTTGTGTTTGTAAATATTATTATATGTTCATTTAAAGTCCTAAATTGAGATTTTAAATTAATAGAGATGAATTTATTTTTTATTATTTATAATTCTATTTACATTACTTATTATTTTTATATATGAATCTTCATCATTCATAAGAGTTATTGAAAATGTTTTATACCCAATTCTATTTATGCTCGTTCCACAATGGTATATTTTCTTATTATCTATTATAAAATATCTATCATGATATGTATTATCAAATATTACTTTTAAATTATTATATTGTTCGTTATATTTTTTTATATCTTGTTTGGTTAAAAGATTGTTTGGTTTGGTTATAATGGTTACATTCACATTTAATCTTTTAATAATATCTAGTGTTGTATTATCTGTATATGCATCTATTATTATAAGTTCTTTTTTAGCAGTTTTAAATATATTTAGTATTTTAGAGTATGCATCATACATCTGACCACTAAAGTATATTTCGGTATCTTTTGTTTTTTCTGATAATTTGTCAAATGATTCTTGTAGTAATTTCATATTTATGTCATGGTCTGTTATTTTATTATTGATGTTTATTATATTTTTTTCTATATTTGAGATTCTATATATATCATCTGTAAAGTACTTTTTCATTTGTACAAAAGCATCCATTATTCTTATTGTTGTTTCTGTCGCTATTTTTGATTTTAAAATAGTTGCAAGCATCATTATGCCTTGTTCAGTAAATACTCTTGGATTTTTATATTTTCCACCTCGAGTTTCTATTTTTTGGTCGAAATTTTCGACCAAAAAAATTTTACTTTCCTTGTCAGTTAATTTCCAACTAAATCGATCTGGAAATTTTTCGTTATTATTTTTTACCGCCTCATTTATTCTTTTTGTTTCAACCTCGTAGATTCTAGCTAAATCAGAATCTAACATTACTTGTTTACCTCTAATTTGATAAATTAAATCTTCTAGTTTTTCTTTTTTTATAACTTCGTTCATGTTATTTCCCCCTTCTATTTTTTAGTTGTTATTATAACAAATGTTCGTGTGTATGTCAATTAAAAATTTTTAAGTTTATAAAAAAACAAAAAAAGTACTTTTTTCAAGTACTATTTTGGTTCAATTATTACAATATTTTTATTTGATAAATCTAGATTTTTTATTATTGTTTTTGCTTTATTGAAGTTTAATTCTTTTGTATATTCTATATCGTCTGTATTTATTTTATTATATTTAATGATGTTGTTCATTGTTTTTTCATTCATACTGAATATGTTATCACTCATAAATATAAATGAACTTATCATATTTTTTTTCTTTCTTTCAAATTCGTCTTCTGTTATTTCTAGTTTTTTAATTTGATTTTCTATTTGTGATAATAGTTTTTCTATATAATCTGTTTCACCTAATATTGTTACAAGTATATGTTTATCTGTATACATTAATGTAAATTCTAAATTAGATGTTATTACTTTTTCTTCTTTTAGTTTTTCATTTATAAGTGATGTTGTTCCTACATTTATATCAAATATTATTGATAAGTAATTTAATGCATCTCTCATATCTAGATTTAATTCTTTATAGTTTATTTTATAGTTTAAAGCTACTTTTGATAGATTTATATCCATTTTGATTGTTTCTTTTTCTTTTTCTATTTCATCTGGTTCGTTATATGTTTTTTGTTTTATTTCATTTAGTTTATCAAATTCTTTTGTTTTTTGATTTTCTTTTATTATTTCTATTGTTTCTAGTGGGTCTACATTTCCTGTTATTACTACAAACATGTTTCCTGGATTATAGAATGTATTGTAACATGCATATAAATCCTCTTTTGTAATTTTGTTTATGTTTTTTATATCTCCTATTACTGGTATTTTTATAGGGTGTTTTATAAAACTATTATATAGTGCTTTTTCGTATAATACTGAATAGGGATCATCTTGATACATTTTTATTTCTTGTTCTATTATGCCTTTTTCTTTTTGAACGTTTTCATCTGTGAAGTATGGTTTTTGAACATAGTCTAATAAATATGTTAAGTTTTCTTTAAAGAAATCTGGCCCAGAGAATAAGTATGTTGTTTTATCATTTGATGTATTTGCATTTGCATCTGCTCCATTGTTTGAGTATATTTCAAATGGGTCTGTTCCATCACTCATTTCAAACATTTTATGTTCTAGGAAGTGCGCAATTCCTAGTGGAAATTTTTTCATTTTTTTCTCATTTATTGGTGTGAATTCATCATTATTTGATCCGTATTTTGTTGAAAAAGTTGCATATATATTATTACAGTTATTTTTAGGTATGATATAAATTTCAAGTCCATTATCTAATTTTTCTTCATATATTTCAAGTTTTAATTTTTCTAATTTAGTTTTCTTCATTTGTTTCTCCTTCTAGTAAAAATACTGTGTCTATATGAATTTTTTTAGCAACTTCCATTATTGCTTTTTTATCAACTTTTTCTATTTCTTTTATTCTTGTTTCTATTGGATCATAGTTTAGATATTCACAACTTGTATATGCATTTAGTATTGAGAATGCAGAGTCTTCTACTTCTTTAAATGTATTTTTATATGTTATTATTCCTGCTTCTATTTCATCAGTCTCAAATTCACCTTTTTTAATTTTTTTCATTTCTTGTTTAATTAATTCTTCACTTTTTTTAAAGTTTTTTGCGTCTATTCCTGCTTGTATTATTAGTAAATTAAATACTGGTTGATATGTACTATTTACGCTATAACATAGTGAATTTTTTTCTCTTAGATTCATAAATAATCTTGAGTTTGGGCTTCCTCCTAGAATAAATGAATAGATGTTCATAACATATTTTTGTTCAAATGGTGTTAGTTTACTTAGTTTACATCCTATATACAGTTTACTTTGTTCTAATCTTAATCTTTCTTTTTTTGTTTTTGATTTTAAATTTATTTTTTTATGTGTTATATAGTGTGACTGTGATGGTTTTTTTAATGTATTTATTTTAAATTTATTGTTTATTAATTTTTTTATTTTTTGTTCATTTAAATCTCCAATTACAAATATGTCTATAAGGTCACTTTTAATTATTTCTTTATAATATTCAAATAGATTTTCTCTTGTTATTTTTTCTAATTCTTCTAAACTTCCGTCTGCACTTATTGCGTATGGTGCTTTTTCGTCCATTGCTTCTAACATTTTATGCATTCCATATCTTGATGGATTTTCTTTTAGACATTCTATTTCTTTTTTTAGTTGTTCTTTACATATGTTAAAGTTTTTTTCAGTGAACATTTTTTCTTCTATATCTGGATTGAATATAAAGTTAAGTACAAACTCTAATGATTTTTCTGTTAGATTTTCTTCTGTATATTCTTCATTTAGGAATGAACTTTCAAAACTCATTACTGAATAGTTGCCTGATATTGTTGATGAACTTCTTATCATTAGCCCATAAAGATTTTCTGTTTCTATTTCTATCATTCTACTTGTTTTATAGAATTCATTTGATTCTAGTAATACTCTTGTTAATAGATTTCTTTTTGTTATTTCTTTTTTGTTTGTTTTTCTTTTAAAGTTTATTCTTATGTTTATTGTTTTAAATCTATCTGTTTTTATTAAGTGAATGTTATACGCACCGTTTTGAATTTTTTTATAATTCACTATATCACCTCTTATTTTATTATGTATTGTTTTTTTATTTTTATAATGATTTTAATGCTAGTTCAATCATTTTATTAAAACTTTTTTGTCTTTCTTCGCTTGTTGTTTCTTCTTTTGTTACTAAACTATCTGATATAGTTAGAATACATGCTGCTTTTTTGTTTAAAGTATTTGCATTATGGAATAATGCGAATGATTCCATTTCTACGCACATGCATCCATATTTTTCGTATAATTCTTTAAAGTTATTGTCTTCTTTATAGAATACATCACTACTATGCACGTTTGCGATTGTTATTGGAATATTGTTTTCATCTGCTGCTTGTTTTATGTAAAAATTAAGTGTTTCATTTGCATACATCATGTTATCTTCACATCCGTTTTGTGTTTTAGCATAGCTTGATTCTGAGTAGCAACCATTAACTAATACTACATCATATAGGTTTAAATCTTTTGTATATGATCCTGCTGATCCTACTCTTATTATTTTGTCTACATTGTAGAATTTAAATAATTCGTATGAGTATATTCCTATTGATGGCATTCCCATTCCTGATGCCATTACTGTTACTTCTTTTCCTTGATATTTCCCTGTATATGCATACATATTTCTTACTGTATTAACTAGTTTATAGTCTTCTAAATAGGTTTCTGCAATATACTTTGCCCTTAATGGGTCTCCTGGCATTATTACTGTTTTAGCTATTTCATTAATTTTTGCTTCATTATGTGGTGTCATTTTATCAATCTCCTTCATTTTAAGTATATCAATTATTATTTTTTTAATCTATGTTTTTAAATAATTATTTTTAAATTTAACGTTTTATTGACTAAAAAAGAAGTACTTACATACTTCTTCCATAGCTTTGTGTTTTTGCTTGAATTAAACTTTCTATATGGTTTTCAAAATTATTTTTACTTTCAGTTATCTGTGGTGTAATATTTTTAAATACTTTTAATGATGGCATTTGTGTTTGTATGTCTTTTAGTTGTTCAAGTGTCATTATTTCTTCATTTGACAAAATATTTTTGTCTACCCAATCATAAATCCATCCTTCGTTTCCTGCTTCGTGATTATAGTTTGCTGTTTCCATTATATCTTCACCCCTGCTTCCATAAGATTATTTAATAATGATTTAGAATCGTTATTAAAGTATGCATATAACATATTTTCAAATCCAACCATTGTTGTTATTAAATTTGCCATAGTTGCTTCATCAGGATATACAGCTTTTTCTCCATTGTTTCCAACCAAGTAGTTTGCGATTATCTCTGTGAATCCTGCATTAAGTGCTACAAATCTATTATCCGTGTTAAATCCTATTTGATTATCTGTTGCAGTTATTATATTTAGTATTTCGAACATCATTATGTGTTTTGCATCGTATTCTTTACTTATTTCATCACTATTGAAGTAGATAATATTTTTCTTAAAACTATAATTTGATATATGACTTTTTTCAAATTTTGATGTTTTTTCTATTTTTAATGTTTTTAGTCTTTTACTTAAGTTATCTAATTTAACATTTGGAAAATTATTATGAAAAATGACTACAAGTTCAAATATTCCATCGCTAACTTCTTTAGTAATATTTTTATTATTTTCTAAAGAGGTACGAATATCTTCTAATATATCCATACAATCACCTAATATCATATTAACATATTTTTTTTTAAAAATCTATATAATTAAAAAAAATTATAGAGTTTATCTATAATTTTCACACTAATTCTTCTATATATATTTTTTCTTTTTTGTTTATTATATTATCTATTATTTGATTTTCTATTTTGTCTTTTATTATCTTATCTATTTTTCTTGCTCCAAATTCTTTATAGTTTGTTTCTTCTATTATTTCTTCTATTACTTTATCATCTATTTTAAATTCTATGTTTTTTAAATATTTTCTTTTTATATCAAATAGTTTTTTTTCTATTAGTTTTTGTATATGTTCTTTTTTTAGATTATCAAATATTATTATATTGTCTATTCTATTTATAAATGGAATACTAAAGTTTTCTTTTAATTTTTGTATTACTTTGTTTTCATTTTTCTTAAATCCAATATTTTCTTCATTGAATCCTATATTTGATGTCATTATTATTGTTACATTGTCAAATCTCACTGTTGTTCCTGTTGAATCTTTTATTTTTCCATTATCAAGTATTTGTAGGAATAGATTTATTACATTTGGATGTGCTTTTTCTATTTCATCTAATATTAATACTGAATATGGCTTTGATTTTATTTCTTCAAGTATATTTGTATTATCTTGATAACCTACATATCCTGGAGGTGGTCCTATTATTTTACTTACACTATGTGGTTCTATATATTCTGTCATGTCTAGTCTAATAATATTTTTCCCTGTTAGATTTTTTCCAAATATTGTTGCGGTTTTTGTTTTTCCTACTCCTGATGGACCACAGAACATTAGTGAATAACATTTATTTTCTGTTTTAAATCCCAGTTTTATTCTTTTTATTATATTCATTATATTTTCTATAACTTTATCTTGACCTATAATGTTATCTTTTAAATCTATATAAATATTGTCTATAGTTTTTTCATTTTCATTAAGTAATTCATATATAGGTATGTTTGTCTTTTGATATATTATTTGTGCAACGTCTTCTTTTGTTACTTTTCTTATTTGTTTTTTGTTATAAAAAGTTAATTCTAAATTATTTATTTTATCCATTAATTTTTTTTCACTTGTTTTATATTTTTCTGCTTGTTTGAAATTATTTTTTATTATTGAATCTTTCTTTTTATTTATTATTTTTTCTAATTCTTTATTCATTTGATTGTATTTTTTTAGTTTTTTATTTTCTTTTAGGCTTACATAGCTACATACTTCATCTAATATGTCTATTGACTTATCTGGTTCGAATCTGTCATATATGTATTTTTCTGATAAATCTGTTATTAGGTCTATTATTTCTTGTGATACTGATACTCTATGATAGTTTTCATATATTGGTTTTAGTTTTTTTAATATTTCTTCTACTTTGGTTTTATCTGGAATTTCTATATTTATTGTTTGAAATCTTCTTTCTAAAGCTTTATCTGTTTTTATGAATTTTTTATATTCTTCTGTTGTAGTTGCGCCTATCAGTCTTATTTTTCCTCTAGCAAGTGCAGGTTTAAAAATATTTGATGCATCTATTGCGCCTTCTGCTCCTCCTGCTCCTACTAGTGTGTGTATTTCATCTATAAAAAGGATTATGTCTTCGTTTTCTTCTGTTTCTTTTAGAATTTTTTTTATTCTATCTTCGAATTCTCCTCTATATTTTGTACCTGCAACTAATGAGCCCATATCTAGGTTTATTATTTTTTTATTTCGTAGTGTCATTGGTACGTCGTTTGAGGCAATTAGTCTGCTTAATTCTTCTACAATAGCTGTTTTTCCTACTCCTGCTTCTCCTATTAGTATTGGATTGTTTTTTGTTCTTCTACATAATATTTCTAGTAATCTTTTTATTTCTTTTTCTCTTCCTATTACTGGATCTAGTTCTTTATTTTTTGCTTTTTCTGTTAGGTTTATTCCTAGTTCTTCTACTGATAGTTTTTTGTGTTTTTTTTCTTTATATGTAAATGTGTATGCAAATTCGTTGTATAGCTTATCTATATCTATATTCATTCCTATCATTATTCTTATTGCGACTCCTTCTCCTTCTTCTAGGAGCGCTGTAAAAAGATGTTCTATTGTAACTTCTCCATTGTTATTTTCCTTACTATCTATTATTGCATTTTCTATTATTCTTTTTAATAATGGTGTGTATAAAAACCATTCTGTTTCTGTTTTTCCTATTCCTATTATATTTATTAGTTCTTCTTTTAGTTTTTCATATGTTAAATTATATTCTTTTAGTTTTTTTGATATATTGTTATTGTCTTTTAATATTGATAGTAATAAATGTTCACTTCCTACATATGGATGTTTTAGTTCGTACATTTCTTTTTTTGCTCTTACTATTATTCCTCTTGCTTCTTCTGTAAAATTTCCAAACATTTTATCATCTCCTATTAGTATTCTATGAATATTTTGTGAATAAATATAATTTTTTAAACAACATTTTAAAACAAAAAAATAAAGATTTTAGTCTTTATTTATATTGTTGCTTGTATACTTATTTTATATTTATCGCTATTCATGATTATTACTTTTAATATTGAGATATTTATTAATTCATTTTTTGTAAATTCAAAATTTTCAAATACTTGTTTTATTTTTTCTTCATCGTCTTTTTGCACTCTTTCATAGCAGTATTCGAATATTTTATCTAAATATATTTTTATTTTATATTCTCTACTTTTTTTATCATACCATGCAATATAAAGATTATCTTTTGTTTTTATTTTGTCTAATATGTTGTTATATTCTGGTATAGTTATTTTAATTCTTGTGTCTGTTATTTTTGTTATTAGGTCATCTCCTTTATAAATTTTTTCTTTTGTTGTTTTTATTTTATCTTTTATATATTTTTTATCAATTTTTAGTGCGAACGATATTACTTGTTCTAAAAATTCTTTGTTTTCTAGTATTTTATCAAATTCTCTTTTTCGCAATTCTTTTAATATTTTTTCATTTTCTGTCATTTATATTCCTTCTTTCTATTTTCCCCTTTATTGTTTTATATTATATTTTCACCTCCTATAAGTATCATACGATGTCGTTTTAAAAGTTCCTTGTTTATTTAATTATTTCTATATTTTTCTTTTCATTTTCGATAACATCTATTAGTTCTCGTTCACTTGGAATTGTTAATCTAAATTCTGATGAAAAAATTGTGTTATTGTCCTCTGGTAATGTATATTTTACTATTGTTTCATTTTTATCAGTAGACAATAATATTCCTATTGTTCTATTTTCACTTTCAGTTTTAATATTTCTATCGTAATAATTAACATACATCTGCATTTGTCCTATATCTTTGTGAGTTACCTTTCCTATTTTTAAATCTATTATTACAAAGCATTTTAGTATTCTATTATAAAATACTAAATCTGGGTAAAAATGTTCGGTATCAATAGTAATTCTTACTTGGTTACCAACATATGTAAACCCTTTACCTAGTTCTAATAAAAATTCTTTTAGGTGTTCTAATATATTTTTTTCTAAATCAGATTCTAAATAGTTTGTATTCTCTTTTATATCCAAAAATTCTAAAACAAATGGATCTTTAATTATATCTTTATTTTCATAAATACCATAACTGTTAGATAATTCTAATATTTTAGATTTATCCTTTAATGTTGCTATTCTTTCATAAAGCAATGTCGTTCTCTGCCTTTGTAATTCCTTAACATCCCAATTTGAACTAATGCATTCTTGCATATAAAAATTTCTTTTGTTTTCTTCTTTTATTCGAATTAACTCATAATAATGTGATATACTCAATTCGCTCGAAATCGTCGAGCGAATTGGAAAGTACATATAAAATTGTCTCATTCTTCTCAAATTTTGAACCGAAAAACCTTTGCCATACATATTAGTTAGTTTCTTTGATGTTTCTTCGATTAAATAATCACCATATTTAGCTTTATCATTTCCTTTCTGCTTTTCAACAATAATTCTACCAATATTCCAATGTAGATTAATCATTTCAGTGTTTATTTTTTTATATACTTTATTTCTACTTTGTTCTACTATGTTTTTTATGTTATTATATAGATTATCAACTTCATATTCTATTTCATTTGTCAATTTTATTTCTTCTTTCTATTGTTTTATATTGTGTTTTCACCTCCTATAAGTATCATACGATGTTGTTTTAAAAGTTCCTTAATTATACAAAAAAAATCAGGATTTTTTCCTGATTATAGTTTCATTAAGTATTTTGCAGTTCTCATCATTTGTGATGTATATCCATTTTCATTATCATACCATGCAACTACTTGTACGTGATATGTTTCATCATCTATTTTTGTTACCATTGTTTGTGTTGCATCAAATAGTGATCCATGTGTATCTCCAATAACATCTGTTGAAACAATTGGATCTTCTGTATATCCGAATGTTTCTGTTTCTTTTGATTTCATGAATTCGTTTATTTTTTCTTTTGTTATGTCATTTCCTTTTACTACTGCAACTAGTATTGTTGTTGATCCTGTAATTACTGGTACTCTTTGCGCTGAACCAATTAGTTTTCCTTTTAATTCTGGTATTACTAATCCTATTGCTTTTGCTGCTCCTGTTGAATTAGGTACTATATTTGAAGCTCCTGCACGTGCTCTTCTTAGGTCACCTTTTCTATGTGGTCCATCTAATATCATTTGGTCTCCAGTATAAGCATGTACTGTTGTCATTATTCCACTTTCTATTTTTGCAAATTCGTTTAATGCTTTTGCCATTGGAGCTAAACAGTTTGTTGTACAACTTGCTGCACTTATTATACTATCTTCTTTTGTAAGTATTTCTTCATTTACACCATATACTATTGTTTTTAAGTCTTCTCCTGCAGGTGCTGAAATTATTACTTTTTTTGCTCCTGCTTTTATATGTGCTTCTGATTTTTCTTTTGATGTAAAGAATCCAGTACATTCAAATACTACGTCTATATCTAATTCTTTCCATGGTAGATTGTTTGGATCTGGTTCTTTATATATTTTTATTTCTTTTCCATCTACTATTATACTGTCGTCTGTTGATTTTATATCATGACCTTCATATTTTTTTTGTGCTGTGTCGTATTTTAATAGGTGTGCTAACATTTCTGGGCTTGTTAAGTCATTTATTGCTGTTATTTCATAATCTTCTTGTTCGAACATTTGTCTAAATGCTAGTCTTCCTATTCTTCCAAATCCATTTATTGCTATTTTTATCATTTTATTTCCTTCTTTCTATGTGTCAAATCCACTTTTACCAATAAATTCTCTAAGTACTGAATCTCTTGGAATGTCATCACTTGGTATTGGTAAAAAATTTCTTAGTAAGTTTATTAGCCTGATTGCTTCTGGATACATATCATCTTTTTCATCTACTGAGAATAATAGAGGTTCTACATATGTTTTTAATACTCCTATTTCATATACCATTGCTGAGTTTATTATTGCGTCTATATCTCTTTGGAATGGGAATATATTTTTTATTTCTCCTTCATGGATTTTTTTCCACATTTTTAGTGTATCAGATGAACTTTTTCCTCTTGTTTTATTGTCTCTTACTATTCTTCTTAGTTTTCTTGTGTCGCTTGTATGAACATAGTTATGATTATCTATATTTATTTGCGTATATGGACAAATAAATATTTTGAATTTATTTTTTCTTTTTATTGATGAGGTTAGTTGGTCATTTAATCCATGTAGTCCCTCTATTATTAGTATGTCATTTTTTTGTAATTGTAAATATCTTTTTTTGTATTCTTTTTTTCCTATGATGAAATTATATTCTGGCATCAGTACTTTTTCTCCTGCTAGTAATTTCACTAAATGTTTGTTAAATAAGTCAAGGTCAATTGCGTTAATAGATTCAAAATCATATTCTCCATTTTCGTCTTTTGGTGTTTCATTTTTTTCTAAGAAGTAATCATCTATTGAAATATAGTTTGTTTTAAATCCTTTACTTTCTAGATATATTCCTAGTTTTTTTGCAGTTGTTGTTTTTCCGCTTGATGAAGGTCCTGCTAGTAATACTAATTTTATGTTTTCTTTATTTTTGTATATTTGTTCTGATATGAGTGCTAATTGGCCTTCGTAATGTGTTTCACCAAGTCTTATTGCATCGTTATAGTTTCCAAGTGATACTATTTTGTTTAAGTCTGATGCATTTGATATACCAACTGTTTTTGCCCATTTTGTATAGTTATAGAATGTTTCATATACCATTGGTTTATGAATATAATCTAGTGTTTTTTCTGGAGTGCTTGTATTTGGATAGCTTAATACGAAACCATTATTTTTTATGTATGTTAGTTTGAAATCGCTTATACTTTTTGTATTTGGAGCCAATTCACTAAAGAAATAATCATATAGATCATCTAATCTATATAGGTTAACAAGACTGTTGCTTATGTATTTTAGCATATTTACTTTGTCTGGTTGTTTTTTTCTTTTGAAAAATTCTAATGAGTCTATTCTTGATACGCTAACTTTTGTATATTTTAGATCAATGTCTGCTATTTCTTTCATTTTTGCTTCTATATTTTTTAATAATAGTTTGTCTAGTTCTACTCCTTCTATTTCGCAATATACTCCATTGTCTAATGAATTTTCTATTACTACTTCTGTTTCATAACCTAGTACTTTTTTTACTGCTAATATCATTAGAAATTGAATGCTGTGAGCATTTACAGTTTCACCTATTTCACTGCTTCTATCCATGAAGTCTATTTCACAATTCGATTCTATTTGATGATTTAATTCTATTATGTGATTGTTTATTTTTCCTATTAGTATTGGATAATTGAAATATTTTTTGAAACTATCACTAATTTCTAATAATGTTGTGCCTTGAAGAAATTCTTTTGTCTCAATTCCTCTAAAATTGACTTTTACTAACTTTGCCATTTTATCCCTCTTATTCTATATATAATTCTACCAAAAAAGTGGTTATTTGTCACATATTTTTATGAATAAATTATATATTTAGTTCTATTATATTATTAGAGAGGATGATTTTATGCTTATTCCAACTGTAATTGAGAGAAATAATAATAGTGAGCGTGCTTATGATATTTATTCTAGATTGTTAAAGGATCGTATTATTATTCTTAGTGGTGAGATTGATGATAATTTGTCTAATATTATTGTAGCTCAGTTATTGTATTTAGATTCTATAAATAATGATGATATTAGTTTATATATAAATTCTCCAGGTGGTTCTATTACTGCTGGTATGGCGATTTATGATACAATGAACTTTGTTAAAAGTGATGTGTCAACTATCTGTATAGGTATGGCTGCAAGTATGGGTGCTTTTCTTTTATCTAGTGGACATCCTGGAAAAAGGTATTGCCTTCCTAATAGTGAGGTTATGATTCATCAACCTTTAGGTGGTGCTCAAGGTCAGGCTACTGAAATTAAGATTGCTGCTGAAAGAATATTGAAACTTAAAAACAAATTGAATAATATTTTAGCTTCTAATACTCATCAGGATATTTCTAAGATTGAATGTGACACTGAAAGAGATTATTTTTTAGATAGTAAAGAAGCTTTAGATTATGGTTTAGTCGATAAAATTTTAGTTTGACTTTGTTTTTTTATTATGGTATAATTTCGAAGTTTGTGTTTTTTTAAAGGGGAAATTATACATGAAAAGAAAAATAAAGGTTTTACCACTACTTGTTGCTATGGTTACTTCTACTGGTAGTATTGGTTTTGTTTTGGATAAAAGTAATAGTGCAACTGGTTATACTGTTTTTAAAGATATTGATGATGATATTTTAGATGAAAAAGTTAAACTAGTTTATGATTTTCCAAGACCTATAAATATTACTACTTCAAGAAGTTATGTTACAACCACTACGACTTCTACAACTACTACAACTGTTACAACTACTGAAAGTAAATATAAGGATATTATGTTTTTAAGTGAGACTGGTTATTCTTTAGATGATATTAATGGTATGATTATTAAATATAGTGGATATTGTAATTTAGAATATAATCAATGTGTTTCGATATTAAATGATAATTATGATTTAATTTCTAACTATTCTTCACTTGAAGAAGGTATTATGAGAGTTTTATTTGATTGCTCTGGTTTAAGTTGTTACTGTAGTAGTGATTGCAAAGTTATTAAAAGTATGGATATAGATCAAATGGAAGCTATTATGTTAGATATGTGTGATGTTATGTGCATTTCTAATGATGATAAGAAGATTATTTTGTCTATCTTTAGATGGGAAACTGGTCATGGAACTTCTGATTTATGTGTTTATAATAATAATTATGGTGGTATAAGAGTTTATAATGGTGAATTTGGTATATATCAAACACCTGAGTATGGTATGTATCGTGCTATAGAGTGTATGTATGGTCATATTTGTAGAGCTCGTAATAATGGATGTTCTGATATTTATAGTATTATTTCTTATATTAGTACATCTTATTGTCCTGGAACTGCTGATGCATGGACAAGTTCTATAAGTGGAATGACATATAGTGTCTCTAATTATTATGATTTTGAATCTGGATATGTAAAAAAATATGAATAATTAATTCATATTTTTTGTTTCATTATAATGTTGTTTTCCTAGTTCTACTAGTCTTTTTGTCATTTCTCCACCGACTGTTCCGTTTAGTCTACTTGAAGTGTCTGCTCCTAGATTTATTCCTAGTTCTCTAGCTATTTCATATTTTAAGTTTTCTAAGGCTTGTTTTGATCCTGGAACTATTAATTTGTTATTCATACTTCTCACCTCATTATTAGTGTTTGTGTTTTTTTTGTTTTTTTACATGGTATTTTTTACTAAAAAAAGACAGTTAACTAACTGTCCATTTCTATAATTACTTACTTTGGTAGTTTGATCCACCTAAATGTTGTTCTCCCATTTTAACTAATCTTTTAGTGATTTCTCCACCTACAGATCCGTTAGCTCTAGAAGTAGCATCTGGTCCAAGATTTACACCAAATTCGTTAGCTATTTCATATTTCATTCTTTCGATAGCTTGTTTTGATCCTGGAACTACAAATTTATTATTTTCTTTGTTCATTGTGTTCACCTCCTGTACACTAATAGAATGTGCACATTTGGTTTTTTGATACGTTTTTTTTTATGGTAATTTTTGGTTTATAGTAATTCGTCTCTTTCTTGTTTTTCAATTTTAATTGTTTCTATATTTTTTATACATTCTTGTATTAATTCTTCATAGTTAATTAGTTTTTCATAATTTAGTGCTGCTTCTAGTGAGGGATTTATTACTGGATGTTTTGGCACAAATATAGTACAGCAATCTTCATATGGTAATATACTTGTATCGTATGTATTTATTTTTTTTGAAATTTCTATTATTTCTAGTTTATCTAAGCAAGCTACTGGTCTTATTACTGGCATATTTGTTACATTGTTTATTACTACCATACTGTTTAATGTTTGGCTAGCTACTTGACCTATTGATTCACCGTTTATTAGGATTTTACAGTTTCTTTTTTTTGCAAATCTTTCTGCAATTCTATACATCATTCTTCTCATTATGGTTATATTATAATTACCAGGAATATTTTTGTATATTTCTTCTTGAATTTTTGTAAACGGTACAACGTGTACTTTTATTGTTCCTGAGTAATCATTTAATATTTCAGCTAGTTTTAATACTTTGTTTTTTGCGTTTAAACTTGTATGTGGAGGAGATTCAAAGTATAAGCATTCTATATTTACTCCTCTTTTTAGTGATAAGTATCCAGCTACTGGTGAGTCTATTCCTCCTGATAACATTAATAGTCCTTTTCCTTGTATTCCAACTGGATATCCACCTATTCCTTTGATTTCTTTATTATAAATAAATGTTCCTTCTTGTCTTATTTCTATTTCTAGGTTTAATTCTGGATTATGAACATCTACTTTACAATCAAAGTTTTTTAGTACTAATCCACCTATTATGTTATTAAATTCCATTGAAGTATGTTTAAATGTTTTGTCACTTCTTTTTGTTGACACTTTAAATGTTTTGAATTGTTTATCTTTTAATATTTCTAATACTTTATTTTTTATGTCATCTTCATTAGTATTAACTTTATCACATATAACTATACTATGTATTCCAAAAACTTGTGTTAGATTTTTTATTAATTCTTGTTCATTAATTTCATTATATGTTATATACATTCTTGACATTGTTTTAGTTATATTTGTATATAGATTTTTAATTTTATTTTTTATATTTGTTTCAAGTGTTTTTATAAATGTTTTTCTATTGTCTTTTTTTGTTGTTAGTTCTCCATATTTTATTAGTATTAGTTTTTCCATAGTTTCACCTCTTTGACATAATGATTATACACAAAAAAGTAATAATTTTCAATTACTTTTTTTAGGAATATTCTACTATGTTTTCACTTACCAATAGGTATGTTGTTTCATATATTCTTGGATCACTACAATATTCTAAGATGAATTTATTTTCTTTTTTGCATATTATTATTCCTATTGTGTTATTCTGAGTTAATTTTTTTAAATTCTTATTTATATAGTTCATATAAGTTTGTATTTGCCCGATATATTCTTTTCTAAGTTCTGTTACTTTTAATTCAATAACACAATAACAATTATATTCGATATTAAAAAGTAATAAGTCTATGTAGTTAAAATTGTCTCCTATTTTTATTTTGTATTCATTATCTATAAATGTAAAGCCATTACCTAATTCTTTTAGAAATGATGCAATATCTTCTAATATTAATTTTTGTAGTGTCCTTTCTGATATTTCTTCATAGTTATTTGTATTTCTTATGATTATTGGATGTTTTATAAAATCTTCAATTTCATATTCATTTTTTGTTTTTAATTTTTCTTTGGCTTTTTCATCTAATCGTTCATATTCTTTGTTTTTTATTTTTGTATGTAACTCTCTATAGCTTAGTTTTTGTTCTATAGATATTTTTATGTAATAGTTTATTTCATTAATATCTTTTATTGGCAATAGCATGCAATAATGACTCCATGTTAAAAGGTCAGGCACTGATTGGCTTTTTTGAAAAGTTAAATAAAACTTTCTCATATTTTTAAATTTGATAATCCATATCCTTTTCCCAATTCTGTTTTAAGTTTTTGTGAATAACTCTTTATTATTCCTTCTCCATAGTGTTTTCCTGCTTCATATAATAGTTTTCCAACATTATAGTATGTTTGTAAATCATTTTTATTTTTTGAATAATCTTTAACATTCTTATAGATTTCATTATTTTTTAGTTCTTTTTTTATTTCGTTATAGTAGTTCATATATAACCTCCTGTTAATATAATAAGAGATATAATTAAGAATTCCTTGATAAATATGAAAAAACTATAAAGTTTTTTCTTTATAGTTTTTAATTAGGTATCCAAATTGCTTTTAATGTTACATCATGTTTTGTTATGTATGTTCCATTTGTAACTACACCTGTAACTTGGCTTCTTATATTTGATAAATCATTATTTGCTTTTACCCATAGGTGCATACCTGCTGTTATTGTATATTCTGTAGATGTTGTTTTGGGACCGGGGATTCCACCTCTAAATGATCTATATTCACCAATTGCATACCAATAAGTCCCCGTACCTGGGCAACCGTCTAAGCAAGTATTACCTGGAGAAAGTGATTTTGAGATACCTCCCCAACCGCCACCAGACCAGCTAATTGATACATCTTCATATCCCATTGTTGTTTTAGCTGTCTCTAGTGTAGTGCCATTCGCAATGTATGTATTTACAGGGTTACCTGTTTGCTTCCACCTGTTATATTCTCCAGTTATTTCATCATACTCCAATAAAAATTCAAATTTTTGAGATGTGTTTGTTCTGAATTTTTCCAATTGACCTAAAATACTGTATTTGTTTTCGCCATCTGTAGATATCGCTTCATCAGCACTTGTAAATAATTCAGTGGCTGATTTATTGTTATGATAAAACACCTCTACCCATGTTGCACTATAATCTTCTTTAACTGGCACCCAACCTCCAAAAGTATAACCACTTCTTGTTGGATTACCTACATTCATTAATTGTCCAGTAGCTGCAGCAAATGTTTGTACTGCTGTTGCTCCATTATATGTACCACCATTTGGATCTATTGAGATTTTGTGACCACTATTTATTTTATAGAATTTAATATTTTTGATATATGCGTCTGTATTTCCACTATTTAACCTAAATAATAAGTATTTATTTACATTTGCATTTCCATTAGGTTTTAAAGTAAATCTTGTTTCAAAATGAGTATAATCACTTGGGAGACTTATTAGATGTCGCCCATCTGATGAAGTTGTACCATTAGTAATTGGATATAATGGATTAATATGTTGAACTTGCCAATAACCTGATTCGCCATAGAAATAAATATTTAGATTTCCACTACCTTTTATATCCACCTCTAATTGATAAACTTCATTAGCAGAAAAAGGTTTATTTATTGTATATTGCTTAATAACCTTATCTGCAGCTTCACTTGATGTCCTTGATACATGATATTCAGTGCTATCATTTACTAAAAGTGTATCATTACTGTCTGTTGCCCATCCTAATGTTGATGTCTCTGTTGTTCCATTTAATACTGTTTTTCTAGTATATCCAGTTGGAGTTACTAATGTTCCATTACTAGTCATTGAATTATTACTTTTTCCTATTATTGCACCGTCATAGAAGTTAAATGTACTTCCTGTTCCTTTGCTTACACCTTCTCCTGTTGGGGCTGATATTTGTGGTGAATTAGTGTTTACATTTCCATCATTTGTTCCAAGCGTAAAAGTTGGAGAATTTGAACTATTAACCCATACTCCGTATGTTTTTCCAGTGATAGTTCCACCTGTTACTTCAACCGTTCCAGCTTCAACACTTATACCTGCTTTATTAGTTGATGAAATTGTTCCGCCTGTTACTTTTATTTTACCTTCTCCACCATTTCTTATCCCATCTGCCTGTGAGGATGTGTAACTTCCACCTGCTATATTTATTGTTCCTTTCCAGTTTAGGACTGCGTTGTGTGCTGATGCGACATTTGCAGTTTCTATATTAATTGTTCCATATGTATTATTAAATATTCCATACGAACTGTTACTTACTACTGTTCCACCAACTATTGTTACATTAGCTGTACTTTCTATATATATGCTTGAATTTCCTCTACTAGTAATACTTGGCTGTTGTGTATTATTTCTATTTCCTATTGTTGCTGTACCTTTATTTATGTACATTCCTATTCCAGCTGCATTTATTGTTCCACCCGTCATTGTTACAGTTCCATCTGAGATTGCGACAGATGCTCCACCGTTATTTGTGCTTATTGTTCCACCGCTTATATTTACCGTTCCTGTTGATCGATTAACCACTGCATCTTTATTTGTCGTTGAAATGTTTCCTGCGGAGATTTCTACAGTTCCTGTGCTATTATTTGTTACTGCATTACATCCTGTTCCACCTGTTATTGTACCTCCTGAAATTGTAATCTTTCCTGTTGAATTATTGTAAATGGTTTGAGATATTTCACTCACAATAATACCACCTGTTATATAAACCATACCTGTTGTTACAGGACTACTTTGCCATATTGCTTGATATTTTTTAGAGGTTATTGTTCCACCTGCAATATATATAGCTGGATCACTGGCTGTACTTCTTTGTGAATAATCATTTACAATTGAAATACCTGTTGTTGTAATATTTGTACCTGCATTAATTGTTAACTTTGCTGTAGTACTTCCTAAATTAATTCCTCTTTCATATTCACTATTAGCTGCTGTTGAGGTTAGTGTTGTTTCAGTTATGCTTAATGTTCCATTGTTTTGTATTATGAATCTATAATTTGACGGAGCAGTTGAGTTAGTTTCTATTGTACCACCACCTATAATTGATAGAGTTCCCATATTGGTTAATGTTTCAGAAGTTGTTATTGTTTTTCCATTTAAATCTAATACTACTGGATTTTCTGTTGTTCCTTTTGTATTTGTTGCAGTTGTTATTTCTTCAACATCTTTTAATACTTTTATTGTATCTCCTGTTTTTGCATGTTTAAATGCTAGTTCTAATGTTTCATAATAAATTCCAGATGTTATATTTTGATATGGTAAGTCACTTGAATTTATTGTTCCACCTTGATTTAATTCATTTTTTACATTATTTTTTATTTTATCTAGTACTACTTTTCTAGTCGCTAGGTTTGCTAATACTAGTAGCATTATCATTAAGAATAGTACTATTAACATATATATTATACTTGTTAGTGCGAATCCTTTATTATTTAGCTTCATATTTCCTAGCCTCCACAATAATTATAACAAAAAAAACTTCTAATGTAAATGAAGTTTTTTCTTTGAAATACAGTATTTTTCTAGTAGTTGCTCTTCTTCTATTTTTTCTGATATTAAGTCTATATAATCTTCCTCTTCTATTTCAGTAAATATTGTGTTATTTGGTAAATAGTTTTCATATTTATTATCATTTATTCCTATATAGTAGTTTATATTATCTTTGTTTTTTTCTATAAGAATTATATTATTTTCATGTGTTCTTAAATATGTTGTTTCTTCGTATTTTTCTTCTAAATGTTTTATTATTTCTTTATCATTTTTGAATACTGATATTTGTTTTATATTTTTATTTTTATATTGTGATATATAATCGTTTTCTATTTTATATATTTCATATTTTTCTTTATATTCTTTATTTATATAAATATATGTTACATGGTTTTTATGTTTTTTTATTATTATTTTTTTTCTTTTATTTTCTATTTTTATATTTGGATATAGTGTTATTTTTCCTTTTTCTTTTAATATTTTATCAGTATATTCAATAATTCTATTTTTCATTCTTACGTCTATTATTTTATTTATTATATGGTCTATAAACATATTCATTTTATCACCAATTAATTTTATGTTAGTTTTTTTTTAAAATTCATTTTTTTTGCGATTTAAATGTTTTTTTTTAGTGTTAAAATTTTGGTGCAGTTTTTTTAATTTCTGCCTAGGTATATTTTTATAGAATGCAAAAAATCTTCTGCAGTTTTTGAAAATCACTCATTTTCATTAAAATATTTATTATGTTATCTTGTTTTTGAGGAATTTTAGTGTTTGTGTTCCTCTTTTGAAAGGGTGATATTGATGGTTGAAAATGATGAAAAAAAATTTATTGCGATGGGGTTTGACCCTTTATTTAAGAAGATGTATGGGGATGTTAATTATACTAATAAGGCTGCAGCTTTGGTAAGTATAGTTCTCTCTATTCCATATGAAGATATTAAAGATAGAATTGATGTTGTCAATAATGAAAAGTTGCGTAAGAATAAAAGTGATAAAAAGCAAGAGAGGGATGTTTTATTAAAAATTCAATTACATAGTGAATATCATTTTATTAATTTAGAAGCTAATTTATTTGGTTATAATCAGGAACTTATTGATAGAAATACAAGTTATATTTCTGATATTTATTCTAGTCAATTGGATGAGTCTGATGATTATTCTTTTTTGAGGCCTGTTATTCAAATTAATTTTAACAAGCCCGCTAAGAAGGTTAGAACAAGTGATTTGTATAAACCTATAAGCACTTATCTTTTGAGAAATGAAGATGGTCAAATACTTACTGATATGATTAAAATTATTAATGTCGATATTGTCAAATGTTATTTCTTGTGGTACAATGGTGGCATAGAAAAGTTTACTTCATGTGAGCAAAATATAATTAGATTAGGAGCTCTTCATTTTATTGAGAAAGAAGAAGATTTTAGAAAGTGTCTAGGTGAAATTAAAATGGATAAGGATGTTAAGAGTAAAATTCAGCGTGATATGGATGAGTATCAAAGGGATAAAAATTTAGTTAGGGTATATGATGCACAGAAAAGACGTGATGCCGAATGGAAGGCTTTATTTAGGGAACTTGATAGAGATAAAGAGCAAATTGATAAAGAAAAAGAACAGTTAGGTAAAGATAAAGAAAAGTTATGTAAAGAAAAAGAACAGTTAGGTAAAGATAAAGAACAGTTAGATAAAGATAAAGAAAAGTTAGATAAAGATAAAGAACAGTTAGATAAAGATAAAGAACAGTTAGATAAAGATAAAGAACAGTTAGATAAAGATAAAGAACAGTTAGATAAAGATAAAGAACAGTTAGATAAAGATAAAGAAAAGTTAAATAAAGATAAAAAACAGTTTGAAAAGGATAAAAAAAATATTGATAACCAGAAGGATAGCATTTTACAGGAGAAAATCAGTATTGCGAAGATACTTAAAGATACTGGTATCAGTGCTCAGGAAATATCTAATAGGTTAAATATTTCTATTGATGAAATTAATAAATACGTTTAGTTTATATAAAGATACTTTTATTAGTATCTTTTTTTATTATATTATTTTTTATGGTAAAAAAAACAATGGTTTCCCATTATTTTTCATATAGTTTTAGCAATTTATCATATATACCGTTGTCTATTCTATTTAATGCATTAATACTTATTTCTAGTGATTTTTTGTATTCTCCTTTATAGAATAGTGTTTCTGAATATGTTAAATTTTTATCTAATTCTTCATAATCACTTCTATATCTATTTCCATATACTATTGACATTTCTGCAAACATTGCGGTTTTCATCATTTCTTTTGTTTGTGCGAATAGTTTAAATACTAAGTCACGTGCTGTATCTACTCTTGTATTAAGTGTTTCTATATCGATTGGTTTTCTTTCTAATTCAATTATTATTTCTTTTATTGCTTGTTGTGCTTCATTTAATTCTACATAGTATTTTTTTGGTATTATTGGTAAGTTATAATTTCTAATTTGTAGTTTTGAATCTTTTAATATTATTTTCATTTCTTCTAGTTGTTCTCTAGCTCTTTGCTCATCGTCATGCATATTTCCTATTGTATTTAATGTAACATCTAGTTCTTCTTCTGTATTGACCAATTTAATAAATAGATTTTCTATTTCTCTTGTTAGTTTTGAGTATGCGAATGCATTATTTCCAGTATGATCTGTTAATACTTTATAATCATTATTTAAATCTTCTACATTTTGTTTTATATTATATAGATTTTTTAAATCTTCTTCTGATAAATTATATAATCTTTTTAAATCATCAATTTGACTAAATATCTCATAAATTAGTTTATTCATTTTTTCTAATTTTTGTTTAAATTTAGTATTTGATTCTTCATAGCTTGTTTTTTCATCTTTTTCTTTATCTAAGTCATCAAATATTTTGTCAAAGTATTCCATTAATACTTTCAATTCAAATAGTGCATCTTCTAGATTTAGTACTCTTGTTCTATCCATTACATCTATTATTTTTTTATTTGCTTCTTCAATGTTATATTCTATATTTAGATAATCTAATGGATATCCTTTTTTTTGCATTTCATTATATGTTTCTTCTACTTCTTTTATTTTTTTAGGAAGTATGTTTGTTGCCATAATTACTATTACCGGTACTTCTTCTAGTATTACTTCCATATGTTTTAGCATTTCATCTATTGCTTTTATTATGTTTGTTATTTCAATATAATCATTTTGTTCAATAGCTTTTTCAAAGTCTTCGAATCTTTTACTTATATTTTCGAATTGAAGGTCTACTGATTTTTCTATTTCTCCAAATTCACTTTTTGTTTCGCTATATTTTTGGAATAGTGACCTATATTTTGCTTTTAGTTTTGTAATGATAGCTCTGTTTTTTTCTTCGCTTGTTGTTACTTCTTTTATTTCATTTAATAAAAACTGTGAGCTTGTTCTTACTTTATATATTTCCATTTCTAGTTTTGCAATTTTATACATTGTATTTTTATAGTCAGATTGTTTTAGGGAGTATTCTGCTTCTAGTAATAAATCGCTTATTTTTGGAATTTGTGTATTTTTAATGTCTTCTAGTCTTGTTTTCCATCCACTATACATTACTTCAAGTTTATCATTTTTTAGATATGATTCTATTTTAGATAATTCTGGAGTTATAGGGGTTGAATCTATTTTATTTTTTTCTATTTCTAATAATTCTAATTCTTTTTTTAATTTTTTATTGTTAAAGGACTGCATTACATTTAATACTATTATAATTAATATAGCTGCTATTACATATATACTTATTAAAAATAATGTAACATTCATTTTAACACCTCTTTACTCTATTATTATCATTTTATCACATTTTTTTCATTTATGATATTATTTTTGTGTTTTTTTGTCTATTTTTGTATTTTAAGGTTGACTATTTTTGTTAAAAATAATATAATTATTCACAGTGATTAGCAGCGCTAATAAGGAATTGCAATGTGTTTATTACCTATAGGGGTAATAGTAACCTAGCTGCAAGGCGAAGAAATTTTAAATAATACACCCTGCAATTTTGTTATTGGCCACTATTCATTTAGGAAAGGTGGAGAGTTTATGTCAAGATATACTGGTCCAAGTAATAGAAAATCTCGTCGTTTAGGTTTTTCTACTCTTGAAAACGGTAAAGATTTAAAGAGACCTTTTGCTCCTGGTATGCATGGACAAAAGCGTGCTAAGAAATTATCTAACTACGGTGAACAATTACAAGAAAAACAAAAAGTTAGATTTATGTATGGTTTAAGTGAAAAACAATTTAGAAGTATCTTTAATGATGCTGGTAAGTTAAAGGGTGTTCATGGTGAAGACTTCTTAAAATTACTAGAAAGTCGTTTAGATAATTTAGTTTACAGAATTGGTTTTGCTACTACAAGACGTGGAGCTAGACAATTAGTAAATCATGGTCATATTACTGTAAATGGAAAAAAAGTTGATATTCCTTCTTACAGATGTAAGGTTGGAGATGTTATTTCACTTAAAGATACAGATAAAGAATTAGCAATCGTTAAATCTTCATTAGAAGCATTACATAATCGTGTTGAATTCATTTCATACGATGAAGCTAAAATGGCTGGTACTTTCGTAAGATTACCAGAAAGAAGCGAATTAAATGCTGATATTAATGAATCATTAATCGTTGAATTCTATAACAGATAATATTTATCTGTTTTTTTATATTTTAAAAAAATATTACTTGTTCGCTTTTTTTTTAAATCTTAAATTGTATACTTTTTTATAGGGAATATCAGTTGTTGAGTGTCTACCAAATCTCTTTTAGAGAGGAGGTTTGATAATAATGAAAAAAAGAAACTTTGTAATCAAAGTTCTCAGGTACATTACTATCATTTTATTCCTTCTTATCATTATGATAATAGTAATAAAAAAATGACACTTAATTCAAATATGAATTAAATGTCTTCCCAATTATAAGGTGGACATTCAACTTGTCAAAACTGAATGTTCCCTTTTTATTTTATGCATTTTTTTTTGCTAAATACATCTTATCACAAAATTTATTTAGTGTCAAATTTTCCTAAATAATATTTTTTCTTTCCTCTTCTTATTACAATAAATTTATTTTCTATTGCTGATTCTTTATTAATTATTTGATTTTCATCTTGTACTTTATCTCCATTTAATGTTATTGATCCAGAGTTTAAGAATTCTCTTGCTTCTCTTCTACTTTGACAAATGTTATTATTTACTAATAAGTCTATTAAAGATAATTCTTCTTTTATTATAAAACTTGGAACACCTTTAAATCCATCTTCAATTTCTTTTGCATTTAATTCTTTTATTTCCCCACTAAATAATGATTTAGATATTTTTATTGCTTTATTGTATTCTTTTTCACCATGTATGAATGTTATTATTTCTTTTGCTAGTGTTTTATGTGCTAGTCTTTCTTCTGGATGTTCTTTATGTTTAATCTCAATATTTTCTATTTCTTCTTTTGATAGGAATGTAAATATTTTTAGGTAGTCTATTACCATTTCATCTTCTACGTTTACTAGGTATTGATATAGTTCGTATGAAGATGTTTTATTTTTGTCTAACCATAGTGCATTTCCTTCTGATTTTCCAAATTTTTTTCCGTCTTTTGTTGTTACTAGTGGCATTGTGAAAGCGTATACTTCATCACCTGTTTTTTTTCTGATTAAATCAACTCCTGCAGTAATATTTCCCCATTGATCTGAGCCTGCTACTTGCAAGTTTACTCCTCTTGTTTCATGTAGATATAAGAAGTCTAATGATTGTAATATCATGTATGAGAATTCTGTGAATGTAATTCCTGAATCTAGTCTTCTTCTAATTATATCTTTATCTAGCATATAATTTATATTAAAGAATTTTCCATAGTCTCTTAAAAAGTCTATTGTGTTTATATCTTTTATCCAATCATAATTATTTACCACTTCAAATCCAAATATTCTTTCTGCTTGTTCTTTTAAGCATTCAAAGTTATGTTTTACTTCTTCTTTTGTAATCATTGCTCTTTCTGTTGTTGGTCTTGGGTCACCAATTTGTCCTGTTGCTCCTCCTACTAATAGTATTGGGTTATGTCCAGCGTCTTTTAGTCTCTTTGATATAAGGAATGATGACAAGTGTCCTATGTGCATTGAGTCTGCTGTAGGGTCTGTTCCTATATAGAATGTCATTCCTCCATTATTTAATTTCTCTTCTAGTTCTGGACTTGTTACGTCTTTTATTAGTCCTCTCCATTTTAATTCATCGTATAGTTTCATTTTTATTCTCCTTTGCATTTACATTCGTGATTATGTTCATGGTTACATTTACAATCATGTTCACAATTACAGTTTTTCATTATTTCTACTCCACTGCTTGTTCCAAGTCTTGTTGCTCCTGCATTAATAAATTTTAGTGCATCTTCTTCAGTTTTAATTCCACCACTTGCTTTTATTTCTAATACTTCGTTTTTATGTTCATTTATTAATTCTACATCTTCTAGTTGTGCGCCTTTTGTTCCAAATCCTGTTGATGTTTTAATAAAGTTTACAAATGTATCATTACAAATTTCAGTCATTTTAATTATTTCTTCTTTTGTTAGGTAACATGTTTCTATTATTACTTTTAGTGTGTGTCCATCAATTGCGTCTCTAATATCTTCTATTTCTTGTTTTACATAGTCATAGTCTTTATCTTTTAGTGCGGCTATATTTATAACCATGTCTATTTCATCTGCTCCATCTTCTATTGCAGTTATTGCTTCGTATTCTTTTACAGCAGTAATATTTTGTCCTAGTGGGAATCCTATTACTGTACATACATTAACATTTGAACCTTTTAATTCTTCTTTTGCGTAGCTTACATAGTATGGATTTACGCATACTGTTTCAAAATGATTATCTTTTGCTTCTTCACATAGTTTTTTTATATCTTCATGTGTTGCGTAAGCACTTAACTTTGTGTGATCAATATATTTATTTATTTCCATAATTACCTCCTATAATATATTTTTTAAATCACTTATTTTTTCTATTTCTTGAAATTTATTTTTATTTTCTTTATGTTTTGGGTTCATAAATATTGGTTTTATTCCTGTGTTGTATGCTCCCATTACATCAATATTGTAGCTATCACCTATCATTATACATTCTTCTAGTTTTGTATTTCCTGCAGATGTTAAGAATGCCTCTTTGTTTGGTTTGATGTAATCTTCTCCGCCAAATATTTCTTTAAAATATTTATCAATCATAGCTGTTTTTAATCTATTTGTTTGTGGTATTTTAAACCAATTTGTAAGTACTACTAATTCATATTTTTTAGATAGATATTCTAATGTATCTATTACTTCTTCATTTGGTTCACTCATGTACCCTATTTCTATTAAGAAGTCATTAATGAAATCCATATTTATTTTTTCTTTTATATTGTTATTTATATGTTCTAACATTTTTTCTTTATCATATTTATCGTAATAATCTTCATAATTGTCTATTAGGCTATTTACATAATCTGCATCTTCATTGATGTTGTATTTTTTTATTGTTTTTTTTAGTGCTTCTAGATATTCATCTTTCCACATTATTAATGTATTATCTAAATCAAATATTAGTTTTTTTATCATGTTACCTCCTTTAAATAAAAAAACACCATAAATGTAAGGACGACATTATCGTGGTACCACCTTACTTCCATAGTGTTGTATGCTCTTATGTCTTAACGCGACTTTTTCGTTTTAGCTCCAAATATGTATTTTATTATATAATCTTGATTAGTTTTCATCTACCACTAATTTTCTTATTACTAATTATATAACTTTTTTATTTTTCATCGCTAAATATGTATTTAATATATCATAAAATTTATTTTATTTCAATTATTTATTTAGGTCTTCTATTATTTTTTCTATGTTTTGTCCATATTCAATTGATTCATCAAATACAAATTCTAGTTCTGGCATATGTCTTATATCAATTCTATCACATAGTTTTTTTCTTATAAATCCGCTTGCTTGATTAAGTGCTTTTAGTGTTTCTTTTTTATATTCTTCATTTAATACTGTGAAGTATACTTTTGCAAAGCTTAAATCGTTTGTTACTTTTACATCTGTTATTGTTACGAATTTTATATTTGGATTCTTTACTTCTGTTTGTAATAAATAGCTTATTTCTTTTACCATGTTACTATTTATTCTTTCTATTTTAATGCTCATATTATCCACCTCACATTAAGTATATCAAAAATATTTGGTGTTGTAAATTAATTTATTTTTTTGTTTATAATATTAATCTTCCTATTCTGCATTTTTAACAGGTATTCCTAGATGTTCATATGCTTTTTTAGTTACTATTCTTCCACGTGATGTTCTTTTTAATAGTCCTTGTTGCAATAAGTATGGCTCGTATACTTCTTCTATTGTTGTTACTTCTTCTCCAATTGATGATGATAGTGCTTCTATTCCAACTGGTCCTCCATTAAATTTATCTATTATTGATCTTAGTAAGTTATAGTCTGTTTGGTCTAGTCCTAGTGAGTCTACTTTTAATTTATCTAGTGCCATTTTTGTGATATCTAAGTCTATTTTTCCGTCTCCTAGTACTAGTGCGAAGTCTCTAACTCTTCTAAATAGTCTATTTGCAATTCTTGGTGTACCACGACTTCGTCTAGCTAATTCATGTGCGGCTTCTTCTGTTATTGGGCAGTCTAATACATTACTTGTTCTATTTACTATTTGTGTTAATTCATCTTCTGTATAGAAGTTTAGTTTTGATATTATCCCAAATCTATCTCTTAGTGGTCCAGTTAGGTCTCCTGCTCTTGTTGTTGCTCCAACTAGTGTAAATGGTGGAAGGTCTATTCTTATGTTTCTGCTTGATGATTCTGTTCCAACTATTATATCTAGTGTAAAGTCTTCCATTGCTGAATAAAGTATTTCTTCTATGAATTTTGGAATTCTATGTATTTCATCTATGAATAATACATCTCCTGGTTCTAGACTTGATAATACTGCAGCTAGGTCTCCACTTTTTTCTATTGCTGGTCCACTTGTTGTTTTTATATTTGTTCCTAGTTCATTTGCTATTATGAATGATAATGTTGTTTTTCCTAATCCTGGAGGGCCATATAGTAATACATGATCTAATGCTTCATCTCTCATTTTTGCTGCTTTTATAAATATGTTTAAGTTTTCTTTTAATTCTGTTTGTCCGACATATTCTTCTATGGTTGTAGGTCTTATTGCTTGTTCAAATGATTCTTCTTTATCTATTATATTTAGTTTTTCTTGCATTTTTACCTCCTATTTTAGTAATAGTTTTAATGCTTCTTTTACTTGTTGTTCCAATGCATTTCCTTTATTAATATGTGGTAATACTTTATTTATATCGTTTGCTTTATATCCAAGTGCTTTCAATGTTTCTACTAATTCTGTATTATCTATATTTTCTGTTAAGTCTATATTTGCATCTAATTTTCCTTTTAGATCTAATATTATTTGTTTTGCTACTTTTTCTCCTATTTTAGGGAATTTTTTTAGATATAAAATATTTTCTCTTTGTATTGCGTCTATTATTCCTTCTATTGAACCAGTCGCTAATATTGGTAGTGCCATTTTACATCCTAGTCCTTTTACATTTATTAGTTTTAGGAATAATTCTTTTTCTTGTTTTTCTTTGAATCCATATAGTGTTATTTCGTCTTCTCTTACATTTTGATATACATAAATTCTATAATGTGTTCCTACATTAAATGTATATGGATTTCCTGTATATATAAGGTATCCTATTCCATTATTGTCTACTGTTATATAACTACTTTCTATTTCTGTTACTTTTCCTTCTATGTATGAGTACATTATTATCACCATAATAATTATACAAAAACATTTGTTTGTTTGTCAACCTGTTTAATTTTATTTTGATTTATTAACATGTATGTGGTTTCATATATTCTTTCATCACTACAGTATTCTAGTACAAATTTATTTTCTTTTTTACATATTATTATTCCTATTGTTTTGTTTTGATTTGTTGTTCTTACATTTTGATATATTTCATGATTCAATATTTTATTTTCAATTTGTTTATATGTTTTATCTATTTCTTCTAACATATTATAACCTCCTATAAGGATAATACAATATTTATGTATAAGTTCCTTAAATGTTCAAAAAAAAATCTCTTTTTTTAGAGATTATCTTTTTTTCATAAATATTCTTATTGCGTAGAATTCAAATACTATCATTAGTATTACATATCCCCAAATTAGTACAATGCTGAATTCATCGTTTGTGTATTTTTCTATTACCGCTGGTATATTACTTGGAATATATCTATCTAAAAATGCGTATAGTGATCCGCTTGTTAGTCTTATTTTTAGATATGTTACTATTCTGAAGAATATGTCTGTTACTGCTACTGCATATACGAATGATGAGAATGTTCTTTTAAAAAGAAATACGAATAGTACTATTACTGCTATTAAAATTATTACGTCCATTAATTTACCTCCATATTTACATTAATGTTATCAATATTATTTATATTTGATAGTTCAAGTGTTATTTTTTTTATGTTATAGTTTTCAAAACTTATTTCTATTTTATTTATATTTTCTTTGCCACTTATTGTTATATATATATTATTTGTAGGTTCAACTTCTAATAGTTCAAATGATGGTATTTCGTTTGTTGGAATTGAATAACTTATTACATAGCTGTTATCTTTATATACGGTTATATAATCCTCTTCTAAATTTTCTATTCTATTTTTTATATTATTTATATTGAAATAGATTATATCATATAGAAGTTGGTTTTCTATTATTTCATTTGTTGGCAATAAGTATAAATTATCTTTTTTATAATATTCTTGATTGTTATAAATTATTAAGTCTTCTTCATTTGCGTGTGTTAATTTTATGTTTTCTATTATATCTGTTTCTACTGTTATGTTTTCTTCATAACTTGTTATATTGTTTAATTGTTTCTTAATTATTTCATTTGTTGGAATTAATATTTCTTGTTTTTCTTGTATTGTTGTTTGTGGTAATTCTTCTGTATTGTCGTTTACTCTTACTATTAAGGCGACTATTAATATTATAATAAACCAAAATGACAGTTTTATTATTGAACCAATTTTTGGATCATTCCATATCGTTTTAAAGGACTCCTTATATTCTTTATATTTTTTATAGTTTTCGTTTTTTTCTAGTTTTTCTTTTAATTTCATTATTCTAGTATTTTTCCTATAAAGGATCCTTTATTTATCATTCCGCTGGCATAGTCTTTTGCGCTCATTTTCTTTTTTCCTTCTGGCTGTACTGTCTTTATTATGATTTCTCCATCACTTACTTTTACGCCAAATCCATTGTCATATATATTTGTTATTTCTCCGTTCAATTTATCATCAAATATATTATTTGATTTTTCACTTTCCCATATTTTTAATATTTTACCATCCATTAGGCAGTATGCTCCTGGCCACGAATTTAATCCTCTAATTTTATTGTATACTTGTGTTTTTGATTTTGAGAAATCAAGTTTTTCGTCTTCTCTTTTTATTACAAATCCATATGTTGCTTCGTCATTATTTTGTTTTATTCTATTATTTGTTTTATTTAATATTGATGGAAGTGTTTCTATAAGCAGGTCTCTTCCTATTATGCTTAGTCTATCATGTAGTGTTTGTGCTGTGTCTGTTTCTGTTATTTCTGTTTCTTTAGCGCTTATCATATCTCCTTCGTCCATACCTTCGCTCATATACATTATTGTTACACCTGTTTTTTTATAACCGTTTATTATAGCTCTATGGATTGGAGCTCCTCCTCTTAGTTTTGGAAGGAGTGAAGCATGTACATTAATGCATCCTAGTCTTGGTAGTTCTAATATTTCTCTTGGTAAAATTTTTCCGTATGCACATGTTATTATTAAATCTGGTTCCATATCTTTTAGTGCTTGATACTCGTCCATTATTTTATTTGGTTGTAATACTAATATAGTATTGTCTATTCCAACTTGTTTTACTGGTGGGAATAATATTTTTTGTTCTCTTCCTACTTTTTTGTCTGGTTGTGTTACTATGGCTCTTATTTTATAGTTTTCTATTAATCCTTTTAACACTGTCGCACTAAATTCAGGGGTTCCCATATATATTATTTTTAATTCTTTTTCTACGTTTATATCTTCTAGATTCATTTTATCACCAATATAATTATACATTATTTTATATTTTTTTACTATAATTTTTTTATATTAAAAAAGTTTAGAGTGTTTCTAAACTAATTAAACATTATCTTTGTTATTATTATTGCGGATATTATTCCTATTAGGTCTGCTAGTAGTCCTGCTTTTAAGGCATATTTTGTCTTTTTTATTCCTATACTTCCAAAGTATAGCGTTATTATATATAGCGTTGTGTCTGTTGAGCCTTGTATTACTGATGACATTTTACTTATTATGTTTTCTGGTCCATAGGTTTCTATTATTGTTTGTAGTAGTGCGATTCCTGATCCTCCTGAAATTGGTCTTAGTATCGCGAGTGGAATTATTTCTTTTGGTATTTGTATTAGTTTTAATAATGGTGTTAATAAATTTAATGTAAAGTTTAATACTCCACTTTTTACAAATATATTTACACCTAGTATCATCCCAAGCATCGTCGGAAAAAGTTTTAGTATCATGTCAAATGATTCTTTTGCGCCTTCTGTAAATGTGTCATAAACATTTACTTTTTTCTTTACACCGTAAAAAATTATTATTAATATTATTAGTGGTAGTATTAGGTTTGATATGTTTTGCATTTTTTATCCTTTCTTTGTAGTATTCTATCTATTATTAGTCCTCCTATTGTTGCGGATAATGATGCGAGAAAACATGGTAATATTATTTCAGTTGGATTTTTTGCATTCATATTTAGTGATAGTATTGTTGTTGGTATTATAGTTAGTCCTGTTGTGTTTAGTACTAGAAATGTAATCATACTATGTGATGCTTCTTTTTTATTTTTGTTTAGTTCTTGTAATGATTTCATTGTTTTTAGTCCAATTGGTGTTGAGGCATTTCCTAGTCCAAATAGATTTGCGACTACGTTTGTTGTTATTAAACTTATTGATTCATGGTTTTCTGGTATTTCTGGAAATATTTTTTTCATTATTGGTGACAATAGTTTTGATATTTTTTTTAATAGGTTTGATTCTTCCGATATTTTCATTATTCCTAACCATAAGGCCATTACTGGAAATATTTTTGTTATCATGTTTAGTGTGGTTTCTGCTCCTTTTATTATTTCTGTACTTATTAGTTCTACATTATTTGTTAATATACTATAGGTTATTCCTATTATTATGAATGATGCCCATATTTTATTTATCATTTTTTAATAATTCCTTTATTTTTTGTAATAATGATTTTTTTTGTTTTTGTTTTTCTTTTTCTTTATATAATAATGGTTCTTTGTGTAGTAGTTTATCTCCTAAGTATATTTCTATATTACCTGCATTTTCACTTGAATTTTTTTCTAAATTATATTTTATTAATATACTATTTTCTTCTGTTTCTAGTAATGGATATGTATAGTCATTTTCTATATAATATTCTTTATCATTATTTTGATCAGGTACAGTTATTGTTCCTTTTTTTAGTAGTTGATAGTTTGTATAGTTATTGAATCCATATTCGAATAGGTCTTGATGGTCTTTAAAGTCATTTCCATCGTTTAGTGTTACTACTGCTAGATTTAGGTTTTCTTTTGATGCTGTTGTTACTAGTGTACGCCTAGCTTTTACTGTGAATCCTGTTTTTCCCCCTGTTGTGTTTTTATATGAAAAAAGTAGTTTATTTTTATTTGTCCATGTATATATATTCTTATCTGTTTCTACTTTATGGTGTTTTGTTCCTGTTATTTCTTTAAATTTATCGTTTTTTATTGCGTAGCTTATTAGTAGTGACATGTCGTATGCGGTTGATATGTTTCCTCCGTCTTCTTCATCTAGCCCACTAGGGTTTCTAAATAGTGTATTTTTCATTCCTAAATCTTTAGCCTTATTATTCATTTGGTTTACAAATTCTTCGGTAGTTCCTCCTACATAGTTTGATATTGCGAGGGCTGCATCGTTTCCTGATCTAAGCATTAGTCCATATACTAAGTCTTCTAGGCTTATATGTTCTCCTTTTTTTATATATATTCCTGAACCATAGGCTTTATCTATTGAATCATTTATTTCTACTACATCATTTAGTTTATTTGATTCTATTGCGATTATTGCGGTCATTATTTTTGATATACTTGCGATACTTCTTTTGTTATGTATATCTTTTGAATATAGTATTCTTCCTGAATCAGTATCTACTAGTATTGCGGATGTAGCTGATGTTTCTATGGCTTTAATTCTCACTGGAATTAATAACATAATACATATAATAATTAGTTTTTTCATAATTTCACCTAGATAAGTATATGAAAAAAAGGACTTGTTTAGTCCTATTAATTTCTAATCTTTTATATTAGCAACTAATGATATATTTTTATTTTTTTCTACTTTGATATTGAGTTTTTCTTCTTTTTCTATTGTTCCATCTATTATATTTACATATTTAAATGTGATTGTTGTTGTTCCTTTTTTTAGTCCTTTAAATACATAATTTGTGCTTATGGGTGCTCCTACCATATTATTATTATTGTTTTCTACTTCATAACTTTTTACAAATTTTACTATGTTTTTATCTTCTATTTCGTATTTCCATTCGTATGGTACTCCTCCATTTGTATTATATGTTAGTTCTAATATTTTTTCTTCATTATTTATTAGGCAGGCTGTTAATCCAAGAATTAGTCCTATTATGAATAGAATTATAAATATTATTTTTTTCATTATTTTCTCCTTTTATAGAATAAACTCTATTATTAGTGCTGCTAATGTACATATTATGAGCGCTAATGCTTCACCTATTATAAATCCTTTTATATGAAACCAATAGTTATGGTATTCGTCTGTCATGTCTTCTGTTCCTTTAAATACAAAGTGTTTATCATGGCAGAACCATATTATATCTAAAACAATTGCATCCCATAGGTTTACTATTGTCCATAATAAGAATCCATTTTTAAAGCTTTCTATAAATGTTTGATATCCATTAATATATCTTAAGACAATACAAATTATTATTAAGAATATTATTGATGCTAGTATTTTTGTTGTTATTTTGTTTTCTTGTGTTGGAATTTTATCTTTATATTGTTTTAATGTTTTTACTCTTTCTTGTATTTTAGGTGGATAGTTATATAGTGTTTTTATTGGTTCTCTAGACATTATATAAACCATTAATGTAAATAATAAACATAGTATTATACTTTCTATAATTAGTATCATTTAATCACGTCCTATAATCTATTTAAGTTGTTTTTTTGTTATATCCAGTTTTCTACTTTATTTTTTGATGTTTTTGCATCTTTTCCTTGTATTGCTAGTCCATCTAATATTTTTGCTCCTGTACATATTTCATTTAGTTGTCTTGGTACTCCTGATAAACCAGATCCTTCATGTGTTACAAATGGTCTTATTGTTTTTCCATTGAAGTCTAGTTCTTTTAGTGCTGTAAATAGTTCTTCTGGCATTCCTCCCCAGTATATTGGAGAACCTATATATATTGTTTCATATTGTGATATATCTTTTATGTTTTCTTTTATTGGTGCGTTATGTGTTTGTGTTCTTTCTTTTGCTTCTTCTATGCATGTAGCATAATCTTTTGAATATGGACTTAGTGGTTCTACTTTGAATATATCTGCACCAGTTATTTCTTTTATAAATTCTGCGATTATTTCTGTGTTTCCTTTTTCTATGTATCCTACTCCATAGTTTTCGTCTGCTCTACTAAAATAAATTATTAATTCTTTTTTCATTCTATCACCTATTTTATTATATCATTTTTTGTTTTGTAGTATAAGTTATTTTTTTTAAAATCCATTTCTATTATGTCTTTATCAAGTAAATATGATATGAATGATCTTATTGTTGCTGTTATTGGATAGTAGTTTATTTTATTTAGTTCTATGTTTTTTTCTTTTATTATGTTTTCTAGTATGTCATTTATTGTTTTTCCTTTTTTGCACATATTTATTATCATTTGTTTTGTTTTATTTATTTCTTCTTTGTTTTGTTTTATCGTTTCTTCTAAGTCATTTATTATTCCACAGTGTGGGGATATTATTATTAGGTCTTTATATTTTTTTAGTTGTTCTATTGTATTTAAATGTTTTTCTATGTCATATATATATGGTATTCCTTTTAGTTCTTTTTCACTAAATAATGCATCTCCTATATATATTACTTTATTTTCTATTATTACTCCTATCATGTTATAGCTATGTCCTTCTAGGTTTACATATTTTATGTTTTTCATTTTTGGTAGTTTATGTGTTCTGAATGATTTTGATGATAGGAATGTGTTTTCTAGAAATTTTGGGTGTTTTCCTCCGTATAATAAATCTAATTGTAATGTATAGTTTTCTAATATTGTTCGTTCTAGTTTGTTAGCGTATACTTTACAATTTTCTATATCATTATTTGACACATGGTCTGAATGTGCATGTGTGTTTATTATTCCTTTTAGTTTTAGTTTATTATTGTCTATATATTCTTTTATTTCTTCTTTTAAGTTTACACTTTTTCCTGTGTCTATTAGTATACATTTCTTTTTATTTTTGTATAGTAACACATTTGTTTTTGATTCAAACATGTATAAATTATCTAGTATCTTTTTCATGAAATCACCTTTTTAATATTATCATATTTTTATTAATATAAAAAGGACTTTTTTAGTCCTTAATAATTATATATTCCTAATATTTTATCTTCTATCTCTTCTGTTATAGGATCTAATACCCATTTTTTATTTTGTTTATGTGCTTTAAATTCTAATGTATATGTTACTCTTTCTTTTGCATCTTTTAATTTTTCTATTAAATACTTTTTATATAAATTGTCATTATAGATTTCATTTTCATAAAATTCTTTTATATTTTGTCTTTTATAAACTTCTGCATCATTTATTATTTTTGTGAAGTCTTTTACTATTATTTCTGCTGTTACTGTTGCTTCATTTCCATCTATTGTTTCTTCTTTTATAGTATACTGCATATCCTTATATTGTTTTTTTATTATTTTTCTATATTCTTTTTTATTTTCTTCATTTAGGTTTATTTTTTCGTCTATTACATTATCTAATTCATTTAATATTTCTTCATCTAATATTTGATATTTATTTAAGAATTCTTCTACTTTTTTTGTAGGTGTATTACTTATATCTAGTGCACCACATCCTGTTAATATTATTATTGATAGTATAGTTAATATTTTTTTCATATTTGCCTCCTATCAATATAGTTTACTTTTTTTGTTATTTTATACATTTTATTTTTTTGTTAATATTGATTTTTTTATTTATATGTGTTATTATGTATGTAGTGAAGGAATTCTTCATATAATAAAAAGGGAATACTTAACTTGCCAATGTTGGGTACTCGCCTTAATGTTTAAGTTTAGTACTTAATCACTGTGATTGAGTACTATTTTTTTATTGTTAAAATCATTACTGATATAGCTAATAAAATGATAATTAGTGTTAGAAAACGATTAACAAATCTTTTTTCTTCATATTATCAGGCCTCCCCTCGTTAGAAGTTCAGCAAGTACTCAACAGTTAAATATTCCTATATATAATTATAACTTTTGCTTAATTTGCAGTTAATATATTTTTAATTTTTTGTTAATTTTATATAAAGAAAAAGAGTTATTTTGCTTCTTCAATAACTCTTGTTTCTCTTATTACAGTAACTTTAATTGTACCTGGATATTGTAAATTTTCTTCAATTTTGTTTTTAATATCTCTAGCTACTTTGTATGTTTTTAAATCATCTATTTCTTCTGATTTAACAAGTACTCTTAGTTCTCTACCTGCTTGTACAGCGTATGATTTTTCAACTCCATCGATATCATCTGCGATTGCTTCTAGTTCTTTTAATCTTTGAACATAGTTTTCTAGTGAATCATTTCTAGCTCCTGGTCGTGAAGCAGATAATGCATCTGCGATTGCTACAATTGATGCAATAATTGATGTTGCTTCTGTATCTCCATGATGTGATTCTATAGCGTTAATAACAACTTCATTTTCTTTATATTTTTTAGCTAGTTCTGCACCTAGTGTTACATGTGATCCTTCTACTTCATGGTCTATTGATTTACCAATATCGTGTAAAAGTCCAGCACGACGTGCTAAGGCAACATTTTCACCTAGTTCTGCTGCTATAACTCCTGATAGGAATCCTACTTCTATTGAATGTGTTAATGCATTTTGTCCGAAACTTGTTCTGAAGTGTAATTTTCCTAGTATTTCTACTAATTCTGGATCCATTTTTGTTATTCCAAGTTCAAATAGTGCATTGTTACCATATTCTAGAACTTTTGCTTTCATATCACTTACTGTTTTGTCATATAATTCTTCTATTCTAGTTGGATGAATTCTTCCATCTTTTATTAGTGTTTCAAGTGTAACTCTTGCGATTTCTCTTCTATATGGATCGAAGCTTGATAAAACTATTGCTTCTGGAGTATCATCTATTATTAAATCTACTCCTGTTACTGCTTCAATAGTTCTTATATTTCTTCCTTCTCTTCCTATGATTCTACCTTTCATATCATCATTTGGAAGTGCAACTACTGTAACAGTTTGTTCACTTGCAACTTCACCTGAGTATTTTTGCATACTTGAGATAAGCATTGATTTTGCTTTTTTGTCTACTTCTAATTTTGCTTCTGCTTCTCTATCTTTTATGTATGCAGCAATTTCCATACTCATCATTTCTTCTACTTTTTTAAGTACTAAATCTCTTGCCTGATTTTTTGAGTATCCTGCAATTTTTTCTAATAATTCAACTTGTTCTTTTTTGATATTTTCCACTTCTACTTGTTCTTTTTGGATATCTTTTTGTTTATTAATGAGATTATTTTCTTTTTCTTCTAACATTTGTTCTCTGTTTTGAAGGGTTTGATCTCTTCTATCCATGTTTGCTTCTCTTGTTAGTAGTCTTTCTTCTCCCTCTTTTACTTCTTGTTTTTTTTCTTTAACATATGTATCTGTTTCTAGTTTTATTTTGTGTGCTTCGTCTTTTGCTTCTAGTAAATAATCTCTTTTAATTTTATCTGCATCTTTTTTTGCTTTTTCTATCATGTTATCTATTTTTTTAGAAGTATTGTTATTTCTAAAATAGTTAAATATTAATATACAAATAATTCCAATAAAAATCCCAATAAGGACTAGTAAAATGGAGAATGCTATACCGTTCATATTATACCTCCATTTCAATAAGCATTTTTTCTTTTTTATGCTTACTACAAGTATAATATAGTTTTTATTTTAGGTCAAGTGTTTGTAAATCTTTTGTCCTATATTTTTTTGTGTATATTTTTCCTTTATTAATTCTTTTTTCTATTATTTTTTATTGTGCGAAATCAAACATTTGGGCTACTAAAAATCTATATTTTTCTGGATATAAATTATATATTTTGTGAACTCCCCATCATCTAAAGTTAATGGAATTGCGACTATTTTTTTCAATAATCTAAGTGTTTTCTATTGCATTTCCTAATTTTGTGAATATTATATTTACTCCTTTTTTTGTATATTTTGCGATATATTCTGATATATTTAGTGTTGCTTTTGATAGTCTATTTTGATAATCTTTATCTGTATTTTTTAGGTATTCTTTTAGTTCTATATTTTTTCCATTTTTAACATCATTTTCAAATTGTTCTATTTGTTCTTTTGTGAATGTCATTTTTCTTCTTTCATTATATTCATAGTATCCTGCTCTTCCTGCTGTATAAAATGTAAGATAACTTATAAAGCATAAGAAAAAAAATATTTTTATTATTTTATTTTTATTCTTCATATATTTTCTCCTTTATTATATTTGACATGATATCCAATGTATTTTTTACTTCTTCAAATGTATTTTCAAATCCTCCTACTTCCATTAGTATTACATTTACTCCTATATCTTGATTATATATTCCATTTACTCCTGGTCCTTCTTTTTCTAATATTCCTTTTGTAAGTTGTGGATAATTCTTAATTATTAAGTTATTTATTTCTGATGTAAATTCTAAATTTTGTGTGTAATTATTATGTTCTTTTCCTATTACAAATAACACTTTGGCACATTCTTTATTTCCTATTGTTGTAGTTGAAAGATTTTTCCCTATTGAATCTCTATGTAAATCTATAAAAATTTTTATGTTTGGATATTTATTTTTTATATTTTCTAAATTAACTCTACTGGCTTTGTAGCTTTCGGAATAGTTTAAATTATTTTCTTCTATTGTATCTTTTATTTTTTTTTCTTCAACTATTGTTGATATTCCTAATTGTTCTAGTTTTTCTTTTAGATAATGTGCTGCTGTTAGTACTGTGTTTTCTTTGTCTATATATTCTTCTGTTTGATGTGTATTGTATATGTATACTAATGGTTCTTGTTTTATTATTTCTTTTTTGTTTTCTATTGCATAATATTCTCTTTTTGTGTTTGGTTTTTCATAGTACATCATGTTTTTTAAGATTGTTGTTGGTTTGTTTATATCAATTTTTATTATTTTTGATGTTAATTCTATTATTTCTTTTTTTATATTTGATTCTTCTAGATTATTTGAGTACGCCAATGTTTTTAATGCATTTTGTTTAATTAATTGTATATTTGATATATAGTTTAGTATTAATATAAGTAGTATAATTATGGTTATTATTATTAGTATGCTTTTATATTTTGGTTTTAATTTTCTTTTTGCTTTGAATCTTTTTTTCATTATTTCACCTAATAAAGCATATTCACATTATATATGATTATGTATAAATATTATGTCAAAAAAAGAATCATTTTATTTTTTTGTGTAATGATTCGTTTAATCCATTTCCTATTATATCGCATAGTTTTTGTATTATAAAATCTATTTCTTTTGGTGTGACCATAAAGTTATATCCTATTGGTGTTAATGTTTCTTGTATTAGTTGCCTTGTTTCTTCTTCATTTAAATTTCCTATTAGTCCTAATAATTCTTGTTTTTCTTGTTTTTCTATCTTTATGTCTTTTTTTAAGTAATTAACATTTCCTTTAATGATTAATTTATTCATTGGATTATCTATATTCTTTCTAGTATATGAGTAGTGTTTTGTTATATAGTTAATAGTATCACTTACTATTGTTACTGCATCCACCGTTGTCGGTACGCCTATTGCGATTACTGGTACATTTAGTATTTCTTTGCTTATTTCTTTTCTACTGTTTCCAATTCCACTTCCTGGGTGTATTCCTGTATCTGTTATTTGAATTGTTTTGTTTACTCTTTCTATTGATGATGATGCAAGTGCATCTATTACTATTACGAAGTCTGGTTTAATTTTTTCTGATATACTTTTTATTATATCACTTGTTTCGATTCCTGTTTCTCCCATTACTCCTGGTGTTATTGCTGCTACTCTTCTATATTCTTCTCCTAAGAATCCTAGTTCGTATAAATGGTTTGTTATTATTAGGTTATCTATTGTTTTAGGTCCTAATGAGTCTGGTGTTGACATTCTATTTCCAAGTCCTATTATTAAACATAGGTCTTTATCTTTTATTTTAATTTCTTTTAATAATTCTTTTATTTCTTTTTTAAATATATTTTTTACTTTTTCTTTATTTTCAGTATCTGTAATATCTTTAAATTCTATTGTTATGTAGTTTCCTATTTTTTTGTTTATCTTTTTTGATATTTGTTCGTCTATATATATTTTTTCTACTTTTATTTCGTCATATTGTTTTGTTTCTCTTTTATAGTCTTCTGTTATTTCTTCTATTGCTAAATCTGTTCTTATTTTATATTTGCTTAAATCTATTTCGTGTTTCATATTATCACCGTTACTATTTTTTACATTTTTATTAATTTTATTTAAAAATAAATTGATTTTTTTATTATTATTTGATAAAATACTAGAAGTATTAACGACTTGGAGGTGAAATTATGGCAAATATGAAAAATGCTAAGAAAAAAATTAAGGTAATAGCTAAAAAGAAAAAAAGTAATAATGATTATAAAACTAGTATGCGTACTGCTATGAAAAATGTTGAAAAGGCAGTTGTATCAAATGACAAGAACAAAGCAGTTGATGCTTTAGGTGTAGCTATTAAGAGAATTGATAAGGCTACTTCAAAAGGTGTTGTTACTAAAAACTTCTGTGCTCGTAATAAATCTAGATTGACAAAAAAAGTAAATGAAATGAAGTAATTAACTTCTTTTTTTTATTTGTTGTGTTATAATTATTATTAGGTGATATAATGAAGAAAATCTTTTGCTTTGTTGTTTTGATTGGTGCTTTATTTCTTACTATTAAATATAAGAGTCAAATTGTTAATTATCTAATGAAGAATGCTGTTTATAAGGAAAACATAGTTTTTGGCGATGCTAATTCTTATTATAAGGATACTGATTATTTATTTGTTCAAAATACTACTAATTTGTATCCTTCTAATCGTCAAGGTATATTAAATATTATATATTCTACTTTAAATAGAGGCCTTAATGAAGTTACTTTCTATTGTGCTGATGGGTATGATAAGTGTATAGATGATGTAAATACAATTGCTGAAGATAGTGTTTCTTTATCTACAATTAACAATTTAGTTCACCCTTTTAATAGTTATAGTAATATTTATTTTACTATATCTGATTATGGGAAAGTTAATATTAAGGTTTCTAAGATTTATTCTGATTCTGATATTTCAATTATTAATGATAAAATTAATGATATCACTAATTCTATTGTTAGTGATGATATGTCTAATTATGATAAAATATTGGCATTCCATGATTATATAGTAAATAATACTGTATATGATAGTTCTGTTAGTATTGATAATCAATCATATTCTAATACTCATTCTAATACTGCTATTGGTTTGTTATTAGAGGGTAAAGCAATTTGTTCTGGTTATAGTGATACAATGGCAATTTTTCTTAATATGAATGGTATTAACAATTACAAAATAAGTAGTGATGAACATATTTGGAATTTGGTTAATATAGATGGAATGTGGAAACATATTGACGTTACTTGGGATGATCCTGTCACTAGCAATGGCACAAATATTTTACTTCATGATTTCTTTTTAATCGATTCTCAGGAATTATTTGATAAGGAAGAGTCTTTTGAAAAAGATAATCATATTTTTAATAAAGATTTGTATATGGAAGCAATGTAAAAAGCACTTATTTGTGCTTTTTTAGATATATAATGGTAATGTTATTATCACTGTTGTTCCTATTTTTTCTTCTGAATTGTATTCTATTTTTCCATTATGTGCTGCTATAATTTCTTTTGATAGTAATACACCAAGTCCTGTTCCGTTTTGCTTTGTTGTAAAGAATGGTTCACTTATTTTTTTCATGTTTTCTTTTGGTATTCCTATTCCATTGTCTTCTATATATATTTTAATTTTTTCTTTTTCTAATGTTGTGTATATTTTTATATAGCTCTTTTTTTCAATATCTACTGCTTCTATACTGTTTTTTATTATATTTAATAAAACTTGATTTAATCTGTTATAGTCTCCATTAATATATATTTCATCTTCCAAGGTTTCTATTTCGAATTTTATATTTTTTTTGTCAAACATTAAACTTAGATTTTGTCTTATTTCCTCTATAAGTAATGATATATCTATTATATCCATTTCTACTTTTATTTTATTACATGCTGAAAAATCTTGGAGTAAATTTAGTGTTTTGTTTATTTCTGTTTTTAGTATAGGTATATATTTTTTACAGTTATCGTCGTTACACATATCTAAATATCCTTTGCATACTGCAATTGGATTTTTTATTTCATGACTTATTTTGAATAGGGATTCTTTTAATTGATGTTCTTTCATGAGTTCTTTATATGATATGTGAATTTGTATTATTTTTTCTGCTTCTATTACTAATAGTATTATTATATATGTTATTCCATAGTAAAAAATATATTCTATTAGTTCATTTTGTTGCATATTAGTTATTAGTATAGTTGTTAGTATTGCGAAGAATCTTGTTGCAAATGACAGAATTAAAAAATTCTTTTGTTTTGTTTTAAATTTTTTATATGCATATATATAAATAATGCATTTTATTATTAATGGTACTACTCCTATATTATGGTTTAAAATTATTAGTAGTAGTGATGCAAAAATTGCTGTGTTTCTTTCATTTTTTATATATAGTATTAATATTATTGTATCTAATGTTATTTCTAGTATTTTTTCATAGTTTGTAAATGTTCCACATCTTATAATTAAGTATAGTGATGAGATCATGCAGAAGTATAAGAATAGTTCATTTTGTTTTTTATTTACATTTTCTGTATATGCTTCATATAATAGAAAAATCATTATAGGAAATAAAATCCATGTTGAATTCATAAATAGTGTGTTGAAATTTGTCATTTTTTTCACCTCGCCGTTATTATATAATAATGGTTTGGCGTTTTTTGTCGAATAAAGAAAAAAAGTGATGTTTTTTATCACTTTAACTCATCAATATATCTTATTAGTTGTCTTGCATCTTCTCCAAGGATTATTTTTAGTTGATTATCTATTTCAACTATTCCTTGTGCTCCTAACTTTTGAATACTTTCTTTGTTTACTAGTTCTGTATTTTTTACTTTTACAGTTAGTCTGGATTTTGTGTAGTTATATTCTATTATGTTGTCGCTTCCTCCTAAGTATTCTACTAGTTTATTTGCTTCTAGTTTGAAGTTTTTACTTTTTGATTTTACTATTGCAAATGCGATAATAACTAAAAGTATTATTATTATTAAGTATTGTAAATATTCCATATAATCACCAATATAATTATACTAAAAATACTTCAATTTATCAATGTTTAATTGTATAATATATTTTAGAGTGATTCATAATTAGTTAGAGGTGGTATTTTGAAATTACGTAATTATAAGGTTGATAAGTGGCTTCTTATTACTGTTTTACTATTTTGTTTAATTAGTGTTTTTACTATCGGAAGTGCTCAGGAGTTAATTGGTGTTTCTGATTTAATGAAGAGACAAGTAATTTGGTATTTAATAGGTTTTGGTCTAATTATACTTATTATGAAAATTAAAAATGATTTTTTTATTAAATATTCTTGGATTTTTTATATAGTTAGTTTGGTATTGCTTGGTTTGTTACTTATTTTTGGTAGTAAAGTAAATGGTGCAAGATGTTGGTTTAGTATTCCTGGGATTGGAACTTTTCAACCTAGTGAGTTTGTGAAAATTATTTTAATTTTAACTTTAGCTAGTATGATTAACAAGTTTAATGATAAATATCCCAATCCATCTTGTTTTGAAGAATTTATATTTATTTTTAAAGTTTTGATTGTTGTTATGATTCCTAGTATTCTAACTTTTTTACAACCTGATACTGGTGTTGTTCTTATATATTTACTTATTACTTTTGTAATGCTATTTATTTCTGGTATAAGGTATAGATGGTTTGTTATTGCTTTTGTTATTTTAGGGGTAGCTATTGGTAGTGTTGTATTTATTTATTTTTATAGCCAGGATTTATTTATTAAGGTGTTTGGTACTTCTTTCTTTTTAAGGGTTGACAGATTATTAGATTGGTCTAATAGTAGTGGTTATCAGCTTGAAAATGGTTTGGCTGCAATTGGTTCTGGTGGATTATTAGGATATGGTTTAAATAATACTCCTATTTATTTTCCTGAACCTCAAACTGATTTTATATTTGCTGTATACGCTTCTAATTTTGGATTTGTTGGTTCTTTGTTTTTATTAAGTTTAATTGCTTTTTTTGATATTAAATTAGTGTGTTTAGCTATTAAAACTAATAATAATATTAATAAGTATATTATTTCTGGTATTATTGGAATGCTTATATATCAACAGGTTCAAAATATTGGTATGACTATTGGACTACTTCCTATTACTGGTATAACTCTTCCTTTTATTTCTTATGGTGGATCTAGTTTACTTAGTTATATGTTAATGTTAGGGTTTATTTTTAATATTTCTAATGAGGTTATTAGAGATAAGAACAAGTAATTTTACTTGTTTTTATGTGTATTGTAATTTTTCTTCATTTACAGTTACATATGTTGTTTGATATATATTTGGGTTTGAACAATACTTTATGACATAAGAATTATTTTCCCTACAAATTATTATTCCAATTGTCTTATTGTGATAAATAGATTTAACTTCTGAATCAATGTAATCCATATAAGTTTGTATTTGACCTATATGTTCTTTTTTTAGTTTTGTTGTTTTTAATTCTAATACACAATAACAATTATACTTAATATTAAAAAGTAAAATATCAATGTAATTAAAAGTATCTTCTACTTTTATCTTGTATTCATTTTCTATGAATGAATATCCTTCACCTAGTTCTTTTAAAAATGATGGTATATCTTCTAATATTAGTTTTTGTAATACTTTTTCAGATATATCATCATAGTTATTTGGATTCTTTATGAGTATTGGATGTTTTATATAATCATCGATTTCATTATCTTTGTTTTCAGTTAATTTTTGTTTTGTTTTATCATCTAGTCTTTCGTATTCTTTATTTTTTATTTTTTGTTGTAGTTCTCTTTTACCTAAATTATTTTTTTTACATTCATTTATATAATACTTTATTTTATTTGTGTCTTTTAATGGTAATAATATTTTATAATGACTCCAGGTTAATAGGTGCTCCAGTGGAGCACCATTTTCAACTATTAAATAAAATTGTCTCATCCTTTTTAATGTTGTTTGATCATATCCTTTTCCTAATTCTTCTGTTAGTTTCTTTGAATATTCCTTTATTAATTTATTTCCATATTTAGCTCTAGACTTTCCACCTTGGGCTTCTATTAATAACTTTCCTATCTTATAATAACCATCTAATTCTTTTTTATTTTTACTATAGTCTTTTACTTTTTTATATGTTTCTATATCTATTATTTCATTTTTTATTTGATTATAATAGTTCATAAAAATTGCCTCCTTATAAATATCATACGAGAAAAAAATAGAAGTTCCTTAAAATATACTAAAAAAAACTATAGAAATTAATTAATCTATAGTTTTATGTATTTAGTTTCCAAATTCCTTTTAATGTATGATTTTGTGGTTGTGTAATTACAGTACTACTTGTAACTGTTCCAACTGTTTGTTCATAAATTTGGAAGTAATCAATATCATATCTATATTCATCAGATGCTAATCTGTTTGCGACTACAGAAAATTTCATAGTTGCTGCATTTGATGGTGTTGTAATTGTTATTGTTCCTCTTTGTCTATATCCATCGCCTGAAATAAAGCTACCGTTTTGATCATAAAATGCATATCCTGGAGCTTGTGAACCACCGGAATTAATTATTGTATATGTTGTATTAGGTTTTACATTTAATTTGTAAATTGCATATGCATCATGTCCTGCTTCTTGACCGCTACTATTTAAATAAGATTTATCTTTATATCGTGTTGTATTCTTATTAAATAGATTATTTTGAGTCCATCCCATGAATGTATATCCTGGTTTATTTGTTGGTGTTGGTAATTCTCCATATTGTGTACCATGTGTTACTTGTTTTGTTGTTTCTTTTTCTTTTATACTTATATTAGAAAAGGTATATGTTTTTCCTGATTGATTTACATCAAGTCTTAAATGATATGTTCCTGTAGTTTGAACAGTAAAATCATAATTATTTGATTCCATTCTTCTATATCTTGTAGAACTCGAATGATTTCCATCCAGTGCTAAAAAAGCTTCAACTGTATCGGTATTAGCTACGCCACTCCATATTCCATTTGTGTTACATTTAAAATTATATGTTTTTCCTGCTTCTAGATACACTCTTCCTGTTGTATATCCATAGCCATCAGATGTTAATGAAGTTACGGTAAATACTCCATCAGAGATAGAATATTTCATTCTATTACCTGCTCCGCCTCCACTTTCAAGTCCATTTGACTCTGGTTTGTCTTCTAGTCCATACATTAAATTCATGTTGTAGTCAAATGTAACCATATAATTATTTTTATAATCTTCTGTTTGTGTTTCAAAATTTGATAGTGATATTCTAAACGTTGTATTTGCGTCTGATAAGGTTGAATTATTATAACTAAATATAGAACTGTTTCCTCTTGTTAGGTATATATTTTCATTTGTTGTATATGAATTATTTGTTGTCCAATTTTTTGTTTCGTTTAGTGCATATCCTAATGAGTTTTCATCTTGATTGTCTAATAATACAAATTCTTTGTTTCCTTGCATGTTATATATTCCTGTTATATTTCCTGTTGTTGAATTGTTATTTAAATTTCCGTATGTTGAGTTTGTTAGGTATGCGGCAGCTCCCCATTCACTATTTCTCGTCATGTGTGTATTTACATTTTTTAATCCATATATGTTGTTTTCGTTTGTCATTGATGTTGCTGATTCATTTGCTTCTACATAGTTTACATTTGTCCATGATGTTTGATTTGCTTTAATAATTAGATTATTATCTTGATTTGATGGTTCATATTTTCCTATCCATATTCCTGATAGTTCTTGATTATTGTATGTGAATGCTGGGTGTGTCAACCATTGTCCTGGTTGTGTTCCCGTTGATTTTGAATCTGAATATTTTTCAAATATTATGTTTATTGGAATTTGTGTATTTGATTCAAATAATTGGTATTTAAATCTTGGAATCCATACAAACTGTGCGATTATGTCTGATTCTAGTATTGGAGTTCCTGCTTGTGCTTCTTTATATTCATATCTGCTTTTTGAGTTTTGTTCTGTTGATTTGTATTCTCTTACTAATACTGCATTTGCCCATTTTTTTTCTTGATAATTGTACCAGTGTGAATTTTTATCTGCTTTTACCCATTTGTTTATTGTTTCATCGTATGTTACTGGTATCATATTTTCTTCCAGATTTGGTCTACTTATATATTGCTTTATTTCTGTACAATTTTCTACTATTTCGTAATCAAAGCTATTATATTGTGCTTGATAAGTTGCTTGTACTTGATTTGAGTAGTCTATTTCTTCTCCATTTACATTTTTAAATGGTTTTTCTAGTACACCGTTATCTATTAGTGTTTGTATTGGTATACAGTATGTACTTCCGCTTGCTTCATATCCGTAATCATATTTTTGATTATTGTTTTCTATGTATGTGTCTGTTGCAGCTGCTAGAAGTTTTTTATTTGCTTCACTTATTTCATTTTTTTTACTTTTAATTCCATTTAACATATTTGGTATAGCAATTAGTGATATAAGCGCTATTATTGTTACTACTGCTAATAATTCGACTAGGGTAAATCCTTTTTTATTCATATACTCATCTACTTTCTATACACTATTATAAAAAAAAAATAAAAAAAAAACAACTATTCTTCAGTTGTTTCTTCTGTACTTTTAATTACTTCTTTTCCTTTGTATGTTCCACATTCAGTACATACTCTATGTGGTCTAATTTCTGCTCCACATTTTGGACATTTTACAGTTGCGTTTTCACTTATTTTATAGTGAGTTCTTCTTTTTCTTCCTCTAGTCTTACTAACTTTTCTGAAAGGTACAGCCATTCTAACACCTCTTTCTTATAATAATTCTTTTAATTTTTCTAATTCTGGATTTACATTACCCTTTGGTTCGGTTATAAATTGCCATCCATCACCTTTTAGTTTTTCTGGTTTTGCATTTGGACTAACAACTTTCATGGGAATTTCCATTAATATATTTTCCCATATAATTGGTAAAATATCAATAGTATTTTCTATTTTTTTATCATTTTTTACTTCTTCTAGCACGTTTTCTAGCTTATCATCTATTGTAAATTCAAATTTGTGTTCTACTGTTTCTAGTGTTATTGCGCATGGTAAGTACATCGTTCCATTTACTTTTAGGTATATATTTATGTCATCCATGCTGTCTTTTGTTAGTTCACATTCAACTTTTACGTCTTTTAGATCAAGTAAATCTGTATTTTCTAGTTGTTCTTTTTTAAATTCAATATTTTCATTTATTTGAATTATTTTTTCTATGTTGTTTTTTAGTTTTAATAAATCTACTTTCATATTTCACCTCTTCCAAGCAAGAACAATTATACATAATTTTTTATGTAAAATCAAGTGAAAGTGTGTTATTATAGTTTGTAGGTGATTTATATGATTAATATTGGTATTATTTGTGAATATAATCCGTTTCATAATGGACATATTTATCATATTAATAAAATTAAGGAAATGTATCCTGATTCAAGAATTATTCTTGTTATGTCTGGTAATTTTTTACAACGTGGAGACGTTAGTTTAATTAATAAGTGGGATAAAACTTGTATTGCTTTAGATTATGTTGATTTGGTTGTTGAATTACCTTTTGTTTTTTCTACTCAAGGTGCGGATAAATTCGCTCATGGTGCGATTCAAATTCTTGATTATTTAGGTGTTGATAAGTTAGTTTTTGGTAGTGAATGTAATGATATTTCTTTTTTAAAGAAAATGGCTTCTATACAACTTAATAGTGTTGATTACAATAGTTTGGTTAAGAAGTATATTGATGAGGGTAAAAACTATCCTACTGCAATGTCTATTGCTTTAAAGGATAATGGTGGTGAATTAGTTGATAGCCCTAATGATATTTTAGGTTTGTGTTATATTAAAGAAATTATTAATTTAAATAGTAGTATTGAACCTGTTTGCATTAAAAGAACTAGTGATTATCATAGTAGTGAATTAAATAGTATTTGTAGTGCAAGTGCTATAAGGGAAGCAATTCAAAATAATAAAGATATTTCTTCTTATGTTCCTAGTAAATGTTTAGATTTTATTAATAAAAATTGTATTGTTGATAATTATTTTTCTTTTTTAAAGTATAAGATTGTTACTTGTGATGATTTATCTAAGTTTGTTACTGTTGATGATGGAATTAATTATAGGATTAAAAAGTATATATATTCATGTAACAGTTTGGATGAACTAATTAATTGTGTTAAAACAAAACGATATACTTATAATAGAGTTAAACGAGCTTTATTACATATTCTTTGTGATTTTACTGATTATGAAAATAATTTATGCAGTGATATTCATTATATTAGAGTTTTAGGTTTTAATTCAATTGGTCAAGATTTTTTAAAGGATATTAAGAAACATTGCGATGTACCTATTATTAGTAATTTTTCTAGTTTGAAAGACATTATGCTTGATATAGAGTTTAGGAGTACTTGTATTTATTCTCTTGGCTTTAAAAATGGTGTAGATATTATTAATAGTGAATTTAAGAATAAGCCAATTATAAAATAGTTGGCTTTTAATGTTTTTTTGTGTTATTATTATAATGGTGAGTGTATGGATATAAAATTGGATGATAAAATAGAAAACGATGTTAAAAAAAGTATTAATTTTAAAAAAATTTTACTTATTGTCTGTTCTATTTTTATTTGTATTTTTTTAATTATAATTTATTGTAGATATAAGGCTACTAGTGGATTGAAAGTTAATGAATATAAAGTTACTGATTCTGCATTACCTCAAAATTTTCATGGTGTCAAGGTTGTTCATTTTTCTGACATTTATTATGGTAATACTGTTAGTATTGAATTTTTAAAGGAGATTGTTTCTTCTATTAATGAAATCAAACCAGATATTGTTGTTTTTACAGGAGATTTATTAAGTAAAGAAATTGATGTTGATACTAAAAATGAGATTATTTCTATTTTAGGTTCTATTACGTCTAGTATTGGTAAATACGCTATTAAGGGAGATTCTGATAATAGTTTATTTAATGAAATAATTGCTTCAAGTGGATTTACTATTCTTGATAATTCTTCTCTTGAAATATATTATAAAGGTGATACTCCTATTGTGATTGGTAATGGCGACTTTAGTTCTGATTTCTTTAGTATTTTACTTGTTCATGAACCTGATATGATTAATGATTACAATAATAGTTTTAATTTAGTTTTATCTGGTCATTCTCTTGGGGGACAGATCAACTTACCTTTTATTAGAAATCTATTTTTACCTAGTGGTTCAAAAAAGTATTATACTGGATATTATAATGTAAATGGTAGTAATCTTTATGTTTCTAGTGGTATTGGTACTACTAATTTTAAGTATAGGTTTAACAATAAACCAAGTATTAATTTGTACAGATTGACAAGTTATTAGTTCACATTTGTGGGCTTTTAATTTGACTTTTTTTTTAATTGTGTTATAATATACGCAATTTTTATGGAGGGGTTTATGGAAAGTGTGGAAAGATTATCTGGATATTCAGATGGATTACATGTAATTGAATCTATTAATAAAATTGAGGAAAATGGTCATGGATATGTCGATTTTTCTAATTATTCAACTTGTTATAAATTTAGTAATGAAAATCTAATTGGTTATTATGATAAGTTTAATATTAAGAATGGACGTGTTCTTACTGTTTGTGGTTCTGGTGACCAGGTTTTAAGTTCTATATTATATGGAGCAAAGGAAATTGATTGTTTTGATTCTAATTCTACTGCTTATTATAATATGATGTTAAAATATTATGGAATTAAATATTTAGATTATAGTGATTTTATTGATTTTTTTGGTATTTCTTCGAAAGATGTTGACATTAAAAAAATCTATGATAGTTTTAAACATAGAATTGATAATAAAAATATTAGAGTATTTTTTGATTTACTGATTGAGGAAAAATTTTCTATTTCATGTTTATATAATAATGATACGGAGAACATGGAAAATTTATTTTATAATGTTCCATATTTAATTCCTGAAAATTATTATAAATTAAAGAATATTATTGATAATGCAAAGATTAATTTTAAACAATCTGATTTATTCAATGTTTTTGAAAATTTTGATGGAAAATATAATTTTGTTAACTTTTCAAATATATATGATTATGTTAGTAATTCTCTTAGATTTTGTATTTTTATTGATAAAGCAAAGTCTCATTTAGAAGATGATGGTGCGATTATGATTAATTATTCTTGGTCTAAGCCTCATTTTAGTAATTCTATTAATGAGACTGCAGAATTTATTGGAGCTTATCAAACTTCTATTCCATCTTGTAATTATAATTGTAAGGATAATTTAAATTCAATTATGTACTTTGGAAACATAAAACGTTAGTTTTTTATGTTTTTTTCTTTTCTAAATTTATTAATTAGTGTTTCCATCTTTATATATGTTATATCGTTTATCATATCATTAAAGATTGATTCCATATGGTGTCTATCCATGTTATCACCTCTTGAGTTAATATTATCATTTTTGATTTTTTGTTTCTACTCTTTCGACAAAAGTAGAAAATATTAGAACCATATATTTAATTCTTGAAAAAAAATGCTTCTTTTAGTATAATTATTATGGTGAGATTATGCGTTATCCTGCGGGTGTTAAGTTTTCACAAAAAAAAGATATTTATTATGGTAATAGAGGTATGACTTTAGAGAATGATTTGAATGAGACAAATAATTATTATCTTGTTCATGATATTGCTGTTATACATAAGAAACCTACTCCTATTTTAATTAATCGTGTTGATTTTAAAAGTAGAAATGATGCGATTATTAGAGAGGCAAGGTTTAAAATACCTTCTACTACTGATTATAATGGTATTTATAAGGGAAAGTATATTGATTTTGAAGCAAAAGAAACAAAGAATAAGACAAGTTTTCCACTATCTAATATACATGAGCATCAACTTAATCATTTAAGGAGCATAGTTAATCATGGTGGCATTGCATTTATTATAGTTAGATTCATAAGTTATAATGAAACTTATTATGTTAGTGCAGAAAAATTGTTCTCTTTCTTAGATAATACTGATAGGAAATCTATTCCATACAGTTTTTTCAAAGAAAATGGACATTTAATATTGGATAGATATAATCCAAGAGTTGATTATATTTCCGTAATTAATGATTTATATTTTAAGGAGGTATTATGAAAAATAATAAAAAAAATAGTTCTAAAAACAGTTCTAAAAGCAATAATAAATCTGTCGTTAAGAAGTCAACTGTTACTAAAAAGAATGTAATTTCTAAGGAAACAATAAAGAAAGGTTCTAAGTCTAAAAAATCTAAAATCAGGTTGATAATTAATATTATTCTTATTGCTTTACTTGCTTCTATTGTTGCATGTATTGTTGGCGCTATTATATTTTTTAGTATAATTGTTGCTGAAGCACCTGATTTTGATCCAAAGAATTTATATACTCAAGAATCTTCTATTGTATATGGTTCTAATGGTGATGAGATTGCTAAATTGGGAACTGAAAAACGTGAAAAAATAACTTATAAGGATATGCCTCAAGTTTTAATCGATGCGATTGTTGCGACTGAGGATTCTGCGTTTTTTCAACATAATGGATTTAATGCTGCTAGATTTTTAAAAGCATCTCTTAGTCAAGTATTAGGTGGGGGAGGTGGTGGTGCCTCTACTCTAACTATGCAGGTTTCTAAAAATGCTTATACTTCTGATGTTTCTAGTGGTTTTGAAGGTATTAAGAGAAAATTTACTGACATTTATCTTTCTGTGTTTAAGATAGAAAAAACATATACTAAGGAAGAAATCATGGAATTCTATGTTAATTCTTATTATATGGGTGGTGGTGCTTATGGTGTTGAACAAGCATGCCAAAACTATTTTGGAAAATCTGTTAGTGAAATCAACTTAGCTGAAGCTGCAATGCTTGCTGGTATTTATCAGGCTCCTAATTATTATGATCCAACTATTAATCCTGATAATACTGAGGAAAGACGTCAAATTGTTCTTAACTTAATGGTTAGACATGGTTATATTACTGAAGAAGAAAGAGAAATAGCTTCTAAGCTTACTGTTGATAAATTGTTAAGTAATAAAAAGTCTGATGGTAGTGATCAAATTGATCCTAGATATAAAGATTTTATTGATACTGTTGTTGAAGATGTTAAAAAGAAAACAGGATTTAATCCTTATACTACTCCAATGTTAATTTATACAACTATGGATGCTGCTAAACAAGAGTATGTTACTAATTTAATGAATGGAAATAATTTTAATTGGGAAAATGAAAAAGTTCAAGCAGGTATTGCTGTTATTGATAATAACACTGGTGCTATTGTTGCTGTTGGTGCTGGTAGACACCGTGATGGTCAAATGGCTTATAACTATGCTACTATGATTAAAAGACAAATTGGTTCTACTTCTAAACCTTTATATGATTATGGTCCTTTAATTGAATATAATAATGCTTCTACTTATAGATTGTATTATGATGAACCTTATAGTTATACAGGTGGAACACCTATTAATAACTGGGATAATGGTTATAAAGGTTTAATTACAATGCGTGAAGCATTAAGAATTTCTAGAAATATTCCTGCTTTGAAAGCATTCCAGGAAAATGATAACGAAAATATTAAGAATTTTGTTACTAGTCTAGGTCTTCATCCTGAGTTTGAGGATGGATATCTTCACGAAGCACATGCTATTGGTGCTTATGGTGATGGGGTTAATACTGGTGAATCTCCACTTGATATCGCTGCTGCATATTCTGCTTTTGCAAATGGTGGATATTATACAGAACCTTATGCATTTACAAAAATTGTTTATAGAAATAATGATGAAGTTTATGAATATAAACCAACTACTACTAAGGTTATGAGTGATTCAACTGCATATATGGTTGCTGATATGTTAGTTACTGCTTCTAGTTGGGCTACTGGTGCTAGCAGTGTTAATGGTGTTACTTATGGTAGTAAAACTGGTACATCAAATTATTCTGAGGAAGTAATGGCTGAACATAATTTACCTAGTAATGCAGTTAATGACTTATGGGTTGCAGGTATATGTCGTGATTATGCTACTGCAGTATGGTATGGATATGATGAAATTGATAGTCAATATTATAATCAAGGTAGTGGTAACACTGCATTATATAGTCAATTAATTAGAGGCGTATTTACTGGTACTCCTTCGTTTACCCGCCCTAGTGGTGTAGTTAGTGTTACTGTTGAAAGAGAATCTCCTGGCAATGGATTATTACCTAGTCAGTATACTCCTGATAGCATGAAAATAACTGAATTATTTAAGGCTGGTACTGAGCCAACACAAGTTTCTAGTAGATTTGCTCCATTAAGTGATGTTACTGATTTAAATGCTTCTTTAAGTGGTAATAGGGTTTCATTACATTGGACTGCTATTGGAACACCTAATTCGTTAAGTAGTGATTATTTAAGTGGACTATATAGTTCTACATGTAAGAATGTTGGTGGATGTGTTAGTGCTATATTAGGTACTAATCAAAGTGTTCTTGGTTCTGTTAATTATCAAGTTTACTTGAAAAATTCTGATGGTTCATTAAAATTATTACATGGTACTTCTGATACAAAAGCTGAGGAAACTGTTCCTGTAGGTAATTCTGCTACTTTCGTTGTAAAAGCTTCTTATACTAATTATCCTTCTTTAACAAGTAATGGCGTTGAAGTTAAAGTTGATACAAGTAGTGTTAAAGAAATAAAGGCTGTATTAAATGGACAATCTGATGTAACTATTAATGTTGGAGGTACTTATACTGATCCTGGTGTTAAGGTTACTGAAAATGGAAATGATGTTACTTCTAAGGCTACAGTTAAAGTAAATGGTACAGTAGATACTAGTAAACCTGGTTCATATTCAATAACATATAATATTAAATATGATAGTTATACAAAGACTTTAACAAGAAATGTAACTGTTAAGGCTTCTACTAATAATACAAAAAAACCAGAAAATTAATTCTGGTTTTTTTATTTTATTTCTATTGTTCTATTATTATTTTGTTCTTGTTTTTTAGGTATTGATATATTTAAAATTCCGTTATTAAAAGTTGCTTCTATGTTTTCTTCTTCTACATCTCCTAGATAAAATGATCTTTGATATGTACCATAATATTTTCTTTCTCTACATAGATATTTTTTGTCTTCTGTTTTTTCTTCGTATTTTTTTTCTGCTTTTATATTTAATGTACCTTTGTTTATTTCTATGTGTATATCTTCTTTATTAAATCCTGGCATATCTACTTCTATAAACAATTTGTTGTCTTTTTCATATACATCACAATTCATTTTATTATTATCATCGAATTTAAATACATCATCTAAAAATAATTTACTTGGAAACATAATTATACCCTCTTTCTATTTTGAAATTATTTCACAAATTAAATTACTAATTTCTGTAGGATTTTCAATTGTTAATCCTTCTATAAGTCTTGCTTGTGAATAAAGAATTTTTGTGTATTTTTTTAATTCTTCTTTATCTGTTTCATATAGTTCTTTTATTTTATTTGATATTTCATGATTTTCGTTTATTTCAAGTATTAAGTCTGCTTTTATTTTTTCATTTGTTGGCATAGCATTAATTACTTTTTCCATCTCTGTTGATATTTCACCTTTTGTTGTCAAACATACTGGATGTGATTTTAGTCTGTTTGTAAATTTTATTTCTGATACTTGTTTGTCTAATGTTTCTTGCATGTATTTGAATATATCTTTATATTCTGTATTTTTCTTTTCTGTTTCTTTCTTTTCTTCTTTTGTTTCTAGATCTAGTTCATTTGATGATACATTCATAAATTTTTTTTCTTCATATTCCATTAATACTTGTATTACAAATTCATCAACATATTCTGTAAGATAAAGTATGTCATATCCTTTTTGTTTTACTTGTTCTACTTGTGGTAATAGGTCAATTTTTTCTATTGTTTCTCCACTTGCGTAGTAAATATTTTTTTGTTCTTTATCCATATTTTCTACATATTGTTTTAGTGTTATGTAGTCCTTTTTATTTGATGAATAGAATAGAATTAAATCTTTTAATTTATCTTTATCCATTCCATAGTTATTATAGGCACCAAACTTTATTTGCATACCAAATATTTTAAAGAATTTTTTGTATTCTTCAAAATCATTATTTAGCATATTTGTTAATTCATTTTTGATCTTGTTTTCTATGCTTTTTGCAATTATTTTCAAGTTTTTATCTTGTTGCAATGTTTCTCTTGAAATGTTTAATGGTAAATCTTCTGTATCTACTATTCCTCTTACAAAGCTAAAGTAATCTGGTAATAAATCACTACATTTTTCCATTATTAATACTCCATTAGTATATAGTTGTAAACCTTTTTCATATTCTTTTGTGTAGAAGTCATATGGTGCGTGGCTTGGAATATATAGTATTGATTTGTAGCTACATTGTCCTTCTACTGATGTATGTATTGTTTTTAATGGTTTTTCGTAGTCATAAAATTTGTCTGTATAGAAGTTATTGTATTCTTCTTCTGTTATTGTTTTTTTGTCTTTTTTCCAAATTGGTATTTGACTATTTAATGTTTCATCTTCTAATTTATCTTCGTATTCACTATCTGAGTTTTCTTTTAATACTCTATTATTTACTTCCATAATAATTGGATATGTAATATAGTCTGAGTATTTTTTTATTATTGATCTTATTCTATATTCTTCTAAATAGTCACTGTAGTTTATGTCTTCTGTGTCTTCTTTTATATGTAGTGTTATTGTTGTACCATAGTCTTCTTTTGTTGTTTCTTCTATTGTGTATCCATCAACACCTGATGATTTCCATATATATGCTTTATCGCTTCCATATGGTTTTGATAGTACTTCTACACTATCACTTACCATAAATGCTGAATAAAAACCAACTCCAAATTGACCAATTATATTAACATCTGTTTGTTCACTGTTTTCTTGTTTAAATGTTAATGAACCACTTTGTGCGATTGTTCCTAAATTGTTTTCTAATTCTTCTTTTGTCATACCGCACCCATTGTCAATTATTTTTAATGTTCTATTGTCTTTATCTTTTTCTATTCTGATTTTTAAGTTACTTTTTTCTATTTTTATATTTTTGTCTGTTAACGATTTGTAGTATATTTTATCAAGTGCATCACTTGCATTTGATATTAATTCTCTCAGGAATATATCCTTGTTTGTATAGATAGAATTTATCATCATATCTAGTAGTTTTTTTGATTCTGCTTTGAATTGTTTTTTCATTTATCCATCTCCCTTTGACTTTCGTCATTTTAAATGATACTACTATTTTTAGCACTTGTCAAGTGTGAGTGCTAAAAAAGACAAATTACTTTGTCTTGTGTTTACAAATGCTTTTTAATTTACAGTTTTCACATTGTGGTTTTTGTGATTTACAGTAATATCTACCAAACAATACTAGTTGATGATGAAGTCTACATAGTTTTTCTTTTGGAATTTTCTTTGTTAGTTTATTCTCTATTGTTCTTACATCATCTTCTTTTTTTGCTAGTCCTAGTCTAATTGATACTCTTGATACATGTGTATCTACTGCTATGCATGGAATATCATAAATATTACTTAGTACTACGTTTGTGGTTTTTCTTCCTACTCCTGGAAGTGATTCTAAAAATGTTCTATCGTTTGGTACGTGGCCTATTTTTAATAATTGTTTTGCGATTTCTATTACGTTATATGCTTTTTTATTGTATGTTCCTATCGGTTTTATTATGTTTTTTATATCTTCTATATTTGCTTTTGATAGTGCTTCTAAATTAGGATATTTTTTAAATAATATTTCTGTTACACTGTTTACTTTTTTATCTGTTGTTTGAGCACTAAGCATTGTTGCAATTAATAATTCATAGTCTTTATTATAGTTTAATTCGCATTTTGGATTTGGTATTATTTCATCTAGATATTCTATTATATTATTCATCATTTAACCAATCATAGTTTAGTATATCGTTTTTTTGTTTTGGTTCTTTTTTTTGTTTAAAAGCAATTCTTTGCTTTTCTACATCTTCTTCTGTTTTAATACCTTTTTTGTTCCATTCGCTTATTATTTTATCTATATATCTAAGGCTATTTGCTTGATTGTATACCGCTTCTTTTAAAGCTAGTTTTATTGTTTCTTCACTTGTTCCATTTTCTATCCATGCACCTATTATTTCATATTCCATTGGTGATAATGTTCTTCCAAATTCTTTTTCAAATAGACTATATACATCTGGTGTTTCTTCTTTTTTTTCTTCTTCTAACATGCTAAATGTTAGTTTGTCGTATAGTCCTTCTAAGTTTATTACTTCATTTCTTACATTTCCTATTTTTTTTGTTTCTAATCTTATTATTCCTTTTGAACCTAGATTTTCCATATTTTCCATTATTTGATTTAAATCAATTGATAAATCTTCACTTATTTGTTTTGGATTGAATATTGTACTTGTATTAATAATATATGTTAAAAATATTAATTCTTGATCTGTTAGTCCTATTTTTTTGTAGTTTATGAATAATATTTTAGGAATTACTACATCTCTATTTTTTATTATTTCTTTAAGTTTTTCTGTCATACTATACCACCAGTCATATTATACATTATTATTATAAATATTGTAATACTTATGTATTAATAAATAAAAAAATATTAATATATTATTAATATTTTTCTTTTATATATTTTAATAGTGTTCTTTTTGTATTTTTTAGTTTTTCGTATATTATTTGTTTTTCTAGGTCTTCATATATTATCTCAATATTACTGTTATTTGCATCTATTACTTTACAAATGTCTTGAAAATTAATTTTTATTTCATCTCTATCTTTTATAGGTAGTTCTTCATATAGTTTTTCTATATCTTTTTTTTGTCTTTTTATTTCTTCTACTGTACTCATAATGTATGGTCCATATTTATATAAATCGTATAGGTTAAATCTTTTTTCTTTTAAATTTATTAATTTATCTATTTCTTTTTTATCTTGTTTATTGAAATTATATGAATCATCTGTAAGTATTTGTGCCCATATTCCATTTATGTTTGTTACTACTACGTCTTTTAAATTTATTCTTAAATATTTTTCTAGTTTGTATTCTTTTATAAGTCGTATTCCATATTTTGCATTTTTACTTTTTAGTATTTTTTCTAATTCTTGTTTTTTTCTATCAAATGATAAGTATTCTAGATTTTGTTTATATTTTTCTATTGCATTATCTAGTTTTTTATCTATCTTGAAGTTTAGAACTGTTGCGAAACGTAGTGCTCTTAAAATTCTTAATGAGTCTTCTTCTATTCTTTTTTTAGATCCAATTAATCTTATTATTTTTTTATCAATATCTTGTCTAGCATTCATAAGATCAACATATCGTTCATTTTCATCTATACAAAGTGTATTCATTATAAAATCTCTTCTTTTTAAATCTTTTTTTAATGATTTTGTATATTTTACTTCTTTTGGAAATCTATTTTTAATGTATTTTTTTTCTTTTCTAAATGTTGTTATTTCATATTCAAATCCTTTGTATTTTAATTTATATGAATTGTATTTATTATTTTCTATTTCATCAAATATTCTTTTTAAGTCTTCATATTTTGCACTTGTACATATATCTATATCATCGCTTTCTATTCCTAGATATAAGTCTCTTGGATAACCTCCTACTATGTAGGATTTAAAGTTTTTTTGTTTTAATATTTTTATTATTTCTATTGCTGTTTCGTACATATTATTCGTATGATGATGTAATATTAAAATGTTCTTCTAGTGTTATCCAATTTCCGTCATTGTATAATTTTTGTGCTAATTCTTTTCCGACATATCTTAAATGCCATGATTCGTATTGATATCCGGTTTTATCTTCTTTTCCTTTTGGATATCTTAGTATTAGTCCATATTTGTAGCAATTGTCTTTTACCCATTTTCCTTCTTCTGTGTATGCGAATGAATCGTCAATTGTATTTAAGTCGAATGCAAGTCCTGTTTGATGTTCTGAATGTCCTGGGCGTGCTGAATATGTGTCTGCTTCTTCTTTACCGTCTTGATTTACATAGTTATTATATAAGGTTTCTTGATATGAGTATGATCTGTATCCTGATGAAATATATAAGTTAAGTCCTATACTTTGTGCATCTGCTTTCATCTCATTAAATGCATTAATTGTTTCATCTGTTAAACATGTTAGACAGTATCCATATCCATTGGAATTTGGTGCGGTAAAACTTTCAGGTAATGAATATGTTTTGTTAACAACTAAGATGCCATCAATATATGTTACTCCATCAATATTTTCGATTTTATTTTCCTCCTTTATTGATGTTTGTACTGGTGTTTCATCTATTGTTGGTTCTATGTTAATTGGTTCTTTTTCTTCGTATTTTGGTTTTTCTTTTTTATTATATTCATCACATTTATTATTTATTACTTTCTGTCCAAGTATCGCTATTAGGAATATAAAAATTGCAATTGTTATATATACAATAAAGTTTTTTATTGCTTTTTTTGTTTTTGTCGTAATTACGAGTTTTATAAAACCAATCATTATAAAAATAATTGGTATTATGTATTTAAATATTATAAGTGTATTTTTTATTGTTTGAATGTTTTCACATATATTATTCATATCTACTCCTATCTTACATTATTTCTAATATTTTCTATTAATTTTTGTTGTCCTATTTCGTTTAGATGTAATCCATCATTTGTATATTCTGATTTTATAAAATTATATCTATCATTTAGTCCATTTGTTACATCTACATATCTACTCCAACTATTTTGTGATGCAAATAGTGACATTTCATTGTTGAAGTTTGCAATTTGCTCATTTGTTACTGAACCTCTGTATGCTGTTCCTACGTTATATACACTGTTAATATATATTATTGCTGATGGATATTTTTCATGTAATCTATTTAGCAGTTGTTTCATAGTTATTGTATCACTTGGGTTATTTACTCCTAACATTACTGATACACCTGATGCATTATCTGGTAATGCATATTCACCTGTTGTATTATTTAGCCAATCAGAAGCACTTTTTCCAACTACTGCCGATACTGTAATATTTTGTCCAAATTCTTTTAATTGTGAAGATATACCAACATATCTTGAGTCTCCAATAAATAAGAAATTATCAAATGATACTGTTTTATCATTATTATTTGAATAATTATTTGCATTATTATTTGTTGTATCTATATAGTTATTGCTTTCTTCCGTTCTTCTTTCATTATTTATAAATCCAGGATTTATTATATCATCTGGTTCTGCTGTAGCGCATTTATCTGGGTTCATAAAACAGTTTATGCAATCCATCAAATTGCTTCCTGTTCCAGCTACTAATGAAACAGCAAAATTAATTATTGATAATGTAAAGAATATTACGACTGCAGCTATTATTCTATTTATTAGTGTATTTTTTGCTTTTTTTAAGTCTTCTTCAACATTACTTGAAATTGTTACTTTGAAGAATGATATCATTCCACCAATTACTAGCAATATTGGTACTAATACTTTAATAATTATTATAAAATTTGATGTCACCTTTGCGAATAAAAGAGGAAATCTATGGCCTTTTCCGCATGAAATATATTCTGTTGCTCCTATAATTTCTGGCATTATTAATAATGCTGTAGATAGTATTAAAGATATCTTTTTTCTTGTTTTCATATTACACCTCTTACTATTTATAGTTTAACACAAATATGTTATTAAAGCAAGAAAAAAAAGGCTAATTGCCTTTTAGTTTAAAGCTTCTTTTAACTTAGAACCAGCTTTGATTTTTGCAACATTTCTTGCAGGAACTTTTACTGGTTCACCAGTTCTTGGATTTCTTGAAGTTGATGCAGCTTTGTGAACTTTTTCAAAAGTAGCAAAACCTGTTAAAGTTACTTTTCCTTCTTTTTTTAATCCTTTTATAACACCATTCATCATAGCCTCTAAAGCACGTGATGAATCTGCTTTTGTCAATCCTGTTTCTTCTGCAATGAAACTAACTAAATCTGTTTTTGTCATTCTAAAATACCTCCTATATGTTAAGCTCTATCTTGCTTACATTCTAAGAATATCATGTTTTTTATATAAAATCAATATAAATTAATATATTTTTATTAATTTATTTGTTTTGAATGTCTATTTCATTGATATTTGATCCGTATATGTCATTTAGATATGTGATTTTTGATTTTCTTGATAGTTTCATTATTCCACTGCTTATTATTAGATTAGTATTTTCTAATTTTACTCTCCCTCTTACTTTTTTTGGAAATAAATCTCTACGTGGTGAAACAATTCCAAAGTTTCCTGGTATAAATGATGGTATTAGTCCTCCATGTGTATGTCCTGATAATACAAGGTCTATTTTTTCATAATTTTTGATTTTTTTATAATTGTTGTTTTTTGTAAGTACTATTGGTGTATGTAGAAGTAATATTGCATAATTTTTATTTATTCTTTCTATTAATTTTTCTATATTTTCATTTTGCGTTTGTGGGTTCTTTTCTTTGTCTTTATAGTAGTAATCATAGTTTGGATTATAACCTATAAATGTTATTTTTTCATCATTATATATTTCGTTATTTAACACTATTATATTATTGTCTTGTATTTTTTTTAACCAATCAATGTTTTCTATTCTTGTATATCCTGTTTCTGTCATTTTTATGTATTCATGATTTCCTATTGATATAATTGTTTTTGCGATTTTTGATATTTCTTTTAGCCATTTTTCAAAATCTTTAAAATTTGTGTCGTGTATTACATCATATATATCTATTAGGTCTCCTGTTATACATATATAATCTGGGTTTATCGTTTTTATTTTTTCTTTTATCATTTCGAGTCTTTTAATTTTATAATCATGTGAGAAATGTATATCTGATATATGTGCGATTTTTATATTTATATTTTTATTATTATTTATTGTATATTTTTTATATTCTATTCTCACTTGAATCACCTTTTTTATTATATCATGTTTTTGTAATATTTTATCTTATAATACTATTGCAAATAAATTTCCTGATCCTTTATTTACTAATTTTGTAAGTGTTTGCCCTAATTTATGTCTTGCATTTTCTGGCATTAAAGATAGTTTTGCTTGTATTCCTTCTTTAACTATAACATCTAGACTTCTTCCAAATATTTCGCTTTTCCAAATGTTACTTGGTGATTCTTCTTGATCTTTCATTAGATAGTCTATTAGTTCTTTGCTTTGTATTTCTGATCCAATTATTGGTTCAAATGTAGATTCTACGTCTACTCTTATCATGTGTATTGATGGCGCAACTGCTTTTAGTTTTACACCATATCTACTTCCTTGTTTTATTATTTCTGGTTTATCTAGTTTCATATCTTCTAGTGAAGGAGATGCTACCCCGTATCCTGTTGTTTTTACCATTTTAAGTGCTGATTTAATTTGATCATATTCGTGTTTTGCTTCATTATATTCTTGAAATAATGATAGTAATTGTGATTTGCTTGTTATATCTATTCCTATAATATCTTTTAGTACTTGTGTGTATAATTCGTTTGGTGCTTGCAGATTTATTGTTACTATTCCTGTTGATGTATTTACATCTGATATATATGATTTGTTTATATATTCACAATTGCTGAAGTGTCCTATTATGTTATCTATATCCCTTACTTTATCGACTTCAATTACACTTTCTCTTATTTTTTCAATATATATTTTTTTTAACCAGTTATCTTTTGATAGACATGCTATCCATTCTGGCATATTTACTTTCACTTCTAATACTGGAAATTCATATAGCGCTTCTTTTAAAATATTATACATTTCTTGTTCTTTCATATTTTCTATGTTTATTGGTATTACTGGTACTTCATAGTCTTCTTGTAGTGTTTCTGCCATTCTTTCTGTCTCTGGTAACATTGGATGTGATGAGTTTAATAAAACTATAAATGGTTTACCTATTCCTTTTAATTCTCCGACTATTTTTTCTTCCGCTTCTATATAGTTATTTCTTTCTATTTCTCCAAATGAACCATCTGTTGTTACTAATATTCCTATGCTTGAATGATCTTTTATTACTTTATCAGTTCCTATTTCTGCTGCTTCTATAAATGGTATTTCTTCATCATACCATGGTGTTTTTACCATTCTCGGACCGTTTTCATCTTCATATCCTTTTGCTCCTGGTATAATATAGCCTACACAGTCTATCAGTTTAACATTTGCGGTCATTTCATCTATTTTAATTTTAGCTCCATTACTTGGCACAAATTTTGGTTCTGTTGTCATTATTGTTTTTCCTTGTGCACTTTGTGGTATTTCATCTAATGCTCTTTTTCTTTCGTATTCATCTTCTATATTTGGAACTACAAGTGTTTCTATTACTTTTTTTATGAATGTTGATTTTCCTGTTCTTACTGCACCAACTACTCCTAAATATAATTCTCCACCTGTTCTTTCTGTTATGCTTTTAATGATTTCTAATTTTTCCATTTTTTCCCTCTACTTTCAACTTTTCATTTAAATCTATGTTTTTATATAGTTTTATAGTACAAAAAAACTACTTTTTTTAAGTAGTTTATACTGTCATATAATTATCTATTATTTCATTGTTTGGTGTTTCTTCGTAGTTATTTATTTTTTCTAAATATATTTCTAATGGATTTATTCCTGTTTTTTGTAGTTCTTTGCCAAATTCATCCATGAATTTCATGTAATGTTTTAGTGTCTCACTTTCTATGTATTCTTGTGTTTCTCTTGTTTTTTTTGCGAATATTAAGTTATTATTGCATTTTCTTTGTAATACGCCGAATATTTCACCTGATATGTTTGTTACTGTATCTTTATATGACACGTTTGTACCAAATGAAATACTTTTAAAGCATATTGTTAAGTCTTTATTTCCTTTTTCCATATATTCTTTTATTTTTTTTAGACTAAATGTTCCATTTAAATCATATTTTATTGTTGCTGTTCTAAATTCAACGTCTTTTTTTAGTATTCCTGTTTTTTGTAGATATATATTTTTTATTTTTTCTGTTAATTCTTCTTGTGATATTAGAATTGCAGGAAAGTTTTCATGAACATAGTTTAGTATTGTGCTTGTTAATTCTTCTATATTTGTGTCTATATTATTGTATAATACTATATCAATCATATTTGGAATATTTTCTATTACATTGATGTATTCTGTTACAATTGTTCTATATCCTATGTTCATATTTACCACCTATTATTCATTGTAGCACATTTTTTATTTTTAATACAAGAAAAAATCATTAATTTATAATGATTTTAAAACATCTTATCTATATTTTTAGGAACATTATCATTTATTACTGCGTTTATTATTTTGTCTTCTTTTTCTTTAGATACTTCTCTTCCTGTCATTTGGCTAAGTTCTTGTATCACTTCTCTTAATGTGTTTTCGTTTTTTAAGTCATTTTCTTGAAGTTTTTTTGCAAGGTCTAATATTGTTTCTTTGTTTACGTTTGTTTTCTTTTCTATTTTTTTAAAGAATCCATCTGTAAAATTTGTCATTATAAAACCTCCTACACTAATATATGTAAGAGGTTTTGATTTGTTATATTTTTTCTTCTCCTTTGTTTTTGAATTGTATTTTTATTGGTGTACCTTCAAAGTCGAATGATTCTCTTATTTTGTTTTCTAAGTATCTTTCATATGAGAAGTGTACTAGTCCTTTACTATTTACTTGAATGTTAAATGTTGGAGGGCAAGTTGATACTTGTGAAGCAAAATAAATTTTTAGTCTTTTTCCTTTATATGAAGGTGGAAGATTTAATGTATATGCATCCATTATTACATCGTTTAATAAACTTGTCTTTATTTCTTTTTTACTGTTTTCAAATGCCTTTTTTATTTCAGGAATAAGAGTATGAATTCTTTTCTTTGTAAGTGCTGATAGGAATACTATTGGAGCATAGTCCATAAATTGAAAGTTATTTCTTATATTTTGTTTGAATTCTTTCATCTTTGAATCTTTGTCTTCTATTGTATCCCATTTGTTTACAGCTATTATTACAGGTTTTCCTGCTTCTAGTGCATATCCAGCTATATGTTTATCGTGTTCTATTATTCCTTCTTCTGCATTTATAACAATTACACATACGTCTGAACGATCGATTGCTTTTAAGGATCTAAGTAAACTATATCTTTCTACTGCTTCGTATACTTTTCCTTTTTTTCTCATTCCGGCTGTATCTATTACTACGAATTTTTCTCCATAGTATGTAAATGGTGTGTCTATTGCATCTCTTGTTGTTCCTGCTACGTTTGATACTATGATTCTGTCTTCATTTAGTATTGCGTTTGCTAAAGAACTTTTTCCTACATTTGGTCTTCCTATTAAAGAGAATTTTATTGTGTTTTCATCGTATTCTTCTTCATATTCTTGGAAGTCGTTTGTTATTTCTTTTAGTAGATCATCTATTCCAATATTTTGTTCTGCTGATACAAACATGTAGTTTTCAAATCCTAATTCATAGAATGAGTATTGGTTGTCTTTAGCTAGTTTACTATCTACTTTGTTTACAACTACTATTACTTTTTTACTACATTTTTTTAACATTTCTTTTACAGTGTAGTCATTACTTGTTAGTCCTTCTTTTCCGTCTACTACAAATAGTACTACATCTGCTTCGTCTATAGCTAGTTCTGCTTGTACTTTTATATCATCATTGAAGTCCATTTCTGATAAGTCTATTCCACCTGTATCTATTAAGTGAAAGTTATAGTCACCATACTTTACATTTCCATATATTCTATCTCTTGTTATACCTGGAGTATCTTCTATGATTGATACTTTTTTCCCTACTAATTTATTGAATAGTGTTGATTTACCTACATTTGGTCTTCCTACTAAGGCTACTACTGGTTTTTTCATAGTATCAGTCCTTTCCTTGTGTTATTATAACAGATTAATGTTATTTTATCAAATAGTTTTTTCTTTATAGTTCACAACTTCAAAACATTTTAGTTTTATCTGAATATTTTATTTACTTTTTGTTTTTTTGCATTTTATTAAATGTTTCTTCCAGCTTCGTTTTTAAACGTGTCGAATTCGACGCCTTTGAAATTTTCATTGTTAATCTTTTCCCATAAACCTAAGTAAAGAATCACATCTTTATTCCTCATCCAGTTTTGTATTGGATATCTTGGTTCTTCACTATCTGCATACCTAGCTAGATCTGTTAGTGATATGTATTCTTTACCATCGATTCTCATAACATTTATTTCTTGTCCTTTTACTGCTATTTGTGTTTTAATTTTTTCTTTCATTTTATCATCCTTTCTAACAAAAAAGAGAGACTCCTATTATAGAATCTCTCGAATAGATATATTAATCTTCTCAAAATATAAATTATCGTCATAAATTTAACTCTTGGCAAGTTAATTAATGCATTTAAATTATATTATTTTAATATTATATTATCATTTTGAACATCTATTGTAATAATACTACCATATTTTATTTCGTCTTCTATTATTTTTCTAGCTAAAAGATTTTCTATGTTTCTACTTACAAATCTTTTTATTGGTCGTGCTCCATATTGTTCATTGTAAGCATTATTAATTATATATTCTTTTGCTTTATCTGTAATTAGAAGTTTTAATTTTTTATCACTTAATCTTTCTTCTATTTCTTTTATTAATTTATTTAATATGTCATATACTACTGTTTTGGATAGTGAATTAAATATTACTATTTCATCTATTCTGTTTATAAATTCTGGTCTAAATGTTTGTTTTAGTTCGTTCATTACTTTTTCTTCGTCGTTGTCTTCTAATATATGTTCACTACCTAAGTTAGATGTCATTATGATAATTGTGTTTTTGAAGTCTACTGTTCTTCCTTGTGAGTCTGTTATTCTACCATCGTCTAAGATTTGAAGAAGTATGTTGAAAACGTCTCTGTGGGCTTTTTCTATTTCATCGAATAGAACTATACTATATGGATTTCTTCTTACTGCTTCTGTTAGTTGTCCTCCTTCATCGTATCCTACGTATCCTGGAGGAGCTCCTACTAGTCTAGATACACTGAATGCTTCCATATATTCACTCATGTCTATTCTTACCATATGTCTTTCGTCATCGAATAGTTCACTTGCTAGTGTTTTTGCGACTTCTGTTTTTCCTACTCCTGTTGGTCCTAGGAATATAAATGAACCAATTGGTCTATTTGGATCTTTTATTCCTGCTCGTGCTCTTATTATTGCTTCGCTTACTAGTGTTAGTGCTTTGTCTTGTCCTTTTACTCTTTTCATCATATTTTGTTTTAAATTTAATAGTTTTTCTTTTTCTCCGCCTACTAGTTTTTTTACTGGAATATTTGTCCATTTTGATATTATTTCTGCAATAGAGTTTTCATCTACTGTATCACTTAGTATATTTGATTCATCAACTTTTCTTAGATTTTCTAAGTCTTTTTCTAGTTGAGGTATTGTTCCATGTCTTAAAATGGCTGCTTGTTCTAGATCATATTTATTTTCTGCTTGTTCTAGTTTGAATTTAGCTGTTTCTAATTCTTCTTTTTTTCTATTTATTAAGTCGTTTATATTTTTTTCTTTTTCCCATTTTTGTCTTAGTTCTTCTTCTTGTTTTTTTAGTATTGCGATTTGATCTTTTAGTTCTAATGTTCTTTTACTTGAAATGTCGTCTTTTTCTTTTTCTATTGCTTTTTTTTCTATTTCAAGTCTCATTATTTTTCTTGTTAGTGTATCTAGTTCTATTGGAACTGAATTCATTTGTACTTTTATTGTTGCGCATGCTTCGTCTACTAGGTCGATTGCTTTATCTGGTAGGAATCTATCTGTAATGTATCTATTTGATAGTGTAGCTGCAGCGACTAGTGCATTGTCTTTTATATTTACTCCATGGTATACTTCGTATCTTTGTTTTAATCCTCTTAGTATTGTTATTGTGTCTAATACTGTTGGTTCTTTGACTTGTACTTTTTGGAATCTTCTTTCTAGGGCTCCATCTTTTTCTATATATTTTCTATATTCATTTAGTGTTGTTGCTCCTATTACATGTATTTCTCCTCTGGCTAACATCGGTTTTAACATGTTTCCTGTATCCATTGCGCCTTCTCCACCTGATCCTACAATCATGTGGATTTCATCTATGAACATTATTTTTTCTCCATCGGAGTCTTTTATTTCTTTTAGTACTGCTTTTAGTCTTTCTTCAAATTCTCCTTTGTATTTAGCACCAGCTATTAGTGCACCCATATCTAGTTCCCAAATTGTTTTGTTTTTTAATGTATCTGGAACATCACCTTTTATTATTCTTTGTGCAAGTCCTTCTACTATTGCTGTTTTACCAACACCTGGTTCTCCTATTAGAACTGGGTTATTTTTTGTTTTTCTTGATAGTATTCTTGTTAGACTTCTTATTTCTTCATCTCTTCCTATTACAGGATCGACTTTTCCATCACTCACGTTTTTTGTTATATCTCTTCCGTATTTTTCTAATACGTTTTGTAGATTTTCTTCATATGGATTTTGATTCATATTATTACCTCCTTTTTATACTAAAAAAGTGGGTGAACAACTCACTCACTTTTAATTATACTCTTATTTTAGCACTTGTCAAGTGTGAGTGCTAAAAATATTTTTTTACAAATCCTGACTCTTCTTTTTTTGTTCTATTGTTATTTATTTCATATTCAAATTCATTTGAGTATTTTTCTTGTTCATCAACATAGAATTTTAATCCTTCTATTGTTAGTTTTACCATATATAATTTTGGATCATTTTCTATTCTTATTATCATTCTTTTTGCATCTTCAAAGTATACTGCATAGTCATTGCTTTCTAAATCGTATATAACTTTAAAGAAGCAGTTTCTCTTTGTTATTATTTTATTATTATCATTTATTTCTCCATGTTTGAATATTTTTATAATATTATTTATATCTTTTAGTGTTGCTTTTTCTGGTTGAGGTATGTTTTCTTCTTTTCCTATCGCTATATTATACCTTTCTTGTTGGTCAGGTGTCATTGTATTTTCTTTTAATAGTCCTTTTTTATTTAATTCATTGTACATGCATATCATTGTATTATATTCTTTTTGTGACAATTTTTGAAATAGTTTAGCTAAGCCTATTTCGTCCCCATTTTCAATTAATTCGCAGTATTCTTTTTTTACTTCTTTTGTTATTACGCATGGTACTTTATTTTGGTGTAATAAGTTTCTAATTAGAATTATTCTTGATACTCGTCCATTTCCATCTTGGAATGGGTGTATATGTAATAGTCTGATATGTAGTTGTGCTTCTTTTAAATATATTGGATCCACTTCGTCTGTATATGGTATAAAGTTGTTATAATTATCAAACATATAATATAGTTCTTGTTGTATTCTTCTTGGATTTGTTCTTGGAACGTTTGATCCTTCTACTTCTGCTCTTGTTGTTCTAAATCCCTCATATTCTTCTCCACTTACTAGTTTTATCAATTCTTTTAATTCATTACATTGTCCCATTGGATTTTGTAGTATTCCTTCTTCTTGTGAAAGTGCAAGTTCTAATGCTTCTGTTTGATAGAAAATATTTAATGCTTGTTTAGTGTTTGCTAAGTCGTCATCTATTTCTTCTATTTTTAGACTTGCATTTATAAACCTGTTTATTAAATTTTCTATATATTTTTTTCTAAAAAAATTGTTTTTATCTGTTAGTTCTGCAAATAACATTTTAAAACCTCCCTTTTTTTGTGTATAATATCATACTTGTTTTTTTTTGTCAAAAAAATACTAGCTTATTTCTAGTATTTTTACTTCGTATTCACCATTTGGACTTGCTACTTTAACAATGTCTCCAACTTTTTTTCCGATTATTGCTTGTGCAATTGGTGATTCGTTTGATATTTTATTGTTAAAAGGATCTGCTTCTTTGCTTCCAACTATTGAATATTCATCTGTTTCTTTGTCTTCTACGTATTCTATTTTTACGTTATTTCCGATTGAAACTTTGTCAGTTTTTACTTCCTTTATTATTACTGCATGTTCTATCATTTGTTCTAGTTCTACTATTTTTGCTTCTACTGCTGCTTGTTCTCCACGTGCTGCATCGTATTCAGCATTTTCTGATAGATCTCCTAATGCTCTTGCTTCTTTTAAAGCGTTTATAACTTCAGGTCTTTTTGTTAATTTTAAATATTCTAATTCTTCTTGAATACTTTTTAATCCTTCTTCTGTTAGATAAGTTTCTTTTGTCATGCTTTCACCTCAATTTTTTTTTGACTACAAAATAATACTACACTTTTTTTATTTTGTCAACTGTTTTTTATACGTATTAAATCCCATTTTTCAACTTTTTTTTCTATTGGGATTTTTATTATTTCTCTTGGATGTCTAGCCACTTCTAATGGATTCATTTCTTCATCATACATTTCTTTTATTTCTAGTGTTATTGTTTCTTTATTTGGACCAAATATTTCTACTATATCTCCAATTTTAAAGTAGTTTCTTTGTTCTATTGTCATGTATTTGTTATCGTAATCTAATACTATTCCTAAGAAGTCCTGATTTGATATTTCTTGTCTTCCATTATAGTAACTACATGTTTCGTCGTACTTATTATTAAAGAATTGTGGTACATTATCTCTATTCGCACATCTTCTTAATATTTTTTCGTACTCTTTATTATATTCATATTTTTCTTTATTGTTATAATATTCGTCTATTGCTTTTCTATATATTCCTACTACTGTTGCGACATAATATAATGATCTCATTCTTCCTTCTATTTTTAGTGATGAGATTTTCATTTCTATCATTTCTGGAAGATACTTTAACATTGATAAATCCTTAGTACAGAATGTGAATGGTTTTTCTCCTTTTATTGGATTTTTATTTTCATCTAATAATTCGAAATCCCATCTACATATTTGACTGCATCCACCTCGGTTTGCGTCTCTATTTGTTAGATAGTTTGATAGTACACATCTACCACTATATGATGAACACATCGCGCCATGTATAAAGCATTCTAGTTCTATATCTACGTTGTTTTTTATATCTAGTATATCTTCTTTTGATGATTCTCTAGCTAGTACTATTCTTTCTACTCCCTTGTTTTTCCAGAACATAGCTGCTTCTTTATTTGTTGTTGATGCTTGTGTAGATAAATGCACATGTAGATTTGTTTTTGTTAAGGCTATATTTATTATAGCTGGATCACTTGCGATTATTGCATCTATGTTTAGTTTTTCTAGTTCTTTTAAATAGTTTTCTATGTGTTTTAATTCTTTGTTATGCATTACTATATTTACTGTTACATATACTTTTTTATTTAGTTTGTGAGCAAATTCTACTCCTTCTTTTATGTCTTCAATTGAAAAGTTTTGTGCGTTAGCTCTTAGGGAGAAAATATTTCCTCCAATGTATACTGCGTCTGCACCATAAGTACAAGCTATTTTTAGTCTTTCTAAGTCTCCTGCTGGCGCTAATAATTCTATTTTTTCCATATTACTTCACCTTATATATTGTGTCTTTGTGTAAAAAGAATGTATCAATGTTATTATCTAGTATATTTGATATTTCATTATTATATTCTTCTACATTTTCATTTGTAACAGTTTTGAACATATTTATAATTTTATCTTCTTCTTTTAATAAGATTCCATTTATTAATACATATTCTATATTTTCTTTTTTGAAGTTTAAGAATTCTTTTATTCCATTTAAATATGAACTAGTATAAACTGTTGTTACATTTTCATCTACAATTGGATATATTTTATTTTCTTTTTCTATATAGTTTATTTTTGATTCATCTTTTAGACTAAATTGTTTTAGATAGTTTTGTTTTAGGTGTCTTCTTGATACAAACATCGGAAAGTATCCAAGTATTGGAACTATTAATTTTGATTTTGTATTATGTTTAATATTAATTATTTCTTCTTCTTTTATTTCTTCTGAAACCTGTGTATATTCTACTCCCTCATTGTACCAGAAGTTTATTGTTTCATAGTTTGTTGTCATATGTTCTTGAGCCCATACTAATGGGATATTTAAATTTAATCTTTTAACTATGTTCAAAACCCCTATATCATAAAAGAATATTCCTTTTATATTTATTTTTGATAGTTCTATTAATGTTTCTTCTAACAGTTTTAAATCACTAGAGTGCATATTTTTATTTAGGGATATAAATATTTCTTTGTCTGTATTTATATTTTTTATTTCTTCTAATGTAAAATATATAGGCATATTTACACTTAGATCTTTTATTCCTAAAAGATATGCATCTGCATCACTTATTAATTCTTTTTTATTTGGTATATACATCAATTTAGTCATATAAATCACCTTTGATATATTATACATAAAAAGATTTATTTTGTCTATTTTTATTTTTAATTAACATATTGATTATTTTTAAAAGATGTGTTAGAATGTATGTAGTGAAGGAATTCTTCATATAATAAAAAAGGATATGTCTGAAGTCGGATTCAGATGTTTCCCTATTGTTTTTTAGAACATCTGAAATCAACATTTGTTGAAATCAGATGTATTTTTTTATATAAATAATAATTTTATTATTACTATAAATAAAAGTAGTATTATTATAAAATCTTTTGTTTCACGTTTAGTCATAATACCAACCGCCTTTCTTAAAAAGAAAGGAAGCATCTGATTTTTCAAACATATTCTATGTATAATTATAGTTTATCGTTAGTTTACTGTCGATGAATTTTTTTAATTTTATATAAAAAAGAAACAGTCTTTTATGACTGTCTTTTGCTTATTCCTATTCCATCTCCTAGACTTATGAATTCTGTTTTAAATTCCTTATTTTCTTTTAGGAATTCTATATAAGTATTTATCTTTCTTACTAGTTGTTTTGTGTTTCTGTTTGTTGTTAGTTCTGGATTTTTAACTAATCCATGAAAGTCTAGGTTATCTGAAATTATTGTTCCATCTTGATTTAGATTTTTTTTATATTTTTCAAAGAATTTAATATATTGTGCTTTTGCTGCATCTATGAATATTAAATCAAATTGTTTATCTGTAGTATATTCTAATGCATCAGTATTTATTATTTCTATTTGTTTTTCTAGATTAAATTCTTTTATATTTTTTACTGCTTCATTATATCTATTTTTATCTCTTTCAATTGTTGTTACTTTAATAGATTTATCTACTAGTGCCATTCTGATTGCTGAATAACCTATTGCTGAACCTATTTCTAGTATAGTTTTAACATTATTTTCTTTTATATATTGTGTTAAGAATTCTATGCCATCTTTCATCATTATTGGAACATTATTCTCTTTAGCATATTCTTCTATTACTCGTATGTGTACCATAAACCTTCCCTCTGTAATTTTTGAATTATATTATTGTGTTCATATTCTGTTTTTGTAAAGTATGTATTTCCATTTTTATCAGCAACAAAGTAATAGTAATCACTTGTTGTTGGATTCATTACTCCTTCTATTGATTCAGTAGATGGATTTGATATTGGTCCTACTGGGAGTCCAACTATACATGTGCTTCTTGTATTATAAGCGTTACATGAATTAATTTCATCTATTGTTAAATCTTCTTTAAATGATTTTTGTTCTGCATAGTATGTTGTTACATCGCTTCCTAGTGTCCAATTATTTTTTATTCTATTATAGAATACTGCTGCTACTCCATTTCTTTCGTGTGATGATCCAGCTTCTAGTTCTACTATTGAAGCAAGTGTCATAAGTTGATGTATTGAATAATTACTATTTTCTATTTGTGTTTTATATTTTGATAGTTCTTCATCCATTTGATCTAATAGTGTTTTAAATATATCTTTTACTGTTGCGTCTTTTTTAAATTGATATGTATTTGGGAATAAGTATCCTTCTAATGGATAATATATTTTTTCATTTTTTATATCATTTGTTAGGAACCAATATTTATTTATTAATTCATTTATATATGTTTCATCTTTTAATAGATTGAATACTTCTTCTTTTGAATAGTTAGTATTTTCTTCTATTAATTCTGCAATTTGCCTTATATTTAGTCCTTCTTTGAATGTAATCGTCATAAATTCTTCTTTGTATTCATCACTTGTTAGTGTTTTTAATATTGTTTTTACATTCATATTTTTATTTAATTCATATGTTCCTACTTTTAAGTCACCTTTTTTGTGTGTTTTTAAATATATTTTGTATGCGAATTTTGATTTTATTAAGTCTTCATCTTTTAATTTTTGTGCGATTGTTAATAATGTATCTCCTTGTTCTGTTTTAAATTGTACTGCTATATCTTTTTTTGATACTGCTCCTAATTTACTAAAATATACTACAATTGTTAATAATACTATTAAAAAAGTTAGGGCTAATGTCGATAGAACAATTATCCCCTTTTTATTCAGTCTTCTTTTCATAAGAAAACGAGTATTACTCGTCTGTATTTGCCTTTGCGTCTTCTTGTAGTTCTTTTAGAATTGTATCAATTATTTTCCATTCTTTGTCTGTTTCTATTGGAAATAATTCTGTTACTTCTTCTGATGGTGTATATATTGATGCATATACTCTTGTGTTTCCATTTTCATCTTTTGAATTATCTGTATAAACTATATAGTTTTTCTTTGTTTCATCTGAATCAAATGTAAATAGTACTTCGTATTCTATGTCTTTTCCTTCGTCGTTTGTTACTGTAAATGTCATTTTTTCTTCCATTTTAATCCTTCTTTCTATCTAAATATGTTTGTAATATTATATTTGCTGCTAAACTGTCTATTTTTTGCTTTCTTTTTTTTCTAGACATATTTGCTTCTATCATATAGTTTGCTGCTTCTACTGTTGTTAATCTTTCGTCTTGCATTTCTACGCTAATATTTAGTTTTTCTTCTAATAGTGTTTTAAAGTTTAGACATCTTTCTGCACTTTCACCTATTGTGTTATTCATATTTTTTGGTAATCCTAATACTAGTTTTTCGATTTGTTCTTTTTCTATTATTGTTTTTAATTCATTTACTAGAAATTCATAATCGTTTTCTTCGTATCTTATTGTTTTATATGTTGTTGCGATTGTATGTGTTAAGTCACTTATTGATATTCCTAGTGTCCTTGTTCCAAGATCTAATCCTAAATATTTCATTTTATAAATTCTTTTAGTAATACTTCTATTATTTTTGTTCTATCAAATTTTAGAATTTTATTTCTTGATTCTTTGTGGTTTGATATGTATCCAGGATCACCGCTCATTAAGTAACCTACTATTTGATTTATAGGGTTATATCCTCTATCTTCTAGATTTGTAACAATTTCTTTAATTGTTTCTGAAATATTTTCATCTATAAATTCTTCTGTTTCATACACTTTGGTCTCGTCCATATTATCACCATCCTATGAATATATATTTATTGTAACATTAATTATTTTTTTTATCAATAATTTTGTTGTACTCTTTTGTGAAATAGTCATCTGTCATTCCAGCGATATAGTCGATTACTATTCTTGCTGGTGTTGTATTACTTATATATTCTTCTGTCATATTGTTTAAGTATACTTTGTATATATTTGATTCTGTGTTTTTATTTTTTAGATATTCTAGGTTGTTTTCAAATACTGTTTCAAACATTTTTTTATATTGTTCTTTTTGTTCTTGTGTTATTACTTTGTAGTATATGTTTTCATAGTTAAATTTTTGTAGATCATTTAGTGCTGTCATTATTTCTTTTGACATTGTTATATAATTTTTATTTATACTATTTTTTATGATATCTAATACTAGTGTGCTTACTATATCTCCATTGTTGTTTCCTAGTATTTTAATTATTGATTCTGGTAATTCTTCTTGTTTTAGAATACCCATCGTTATTGCGTCTTCTATATCTTTTCCAATGTAGCTTATTACATCACTTATTCTTACTACGCAGCCTTCTAATGTCATCGGCCTAAGTGATAGGATATTGTCTATACTTTTATAACAATTTTCATATTCTTTTAGGAATTTTTCTTTTGTCTTTTTTACTGGTGAATACTTATCTAATATTAATTCTCCGTTATGGCATAGTATTCCATCTAGTGTTTGTATTGTTAGATTTAAGCCTTTTCCATTTTTTTCTAAGTTCATTAAGTTTCTTACACTTTGAACGTTATGCATAAATATTCCTTCGTTGTGTTTTTGTGATAGTTCGTTTAGAAATGTTTCTCCCAAGTGTCCGAATGGTACATGTCCTAGATCGTGTCCAAGGCCAATTGCTTCTATTAAGTCTTCATTTAGTGATAAAGCTCTTCCTATTGTTCGTGCGATTTTTGAAACCATTTGTACATGACTCATTCTTCTTGATATATGATCGTTATCTTTTATCGTGAATACTTGTGTTTTATCCATGTATCTAAAGTATGATTTTGACCATATAATTCTATCTGCATCTCTATAGTACTCTGGTCTTATATCTTTTTGTTCTTCTTTTAGTCTTATTGCTTCTTTGTCTTTTGCTGCATATTCTCCTAATTCTTTTTCGTTTATTAGCATTTTGTTTCTTAATTCTTTTATCATAACTCACCTACTTTGCTTCGTATAAGTTTTCTCCAATGTTTATATCTACTTTTAATGGAACATTTAATTTATACGTATTTTCCATTGTATCTTTTAGTATTGATTTTACTTCTTCTAGTTCGTCTTTTTTAGTATCTATTACAAGTTCGTCGTGTATTTGAAGTATCATTTTTGATTTTAGATTTTTTTCTTTTAGTTTTTTATGTACTTCAACCATTGCTTTTTTTATTATGTCTGCACTTGTTCCTTGTATTGGTGTATTTAGTGCCATTCTTTCTCCTGCCTGTCTTATCATGTAGTTTTTATTTTGTAATTCTGGTATAATTCTTATTCTATTAAACAATGTTTTTACATATCCATCTATGTGTGCTTGCTTTATTGTTTCGTCCATATAGTTTTTTATTCCTGGATATGTGTTTAAGTAATTTTCTATGAATTCTTTTGCTTCATATGTTGGTATGTTCAAGTTTTCTGATAGTCCATAGCTACTTATTCCATATATTATTCCAAAGTTTACTGCTTTTGCGACTCTTCTTTCTTGTGGTGTTATTTCGTTTATGTCTTTTTTAAAGATATCTGATGCTGTTTTTGAGTGTATATCTAAGTCGTTATTGAATGCATTTATTAATGATTCAACTTTCGCGATACTTGATAATATTCTTAGTTCTATTTGTGAGTAGTCTCCACTCATTATTACTGAATTTTCACTTGGTATAAATGCTTTTCTAATTAGTTTTCCGTATTCGTCTCTGGCAGGTATATTTTGTAAGTTGGGTTCTTGGCTTGAAAGTCTACCTGTTCTAGTGAGTGCTTGATTATAAATTGTGTGAATTTTATTATCACTACTGATTTCTTTTATTAGTCCTTCTATGTATGTTGTATATAGTTTTGTTAAACTTCTATATTCTAGTATTTTTTCTATTATTGGATGTTTTCCTTTTAATTTATTTAATACATCTACTGCTGTTGAATATCCTGTTTTTCCTTTCTTTCCGTGTGGAAGTAATAGTTTTTCAAATAGTATATCTCCTAGTTGTTGTGGGGAAGATATATTAAATTCTTCTCCTGCTAAATCGTATATTTCTTTTGTTAATACTTCTACTTTTTCTCCAATTTCTTTTCCCATTTCTTCTAGAGTTTTTTTATCTACATTTATTCCATCGAATTCCATGTCGCCTAGTACTATTCCAAGTGGCATTTCAATATTTTTAAATAAGTCATACATTTCTTTGTTTTTTAATTTGTTTGTTAATTCTTCTTCTGTTTCATATATAAATTTTGCTTTTAATACTGCATTTTTAGCAATTATATCTTCTTCTGGTTTTATTTCTGCGTGTTTTCCAAATGTTGTTTCATAGAATGGAATATTATATCCTAATTGGTTAGAAAGATATGCGATATCGTCTTTTAGGTTATATTCTAAGAGGTATGCTGCTAACATTGTATCGAATAATATATCATTTACTTCTATATTGTTTTCTTTTAATACAACGTATAGCTTTTTTTCATCATATGTTATTAGTTCTTGTGTTGTTAGGAAACTTGGTTGTTGTATTAGTATTTCTTTTGGAATATAAATTGTTTCATTTTTATTGTATATTGCCATACCTAGTATTTCTGATTTATGATAGTTTGTTCCTAGTATTTCTAGATATACTGCAGATTTTTCATTTATATTTATTTCATTTATGTTTTTAATTATTTTAACATTTACTTCTTCTTGTATTACTTGTTTTGTTTTTTTAAGAAATGAATAAAACTCTAGTTCTTCATACATTTTGTTTAGTTCTTCTATATTTGGTGTTTTATATTCTAAATCTTCTATATTTATTTCCATAGGTACTTCTTTATATATTGTTGCGAGTTCGTAGCTTTCATATGCATCTTCTTTTCCGTCTATTAATTTTTCTTTTGTTGCACCTTTAATATTATCTATGTTCTCATATATTCCATCTAATGTTTTATATTCATGAAGTAGTTTTAAAGCACCTTTTTCTCCTATTCCTTTTACTCCTTTTATATTATCTGATGAGTCTCCCATTAATGCTTTTAAGTCTATTATATTTATAGGATCAATTCCCCAATCACTCTTAAATGATTCTTCTGTATATCTAATATAGTCTTTTGATTTTAGTAGTTTTATGTTTACTGTTTTTGTTATTAGTTGTAATAAATCTTTATCACTACTTATTATTGTTCCTGTATATTCAGGGTCTTCTTCACAGAATTTCGCGAATGTTCCTATTATATCGTCTGCTTCATAGTTTTCTATTTCATAATATGTAATTCCCATTTTTGTAAGTAATTCTTTTGCCACTGGAAATTGTAATTTTAGTTCGTCTGGCATTTCTATTCTTCCTGCTTTATAGTCTTTATATTTTTCGTGTCTGAATGTTTTTCCTTTATCGAACGCGACTATTATATGTGTTGGTTTTTCTTCTTCTAGAATCTTATTTATCATGTTTGTAAATCCAAATAATCCATTTGTTGGAAAGCCTTTACTGTTTTTCATAAAGTTTCCGTTATACGCTGTTGCATAATAGCTTCTAAATAATAAGTTGTTACCATCTACTAGTATTAGGTTTTTCATAATTATCACCATTATTATTTTATCAAATCATTTATGTTAAGTCTATTTTTTTGATATAATTTAGTTCAAAACAAAAACTGTAAACTAGCTAGTGTTTACAGTTTTTATTCCTTTTTATTCTTTTATCGTGTTATAAATCCAATAAGTAGACTACAGATTATTACTCCGAATGTTAATACCCAAGTATTTAATCTGTCGTTACTTATTACTAATGCATCGCTTAGTTTTGTGTACGACTTTGGTTTTTCTTTACTATATGACTTTTTTAATTCATACAGTTCTTGCATTCTATCATTCTTTTTTGAATTATAATCCATGTAATCCCTCCTACTATCTAAATTATATCAGTCCACATTTTTGTTGTCACTATTTAAGTGTGTAAAATTTATGTTGTTGACATTTTTATTGTAAAGTGTATAAGTGTGTTTTTTTTCATATATTATTTTAGGTGATTATTTTGAAAAGGTTTTTTATTTTTTGTGCTTTATTTTTTTGTGGTTGTTCTAATAAAATTGTTTTAAATTGTAGTAGTGTCAATAATGATTCTATATTAGGTAGTAAAAATGTTGATGATGTTTTTATTTTTGAAGGTGGAAAAATTGTTTCTTTTAGGCGTGTTATTAAGTATAGTTTAAATAGTGATGTTGATAGTAAGTTTGCTTATAAGGCTTTAAAGTTAGAGGGAAAGGCATTAAAAAAATACATTGGTGGAAAATATAAAATAAGTGATAATGTTAATATGATTTTTAGCGCTAAAGGGTTTGATAAATTAAATTATATTGGTATTGATTCTAGTTATGGATATGATGATATAGTAAATTCTTATAGTAATCTTGGATTTGAATGCAAATAAAAATAGTGATTCCCCACTATTTTGTTTTTGTTTTTTGTTTTGTTGTTCCCCAACAGAAATAATCTTTATTTTCTTCACATTTTTTTGGATATTTTCTTCTATAAATCATATCTATGTATAACCAAATTTCATGTGTAGTCCATCCTGTTGCTTGGGTAATTTTATCAAATGAACTTTTTTCATTTAATAATTCGTCTGCTAATACAGCTTTTATATTTTTTTGATATAAAACTCCGTTTTCCATGCATTTCCCCCCTTTTTTTCGAAAGCAATATTGTATTATATTTTTTTGTCTTTGTCAACCCCAATTGCATTAAATCCATATTCATGTGCCATTTCAATACATTTTTTATCATTTATATGCATACAATATATTTTATTTTTTAATTGTTCTGGTATTAATTCATTTAGCTCACCAATATAGACATGAACATTATTTTTTGTATTGGTACTTGTTGTATCAATATATATTTTATCAATGTTTTTTTTACCTGAAATTATATTAGAAATATTATTTAATTCTTTTGTATCACCTGAATAGTATATCAGTCCATTTTTTGTATCAAATAATATACCATAACTAGGTATTTGCGAAACATGTTCTGTTTTTAAAAATCTTATGTTATTAAATAATTCATATTTATTATCAAATTTCTTTTCATCAATAACTCTATACATTTCTTTTGTGCATCCAAAGATTCTAATTAGATTTATTAAATCATCTTTATATAAACAGTCTTTTGAAATAATAATATTTACTTTCTTTTTAATTACATAATAACAATACATAATTAGACTGCCTATACTTCCTATATGATCTGAGTGTGTATGCGTGATCATTATATTTATGTTTTTTACATTTTCTAGTAGTTTATTTTCCATTATTCTTTCAAATATACTTTCTCCACAATCAATTAAGAATAATTCATTTTTATCGATAAAATACGCAGATGTATTTCCTTCACTAAAGTTGAAGGCGCTACCTCTTCCTAAAAATAATAGTTCCATAATATCACCAATATGATTATATCAAAAAAAGCCTATTTTTAAAATAGACTTAATTGGCTTGATTCATCCATACCATCGAATATACCCATTTCTTTCATTTTATCCATAAGTGTTTGTGATATTTTTGCTCTTGTCTGAACTTCTTCTATACTTATAAATTCTCTTTTTTCTCTTTCTGCTACTATGTTTTTAGCAACTGTATCTCCAAGTCCATCTATTGAGTTAAATGGCGGATATATTTCTGTATCGCTTTTTACTTTGAATGTTGTAGCTTCACTTTCATAAAGGTCTACGTTTAGGAATTTTATTCCTCTAGCTGCTGCTTCTAGACATACGTGTAATGATTCGTATACACCGTTTTCTTTATTTGTTGCTTCTCTTCCTTTATTTGTTATTTCTAGTAGTTTCATTTTTATTGCGTCGTATCCTTTTATCATTGATTCTACATCAAAGTCTGTTGCTTTACTTGTTAACCATGATGCATAGTAGTATGCTGGCATATGTACTTTAAACCAAGCAATTCTAAATGCGCTTATTACGTATGCGGCTGCATGGGCTTTAGGGAACATGTATTTTATTTTTGCACATGAATCTATGAACCAGTCTGCAATCCCTGCATCTCTCATTGTTTGTTCGTATTCTATCCATTGGTCATGGTCTTTTGGTTTACTTGCTCTTCCTTTTCTTACGAACTCCATTATTTTGAATGCTTTTATTGGAGGCAAACCATTATACATTAGGTATACCATGATATCGTCACGACATCCTATAACTTGACTAAATGGGACTACGTTGTTTCTAATTAATTCTTGTGCATTTCCTAACCATACGTCTGTACCATGTGAAAGACCTGATATTTTTATTAATTCCGCAAAAGTTGTTGGTTTTGTATCAACTAACATTTGTAGTGTAAATTTTGTACCAAATTCTGGTATTCCTAATGTTCCTGTTTCACACATTATTTGTTCTCTTGTTACTCCTAATGGTTCAGGTGATAGGAATATTCCCATTGTTTCTTTATCGTCTAGTGGTACTGTTGTAACATCCATTCCTGTTGCGACTTGTATCATTCTAAGTTGTGTAGGGTCTGAATGTCCTAATATATCTAGTTTTAATACGTCTTGGTCGATTGCGTGGTAATCAAAGTGTGTTGTTCTCCAAGCGCTTGTAGGGTCGTCTGCTGGGAATTGGAATGGTGTAAAGTCAAATACATCCATATAGTCTGGTATAACTACTATTCCTCCTGGATGTTGTCCTGTTGTTCTCTTTACTCCTGTACATCCAATTGACAGTCTTTCTATTTCTGCATTACGCATTACTATGTTTTTTTCTTCACAGTATCCTTTTACGAAACCGAATGCTGTTTTATCTGCTACAGTTCCTATTGTTCCTGCTCTATATACGTTATCTACTCCGAATAGTACTTTTGTATATTCATGTGCGGATGCTTGATTTAAGTCTGAGAAGTTAAGGTCTATATCTGGAACTTTGTCTGCATTAAATCCTAAGAATGTTGCGAATGGCATGTCTTGTCCGTCTTTTATCATATTTGTATGGCAGTTTGGACATTCATGGTTTGGAAGGTCGAATCCTGATGAGTAGGTAGCTCCTAATTCGTTTCCTTCTTCGTCTTGAAAAATACTTAGTTTACATTTATCGCATCTATAATGTGCTGGTAGAGGGTTTACTTCTGTTATTCCCATCATTGTTGCGACGAAACTTGATCCAACTGATCCACGGGATCCAACTAGGTATCCATCATCATTTGAGTGTTTAACTAGTCTTTGTGCGATTAGGTAGATTGGGTCGAATCCTCCACCTATTATTCCTCCTAGTGTTTTCTTTAGTTTTTTTTCTAGTGCGTCTCCTTCTAGTGGTTCTTCACTAGTTTCTTTTACATTTTGTCTTACTAGTTCTTTTACTTCGTCTATTCCTTTTAGTATTACTTCATGTAATTCTTTAAATGATTCTATTTCTAGGTCTTTTTCTGTTAAGTTTTTATCTTTTAGGTTATATTTAATTGTGTTTAATACTGCATCTCCATATAGTTCTTTTGCGATTCTTTCTTCTATGTTATATGGTAGTGGTTCTCCATACCATTCTTTAGCTTTGGTATAAACTAGTTCTGTAACTACTTTTGGACAGTCTAGATAGTTTCCATCTTCTCCTTTTACTCTTGGTGAGAATGGTACTCCGCCTGTTTCAATAATTACTTCTATTATTTCTACCATATCAGCTATTTTATTTGTGTTTTCTACTACTATTTGGAATGCTTTTTCTTCTCCTAGGAACTCGAATGCTTCTAGCATTTCTCTTGTTGTTCTAAAGTGCATTGAAGGAATACTTGTTATGTTTTGTTTAGCAAGTGGGTGTCTTCCTCCTCCTGGTACTTTTTGATTTACTATTATTTCTCTATAGATTTTGTCTTCTTCTTTTAAGTGGTGTACGTCTCCTGTTGCGACTATTATTTTTCCAGTTTCTTCTGTTACTCTTACTACTTTTCTTATGTTTTCTAGTATTTCTGCTTGCGAACCGAAGTCATTTGTTTGTAGTAAGTGGTCGTAACACTCTGGAGGTTGTACTTCTACATAGTCATAGAATTTTATTAGGTTTGTTAATTCTTCGTCTGATTTACTTCTTGCTTCTGTAAATATTTCTGATTCGTAACATCCGCTTCCTATTAGCAGTCCTTCTCTATGTTTTTCTATTTCACTTCTTAGTATTCTTGGTGTTTTATATAAATATACTGTATTAGCAAGTGAGATTATTTTGAATAGGTTTTTTAGTCCTGTTTTATTAAGTGTTAGTATGTTTATATGATGGGCTCTACCATATTTATGTATTTCTTTTTTGTCTACTAATTTGTCTAGGTCTGATATTTTTTCTATGTTTCTATCTATTAGTTTTTTCATCATTTTATGAAATACTAGTGCTGTTCCTTCTGCATCGTAGTCTGCTCTGTGGTGTGCGTCTTCATCCCATGGCACATCATATCTTTTTACTAATGCGGATAGTCCATGTCTTGCGAAGTTATTGTCCAGTGTTCTTGATAGTTCTAGTGTGTCTATTACTGTGTTTGTGAATTTACCTAGGTTGTATTTTTTGTATGCCATTTCTAGGAATGATATATCGAATTTTGCATTATGGGCAACCATTGGGAGGTCGCCTGTCCACTCTATGAAACGTTTTGTTACATTTTCTTCTGTGTCTTTATCTTTTAACATTTCATCTGTTATAAGTGTTAGTTCTGTTATCTTTTTAGGTAGTGGACGATTTGGATTTATTAGTTCATCGAATCTATCTATTATTTCTCCGTTTTTTATTTTTACGGCACCAATTTCAATCATTTGGTCTCCACCTGCTGCATTGAATCCTGTTGTTTCTGTATCGAATACTACAAATGTGTTGTCGATTAGATTTGTATCATTTGGTCTAGTTACTATTATTACGGAGTCATCTATCATTGTTAATTCTGTTCCATAGATGGCTTTGAATTTGTCACTCTCGTTTTCTACTCCTTTGTTCATGTCACAAACTGTGTGGTATACATCTGGGAATGCTTGGCATCCATTATGGTCTGTTATTGCGATGGCTTTATGTCCCCATTTTTTTGCTTGTTTTATAAGTGCTTTTGGTTCTACTAATCCATCCATTTGACTCATTACTGTATGTGCATGTAGTTCAACACGTTTGTTTTCTGCGTCATCTATTTTTTCTTCTTCTTGATGTTCAATTACATTCATGTCTCTTATTTGGAATGTTAGTTCTTTTGCGTATTGATCGTCTTTGATGTTTCCTTTTAGTCTGAACCATGAACCTTTATTTAGATGACCTTTTATTGATTTAAATTCGTCTTCATCGTTTACAAATATTTTTGCATATATACTATCTGTGTTATCTGTTAGTTTTAGTGTTATTATTTTTAAGTCTGTTTTTGTTTCTATTATATCAGGGTCTGCATAAATGTATGCTTCTATTGTTATGTTATTTTGTTCTGTCGCAATTTGATCCATTCTTATAGGTTTATCTTCTATAGTTCTTCCTATTACTACATTAGGATTATCTTTTTCTACTATTAGTGGTGGCCTTTTGTAGTCTTTTGGAATGAATCTCTTTTTTTCTTCTTTTGGTTCTTCTGGTGGAGTTGGTTCTACATAGACCACTTCTTTATTTATTTCTTTATTTATTTCTTCTTGTATTTCGTTATTTAGTTCTTCATTTATTTCTATGTTTATATTAGTTTCTCCATATCCGTATTTTTTTAAATTTGTTTTTAATAAATCAGATATTCCATTTAGTTTCATTTTTTCTGCAAGATTGGCAACTTCTATTGTAAATGTATTATCTTGTAAATTTATATTGTTTTCTTTAAACATTTGAAGAAGTGGTTGTTCTTCTTTTTTTATATCTAAAATATGTTTATAATATTCTTTTAAATATTCATCATTTATTTCTTGTGGTTTTATTATTATTTCTGTGTTATATTCTTTAAATCTTGTTTTTAATTTTTTTACTAGTTCTAGATATGCATCTAATGGTAAAATATTTTCTATTTCAAATATGAATGAGTGTATTTTTGTGTTTGTGTTTATAATTATTTTTAGGTTTCCGTCTTTAAAGTATTTATAGTTTTCCTCATTATATTTTAGTTGTTCTAATAAAAGTTTTAATTTATCATGCATACTTCTCACCTTTATATATTTTAGCAAAAAAAAAGTATTAATTTAATACTTTTATGGTAGTTTTTTAATTTTTTAAATAATACTCTGTTTATTATTTTTTTGTTATGATAGAACATTTTTTATTTTTTCTATCATTGCATTTTCTTTCATTATTTTTCATATAAAAAAGAGTAGATTAATTAATTTCTATAATTTTTACATCATATGGATTAATTATATCTACTAATACTGTGTCATTTATTTTTTTATTTAGTAATGCTTTTCCTAGTGGAGATTCATATGATATTTTATTGTTTTGAATATCTGCTTCATTTATACCTACAATTTCATATGTTTCTAAATCATTATCAATTTCTATTGTTACTTTTGAACCTATTTCTACTCTATTTTTATTTTGTTTTTTGTATATTTTTGATTCTGTTAATTGTTTTTCTAGTTCATAGATTCTATTTTCTGTTTGAATGAAGTCTTCACATACTGCATCATATTCTGAGTTTTCTCTTAGATCTCCTAGGCTTGTTGCGAATGCTAGTTCTTTAGATAATTCTACTCTTTTTATTTTAGTCAAATAAGCCAGTTCTTCTTTGATTTTTTTTTGACCTTCAATAGTTAGATATTTCATTATTCCTCCTATCTTGGTCTTTGAAAACTGATTTATCTTTGAAAACTTATATTAAGTATATCATTTTATTTTTGTTTGTCAATTATTATATATATTTATTTATATCTAGATGTTTTATTTTTGAGTTATCTACTTCTATTATTTCTGGATTTAATCCTATTATTTGATTTCGTATTTCATTTGTTATATATCCTTTTGTTTCTACTTTTTCAACTAGTATTTTTTTGTCTATTAATGGTTTTATTTTTTCTTCTAATACTCTTTCTGTATTTTCTTTTTCATTATATCTATTATATGTTGTAAGTAAATCTTTTAATGTTATGTTTCCATTCATTGTTAGTAAGTATTCTAGCATTTGCAAATCATATTTTGATAGATATTCTTTTGTTGTCTCTTCTATACTGTGTATTAGGTATTCTTTTTCTAATTCTTTTTCTACTGATGTAAGCATATATTTTATGAATAGTGTTATATCTCCATAGTTTCTTCCTTTTATTATATTGGGTTCGTAGTTTTTTTTATTGAATGCGATTGCTCGATTAAATATTATGTATGGATAGTTTTTATTATTTAATAGATACCACATTGCTACTGTTCTACTTGTTCTTCCATTTACATCAAAGTATGGATGTATATATACAAAATAGAAATGCATTATTTGTGACTTTATAAATTTATTTATTTCTGTTTCTTCTAATTCATTGTTATTTATAAATTCAAATAGTTGATTCATATGGTATTCTATTTTGTTTTCGTTTATTCCCATAAATGGTTCTACATCTAGTCTATTTCCTTTTATTATGTATACTGGGGCAGTTCTATAATACTTTCCCATTCTTATTTTATCTCTTGGGTCTAATATATTTTCGCTTAGTTGATCATATAATTCTTTTAATGTATCTTTGTTGATTGCTTTATGTGTTAATATATACTGGTATCCATGGTATAGATTTATTATTCTTTGACGTTCTTGATTTGATAAATTCTCTTTTCTTTGTGTTATTACTTTGTCTATTATTGATAAATCGTCTTTTATTCCTTCTATTACATTGTTTGATTTTATTTCTTGACTTATCATCATTGAACGAGCAAATTTTAGTGTTTTCATATAATCAAGTCCATCTAGAAATTGTTCTAATTCTTCTTTATATGGTTGTATGTAATGTGTGTTAACTCTTATGTTTGCACCTTCATTTGTTTCTAGATCTAGTTTTATAAAATTGCTCATATGTATTCCCCCAATGTTCGATATTTTAACATATAATTTTTTCTTTTACAATGAAAAAAATTCAGATTTTTTCTGAATTTATTTATTATCGTTTATATATTTTATTGCTTGTGTAGCTGCTACTGCTCCGTCACTTGCGGCTGTTACTAATTGTCTTAATTGTTTTGTTCTATTGTCTCCTGCTACAAATATGTTTGGTATATTTGTTTTACAGTCTTCTGTTGCGATAACATATCCTTTTTCATCTATATTTATAAGTTTTTTAAAGTTTTCTGTTTCTGGAACTTGACCTACTGCTATAAATAGTGCATCTAATTCTAGCGTTTTTGTTTCTTTATTATTATTTGTTATTTCTATACTTTCTAGTTTGTTTTCTCCGTTTATTTTTGTTATAGTACTATTTAGTATAGTTTTTATATTTTGTTTTTCTTTTAGTTGGTCTATTAATACTTGTTCTGCTTTAAATTCATCTCTTCTATGTATTAGGTATACAGTTTGTGCAATATCTGATAAGTATATTGCGTCTTCTAGTGCTGTGTTTCCTCCACCATTTACTGCTACTGTTTTGTTTTTATAGAATGATCCATCGCATGTTGCGCAGTATGATATTCCTTTTCCTGTTAGTTTTTCTTCATTTTCTAGTTTTAATTTTCTATTGTCTGCTCCAGTAGCTAGTATTATTGTCTTTGTTTTATATGTTTCTTTTGTTGTTATTACTTCTTGTTCTTTTATGTCTATTACTTTTTCAAATTTTATTTCTGCTCCTAGGTCTTTTGTTTGATTATATAGTTTTGTTGCAAAGTCAAATCCACTTATTCCTGGATTTACTGGATAGTTTTCTATTGAACTTGTATTTATTATTTGTCCTCCGTATGTGTTTGCTTCTAGTACTAATACTTTTTTATTTGCTCTTCTTGCATATATTGCAGCTGTTAATCCTGCTGGTCCTGCTCCTACAATTATTATGTCGTATGTATTCATATCTTATTTCCCTTTCTATTTTAATTTTATCATATTATTTTTTTGTTTTCTATATTTTTTCTATATTTTTATTATAGTCTAGTGAACTACAATTATGTAAAAAAAATCTAGGTTTTAACCTAGATTCTATATTCATATATGGTGGAGGATAAGGGATTCGAACCCTTGACCCCTTGCGTGCAAGGCAAGTGCTCTAGCCAACTGAGCTAATCCCCCAAGTCAAATGAACGATTAGATTATACCACATATATTTTTGTTTAGTCAATAGTATTTATCTAATTTGTTCATTTTTTATTAGTCTATTATTTCTTCTATTTGGTTATTATTTACTATTTCTACTTGGTTTATTGAGTCAAATCTTTTTGTTATTTTATCTGTTGTTGTATGTATTTCTTTTACATCTTTACTAACTGTTTCTATACTTCTATATAATTTGTCCCATCTATCTTTATATCTTTTGAATTCTACATCTAATAGTCTTAATTCTTGGTGTATTACTTTTGCATATTTATCTCTTTCCATATTTTTAATTATTACTTGTATTGTTGTTAGTGTACTTATTAATGTTGTCGGACTAGTAATCCATACTCTTTTTTTGTATGAGTATTGTAATATATCTTGATGATATGCATTTATTTCTGCAAATATTGCTTCTGCTGGTAGGAACATTATTGCTTGATTACTTGTTACTCCTGGTATTATATATTTACTACTTATTGCGTCTATATGTTTTTTTACGTCTTGTTTAAATAATCTTTCTGCTTGTTGTCTTATTTCTGGTGAATTGTTTTTATCTACCATTATTTGATAGTTTTCAAGTGGAAATTTTGAGTCTATTGCGATTGTTCCTAGTGGATCGGGTGCGAATAGTACACAGTCTGCTATAGTAGTATTATCGAATTGATATTGTAGTTGATATATTCTTTTATTATTTTCTCCAAATACATTTGACAATATATTGTTTAAGTTTACTTCTCCAAATATTCCTCTTGTTTTTTTATCTGTTAATACACTTTGTAGTGATATTATGTCTGATGATAGATTGTCTATTTTCTTTTGTGCTTCATCTATTTTTGATAATCTTTCTAATACACTTGTAAATGTTTTGTTTGTTTTTTCAAAGTTTTCATCTATTCTTTCATTTACTTTATCGTTTATTAATCTTAGTCTAAAGTCTATTTTATCGTTTGCGTCTGTGAAGTTTTTATTTAAATCATCTTTTAGATTTGATTTAAATTCGCCTAGTTCTTTTATCATGTTTGTTTCTAGTTTTCCAAGTCGTTCTGTTATGTTTGATTCATTTATTCTTTTTGTTGTATTTATTATTACAAGTATTAATATTATAACTAATAATCCAATTATTATGTACTCCATTTTTATTCTCCTTTAAACATATGTTTGTTTTAATTCCTAAAAAATTAATGACTATACTGTCATTAACTCTTGTTCTTTTGTTTTTAGTTTTTCGTCCACTATTTTGTTGTATTTATTTATTAGTTCTTGTACTTCTTCTTGTGCTTGTTTTTGTTCATCTTCTGTTATTTCTAGTTTTTTAATATCATTGTTTGCGTCTTGTCTAACGTTTCTTAGTGCTATTTTACAGTCTTCTGCTAGTCCTTTTACTTGTTTTACATATTCTCTTCTTGTTTCTTCTGTAAGTGCTGGTATATTTAGTATTACTACTTCACCGTTATTGTTTGGTGTAAGTCCTATGTTTGCTTCGTATATACCTTTTTCTATTGCTGCTAAACATGATTTATCAAATGGTTTAATCATTAATTGTCTTGCTTCTGGAATTGATATTGTTGCAAGTTGTTTTAATGGTGTTGGCGCTCCATAGTATGATACCATTACTCCATCTAATATTGCTGGATTAGCTCTTCCTGCTCTTACGTTTGTAAATCTTTTTTCCATGTTTTCTATTGCGCTTTCCATGTTTAATTCTGTTTCTTCTAAAATTTCATTCATTCATATCACCTACTTATTAGTATACAAATAATTAGTCTTAAAGTCAATTGATTATATAATATTACTACTTATATATTTCATATTTTTTACAGTATTTCTTATATTGTTCTGATTTTGTACTTCCAAGTTCTTTTAATTTCAATTCTTTTTTATCTTCTAATATGCATTTGTTGTCTTTTATTTCTCCATTCATATAAATGCAGCATTCTTCCCCACGTTCGATTATTTTATTTTGATTTTTTCTTATCACTGTATTATTTATATATATGATCATTATTATAAACGCCAATAATGATGCTCCCTTGCGTATTAAATTATATGTTTTTTGTGTTATTATTTTTCCTTTCTTTTGTAAAATTTTTATGGTTAATTTTACTGTTATTGATTCCATTAAACATAATATCACAATAAAAATTAGTACATTTATTGGCATTATATTACCTCACTATAATTATATCCTTCTTGTGATGTTCTTTTTGATTGCATCATTAAAAATACCGTTGCGATTATTATTGTGAATATGGTTATGAATACAACTATGAATACTAGTGAGGTTCTTCTACGTGGTTTTGGTACTATTTCATTTTCTAATTTTTCTTGTTTATCATCATTTTTTATGTTCAAATCGTCTTTTAGGTTATATCTTTTTTTACATTTTCTACAAAGTGCATATTCATTATTACTTTCTACTTCTAATGTTTCTCCACATGATGGACAGTTTAGTTTTTTCATATATGTTCCTCCATATAATTATTTTATCATAGCAAGAAAAAAAATACTAATTTTAATTAGTACTTTAATTTATTTTTTCGATTATTATTTTATTAACATATCCTTTATCATCATAGTTTACTGATACTTCATAATCTCCAGATAGTGAATGTTTAATATCTATTATTTCTTTTTCATCAGTTGTTTCTTTTCCTTCATATACAAGTGTTACTTGTCTTTCGTTTGTTTTATTGCTTTGTATAATTTGATCTAACGTTGATTTAACAAATATTGTGGCTTTAGTTCCATTATCATTTATAAACTGAAAATTGAATGAATATTTTTTACTTTCTTCTTCTATTTTTATTTTTTCTTCTTCATATTTGTCAAATGTTTCATCTTTTGTGTCTATCATTGTGTTTGTCGTTTTAAACATTGCAAATGCTATTGTTATAAATATCATTATAAACATTATTACTGGTACTATCATAAATTTAGATGCATGTTTTACTGTTCCTAATCCCGTGTTTATTACTTCTTTCATATTATCGTCTAGTTTTATATTTACGTTTAAATCTTCTTTTAGTTTATATCTCGTGCCACAATGTCTGCAAAATGCATATTCATTGTTACTTTCTACTTCTAGTTCTGCTCCACATGATGAACATTTTAATTTTTCCATATTTATTCCTCCATATCTACATTTTATCATAATAATTAAAAAAACACACTATTTTTTTAGTGTGCATAAGTTTTTATTATTCTATTAATTATGTTCATAAGTATAGTTTTCTACATTATAAATATTTTTTTATTTTATTATATCTTGTGTCATCATCTAAGTCTGTTTTAGCTAATTGTTCAAAAAGTTTCTTTTGATCTCTTGTAAGTTTTTTAGGTGTTGTTACATTTATAATAACATACATATCACCTTTTCTATATGAATGAACGTCTTCTATTCCTTTTCCTTTTAGTCTATATTTGTCTCCTGTTTCTGCTCCTTCTTTTATTGTTAGTCTTACACTACCATGTATTGTTGGAACATCTTTTTTACATCCTAATGCTGCTTCTGCAATTGTTATTGGAAGTTCTAGATAGATATCGTTTCCGTCTCTTTCATATATTTCATGTTTTTCAACATTAAATTCTAAATATATGTCTCCATTTGGTCCACCGTTTGTTCCGGCTTCTCCTTTTCCTGACATTCTTAGTTGGTTACCAGTGTCAACTCCTGCAGGAACTTTTACTTCTAAATCTTTGTTTGTTTTTACTTTTCCTGTTCCTCTACAGTGTGAACATTTTTCTTTATATGTCTTTCCTTTTCCATTACAGTCTGGGCATGTTGTTCTTGACATAAATGTTCCAAACATTGTTCTTTGTTCTTGTGTTACTGTTCCACTTCCATGGCATCTTGAACATGATGTTTCTCCTGTTCCACCTTTTCCACTACAGTGTTCACAGTTTTCATTTACATCTAAGTTTACTGTTTTTTTACATCCGAATACTGCTTCTTCAAATGTCAAGTTTACTCTTACAAGTCTATCTCTTCCTTTTGTGGCTCTATTTGAATTTCTTCCGCCAAATCCAAAGTTAAATCCGCTTTCTCCGAATAAGTCTCCAAATATATCAGAGAAGTCAAATCCTGAGAAATCGAATCCTCCTCCACCATTCATTTGGTCGAATGCTGCATGTCCGTATTGATCGTATTGACGTCTTTTTGATTCGTCTGATAATACTGCGTATGCTTCTTGTGCTTCTTTGAATTTTTCAGCTGCGTCTGGTTCTTTTGATACGTCTGGATGATATTTTTTTGCAAGTTTTCTGAAGGCTGATTTTATTTCTGCATCTGATGCATTTTTATCAACTCCAAGAACCTCGTAATAATCTCTTTTTTCCATAATTCACCTACTTCTAACTATTGTATATTTTTTCAAATTCGTCTATTAATGAGTCAAACATATTAAGTGCGCTTTCTATTGTTTCTTTTTTCTTTACATCAACATTAGCGAGTAATAATTCGTTTGCTGGATAATCGCTTCCTCCTGATTTTAGGAAGTTTTTATAGTTTTCTACAGCATTTTCTTTATTATTTAATATATCCTCTACTATTTTTGTTGCGCATGATAATCCAATTGCGTATTTATAAACATAGAAATTATAGTAGAAGTGTGGAATTCTTTCCCATTCATATTTTATTAAATCATCTAATACTAATGTATTTCCAAAGTATTTTTGATTAAGTTTATAATAATCATCTGAAATATTTTCGTATGTTAACACTTCATCATTTTCTACTTTTTTGTGCATTAATTGTTCAAATTCTGCAAACATTGTTTGACGATAAATTGTTGATTTATATAGTTCTAGTAATTGATTAAGTATAAATAGTTTTTCTTCTTTTTCTTTTGAATTTTTAAGCATGTATTTAGCTAGTAATAATTCATTTACTGTACTTGCGACTTCTGCTACAAAGATTTTATAACTTGATGTATTATATGGATTGTTTTTACATGAATAGTATGTGTGCATTGAGTGACCTAGTTCGTGCGCTAATGTTGATACGTCATGGTATTTTCCTTCGTAGTTTAATAATACGAATGGGTTTGTATCGTAGAATCCACTACTATAGGCTCCTCCTCTTTTTCCTTTGTTGTTATATATATCTATCCATCTTTCATCAAATGCTTTGTTTAATATTTCTATATAGTCTTCTCCAAGTGGTTTTAATGCATTTATTACTAGTTCTTTTGCTTCTTCAAATTCATAGTGTTTATCAAATTCTGGTATCATATCTAGATATACATCATATATATGATAGTCTTCTATTCCAAGTATTTTTTTCTTTAGATTGAAGTATTTATATATTTTATCCATATTATTGCTTACTGTGTCTATTAGGTTGTTATATACACTTACGTCTATGTTATCTTTATAAAGGGATGCTTCTATACTACTATTATAATTTCTTATTTTTGCTTCACTGGTTAATACATCTATATTTCCTTTAAATGTTTTTGTGATTGTATTTTTAAATTCTCCATATTTTGAGAATAGTTTTGTGAATGCTTCTTTTCGTATATTTTTATCTTTGTCTTTTATAAATTTTGAGTAATTACTTTCTGTTAGTTCTATTTCTTTACCATCTATATTTATGTTTCCAAAAGTCATATCACTATCTGTTAGTGAGTCATAACAGTCTTCTGGATTTCCAAATACTTTTGATAGTGTTGATAATATCTTTTCACTTTTTTCATCTAGTGTATGTTCTTTGTATCTATATATACATTCAAGATTAAATTCATAGTCTAAAAGTTTTGGTTCTTCTTTGTAAAATTCTTTTATTTTATCATAGTTTACACTTAATAGTTCTGGTGTTACAAAACTTGTTAGTTCTGAGTATCTTTGTAATAAATTGTCTATTTTTCCTAATAATTCTTGATTTTTAGGATTTGTTGTTTCACTATCATGGTTTAAGTGTGCATAATAGTATAGCTTGTATAGTCTTCTTTCTAATTTATCTGATTCTATTAAGTATGTGTATAAGTTTTTAGAACTATTTATAATATTTCCTTTATAGTTTGTTACATTTTCTAATTCTTGTTTTACATTTTCTAATTCGTTACTCCAGTCTTCATCTGTTTTGAATATTGTTGTTAAATCCCATTTATACTTTTCTTCTATCTCACTTCTTGTCTTTTGTTTTTCCATTTTTTCTCCTTTATCAATTACTATAATAAGGGGGGTCTATTTAGACCCCTTTATATTATTTTTCTTCAAATTCTGCTTCTTGTACTCCATCATTTTTATCTGAATCACTTGTTTCTGATTCTTGGTTAGCTTGGTTTGCTTTTGCAGCTTCTTCATATACTTTTGTTGCGAATGCCATAGCTGTTTCTTGTAATTTTTCTTTTTTAGCTTTAATATCGTCTAAGTCATTCTTTTCTAATGCTTCTTTTAAGTCTTTTATTTCTGCTTCTGCTTTTTCTTTGTCTTTAGAATCTATTTTATCTCCAAGATCTTTAATTGATCTTTCAGTTTGGAATACTAATTGTTCTGCTTCGTTCTTTAAGTCTGCTTCTTCTTTTTTCTTTTCGTCTGCTGCTCTATTAGCTTCTGCTTCTTTTACCATCTTATCGATTTCATCGTCTGATAGGTTTGTTGAAGAAGTGATTGTAATTGATTGTTCTTTCTTTGTTCCTAAGTCTTTTGCTTTTACATTTACAATTCCGTTTGCGTCTATATCGAATGTAACTTCAATTTGTGGTACTCCTCTTGGAGCTGCTGGAATATTAGTTAATTGGAAATTACCTAATGTTTTGTTGTCTGAAGCCATGCTTCTTTCACCTTGTAGAACGTGGATGTCTACTGCTGGTTGGTTATCTGCAGCTGTTGAGAATACTTGTGATTTACTTGTTGGAATTGTTGTATTTCTTGGAATTAATACTGTCATTACTCCACCTAGTGTTTCAATTCCTAATGATAATGGTGTAACGTCTAGTAATACTACGTCGTTTACTTCTCCTTGTAGTACACCACCTTGGATAGCTGCACCCATTGCTACTACTTCGTCTGGGTTAACTCCTTTTGATGGTTCTTTTCCTAATTCGTCTTTGATTATTTCTTGAACTCTTGGAATTCTTGTAGATCCACCTACTAGTAATACTTTATCAATATCTGATTTAGAAAGTCCTGCATCTTTTAATGCTTTTCTTACTGGTTCTAGTGTTGAGTCTACTAAGTCTCTTGTTAATTCTTCAAATTTAGCTCTTGTTATATCCATTTCAAAGCTTACTGGAGCTCCATCTACTTGAGCTATAAATGGTAATGAAACTTGTGTTGTTGTCATGTTACTTAAGTCTTTTTTAGCTTGTTCTGCAGCTTCTTTAATACGTTGCATTGCCATTTTATCGTCTTTTAAGTCTACTTTTTCTTGTTCTTTAATTGATTCTACTATGTAGTCAACTAATTTATTATCGAAGTCATCTCCACCTAGTTTGTTATTTCCTGATGTTGATAATACTTCGAATACTCCATCTCCTAATTCAAGGATTGATACGTCGAATGTACCTCCACCTAAGTCGTATACTAATACTTTTTCGTTTTTATCTTGTTTATCAAGTCCGTATGCTAAAGCGGCAGCTGTTGGTTCGTTGATAATTCTTTCTACTTCAAGTCCTGCAATTTTACCTGCATTTTTTGTTGCTTGTCTTTGTGAGTCATTGAAGTATGCTGGTACTGTAATTACTGCTTTTGTTACTTTTTCTCCTAAGTAAGCTTCTGCTGTTTTCTTTAAGTCTCCAAGAATCATTGCTGAAACTTCTTCTGGAGTGTATTCTTTTCCATTTGCTTTTACTTTTTTATCTGTACCCATTAATCTTTTGATTGATGAGATTGTTTCTGGATTGATTACTGCTTGGTGTTTTGCTTTTGAACCTACAAGCATATCTCCATTTTTGAATGCTACTACTGATGGTGTTGTTCTTCCACCTTCTGCATTAGCGATTACTTTTGCTTCTCCACCTTCATATACTGATACACAACTATTTGTTGTTCCTAAGTCTATACCTATAATTTTACTCATAATTTATCACCTTTCCTTATTCACTAACTTTTACCATTGCTGGTCTAATAACTTTGTCTTTTAGTAAGTATCCTTTTTGTAATACTTCTATTACCATTTCTGGTTCTACACCTTCTCTTTTTTCTGTCATTATTGCTTGATGGTATGTAGGGTCAAATGGCTTATTAGCTCCATCTATGGCCTTTACTCCATATTTTTCTAATGTACTTATAAGATTACAATATATCATTTTAAATCCTGATAAGAATTTTGATACTTCATCTTCTAAGTTTTCATCATCCATGTTGATTGCTCTTTCAAAGTTATCAACTATTGGAAGTAATGATTTTGCTAGATCTTCGTTTGAATACATAAGCATTCTAGAAGTTTCTTCTTCTTTTCTTTTTCTATAGTTAACTAGTTCTGCTTTTTCTCTTAAAAGTTTGTCTTCTAGTTCACTAATCATGTTGTATGCTTCATTTAGTTTATCTTCGTGTTTGTCTTTTTTCTTTTTTTCTTTTTTTTCTTTTTTATCGTGGTTACATTTTCCACCGCAACCACAATTTTCTTCTTCAGTGCAGTTGCAGTCGTCACCGCATGTACATTCTTCTGTGCAATTACAGTTTTCACCACATTCGCAGTTATCTCCGCATTCGCAGTTTTCACCACAATTACATTTTTCTTCTTTTAGCTTTTCTTTTTCCATATAGCCTCCTTCTAGTTATTGTCTATGTTTTGTTTTATATAATTTAGAAGTGTTATTGCTCGATCGTATTCCATTCTTTTTGGTCCTATTAATGCAAGTGTTCCTTCTTCTCCATTTATATTATATTTGGTTTTGATGATTGTTAAGTCGTCATCAAATTCATTTTCACTACCAATATATATATTTATTCCATTGTCTTCTTCTTTTATATTTTTTATTATTTCTTTGTCTTCGAATTTACTTATTATATCTCTTATTTTATCTGTATTATTAAATTCTGGTTGCATTAATATATTTTTTGTTCCATTCATTTTAAAACTACTGTCGCTAAAGTCTGTAAATGCATTATAGAATGCATTGTATAAAACTTCATGTTGTTTAACGTATTGAGCTATAATTGGCTTTATTTCATATTCTAGTAAGTCACTTACTTCACTTATTGGCACACCAATTATTAGTTTATTTATTAAGTCAACTGTTTGTTTTATTTCTGCTACTGATACTTTTTCTTCTAGTTTTACGTTTTTATGTTCAACGTGTCCTTTATCAGTTATTACTATTGCGATTAGATTTGTCGAATCTATTGGAACTACTTCTACTTTTGTTACTCTATTTTCTTTTGATGTTGACCCAAGTACGATTGCTGTATAGTTTGTCATTTCTGATATTATTTCCATACTTTTACTTATTGCATCTGTTAATACCAGTGATTTTGAATTAAATACTGTTTGTAGTTCGTTTAATTCCTTTTTGTCTATTTCTTTTGGTTTCATAATATTATCTACATAATATCTATAACCTTTTTCGCTTGGTATTCTTCCTGATGAAATGTGTGTTTTTTCTAGAAGTCCTAATTCTTCTAGTTCACTCATTTCGTTTCTTATTGTTGCACTTGAGCAGTTTAATATTTCACAAATTGATTTTGATCCTATTGGTCTAGCTGTTTTGATGTAATCTTCTATAATTAGTTTTAATAGTTTTTCTTGTCTTTCACTAATCATTACTTCACCTCTAGTTTTAACACTTGGCACTCTTCTTTTTTTAGTGCTAGTACCAGTATACTATTATATGTTAGCAATGTCAATATATGAGTGCTAATTTTTATTTTTTATTTCTTTTATCGATTTATCTGGTGTTGGTAGATCTTCTGGCATTGTTCCTCCTATATCTTTAATTGCTTTTCTTACTTTTTTTCCTATCTCATAATGTACACTATTTGCAGTGTATTCATTATCTACTTTATCTCTTTTTAATTTTGATTCTGTTTGATCTATTCTAAATAAGTTTGCTATCAGTTCACTACTTCCCATATTATCTAATATATCTTCCCTATATCTTAATTTTTTTCTTTTGAATATATCGTTTGCAGTTTCTCCATTATATAAACCTTTATAACCTGAATTATGGAATTCTGCAAGATTTTTTACACCACTTGATATAGCTGTTCTATTTAAACTATAATTACCATCACTTACTTTTTTTCTTGTATATAATCTTTTTTCATCTTCAGATAGTTCTTTATAATTTTCTTCTACCAATTCCATTCTTCTTGTTTGGACTGCAAAATATGTTTGAGCTAAAGCAATTTTTGACAAGTGTGAATCTCCATTTTGAGCAATTAAATAACATGCATATCTTGATAATTTGTAGTCGATTATTTTTCTACTTGTTGAACTACCTATATTGACCATTTTGTCCAGTTGGACAAAATGGTCTAAAGTATTGCAATTACTTGTTTTACATGCTATCATCGCTTTATTAATTACACCATTAAATTTTCTCCATTCTTTGTATTCTAATACTTTTTGTAATTCTCTGGCTTCCCAGTATTCTTGTCCATATTCATCAACATGTTTTATGCTTTCAAATATGTTTTTATTGTGTTCTTTTATTCTTTCCATTTTATACCTCCATCAGTATAATAGAATAAAAGTTTTATTAATTCCTTGTATTTTAAAGAAATTAAAAAAATAGTTAGTTTTATCTAACTATTATGGTATTTTTTATTGCTGACTGCTTTTAAATAATATTTTTCAGATACATATATGATTTCTTTTATTCTTTTTTCACTTTTTTTTGCAATTTTATCAGTTATTTTCCCAATCGTTCTTTTTCTAATTAATTCTATTATTATTCCTATTATAAAGACCATAAGAACACATGTCATAAGGTGTAAAATTAAATACTTTGAATCTTGATATAAATAATTTTTACATATAGTTTGCCATATTCTGTATCTTATAAACTCGTTATCGTGAAATAAATATACACCAAATACGCAACTCGATATGTAATTTATAAATTTGCTTGTGAATTTAAATTTGCAAAAAATGACAAAAATCAGTACTGATATTATTATTGTAAAAATAGAATTCTTATTGTAGTAAATCAAAATATTTTGTAATGGATAATTAAGCATATTTGTTAATAATGTTAGTACTAGCATTATTAGAACAAATATTGTCAATAAAGCATATAATAATTTGCTATTAATTTTTTCTATATCTATATAATATCTTATATATGCTCCAATAAAATAAAGAATAATTACATCTATTATTACTGATGGAAATAAGGAAATTTTAAAAGATGTTGGAAGAATACTCCAAAAAACCAGCATAATAAGTAGTAAAAAAATAAATTCTTTTTTGTTCATTGCATTTATTAGTTTATTAAAATATGGAAATAACAAATATATAATGGTATATGCTGTTATAAACCAGTATAAAGTGATTGGAATAAATGCAGATATTATATTATTTTTAGAAATTAGTGAGTTATCAATTATACATAATATTACATAAATTATTATAGAATAGGTCATTGTTTGAAATATTAGTTTAAAAATTTTTTCTAAACAAAATTTACTTTTCGACAAAAAAAATCCACTTATAATAAAAAATATATTTGCACCTAAATTACCTAAAATCGTATAATTCAATAGTAATTTATTGAAGCTAAAATGCATGGCGTCAAATTTAAAACCGCCATGAACTGAATAATGAGATGTTATTATAAAAAACATTGCTATAATTCGTAATAATTCGATTGATGATTTTCTATTGTCTATTTCTATCATTTTATCACCTTATTCTTTTATTTGATGAACAAAAAATATTTTTAATCTGGGATGTAATTTGTTGTTATAACTTTAAAAATTCTGAATAAATATCTAAGTTCTTTTATGATATTATTTGATTTTAATCAATAAAAAATGATGTTAAATTGTTTTCTTATATCATTTTTTCATATATTTCTATTATTCTTTTCGCATTTTTTTTATAGTCATGTGTTTCAATTGCATGTTTTCTAGCATTTTTTCCCATTTCAATTGCTAAATTATCATTTTCAAACAATTGTGATATATAGTTTGCTAACATCTCACTTTCATTAAATGGGTAAAGAAATCCTTCTTTTTTATCCAATAGCATGTCTGATGTACCACCAACATATGAAGCTACGCATGGCATTCCTAAAAGCATTGCTTCGCCTAATGAGTTCGGACTATTTTCTATTGATGATGCTTGTACAAAAATATGACTTTTTAATAGTCTACTGCACATTTGTTCTTCATTTAGTAATCCTGTAAATACAATACTATTTTCTAAGTTATTATCTTTAATAATTTTAATTAAGTACTTTCCATATCCGCTAAGTTTTATTTTTTCTTTCAGTGTTTTATTTTTTGTTATTTGAGTTCCTGCAACATATATTTTTATATCTTTATATTTTTTCTTTAATATTACAGCTGCTTCTATCATTTTGTGAAATCCTTTTATTGGATATGATGCTTGTGAAATAAATATTGTATGTCTTTCAATATTATTTATATCCCATTTTTTTTCATAGAAGGATTTTCTTAAACTCTCATTACATTTTTCATAATTTTCTTTGTTAGTTATTGAATATGCATGTGCTTTGTCCCAATTTGTTCTTCCTATTATTACTCTAGATTTTTTTAATGTTTCTATTTCATATTTTCCTCTTTTTTCAAATTTTTCTCTTGCTTGATAAACAGAATCATTTCTAATTATATCTCTAAATGTTATAGGATATTTTGAAACACCTGCATAGTAATTAAACTTTTTCCCACAGACGCTTACTAACCCCTGTATCGAGGTGCATACATTTTTACCTCCACATGCGTTTAGATAGCATAAAGAATGTGCATATTCTGTGCCATGTATATGTACAATATCTGGATTTTCAGTTTCATTTATTATTTTCCAATATTTTTCTTGTGTTTTATCATACTTTGTATTTTTTTTGCATGGAACTAAATAGTATGTAATATTTTTATCCTCTATCTTTTTTAATTCTTTACAGTTATATGTTGCTGCAATTATTATTTTTTCAATTTTTTTATTTTCTTTTACTTCATTAAATAAACCTAATAGCCAGCCTCCAAACACCTGCTTTCCTATTCCAAATTCTTCTGCTGGTTTAGGGAAGACTGTATTGACAATCCACATTACTTTCATTTTTTTTAATTCCTTTCCACATTCTTTCTTCATTATATAAGCCTGTCATTATTATAATCCAAAATGATTGGCTTCCCAAGAAAAAATGGTTATTTATTGAGAATAATATTCCAATGAATATGAGTACATTAACTATTTTTTTATTTGAGAATATTGTGCAGAATAAGTATTCAATCATTATCAATACTATTCCGGGCACAATTCCATATATTGCCAAAAATGAGAAATTTGTATTTACTGCCGATAATTTGTTATTCATTATTTTCGAAATATCATTACCTATTAATGGTGATTTAGCGAATTCATTTAGATTATCCAACATTCCTAAAGTTCTTGTATCCGTTGAAGTATTGTGAGAAGTTATTTTTATTTTTATCATTCCATACATATCTCTAATATTGCTATTTTTTTCTATTAATTTTGAACATCCAAATGAAAATAATAAAATTGATGATAATGTACATCCTATAATTATTTTTTTATCTATTTTTGAATTATGAATCAGATTTATAATAAATGCTAATAAAATTAAAACAAGAACTATGTACGCTGCTGTTGAAAATGTGCTTAATATTGTTAATATACAGATGAAGGCCAACGGAATTTTTATACCTATTTTATTTATACTTTTTTCAAAAAGTATAATTATTAGTAATATAATCAGATAAAATTGATATATTCCTGGTTCTGTAAATATTCCAAAATTACGTATGTAATAAGTTATATAAACCGGGAAACTAAAATACAGATTTAATATTTTTGTTTTATTTATATTTTCGAAACATCTTCCTATTTTCATACATTCGTCAAAGCTGATTGTTTTGATTAGTGCTGGTTTAATTATGTAGGTTCCTATAAGTGAATATACCATTAAAAATGTCATTACTATAATAAAATTATTAATTATTGTTTCTTTTTTATATTCTCTAAAGTATAAATATGCAATGGTTATATATAATAAAATTGATATATTGTATAAAGCAAAATCTAATTTTAAAACTATTGAAATTAAAATTGCTATTATTAATATAAGAATATTTTTTGAGAAATTCTTATTTTTTTTTATAGAAAAAATTTGTTTAATAATTAATGGCACACATATAATTAACATGAATATATATGTTTTTTCAAATCCTATTATATTTGCACTTATCAATGTATTTCTACTTAATAGTATAAAACATGCCATTAATATAAATGAATAAATCTTATTACTTACATCCAGCACTTTTTTCACACAACAACTTCCTTTCTCTTATATTTTTTCTAAAAATCGTTTAATACTGTATCCTTGAATTCTTTTATTTTTGTTTTCTAGCACATATTTTTGTGCATTAATACCCTTTTGTTGTATTATTTTTTTATCTTTTGATAAAATTTCTTCAATTGTTGTTTTCATACCTAAGACTGATTCATCATTAAATGTAAATAGATATTTATAGTATTCCTGTGGTATTCCTGATAATTTAGTTGTAAGTGTTGGTGTTCCTGATATCATGTATTCCATTATTTTTGATGGAAAAGAATACTTGGTATACTCATCTTTTGTGAATCTTGGATTCACTAACAATGTCGCTTGTTGTTCTGCAATTATTATTTCTTTGTTTGGTTTGACCCCAAAATATTTGATTCTATCGGAGTTCATTTTTTTTATGTAATCTTCTACATCACCTGATCCATATAGGTGCAATTCTATTTTTTTATTTTCAATTTGTTTTACGGCATCAATCAAATTCTTTATTCCGTATTTTTCATATAATCCACCTGCATAGAGTAATACTTTTTTGTCATTTTTTATTATGTCTTGTGATTCTTTTTCTATATTATTATCAACAATACATTCCATTACGATGTATGGCTTATTTTTTTTATTTATAATGTTATTCATTGCTTCTGTTATAAATATGTATCCATCATATTTTGATTGAAAAAATTGGTTTATTTTTGAACTAATTGATGATGAATTAATGTCTCTAGGTAAATCAGTTACTATTGTTATACACTTTTTTTTAAATATTTTACAATATAATTGTGTAATTGATGAAATTGTAGTGTTTAAAATATCACATACGAAAACTTTTTTTTCTTTATTAAATGATTCTTTCATTAGAATAAAAACTAAATTTATTGCAAGCATAATTTGTCTAATAATTTTTATATTTATAAATGGTATATATTTGTAATTAATACCATCTTCTTTCTCTTTTTTATTAAACCAAAAATACTTATTCATTATTTTTCTTGACATTGGTATGCTTGATATGACATCAACTTTGCATTCATTTAGTGTTAGTCCTTCACATATTAATCTGTTAAATTTTTGAATTGATTGAAGCGGTTTTAACTTTGCATTATCAAGTATATAATCAAGTTTTTTCTGCGATATCAATGTACTTACGTATACTACTTTCATTATAATCCCTCTGAAAATATTTTTTCATTTTGTTCAACCATGTCATCGATTGTATATTTTTTTGCGAGTTCCAAATTATTTTTTGACATTTTTTCACGTATTTTTTTGTCATCTGCAAGTTTATTTACATATTTAGATATTTCCTCAACATTGTCAGTTTTTATTATATATCCGCCTATATCATTTTTTATTAATTCAAGACCTGCAATACAATTATCGGTTGTAATTACTGGTAGTCCAAAACTTATTGCCTCATTTATTACTAATCCCCATATATCTTCCCTTGTTGGGAGAACAAAAATATCTGATGCAGCATAATACTTTTTTAAACTTTCAGAATCTTGAAATCCTATAAAATGTATATTATCACATTTTAATTCTTTATATAATTTTAAATACTCTTCAGTCGGATTATCTCCTATAATATATACCCCAATATTTTTATTAAATTTTTTTGATGCTTTAATTAATAGATCAAAACCTTTTCTATGTATGAATTGTCCAACTCCTAATACAATTATTTCTTCTTGTAAATCTAAGTCTTTCTTTATTTTTATTTTTTCTTTTAACAGTTTGTTATTTTTTTCTAAGTCCTCTTTATTTACTGATGTAAAAGCATATCTTTTTACACTTTCTTTTTGTGCTCCATATTTAATTAAATATTTATCTGACATATCACTTGGGCTTAAGTATATTGATGCACTTGATATAAGGAATGTTTTTAAAGTCTTTTTTATAAAATTGTCATTCTTTACTATTCCTCCATCAATTTCCATAAAGTATTTTATTCTTTTTAATTTCATATAGAAAATGGCTAATAGTTCATTTTTTAAGCAATAGTTTGTTATTACTATTACATCATTTTTGAATTCTTGTATGTATTTGAAAATTTCTTTTTTCTTTTTAATAACTATATAATTAAATTCACATTTTTTTCCTTTGTTCCAGTTCTTATTTCTTCCCTTTACTGAGTAGTCATCAAATAGAACTAATAATTCATGTTTTTTACTTAATTTATTGAAAAAATCTATTCTATATGGTGTGGGTATTTCTGTAAAAAATAATATTCTCATTTTTCATATTCCTCCAAATACTTATTTATAAACTGTTCTGAATTATTTTTTAAAATCTTGCATTCTAATTTTTCATTAATTTTTTTCATGATATCATTTGTATTTTTTTTAACGATATTATTTACTGGAACTTGTTCTGGACATCCTCCTGTTTTGTATGTTAATACAGGTAATCCGCAAGCCTGAGCTTCTAAATTTATTGTTGGATAATTATCTTCATATGTTGGGTTAAATAAAATAGTTGATATTGAATATATTTTTGCAAGTTCAATCTGGTTATCAGTTCTATTTATGCTTATTATTTTTTTTGGAATTAAACTATCAATTTTCTTATTTGTTCCTACTAAAACAATTTGATATTTTTTTTCATCTATTTTTTTTGATAGTTTAATAAAATCATTTAATCCTTTTCGTTCTTCCCAAACATTTGCAACACCAAGTATTATTTTTTTATCTTTTGGAATATTGTATTTTTCGTATATTTTTTCATCATATGTTGGCTTAAATATATCAAGATTAATTCCATTATTAACTACCTTTATTTCATAGTCTTTTAAAAATGATTCTTTTACTAGTCCCATTAACCATTTAGATGGGGTTATGATGGTTATATTATTTAGTCCAGTAAATAATTCTTTTTTTAGTTTATATTCTTTTTTTGTTCTATCTATTATTTCTCTTGGATAAGCTTTTAAATTAGGGCATTTTTTACAGTTTGTTTTCCATTTTTCACATTTTGAAATTGTAAAATATGCGCAATGTCCTGTGAACGTCCAACAATCATGTAATGTCCATATAATTTTTCCTCTATATTCTTTTTTTAAGTAATTAAATAAAACTTTTAAATTTATGTAGTAACCATGAATATTGTGCAGGTGTATTACGTCTGGATTTATTTTTTTTAATTTCTTTACTAATCTTTTTGTTGCTAAAAAAGACCCTCGACCATTAAATCCTAATCGTGCAATTAATGCGTGTAATAAAAACTCAAATTTAGTTTCAATTTTGATGCAGTTAATATCCTTTTTAGGATTTCCTCTTCCAAAAAAGCAATATGTTTGATGTCCTAGTTCTTGTGCTTTCTTTGCAATATCAGACATTATTTTTCCGGTGGAACCATTACATACACTATTTATTTGAACTATTTTTTTCATTTGTTTCACCTTACTTTTTATAGTATGCTTCGAATTTGTGATGTGATATTTGTTCTTCTTTTGGTGGATATTCCATATAATTACCATAGAATGTTTTTAAAACTTCATCATATCCTACTGGTATTTTATATTTTTTGTTTTCAAATATTGTTTTTTCAAATGATTTAAAACATTTCTTTTTTATACAGACATCATCATACCCACATAAGCAACTAACATAGTCATTTTCTATATTTTTATATTTTTTAGAAAAATTTGCTATTTTTTTTATGTAGAAGTTTTTTGGTAGTGGTATTAAAAAAAAGGATAAAAAGTTTATTAATATTTTTTGGATGAAATTTTTATTATCTGTATATCTTGTTTGAATCAAGTAAAGTTTATGATAAATATTTCTTTTTTTAAATAATAGTTTGGTTACTAATTCACTTTTTGGACTATTGTCATATACAAAAACATCTATATTTACTGATAATTTATTACCATTTTTATTTGGTTCATATAGGATTGTATTTGTGTCTAATACCTTACAAAAAGAAAATGGAAAATCGCATTTATTTTCAATACTATATGCTTTATATCTTTTATTCTTTTTATTGAAGAGGCTCATGAATTTATCATAGTCTATTCTTAGCATTCCAAGATCAATATCATCATCCCATGGAATATATCCTTTATGTCTTATTGCTCCTAAAAGTGTTCCACAATCTAACCAATAATTTATTTTGTTTTTTTCACAAAAACTTGCTACAACATCCAAAATTTCTAATTGAATCTTTTTTAGTTCATTGCTATCAATTTTTTTTAACTCTTTTTCCATACGTACCTCTTATTAGAGATTTATTTTTTCCATGTTCTTTCATTAATAATATTATAATAACTTTGTATAATATTTACAACTTTTAATGAAACATTTTCATCTCTATAATCTTTTACAGGATTTTTTCTTCCTTCTACATGAGAATTTACTGCTAATTCTATTGCGTTTAATAAGTCTCTTTCTCTAACACTTCCTAGTACAATACTTCCTGCATCTAGTGCTTCTGGTCTTTCTGTACTGTTTCTCATTGAAACTCCTGGGAAGTTTAATACTGCACTTTCTTCTGGAATTGTTCCACTATCTGATAGAACACAATATGCATTTTTTTGTAATTTTACATATTCAAAGAATCCCATTGGTTCCATATTTACTATCAGCGGATTGAATTTAACTTTTTTTTCTTTAATTCTTTTTGCTGTTCTAGGGTGTGTTGAAAAAATTATTTTTTTATTATATTTCTCAGCTACTTTGTTTAGACTATTAACTAATTCATCAAAGTTTTTATCAATATCTATATTTTCTTCTCTATGTGCTGATACAACAAAGTATTCTTTTTCCTTTAATCCTAATTTATTTAGTATATCAGAGTTTTCTATTGATTCCATATTTTTATTTAAGACTTCTGCCATTGGTGAGCCTGTTACATATAAGAAATCATTTTTTATTCCCTCATTTATTAAATATCTTCTTGCATTTTCTGTATATGCTAAATTCACATCACTTACGTGATCAACTACTCTTCTATTTATTTCTTCTGGAACATTAAAATCAAAACATCTATTTCCTGCTTCCATATGGAAAATAGGTACTTTTAATCTTTTTGCAGAGTATGCTGCTAAACAACTATTTGTGTCACCTAATACTAGTAATGCATCTGGTTTTACCTCTTGTATTACCTCGTAACTCTTTGAAATAATATTTCCTACTGTTTCACCTAAGTGTTTTCCTGGTGATGATAGATAATAATCAGGTTCTTTTAATCCAAATTGTTCAAAGAAAACTTGATTTAATGTGTAATCATAGTTTTGTCCTGTATGAACTAGTACTAGTTCGAAGTATTTATCTATTGCTTTTATTACTTCTGATAGTCTTATTATTTCTGGTCTTGTTCCTACAACGACCATAACTTTTAATTTACTCATTTTTTCACTTTAACCTTTCTAAAGTATGTATCTGGTTTTTCTTTGTCAAATAATTCATTGCACCATATTGCCAGAATCATTTCACCTTCACCAATATTTTCAATATTGTGTGTATATCCTACTGGTATTGTTACTATTTTAATATCTGAATCATCAACTTCAAATGAATATGAATGATCATCAATTACACTTGAAAAACTTATTCTAGCTTTTCCTTTAATCACGATAAATCTTTCTAATTTAGTGTGGTGATAGTGATTTCCTCTAACTATTCCAGGTTTTGATACTGATACAGAAAATTGTCCACATTCATTTGTTCTAACCAATTCTGTAAATGATCCTCTTTCATCAACATTCTTTTTTGCACTTACATATGTTTTTTCTAATGGTAGGTAACTTATAAATGTTGAATAAAGTTTTTTTGTAAATTCATCTCCAGTATTTGGTACATAGATTGAGTTCATTGAATCTTTAAATTCATATAGACGTTTTGCAATATAACCAAGAGAAACGTTATATCTTGGATTAATATAACATGTCTTATCTATTATTTCTGTCGGTTGTCCAGTTTTAATTAGATTTAAGAATTCATAACAAATATCATCAATGTATATTAAGTCTAATGTTGTAGTTTCATCATTTATTGTTATTTCAAGGTCGTTTGCAATATTATTGCAGAATGTTGCTACTACTGAATTATAGTTAGGTCTACACCATTTGCCAAATACGTTATGTAATCTATATATATAGTAATCATTTAAATTCTCTCTTATGTAGTTTTCTGCTAGTAATTTACTCTTTCCATAGTCATTATCCTTAACTGCTTGAATACTTGATGTAATTACTAATGGAATATTTTTTTCTTTAATTAAATCTACTATTTTTTTTGTTAGGTCTGTATTGCCTGTATAGAATTCGTCTGGTGTTTGAGGTCTATTAATTCCCGCTAAATGAAATATGTAATCAATCTCATTTATATTATTTTCTATTTTTTCAAATTTGTCTTCTTTATCATAAGTTATTATCTCAATATTTTCTTGTTCTTGTAGGTGCGATATTAAATTTTTTCCTATAAAGCCATTGCTTCCTGTTACTAATACTTTCATAATTCACCTTCTATTTAAATAAGTCAATCTTTTTTAATAATTCTTTCATACCTTCAACATCTAACCTCTTAGTGTTATGTGAATTATATTCTTCAATTTTCTCCAAATCTGCATTTCCTTGATCAACATACTTTTGATAATTTAGGTTTCTATTATCTGCAGGTATTCTATAATATCCACCTAAATCTTCAGCATTTACCATTTCTTCTTTTGTTACTAATACTTCATATAGTTTTTCTCCATGTCGTGTTCCTATACAATTGATTGGTGCATCACTATTTTTTAATTCTTTTATTGCCTTAGCTAATGTATCAATTGTTGCTGCTGGAGCTTTTTGAACAAATAGATCTCCTTGTTCACCATGTTCAAATGCGTATAGTACTAGATCTACTGCATCTTCTAATGTCATCATAAATCTTGTCATTTCACCATTTGTTATTGTTAACGGAAGACCTTTTTCTATTTGTTCACAGAATAATGGAATAACTGATCCACGTGATGCCATAACATTTCCATATCTTGTTCTACATATTACTGTTTGTCCTTCTTTTAAATTTCTTCCTTTTGCGACTGCAACTTTTTCCATCATTGCTTTACTCATTCCCATTGCATTTATTGGATATGCTGCTTTGTCTGTACTTAAAACTATAACTTTTTTTACCTTATGATTTATAGCTGCTTCAAGTACATTATCAGTACCTAATATATTTGTTTTAACTGCTTCTACTGGAAAAAATTCACAGCTTGGTACTTGCTTTAGTGCTGCAGCATGGAATACATAATCAACTCCATCCATTGCGTCATCAATGCTTCTATAATCTCTTACATTTCCAATATAGAATTTAATTTTATCATTTTTATATTTAATTCGCATATCCTCTTGTTTTTTTTCATCTCTTGAGAATATTCTTATTTCTCCTATATCTGTATCTAAGAATCTGTTTAGAACTGCATTTCCAAAAGATCCTGTTCCTCCTGTTATTAATAATGTTTTGTTTTTAAAAATACTCATATTATTTCCTCCTAGTTTTTAAGTTTTTTTATATATGTTTTTATCTTTGTTGAACTTATCTCTGGTGTACGTTTTAGATATACTACTTCTACCCCTTGTTCTTTTAGATAGTCAAATTTTCCCTTCCAGTCATCTCCTATTACAAATACATCTATCCCATATTTAATGATATCATTTATTTTCTGGTCCCAATTTTTTTCAGGTATTATTTCATCTACGTATTTTATAGCTTCTAATATTATTTTTCTTTCCTCATATGAGAAGAAACTTTTTTTTCCTTTTATTGTATTAAATTCGTCCGTTGATAGGCACACAATTAAGTAATCACCTAATTCTTTTGCTCTTTTTAATAGATTGATGTGTCCATAGTGTAATAAATCAAACGTTCCATATGTTATTACCTTTTTCATTTTCCGTTTAAATCCTTTCGCGTTGTACTTTATTGTTTTTTATCTTCATCTATATATTTTAGATATGATTTTTTTGTATCTATTATCTCTGAGTAATGATGCGGTTTTCTTTTTTCAATAGGTGGTAATTGCATATAATCTCCATAGGTATCTTTTAAAACTCTATCATATCCTTTTGGGATTGTTACAATTACATCTTCAAATTGTTTTTTTATTGTGTCTTCAAAATCAGATATGTAATGTGTTTCTTTTTCAATCCCCCATGCTCCACTATAACAAATGCATTTATCCATTTTTATATTGTTCTTTTTTGTAAAAATTCTATCTTTTAATCTGCATATTTCACTTGTTGTTTTTCTTCCATATATCATATTTGAAATTAAAAGTTTTATTCTATATTTAAATGTTTTTTTAAAATCTAATGTATATGTTTTATATATTTGGCAATCCAATAGTTTTAATTTAATTTTATTATATTTATATCGATTGTCAAGTGGAAAAATATCTATATATATTCCATGGTTGATCTTATGTTTTTTTACACTTGATTCAATAAATGTTGTTTTTGAATCTCTTATTTTTGCAAAATTTCCTGTATAACCAGGCTCTGTTTCATATGTTTGAAGAAAGTAGTTCTTTTTAAGTAATGGCTGTGCTTTTTTTAAAAATTCTTCATAATCCTTTCTTAACATACATACGTCAATATCATCATCCCATGGTATAAATCCTTTATGTCTTATTACTCCTATTAAAGAACCACCTGCCATATAGTAATTTAGTTTTAATTTATCACATACTCTTATAAATTCTTTTAATATTTCTAATTCTTTTTTTTGTAAATCATTCATATTAATCACACTTTCTTTGTTTTTTTAGATATTTTTCAAAGTCAAATACATCTTTTACATTTAGTGCCTCTATCATATATTTACTGCTATCCCTTGTTTCTTTAAACAATAATGGTGATATAAAGTTTGTAACTATTTGTGTTATTAATGTTGCTATAGCAGCTCCTATAATTCCATATTTTGGGATCATTAATAAATTTAATATAACATTTGTTGAAGCACCAATAAGAGTAAACCACTTTTCATATTTTTGTTTTCCTTCCGATATTAGCCATATATTCTTTGCTGAACCTAAATACGAGAATGAACAATACCATACAACTATCTTTAGTGCAACAATTGCTCCTAAGTATTCTTTACCATATAGAATAATTACTATTAATTTTCCAAACATTGTTATAAATATTCCGTATAAGAAACTTAACCATATAATTATAGAATACAATTGTTTTAGTCTTCTAATGTACATATTTTCATTTTGTTTCTTTTTTTCCATGATTACAGGTCTTAATGAATCAATTATTGCAACTGGTATGAATGACCATAATCCACTAATTGTTACTGCTGTTGTATATAATCCAACTTCTGTTGTTGTCATAAATTTTCCAATCATAATTTTGTCTGTTTGTGCAAAGATTGACACCATTATTCCAGATAAAATTAAATGATAGCTTTGTTTTAAAATTTTTTTTGCTATTTCCCATGAGAATTGCCATTTTTGCCCACCATCTTTATGATAATACCATATTAATAATAATCCAACTAATATAATATCTAGGGAATTTGAGAACGCAAACCATCTTACATCTTTTTTTAAAATTAGCATTATCACTCTGTATGTTGCTATTATTACATAGGCAATGGTATTAACTATTGTTGATTTTTTTGATTCTAGTTTTGATTGATACCAATAGTTAATTACATCAAATGAATTAAATATAACTGATATTGATAATAATAATGCAACATTTATTATTATTTTATCATTTGGATGTAATGCAATCATTAATGCCATAAATAATACTATTGAAATTGAACTTGAAATTAGTTTAAGTACTATTGCGGTAAATGTATATTTTCCTTCTAATTCTCTGTTATTGATAAATTCCTTAATAATTATTCCATTAATTCCTAAATTGCATAGTGATGAAAGGAAGGCGGTATATGATGTTACATAGCCTATTATTCCATAGTTAGATGGTCCTAGATATCTTGCAGTAAGAACTGATACTACTAATGATATCATCATTTGGATTATTTTCCCACCAATTAACCATCCAGCATTTGCAAATACCTTTGATTTTAATAATTGCTTCAATTTATCACTTTCCTTTACATTTTTCTATCTATTAATAATTTCCAATAAATCATCTACATTATTTTCTAATAAAAATCTTTTTTCTTTTTTGTATTTAATTTTTATTTTTCCATCTAAAAAGTCTTTTATTGTTTTTGAATAATTAATATAGTCATTTGCTTTTACACATACACCACATTTGTATTCTTTTATTAATGCTTGTGCTGCTCCATTAATTGAGGCCAATATTGGTTTTTCTGTTGTCATATAGCTCTGAAGTTTTAAAGGAAGTGTTTTACTTATAAAACTGTTTTCTGTTAGTGTTAATAATAGTGCATCGGCTATATTATAAAATTCTTGTAATTCTTCATTGTTTTTTTCTCCATGAAGAATTATTTTGTCATTTAATTTATATTCTTTTATCATTTTTTCTAATTTATTAAAATTAGACCCATATCCTACAATATCAATTACAAATTTTTTATCTGTTTCTAATATTTTGATTGCTTCTATTATACATTCAATATTTTGAACTTTTCCTATATTTCCTGCATATAGTAAGTGAATTTTATCATCTGTTTTTTTGTTTTCTATTTTTTTTCCATAGTCATATGAAAATTGTGGTAAGTAGTAAATCTTTTTCTTATTAATGTTATGATATTCAGTAAAATATTTAATAAATGGTTTTGATGAAACAATAATTTTATCACAATTTGAATATATTCTATTGCTTAGTTTTTTTACTATTTTAAAAATAATATTATTTTCTTTAATATTATATGTTTTTAAGGATTCTGGCCATAAATCAAAGCAATATAATATAAATTCTTTTTTTCTTTTTTTTGCATATTTCATTGCTGCTGATGCCATTGTTATTGGAGAGTGTTGGTAGCAGATTACTTTGTCAAAGTCTTTGTCTAATTTTCTTACTTTTAAAAGACTTGATAGATAAAAACTTATATAGTTTATGCATAGCATTATTTTTCCTTTTCTTCTTCCTATTTCAAAACTTCTTATAATTTTTACTCCATTTATTGTTTCTTTTCTTTTTTTGAAGAATTTGTATTCTTTTGGAACATATCCTTTTGGATAATTTGGTAATCCTGTTAAAGCAGTAACATCATTTCCTCTTTTTACAAGTTCTTCACATATATTTGTCAAACCTATTCTTTCTGGATAGTAATATTGGCATACAAATAATAACTTCATCTTTGTTTGTGGTATTGTTTGTTTTTTGTCAGTCATACTTCTTACTCCAATCTTTACATCTTTTTGTCACTTATTGTTTCACTATATATAATCTTACTAAATTTAGACTTTTTTTTCAATAGAAGTGTTATAATTTGTAAAATAAAAGAGGCATTATTGAGCCTCTAATTGTTCTAATTCTACTTTTATATCTTCTTGTGCTATTTCTGCATGTTCTTTTTTCAAAACTATTTTTACGCTGTCAACTATTATTTTTATGTCCATAAGTAATGATAAGTTATCTACATATTCTAAATCGTATTTGATTTTTTCAAATACTGTTAGTCCATTTCTTCCTTTTGCTTGTGCAAGTCCTATTATTCCAGGTCTTACTTCTACTCTTCTTTTTTGTTCCTCGTTAAATCTTTCATAGTATTCTACTATCCATGGACGCGGACCTATAAATGACATATTTCCTATTAATACATTTATAAATTGTGGTAGTTCATCTAATGATGTTTTTCTTAAAAATTTACCTATTTTTGTAACTCTTTCTTCATGGGATAATTTCATTTCATCTCCACGTTTACACGCTTTCATTGTTCTAAATTTAAACATTTCGAAATTTTTTCCATTTTTTCCTGTTCTTATTTGTTTATAAAAAACTGGTCCTTTATCATCTATTTTTATTAGAATTGCTATTATAATAAATAATGGCCATAATAATAGAAGTGCTATTAAAGATATTATTATGTCTATAATTCTTTTTATAAAAATTCTATACATCTTTATCATTCCTCTTATTTTTTTCTAAATATATAATATCATATATTTTTGTTTTTTTGTAGTAATTTGAAAAAAAAATCAATTTTTATTGATTTTTTTCTTAATATTTATTGTTAAAATTCCAACTGTACTTCCACATGTATCTATTATTATGTCTCTTATTTCTCCTGATCTACCTATTACAAATATTTGATGTATTTCATCTGTTATTGCATATATCATACATATTAATATTCCATATATTATTAATTGTTTTGTTGTTATATTATATTCTTTTAAAAGTATTCCTACTAGTAGTCCTAGTATTAAGTATATTGTGAAATGAGCTGTTTTTCTTGTTATAATTGTATATTTTTCTTGTATTTCTATTATCTTTTCTTCTGTTACATCTTTATGTGTTAGTTTGTAAATATTTCCTATTGTTTTACTTATAAATCCATCACTTAATTCTGTTGATTCTTCTGATGGTTGATTTGATAACATAAATATTAGAATCATCCATAATATTATTAATATTTTTAATATTGTTTTTTTCATTTACATTTATTAACAAAAAAGAAAGTTTTATCTTTCTAATTTATTACCTTTTGTCTTTCTTTTAATTTATTTTCATATTCTTCTAATATTATGTAAATGTTTCCACAACTCATGAAGCACATTACTGCATCTTTATATTTTAATAGTTTATCTATTGTTTTTACTGATACTTTTTCTGCATTTGGTATTTCTTTTATTATATTATCACTTGATACTCCTGGATAGTCTTCTTCTTTTTCTCTATCTGAATATATATCCATTACGTATGTTTTATCTGCTATTTTTAATGCATCTATAAATTCAGGCAATAATGCTTGTGTTCTCGAGTATGTATTAGGTAAGTGAATTGCGATTATTTTTTTATTTGGATATTTTTGTCGTGCTGCTTCTAGTGTTACTTTTATTTCTGTTGGATGATGTGCATAATCGTCTATTACTACTATATCATTATAAATTCTTTCTTTGAATCTTCTTTTTGCTCCTGTAAATGTTTTCATGTATTTTATTATTTCTTCTTTATTTATTCCATAATAATTACATACTATAATTGCGGATAGTGCATTTAGTATCATATGTTTACCAAATAAAGGTAATTCAAAATGTCCATATAGTTCATTATTCATATATACATCAAATGCACTTCCTTGATTTGATAATTTTACGTTTTTAGCGACAACATTATTATTTTCATTAAATCCATAGTAGATTGTTTCTTTTTCAAATTTAATATCTCTTATGTTTTTATCGTCTCCACACGCTACTATAAGTTTTGATTTATCTCCAAATATTTTAAACGTATCTTTTATTTCTTCTAATCCGCCTGGATAGCATTCTGTATGGTCTAGTTCAATGTTTGTAATTACCGCTATATGTGGGTAATAGGCTAAGAAATGTTTATTATATTCATCACTTTCTATTACAAATATTTTATCTAATTTACTTGCATATCCTGTTCCATCTCCTACAAAGTATGAACATCCTAGTGTATTTTTAATTATATGACTTATAAGCAGACTTGTTGTTGTTTTTCCATGTGTTCCACATACTCCTACTGTTTCAAACATTTTTGTTACTTCTCCAACTACTTGATTATAGTCCATTATTTTTAAGCCTAATTCTTTTACTCTTTTAATTTCTGGATGATCTATTGAAAATGCTTTTGAGTATGTAACAATTGTATCTTTATCTATTTCATGTGGTTCATAGAATATTTTTATATTTCTTTTGTTTAATCCTTCTTCTGTAAATTTATAGTGTCTTGAGTCATCATATCCTGTTACTTCATTTCCTAAGTCATGTAAGATGTTAGCAAGTGTACTCATTCCAGATCCTTTTATTCCTATGCAATAGTATTTCATTTTATCACCTTCATATTAATTATATCATTTTTTACTAAAAGAAAAAACTGTTTTCACAGCTTAATTTTCTTCTTCTAATTCTTCTTCTGTTACGATTGATAAATCTAATGTATCATCATCAACATCATCTATATCATCGTCTATTGAATCCATTGAATCAATATCTTCTTGTTCTTCTGTTTCTTCTTGTTCTTCTGTTTCTTCTTCAGTTTCTATTTCTTCTCCATCTTCATCATCTAGTTGTAATTCTACTTTATGTTTTTCAGCAAGATCCCATTCTGCATTTTCTAACATGTAGAATCTTTTATCTATTGTAAGTGAAGTATAATAGTCACCTATTTTTGATGAATATTCTTCTTCAGTAAGTTCAAGTAATTCACAAATACTCTTAAATAATTGTGCTGTATTCATTGATTTTTTATTTTCTTTTAATAGCATATATGTTATATCTGTATAACTCATTAGTTCTATTTCTTCTTTTGACATTTTTTTAAGTTCCATAAATTCCTCCTAAATAATGACTATTTCATTGTATCATGTTTTTGTTAATAGTCAATAGTTTTTTTACATTATTGATGGAATATCTATAACTAATAAATTTAGCATTTGTTTTATTGTTTTATTTGTTAATGAAAGTATATATAACCAGTCATTTTTATTTGTTTCATCTTCCATATTCATTATATGATTGTTTTGATAGAAGATATTTGCGCATACGCATAAATTATATACATATTCTGCTATATAATGTGGCATTCTTTCATTAAATGCTTGTGTTATTGCTTCTGGTAGTTCTAATAGTTTAAGTCTTAGATTTCTATCGTATTCGTTATATATATTATTGCTTAATTTTAAGTCTTTATTTTGAGATTCTAGTATTTTATTTATTCTTAAATATGTGTATAAAATATATGGTCCCGTTTTTCCTGTTACTTCTGAGAATTTATTTAAGTCAAATATGTAATCTTTTGTTCTTGAATTTGATAAATCAGCAAATTTTAAAATTGAATTTACTATTTTATTTATATCTTCTTCAGACATATTTTTATTGTCTTCTTTTTTAGATATAAATATTTCTTTTGCTTCCTTAAATAGGTTCTCTAATTTCGGAGTATTTCCACTTCTTGTTTTATATGGTTTTCCATCTACTCCGTTTACAGTTCCATATCCTAAAAATTCTAGTTTTTCTTTTTCCATTATATGTGCTTTATCACTTGTTCTAAATACTTGTTCAAAGTGTAGTTCTTGTCTATTGTCTACTACATATAGTATATGGTCTGGGTTAAAGTCTTCTTTTCTTTGTAGTATTGTTGACAAATCTGTTGATGCATAAAGATATGCTCCATTGCTTTTTTTAAATAGTAATGGTGGAATTTCTTTTGTATCTTTTTCTTCTTTTACATCTACTACTAATGCACCTTCTGATTCTTTTATCAATTCATTTTTCTTTAGTATTGTTTCTGTTTTTTCTAGATAGTTATATGCGTCTGATTCTCCGTACCAGTAGTCAAATGAAACGTCTAGGAAATCATAATTTTTCTTTATATCTTGTTTTGATACTTCTAGTATTTTTTTCCAAAGTCTCACATACTCTTCATTTCCATCTTGTAAATCTTTTGTAATTTTTGCACATTCTTCTTTGATATTTTCATTTTCTTTACATATTGAGTTCATTTCAGGATAGATTTTATCTAAGTATTTTATATCTATATCATCAATACTTAAATTATCTCTTAATACTCCATATATTACTTCACCAATTTGTAAACCAAAGTCTCCTAGGTGTACATCTGATATTGTAGTATGCCCCATGTAGTTTATTATTCTTTTTATTGATTCTCCTACGATTGCGGTTCTCATATGTCCTACATGTAATGGTTTAGCTACATTGGGTCCACCATAGTCTATTACAAATGTTTCAGATGGTTCTTGTTTTAGTAGTTTTTTTTCGTCTTCTTTTATTATTTTTATATATTTGTTTATTAGTTTATCGCTAATTTTTATGTTTATAAATCCTGGTTTAGCAAATGTTACTTCTTTAAAATAGTCATTAAAGTTTTCTGATTCATTTATTTTTTTTACTAATTCTTCTCCAATTTCTATTGGATTTTTTTTATTTTCTTTAGCAATTTTAAATATGTCATTACATTGATATTCACATAGATCTGGTCTATTTGATTTAGATATTGTTACTTCTTCTATTTCATATCCTTCTTTATTAATTATTTCTTTTAGTATTTGACTAATTTCTTGTTTCATACTTACCTCCATATTATTCTATATTTATATTTATCATTTGTATCTAATATTGTGTATTCAATTATTATTTCTTGTTCTTTTTTTATTATTTTTGATTTTATTTCTAGTATTAGTTCATTGCTATTATATTTGTATTTTATATTATTATTCTTAAAGTCTAGTATTATTTCGTATTCTTTTGTTTTTCTTGTTAGTAATAATTTTTCTATATCAAATATATCTACTGAGTTATCGCATATATATTTTAGTTTATTATTAAGTAGAATTCCATTTGATTTTTTATTAAGTTTTTCCTCTTTGTTTTCTTCTAATTTTATTTCTATTTTAACTTTCGACATAAATACTTCCTTCGCATGTAATTATAACAAATACATTATGTATTGTAAATGTTTTTATTTATTTTTTGTTTTGATGATTATTTTTTTTAATAGGTGCTAATAATAGTATTAGATTGGTGGGAGGATATGGAAATTGTTAAAAAAATTATGAAGTGGGTTTCTATATTTTTTGTTTTCTTAGTGGTTTGCTATTTTGGTTTATATGTTTACGGACATTTTTCTAAAAAGTTATCTGTTAAGGTTGCAAATAATTATTATTTTTATGATTCTAATGGAAATATGTATAATGGTAATAGTGATAATTGGGTTTCTCTTGATCAAATTTCTCCTTATTTAATTGATGCTACTATCTCTGCTGAGGATAAGCATTTTTATCATCATTTAGGATTTGATTATTTACGAATTGGAAAAGCAATCTTAAATAATATTAAAAGTCGTGATACTGTTCAAGGTGCTTCTACTATTTCGCAGCAGTATGCTAAAAATTTATTTTTGGACTTTGGTAAAACATGGTCTCGTAAATTGCAAGAGGCTTGGATTACTATTAAATTAGAGAGTCAATATAGTAAGAAGGATATTTTAGAAGGTTATTTAAATACAATTAATTATGGTGGAGTTTTTGGTATTGAGAATGCTTCTATGTACTATTTTGATAAACATGCTTCTGATCTTACTTTGGCTGAAGCTTCTATTTTAGCTGGTATTCCTAAGTCTCCAAGTAATTATTCTCCTATATCTAATGAAGATAATGCGAAAAGAAGGCAATTATCTATTTTGGATAGTATGGTTAAGAATAAATATATTACTAGAGAAGAAGCGGATAATGCTTATAAAGTTGATTTAGCTTATGTAGGTTCTAATAATAGTTCTGTTTCTTCTTTAATGTATTATCAGGATGCTGTTATAGATGAGTTAAAAAGTATTAAGAGTATTCCTTCTTCTTTTTTGGATACTAAAGGTTTAAAAATCTATACTACATTAAATATGGATTATCAAAAAATTTTAGATGAAAGTGTTAAAAATAGTCTTGTTGATAATCCTGATATTCAAGTTTCTTCTATTGTTTTAAATCCAAATACTGGTGCGATTATGGGACTTACTGGTGGTAGGAATTATAAAGTTAGTCAATTTAATAGAGCTATTAATGCGAAAAGACAGGTTGGTTCTACTATTAAGCCTTTCTTATATTATGCAGCTTTGGAAAATGGATTTACTGCTTCTTCTACTTTTTTGAGTGAAAGAACTACTTTTACTTTTTCTGATGATAAGACTTATAGTCCTAAGAATTATGGTGATTTATATCCCAATAAGTCTATAAGTATGGAGGCTGCAATTTCTTATTCTGATAATATATTTGCTGTTAAAACTCATTTGTTTTTAGGTGAGGAAACTTTGGTTAATTTACTTCGTAGGGTTGGTGTTATTAGTGAATTAGAGGCTATTCCTTCTTTGGCTTTAGGTACTGAAGAAATTAGTTTAAAGGAAATGGTTGGGGCTTATGGTACATTAGCAAGTGGTGGTTATAGAAATGAACCTTATTTAATTGAAAAAGTTTTGGATCAAGATGATAATGTTTTATATCAGCATGTTGCGCAAAGTGATCTTGTATTAAATGAAAGTGATGTTTATATTTTAAATGAAATGCTTACTAGTACTTATTCTTCTGATTTTATTGATTATAATTATCCTACTCTGATTAGTTTATCTGGCAAGTTAGCTCATAAGTATTCTGTTAAAACCGGTACTACTGATACTGATAGACTAATTTTCGGATATAATCATGATTTACTTGTTGGTGTATGGACTGGTTATGATGATAATCGTGAAAGTACAAGTGAGGATAGTTCTATTTCTAAGAATATTTGGTATAATACTATTGAAGGTTGTCTTAATGGTAAGGATGATAGTTGGTATGAAATTCCTAACAATGTTGTAGGTGTTTTAGTTAATCCTATTAGTGGTGAGCTAGCTGATGATAAAACTGAACATAAGCGTATGTTTTATTATATTAAAGGTACTGAACCAACTTTTACTGATAGTAATTTAGACATTTTAATTCCTTCTATGAAATATGTTGAATAGAAAAAAATGCACTGTTTTTTTAAAATTTAGTGCATTTTTAGTATTTTTTTATAGTTTTTTTACAATTATTGTGCATCTTTGATATTTTTATTTACTTTTTGCACAGCATTATTCTAAAACTGCTTTTATTCGTCTTACTCCTGCGGATGATGCTTCTTCTTTTATTATTTTAAATGTTCCTAATACATTTGTATTTTCAACATGTGGTCCTCCGCATAGTTCTTTTGATACATTGCCAATTGAATAAACTGTTACAATATCTGGATATTTTTCTATGAACATACATTCTGCTCCTGAGTTAATTGCTTCTTCTTTCGACATTTCTTGTTTTGTTACTTCTAGTCCTTCTTTTATCCATTCATTAACTAGTTTTTCTGTGTTTTGTTTTTCTTCGTCTGTAAGTTTATGATCACATGAAAAGTCGAATCTCATTCTTTCTGTAGTTATATTTGATCCTTTTTGATGAACATCTTTGTTTACTGTTATTTTAAGAGCTGCATTTAGTAAATGTGTCGCAGTGTGATATTTTGTTTCTATTTCACTATTTCCTGCTAGTCCACCTTTAAATTTACCTGCTGATGCTGTTCTTGATAGTTCTTGATGTTCTTTAAATTTTTGTTTAAACCCTTCTATATCTACTTTTAGGTTTTTTTCGTGTGCGAGTTCTTCTGTTAATTCTATTGGGAATCCATATGTATCATATAGATGGAATGCTGTTATAGCATCTATATCTTTATTATCTTTTGTCTGTTTTTCAAATTCTTTTAAACCTTTTTCTAGTGTTCTATTAAATTTTTCTTTTTCTGTTTTTAATACTTCAAGTACTGTCTCTTTGTTTTTTTCTAGTTCTTTATAATATTTTTTATATTCTTCTATTATTGAGTTAGCTATTTCTTGATCCCAATTTGATTGAATATCTATATTTAGTTTTTTTGCGTGTCTGATTGCTCTTCTTATTAATCTTCTTAGTATATATCCTTGATCTGTATTTGATGGTTTTATTCCTGCATCGTCTGCAGCTATAAATACTGCTGTTCTTATATGGTCTGCAATTATTCTTATACTTTTTTCATTACCATTATATGTTTTATTTGATACTTCTTCTATTGTTTTTATTATTGGTTTCCAAAGTGACGTTTTATAGTTATCGTCTACTCCTTCAAGTACTGCTAAAACTCTTTCATATCCCATTCCTGTATCTACGTTTTTCTTAGGTAGTTGTTCTAATGTTCCGTCTTGTTTTCTATTGAATTGCATGAATACATTATTCCAGATTTCTACCCATCTATCGTCTTCTGTATCAAATACTTCTGGTATTTCTTCTTTGCTTCTAAAATAGAATATTTCTGTATCTGTTCCACATGGTCCTGTTTCTCCTGCTGCCCAGAAATTGTCTTCTTTTGTACTTGCGATATGTGATTCTTTTATTCCTAAATTCTTCCATAGGTCGTGTGCTTCTTGATCGTATGGAACGTTTTCATCACCTGCATATACTGTTACTGCAAGTCTATCTGTTGGAATGTTTAATACTTTTGTTAAGAAGTTAAAACTATATGTAATACTTTCTTCTTTGAAATAATCTCCTAGTGACCAGTTTCCTAACATTTCAAAGAATGTATGGTGTGTTTTATCTCCAACTTCTTCTAGGTCATTTGTTCTTATACATTTTTGATAATCGCATAGTCTTGTTCCATATGGATGTGTTTGTCCCATTAGGTATGGTATTAATGGTTGCATTCCTGCTGTATTGAATAGTACTGATGGATCATTTTCTGGTACTACTGGAGCACTTGGTATTTGTTTGTGTCCATTTTCTACAAAGAATTTTATAAATTCGTCTTTTAAGTTCATGTTAATCACCTCTGTTTATATTATCACTTTTTCTTATAAAGTCAAGTTATCGACCATTTTTAGTGGTCGATAATTCTATTTTTCTATTTCCTTTTTAATTCTATCTAATTCTTTTGTATAGTCTTCCATATTATTATTATTTAGTATGTAATAGTCTGCAAAAGCAATTGGGCCTCCTTTTGCGACATTTTCAATTTCTGATATATCTCTTTTTTGTGCTTCTTCGTTTGTTAAAGGTCTTATTTCTCTTGTTGTTAGTCTTTCATATCTAATACTCTTATCTACTACTATACTTATTACTTTTATGTTTGGATATTTTTCTTTTAGAATCTTTAATTCATCCCATGAGTATAATCCGTCTAATACTACATTGTCTGTTTTTATTAGTTCTTCTATTTTTGGAATAGATAGTAAAGCGTATGCTCCCATCCCGTGTTCTTTTCTTAATCTTTCTCGCATCATTTTTTCGTTTTCTGGATTTACTTCTAGATTTTCTTCTTTTAGTTTATCCATTGTTATTCCACCTAGATATACTTTTTTATATCCGATGTTTTCAAAGTATTCGCTTGCGATTGATTTACCACTGCCGCACATTCCTACTATTGCGATTATATTTTTCATCTTATTTCCTCCATTATTTTTATTATTTGTTCTTTTAATTCTTCTTTTGTTTGATTATTTTCTATTATATAATCATAGTTATTGTAATTGTTTAATGCTGTTTCTGTTATATGATTTTTTTGTTCATCTGTTAAGTTGTTTTCTTTCCCAAGTATGTTTAAAACTATTGTGTTTTCATCTTTAATGTTTTCTATTTCACTTTCAAATCTTGCATCTCCAATAATTATAACATCAAAGAAATATGAATAAACTTCTATATCTTGTTTTATTCTATTTATCAATAGGTTTTCATCTATTTTATTTTTTATTAATTCTACTCCAAGTTGCTGCAATAGTTCTCTTGGTTTTGTTTCTTCTAATCCATCCCAGTTTGTTATTTCTTTTATGTAATCTTTTAGATATTTTGCGTATGAAATAATTACTGTTTTTTTATTATTCTTTTCAAAATATTCTTTTATTATATTTGCTGTTTCATTTTTTCCACTTTGTGCTTTTCCTGAAAGAATAATTTTTTTTGGATTTTTTTTTATAAATTCCATTCTATTCCTCGTTTTCGTTATTTATTTTTATTATATCGTATTTATCATCAAAGTATGTGAATATTGCTTTTAATGAGGCAATTATTGGTGTTGATACAAACATACCTATAATTCCCCAGAAGTGTCCGAATATTAATAATCCTATCATTATTGTTACTGGATGTAGTTTTGTTGTTTTGCTCATTACTAGTGGTTGTATGAAGTTTCCTTCTAAGAATTGTATTATTATGATTGCTAGTAGTGTAAAAATTCCTATTGGGCCACTTTGTGAGAATCCTACTATTACTGCTGGTATTCCTCCTATATATGGTCCAGCATATGGTATCATGTTTGTTAATGCACAGAATAATGCGAATAGTAATGGTGCTTTTAATCCTATTAGTCCGAAGCTTATTGAGCTTACTATAAATATTAATAATGCATCTAGTGCGGCTCCTATTACGAATCTTCTTAATGAACCATTTATTTCATAAATTATTTCGCTTGTATTTTTTCTTATTTTTTTTGGTAGTAGTGTTACAATTGTTTCACTTGGGTTATTAAAGCCAATTAATAGATAGAAACCAATTACCATTCCTACTATTATTGACCCCATTCCTGATATAACATTTTTTACTATTTTAACTAGTAATGATGGTATATCTGATGTTATGTTTGTTCCTAGTTGTATAATTCTATCAAGTATTTCTTTTTTTAAGTTTTCTATGTCTAGTCCATTTATTGTTCCTAATTTTCCCATTGTTTCATCTAAAAGTAATCCTGCTTTATCTATAATATTTGGAATTACTTTTATGAATTCATTTATTTGTTCAGATAGTAATGGTATTAGACATCCTATTACTAAGAAAAGTATTCCTATTAATAATAAATATGTAAATGTTGTCCCTATACTTCTTCGGATTCCCTTTTTTTGTAGCCATTTTACTATCGGATCAAATAGCCATGCAATTATGAATCCAATAAATAATGGAGATATTACTTTTAATATTATTAATATGAATTCTAAGATTTTCAATTCTTTTGTTAGTCTTAGGGCTGAATATATTCCTAGTATTATAAGTAATATATATAATATTTTTACCGTATTTTTAGATAGGGATATTAATTCATTAAGATTTTTTTTATTTATTTCTCTTGTATCTGTTTTTTTTCCAAACATATTATTCACCTCATTATGATTATAACAAATTATATCATTATTTACAATTATAAAACTGTATATTTAAAAGAAACCATAAGGTTTCTATTTCGTCATTAACCATCTTTCATATCCACCATTTATGTTTACTGTTTTATAGCCTAATTTTGTAAGTATTCTGCATATGTTATAGCTGCTCATTCCTTTTTGGCAGTATAGATAGTATGTTTCATTTTTATTTAAGTATTTATTAGGTTCTAGTAATATTTTTTCTGATGGAATATTTATTGAATTTGGTATATGGTTATCATTATATTTTTCTATACTTCTTAAATCTATTATGTTTTCTGTTATGTTTTTTAATTCTTCTACATTTATGCTTTTCATAAAAAAATCACCCACTTTATTATATGCATTATACATATAAGTTTAAGTGAATGAGTTTATTTATTCATCGTCATTGAAGAAGTCATCAAAGAATTGATCATCTGTTATGCCGCTATTGTGTTTTGGTTTTTCATCGTTTTTCCTTAGATCAAATTCGTTTTTAATGTCCTCAAATATATCTGAATCATCAATAATTGTTGCGTCCAAGTCTTTATTTGCTGGTTTTGATTGTTTCTTTTCTTCTTTTGAATCAATTTTCTTCTTTATGTCTTCAAATATATCTGAGCCATCTATTATTGTTTCGTCCAATTCTTTCTTTGTTGCTTTTGCGTGTTGTTTTCTTTCTTCTTCTTGTTTTTCTTTTTCTTCTTCTGCTTCTAGTTCTGCAATTTTTGCATCTATTCTTTTTACTAAGTCATCTACATTAAATGAATTATTTGGATTTGGTTGGTTAAACATTGGTGGAATAAATGGTGATGGTCCTTTTGGACTTGGCATAAATGGTAATGGACTATTCCCGTTCATCATTTCGTTTATTTTTTCTTCTTTATATTTTTGTACAAATCCTTTTACATCAAATAATTGTATTTCGTGTTTTTCTCTTGTTGGATATTTTGCTTTTGGATAACTTTTTCCCCATAAGTTTTCTTTTTCCATTTGCCAGTTTGGTTTCATTTTTGTTTTAAATGGCATCATTCTAAGTCTTAGTACAATCATAGTCCATTGTGGTAATCTTTGCAAATCACTTACTGTTACAAGTGGCATTGATGAAGTTTTTTCTTTTTCTTTTGATTTAACTTCTCCACACATTTTACTTATTTCTTCTAGAGCCGCTATTTCACTACTTATTAAGTATATTATGTTTCCACAGTTTCCTTTTATTGTGTCTCCTTCTTCTTTTCCATATACTTTTGATAATTGTGCATAGTTTTGTATTATGAAATTAAATCTTATGTTTCTACTACGTGCTGCTGTTACCATTGTTGTTACGTCTTTAAGTGGTGGCATATTTGCGAATTCGTCTAGTATAAAGTTTGTTCTGAATGGTAGTTTTCCACCTGATTCTTGTGCTACGTCTATTAATGTTTCATAGCATTGTTTTATGAAGATTGTTACAAGTGAGTGATATGTTTTCTTTTCATCTTGAATAACTAGGAATACTGCTGTTTTCTTTCTTCCTATTTCTTTCATGTCAAAGTCACTATGTGATAACATTTCACTTAGGTTTTCTCTTGAAGTAAATAGTTTTATTTTTTGCTTAAATACTGATAGGATACTTCCTTTTGTATCACTTGGTGCCATTAATGTACTTGATGCATTTACGTATGCAGGAGACGCAGGATCTTTTGTATTGAAGTATTCTTTTACGTATGTACTTCCTGCAAATTTTTCTTCTCCTACTGTTGTCATTAAGTTTATTGAGTTAAGATTTATTTGTTCTTCTTTTGCATCTTCAAATAGTGCTAGTGCTAATCCACAGAAGTAATCTGCACTTGTTTTTTCCCAAAAAGGATCTGCATTTTGTGATTTTTCATCATATAGTATATTCATTGCTAAATCATCTAGTAATTCGTTTGCTTTGTCTTGATTTCCTGATTTATATAATGAATATGGTAGTCCTAATGGATTCCATGAGTTTCCTTTTTGTGGATCACGGAAGTTTAATACTACAATGTTATATCCTTTTTCTTTTAGTTCTACTGCATTTCTTTCGTAAATTTCTCCTTTTGGGTCAGTGATGATCATTGATTCACCTTTTTTAGCAAGAGATTTTACCATTGGTTGAACCATCATTTCTGTTTTTCCTGAACCTGTAGATCCAATTATAAGGTTGTGGTATTCTCCGTTGTCTACCCACATTTCTTTTCCATTGTTTATCAATGGAATTCCTGCATATTCTGATGTTTTATCTGATGGTTTAACCATTTTTAATACTTTTTTCATTTCTTTTTGTGTTAACCATCTTGAATAGTTTTTTTCTTTTTTAGGTGATGCTGAAATTCCTATTCCTTTTTCCATTTCATAGAAGTGTGATGAAACGCTTGTTATTATTACTGTTAGTATTATGAAATATAATACTAGTGTAGCAATTAGATATTTTGCTTCAAATGCTGGAAGTGGATTTAATGGATTTTCATGAAGTGTTCCAGTCTGTGCAAATGTTGATAAATTTAATAATATTATGCACACTAAATATAATAGAAATAAACTAAATACTAAAAAAATTGCGATGTCTTTTGGTTCTGCTCTAAATTTTAGTTTCATTTTTAACCTCCGTTAATTTTTATATAAGATTTATAATCTATTATTATTATACACGTATTATTGTTATAAGTAAATTGGTATTTTTGAAAGTTTTATAATTTTAAGTTTTGAACATAGTTATAAAAAAGCAGAGATTTATTTCTCTGCTAAATTTTATTTACTATTTTATGCTTAATATATATTGAAATAGTTATTAGTACAAATAATGATAATGCGATCAAAGCAATAATTATACTTAGTTTATTTTCTTTTAAGAATTCTGATAATATTATTCTTCTTTTTTTATTTACATTATAAGAAAATTTTATTGGTTTATTCTCACTATTATTTTTATTTATATTCCATTTATATGTGTTCCCCTCTACTTCATCTGCATTGGTTTCTACAACTTTATAATCTGTAGTAATGTTTATTGTTAAATTGTCTATATTGTTATAGTCATATGTTAAGCATTTAAATTTTTTAGATGTATTTAGTGAAATTATTCCATCATTATCTGTTAGTGTGTATGCGTCATAGCAACTTGTAAATCTACTATTTTTAAAATCTTTTAAACTATACTCATATGAAAAATTATAGTTGCTATTTTTATCTTTTTCTTTTTTATATTGTGATTCTGTTTTTGCATCTATAATTGCATAGAAGTCCCTATTTTCAAAATATTTTGTATTTTGTTTTTCCTGGTCATTTTCAACATTAATTGTTATATTTTCTTCAATTGTATCTTTATTAAATTTCAAATTATAATTTACTGAACATCCTGTTAAAAATATAAGCATTGTTATTAATAGTATATTTTTTTTCATTTTATCACCTAATCTAATAAGTATACATATCCTAAGAATATATATTTATCTGGATTTCCATAATTTTTTGCCCATTCAAAAGATACTGTTCTAAAACCAAATGAAGCATAATCTATTGTATTTGGATTGTTCCAATTACTTTTCCATCCGTCTGATACGGTCATTGTTTTATTTTCATAGTCAACTGCTTCAACGACACCTATGTGTCCATAATCTGCACCCATATTTTTAATATTTTGATCTGTATATTTCCATACAATAAGTGCACCAACTTTTGGTTCAGCATAGTTTGTACTTGTTCCAAACATTTTCAAACTTGGATTGTTCCACCATTCTCTACCATTTCCTGTTGTATTTTTCACTGCCTGAATTGCTTGTTTTCTTTGTGTTTCATCAATTTGAACTGTATTTAGTATTTCAAGTGCTCTTCTTTGAGCGTACCATACACATTGTCCTACATTTGATGAATACATATAGTCTTGGCTGTAATAGTAATCGCTTGCAGTTGGATTTGATACTCTTTGCATGAAGCCTCTATAGTTTGATGCAATCAAACCTTTTGATGATGTTGATTGTGAACATGAATTTTGAGTATTTCCAAATGAACTAATTATTACCCCATCCGAATAGAATGTTTGTAGTATTTTATCGTACGAATAGTTTTCTCCTAAGTCTAAATATTTTGCACCGAATTGTGTCATTCCTCTACAATGTCCACCTAATGCTTGAACGCTTGAATCATTCATTTGAATATTGTTTGTAACATTTCCAAATGTAAAATAATTCTGAGGCATTGTAAATGTCCATTGCTCTCTATTTGGCACTTTATATAGGTCTATTGAGCATTGCCCATTTTGGCAGTGATTATAACTTCCGCAGGATGTTCCTGCATTGTTTCCCCACCATGAACCGTATTCTGCATGTATGATATTATCGTTATATGTTAATACCATGCCTGCTGTATCATTTGCAGCTTTTTTTAATCGTTCATCTGTTGCAGGTTCAAATGTTTGTGCGCCTGTAGAATTTGCAATTGTTTTTGTACAGTTATTTGTATAACTTAGTGCATAACTTCTTGCTGCTATTGCTTGTGCTTTTAGTGCCTCATCTGGCCAACCTGAACCAACTTCGTGTGAAATAACTCCTGCAATATATTCTTCTAATGTATAAGTTCCTGCATATGCTCCTCCCGATATTGTTATACCTGAACAGGATGTATTTATTACATTGCAACTTGCAAATTCACCTGATCCTATTCCTTCTAGCGAGCTAAATCCCATTATTGCATCTGCAATTTCTTCTATTGCATTTTGTTTATCGTCTCTATCAGAATATAATGAACTGAATCTGTTAGGAATATATGTGCTTATTAAATAGTTTCTATATTTTTCATAGTCAATACTATTTCCATTTACCATGTTCGATGCTAGTCTATCAATATCACTTAGTTTTATGTTTCCTTGTTCTATATCTGTACTATCATCACTTTCTGTAAATAAGTCATTTCTATGTGTATTTGCATAGAAGATTGTTGCAGTTATTAGTTGTACATCTAGTTCTACATTTTTTTCTTTATATTTATTATATACATTTTCTAGTTCTTCATAGTATTTTTGTGTTGCTTGTTTTTCACAGTTTGTATCTCCTGGTTTACACCAATCACTTAATACTAGAAGTCCATCTAAATCTTCAAAAAGTATTTTTTCTGATGCATTTGCATCTTGAATGTATTGTTGTGTTAATAGTATTGGTAGCATTATTGCTCCTATTACTATTACTGTTCCTATTAAAATAGGTATTAATGGTGCAGAAAGAGCAACTATTCCTGTTATTCCTTCTTCACCAGAAAAAAAAGATGAAGCATTGGCTATTTTCTTCTTGATTTTCTTTTTTGCTACATCTTTAAGAATTTTTGCTAGCGCTGCTTTCATCTTTAATCACCACCTATTTTATAGTCCTCCGCCACTTCCGAATGACTCTAATTCTTCTTCTGTTAAAATAACATTTATTCTCATACGTTTGTTACCACAAACGAATAATGCTTCTCCTTGTGAATATTTTTTAATACTTTCTTGTTCATTTTCGTTTAAGTCTATTAATTTTGCTAAATCTTCTGTTGCTTGTTTCTTTAATCCCATTACTAGGTAGTATGAAGCATTATCAAATATTGCTTTTCCTTGTACTATTACACTTGGATCTGAGAAGTCACTTGGTTGTTGAGTAATTATTATTGTTCCTGTGTTATATTTTCTTGCTCTTCTTTGTACTTGTGCTAGGAAGTCTGCTCCTAGTACGTTGTTTCCTGCAAGTAATATATGTGCTTCGTCTACTTCTAGTACTGTATTTATTGATTTGTCAAGTGTTAAGCTCCATGCATGTTTTAATATATTAAAGAATAATGCATTTCTGATGTTTGTGTCAACATTCATTAATTCCTTTATATTAAACACTATAAAGTCACTTTTTGGTGCGATAGTTGTATGTCCATCAAAGTAGTATCTTAATTCTTTTGTTATAGGTCTTATTTTAAGTTCTAGCCTTTCTAGAATATCTTTTTCTCTTGTTTTTTCAGGCATTGAAATTATTCTACCTTTTATTGTTGCATATACATCTTTAAATGTTGGATAGTCTGTTGATTTAAATTTTGTAAAATCAACATTAAAATCAATTCCAAATCTTCTATATGTATCTTGTAACACTTCACTAAACATGTTCAAAACATCTTCTTCAATTGACGGATCATAATATTTTAGGAATGCTTTTACTGTTTGGATTGTTCGTGTTAAAACTGTATATCCTAATCCTTGTTGGATTTCTTCGTCATCTGCGTCTACTACTACTTCAAGTGGATTTATCATTCCATATTCTCCACCTTTTCCTAGGTCTATGAAGTCTCCTCCATATCTTAGACACATTTCTTCAAGTTCTCCTTCAGGGTCTATTGCAACTATTTGATTATTATTTCTTATATGACTTCTTAATAATAGTTTTGCTGCTGTAGATTTACCACTACCTGCAGTTCCTAGTATTATCATGTTTGCGTTATTTCTATTGTTTTCTTTTTTTATTTGATATAAGAATTGATTAAATAGAATAACTCCTCCAGAGAAGTCAACTCCAAGTAATGTTGCTAGGCCTGGATCTTTTATACTATCAAATATGAATGGGTACATTGCTGCAATTGTTGGTGATGGTATTGGTGTGCCAATTCTATCTTCTATATCTTGTTTTGGATAAATTGGAATAATTGAGTGTAAAACTTTTTTCTGTTCAAACCTTAATGGTATTGCATGCATTTCCATTGCTTCTAAGTAATTTTTTACTTGAAGTTTTTTTGCTGTTAATTCATCTTCACTGTTAGCAGTTATCATAATATGCATTTGAAAATCGTATATTTTTGACCCAGTTGATGCTAACATTGTTATGAATTGTTCTAATGATTCATAGTCTAATCTTATTCTTTCTTGTAATGTTTGATCTTTTTCTTCTTGATATCTAATTTTTAAATCTGCTATTTCTTTATTTATCATTTTTGTGATTACACTGAATGGTAGTGGTATATGTTTAATAACAACTTTTACACCACTTAGTGAAGTTAGATTTGACAAATAACCTGGACCTATTATTTTTGGGAATGATACAACTGTTAATATAGTTGCATATTTGTCACTTATTATAAAATGTGATGGTTTAAATTCTAGCCCTTTTGGTGCTATTTGATCTCTAATATTCATTAGCTCACCACCGTTCCAAATGTAGTAGTTTGTCCACCGTTTAAGAAGTTATCAAGTATTATTCTTAAATCATCATTTGTTACTTGTCTTGTTGAAAGACCTGCACTTGCGAAATTATTAATTAGATTTTTAATTCTTTTAGCTATTAAATCATTATCTTTTTCTTTAAATAATAAGTAATATTCTGTGTCTACAACATTGTTATTTACAAACATATTTGCCTTATTTATGTCTTGTAATATTAGTTTTTTTCTTGCTACATCTGCTGTTGAGTTATATAGCAATTGTAATTGAGACAAGTAAACATTTATATCTACTGGTCTATCTGCGGCTATTATCCAAAATTCATAATCAATTATATTGTATACGTTTTTTAGATTTGAAATAATCATTTCTTGTACATTTTCTTCAAGAATAAATATGTTTCTTGGAGCAATTTTAATCCCTGTTACTTTTTGATTATTTTTTAGTAAAATTGTACCATTGACTATACTTTTTACAGGTATATCATCAACAGTATACTTACTCGTCGTCTGTTTCGCCATCTTTTACACACCAACCTTTCCAAACAAATTCTTGTCTTGTAGTATAAAATGTAATTACATTTCTCAAAACTGTTAATACATTATGATAATATGGAATTGGGAAAACTAGGAATCCTGTTATCAATCCAGGGGCTACTGCAATAAGTGCAATAGGTAATTTTTCAACAGGTAATATTACTAACATTAATAATGATATTCCTATTCCAGAACCAAATAATATCAAATCAAATGTATTGAACAAACCAAAGAAAAGTTGACTTTTCTTTGTATTTGCAGGTATTAAATAATTCATTTTCTATCACACCCTTTTTATTTACCTTTTTTTGTATATTTTCCAATGTCTGTATAATCTTGCATTTTTCCCGAAGAAGCTTGTGGTCCAACTCCTTTAGCTTGTTTCATTATCATAACGATATCAGAATCATCTGCCATAATTCGTTTATAATTATCATCAAGTGATGCACCAAGAGCATTTGATTTCTTTTTCAATTTAACAATTGTATCTGCTTGTTCACTAATAATCTTATCTGCTGAAGGTGCTGTTGTTTTAAATTGTCCCGCCTTTATGCCAGCTATCGCTGCATTTATACGTCCTTCTAATTCTTTTTCTGTATTCATAATTTTCTGTTTTTGTGCAGTTACAGCTGAGTCATACAATGAGTCCATTCTCGATTGAATATCTTGCTCGCTAACATCTAAACTTATATTACTAATTTCTTCTGGCGTTAAATTTCTGTTTACTTTTCTTTCTAACTTTTCTATTTCTTGTTTCAATGCTGCTTGTTTTAATTCTTCTATTGCTTGTTGTCTATATGCTTGTTTTTCAACTGTTGTTTTCTTCAACTCATCCAATTCTTTTGATATTGTTTTTGCACTTCTATTATATGTCTGACCATTATATGTTACACTTTGAGTGTCATCACTATCGCATGCTGTCATTTGTTGTTTTATTGTATCATATGCAGTTTGTATTGATTTTCCTTGACCTATTAGTCGTTGTACTTTTGTAGCATTAGATTCTGCTCCAAAGGCTTCACTTAAATTTGCTAATCTTACATCGCCTGGTTTTACTCCATCTGCAGCCATTTCTTGTAATTCTTTATGTCTTAGTTTTCCTGCTCCATATGCTGTCATAAAGTTTTTTCCAAATTTATCGCCTTTCCAGCCACCTGCTATTGCTTTTGAAAGGGTTGCTCTATGTATTCCTTGCCCAGTTGCTAATCCCGCCGCTCCTGCTAGGGATCCAGCTGCTAGTCCTGATGTTGTGCCTATTGCTTTTTTGGTTACTCCTGCAATTTGCTTTCCAAATAACGCTTGTTCTTGGAATTTCTTAATTGGATTAAGTGTAAATCCATCTGATTTTATTCCTGTTATGTTTTCTATCAATTTTGGTGCTTGTTTTGCGAACATTAAGCATCCAATTATTATTAATACTTTTAGAAGTGCTCCTCCTTGTGAGAATATATCATGAAATTCTGTTTGTATAAGCGTCATCATGAATACTGCAAAATTAATTAGTATTAATCTTATGAATAGCGATACATATGTAGTTATACATTCTTTCATCCATTTTTTGAATATATCTGATCCTTTACTTGGGTCTACATTTGCAATTATTGGAATTGGTGCGATTATTTGCAAGAATAATAATTTTACTGCACGTGTTGCTAAATCCATGCAGAATGTTATAAGCATAAGTGCCACTACAACTCCTGCAACTGTTGATACTATCATAAAATAATCAAAGAAGTAATATCCATTTAGTTTATAATTAATAACGTCATAGTTATTTAATACATTATATAATTTGTGACTACTCAATATATCATTCCTAAATGTATCTGATATTTTGTGATTTGTTATCGATCCTATTAGATTGGAACACTCAGTATTTAGTGCAATATATGGATCAAACAAGTCTTTGCATTCTTGTGGATCAGGGGTTAAGAATGAAGAATATAATGAATATGCTATATCCACATTAGGTATATCTGCCTGTGGTCCAAAGAATATTTTTTCTACAAATTTACTTTGAACTAGTTTTATTTGTATTTTATATGCTTGTTCAAATATAGGATTTATTGTTACTAGCAATATAAGTGAAATAATTATATTTGTTACTATTTTGCTGCCACCTTTTGCCTTATCTGATATTGTATCTGGTGATACAAGATAAGACATCAATGAAACAGCTAATCTAAATAGCATAACTATTCCTAGTATTAATCCTATTCTTTTTCCAATTGCGTCCATTGCATCTTGACTATATAAGATTAAGTTTGCTGTATCTATAAATAAATCATATAGCTTAGATATTAGTATATATGCAATTGAGTCTATTAACCCGCATATATATCTAAGCATTGATAATAAGGTGTCTCCCATTTTATCCTCCTTTCACTTCTTATTTAATTTTTATACATAATGGATTTTCAGAATTAAATCCTTCTATTTTAAATATTCTTAGGAATAAATTAACTAATGCTGGTAGTAATAATATAATAATTAATATTACTATTCTTTTTATTAATTTATCATTTGCTTTTTTAAGTTGATCTTTGTCATCACTTAAAAACACTTTAGAATAGTCTAAGGCCGTTCTAATTACTACTATTAGTATTGAAATTATTTCTAGTATGAAATATGCATCTTTAATTATATCTGCCATATCTGCGAATAATGTATCGCAATCTAATTCACCATAATCCAAATTTTGACGTGATTCAACTATTTTATTTACTTTTTCATTAAACATTGTAGTAAGTTGTTCGTCACTTATAGTACTTCTATCAACGCCACATTGATTAGAATAATAATCTACTGATTCTTTTAATTTATTTAGGTATACTTCTTTTAAGTTTTTATATTTATCTGTTAGTGAGTTTGAATCATATTTTACATCTATTTCTGTATTATATCCTTTTTCAGGTAATAATAATTTTTCTATATTTTTAACTCCCATAACATCCATATTAGGGCTATCTGGTCTCATTTTTGTTTTAAATATTTCATCTAGCATTACTTCATATGTCGATGTGTTTGCCAATTCATCATATTTTTTGTTTTTAAGGGCTGTACATATGTCATCTTGAGTTCCAAATCCTCTTTCCAATATTGTATTTGCGTTCATGTTAGTTAGTTCAATGTTTGTTCCATTAAACATAGTATTTATTTCTTCTGTCAAACTATAATTTAAGTTGTTTTCTTTTCCAAATGAAGTTTTATCATCTTCATCTCTATCCATACATTTTTTTGTTGAATTTGCATAGCATAATTCCATTGCATTATCTGCTTTGTCTTGTATTTTTTTTGCTTCAGATTGTAAATATTCAGAAGATTGAAATACGAATCCATCAAGATTTGTTATATGATCATATGACAATTCTATTGTGTGATCATAATACATATATTTTGGGCATTCAAATGATGTTTTTAAATTGTTATATTGTTCTGTCTTTGCCCAATTTTCATCTTTGTTTGTACCTGTTGGATTTTCATAATATATTCCACCACTTGGAACTGCATATGAAATATTATCAAATATGTATTGAGTTATAACTGGATCTGCACTTTTATCTTTTTCTATTCCATATGGGTTTGTAATATAAAACTCTTTTCTATATATTCTTATAGGGCTTAGGTATACATTTGTTTTTATACCCCATTTGTGTGCATCTTCATAATAATAATATATTGCACTAAATTTCGAACCTTCATCTCCACAGTTTCCGCCTTCTGTTCCTATATTGTCTGATGCACAAGAGTATGCACATACAACAAAATTAGGTTTATCAGTTACAGACGAATTTTCAATAAGATCCGTTGTGGTACTTAGTACTTCTTTTGTATTATATGCTTTTCCTGATGCCGAAACATTCTTTATATTTATAAAAAGTAATAATGAGATAATTATTATTTTAGTTATTTTATTTTTTATATTTAGTGTTTTCAATATAATCAACTCCCAATAAATATCCTATTTTATTATAACATATATTTATTTTTAAGTATATATAAATCTTTTGTTTAAAGAGAAAAAAAGAACATTATGTTCTTTAAATTATCTTAATTTTTTTGTAGCTGCTGTTCCAGTTATAATATCTGATATTTTATTATCATCGTTTGACTGATTTAATACTGCAACAGAGTTTTGTGGTAAATTTTTGATTGTTTCCATTTTAAGTATTTCTTCCTTACTATACCCCTGTTCCAATAAAATTTTTATTCTTTCTTTCATTTCTGCATTTTTCGCAATTGCTTGTTTTTCTGCAACTTTTCGATCTGTTTCTGCTTGTAATTCTTGTAGTTGTCTTTCTTTTGCACTTATATTTTCTTTTTCTTTTATTGCCTTTATATTTTCTGGTAAGTCAACGTCAGTTATCATTATTTCAGATAAGTGTACTCCATATTCTTTTTTTAATTTTAAAGCAAAATCAGCTATTTTAGCTTCATATATATCAACTTTTCCAGTTCTTAAGTATCTTTCTATTATTTCATCTAAATCTATCGATACTAATTCTCTTTTTAAATCTGCCATTAGTGTGTTTTCGTCTTTACTCTCATCTAGTAATACTCTTTTTTTACTTGCAATAATTTGTGCAAGTTTTTCTTCCAATATACCTTCACATATTGTACTCGTCGCTTGCATATATGTTTCTTTTTGTTCAAGTAATTTATTTAATGATTTGCTATTTTCAATGCTGCTATATACTATAGAAACTTTTAATTCAATATCTTGTCCAAGACCACCATTTAATCTATACTTACCGTCTGGGTGATTCTTGTTTTTTAATGGTACGTTCTTGATATCTTTAACAGGAATTAATTCTGCTTCTTGCAATACTGGAACTACAAGTCTCCATCCAGGTCCTTTAAAATGATAGTGTCCTTTTTTATTTAAAATTAAATCTCTTATTGCTAGTACTTCATTTTTCTTTACTAGTACAAACATTTTATCATTTTTCTCTGGTTTATATATTAATGCTCCGTTTTCTTCCATTTAGTTTCCTCCTTTTTTTGTGATGTATTTTACTATATTTATCTATTATTGTCAAATTCTATATTTCTGAAGTTTTTAGTTTATTATATAATTCTGAAAGTATTGTTCTATAGTATTCTGAGTTTTTATCTAAGTATACTAATCTTCCGTTTTTCTCAAATCCTACTTCTACTGCATCTGTTTCTTCGTCTAGCAATAGTAAATATCTTTTATCTTTATAAACCATTGTCGACATTAATATTTTTTCTTTGCCGTTTTCAAGTTTATAAACTCTTTCCTCCGTCATATTTTTCCCCTTTCAAACTATCTTCTTTTATATCTTCTTCTATTTCCTGAAAAAAGAAATTAAACACTTTTTTTAATACTGATTCTTTTTTACTTTCATATTCTTTTTTTGGCACTCTTCTTTTTACTTTTTTTGAGATTTTAGAAGCATTTGCATCTCTCATGTATTCAGCAAGTTCTTTTCTTTTTTCTGGTGTTAAATACACATATTGTTCATTTGGTTCTTCTTTTGTTTCAGTTTTATTTATTTCTTCTTTTGGTGCTTCTACATTTTCTGATACATTCTTATTATCTTCTTCATTTTCTTCTGTAATAACATCGTCTAATGTTGGATTTATTTCTTTTATAATTTCCTCTAGTACTTCATCTGATACTTCGTTGTTGTTTGTTGGTTCTTCAGTGATTACATTATTATCATTTAAATTGTTTATCTCTGTATCATCGTTCATTGCTTCATTAATCCCTTTTAAGATTTTTTCTAATCTTTTCTCTGATGTTTTATTTGTATTATCTTGATAGTTTTTATTTTGTGCTTGTGAAGTTTGTTTTTTTTGTTTAATTTTTTCTATATTATTTTCTATTTTTAATTTTTCTTCATCACTTAATTCTACTAAATTTTCTTTTTCGTTTTCTTTATCATTGGTTTCTAATTCTTTCTTTGTTTCATCTTTTTTTATTTCTATTTCTTTATTATTTTTAATAAAATCTGATATTTCTTTTTGTAGTTGTTCTAATCTTTTTATTTCAGTTTCATTTAAACTGTTTTGTGTGATTTCTTTTGATAATTGTTTCTTTTCTTCTTCTAAATCTGATAATTGTTTTTTTATTCTTTCTGATTTAAATTTATATTTTTTGTTTATATCTTCTATTTGTTTAGCTATTTTATCTAATTTATTAATTGCATTGTCTTCTTCTTTTATTTTTTCTTGGCAAAATTCTTGTATGCTTGATATTATATCTATTATTTCATCTCTTTGTATTTTCTTTTCTTGTATTTCATTTTCTGTAGTTTTTCCATCATTCATCGTATTTATAATTTCATTATCTATTTTTTCTAATTCTTGTTTTTGTTTATTGTATTCTTCTACTATTTCTTCTATCGAAAAAGTCATAATTAATTGCCTCCTTTTAGTGATTCTGTTTTTTCAGTTTTACATGCTTTATATTTTTCTGCATTTGGATCCATACAGCTTATATTGCCATTATTATTTTTTATTACTCGCCCTTCTGCTTCTTCACAACATTGTTCAATTATTGTATTATTAATTTTCTTTTCTTCTTCGTCTGTTAGTTCTTTTCCTGTTCTTCCATTTATTATTAAATTTGCACAGTTTGTTATTTCTCCTGAACTTTCTTTGTCAATTATGTTCATTACTAATTGTGTAACCGAAATCATTAAAAATACTACTGCAGCTGCAATTAATCTTTTAATAAAAGCATTTTGTCCCTTTTTTATTTCATCTTCTTTTTGTGCCATTACACCTTTTCCGAAATCTAGCATTCCAAATAGAATCAATGCTATAGGTACTGCTATTTTTATTAATATTATAATATTATGCACAAATGTTGATATTTCTGGATCTATTTTTGTACATTCACTTGTTATATCTAAAATCATTGTACCCTCCTATTATTTATAGAACCCTGTGAAGTAGTTTTCGCAGCCATCTTTTCCTAATCCTGATTGAACACAGTCATAATATGATTGTTTTACTGTTTCTATATGTTTTATTACTTCTTGGCTTTCCCAATCTTGTTCATTTACTACATCATCTGTATATTTTTCTTTTGTATGCCATAGTTGTTCATATTCAATCTGACAATAGTCATGGAATATTGTCCCACATACTTTTTTATTAGTATCATCATCACTTGAATTTGTTTTAATACATATATCATAATCTGAAGAAGCACTTCCTGAAGTACACCAAGTACCGTCTGATGCTTTATCATAATCTATTATAGGTTTTTGATTTTCATTTTTTGAAATCTTTTTTTCTCCATTTAATATAAGATTGACACACTTCCATGCATCGCTTTCACCATCATCATTTTTATCGTCTACTATTACGACTAATGTTTGTACTATTGTAACTACAAAGAATACTAGAAATGCTGATATTGCTCTTTTTATAAACATATGTTGTCCGTTTTTTATTTCATCTTCTTTTCCGGCAATTACTCCTTTTCCAAAGTCTAACATACCAAATATTAGTAGTAATACAGGTATTCCTATTTTTAATAGAGTTATTGCTGTATGAATTAAATAGGCAAAGTTATCATCTATTAGTCCGCATACACCTTCTAGTATCATTTTCCCACGTCCTTCTTAACATATGATACCATATTTTCTTTTATTTATCAATGTGTGTTATAATAAAAAAAATCGGAATTTACATTCTGATTTCTTATTTAATTTATTTTTTTAACAATTATTTAACTCTACATACTTGGTTGCTAGGACATTCTACACCGTTTGTAAATCCTTTTACACAAGTCCATATTGTATCTTTTTCTGTATTTTCTGCAGCTAAATTAATAACTAATTGTACAATTACTATAACAAAAAATACTATAACTGCTGAAATTGTTCTTTTAATAAACATTTGTTGTCCTTTTTTAATTTCATCTTCTTTACTTGCAATAACAGCTTTTCCTAAATCTAACATACCAAAAATAATTAATAAAACTGGTATACCAAATTTCATTATTGTTATAATAAGTGCTGCTAGATTAAATATTCTTTCTGGTACATTTGCACATGCTTCTGGTAAAATATCTGCTAATATAATCATAAAATTCCTCCTCGTTTGATAATATAATACAATAATTTTATATTTTTGTCAATTATTTTAATTTATTGAATCCTAGTTTAATTAATAATTTTGTTATTTCTTCACTTTTTGAATGATCATCAACTGGTTTTAAATTATAAAATATTTTTAATCTTGATTCATATTCAAAGTCTTTAACGTCTTTATCTGTTAATAAGCTAGGGCATAGTATTATTCTTTTTTCTCTTATTTCTGTTAATATTTTTGGTTTAATTGATAATAGTCTATTTATTTTTATAATTGATGGTTCAATTAGATATAATGTTTCTGTACAGAAGTTTTCTGCTGTTGGACTACCATTTAAATCAACAATTATTACATCTTTATCATTGTTTGTATTTAATGTTTCTCCTATTATTCCATTACTTAGCGATAATAATTCTTTATCATTAAAGTATATGAAATCTCTTTTTTCTACTTCTACTGCTAAAACATTATATTTTTTTTCTAATTGTTTTTTCATCAAATATGTTAATGTTGTTGCACCTGCTCCAGGTGTTACACTTTTTATACCAATAATTCTTTTCTTTGCACTACTTGTTTCAATTGGTTCAGCTTGTGTTTCTACATAGTTTTCTTCTTGTACATTATTTTCATTATTATCAAAAGAATTTGCCGGATCTATTGGAACATTCATAGTGTTTACTATTGGTTTTTCTTCTGGTTCATCAACAATCATGCTATCTATGCTATGATATTGTGCAACATCTTTATAACTATTTGGATTATCATATAAGTATTTAATCCCCTCTGCAGTTGTTGTAAAGTTATATATTCCCATTGATATTAATTTTGATATGAAATCTGGTGTTGCTTGTGTTGTATTTGAATCTAATAATAAAATCATTTTATTCATATCAAATGAAATTGATAATTTTTGAATATTTCTAATGTCCTGGTAATTCTTTATTGCTGTTATATCTAGAATCATTTTATTGAAAAATAGATTTTTAAATGTTTCTATTATTTCATCTACGTCATGTTCACCATCTAGTCTTTTAATAACTTCAATATTTAGTTTGTCTAATATTTCTTTATTTTTATTTGATATTATTACGTTCATACTTTTCATCCTTTCTACTATTTTTATTTTAGCATATTACTTTATTTTAGTAAATAATTATGTTCAAAAGTTATTTATGTTTACATCTTCTTGTACAAAAAAAGTTAACTATCTTTGTTAACCTTAATATGTTGTCATCATTCCCATCATAGCAATCATCATTATTCCCATTACGCCTCCACCTGTACAGATAAGCATAATAAGTGTTCTTTTTTCCATTGCTTCTAGACGTTCTTTATATTTTTGTTCTCTGGCTTTATTTTGTAATGATGAGATTGTTCTTGAGAACATTAATAATTGTTCTTGTTTGTTTTCTTGTGAACCAATTCCTAAACGATATAATAAACGCATCATTCTCATTGAATCTCTAACTGGATATTCTCGTGCAAATTCCATGTATGGATCTACGCTTGAGTCTCCGGCTTCTATTCTATCACATAAATGTTCTAGTCCTTTTTTAAATACGTCTGGTGCTGATTCTATTGATTTTCTTAATGCTACTGGGATTGTATAATGTTGCGCTAGTATTTCCAAGCTTTTTAAGTAGTATGGTAATAATAAATCTATTTTATGCATATGAGTTTTTCTATAACTGCTTAGATTTATATATTCCATTTTAAACATTACAAACGCGATTATTACTGATATCAATAGGTATATATAACCAATCGATGATATAAAGATTACTGCAAATGCTACTATAAATGCTAATCCTGCATTTTTAAGTCTTTTATTAAACATTTTAGTACTGTCAATGTCGTCTCCATATTTTAATTTTAGTAAGAATTCATAATCCTTTTCTTTTAGAAAACTAAAATATGGTGTCACTTCTTGTATAAATCTTTTTGAGTCAATTTTCTTATTTACAATCATAATAACAAATATTATAACTGCTATTATGATAAACATCCAAACTGTTATATCCATTATTCAGCACCTACATTCTCATTATAAAATTTAGTACCACTAATTAGGAAGAAAGTGTTTATTGCTACTATTCCGTGTAGTAATACTACCATATACCATTCTTTTAAGTTTTCAATGTATGTTGGTACACCTAGAATAAATTGAACTAACATAACCATTAGGTATAATACTATACCAAATTGTACGAATTTTTTATAGAATGCTGCTCTATCTATTCTATCTCGATATACTGCTTCAACAAGCATATCTATATCTTGACTCATGTTTTCTAGTGATTCTCCTGCATCTTTTGATCCTTCATTTGTTATTTGTAGGAAGATTTGATGCATGTTTCTTACGATAAAGTAATCATATTTACTATTCATATAGTCTAATGCTGCATCAATTGTTCCGTTTGCATATGACATATCTATCATTACTTTAACGTCTGATTTTACTGGATCTTCTAATACTCCTGATGAGTATACTCCTTCTAATGATTTTACAAATGCTTGTGTTGTTGCAAATTCCATTATTACGTTTGTTGTGTATGTTTGTATTTGTTCAAATATGAATTCACTATATATTCTTTTACATCTTAGATAAGCTAAATATGGTACAAATCCTATTGCGATTGCTCCATATATAAGTGCTGTTATGATGTTGTAGAAGTATAAATATCCTAGTACTGAAAATCCTATTCCAAATACTGCAACTTGAAATGCATATTGTTTTGTTGTATATTCTTGTCCTAATTCTTTTACCTTTCCTCTTACTTCTTTAAAAGAATAAGGTGCATATTTTTCGTATAATACTCCAACTTGTTCTGTAACATATGCTGAGAATTTTTCGCCTTTATGTTTTCTGTAAAGTATTACATATACTATTATAAAGACAATTGCGACAAACATTAATTTTTCCATTTTACCTCCTTATTCTTCAAAGAGAAATTCGTCTTTTTGTTCTTTTATTTCTGCACTTGCAGGTATAATACAATCCTCCGGTAGTATTACTCCTTGTGCTGATAAATAATCAAGTAGATATTTTGATGGATTTTTCTTTGCTACTTTTCCATCTATTCCTTTTTTATAAATATTACTAAATATTGCATTGTTGTTTTCATCTACATAGAATTCTGTTACTCCTGCAATTTCTCTTACAAAGCTTTTTGTTTCTTTGCTTTGATATCCTCTTATGTATACACCTATTTGTACGTATCTATAGATTGATTTTAGGAATTGATCAATTTCTTGATTTGTTTCAAGCAAACTATACATACGGTTAGGTATTGATTCTGCTTTATCGGCATGAATTGTTGATAATATGTAGTGTCCTGATGAAATTGAGTTTCTTACTGCCATTACGGCTTCTGCACTACGTACTTCGGATAGTAGTATCCATTTAGGGTTCTGTCTCATACATGCAACTAGTACATCTGAGTATGATGCAACGTTATTTGTTTTCATTGCTACTATATCCCTATGCGGGAATATTCTATCTAAGTGTAGTTCTAGTGTATCTTCTATTGTTATTATTTTTTCATTTTCTTTTATATGTGCTCCAAGGTATTTTACAAATTCTGTTTTTCCTGAACCTGTTTCTCCACAAACTATTATGTTACAGTGTCCTTCTACACATTTTAATAAGAAATCGTGTACTTCTAGTGATACATATTTTTGTTCTATTAATTTATCTTTTTCCAGTCTTATTTTTGCAGGTGTTTTACGCAAAACAGCAGCTATTCCATTACGAGCTACTGAATCGTGTACGAAATTAAAACGAAGTTCTGCACTTTCTGCATCCAGTAGTGGATGGGCAGAGTTAAATGCTTTTCCCATAACGTTGGAACATTGGAATGCAAGTTTTTCCATAAATTCATTGTTTATTTCTGGATCTTCTATTCTAAATATACCACGGGATAATGTTTTTAACCATATCTGTCCACCATTACTGTATGAGATATCTGTTATGTCATCTTCTTGTAAATATTTTAAAAGTGGCCCAAAATCAATTTGGGAGAACATGTTTTCATGCATGTTATCACCTTACTTGTTCTATTGTACTATTTACTGGATCTGTTGATAATTGAACTGTTCTTGCTTTGATATAGTCTACTAATTCTTGTGTAGTTAATTTTGTTGTTGCATCTTTATCATCTACCCATGCACCATGTTGTATTGGGAATAATTCTATATCAAGATAATTTGATCTTAATAATAATAGAAATACGTCTTCTTTAACACCGAAGATTAGTTTTGATGGTGTTCTTGATCCATCATTTACTTCATATACATTATTTCCATTATCATCAGTTACTGCAAGTACTTCCACATTTTCAAGTAGTTTTCCTAACATTACTGAACTTTCATCTGCTGTAACTCTCATATATAAGTCTATTTTATCTCCAGGCATAATTCCCCATCCTGTTGTCATATCTGTTGATGATAAGTCGTATGATACAGCAAATTCTCCTTCTTTTAATAAACTTAGAATATAGTTTGGTAATGCTTCTTTTGTAGTTACTGCTTCATTATAAAACATACTTCCTTCTGGGATAATTGTATTATAATTTGCATATTTGTTTAGTAAATCTTGTTCATTTGTTATTGCATTTTCTGAAATGTATGCTTGTGGTACATCAACGTATTTAATCATATCCGATGTTATTTGTGTTCTTGGCTGAATTGTTGTTGCAGCAACTGGAACACTTTTTGGTTTTACTTGTCTTTGTAATTGAAAATAATATCCTCCCCATAGTATACCAACTATAGCTATTACACCAATTACTGTTACAGTATTTTTGTTTTTCAAAAATCTAACTATTGAATTCATAATTTCTCCCTTCCTATTCTTTTGTTAAATATTTTGATAGCTTTCTAGTATCATTTTGATTATACATTATTTTTTATTTTTTTTCAAGTACTATCTATATATTGTGTATTGTTTTGTTTCTCCTCTTATAGGTATTTTTATGTATTCTCCAATTGCTGGTATATCAAATTTCATATATACTATTACCATATAATTGTATCTTCGTCTTATTACTTTATTTCCTGTAGAGTCAAAAATATCTCCTCTTCTATATATACAGTAGTCATATCTTCCTTGTCCATTTCCAATAAATAAGTCATATTTATCTTTATTTGTTGGACAATTATTCCATTCATTTGTACTTATTGGATAGCCTACTTTTCCTAAGTATTCATTTGCTTTTTCATCCCATTGTTCTCTTGGGCTTGGTCTTCCTACTCTACTTGAAAAATCACTTATTTCATTTCTCTCAAATTCATCTATTAAGTTAATAAGATAGTTTTTTGTTCTGTATGCCTTACTATATGCCATTGAACCAATTAAAAGAGTATAGAAAATAAGCATAAATGTTATTACCATATTTAATATAAAGGCATTACCAATTGCACCTTTCATTTTCTATTCCTCCTTTAATTGATTAAACTATAGTCTGGAGTATATCCACACGCTCTTCTCATTACATTTCCGTTACTGTATCCATATGCACCTATTTGACCCGGAAGCATTCCAGCATTTCTGTCTTCAAAAAGTCCTTTTATGATTGCTCTTGTTCTATAATTAACGTGTGATTCTTTTGTTATATCCATGAATATATACTCTGGGCTATATATTCCTCCTGTGCTTAATAAGCTATATGTATGTAGCAATATTTTTTTCATTTTTTCTGATGACCTTATTGCTGGTTCATCAAAATATGCTTCTTTAATATATGTTTTTCCATCAATTATTTTTCGATCATACAAATTATATAGCACTGATTCAACATCTGATATTTGTGTTTTATCTACATCATGTGTTACGTAAAAATTTCTATATTCATACATTACTGATGTTTTTGTAAATAATGGTATTCTTATTATATTTGAAATAACCGGAAGTTCTACATACATATATGTATATATTCCATATTGGTAATATTTATTTGTTGTGCAGCCATTAGAATCACATTTATATGGTGAATTCATTGTTTCTCCATATATTAGGCTTGTTCCTGCTGTTGTAGCGTCTGCTTTCATATCTGTGTTTTGTGTATCAAAGTCTAAGTTATATGATATAACTTTATATCCTAAGTCTTCACTTGACTCACAATTTTTATCTGAAGATTTGCATGTAACTTTAAAGGGTGTATTGTATCCAATTCCTGTAAGCTTTCTTGCTATTTCTTTTTTTGCTAAACAATTATATCCTTCATATTTTTCTATTATTCCTGATATTATTGCATTTGCTCTATATGCTTTGTAGTAGCTTAATATTCCCATTATTATTGCAGCGCATACAAATAAGAACAAAATTATTATATTTAATAGGAATGTATAACTTATGCTTTCTTTCATTTTTACACCCTTTCTTTAATTTTTAGACTCTAATATTGCATCTATTTGATTAGTGAAATCAAAGTCTATTTCTTCGTTTGCAACTACACCACTTGTTTTTGTTTTAACTTTTAAACTTACTTTTGGCGGATATTCGTTTACATCATATATTTCTATTTCGTATGTATTAGTTAAATTTGCATTTTGTGCAAAACGTCTAATAAAGCTTTCTACAAATACTTCTCTATTAATTCTAATTGTTTTTCCATCATTCATGTAAGATGCGTAATCAAACGCATCATTCATTGCAGCTTGAGTTGTTTCCTTTATTAACGTATAATTTTGTTCACTTGTGTTTGTTACTCTTTGCATAAAGAAGATTAATCCTATAATGAGTACTCCTGCACTTATTATAAAAGTTCCCCAAAATGATTCATGCATATTTTAACCTCCTTTTCTATCCACCACTCTTTGGCGATTTGTCTGCACAAGTATAGAAATCAGCTGTATTTTCTAATAGGTCATCTGACTTAACATATCCATCGCCATTTAAATCTAGTCTATTTACTGTTTGTTGTCTCATAATCATACATTGTGTTGAAAGATTACATCCTGAATTTTCAAATTCAATTATTTCTCTATTTAAGTTTGTTATTTCTTTTGGATTTATTGTTTTACATGTTCCCTCAAGATTTTTTATATATGCAGTATCTCTTAGAAAACTACTTAAGCACATTCTTCCTGTTCCGTTTTCACAAGTTATCTTATAATCACTATAACTATGTTTTTTGTTGTATTCTCTAATTTTTACCATTGTTTTTGCATCTAATTTAATTTTATATAATGGTTTTTTATTATATATTTCTTCGCCATTTACGTTTCTGTTATTTTGAATATAATAATATGCATTATTTTCGGAACGGTTAATCCAATTCTCTCCTGGTAGTCTTGTTGTCCCATCTCTTGCAGGAAATGGATTTGATAGTGATATAACTCTGAATTGAGTATTCTGTGATAAATCTTTTGATATAGTTGAAGACACATTACAATATTCTTTCTTATTTTCTTCTAAATCCATGTCTAATGAGCTTGAAACCTGATTGTGATTCACGCCATCACTTGTTCTATAATATGTTATTGTTTCCTTTGTGTCTTCATCCATATTAATTCCTGACATTTTAGTCACTGATGGACTTTTTAATTTATTATATATTTTATTTGTTATTCCAAAACCATTTGTAATTTGAGTACTTAGTCTATTAGTTATTTTTCCTTCTTCTATATTATTAGTTATTTTAACTATTTTTGATTCTTTACGTTTTTCTATAAAATCTATAGAATTTGTATTCGAAACTGTGTTATATAATTGCAAATCATTTATATTTATATTTGCATTTTTTGCTGGGGTTGAGTTATTTATTTCATATTGATAGTGTATTTTTTCAGTATATTTATACATGCAATTTTCATCGTGGCTATCGCATTCTTCCTCTTTTTTCAGTGGTTCTTGATATTTATAACTGTTTTTTACGAATTCATAGGTTTTGTTATTAAATTCAAATTTGAAATTTTTTTGATATTCTCCTGGATCATTTGTAAATACTTTATTTAGATTAATATTATTAACATCCGATGATTTAGTATAACATGTCCTTGTAACATTTAATTCACCGACAGGCATTTCTATTAACTGATTTTTTGAAAATGTTTTTCCATTTAACATAGTTCGTATTTTTGAAAAGTCATATGTTATATCATCGTAACACCATAATTGATTTTCTCCCTCACCAACATGATATACGTATTCGTTTAATTCTTCCTTTGTCGCCATTTTTCCTGGATATATACAATCTGATATTTTTCCCTTTTCAGCAGATAATGTTGTTATTATTTTAAAGTTATCATTTGGTATAATGTTCTTGCCTTCATCATCTATTGTGCAAGAATCTACTTCAAGTTTACAATTTGCTTTAGGTGGTTTATTATCTCTCATCACTGAGCTTAAATCAATCAAATTTTTACCAAATCCACTTGCAAATTCAGCCTGTAAACCTATCATAGATTCTATAGTTTTATCACTATAACTTTTTATAGTTGCAAGATCTTTACAATAATATTTTCCATAATAGTTGGCATATTCGTAACTGCTCACTTTTTTTCCGCCAATTTCGACATTAAAATCAGATACTAGATTAGCATATTGTTCACTTAAATCTATAAAATTGCATGCATGATTAAATGCTACTTCTGCTGTTCTTGCAGCCCAAAATTTTTCTTTTAGGTCTTTATCATGTGCATGAATGTAAAAGAATGCTAATTGGCTTGCTGTTCCCGTTGCCGAATACTGTTGAAGTACACCATTTTTATCACGAATATTAACAAAATAGAAGTAAACAGGTTCAATAAGTAAATAGTATTGATTCTTATTTCCTATTTTATCTGCTATATCATATATTTCTGTTGCAGTCCATGTTCCTTTATTTTTTGTTAGTGTATCTGTATAACCACATACTTTTAGAAAAAAACTAATAAAATCTACATTTCTACCTATATCTTGTACATATATACCTTTTTCTAGTGATGTCACAAATTTCATAAATTTAGCTCTATTATCTGCATAATCAGTAAAATCATTTTCTACTTCTTCGTCTTTTCCAAACCCCAAGTAAATTTTATACCAATGGTCAGCCATAGTATTTAAGTTATTCATTGCAGTACTGCCATCTGCATCCTTGGCAATTTGACTTCCATTAAAATTATATCTTATTCTTTCCCAACTGAGTCCTTGACTTTGTGCATCACTTTTGTCTTTTTCCCATTCTTCATAGTGGTCATTATCATGATATGGATTTAATGGTTCAAATTCAACAGTTTGAGTTCCAGGAACAATTTTTCTATCTTTGTCAACTAGTGTTACTCTAATCGTAAAATCTTGAGATGCATATGCGCATCCTTCACCTGTATCGTTATCGCATGGATAGTGTACATCTTCCTCACTTGTACCTTTTGTATTTTCATATGTTGCAATTGCTTGTACTCTTAAATTACTAAATAAGACGATTGCTAAAATAATTAAAAATATTTTTTTTCTCATTTACTATCACCTATCTTAATAAATTATAACATATAATAAACAAAAAAAAAAGTTTTTATTTGTTTCAAACTTTATTTTTTTAAATATTTCTTACTTGGTTATTTAATATAAAAAAGAGTTAATTGATTTATTAACTCTTACCTTGAATATGTTTTGCCTATATATTGTTCGTAATTTTCATACATCGGGATTATCAAATTTTCTCGTAGAGTCTTTCTATCTTTTTCTGAATTATCAGTATATTCGTATTCGTCTATTATTGTGTACATGCAATAAAATTTTACAAAATTATCTACGTTTTCCAGATGTTTATAATTATTATCTTTGTGGTATTCTTCAAATGATGTAGCAATAGTTTCTGAATTACCATTATCTTTCCAATCGAAATATTTATCTGTTATACTTTCTATTTCATCTGCAAAGTCATCATCTATTACATATTTATTAAAGTCAACTCTACTTCCGTATATATATTGTTCTTGTGGTAAATCTAAGTTAACACAATATTTTTCCATATCTTCTCTTGATAACTTACCTAATGCATCATTATTTGCTAATGTTTCTGGGCTTATATTACCATTGTAGTAGTTTAATGCAGCTAATATAATTTTAGCTTGTTCATATCCTGCAGTCATACCATATGATTCATCTGATACATAATATCCATTAAATAATTCTTCACGTAATTCTTCTGATAATTGTTTGAATGCTTTTGCTGCTATTTCTGGATTTGAATCTTGCATATCATATTTAGTATAATTTTGTTTTACTGGAACAGTAGTTGTAGTTACTGGTGCTTGAGTTACTTTTTGTGTCGTTGTTGTTTGTACTGCTTTTGTAGTTGTAGTTGTTGCCTTTGTAGTAACCTGTTGTTTTGTATTTACTGGGGCTTGGGTTCTTTGTGTTCCTACTGTTGTTGTATTATTCTTTGTTGTATTACTTGAATGATTTGTTGTTGTAACTCTATTTGTTTGAGCAGTGTTATTATTTATATTATTTTTTGTTGTTGTATTATTTGTTTTTGATTCTCCATTTTCTTTTGTTGTATTTTCTACTATTTCTGTATCATTGTCTGTAGTTTCCTCTTTTGTTGCTGTTTCTTTTGATTCTTTTGTTGTTTCTTCTTTAGTTGTTTTTGTTTCTTTTGTGGTATCTTCTACTGCAATTGTTGTTTCATTTGTGTTTTTTTCTTCTTCTGGTTCATGGCCACATGCTGATAATGTTGCAGCCATTGTTCCTGCTAATAATCCAGCTTTTAATTTCTTTAAGAAATCTGTTTTTGTCATTTTTAATCTCCCCTTTGTAATAGCGTTATTCTCGCTATTTGCTCATATATTAACACTTGTTCGCTAAAAAGTCAAGTTTTCCGACATTTAATCGTAGTTAATCTTCTGTAATAATGTAAATATTTTTTACATTTTTACAAAATTGAGGTCTTATTTTTAAGTGTTCCACTGTTGACACTAAATGTTAATTTAGTATTGGATACTTTAACATGCACATGTAAGATTTTATTTATTTTTTTAAATCTTTTCATGATATTCACATCAATCATTACAATATGCGCTTTTTTTATTATAAAAGTGTATTTTTTTACATTCTTATAAGGATCTTTTATTTCTACATCGTATGATACTTATAGGAGGTGTTGGAATGATTTAAATATTAAATAATATAAACAAATTGTTAGTACTATGAAACAAAATATTTTGTTTACAAACTATAAAGTAACTGTTATAATATTTTTAAAAAGAAAGGGTGATACTATGGTATTGTTAAATAAATTCCCAGATGGTTTTTTTGAAAAAACAAGACCAGAAGCACCAAAGAAAAAAGCAGATATTATTCCAATAAAATGGTCAGAGAAAACAAAAAAACGAAAAGCAACTGTTTCATTAGCTAACAAAAAAACAAAATAAAATGAGGTGATACAGTGTGCAAATTTGGAGATGTTATTGTAATAAAGAATTACATAGGTGATGATGGAAAAAAAGTGAAACATCACTCATTCATTGTAATAGATGACAATCCAGGAATTATAAAAGGTTTAAATTATAACTTGGTTACTAATGTAATGTCAAGTTTTAAAGATGAGAAACATAGAAAGAAAAAATTAAAATATAAGGAAAATTTAGAAGTTTATAGCGATAATATTATATCTAATTTAAAAAATAGTAAAACAGGATATATTAAGGCAGATCAATTATATTATTTTGATAAAAACAAAATCGAATACTATGTGTTTGCTCGCATTGATCAACAATTGCTAGATGAATTGATAAAATTAGTAATTGATCTTTCTAACAAGAATAAACTTAAAATAAATATACAAAATTTACTACAAACAACATAGAGTAGATTTTGTGTTTTTTTGTAAAAAAAAGAATTTTGCACTAGAAATTAAGAAAGAAATCTTTCTTTTTTTATTGCTATATCGTATTATATTTATATTGTATATTGAATAAAAAATACTTTTTTTAAAAGATCTTTCCCAGTATATAAAAAAAATTCATGTTTACACATGAATTAAAAATCAAAACTATCTTTTTTCTTAAGATAATATATTCCTATTGATCCTGTTATTATTATAAATAGTAGTATTGGAATATAGAAATCACCTAAAAATTCAATAAAATTATATTTTTCATCTACTATTTTTTCTGGTTCTTTTTGTTCTTCTTGTGTTTCTTTTTTTACTTGATTTACAAATTGTTCATAGGAATACGCATTTGTATTTGTCCATTTTCTACATAAGATGTTATCATTATTTTCGCAAACTTTATCTTGATAATACTTATTCAGATATGGGAGATTAATGTATATTGTTCTCATTCTATATTCACATTCTCCATTATTTGGGTATATACCTAGTGTTAATTGTGTTCCTGGTTCTATTCCATTAATTTTTATTTCTCCAAATTTATCTTGTGTTGCGTATGTGTTATTATCATTTAAATTTTTCACTTTTAGTTCATTTGATAGATTATATATTGTTATATTAAATTTGTCTGTATACTCATAATAATTATCAATATTACTAGCAAGTTCTTTATATTTTGCATAATCTTGATTTGTACATTGTGCCTTTATACTAATAGGTATTAGAAGTAATAATAATAGTCTCATCTTATTCACTTGTATCACCCCTTAATATATAGGTATATGTTTTATTTCTTAAATTAAATGATATACTTATTTTTTCTGCGTTTATTATTTCTTTGTTTATTTCTATATAAAATACATTATTTTGTTTTGTTTTAATCGCTTGTACCTCTTTAAAGTCATTTGTTTCTGTATATTCATTTCCATTAATTGTATATTTTATACTTCCATATTTTTCTATGAAATTATATAGATTTATAATGTTATTTATTTTTTCTTCATATTCAAAATTTCCTTCAATTTTTAGAATTGCTTTTTCTTTTTCTCCTATAGATGGAACTATCATTTCTTTTAAATCAAAGCATTCATTATTCATACATTGTTTATATGTATTTGTTATTTTTTCTTGAATCTCGTAATTACTTATGCTTAGTTTATAATTATCAAGTTTTACTTCTTCATTTAATTTTAGTTGTTTTGTTTCTAGTTTTGTAGTATCAAGTTTATTAGGATTTAATTTTGTATTGAATGCATTTACTATTGTTTTTCCTCTTTTATATTTAATATTATCTATATATTTAAATATCATTTTTGAATTAATTTCATTTATAGGAATCTTATATACCAATAAATAATCGGCTAGTTCTGATGTTATATTTTCATTGTTATAGGTATTTCCTAAATCTATTAGACTATTTCTAAATGTGTTATCACTATAATACCTTGTTCCATTTATATCAAGAACTATTCTAGATGTTTGTAGTGTGGCATCTACTGATGATTTTGCGCCAACTTTTACTACTACTAGTGCATATTCTTCTGATACAATTGTATTATTTTTGTAGTCTTTTGTTACTATATTACTTTCTTTTACACCTATGGTATATGTTCCAGTATTAAAAAAATCATTTTCTGAGTATGTTTTATCATATTTATTTGAACTTAAATATACTAATAGACATGTTGCACTTATTATTAGTAATATTATGATATTTATTACAAACTTATTTTCTATATAGTAGTATCTAGCATTTCTTGCATTTTTTTTAATATTTCTTATCGCGACGTTTTTTTCAAATTCAAGTGCAACTTCTATTTCTTCACTATCTTCTTCTGAAATATCTAATCCTTGTAAGTCTCTAACAAAATCAAATTTTTTAATATCAAATCCTGTTGCTCTTATTAAATAGAAAATCACACTTATAGTTTGAAGCATTCGAGCTATATTTGTTATATCTCTTATTGCTAGTGTTGTTTTTGCAGCTACTAGTATTTCTTGTAAATCCTTTACTATTCCATTTGAAATAATACATACAATTAAAACACCAATATATAAAGATATATTAAAAATATAGTACATATATGGTTTTTCTTTTTTTATTAATATGTATATTATAACTATATTAACAATTAAAATTACAACAATTAATATATAAAACCATGTAGAAAAAAGTGCTGATGTTAAATCTTTTCCAATTACGTTTGGATTAGTTTTACAATATTCTTTAAAAAAACTATATACTACTGATGTTCTATATAATAAAATTGCTGATAAAGCAAATATTATGAGATGAAACAGTTTAAAGTTTTTTATAAAAAATGCATATGGTTTTTTAAATATCATATATATCCCTTCTATTCTATATATGATTATATCATGAATATTTATTTTTTACAAAATAATATTTTGATTTTTATTTTATTTCATTAGTTTTTATAAAAATAAAAAAAGTTATTTTAGCTATAAATTCTAAAATAACTCCTTTATTATATTTTTTTAAACAAAGCTTTATTAGCATATTTAAATATTAATTTTTTACAACAAATTAATTACAATTTGGTGTAAAACTAGAACCAGAACATGAATTTACTCTTCCGTTAGCTTGCATAGAACATTGTGTTGTATTATAACAAGCATTTCTATACCATGTTCCTCCACTTTCAGTACAACATGATTTTTTATCTAGGCTTCCCATAATTCTTGGTATTAATACTGCTCCTGCTGCAGCTACAACACCAATTAAAACAATAGTAATTACAGTCATATTTGCTTCTCCTGCTGCTTCTTTCATCAACTTCACCACCCTTCGATTATCATAATTTCATTTTACCATAGTTTTTTTTTGTTGTATATATTTTTTGTTGTTTTTTTGTTTTTTTTAACATTTTGCATCTAATAATTGTGTACAATTTGTCGTTTTTCCTGTAGATGAATTTGTATTGCATGATTCTTTTACATAACACTTATTATTGAATATAATTCCGTCGTTTTCTAAGCAGCATGATTTATTATTTGAATTTTTCATAAGTCGTGGTATCAATATTGCCCCAAATGTTGCAATCACCCCTATCAATGCTATTATAAGTATTGTTAAATTTGCTTCTCCTGTTGCTTCTTTCATACCCTACCTCCTTTATTATAAATTATTTTATCATTTTTTTTTGTGTGTGTAAATGTTTTTTAATTGTCTTAATTGTTATAAGTATAATGAATATTATTATTGCATATATTATAATTCCTTTTAAATCATAAAATTCTATTTTTTTATCTATATTTATGTAATATGTATATATTGTTTCATTATTATATTTAATATTTAATTTTCCTATTGGATTATGTTGATTTGTTTCTTTTGTTATTTTTTCTATTCCTTCATATTCATATGTTAAATTATTAATATCTATTTCATTATTTAAATATTCATATACATCATTATCTGCTTTTATTTCGTATTGTTTTTCAAATAGTTTATCTACATTTACTATCTTTATTAATTGATTATAATTCAATATTTTTTTATAGGTATAGTTTTTTGAGTAGTAGTCATATATGTTTATTGCATCTTCTATATGATATGATTTATTAATACTTGCATTTGTTGTTACTAATAAGTATTTTACTCCATTTATTTTCGATATTGATGCTAGACAGTTTCCTGCTTCGTCTGTAAATCCTGTTTTTGATCCTAGTATTGTTGACACATCTAAATTATATGGCTTTGATTTTTCGATTATAGTACTTTCTAACTTTAAATTTGTTGATGTTATATATTCTTTAGCTGTAAATATTTTATAAAAATCTTGATTCTTTAATGCGTATTTTAGAAGTATAGCTATGTCATTTACAGTTGAATAATTATCTTCATCTACACCTATTGGGTTTGAAAAGTGTGTACTTTCCATATTTAATTCATGTGCTTTTAGATTCATTAATTCTACAAATTCGTCTATTGTTCCTGATACTTTTAACGCTATTGCGTTTGCACAATCTGCTGCACTTGGCAACATTGTTCCATATAATAAGTCTTCATATGTCACTGTTTGATTTATTTTAAATCCTGATGTTACATATCCGTCTAATTCTTTAAATGCTTCTTGTGGCATTATTGTTTCTTCTTTTATATCATTTATATTTTCAAGTGCAATAATTGTTGTCATTATTTTTGTTAGACTTGCTACTTTTACTTTTTTATCTGAATCTTTTTCATATATAATTTTATCTTCATTCATATTATATAAAACTACATTTTTAGAGTATGTGTCTAGTGCTTTTATATTTGTTATAGGTATTAATATGTAAATAATTATTAATAGTTTTATTAGTGTTTTTTTCATATTTTCTTACCTTTCTCTTAGTATTTATTATATTATATCAGATTAAAAACTTTTTTTCATTAAAAAGAACAGAAATTATTTTTCTGTTCTACTATTTATTAAAATGGATAAAAGTCATTTGTTTTTGTTTTTACAAGTTTTTTTGTTTTTTCTTCATAGTAATTTATAATTCTATCACTTATTGGTTTCATTTCTTTCATCATTTCATGAATTTCCTCTATTTCAAAATATCTTCCTTGATAATATCTTAAGACTATTTCACATAGTTTTTCTCTTGTTGCAATTAGATTATAATAAAAATCTTTTCCAATATTGTCCAAAGTATTTTGTTTATAATTTTCAATTCTTATTTCTAATTTTTCTATTTCAGTTTCTATATTCTTTCTAACTGATTCTGCATATTGTGTTGTTATATGTGATACTCCATATGCAGATGTCTCAAATAGTCCTAATGTTTCAATTTTTCCATCATATCCCTTAGCATCTCTTTTTCCATGAAAAATAAATGGCGCACTTATTTTAGTTGGTGCAAACTTAAATAATTCAATTGTTTTTTCTGGATAATATACTCCAAATATAAATCTTTCTTCTATGTATGAACTGTTAGGATTCACTACAATTCCTTCAAACCAACCATCTTCTTCTAGTAATATTTTACCTTCCCAAACATTTTTATCATCAAATTCATAATTATTTGATTCATCCCAATATCCTTTTATGTCCATTAATTTACTCATTTTCAAAACCTCCTTCATTTGGTTTATTATTATACCATATTTTTAAATTTTGTAAAAAAAAAGAACTATAAAAGTTCGAACAATTCATAATATGGTGGAGCTGAGGAGAATTGAACTCCTGTCCAAAAGTATCTCCAATTAAACTTCTACAAGCTTAGTTAGTTATATTATTTCCTATAATAATTGTTAACTAACAAACTATATTATAGTAAGCTTATAATATTCATTGGTATTTCTAAGCTAAATACCAGTATATCCCATTAAATCGAACCTTCTTAATAACTCATGGGAGAAGCTAAAAAGAAAGTTGCATTTCTTAATTTCTATTAAGCGTAGGCTACAACGTTACCTTTGAACATTGAAGCAAATGCGTTTTTAATTTTATTTCCAGTTATTTTTTTGTTGGATTTGACGGTTCCCACCGACTTGCCGTTTAATCAAATTTACTCCTGTCGAAACCTGAACAGCCCCATAAGAAGATTATAACATATAATTAATAAATGTCAATTATTTGTGTGTATTTGTCTATTCATTTTGTTTTTATTGCATATTATATTATGGGTGATTTTATGAATAGACATTGGTGGTTTGGTAGGGGAAAATGGTGGATATGTTTTTTTGCTTTTTCGATTTTAGCATTTTATCAATTACTGTTAACCTTCTTTATTTTAAGTAGATTTAATATTTTTTTAATCTTTTTATTTATTGCTGTTGTCTTTTGGTCTTTCTTTAGAATAATATGGTGAAACAAGCATTTGTGTTTTATATATTAAGTCTATAATTCTTCCAGCTTCTTTTGTATTCTCATATTCTGTTTTGTCTAATTCTATTTTTTTGGGTAATAAAATTAATATAAAAAACAATTTTCTTTCATCTTCATGTAATGGATAATTTTTTTCATATCTTTTGATTAGTTCTGAAAAATCAAATTCTAATCCATGTTTCATATATAATTTATATATATCAAATACTGGTATTCCTATTTTTGCTTTATCCCAGCTTATTAAATAATTTTTTTCATTGTTTATTAAATGATTTATTTCTAGATTATTATGTAATACAACTAATCTTTGTTTTTGATTTTGTTTTACTAATTTATACCAGTTATCTATTTCTTCTTTTAAAAAATATAATGTTGAAAAAATTTTTGATATATTTCTTGCTACTAGGTATTCGCAAGGACTCATATATACCTTGCTTTCAATTATTGTTATCATGTCAGTGTAATATCCATATAAGTATTCTATATTGTTTTTTATGTCTTCATATATTTCTTTATAATCATCTTCTGTTACTTCTTTATAATGTGTTGTTTTATTATGTAGTAAACTTACCAAATCTATTAGATCTATTATTTTTTGTTCTCTAGGAATATTATATGATTCAATATAGTTTCTTATTTCATATTTGTCTTTTTTTTCATTTATTAGTTTTGGTATATAATTAAAATTTCTTGATTTTAGATAATCATATATATATTGATTGTCTTTTTTTTTGTCTTTTATTACAAATTTTCCTTCTTCTGTTTCTACAATCATTGTTTTGTTTTTTTTTGTATATTTTCTTGGTTTGATATCGTATTTTTTTAGTATTTCATTGATTTTTAACATTTTGTTCTGGAATAATAATTTTATCTCCTAGCTTAATTTCATCTGTATTGTTATATTCAGATAATTTTTCTTTTGTTATATTGTATGTAGTCATTATTTTTTCAAGTGTATCTCCTTCTCTTACTATGTAAATATGATAAGTGCTGTATTCTTCTGCTTCTTCTTTAAAGTTTTCAAATATATTTTTCATGTATGGTACATTTTCTATATTTTCTTGTTCTACCGTATCTTCTATTTCTTCTTCTATACATCTTTCTTCTTCTTTGGGTTCTATTGTTTCTTTTATCGGTTGTACATCATCTTGTTTAGGTTCTTCAATTTCAATTATATTATCTAATAGAATCTCAATATTCACTTCTAAAATGTTATCATTTATTACTTCGTAATAGAAATCATTTATTTCTATTTTCATGTTTTCTGTGTCATATTTTTTGTCTATTTCTATACTCATAGGAATTTTAAATTCAAATTCATCTACTTGTGTGCTTGTTTCTGTTATTTTATAAGTTCCATTAATTATTATGTCGCCTTCTACTGTTTGATTATTATTATGTAATGTGTTTTCAAGCGCTATACTTGTAATTTCATTAACGTTTGTTTTAAAATTCATTCTTTTTTTAAATGGGATTATTCTTTTCATTTTTTTCCTCCTATCTAATTGTATTAAAAAAAAGATAGTTTATTCTATCTTTTAAAAATATTCTTATTTATTTCATCAGTACTCATCTTTTGATTTTTACTCATTTTATTTTTTGATATGTTGTATGCAAGTGTAGCAAAGACATTATTTCTTATGTTTTCATCTTCGAATAATTTAGGATTTTCATAGTTCATTCCTTTTATGCTGCATAGAAACCAACCATATTCATTTCCTACATATTTAACCATTTCTTTTTCATACTCACTTGGCTTTTTCATCAAATCACAAAGTACTTTATAATCATAACAAATAGAATAACATAAGTTGTCATACATACTTGGATTCAATGCTGCTTCTATCTTTTCGTCATGTGAAATATTTTTACTGTTATGTGCTCGTGCATTCATTTGATTATAATAAAAGTTTAAGCATTTTTCTGGTGTTATCTGATTAATCATTACTATTGCCTTATTTATTTCATTGTTGTATTCTTCGTTTGAGTTTTGTCCCATATTAAACCTTATATATCTTATTATTTTATATAATCTATTTTTAATATTTTCATCTATTGTTTGTGTTTTTTTATTAATTCTTAAATATTGATTTAAATATTTTAGAAAGTTTATATCTAATTTTTCTTTTAAATCTTTTTGCTCAAATATTTCACTGTTGTATATTATGCTTTCTACAAATTTGTTTTCTAAATATATATTCCCCATTTTACACCTCAAAAATTATTTTAAATATTTCTTCATATTTTTTTACTGGAATGTATTCAATATTATTTTTTATTTCTTCTGGAATTTCATCAATGTCCGATTGATTGTCGTATGGTATTATTATTTTTTTAATATTGTTTCTACATGCTCCTGTACTTTTTTCTTTTAATCCACCTATTGCTAAAACATTTCCTCTTAGTGTTATTTCTCCTGTCATAGCAATATTTGTCGATACTTCTTTGTTTAGCAATGCACTAATTAATGCTGTAGTTAAAGCAACACCTGCACTTGGACCATCTTTTGGGATTGCCCCTTCTGGTACATGTATGTGTATATCTTTATCTATAATATCATTATAATCTATTTTAAATTTTTTGCAATTAGATTTTATATAACTATATGCAATTTTTGCACTTTCTTGCATTACTTCTCCTAGTGATCCTGTAAGCACAAGGTCTCCTTTTCCTTTGTAAAAGTTTACTTCTATTGGTAAAACATCTCCACCATATGATGTATAAGCTAGTCCATTTACAACTCCTACTTGTCCATCGATATTTTTATATATATAATGATATTTTTCATTTCCAATGTATTGTTTTAGATTTTCTCTTGTTATGTAAATTTCTTTTGGTTTTACATTATTCATTACTATTGATGTTACTATTTTTCTTATTATTGTTGATATTTTTCTTTCTAATTCTCTTACTCCAGCTTCTTTTGTATAATATCTTATTATTGAGAGAAGTGCTTCATCTTCGAATTTTACTATTCCTTCTTCAAGCCCATGTTCTTTCGATATTTTTTTTATCAAATGTTTTTTGCAAATATCTAATTTTTCGTATTCTGTATATCCACTTAATTCTACTATTTCAAGTCTATCTCTTAATGCTTCTGGTATTTGTTCTACATAATTTGCAGTTGTTATAAACATTACTTTTGAAAGATCATATTCTTCTTCTATATAGTTGTCTGTAAAATATTTATTTTGTTCTGGATCGAATACTTCTAACAAAGTACTTGCAGGGTCTCCTTTAATATCTTTTGTCATTTTATCTATTTCATCTACTAAAAATACTGGATTTATACTTCCTGCTTTTTTCATTGAAGATATTATTTTTCCAGGTGATGCACCTATATATGTTTTTCTGTGTCCAATTATTTCTGCTTCATCATTTATTCCACCAACAGATATTTTTACAAAGTTTCTGTTAATTGCTTTTGCTACTCTGAATGCTAATGATGTTTTTCCAACTCCTGGAGGACCTACAAGACATAGTATTGGTCCTCTTAGTTCTTGTGTCATTTGTTTTACTGCTAAAAATTCTATTATTCTTGTTTTTACGCTGTCTAGTCCATAATGTGATTCATCTAATATTTTTCGTACTTCTTTTAAATCTTCATTATCTTTTGTTTCTTTTTCCCATGGAAGGTCAATTAACCAATCTATATAATTTTTTATAATGTTTATTTCTGGTGACATCATTGATAGACTTTCGTATCTTTTTATTTCTTGATTTATTCTTTCTTTTATATTTTTTGGAGCTTTAAGTTTTTTTAATTTTTCTTTTAAAATTTCAACATCATCGTCTTTTAGGTTTGATTCTCCTAATTCTTGTTTGATTTGTTTAATTTTTTCTCTAAGAATAAATTCTTTTTGATTATCATCTAGTGTTTTTTTGATATTTGAATCTATTTTTTTATCTATTTCGTATAATTCTTTTTCTTTATATAAATCTTCTAATATTAGTTTTGCTCTTTCTATACTTTTTGTTTCTAGTAAATATTGCATTAGTCTTTGATTTTCTATTGGAAGAAATGGTGCAATTATGTCTGTCATTTTTGATAAATCTGATGAATTTATAATTAATGACAAAACACTATTACTCATATTTGGTATTGTTTTAACACATGTTTCTATTTCTCTATATAGTTTTTTTATTGTTACCATTTCTTCTTGTTCATCAAGTTTTTCTTCTTCTATATTTGAAACTATTGATTCTATTACTTCGAAACTATTGTTTAGGTTTAAATATTCATGTACTTTTGCTCTTACTTTTCCAGTAATTATCACTCTTGTTTTTCCATTTGGTAATTCCATTTTATGTGTTATTTTTGATACTACTCCAATTTTTGGTAGTTTAGCACGATCTGGTTTGTCTAGTGATTCCATTGTACTTACTACTAATATTTCGTTATCATGAAATAGTTCTGAAACATCTATTATATTTTTACTTTCATCACTTTCGAATTCTAGTCTGATATCGTTGTTTGGAAGTAAAACTATTCCTTTTAATAATATAACTGGCAAATCTGTTTTTATCATATTTTTGCTCCTTCAAAATTGTGTATATTATAGTACAAAAAAAATTAAAAGTCTATATAAATTCCCCTTTAATTTTTATTTTCTTTTGTTATATTTTTTTCTGATAGATGATTAGAAAGTGTTTCTATTTTATATCCTTTTGTATTTATGTAATTAACCATTAATTCTAATTCTTTTTCTGTTGTTTCATTTATAGATAATGATATTATACTTCCACTTTTTATCTTTTTCTTTAGTTCTTTTAATGGATTATTTGATATGATTATTTCTGGTTTTATTGTATATTTTTTTTGTTCATTACAACTCTCTAATATTTTTGGGTTTTCTTCTTCTGTATAGCAGTAATTTTGTATTTTAAAATTGTTGTTATTTATAAATTGGCCTTTTTTTATAATTTCGTTAAATTGTTCTTGATTATTTTTTAGCCATTCGTCGTCTATAAAAAAATTTACTTTTATTTCATTTTTTTCTATTATTTCTAATATTCTTGATATGTTGTCGTCTTCTTGTACTAGTATTATTATGCTTATCATTTTCTTTTCTGGATTTCCACTTATAATGTATTTGTTATATTGTTTTTCTATTGATATTTCTGGTTTTATTTCATCATATATAAAATATTTTTCATTAATCATACCTATTTTTTTTAGTTCTTTATAAGTTTTATCAATATTTATTTTTTTTCCGTATAATCCTGGAATTATTGTATTATTTTTTATTTTAGCATTTATTGGTTGTTGTTCATATTTTTTACTTTGACTTTTTAATTCTGTTAGTAAGGTGTCTATATCTTTTACTACGGTTGTTGTCTTATTTGAGATAATATAGCTCATACATATTATTGTTATAAATCCTATGATACTAAATATTTTTTTCATCTGACCACCTAATAAAATATATGTTATTTATGTTTTCGTTTTTCATATTTTTTCACTATATTTGTTTTTAGGCATATTATATTGTGAAAGGGGTAGTATTATGAATAATACTCAAAATTTTAATTCTTTTTCTAGTTATCCTAACAATGGTTATAATTTAGGTTATGATTTTAATACTGGTATGTACAATGGGTCTAATGTTGGTAAGGATGATAGGCTTATCGGTGCCGGATTTGCTTTTCCGTTTCTTTTAGGAGGGGTTACTGGTGCAGCTATTGCTCCTGCTTTTTGGAGACCACCTTATAATAGACCTTATTATGGTCCTTATTATGGTCCTGGATTCTATGGTCCTTATAGACCTTTTTAAAAAAAGAATCATTTGATTCTTTTATTTTATATTTATTTCTATTTTTATGTCTGGATTTATATCTTTTTGTATTTTTACTATTTCTTTTAGTTTTTTAAATGTTTCTTCTGTATTATTTATATTGTATCTTATTTCTTCGGTTGATTCATTCAATATAATTTCTTTTATTAAATCTTCTGTTGTTTCTTGGTCTATTATATTTTTTGTATTTTCTATTTTGCTATTTGTTTTATATTCTATTTTGTTTTCTTCTAAGTATTGTTTTATTTGATTTATTACTTTTTCTTTATTGCTATCTATGTTTTCTGGAAATTTAAATTCTTTTATTTGTTTATTATAGTTCTCATATAATTCTTTTTTTATTTTTTCAAAGTTGGTTTTAAATGTTTCAAAGTTATTGTAAATTTCTGGTTCTACTGTTTTGATTGAAACACTAATTTCATTATTTGTGCCTATTATTTTTTCAATTAGTTTTATTTGTTTTTCTACTTGATTGTCATCAATATTTATGAATATTGTTGGATTTATATCTATTTCATTTAGATTTGTTATTAATTTTTCTAATTTTTCTGATGATTCTAAATTTATTTCTAATTTATTTGTTAATGTTTTATTCTCTTCAAATATTATTATATTATGATTTTTTTCAGTTGTATTTCCTGCATCGTCTTCTATTTTGTATACAATATTATATATTCCCGGTTTTGATGTATCATATTTACCTATTGTTTCTATTTTATTTGTTATATCTCCGTCAAAATTATCTTGTGCTGTGCAGCCTATTATTTTTTTACTTTCTGTTTTAAATGCTGAATAATCAGTCTTACATATAATTTTTGGTGGTTGTTCATCTATTATTTTTACTATTCTATTTACTTCTGTTATATTTTTATTATTATCACTTACTCTGTATGTTATTATATATTCGCCATAGTTTTTTGTATCTACTTCTCCTATTATTTCTACTTTGTCTGTTAAATCTCCTTCATATTCGTCTTGTGCTGTATATCCTTTTTCTTCATATTCTTTATTTATTGACATTTCTGTTATTTGATTTCCTTTAAGTTTTATTACGGGCGCAATATCATCTATTACCTTTACATTTCTTCTGACATGTAGGGTTTTACCTCCTATTTTTAATGAATAATCTATGTAATAATTTCCAACTTTTTTTGTGTCTATATTGCTATCAATTTTAATTCTACTCATGTATTTACTATTTGCATTTTTTACTATTACCCCTGGTTCTTCATATTCTTGTCTATATGATATTATCATATTTTTACTTCCATTTAGTTGTAACCTAGGTAATGTATTATATATTATAGATATTGTTATTGTAATTATTGCTATTATAGCAATTGTTATATTTTTTTTGTTCATCTTATCACCCGTTTTTTTGTATTATATCATTTTTTTTATTTTAAAACTAGTACAAATAATGTACTAGTTTCCTTTTAATTGTTTTTGAATACTTCTATTTATATCTCTTTCTTTAATTGTTTCTCTTTTATCATATGTTTTCTTTCCTTTTGCTATTCCAATTAATAATTTGGCTTTGTTATTTTTGAAGTATAACTTTATTGGAACAATTGTGTAACCGCTTATTTTTATTTTATCGTCTAGTTTTAGTATTTCTTTTTTATGAAGTAGTAATTTTCTTGTTCTTGTTTCTTCTTGATTAAATATATTCCCTTCTTTGTAATGACTTATGTGCATATTTATTACATATGCTTCGCTTTTTCTTATTACAACATAACTGTCTTTTAAATTGCAATTTCCTTTTCTAATTGATTTGATTTCTGTACCTGTTAGGCTTATTCCAGCTTCGTATGTATCAAAAATTTCGTAATCGTATTTTGCTTTTCTGTTGTTTATTTCTATCATTTTATCACCTTATTTTTTTATTATGAAATCAATTGTTTTTGCTTCTTTATTTGCTGATTTTACTAATACTTTTGCTTTATCTCCTAGTCTATATCCTCTTTTGTCTTTTTTTCCTACAATGCTAAATGTTTCTTCATTGTATGTATAATAGTCATCTGTTAGATCATCAATTCTTACTAATCCTTCTATTAAATTTGGTAATTCTATAAACATACCGAAAGGAGTAACTCCACTTATTATTCCGGCATATTCTTCTCCAATGTGTTTTGACATATATTCTGCTTTTTTCATATCGTCTACTTCTCTTTCACATTCTACTGCGGCTCTTTCTCTTTCTGATGAATGTGCAGTTATATCTGTCAATCTATAATCATATTTATTTATTGTTTCTTCGTTTATTTTGTTTTCAAATATATAATTATGTAGTAATCTATGAACTATAAGGTCTGGATATCTTCTTATTGGTGATGTGAAGTGTGTGTAACATTTACTAGCTAATCCGAAGTGTCCTATATTATTCTTGTCATATACTGCTTTTTGCATGCTTCTTAATAGCATTGACGATAATATAGTATATTCGTCTTTATTTTTTAATTGTTCAAGCATATTTTGCATGTTTTTAGGTGTTATTTCTTTTTTATTTGAGTTTATTCTATATCCTAATATTGATACAAATTTTATAAAGTTATTAATTTTTTCTTCACTAGGTTCTCCATGTATTCTATATATAAATGGAAGTTCCATGTATGATATATGTGTTGCTATTGTTTCATTTGCTGCTATCATAAAGTCTTCTATTAATTTTTCTCCTGTTCCTCTTTCTCTTAGCTTTACGTCAATTGCTTCTCCTTGCTCATTAACAATAATTTTTGATTCATCTATTTCAAAATCAATATATCCTCTATTTTCTTTATATTTTCGTAATATTTTTGCTAAATCACTCATCTTTTTTAATGATTGTACATATGGTTCGTAGCCTTCTGGTATATTGTCCTGTTCTAATATTTGATTAACACATTTGTATGTCATTTGTTTTCTTGATCTTATTAAGCTTTGAAAAATATCGTAGTTAACGGTTTGTCCTTGATTATTTATTTCCATAATACATGATAGGGCTAACCTATCTTCGTCTGGATTTAATGAACATATACCATTTGATAGTTTGTGTGGTAACATTGGTATTACTCTGTCAGCAAGATAAACACTTGTCCCTCTTGTATATGCTTCTTTATCTAATGGGCTATCTTCTGTTACATAGTGGCTTACGTCTGCAATATGTACTCCTAGTTTATAGTTTCCATTTGGCATAATCTCTATTGAGATTGCGTCGTCTATGTCTTTAGTATCATCGCCATCTATTGTAAATATTTCTTCATTTCTAAGGTCTATTCTATCTTGTGTTTCTTCTTTAAATACTTGCATTGGTATTTTTTCTGTTTGTTCCATTACTTCTTCTTCAAATACATCATTTATGTCATATTTTGCTGTTATTGATAGTATGTCTACTCCTGGATCGTTTTTGTGTCCTAATATTCTTACTACTTCTCCTCTATATGTATTATCTTTTAGTTTGTTAGTTAGTTTAATTAGTACTTTATGTCCGTTCATAGCGCCCATTGTCTTTTTTGGGTCTATTATTACTTGTATTTTTACTTTTTTGTCGTCTAATTCTACATATGGTTTGCCTTGTTTATAATAGAATTCACCTACCATGTTGTTAAGTTTTCTATCTATTATTTTTAGAATTCTTCCTTCAGGCTCTTCCATTCCCTTTGATGTTATTTCTACTATTACTGTATCATTATGTATTGCTTTATTTATTGAGTCTGCTGGTATAAATACATCTTGATTTGTTCCTATATCTACAAATCCATAACCACGCTTATTTACTGATAGTTTTCCAATTTTTAAATGACTATTTGTAAATAACATATAGTTGTCTTTTTTTGTCCTATAAATTTTTAGTTCTTCTTCCATTTTATTTAGTGTTTTGATAAGTTCTTTAAATTCATCTTTTTCTAAGTTTAATACTTTTTCTAGTTCAAATGCACTTAAAGCTTTATTTTCTTGTTTTAGTATTTCTAAAATTTTTTCTTCTAATAGTTCTTCCTGATTCATAAATCCTCCATTTTAATTGTACTTTACATATAAATTATACACTTTTTTTTATTAAATTAATACTTTATTTTTTAATATTAAATAAAAAATGATTTATTGTTTTATTTATTCTTTATAATATATTGAATATTTTTTAAGAAAATGGTATTATGTTATTGTATACATAGGAGAGGAATGATATAGTGAGTAAAAAATTATATTTTTGTATTATTGGTTTATGTTTGTTTTTTTTGACTGGATGTGGTAAAAACAGTTTAAATTGCAGTATAAATAGGGATTATGGCGATGATTTAAAAATTTATCAAGAACTTAAGATTAAGTTTTCTAATAATCATGTTAGTAAGTTAAATCTTAGTATGAATGCTAGTCTTGATGGAGAATATGTTAATAATAAAAGTTCTTTAATTGAATCTGTTGAAAACGAATTCTCTAGAATACCTGAAAAAAATTATGTTAAATATTCTTCAAAAGATACAAGTGAAGGATTTAATTTTAATGTTAAAATTAATTATAACAAATTAAGTGATGATAGTAAAAAATTAGTCAGTGTTATTAATTATGGAAGTTCTTATGATTCTGTTAAACTTGATTTAGAAGAATCTGGATATACTTGTAAATAATTTTAATAAAAAAAAATTCTATTTTTTTAGAATTTTTTTATTTTTAGGAATTTTTGTTTTTTTGTTGTATATTCCTTTTAGGGGGAATATATATGTACGAAAATATTTTTGAATTAAATAATAAGTTTTTAGAAATAAATAGAATGGGTTGGATTAGGAGTCGTAGAAAAGGTTCTACTGGAATTGGGTATACTTTTGAGAGTTTACTTGGAAAAAATGAAGATTCTCTTTCATTACCTGATTTTAAAGGTATTGAAATTAAAACTCATAGAAAAAATAGTTTTTCTTATATTTCTCTTTTTAATTACAATCCAATTGGAGATTCTTCTTATGAGTTGTTAAGATTATTTAATAATTACAGTTATTTACATCCTAATGATAAAAATATCAGATTTTTGTGTGCTAATGTATTCTGTAATTATGTTAAAGATGTCGGTATGAATTATAAATTTTCGTTGAAAGTAGATGAACTTGAGAAAAAAGTTTTTTTATTGGTGTATGATAGATGTGGAAATCTTATTGAAAAAAATTCATATTGGTCATTTGAAACATTAAAGGAAAAATTATTTACAAAGATGCGTTTTTTGGCTTATGTTGAAGCTAATTGTAAAGTTTGGAATGGTTGCGAGTATTTTAAATATGACAAAATTACTTTCTATACTTTGAAAGATTTTGATTCCTTCATTAATTTAATTAAAATTGGTAAGATTAGAGTTTCTTTTTTTATTAGTGGAGCAGCCTGTGGCACTGATTGTATAAATACTCATGGCGCAAGTTTCAGTATTAAAACGGAAAATTTAAATCTATTATTTGATCCTATTAGTGTTACTCCTTTGGGGTTGGCGACATAATTAAAAGACCTACATTTACATGTAAGTCTAGTTTTCTAAATGGTCGGGAAAACAGGATTTGAACCTGCAACCCCTTGGTCCCAAACCAAGTGCTCTACCAAATTGAGCCATTTCCCGTTTTATGGTGCGCCCGATAGGAGTCGAACCCATAACCTTTTGATCCGTAGTCAAACGATCTATCCAATTGATCTACGAGCGCATCGCCTATCGATTAAAAAAATGGTGGCTCCAGCGGGAATCGAACCAGCGACACAGGGATTTTCAGTCCCTTGCTCTACCGACTGAGCTATGGAGCCATATAAAAAAATGGCGGTCCCGACGAGAATCGAACTCGCGATCTTCTGCGTGACAGGCAGACGTGATAACCGCTACACCACGGGACCTTTTTGGTTGCGGAGGCAAGATTTGAACTTACGGCCTTCGGGTTATGAGCCCGACGAGCTACCAGGCTGCTCCACTCCGCGATATAAATTTAAAATGGCGGAGAGAAAGGGATTCGAACCCTTGCGCCAGTTGCCTGACCTACCGGTTTTCAAGACCGGACCCTTCAACCAGACTTGGGTATCTCTCCATAAATATGGTGCCTGAGGCCGGACTTGAACCGGCATGAAGTATGACCTTCGCAGGATTTTAAGTCCTGTGCGTCTACCAATTCCGCCACTCAGGCATATATATCAAAAAGACCATTTAGTCTTTATGAACATTAAATGGTGTCCCGTACAGAACTCGAATCTGTGACCCTTTGATTAAAAGTCAAATGCTCTACCTGCTGAGCTAACGGGACATATTAAATGGCTGCCTCGGCTAGATTCGAACTAGCGAATGCCACAGTCAAAGTGTGGTGCCTTACCGCTTGGCTACGAGGCAATCTAACCTTGTTACCTAAAAAATGGTGGAGGGAGATGGATTTGAACCATCGAACCCGAAGGAACAGATTTACAGTCTGCCGCGTTTGGCCACTTCGCTATCCCTCCAAACAAAGTGGTGCCGGAAATAGGACTTGAACCCACAACCTACTGATTACAAGTCAGTTGCTCTACCAATTGAGCTATTCCGGCAAAAAAAATGGTGGGCGTTATAGGACTCGAACCTATGACCCCTAGCTTGTAAGGCTAGTGCTCTAACCAACTGAGCTAAACGCCCATAACAACCAGACAGTTATAACTATACCATCTGATTTAAAGTTTGTCAACAATTTTGCATTAATTTATTTTTTTTTATTTGCTTCTAGATTATTATCAATCCATTTTTGAAGCTTATACGATAATGTCTTGAATCCTGAAGGTGTCTCTATTATTTTTTTATTTCGTGTTTTTTTATTTATTTTATACTGTATATTTTTTATACTTAGTTTCAAATGATTTGTTTCATCATCTACATCTATTATTTGAACATATATTGTATCGCCTATGTTTACATAATCTGTTATTTTTTTTACATACCCATGAGATATTTCAGATATATGTATTAATCCTGTATAAAATTCATCTAGCGTAACGAAGGCACCATAGGATTCTATTCCTGATATTGTTCCCTTGATTATCCTACCTTTCTCATATTTTGACATAATACACCTCATTGCTTATTATATCATGTATAAAATAATATGTAAATTCAATCATAATGTATTTACTTAATTTTTATATTAATATATAATATTTTTTGGTGATTATTTTATGAATATTGAGAAAAAAATTATATCAGTTATTGATGGTCTTCGTCCATATTTGATAAGTGATGGTGGAAATATAGATTTTATAAAATATGAAGATGGTATTGTTTATGTTAAAATGCAAGGTGCTTGTGCAAATTGTGGTTTGATTGATGTAACACTTACTGATGGAATAGAGGCTATTTTAAAGGACGAGATTCCAGAAATAAAAAGTGTTGTTAACGTGGAATAATTTTTCACGTTTTTTTTAGCCATTCTATATCTGGCAATTTATAATTTTGCATTAGTTGATGATATATTTTTTTTATATTTTTTTCTATTATTACTACTTTTTTAATTATTTCACTTAGTTGGTCTTCATTTTCTATTTTGTTCAATATTGCATCACATTTATCAATGTATATACTTGGATATAATATTCTTATAAATAGTAATTCTATTTCATCATGGTTTAAATTATTGCTTGTTATATAATTATTTAATTCTTGTGTTATATCTATTTCTTTATATATATATGATTTAAAGTATTCACTTATATCTCTTATTCTATTATCAATTATAAAATTAATTGGATTATAAAATTCCTCTGTTGTATAATTCATGTTTATTCTATCATGCGTTATGCCTATTCTTGTTTTTCTTTCCAAATTATTATTTATAAGTGCAATACAGTTTTCTACTATTCCGATATAGTAGTCGGCGCTTTCTCTTATTTTTTTATTTTTTTTTCCAAATTGATTTATTTGATATTCTAGATAGTCTATTTTTTTTATCCAAAGTTCAGACCAATTTTTTCTTTTAATGTTACTATATTTTTGTGGATTAACAACTATGTTTGATAAGTATTCAATATCTTTTATATTTATTTTTCTATTATCTATATTTACTTCTAGTAATACATATTTTAAATTATTAATTCTTGTGCTTATTTCATTATTTACATTTAATATTATTTTATGGCAATAAATTCCTATATATGCCAGATATATTTGGAGGTCATATATTTCTTTTATTTCGTAATCACTTCTATCGCACGGATATAATATATACTTTATTTCATTTATTTTAAATTTATATATATTGTTTATTTGATGAATATTTGTTGGAAATATTTTGTAATAATATTGAATTGCATTTCTCATATTTCACCTTCTATGTAATTTTATGTAAAAAAAAATAAGTATTTAACTTATTTTTCTACAATATTTTTTATATTTGAAATAATTGATTTATATTGTTCTATTTGATTGTTTAGTTCATCAATTTTATTTTGCATATCAGCATTTTTTTGTGTCATTTCATCATATAATTGTTTATAATCTTCTGAGTTTGAACTTTGGTTTACCTGATTGTTAGGTACATTAAATGACATATTGTTTGCCATATCAAATGTTGGTTGTACTGGTGCATCAAATGATGAGGTTCCTGGTACATTAAATGATGGCGCACTTGGTGCATCAAATGTTGATTGTACTGGTGTTTCAAATGATGGTGTACTTGGTATATCAAATGCTGGTTGGGCTGGTGTTTCAAATGATGGTGTACTTGGTACATCAAATGTTGGTTGGGCTGGTGTTTCAAATGATGGGGCACTTGGTACATCAAATGTTTGTTGGGCTGGTGCATCAAATGCTGAAGCACTTGGTATATTAAATGTTGATTGTACTGGTGTTTCAAATGTTGGGGCACTTGGTACATCGAATGTTGGTTGGGCTGGTGTTTCAAATGTTGGGGCACTTGGTACATCGAATGTTGGTTGGGCTGGTGCATCTAATGTTGGGGCACTTGGTACATCAAATGATGGTTGTACTGGTGTTTCAAACGCTGGGGCACTTGGTACATCAAACATTGATTTTTGTGTTCCTTCTGATGAAGATGTATCATTATCATTAAAGTTTGGTTTATTATTTCCTAAATCATTTACTAAAGGAGCATTTAATTTAAATACTTTTTTATCTTTTAATAAAATATTACTTAATTTTTTTGGATTTAAATCTTGTACTGGAACAGGCATTCCTTCTTTATTTGCTTTTACTATTAATTTAACTAAATTTTTTACTTCTGCCCATTCTACATCATTTAATGTTTCAGCACTATATGTTCCATCTACTCCGCTTAATTTTGTTACATATAATCTTGTATATCCCGACTCATCAACTTCATTTAGTGAGTAAATTAAATACTCTATACCATTATTCATAAAATATCTAACTACATTTACTAAACCACTTTCACCTTGTAAATTACTTATTGTTACTTTATCCATTTTGTCCTCCTCCTTATTCTATTAATAATAATAACAAAAAAAACCAATTTTTTCAATAGTTTTTTTTAAATTAGTGTTCTTAGGTAATAGTTCACACCATTTTTTGTGTAAAGAATATGTTATATTAGAAATAAAGAAGGGGTGGATTTTATGTGTAATAATTCTGATGATTGCAAATGTATTTCTGAAATATTAAGTATTATTAATATTCTTCAACAAAATGCTGAATGTGGAGATTCATGCTTGGAAACATGCGATAGAGGATTTTTAGGATGTAATGCTAATTCATTTGTTTGCAATACTCGTCCTGTTATGCTTTACACTTGTTGTGGTAACGGTGTTGCATGGAGTATGCCAATAAGTAGGGATCCTGACGAAACAACAACTTCTAATGTTTTTAGAGTAGAAAAAATTGATGGTTGTTGTGCTACTTTTAGAGTTTTAATTCCAAATACTGATACTACTAGTATTCTTCCATTTGAGGCTACTAATTCCTTTTTCACAGTTAACTTAAATTGTATTTGTGTTTTAAGATGTTTACAAGATACTTATATTGATTGTATATAAAAAACAAGAATGATGTAATCAACTCTTCTTGTTTTTTATTCGTCTATTTTTATATCTTTTATTTTTTCTATATCTATAAGTTTATTATCATATGTTATTATGTTTTTTTTGTTTTGTCCTATTATGTATGTTTTTATTTCTTTATCTTCCATGTATATAATTACTGGTATTTTATATATGTAATTCTTATTATTAATTATTTTTGTGATTTTTTGATTTATTGTTTTCTCTGGTTTTCTTTTTTCTTTTTTGACTTTTGTTTCATTTATTTCTTCTTTATTAGACATGTATACTTTTTCATTATTCTTTATTTCTTTATCAATTTTGTTTGCGAATACTTTTGGTAATTTTTTTTTCATATTGCACCTCAGTTAATTATATTATTTTGTTTATTTTTTATTCGCTTTTAATTTTTGAACTTAAAAGTATTCCTATAAAAAAAAGAAGAAATCCTATTATATAGGTTATTGTTGATTGAGGAATAACTAGAACTCTTTTTAAAAGTTGTGTTATTGTTATTATCATGAGTATATTTGCTATTGAATACATTGTTTCTTTATTTTTTTTTATTAGTTTATTTATTATTTTTGAAATTAAAATAATTCCAATTGTAAAACCGACTGCAAATGGAATAATTATGAATGTATTATTAAGTATTTTGTTTATTTGTAGTATTGATGAAAACATTTCTAATATAATATTGTAGTATCCTAGTGTCATTAGTAATGCTGTTCCACTTATTCCTGGTATAATGCTTGATATAGCATCAACTATACCTATTCCTATAAGTTTTATAAATTCTATCAGTGAATAATTTAACTGATGATTATGTATTGTTCCAATATTTTTCATTATAATTAAAGCTAGAATTATTATTATTATTGATATAATGGTTTTACCAATTTTGAGTTTTGTTTTTTTTAGTTGATTAGGGATACCTCCTGTAATTAACCCTATAAAAAGTAACATTGTTGGAAAGTAATAGTGGTTTAAACATTTTACAATTATTTTACTAGTTAAAATTATTGCGAGCATTATTCCTATTGATATTTTTGCAAGATATTCTATATTTTTTCTAAAATTTTTAGTTATACTTGATATTTTTTCTATTATTTCTTCATATATTCCAAGTGATATTGCAAGCATTGATCCAGATACACCTGGAATTATTTTACCTAATCCGATTATGAAACCTTTAATAATTAAGTTCATTTAACCACCTAATTATTTTTATTATATTTTTTTTTATATATTCCTTTTTGTTTTTACGTTTTTGTATTTTTTAATTTCTTTTATAAAATTTGATTCATTTTTTTTAGGTGTTAATATTATTATTTCATTTTTTGTCCTTGTTAGTGCTACATAAAATAGTCTTCTTTCTTCTGCATATTTGATTGTGTTTTCTTCTGGTATTAGTGTTTTTAATATATCATCTTGTTTTTTTTTAGATGGAAATCCTAATATATCATTTTTTGAGTTTATTAATATTACATTATCATATCCTAATCCTTTTGCTGCGTGTACTGTCATGAAATCTATTGATGTTTTACATTTTTTATATATTATCCTGTTTTTATTTTTTTTTAGAATATCATTATTCCTTATATTATCTATATCGAATTTATATCTTCCTAATACTAATATATTTTTTTCTTCTCCATATTTTCTAATAATGCATTCTATAGCATTTATTAATGAACTTGTTATTTCATTATTTTTATATTCTAAAATTGTTATTGGAAATTCTTTTGTTTTATTGCTTATTAATCTTTTTTTTATTTGACTTGGATTTTTTTGGATAAATTTTCCTGCTATGTCTATTAGTTCTTGACTGTTTCTATAAGTCTTAGTTATTTTAAATATTTCACAGTATTTTTCATTTTTTTGATAGTTTGTGAAAAGAGTTATATTTGATGATGCAAAGCTATATATACATTGCCAATCATCTCCTACTACCATTGTTTTATTTTTTATTTTTTGTGTTATTTTTTTAATTAAATTCATTCTACTTTCAGATATGTCTTGAAATTCGTCTACTATTATATATTTATAATTCTGTATATTTTTTTCTTGTATTATTTTACTTGCTCTATTTATCATTTCATTAAAATCAATTTGATTTGTTCTTTCTAGTTCTTGATTATAGTATTCATATATTTCGGATATGAATTTTAAAAAGTGTTTTGATTTTTTTTTATTTGTTTTTAATTTTTTAATTTCTATAGGTGTTAGATTTTTTGATTTTAAAAGGTTGATAATTTGTTTAAAATATTCTAATAGTTTATCGTAATTCTTATTGTTATTTATTATTTTATTGTATTCTTTTATGTTTATTAATCTATTAATTTCTTTTATTTTATTAATTAATGGCAGTGTTATTATTTTATATATAGGTAATTTCCATTTTCTAAAATATATGTAATAAATTTTTATAAATTCTTTTATTTTATTTGGATTATTTTTTATTGTTTCTTCTATATATTTTTTTAAAATTATTTTTTCATCTTTTATTATTTTTGGTGGTGGTGTTGAGGATTTTTTTATTATTTCATACGCAAGTTTATGGAATGTTGTTACTTTTACATTGTGATTAAATTCTTTGTTTATTCTTTCTTTTAGTTCATTTACTGCTTTGTTTGTAAATGATATTACTATTATTTCTTTATCTTTTATCTTTTGTTTATCTATTAGATAGTTTACTTTTGCTGTTATTGTTGTTGTTTTTCCTGCTCCTGCTCCTGCAATTACCATTATATTGTCCTCATCTGTAAGTATTATCCTTTTTTGGTCTTCATCTAGTTTTATATTTTTATCGATTTTGTCAAACATTGTATCTAAATATTCTTTTTCTTTTATTAGTTGCTGTTTTATGTATTTTTTATTATTTTCTATTCTTTTTGTTTCTGTTATCGTTGATTCTTGGTATGATATGTATTTCATTTTACCACCTAAAAAAGAATATACATTTTTTGCATATTCTTTTCCTTGTTTATTCTGCTTTTTTGTCTAATGTTATTGTTGTTTCTTCTATTTTATTTTCTCTATAGTATTTAATTGTTATTTTATCTCCTACTTCGTATTTATATAATAGATGTTTAAAGTGTACGCTGTCTTTTATTTCTGTATCATTTATTGAAAGTATTATGTCACCTTTTTGTAATCCTGATTTTGATGCTGGAAGATTATCGTTTACTTTTATTACTACAACACCGTTTTCTACATCTTTTGGAATTGTTATTCCTTGTCTATATAAGTAGTATGTGTTTGTAATATCTGTCATTTCAATTCCTATTAATGGTCTTTCTATATTTTCTCCGTTTTCTAGTCTTTCTATTATAGAACTAACTATTTCTATTGGAATTGCAAACCCCATTCCTTCTACTTCGCTTTGTACTAGTTTCATTGATGTAACTCCTATTACTTCTCCATTAATGTTTACTAGTGGGCCTCCACTATTTCCTGGATTTATTGCAGCATCTGTTTGTAATACTTCTACCATTGTTGATGAGGTTGCCGATGTAACTGTTACTGTTCTATCTTTTCCTGATAATATTCCTTTTGTTACTGTTCCCATGTATTCTTTTCCTAATGGTGAGCCTACTGCAAATACAGTATCTCCTATTTCTGATTCTAAACTTTGTCCTAATTTTGCGATTTGTGGTACCATTTCTTGATTAATTGCTAGTACTGCTATATCTGAATATTCATCGCTTCCTAATAGTGTTGCTTCTGTTTCTTCTCCATTTGTAAGTGTTATCTTGAATTTATTTCCACCGTCTATAACATGATGGTTTGTTATTATATATCCTTTTTTTTCATCTTTTTTATAAATAAATCCTGTTCCTGATGATAATTCTGTATTGTTTTTGTATGTTTCAACAAGTACAACTGCGTCGTATATTTTTTCTATAGATTTTTTTATTGTATTTGTTTCTGTTATGTTTACTGATGTTGTTGATTCTTGATTTATTGTTTTTTCTATTTTCTGCATGTTAGGCATATAGTTTATTACTATAATTGTTCCCATTATTCCTACGAAGAATGATAGAATAATGGTAATTGTATAAATTATTTTTTCTTTCATCATTTCACCTCATAGTCTATTATTTCTTTCCAATTTATTGGGAATCCTATTCTATTTAATATTGTTTCCACTGGAACTGTATTTATTTTTCCGTCTAATAGGTCTATTTCGTAACTCATTTCTCTTATCATTTCTCTAAATTCTTCTTCTCTGAGCATATATTTAAATATTATTATAAGTGCAAATAAGTCATTTTTTCCATATTTATATTGTTCTTCTATTTTTTCTATGTTTAGTTTCTTATGTATTTCGTTATTTGGGATTGATCTTTGTGTCCTATGGTCATATAGTATGTCTTCGTGTGCACAAAGATTTCTAAAGTTTGCTAGAAGATATAAAAATACTTCCATTTCTTCGTATTTTACATTATATAGTTCTGCTATTTCTTGTTTATCTTCTGTTTTTAGTATACAATAAAATTCTGACATTAAGCCAAATGAAAGAACTTTTACCAAAATCCACATTGGTATATATCCATAGTTTGTTAAATAATGCATTGTTGCTGTATGTTTTTTTCCATTGAATGCTAATTGTTTTCTCATTTTATTTAGTACATCATGTACTTGTCTTGTTTTTAATGGATCTTGAGTGTAATTGTTTGGACTTAGATAGTTTTTTTCTTGAAATCCATATTTTTTTGATAATTGATAACTTATTATTGATTTGATGTTATTTTCTACTATAAGTATATTTTTAAAGCAAATGTTTCTAATATGTCTATCAAAGTTAAATATTGCATATAGTTCTTCAAATGTTGATCCTTTTATAAATTTTCTTTCTTTATGTGTTTTCATCAGTAGGTGTCTATATCCACTTATAAAAAAGTAATTCTCTCTTAGTAATATTTCTTTTGCTAATTCTTCGTCTTTTATTGTTAAATCTTTGTTTTTTAATATACTTATTTGTTCATCTAGTGTTCTGAATATCTTATTCTTCATATCTATCACCATATTAATTATACCACATATTATAGTGTATAATTGTGTATTTTTTGTGTTTTTTAATTTATTTATAATAATTTATTAGACTTTTTTTTATTGTTTGTGCAATTTGTTCTTGATAATCGTTCTGTTTAAGCTTATATCTATCGTTTGAATTGCTTATAAATCCTGCTTCTATTAATATTCCTGGTTTTGTTATTCTATCAAATAAATACATGTTTTTTAATTGTTTTATTTTTCTTTTTATGTTCATATCTTTTTTAAATTCATTTGATGTTATTTCTGCGAGTTTTTTATTTTTTTCGTTTTTGTTTGTATAAAATATTTGCAATCCTTCCCATGATGGAGATTTATCTGAATTTAAGTGAATTGAAATATATATATCACAATCTGATTCATTTATTAGTTTTGCACGTGTTTCTAAATCGTTTTTTTTGTGATTTTTTGTGTTTATTTTTGATAAGTCATAGTCCCCGTTTCTTGTTAAATATACTTTTGCGCCTTCTGCCTCAAGTTCTTTTTTTATTTTGTTTGATATTTCAAGATTTATATCTGATTCTTTTATTTCTTTGTATGTTGCACCTGGGTCTCTTCCTCCGTGTCCTGGATCTATGTATATTACTTTTCCTATTAGTTTGGGTTCGTCTGCTTTTACCAATGAAAATGTGAATATCATTATTATGAGTGTTAATAGTGTTGATATCTTATATTTTAACATTTTATCACCATTAAATTTTATGCATTTGTGTTCAAATCTTTTTTATTTTTTTATAGGTATGTTCAAATGTATGGTTATGAACATACTATTTTTATTTTTATGTGCATAAGTATGGTTTTGAACATACTATTTTTATTTTTTATGTGCATAAGTATAGTTTTGAACATAAAAAAATTATGATTTTTTATGTGTTCATAATTTTTTTATATATTTATTTTTCATATTCTTCTAAAAAACTTTTGTATATTCCATCTTTTTTTGTTCCTAATATACAGTTTAGATTAATATTGTCCATTGCTTTAAATATGTTATAATCTGCGTTCTCATTATTCTTTCTTAATTCTTTTATCAATTTTTTTATTTCTTTTCTTTTACTTTTTGTTTCATCTATTGCTGCTTCTTCTGTGAATTTACATGCACAGTTTAAAAATGTTAATTCGTTATAGTTTTTCCATGTTATTATTGATGATTCTTTTACTAAGTATAGTGGTCTTATTAGTTCTAATCCTTCGAAATTTTCACTTTTTAATTTTGGCAGCATTGTTTTTGTTTCTGCTCCATATAGTATAGATAGTAATGTTGTTTCTATTACGTCATCAAAGTGATGTCCTAAAGCTATCTTGTTGCATCCCAATTCTTGAGCTTTGCTGTAAAGATGTCCTCTTCTCATTTTTGCACACATATAGCATGGGCTTTTTGTATCCATATTGTTTATTGCATCAAAGATATTACTTTCAAAGATTTCTATTGGTACATTTAGTATTTTTGCATTTTCTTCTATTAATTTTTTGTTTTTTTCTGCATATCCAGGATTCATTACTACATATTTTGCATCGAAATGAATTTTTCCATGTTTTTTTAGTTCTTGAATACATTTTGCAAGTAAAAATGAGTCTTTTCCTCCACTTATACATACCATTATTTTATCGTTTTCTTTTATTAGTTCATATTCTTTTATTGCTTTTATAAATCTTGACCATATTTCTTTTCTGTATGTCTTTATTATACTTTTTTCTATTTCTTTATATCTTTCCATATTATTCCTTCTTTTTTGTTTATTATACTATTTGGTTATTTTTATGTCTAGTTTTATTAAAAGAAAATCTTATGGTTTTCCATAAGATTATTTCTCATTGTCTTTTATTATTTTGTATGTTACTAAACCAATTATTATTAATCCTGCAAGTAGTGTGTATAACCATAGTGGTAATTCTTGTAAAGCATATTTTAATTGAACTAATATATTTACAACCGTAATTATTATTCCTTCTATAAATAGTCCTTTAAATTCTTTCTTAATATACCCTATTATAATAAGTATCAATGATATAACTCCTACATATAATCCTATCATCCATGATTCAGTGAATATAATTTCCATCATTATTATAGCTATTAATATTGTTGATAATATATTTCTATCTTTATTGTCTTTTACTAGGAAAATATTTAGTAATAAAACTATATACATTGCGATTGAATTATTAATTATTTGAGTTATTTCATAATCGTCTATATATCCTGTTGTTATAATATATAAAGGTAATATTATTGATAAATAACTGATTTTATTTAAATTTTTGTTTTTACAGTTTATAAGTGTAAATAAAGTATATATTATTAATATAATTATTCCATTATTTACTTGTGTTGTATCTAATATATTTGTATATGCAAATGTTGTTGCGATTGCTAATAGTGTTGCTATGTATGATAGTTTTAATTTTTTTGTTGACTCGTCTTTTATTGTTAATGCTAAAACTAATAGTGATACTATTATATTAATTATTGCTGGTATTAGTTGTGTTGTTTCAAATAGTGTTATTATAAATAATATAAAGTATAAAATTATACTTATTTTTTGAATTTTTTTGTTATTTACAAGTTTATGTATTGCATATATTACTACGTATATTCCAATTAGAATATATGCTGTATCTATGTTTATATTTTCTTTTAATAAAGCTAGTGAACTTATTGTAAATATCACTGTTTTTATTGGAAGAAGTACTTTTTCTGATTTTATTGTATTTTTGCTATAGTTAAGTAAGCTTGTTAGAGTTATTAATGCCGAAATGAATGTAAGTATTATTTTATTATCAGTATTAATTAATAATAGAAAAGCAAATGTGATATTTATTATTATGTTCATTATTTTTTTGAATGATTTATCTATATTTTCTAATTTTAATAGATTTAGTATATATATCATTGAATAGATTGATGCTGCTATTAATGACATCATCTGTTCTGATAGTTCAAGAGGATTTTGTATATTGCATAGTGTTGCAATTATAATTATATTTATAAGTATTGAACTTATTATTGCTTCTAATTTTGTTGATTTTATTGTTATTATAATTAAATTTGTAATTGTTATTACTGCAAGTGCTATCATAATCATTGCATTGCTTGCTTCATTCATTAGTATAATACTCATTATTGCTATACCAAATGTTAGATATTTTGATATTTCTTTTATATCTATGTTATTTTTAATAGTATTTATTATTAATAATGCTATATTTATTATTATTAAAATAACATTTTTTTCTATTTCAAAATGTAATAGTATTGATACTATTGATGCTATTATTCCTAAATAACTTATATTTTTATATATTTGTTTATTATATTTTGTATGTGTAATAAGTGATAGTAATGAAATAATTATTGATGTTAGTGCTGTATATAAATAGTGTCCATTTCCATTAAATGATAGCCATTTAGATATTATTCCAAGATACCCATTTTCTATTACTGTTAGTATTATAAATAACATTGATAATAGCCAGTAATTTTTTGCTAATAATTCTATTTTTAGTTTTTTTTCACTTATGATTGATAATCCCATAAATAATAATGAGATAAGGATAATAATGCTTATTTTTACAATATCACTCATTATATTCCAGTTTGTTGTTGTTAAAATTATTCCTGATAATCCAACTAGTCCTACTCCTAGATTTAATAGTGTTATTGTCTTTTTTTCTTCTTTTGTTAATTTCTTTTTGTTGTCGTTTTTAATTTCTTTTGGAATTTTATCTTGTCCTATTAAAAGAATAATTCCTGATATTGGATTTATAAAAAGTGTTATTATTGCTAGTAGAATTATTAATGATTTCTTTTCGTATAAATTCTCTTGTGATTCTCCAAGTGTTATATATATTACTGATAGTATTGTTAATATGATTGGGTATACTGTAACGCCTGTTGTTAAAAAAGCTAGTGATGCGATTGCAACGTTTATTGTTGCTGCTATTTTAAATGCATTTTTCATAAATTCACCTCTATTTATTTGTATTATTGTAGTAGTTTTGTTCTGAAAGTTGTTTTGAAAGTTCATCTATATCTGTTATATCCATGTATCCTTGTACATCGTTTATATAGTCTTCTATAGCGAATATTAAACTTTCTAATGTTTGATATATTTCGTAATTTATATTGTGATTTTTTAGTATGTTTATTTGTTCATCTGAAAGCAGTAGGCCATTTTTTCTTGTTTTTAATTGTGTACTTTCGATATTTAGTTCAATTCCGAGGTCGTTTATTAGTGAGTCTATTTCGTTTTGCTTATTTGTTTTTATCATTTTTCCTCCTTTTCTAAATTTTCTATTGCTTTTGCTAATCCTATTTTTCCGTATTCATATGTTAAGCTTCCTTGTTGATATGCTATATATGGAGCTCTTAGAGGGCCATCACATGATAGTTCTATTGATGAGCCTTGTGTAAATGCTCCTGCTGCCATTATTACTTTGTCTGTATATCCTGGCATCTCCCATGGAGTTGGTACTACATATGAATCAATCGCTGAACCTGATTGAATTCCTTGACAATATTTTATTAGTTTGTTTTCATCATTGAATATTATATTTTGTACTATATCTGCTCTTTGTTCATCATATTTTGGTTCAACTTCATATCCAAGTGTTTGTAATACTTTGCTTGTTAGGATTGCTGTTTTTAAAGCATTTGCTACTACTCTTGGTGCTAAATATAGACCTTGTAAGAATTGTTTGTTTATTCCTAATGTTGGACCTACTTCTTTTCCTTCTCCTGGTAGTGTTAGTCTTTCTGCACATAGTTTTATTAGTTCTTTTTTTCCTACTATGTATGCTCCGTTTGGTGCTATTCCACCACCTAAGTTTTTTATTAATGAACCTACTACAATATCTGCTCCTATTTCTGTTGGTTCTAATGTTCCAACAAATTCACAATAACAGTTGTCTATCATAATGATTATGTTTTTATCTATTTCTTTTATTTGTTTTATTACTTTTTCTACTTTGTCTAGTGTAATACTTTTTCTTGTTGAATATCCTTTTGATCTTTGAATTTCTATTAGTTTTATTTTTTTATTTTGTATTGTTTCTTTTATTTTTTCATAGTCAAAGTCGTTGTCTATTAGTTCTATTTGTTCATAGCTAATATTAAATGATTTTAGTGAACTTTTATTTTCTTCTAAACCTATTACTTGATCTAGTGTATCATATGGTTTTCCTGTTATGGATAGCATTGTGTCATTTGGTCTTAGTAATGCGAATAGCGCTACTGTTAGTGCATGTGATCCTGATATGAATTGGCTTCTTACTAATGCGTCTTCTGCATTGAATATTTCTTTATAGATATTTTCTATTGTTTCTCTTCCTATATCGTTGTATCCATATCCTGTTGTTTCATTAAAGTGTACTTCTGATACTTTGTTGTTTTGGAATGCTTTTAAAACTTTAAAACTATTGTATTCGCATATTTTATCTATTTCGTTTAGTTGGCTTTTTATGTTTTTTTCTTCTTGTTCTATTAAATTCCATGTTTGTTCTTTTATATTTAATAAATTATGCATGTATTGTTCCTCCATCAACTCTTATTGTTTCGTTGTTTATGTATTTTGCTTCGTTTGTTGTTAGGAAGTATACAACATTTGCGATTTCTTCTGGTTCTGCGAATCTTTTTAAAAGTATTTTGTTTTCTTCTTCTTTTTTGTATTCTTCATCTAGTTCTTTATTCATTTCTGTATTTATCCATCCTGGAGCTATACAGTTTACTCTTATGTATGGTGCATAATGAAGTGCAAGATTATGTGTTAATGATATCATTGCTGCTTTGGAAGAATCATAGTCTAGGCTATATTCATAGTATGTATCTATTCCATTTGTTGAAGATATATTTACTATATTTCCTTGTTTTTGTTTTAACATATTTTCTCCTACGTATTTTGATACTAGGAATGGTCCTATCAAGTTTGTATCTAGTGTTTTTATGAAGTTGTCTTTTGTTTTATCTTCAAATGTTGTATCTATTGCTATTCCTGCGTTATTTATTAGGATATCTATTTTTTTAAATTTTTCTATTGCTGTTTCTACCATTTTTTTTATTTCTTCTTCTTTTGTTATATCTGCTTTTATTGGTAATACTTCTACATTATATTGTTTTAGTTCTTGGGTTAGTTTTAGTGCTTCTTCTTCGCTATTGTTATAGTTTAATATTATATTGTGGTTCTCTTTTGCGAATACTTTTGCAATTGATGCACCTAATCCTCTTGATGCACCTGTTATAAGTACTGTTTTTCTTTCCATTTTTTCACTTCTTTTCTGTATTAATTATATCATATTTTGTAATAAAAAAGAGTAAAATTATAAATCTTTTACTCTTGATATATGTATTGGTAATCTTCTTGGCATTGTTTCTGTTTTATAGAATGCCTTTTTTGATTTTTTATCATATTGTATTACTAATGTTTTAGCGTCTTTTCCTACTAATTTTTTTATTTATTCTTTATCGCATATTATTTTTTCTGTCATTTTCTTGTTCCCCCTACAATGATTTATAATATCTTTTCCCTTTTTCTTCTAAATCTTCTATTTCGTATGCTTCTAGTTGTTCTGGCTCTGTTGGATCGTTTTTTGATTCATCATATATTCCCTGATAATTATTTTCTGGATATTTAGGTATATTTTTAATTATGTTATATAAAACATTTGGTGATGGTTTTTTTTCTTTTGATGCATATTCTTTATAAATATCATATATTCTTCTTATCAGTATCGAGGATTCTCTTGTCAGTGTTAGTTCCGCATTTTTGTATCTTTGTATTACGGCATATTCTGAGTAATAATTCTTTCTCAAGTAGCATTGAAATTCATAGTCTCTTATTACGTTTTTAAACACTTCTATGTGTTTTTTATATAATACTTTTATTCTTGAGTATTCTTTGTTTATCGTTGTGAATAAAGCAATGTCTCCATTTTCTTTTCTTTTATTTTTAACTGACAGGGTGTTCATGTATGTTCCATATTTTTCTTTAAAAATACTAATTTTGTCTAGATAGTAACTTCTTAATTCTAAAGATGATTCCTTTTCTGATGTAATATTATCTATTCTTTCTATTGGACCTTTTTCTAATACTTGATGTTTTTTTCCTTGTTGGTCGATGCATATTAATAATTCACAATATTCATACATACTACCACTTCCTGTTGATTGTTTATTTTAACATAGGAAATTTTTTATGTAAAGTTGTTAATGTGTTTTTTTATTTTATTTTTTTTTATTTTTTACTTATTGATAATTATTTTTATTTTATGTTAATTTTCTTTAATTTTTATGGTAAAATATTCGTTTGAGGTGTTTTTATGAGCAAGTATGTTGATTTAGCCTATAAATTGTTTGGTAAGGATTCTGTAAGTAAAGGATTAAGAATTCCTGTTAATTCTGTTTCTTTTTACGATACTGTTGATAGAGGTAAAAGTGATTTGGTTCATATCTTTAAAGTTAATTCTCAGCGTTCTTCTTATTATTATGATGTAAATATTATTGTTCGTAAAAATGAAATTGTTTCTTTTTATTGTGAGTGTCCACAGTTTTCTAATTTTCATACTTGTAAACATGTTGCGGCTTGTTTAATAAATTGTGGTAATAAAATTTTAAGTAATATTCCAAGTAATATTGATATTTCTAATAATATTCTTGATATGTTTGTTAATGATAGAGTTAATAACGGTATCAAAGAAGCTGTTAATATTGATTTGGAATTAGATTTTTCTCATAATACTTCTTTTAAATTACTTATTGGAATTAATAAAAAGTATACTATTAATCGTGAGTCTAAGTTTGATAGTTTTATTAGTTCTTATTTAAAAAATGAGGAGTATTATTTTGGCGTAGGTTTTACTTATGATCCTAGTAGACATTATATATCTGATAATGATAGGGATTTACTTTTGTATTTGCATGGTTATACTAAGTATAGTAGTTATCGTTTTCATATTAATCCTTTTGAATTAAACGATAGGGAATTAGATTCTTTATTTGAAATAATTAAGGATCGAGATTTTAATATTGTCGGTGTTGGTACTGTTCATGGAGTTTGTTTTTCTTTACCTACTCAGTTTGTTTTAAATCGTGTTAATGATAATTATGAATTATCTATTTCTGATTTTGATGGTTACAAGTTTATCGGTAAGGATTTTAAGTATTGTGTTTTTAATTCTATTTTATATGTTATTCCTGCTAAGTATTATAGTTTGTTTGGTTCTATGAATCATAATAATCTAAAGTCCATAGTTATTGATAATGAGCATATTGATATTTTTAAAAATGGTTTGTTACAGAGTATTAAGGATAACATTTTAATTAGTGATGAGATAGATGATATTGTTGTTTCAGGTGTTCCTAATGTAAATTTGTATTTTGATTTAAATCAAGATGTCATTGATTGTAAGGTTAAGTTTGATTATAGTGGATTTATTGTTGATTTTTTTGATACTAATAGCCCTGTTGTTAGAGATGTATCTTATGAGAATGGAATTATTAATGATTTGTTTTATTTTGGATTTGTTGTTAAAAATGATTCTATAATTCTCAATGATATAGATGGTGTTGGTGATTTTTTAAGTGATGGTATTCATGTTTTAAGTGAAAAGTATAGTATATTTACTTCTAAAAAAATTGATAGTATCAATATTATTAAAAAAAGTAATATTAAATCTAATTTTAGTATTGGTACTGACGGAATTATGTCTTATAATTTTTCTACTGATAATATTAATATGGATGAGCTTGATGATGTTTTAGTTTCTCTTAAGAAGAATAAACGTTATTATAAGTTGAAAAATGGAAATATTATTGATTTAGTACAAAATAGTGAGTTAAATGAACTTAATAGTTTATTTGATGATTTAGAATTATCAGCTGGTATGTTAAGTGAGAATATTGTTATTCCTAAGTATCGTGCTTTATATATTGACAGTTTAAGGAAAAATAGGTATAAGTCTATTAAGACTGATAATTCTTTTGATTCTTTTATTTCTAATTTTTATAAGTATAAGGATGTAAGTATTTCTTTTGGTAGTGATGATTTAATTCTTCGTGATTATCAAAAAGATGGTGTTCGTTATTTATATACTTTATATAAGTGTGATTTTGGCGGTATTCTTGCGGATGAAATGGGGTTAGGTAAGAGTTTGCAGACTATTTGTTTTATTAAGCAAGTAATTCGAGAGAAACCTGATTCAAAGATTATGATTGTTTGTCCTACTTCTTTGGTTTATAATTGGAAGAAGGAATTTGATAAGTTTGGTAGTGAACTTAAGTATGTTACTGTTTCAGAGAATAAAACTAAGAGATTAAAGATTATTAATGATTTTGAGAAGTATAATATTTTTATTACTTCTTATGGTTTGGTTCGTAATGATAATGATGAATATGAGAGTAAAAATTTTGAGGTTTGTATTATTGATGAAGCTCAGGCTATTAAGAATTATAATGCAGGTATGACTCGTGAAATTAAGAAGATTAAGGCACGTACAAAAATTGCTTTGACTGGTACTCCTCTTGAAAATTCTGTTTTAGAATTATGGAGTATATTTGATTTTATTATGCCTGGTTATTTGGGTAGTATATATAAGTTTAAGGAAAGATATGGTATTCAGGATGTTGATGATGAGTCTTTGAAAAAACTTAATAATTTGAATTATCAAATTCATCCTTTTATTTTAAGAAGAAGAAAAAACGATGTTATTACTGATTTACCTGATAAGATTGAGAATGATGTGTATCTTGATTTACCTGATAAACAGAAAAAACTTTATTTAAGTGTTCTTAAGGATAGTGAGAAGAAATTTAATGATACTTTAATTAATGAGGGTATTGGTAAAGCTAGGTTTAAGGTTTTACAATTGCTGATGAAATTGCGTCAAATATGTGTTGATCCTAATATTTTATTTAGTAATTATAAGGGTGAATCTATTAAAATGGAAAAATTGTTGGAAATAGTTAATAGTTATGTTTCTGGTGGACATAAGATTCTTATTTTTAGTAGTTTTAAAACTGTTGTTGATAGGGTTAAGGATATGTTTAATAATAATGGAATAAGTAGTTATATGATTTCTGGTGATGTTAAGAGTAAGACTAGAATGGAACTTGTTGATAGGTTTAATAATGATTCTACAAATTGTTTTTTAATTACTCTTAAGAGTGGTGGTACTGGTTTAAATTTAGTTGGGGCTGATGTTGTAATTCATCTTGATATTTGGTGGAATCCTCAGGTCGAAAATCAGGCTACTGATAGAGCTCATAGAATTGGGCAAACTAAGAAGGTTTCTGTTGTTAGATTTATTACTCGTGGTACTATTGAAGAAAAGATTATTGAACTACAGAATAAAAAGAAAGTTTTAAGTAATAATTTAATTGAGGGTAAAGCTAATAGTGTTATTAATTCTCTTAGTGAGAATGAAATTAGGTCTTTACTTTCTTATAGTGACGAATAAAGTTATAACTATGTTCATAAGTTTATTTTTGAACATAGTTTTTATTTTGTATTTTTATTCTTATGTTCAAAAGTATAGTTTTGAACAGATATATTTTTTTCTTTGAATTTTTTTATGTTCAAAAGTTATTTTTACACTTTTAATTTGTAAAGCATTAAAAAAAGATAATTGTTAGTTATCTTTTATTTTTCTATTATTTTTTCAGCAATCCATTCATTGTTGATATTAATTATTTTTCCACAGTGTATACACTCTTTCTTTGAAATATCTATACTTGCTCCACAATTTGAACAATTAATGACCTTGTAGTTTTCATCTTTTTTATTTGAATCTTGATATTTCATTTTAATTATTAGATTTCTCTTTTCTGTCTTTATTTTATCTTGATATGTTATTTTTCTTATGTTACATGATATACCGATTTCTGTTTCATTTATAAATTCTAATTCGTTGTAATCTAGAATATCGAAATCAATTAAATCTTTTTGGCAATATAGGTATGAAACTATTTCTTTATATAAATCGTTATAAAATGTTTTTTCATTTTTTTCAGATTTCCAAAAATTTTTTTGATCTTTTTTTGACAATGCTTTATACATTTTATTTCTTTTTTCTCTTATTACACCTATAACTAGTGAACCTATCAAAAAGAACATTAGTATTGTTATAATTAATGGAATTAATACAAAAATAAATACTTCTTTATTGAATAATTGTGTCATAATAATTGTAGATATGATAACTGATAATATATATAGTATCCAAAACTTAGGCGATGTTATAGTGTAGATTTTTTCTCTTATTGAACCGTTTGTATCACTTATTCCAAAGTTAAAGTTTGTATTACAATATGGACAATTATCTATAAAATCCTTTACCTTTCCTCTATTACCGCAGTTTGGACATTTAATATCTTCATCTTCATTTTGATACGTTTTAATTGTATAATGAATTCTTGGATTAAAATTATCTTCTCTGTATATACATCCATCATTTTTAAAATATCTTTTTTCTTTAATAGCCTTGTCTGTAACATTATCTAGTATTTTACCATCAGTAGCTCTTGTATATATCTTTCCTTTTGTTTGATTAACATTATAATATAAAGTTTCAATAACAATCCCTTTTTCTTCTAGTCTTTTTAATTTTTTTCTTTCATAAACTGACGCCAGCATATTTTCACCTTCTATTTTAAGTATACTATATCATTTTTTTTATTTCAATTTTTTTTATCATTATTTTTTTTGTGTGTAAAGTAAAAAAAAGATAATTGTTAGTTATCTTTTGATTTTATTACTTTTTAATCTTCATATTTATAGAATCCTTCTCCTGAACTTTTTCCTAATTTTCCTTCTTCTATATATTGGTTTACAATTTTTAGCATTCCTTTATAGTTGTATGGAAGCATCATTTTCTTTAGTAAAGGATTTATTAGTCCAGGAACTTTTTGATATTGTTCTACTATATTTTTTACTGTTTCTAGTCCTACTGTATCCATAATTCTAAATGGTCCTTTTGGTGCTCCTGTTCCAAGTGTCCATGCATTGTCTATGCTTTCTGGATCTGATATTCCATTTGCGTATAAATCGAATGCGCTTAATAGGAATGGTACTAACATTGAATTTAGTAGGTATCCTGATTTTTCTTTTGTTACTGGAAGAGGAATCATTTTTATCGATTTTCCAAATTCTATTACTTCATCAAAGTATTTTTTTTCTGTTTTTTCTTGTCCCATTACTTCTACAATATTGTTTTTCCAAATTGAGTTTGCAAAGTGCATTGATAAAAATTTATTTGGTCTTTTTGTAGATTCAGCCATTTTTGATGGTAATAGTGTTGATGAATTTGTTACTATTACTGTCTTTTCTGGTAATAAATCCGCAATTTGGTTGTATAAATTTTTCTTTATTTCTAAATTTTCTGTTACTGATTCTATTACAAGGTCTGAGTCTTCTAATGCTTTATTTTGTTCTGTTTCTATTGTTATTTTTTCTATCGCATTATATGCGTTTTCTATTGCTTTTTCTCTATTGAAATTTTTAGAATCTCCAAGTCCCCTTGCCCAATTATGTTTTGGTGTCATTTCTGTTATTGTATCAATATATGTTTTTTTTAGTTTTTCTAGTGATTGTTTTAATTTTTGTTTTTTATCTTCTTTTCTAATTAATATTGTTGTATCGTATCCATTATATGCACATTGAAATGCGATTTGTGTTCCTAATACTCCTCCACCGATTATTACTATTTTTTTATATTCCATATTTTCCTCCTTTTAAAGATAATTATCTATTATTATTATAGCTTATATTTTCTTATTCATAAATGTTTGTTGATTCTTTTTTTATTTTTTTACATTTTTTTACGATTTTTAAATATTTTAGTTTTCATATTGTTTATGGTCAAATTTGTTCTTCCTTTTTTTTATATTATTAATCTTTTATTTTTACTCCTAGCATTCCAATTAAATCAATTGATTGATATCTATCTATGATTAGTCCTTTTGTTGATTCTGAATCTATTATGATATTATCAATCTTGCATGTAGAAATATCTATATCTTTTAAGCTTGTTTTTATTATTTCTGACTTATACAAATTAACATCGTTTAGTTCTAAGTTTTTTATATCTGTTTCTTGAAAGCACATTTCTGAAAAATCACTTTCTTCTATTATCATTTTTGAAATTCTTGCACCTGCAAAGTTTATGTATTTCGCACTACATGATTCAAATTTAGTATCTTTTATGGTCGAATTAATAAATGTTATTCCAATCATTTTGCAGTTAATGAATTTTACTCTTTGTAGAAAGCAATTATCAAGGTTTTTGTTTGATAAGTCACAATTTTCAAATATGACATCAATCAGTTCTATGTTTTTAATTTCTATATTGTTAAAATCAATTCCATTAAATATACAGCTATCTATTGTTTTGTCTTCTATTTCTGTTATTTTTATAGAGTTTTTAAATATTATATTATTATAATTGTTTTCTTTTATACTATCTGTAGGATTATATTCAATTGCTTTAAAAATTTTTGGTTCAAGTATTTTCATTGATTATCACCTTTAATAATTATATCATAGTTTTTTTAGTTAATATTTAAAAAAAAAACTAAGTATTTCTACTTAGTATTTTCTTAAATGGGGCGCTGTGTGGGAATCGAACCCACGCGTGTCGGAACCACAATCCGATGTGTTAACCACTTCACCAACAACGCCATGTCTTTCTGAGACATATATATTTTATCAGTAAATATATGTTTATGCAAGTGTTTTTTTTAATTTTTTTATTTTGTGCTTTTGCCTATACATGTTTTTTTTTATTTCATACTATAACCTAGGAGGAATGATATGAAGAATTATAATGTTAATGATTATTATAATTATATGAATAATAATTATAACCAACCTTTATATAATCAACAAAATTTTAATAATATGAATAAGTCTAGTTCTAAGTTATTTGATCCTTATACTGGTCTTATTAGTGGTAATATGTTTCCTGATTTATATAATGCTTATAAGTTGTCTAATCCTTTAGATATTGAGCCAATGAATGAGCAAGCTGAGTTGTTAACTAGTATTGATGCTTTATGTTTTGCTTGTATTGATTTAAATCTTTATTTAGATTTATATCCTGAAGATAAGAGTGCGATTGAATTATTTAACAGGTATCGAGTTCAAAAAGAAAAATATGAGAAAGATTATGAGAGAAAGTATGGTCCTTTATTTATAAGTAGTGATGCGCTTAATACTTTCCCTTGGGCATGGGATAATTCTCCTTGGCCTTGGCAAAATAAATAGGAGGTTTTTATGTTTTTATATGAGAAAAAATTAGAGTATCCTGTTAATATTCGAAAAAAAGATTTGAAGATGGCAAAGTATTTAATGAGTCAATATGGTGGTCCTGATGGTGAACTTGCTGCTTCTTTACGTTATATGAATCAAAGATATACTATGCCTGATGATAAAGGAAGGGCACTACTTACTGATATTGCTTGTGAGGAATTAAACCATATTGAAATAATTGCCGCTATGATTCATCAATTGGTTGATGGTGCTAGTATAGAAGAGTTAGAAAAGGCTGGTTTGGGTGGACATTTTGCTCAACATGATCATGGTTTGTTTTTAACCGATGCTAATGGGGTTCCTTGGACTAGTGCTTATATTGAAACTTCGGGGGATTATATTGCTGATATTGAATCTGATATGGCTGCTGAACAAAGAGCTAGGGCTACTTATGAACATTTAATGGATATGACTAATGATAAGGATTTATTAGGGCCTTTGTCTTTCTTAAGACAGAGAGAGGTTGTTCATTATCAACGTTTTAAGGAATTAAGAAATTATTATTTGGAAAAAAAGATTTAAACACTTATATAAGTGTTTTTTTTGCCATCTTCATTATATTTTATTTCTTTTTTTTATTTTATTATTTATTAATGACTATCATATTTCATATTTTTTTTTATATACTTTAATGAGGTGTTGTATGAAGAAGGTTTTAATTATTTTTGGTGGTAATAGTAGTGAGCATTATATTTCTTGTAAGTCTGCAAAAAGTATTGTTTCTAATATTGATAAAAAATTGTTTTCTTATGAATTAGTTGGTATTGATTTCAATGGTGATTGGTATAAGTTTAATGATAGTCTGGATTATTTATCTGATGGTAATTGGTTAGATGGTAGAGTTTTTTTAATAGATAATATTATTGAGTATTTAAGGAGATTTGATGTCGTTTTTCCAATAACTCATGGTAATTATGGTGAGGATGGTAAATTACAGGGTTTTCTTGATTTATTTAATATTAGATATGTTGGTTGTAAAACTACTAGTAGTGTTATTGGCTTTGATAAGAGTTTGTCTAAGTTGTTTTTTGATTCATTAGGTATACCTCAGGTCCCTTATGTTGTTTTATGTAAAAAGTATAATGTTTTTAATATTATTGATGAAATTGGTTTTCCAATGATTGTTAAACCTTGTTGTGGTGGTTCTTCTATTGGTATTAGTAAAGTTAATAATAAAAAAGAGCTTGTTAAAGCTATTAAGTCTGCATTTAAATATGATGATAAGGTTATTGTTGAAAAGTTTATTGATTGTCGTGAGTTAGAGTGTGCTTTATTGGGTAATAAGGATTTTATTTGTTCTAAATTAGGTGAGATAAAGTCTCATAATGATTTTTATGATTATGATTCTAAGTATGTTCAAAATTCTGTTACTCTAATTCCTGATGATTTACCTAGTAACATTGTTGATAAGATAAGGGAGTATGCATGTAAAATTTTTGTTGAAATTGGTGTTAAGGATTATTGTAGAATTGATTTTTTTTATGATAATGAAAGTGTTTATGTTAATGAGATAAATACAATTCCTGGTTTTACTAATATTAGTATGTTTCCTAAGTTGATGGAGAATGAGAATATTAGTTATACTGATTTGATCTCTATATTAATTAATAATTGTTAGTATAAAATAGTTCGTCTGGTTTCATATTAAATATAGTAGCTATTTTTACTGCTGTATCATAAAAAAGTCTGCGTTTTTTGTTTTCTATTTGCGAGTAGAATGAAGGTGTTATTTCTAATATTTTTGCCATGTCATATATTGTGTATTTGTGTTCTTTTCTTAGTTTTTTCAATTTTTCCATATTATACATAATTATCACCAAGTTAATTATATCATATCATTCACTATTCGTCTATGGTTTTTTAATAATTTATGAGGGAAAATTATTTTAGGTGATTTAATGACTAATAGCAAACAATTTGAAATATATAATATAATCGGGCGTAATATTAAGAAGTATAGAGTTCTTCGTGGCTATACTCAAAGAAGTTTGTCTGAGGCATTAGATTTAAGTGAAAGTTTTATTGCGAAACTAGAGTCTAAAACTATTCAAACAATTTCTATTGATACTCTTCAAATGATTTCTGATTTTTTAAATGTAGATATTACTTTGTTTTTTGATAAGAATACAAAATAAAAACCCTTTTGGGTTTTTTATTTGTCATATAATCTTTTTGCGTATTTTTTTGATTCTTTATGTTGCAATTCTTCAAGGCGGCCTTCTTCTATTTTATCATTATATATAAGGAATTTTTTTAATATCATATTCGAAAACATATCATTATTTTTGAAGTGTTCAATTAATTCTGTTTTGTTTAAATCTTCATTTTCTACTATATTTTTAATTAATCTTCTATTTTGATCATTGTAATCTTCTAGTACTTCTTGATATACATTACTTAATATGAATGCTATTGTGTTGTTTAATTGTTCTTCATTATAGTTTTTTTTCATTAATGCTTTTATGTATTCCAATATTTTTGTTTCTATTTTATATGTTTGAAATGATTCCTGTTGAAATTCTATCATTTCTTCTATTATTGTTTCTTCTTCTGTTAATGGTTTTTGTAAATATTTTAGTAATTGATTTATTGTATAAGGATTAGTTTCTAATAATTCTTTTTGTTTATTTTGATCAATTACTAGTTTCATTGAATGTTTTTCTGTTATGTAATTTGCATGTTTCTTCTGAAAATACATATCTAAATTAATTTGAATAAATTCTCCATGTTCTTTTAGTTTATATGTTGCTTCCTTTATATCATTTGTTTCAAGTGATTCTTTTAGTTTATTAATTACTTCTTCTATTACTTGTATAACATCGTCTTGTTGATATTGAATCACATGTTTTTTTAAGTATTCTTGATAATATTTTTGCTTACATAGAATTGATAATATTGTGAGAATCATTATTTTTTGTTTTTCATCATTTGCTAACGAGATTAAAACTTGTTCTAATCTAAAATTTCTAATTATAGATTCAATTATAAGTTCCATTTTTGATATTTCATCATATTCTTCAAAATCTAATTTTACCATTTTATCCCCTGATTTTTTTTAGATTATGCCATTTTTCTACTGTCGAATTTTTTTCTTTCGTTTGTATTTAGTATTCTTTTTCTCATTCTAAAGTTTACTGGAGTTACTTCTACTAATTCGTCTGAATTGATGTAGTCTAGGCAATATTCAAGACTCATTTTTCTTGGGCGTTTTAGTACTACTGTATGGTCTGATCCTGCAGCTCTTGTATTTGTTAATTTTTTTCCTTTTACTACATTAACTGCTAAATCGTTATTGTGTGAATGTTCTCCAACAATCATTCCTTCGTACACTTCTGTTCCTGGTTCTATGAACATTACTCCTCTATCTTCAAGTTGTCCTATAGCGTATGCTGTTGCTTGTCCATTTTCCATTGATACAAGTACTCCAAGTTTTCTTTCTCCTACACTATTTCCTGCCATTTTTCTATATTCTTTATATGTATGATTTATCATTCCATATCCTTTTGTCATTGTCATAAATTCTGTTGAGAATCCAATTAATCCACGTGATGGCATAGTGTATGTTAATCTTACTTGGTTTTCTTGTGTAGTCATGTTTTCCATGACACCTTCTCTGTTTCCTAGTGCTTCTATTACACTTCCTACATATTCTTCTGGAACGTCTATTTGTACGTCTTCAAATGGTTCGCATTTAACTCCATCTATTTCTTTAATGATTACTTCTGGTTTTGAAACTTGTAATTCAAATCCTTCTCTTCTCATATTTTCAATAAGTATTGATAAGTGAAGTTCTCCTCTACCTGATACTATAAATGATTCTGAATCATTTGGTTTTATTTTTAATGATACGTCTTTTTCTGTTTCTTTTATTAGTCTTTCTTCTATTTTTCTTGCTGTAAGTATTTTTCCTTCTCTTCCTACAAATGGTGATGTGTTTACTCCAAATGTCATTTGTAATGTAGGTTCATCTATTCTTAGTAGTGGAAGTGCTTCTTCTTTTCCTATTTCACATACAGTTTCTCCTACACTTATATCTGGAAGTCCTGCAATTGCGATTATATCTCCTGCTTGTGCTTCTGTGATTTCTATCCTTTTTAATCCTATATAACCGAACATTTTTTGAATTCTAAATTGTTTAATTGATCCATCTATTCTAACACATGAAACCATTTCATTTACTTTTATTGTTCCTCTTTTTACTACTCCTATTCCGATTCTTCCTACGAAATCATTATAGTCAAGTAGTGCTGGTTGAAATTGTAGTGAACCTTCTAGTTCTACTTTTGGTGCTGGAATATTTTCTATGATCATATCAAATATTGGATCCATTGTTTGTTTTTGAGTAGATAGGTCTTGTTCTAGACTTGATGTTCCATTAAGTGCTGACGCATATACTACTGGGAATTCTAATTGATCTTCATCTGCTCCTAATTCAATAAATAAATCCAATACTTCATCTATTACTCTTGCTGGTTGTGCTGTTGGTTTGTCTATTTTATTAACAACTACTATTGGTGTTACTCCTGCTTCTAGTGCTTTTTTTAGAACGAATCTTGTTTGTGGCATTGTTCCTTCGTATGCATCTACTACAAGTAATACACCATCAACCATGTTCATAATTCTTTCTACTTCTCCACCAAAGTCTGCATGTCCTGGTGTATCTAGTATATTTATTCTTGTTCCTTTATAGTCTATTGCAGTTGTTTTTGCAAGTATTGTAATTCCTCTTTCTTTTTCTATATCGTTTGAATCCATTACTCTTTCGTCAATAGTCTCGTTTTCTCTAAATGTTCCCGATTGTCTTAATAATTGGTCTACTAATGTTGTCTTTCCATGGTCTACATGGGCTATAATCGCAATATTCCTTATATCTTTCATATTAACACTTCTTTCTCCGACTTAGGTATTATATCATAGTTTACTTTAATACGCAAAGTATTTTTTTTATAAAATAAGTAGATTGCTCTACTTATTTTTCAGGTATATCAATTATTTCTAGATTTGATGTGTCATAGCATACTTTTGCGTGATTTGTTCTTATTAGTTTTTTTTCTATTTTGCTTCCTGTTTCTTTGTCTATTTTTGTTCTATATACTTTTCCATTTCTATATATTATGCCATTTTCTCTTGAAAAGAATACTTCTTCTGCATGTATATGATAGTTGTATTTTTGTTCTTTGTCTGCTCTTAATTCTCCACATAGATATTCGTCTGTTGTATACACTATTAATTGATATGTTCTATCTGTTGTGTTTTTAAATCTATAGTCTAAATAATTATATAGTATTGATGTTCCTGTACCAAATGGAATTACTCTTTTAAAGTCCGGGAATAGGTCGAATTCATCATGATGATGATGTTCTGTTATTTCCATATCTGTATGTAATATCATCCAGTGTATTAGGTTTGATAATTGACACATTCCTCCTGCTATACCTTTTGATGGTTTATTATTTTCTATTGTTAAGCCTTCTTTATATCCTTGTCTTTTTCCACATTTTCCTACTAAATACCACAATGAGAATGTTTCTCCTGGTTTAATTAATATATTTGTTATCTTTGGTGCGGCAATACTTAGGTTTACTGCTTTGTTTTCTTGTAATTGTAGGTCTACATTTCCTAATTTTCTCCTTATTAATGAATTATGTTTATAAATTGATATAGGAAGTAAATCTTTGCTTTTAGTTTGTGCAAATTTTTCTTTTGTTAATATGTTTTTTATATGTCTCACTGTGATACATTTATACATTGATATTTGATATGTCAATGGTGATATTTCGCAAAATAATTTTCTACTCATTTTTATTTTCCCCTTTTTTTTGCGTATATAGTACTATATATTTTTTTATTTGTCAAATTCATTGTTTTTCTAGTATATATATTGTATTATTATTAAAGGTGGTAGTATGAAAAAAATATTTGTGGTTTTATTATTTTTAATTTTTTTGTCTAATGTTGATGCATCTAGTAAGTTTAGGGTTACATTGGATAAGTGTATTGATGGTGATACTGCAAGATTTTTTATTAATGATGAGTCTAAGACTGTTAGGTTTTTATCTATAAATGCTCCTGAAATAGCTCATGATGATGTTCTTGAAGAGTTTTACAGTAAGGAGTCAAGTGAATTTACTTGTAAATTATTAAGTAGAGCGTCAGTTATTAAATTACAGTATGATCCAAAGAGTGATAAGGTTGATAAATATGATAGAGTGCTTGCATGGGTTTATGTTGATGGTGATTTATTACAGAAGGAATTGGTTAGTAAAGGGTATGCTCAAGTAAAGTATGTTTATGATGATTATTTATTTTCAGAGGAATTAAAGGAGTTAGAAGTCGAAGCTAAAGAAAAAAAATTGGGTATGTGGAGCGATGTTTCAATTAAAAAAGATAGTGATTTTGAAATTCCTTCTTTGCATGATTTATTGATTTATGGTTCTATATTATTATTTTTAGCTATTATATTTCTTTTGAAAATTGTGTTTAAAAAAAAATAAGCTTTTATGCTTATTTTTTGTATTCTTTTTTAATTTTGTTGTAGCTTTTTTTATATTCTTCTATCCATTTTGCATAGCTATGTGATGTTCTTTGATATGTGAAGAAGTCATATGCATTATTTGATTTTATATTTATGTTTATTATTAAATCATATGGATTTCCGTTTAAGTCTTGATATACACATAGAATTCTGCAGTAATCTTGTTCTTCTTTTTCTATTTTATTAAATATTTTTACTTGTATTTGTTTTTCTTTTGAAGAAGCTATATCAAATGTTGTGAATAATTTTTGATTTTTTTCTTTTGAAGGTGTTTGTGTTCCTTTTATTTGTTCTCCTGTAATTAAGTCATAGAACTTAATGTTACTTGCTACTCCATATCCTATATTATCTAGCAATATTCTTACTTCTATACAGTTGTTTTCTTTATCTTTTTGTAGTTCTTCTATTTGTATTTCTTTATGTTTTTTTCTATAATTTTTGCCTAAAACTGTCAAATAATATTTGTATTCGTCTATTGTGTCAAGTTGTTCTATATTTTTAAGTGTTAGATACGGCTTATGTTTTTCTCTATTTTCATTTTTTACTCTTTCACTTACTGTGTATAGAGTTGCGAATACAGTAATTATCATAGAGGTTACTGGTATTAAAATGTTACTCCACAATATCATTTTTCCACCTCATTAAAATATTTTTTTAGTATGTAATCCATTGTTATTTTTATATCTGGAAATACATTTATTTTTTCTAGTTCTTCTCTATTGAACCATCCTATGTTTGTTGATTCATCGCTTATTACAAGTTCTTTATGATTTAATGGAACGGCAGGATATATAAAATCAATATGTACTCCTGTGTCTGTTCTATTTTTTTGTACTCCTAATGGTCTTATGAAGTCTTCTTCTCTTGGAAATCTTTCTCCTAGTAATTTTATTTTTATTCCTGTTTCTTCATATGCTTCTCTTATTGCTGCTTCTTCTGGAAATTCATCGTGTTCTATATGTCCTCCTGGTTGTACCCAACGACCATATTTTTTATGTTTTACTAATAGTATTTTTTTTGTTTCTGGATCTATTATGTATGCAGATGCACAAAAATGTCTCATTGTTATCACCCATTTTATTGTATCAAAAAAAAGTATTTAGGTCTATTATTCTAATATATTATGTGGTTTTTTTGTTTTATTTTTTTCGTAAACTGTCAACTTTTCGTCTATATCAAGTGTTGCTAGTAATATATTTTCTGTTGTTTTATATCCTTTTTCTTTTAGTTGGTGTTCTAACCAACCTTCATCTTTATTCATGTTTTCTAGATTTTGTTTCATTATTACTTTATCTATTATTACATTCGCCACTAAACTTGGTTGTTTTAATTTTATATTCATGTCTTTTTTTGTTACTTTTTCGTATTCTATTTTTGGCATTATACTTAGTGTTCCTTTTGATTCCATTAGTGCATATTCTATTTCTTTTAGATCAAAGTAATTTTTACTTCTGCATTCTTCTAATAAATCATTTACATCAAATTTTACTTTTTTTAGATTTTTTTCTAATATCTTACCTTTTTGTATTAATATTGTTGGTGTTCCCGTAAAGAATCTTCTTAAGATAATACTCTTCATTGTTAATATTGACACTAAAAATGCGATTAATCCAAATACTAACATTGATATTATTCCGTACATTAGTGGTGTTTCCATGTTTATTGATATTTCTGCTGCAAAGTTTCCTATCGAGATTCCTATTACATAGTCGAATAGTGAAAGTTGTGACACTTGTTTTTTTCCTAATAGTTTTGTGACTATAAATAATGCTGTTAATGATATTATACTTCTTATTATTATTTCTATTAGATTTTCCATTTTATCACCTATTATATGATGCTTATTATTTTTTTATTTATACAAAAAAAATAGTCTTTTGACTATTTATCTATTAAATGTATATTATCTAATAGTATTCCTGTTCCTTCTGCAACGCATGTTAATGGACTTTCTGCTACTAATACTGGAACTTTTAGTTCGTGTGCAAGTAGTTCGTCAAATCCTTTTATTAGTGCGCCTCCTCCTGTTACTACTATTCCTTTATCTATTATATCTGCGGATAGTTCTGGTGGTGTTTGTTCTAATACATTTTTAGCAGTGTTTACAATTATATATACACTTTCTCTTAGTGCTTCTTCTATTTCATCTGATGTTATTGTTATTGTATGTGGAAGTCCTGTTACAAGGTCTCTTCCTCTTACATTCATTTTTTCTTTTTTTTCTCTTGGAAATACTGTTCCTATTGTTAGTTTTATTTCTTCTGCTGTTCTATCTCCTATTAGAAGTTTATATTTGTCTTTTATGTATTTTGCAATATCACTATCGAATACGTTTCCTGCAACTTTAATTGACGCACTATTTACTATTCCTCCAAGGGATAATACTGCTACATCTGTTGTTCCTCCACCTACGTCTATTACCATACTACCGCATGGTGCAGATATGTCTAATCCTGCTCCTATTGCTGCTACTTTTGGTTCTTCTTCTAGAAATACTTTTTTTGCTCCTGTTCTTTCTGCTGCATCTTTTATTGCGTTTTTTTCTACTTGTGTGATATTTGATGGACAGCATATTAGTATTCTTGGGCGTGATAGAAACCCTTTTCCATTTATTTTTTTTATGAAGTGATTTAACATTACTTCTGTTATTTCAAAGTCTGCTATTACTCCGTCTTTCATTGGTCTTATTGCATGTACTGTTCCTGGTGTTCTACCTAGCATATCTCTGGCTTCTCTTCCTACGGCTAGTGGTTTTTTTGTTTCTGAGTCTATTGCAACTACACTTGGTTCGTTTAAAACTATTCCTTGTCCTTTTATATATATTAGAACATTAGCTGTTCCTAAATCTATTCCAATGTCTTTTGCAAACATAATACACCCCTTCCTTATGTTATGTCCATTTTAATTATATCACATGTGATTGTTTTTTTTTATTATTTTAGTAATTTTAAGTATTTTTTCTTTGTTGATTCTCCTCCTCTTATATGTCTAATTTCTATGTGATATTGTAGAATATTTTTTACTTCTTCTGATAAGTTTTTATCTAATTTTAATAGTCTTTCTTGTAAGTCTTTATGTACTGTACTTTTTGAGACATTAAATTTTTTTGCAATTTCTCTTATAGTTTCTTTTGTTGTAATCATATATTTTGCTTCTTCTAATATCCTTTTAGATATTTTGTCCAAATAATCACCTCAGTAATTAATATGTGATTATTTTAAAAAAAGAACTAGTTATAGATTTCCTAATTCTTTATCGTAATATTCTTCAGGATCTACTGTTTTACTGTCTATTGTAAGTTCGAAATGAAGGTGACTTCCCATGTCTTTTTGTATGTTTGCTAAACCACTTTTTCCTATTATATCTCCTTGTTTTACTTCGTCGCCTTCTTTTACCATTATTTCACTTAGACTTTGATATGTACTTATTATGTTATCTTTGTGTTTTATTTCTATTAGTTTTCCTAATGTTTGGTCTTCTCTTACTGTTATTACTATTCCATCTAATATTGATACTACATCAAAATCGTAGTCTGATTGATAGTCAATTCCTGTTGATGGTAAGTATGTATTTTCGTATAGTATTAATGAGTTTTTTTGTGTTTCTATATCGTCTGTTTGATTATAATAGTTTGTTGCTATTTTTATTGATGAATCTGTGTATGGTCTTTTTATTGTTTCTGGTGTTGCGACTACTGGAATATTATTTTCAAATATCGTTTTATTAACGTATCCATTGTCTTCTTTTTGTGATTTATTTAGATTTACTTCTGTAAAAGCTAAAATAATTGTTAAAGCTAAAACTCCTAATAAGCATCCTAATAAAATTACTTCTTTTTTAACCTTTCTTTGTGTCATTTTTTTCACCTCTATTAAGAGTTTTAACACATTTTTTGTTTTTATACGTTTTTTTAAATTTTTTTTATTTCTATTCCTTGATAATAATATTTTAATATTTGGTCGTATGTGTATCCTATATTTGCGAGTTCTTGTGCTCCGTACTGACTCATTCCTACTCCATGTCCATACCCTTTTGATATTATTTTTATACTGTTATTTTCTTCTTCTAGTTCTATGTTTGTTGATCTTAGGTTAAGTTTATGTCTAAAATCTGTACCTTTTATTTTATTTCCATTTATTGTTATTTCTTTTATAGAGTTTGTATCATTTCTTTCTATTTCTATATTTAAATTATCGTTATATTCTATTTCTAATTTTTTTAAAAATTCTTCTTTTGTTAGGGTTGTTGTACTTAAATATGATGGTGAATTTTCATCCCATGTTGATGAAACACTTGTTAAATATGGTAAGTTTTCTCCAAATACATCTTTACAGTTTTCTGTTGTTCCGCTACTTGTTGAGAAGAAAAATGCTTTTATTATTTTTCCATTATATGTTAAGTATTCTCCTCTTGTTTCTTGTATTGCCTGTTCTATCTTTGTTTTATATTCTTCATACTTGTTTTTCCAGGATTCTTTTAGTTCATTATCATCTAAGTATACTTGGTCATCTGTTGTATCTACTATGTCAAAATTGTTTTTTTTATTGATTTCCATTTTATTTAGTGTATATGTACGTGCTGCTACTGCTTGTGCTTTTAGTGCTTCTATGTTGTAGCTTACAGGCATTTCTCCTCCTACTACTCCTATTAGGTATTTTTCTAATGGTATTGTTTCAATTATATTTTTATTAACTCTTTTTACTCTTACCATTGTATTTTTAGTAAATTTATATTCTTTTTTTTCTATCTCTTTTAATAGTGGTTTTATTATTAGTATTGTTATCGATGGTAATATTATTAATAAAAGTGTCATATATATCAGTTTTTTCATTATGGTCACCCATAATAATTTTATAAGTTTGTTTATAAGTTTTTTGTCAAAAAAAGTTTTTGTGTGTATAAGTGTATAATTTTTTTTCTTTTTATTTTATTATTTGTGTTCAAAAGTGTATTAAAAAAAGCACATTTTATATGTACTTTTATATTATTTTTGAATACATGAAGAAATCGTATATGAAATTTACTGTTAGATATGATAGTGATAGGGATAATATTAGATAAAGTGCTCGGGCTTGATAGTATCTGTTTTTTTTAAATACATTTGTTATATTTATACTATCTAATGCCCAAATTACTAATGGTGTTATTACCATATATAGTATTGTTTTAGCGGTCATTTTCGTAGCTTTCTATTTGTTCTAATCTTCGTTGGTATACTTTATCTTCTTTATTTTCTTTTGTATTTAAGAATGCGTCTATTATTTCTATGTTTTTTTCTATTGTTGTTTCTCCTGATATAGCAATAATATTTACATAGTCATTTGCTTTTGCGTGGATTGCTTCTTCTTTTGTATTTATTTTTCCGCATCTAATTCCTTTTACTTTATTACATGCGATTGATATTCCTATTGCGCTTCCACATATTGCTATTCCGTATTCTACTTCTTTATCTCTTACTTTTTCTCCTAATTTTATTCCATATATTGGATAGTCTGTTCTTTCTGTTGAGTTTGTTCCATAGTCTATTATTTCATATTTATTTTGGTAGTATTCTTTTAATTTTTCTTTTGTTTCATATCCTCTATGATCTGATGCAATTCCTATTTTCATTTTTTCTCCTTTCTAGTTGTATAGTTCGAATGGATTGAATCTTGAACCTCCTGCAAATGGTGCTCCTCCATACCATGCTTCATAGTGTAAGTGTGGTCCTGTTGCACGTCCTGTTTGTCCGACATAACCTATTATTTGTCCTTTTGCGACTGTGTCTCCTATTTGGGATACTCTTTGGTTCATGTGTGCATATGATGTATAGTATCCATTATTATGATTAATTACAATATAGTTTCCATATCCTGCACCATTGTATTCTGATTTTATTACTGTTCCGTTATCGGCAGCATATACTGGTGAACCCATTCCTGTTCCGGCTATATCTAATCCTGTATGTAGTGAACGTGAGCCATCGATTGGGTCAACTCTCCATCCATATGGTGATGATATTGTGTATCCTTGATTTGTTGGCCATCCCCAGTTTTTTGTTCCTACGTTTGGTATAATCTTGTCTCCATATACCATTATTTTTGAAATAGCTGGTTTTAATTCTTCGACTCCTTTTGTTGTTGTTGATGTAATAATTCCATTAGTTATCTCTAATTCTTTGCTAATTCTATTTAGTCCGTTTTCTCCTTCTCTTACTGTTTCGTTATCTCCTTTTACTCTTGTTGAGTCATATGTAATTTCTGTTGTGAATGAGCTTTCAACGTCTTCTACTGAGAATTGTTTTACTACTATTTGAATTTGTGGATTTGTTATTCCTATTGTTACTACTTGTCCCGGAAAAAGAAGATTTTTTTCACTTGTAAATGTAGGATTTGATAGTAAAAATTCTTGTGTACTTATCTTGTTGTTGAATGATACTGTCTCTATTGTATCTCCGTCTAATACTGTATAGTCTGATTTTTGTTCATCTATTCCAAATAGGAAAAATTTTGATAAATCGTCTGATTTTTCGTATATTTTCTCTGTTACAGGTATATTTGTTTCTTTTACTGTAATATTGTTTTTTACGTATACATTTTCTATTATTGTGCCTGTTGTTTCTATTTCTTTTTGTGTTTTATTTTTATATGCTTCATATGCATCTACACCAGAGTATGTTTTTATAAATGTTTCTATTGCTTCTGTGAATATATTTTTATCTAAAACATATATTTTTATTCTGTCTTGATTTTCTTGTTGTTCTTCTGTTTTTTCTGTTTCTTCTGTTTCTTCAGATTCTTCTGTTTCTTCTGTTTCTTCAGATTCTTCTGTTACATATGAAGATGTTATTGTATATTGATAACCTTTTATTGTAAATGGTTTTTTTTCTTGTATTTTTTTGTATATTTTTTCAACTTTTTCAACTTTACTTGAATATGCAACGTCTGCTTTTATATCTAGACCGTTTGGTGCATATATTGTATCTACTTTGTATTCTTTTTTGTATTCTTCATTTTGTTCGTCTATATATTTTTCAAGTTCTTCTTTTGAATTTATTGTTCCTAAAAGGTTTCCATCAAGATATACATTATAGTATGTTTTTGGTTCTAGTTCACTTGTTCTTGCTTTTATTAGTTCAAAATAAAATATTGTAATTGTTAGTATAATCGTTAGAAAAATAATTCCTATTTTTTTCATTTAATCACCACTTATATCTTTATTTATTATAATAGAATTATCTAATAAAATCAAGTTTTGTTTTTCAATAAAAAAAGTAATATCTTTATCGATATTACTTATGCTGCTTTGTCTAAACCATATTTTTTATTGAATTTGTCTACTGCTCCTGTTTTTCTTGCTACTTGGTTTTGTCCAGTGAAGAATGGATGACATTTATTACAAACTTCTAGATGTAATTCTTCTTTGTTTGATCTTACTGTAAATGTATTTCCACAGGCACATGTTACTTTTGTATCCATGTATTTTGGATGAATATCTTTCTTCATAGTTCTCTCCTTCCGCCATGACTTTATTTCAAGCCATAGAAATTTACTTGTTAAGTATAACAAGTTTTTTAAAAAAAAGCAAGACTAATCTTTGCTTTTTCCAAATATTCTTATAAGTTTTATAAATAAGTTGATAAAATCTAGGTATAATTCGAATGCACATAGTATTGCTGCTTTGTCTTCTTCTAGACTTTCAGCTACATATTTTATCTTTTGAACATCATATGCAATATAAAGTGTGAATATTATTATTCCTATTATTGTTATTCCTAGATCAAATGCTTGTGATCCTATTATTAGGTTTATTAGTGATGCAAGTATTATTCCAATTAATCCCATAAATAGGATTGTTCCTAGTTTTGTTAAGTCTATATTTGTATATGTTCCTATTAGTGCCATTATTGCGAACGCTGCTGATGTAATTCCAAATACATATACTATTGAGTCTATTTTAAATACTACAAATATAAATGATAATGTTAGTCCTGTTAAAAATGAGTATAGACAGAATAGTATTTTAGCAGTTGTTGGTTGCATTTTTCTTATTCCGGCTGATAGCCATATACATACTCCTATTTCTATAAGTGCTAGTATCCAATATGCATTTGCCATGTTATATACCATATTTGGCTTTGTTGATACATAATATCCTGTTGCAAATGATATTAATAGTCCTATAAACATCCAGCCATATACTTTTGAAAATATTTTATTTTCCATTTAATCCCTCCATGTACATTATAACATGTTTTATTTGTTTAGTAAATTAGCTTCTATTTCATATATTATTTGTTTCCCTATTGTCTCGTATTCTTCTTTTGTAGGGTATATTCTATATTGTTCTTCGTTTTTTATATTTTCATACATATCTATATATATTATGTTATATTTATTGCTTGTTTCTTTAAATTTTTCGTTTGCGTAGTTTATTATTTCTTTAAGTTTTTCATTATTTGTATATATGTATATTCCTGTTAATATTATGTCTTCTTTACTGTATTCTCTTATTAGTTTTAGAAGATTATCTAAATCGTTTATTATTGTGTTTATATTATTATATATATTTTTATAGTCTATTTTTGTTATTTTTTTTTGTTCATCTATTTTTGAAATAATATCATTATTTCCTATTGATATTGTTATTAAATCTGCTTTTATTAATGAGTTTTTTATTGTTTTATTGGATTCTTCTATTTCTTTGTTGTTTTTTATATCGTTTATTATGTCTGTTATTCTATAGCCTTGTGTTTGATAGTCATTTATATGTATTTCTAATTTGTTGTTTCTTTCTAAATATTCTTTTATGTATTCTGTATAACTTTTTTCGTAATATCCTTCTTGTGTCATTCCTAGTGATATTTGATCTCCTAGTGACAAATAGTATACCTTTTTATCTATTGTTGTCAAATATATTATAAATATACTTAGTACTACTATTCCTAGTATTAGTATTTTTTTCATATTTCCTCCTAAAAAAAGTAGATATTAATCTACTTTATTTTATTCTTCTATTAATGAAATATGAGCTCCAACGTTTGTTAATTTTTCTATTATGTTTTCATACCCTCTTAGTACATGTTCAATATCGCTTATTGTTGTTGTTCCTTCTGCTATTAATCCCGCTATTATCATTGCAGCTCCTGCTCTTAGGTCTGTTGCTTTTATGTCTTTTCCTTTTAGTTTTGTTGGACCTGTTATGAATGCTGTTTGATTTTTTACTTCTATTTCTGCTCCCATATCAACTATATATGGAATATGCATAAATCTGTTTTCCCAAATTGTTTCTGTTACTTTTGATTTACCATTACATTGTGTTAGTAGTATTGTAAATGGTTGTTGCAAGTCTGTTGGGAATCCAGGATATACTGCTGTTTTTATGTTTGTTTGTTTTAAGGTTTCTTTTTTTGATACTATTACATAATCTGATCCTACTTTTATGTCTGCTTTTGTTTCTTCTAGTTTTGATAGGAAGGATTCTATATGGTCTGGGATTATGTTTTCTATTCTTAGATTATTTCCGCATAGTGCTCCCATTGTTATATATGTTCCCGCTTCTATTCTATCTGGAATTACTTCAGTGTAACATCCATGGAGTTTTTTTACTCCTTTTATTTTTATTTCACTTGTTCCTGCTCCTGTGATTTTAGCTCCCATTTGGTTTAGGAATGTTGCTACGTTTACTATTTCTGGTTCTTTTGCTGCATTTTCTATTATTGTTGTTCCTGTGGCTTTTGTTGCAGCTAACATTATATTTATTGTAGCTCCTACTGATGCTATATCTAGATATATATTTGTACCTATTAATTCATCTGCTTCTATTGTATATTTATTTTCGTCTGCTGTTACTGTTGCTCCTAGTGCTTCAAATCCTTTTAGGTGTAGATCTATTGGTCTTGCTCCAATACTACATCCTCCAGGAAAGTACATTTCTGCTTTTTTATATTTTCCTAATAATGCTCCCATAAAATAGTATGATGCTCTTAGTTTTTTTGATATATTTTCTGGGATTGCTTTATTTTCTACTGTACTTGGATCTATTTCCATTTTTTCTTTGTTTCTTGTTACTTGTGAGCCTAAATATTCTAATATTTCGTTTAATGCTTTTATATCTGATATATCTGGAATATTATCTATTGTTACTGTATCTTCTGCTAGTAGTGATGCTGGTACTAATGCGACTGCACTATTTTTTGCACCACTTATTTTTATTGTTCCTGTTAATGGGTAACCTCCCTCAATTATTATTTTTTTCATGTTTACCTCCGACTATTTTATTTTATGTTTTTTATTTTTTTAGGTGATTGTGCATAAAAAAATTGATTGTGTTATAGTTACACATTTTATCTACACTTTACACGTCTAGATACATTATATTGAAATAATTGATTAAAAGCAATAAAAATATTGATTTTTTGTGTAAATATTAAGTCAAATTTTTGAAATTTAAAACAACTTTTTTGAGTTGTTTATATAATGTATATTATCCCTATTATTAATAGTGTTATTCCACCTATTAGTGTTGAGATTTTTCCTATTAGATTGTTTATTTTTTTTCCTATATTTAAGCCTATATATGTAAATATAAAGCTAGATAATGAGAATGATAATACTGATAATATATAGTTATTTGTAATAGCTTTTAGTCCTATTCCTACTGAGAATGAATCTATACTCACTGCAAGTCCAAATAATATCATTTCTTTTAGTGTCATGATTTTTATATTGTCTTCTTTTTTAAATGAATCTATAATCATTTCTATTCCTATAAATGATAATACTATTGTTACTATTATGTTTGGGTTTATGGGTATTAGTTTTAGTATTATATTTCCTATTGTTAAACCTAATAATGGCATTATAAAGTGATATATTCCAACTATTATTGATAGTTTGTTTATATATTGTTTTTTTAGGTTTAATGTTCCGTATGCGAGGGATAATGAAAATGCATCCATACTTAATGATACTGCGATTGTTAATATTATTATTGACATATAAAAACCTCCAATCTATTTTATGATTGGAAGTTTTTTTTAGAAATATTTTTCTATTATTTCTTTTACAAATGATTTGTATTCTACTTCGTTTGTTTCTGTTTCTTCTGCTTCTAATAAACATATTGGAGGAAATAATACGCACCACCAATTGTTTCCTTTTCCTTCTCCTAAGGTAATTAATAGTGATTCATATAATCCTTCTTTATATTTTATTCCTTTATATTCCTTTTCTGGAAAGTAATTTAATCCAAAATTAATTTTATATGTTGTATTGTAGTTTAATTGGTGTAAATATGTGTCTAGGTTTTTATTTAAATTTGTTAGATTGTTGGTTATTATTGTTCTTGCTTCTTCTGTACTTTTAGCATCTTTAAGCAAATCCTGCATATATAGTTGTACTTCTTTTCTTATTTCTTGTTTTTTTTCTTGATCGTAATCTGAATTGCTATTTCCTATTACTCTTATTCTTATTGCTTCATCTGGTATTTCTACTAATTCTTCTGCTTTAACTCCTATTATCATATATGTCGTTAATATTATTCCTAATACTATTATTGTTTTTTTCATATAAAAATCGTTCCCTTCTATTTAATATTGGAACGATTTTATAATTTTATTCATTTTTATTGATTTAATGTGATAGTTTGAAATTTTATTATAGGACGTAAAGAGTAATAGGCAGCACTATTGTGATTTAATCCTATTTCTCCTATCGACTGTATATCTATTATAGATTTAGTTTCAGGATCCGAAGAAGGAGATGCAAGCATATAACCATAACAATCATTTTTTACACTTTGACTTGGAAAATACAACGTATTATTGTATCCTGCCTCATTCTTCAAATTAACACCCTGTGAAGTTGGTTCTGGGTTTGTTCCTACAAACCATCCATCGAATGGCCTTCCAAATACTGAACTCGAATATTTTGTATATAATTTTGAATATCCTTCATTTGAATTCCAGCTATCCATCCATAGTTGTATTGTAGGGGATCCCATTGCCCATACATTATCTGTTGTAGTTTCATTAATATTTATTGTTCCATTAAGTGTTCCATTTAATAGATTGCTCCAATTTGTTTTTGTTGTCATTGCACTCAATAATGTTTCCCTATCAACACTTGAAGTTACTACATATGTGCCTGATGTACTAATGCCTATAAAACTATTTGTATCTATTGCTGAAACTGGTAGATAATCACCATAAATAAGATATGTATAATCGTCTTCTGTATAAAAAACTTTCCAATTATCCAAAGTTACTCCATTTAATGATGTAACATAATTAATTTGTGTACCTATTGCAATTTGTGGTGTTATTGATTCTTCGCATTTTCCTTTTTCAGTGTTTGTTACTTTTCCATCTATTAGTTCAACTTTATATTCGTCATATTGAAGGCATGCTGCCGACACGCTGTTTTTTTCTATTTTTACCCATGAATTTGTTTCAGGTTCTTTTCCACTTAGCGATAAATCTATTTGTGTTTTTAATTCTTCTACAGTATATGTATTATCTGTTATATTATAATCTGAATCTCCTGATAATTTTGTTACATATGCTTTATTTACTGCGTCTTTAAATCCATATGCTGAATCTGATGCCGCTCCTTTTTTAGAATTTTCAATTATATTTAATATAATTGGTACAGTAATTACTGCTATTATTGCAAGTATTACTATGATTGCTAATAATTCAATTAATGTAAAACCATTTTTATTCTTCATTTTATTCCTCCTACTATGATTAAATTATAATAAAAAAAGCACTTTTTTTCAAGTACTTATTTATTTTAATTTTTTGTTAATTATTGATTTTTATTTTTATTTGTGTTATTATGTATGTAGTGAAGGAATTCTTCATATAATAAAAAGGATATGTCTGAATTGAGTCTCAGATGTATTTCCTTGTTGGGTTTAACATCTGAAATCAACATTGGTTGAAATCAGATGTTTTTTTATTTAAATAATAGTGTAATTATCACTATAAATAATAGCAGTATTATCATGTAATAAGATTTTTCTCTTTTTGTCATAATACCACCGCCTTTCCTGTTTTGTTGGAAAGGAAAACACCTGATTTTTCAAACATATCCTTTGTCATTTTAACATTTATATTTATTAACTGTCAATTATTTTTTTTAATTTTTTGTAAATATTATTTATGATATGATTCATTGTTTTTTATTTTATATGATCTATATATTTGTTCTAGAAGAATAACTCTAAATAATTGGTGCGGAAATGTTAATTTTGAGAATGAAAGTTTATAGTTTGACATGTTTTTTATTTCATTATCTAATCCATATGAACCACCTATTATAAATGTTATGTTTGGATTTAATGTTTCTAGTTCTTCTATTTTTTTTGATAGTTCTATACTTGATAATTGTTTTCCTTCTATTTCTAGTGTTATTATATAGTCTTTTTTATCTATATGTTTTAGTATTAGTTCACTTTCTTTTTGTTTTATTAATTCTTCATTATCTTGATTAATATCTTCTACTTCAATTATATTTATTTTTGTGTATTTTGATAGTCTTTTTTGATATTCTTCTATTGCTTCTTTAAAGAATTTTTCTTTTATTTTTCCTACGCATATTATTTTTATCATACTTCTATTAACTCCGTTTGTTCTTCTTGATGTGCGATTCTTATGTCTATATTTTTTTCTATTGTTTCTTTTAGTGTTTGTAGTGCAAGTTCATCTGTATTATTATGTTCACTTAGATGGGCTAGTATTATATGTTTTGTATTGTCTCCTATGAATTTTTTTAGATAGTATGATGCATCTTTATTTGATAAGTGTCCTTTATCTCCAAGTATTCTTTGTTTTATATGATATGGATAGTTTGGATTATTCATAAGCATTTCTACATCATGATTGCTTTCTAGTATATACATTGTTTTGTCTTTTAATTTTTTATGATTTTTTATATTAATATATCCTGTGTCTGTTATATATACTATTTGTTTGTCTTCGTTTTCTATTATATATCCGTTTGAGTCTTCTGCATCGTGTGATGTTTTTATTGATGTTATTGTTAAATCTTTTATTTTTGTTGTTTCTCCTATAAATTCATAGTTTTTTAGTTCTTGATTTAATTCTTTATACATTGTTTCTGTTAGGTATGCTTTTGCTTTATGTTTTTTATTGAATACTCTTAGTCCTTCTACGTGGTCTTTATGTGTGTGGGTTATGAATATCCCTTCTATTTCTTCTGGATTTATGTTTTTTTCTATTAGTTTTCTTTCTGTTGTTATACAGTTTAATCCTATATCTATTAGTATTTTTGTATTTTTTGTTTCTATATAACAGCAGTTTCCTTTTGATCCAGATGCTATTACACAGACTTTCATGCTTGCTCCTTTAGCATATTTACAAATGTACTAACATTTCTTCTAAATATTAAGTCTACTGTTGTTGTTGGACCACTTCTGTTTTTTGCTATTATAAATTCACTTTTTGAAGTGTTTTCGTCTATTGATATTTGTTTTGTGTAGTAGTCTTCTCTATATAGGAATGCAACTATATCGGCATCTTGTTCTATTGATCCAGATTCTCTTAGGTCGCTTAGTAATGGACGTTTGTCTTCTCTTCCTTCTACTGTACGTGATAATTGAGCAAGTGCAATTACTGGTATGTTTAATTCCATTGCTAATGTTTTTAATGATCTTGAAATTTCTGATACTTCTTGTTGTCTATTTCCTGCATATCTTGCTGAACCACTTATTAATTGTAGGTAGTCTATTATTACTATTCCTAGTCCACCTTCTGAATTATATAGTCTTCTGCATTTTGCTTTTATTTCACTTATTGTCATTCCTGCTGTATCATCAATGAATAATTTTGTTTCTGCAAGTCTACTCATTGCTTCATTGAATTTTTTCCAATCGTGATGTTCTAGTTTTCCGCTTCTTAATTTGTTTGCTTCTATTTGTCCTACACTTGATAGCATTCTTAGCGCTAATTGTTCTCCACTCATTTCCATATTAAATAGCGCTACTGTCTTGTCTGTATTCATAGCTATATTTGTTGCTAAGTTTAATGCAAATGCAGTTTTACCCATTGCTGGACGGGCTGCAATTATTATTAATTCATTGTCATGAAGTCCTGATGTTACTTTGTCTAAATCATAGAATCCTGTTGGTATTCCTGTTATTTCATTTTTTTGTTTTGAAAGTGTTTCTAAGTCACTTTGTGTTTTTAATAACACGTCTTGAATACTTCTGAATTCTGTTCCTTTTTTTGTTTTTACTACGTTTAATATTTTCTTTTCTGCACTATCTAGTACTTCGTTTATGTCTTCTTCTTGATTGTATCCTGAGGTTACTATTTGTGTTGCCTCTTCTATTAGTCTTCTTAGGATTGCTTTTTCTTCTACTATTCTTATATATTCATCTACGTTTGCGGCTGTTGGAACGAAGTTTATTATTTCTGTTATATATTCTATTCCACCTATTTGTTTTAATTGTTTTCTATTTTCTAGTTCTTCAGTTACTGTTGTCATATCTATTGAAATTAGTTTTTCTCTTAGATATTTTATTGCTTCAAATATTTTTGCATTTGCGTCTGAATAGAATAGATCTTTGCTTAATGATTCAAGAGCTTTTTGTTGTGCATATTTTGATAGGAACATTGAACCTAATACAGATTTTTCTGCATCTAAGTTGTGTGGCATTATTTTTTCGTTCATTTGATCACCTACTTTTTGATTTCAATTCTTATCTTGGCTATTACTTTTTTATGTAATTGTATTTCTACTTCATGAAATCCTAATGTTTGTAATGGAAATTCTAGGTGTATATCTTGTTTTTCAATTTTATATCCAAGAGTTGCTAGTTTTTCTTTTATTTGTTTTACTGATATTGTTCCAAACATTTGGTCTTGGTTTCCTGTTTTTGCTTTAAAGACTATTTTTTCTTTTTCTAATTTTTTCTTTAAGTCTTCCATATCTTTTATTAAAAGATTTTCTTCTAATGCTTTTTCAGAGTTTTCTTTTTTTAGTCTATTTACACTAGTTTCTGTCGCTTGTACTGCATATTTATTTTTTATTAGGAAATTCATTCCATAACCATCTTTTACTTCTTTTATTTCTCCTTTTTTTCCTTGGCCTTTTACGTCTTTAATAAATATTACTTTCATTATTTCGCCTCCAATTGTTTTATTAATTGTTTTTCTGCATCGTATGCATCTGTTTCAAGTTGGCAAGCTGCGTCTGTTAGATGGCCTCCTCCACCTAGTTCTGACATTATTTTTTCTACATTTATATTTCCAAGTGATCTTGCACTTATTCCTATTTTTTTATTTATTAATTTTCCTATTGTAAATGATGCTTCTACTTTATCAAATCTTAGTAGATCTTCTGACATAGTTGCTAGATAGGATGGGTTATAATTTTCTCCTTCTAGTTTACAGATCATCATATTATTTAACATGTAGCTGTTTTCTATTTGTCTTGTTCTATTTATGTAGTCTTCTTTTTTTATTTTTAATATGTTTTGTTTTAATATATTGTCTGCTCCCATAGACATAAGGAATGCTGCTGTTTTAAATGTTTGTTCTGTTGTTTTCATGTTGTATCCGTTTGTATCGATTTCTATTCCTGATAACATAATTGTTGCGATTATATTATCTATTTTCTTTTTTTTATATTGTAGGTAATGTGCAATTATTTCTGATGCACTGGATGCTTGTGTATTTATATATTCCAGTTTGGATTCTATTTTTTCTTTTCCTACTATGTGGTGGTCTATTATTACTATGTCTTTTATTTCGTCTAATATTTCAGAGTGTTCTAGTAGTGATTTTCTATTTAAATCTGTTATTATTAATAGTGTATTTTTTAGTAAATTTTTATAATTATTTTTATTTATGAAATTTATATTTTTTTCTTTTAACATATTAAATGCTTTTGTCATTGAATCATTTAATTTATCTGTTGTTTTAAATATGTATTTTTCTTTTTCTATGCATTCATATAGTCCTAGTGATGAACCAATACAATCTAAATCTGGGTTTTGGTGCCCCATTATGATTATATTATCGTGTAATTCTATTTCTTTGTCTAATTCTTTGAAGAAGTTAATCATTTTCTTCCTCCTTTTCTCTTATTTTTTGTGCGAGTTTTTTTATTTTATCAAATCTATGATGTAGTCCTGGTTTTGTTATTTTTTGGTTTGTTTCTAATGATATTATTTCGCTTAGTTCTTGAAGTGATGCTTCTTTGTATTTTAGTCTATATTCTGCTGCAAGTTGTTCTTTTTCTGATAGTAGTTCTAATCCATATTTTTTTATTAGTTCTATGTCTTTTACTTGTTCTGTAGCAGTTTGAATAATTCTATCTACGTTTGCTTGTTCACAGTTATTTAGTCTATTTGTCATATTTACATGGTCTCTATAAATTCTAATATCTTCATAGAATAATAGTGATTTTGTTGTACCTATTAGTCTTAGGAAGTCTCCTATTTTTTCTGCTTCTTTTATATAAATCATGTATTTGTTTTCTCTTTTGAGTATTTTACTGTTTAAGTGATAGTAATTCAATAATTCATTTACAAATTCTGCATATTTTTCATTGTCTACTAATATTTCTAGATGATATCTTGAAGTTTGTGGATTGTTTATGCTTCCTTTTGTTAAGAATAATCCTTTTATGTATGATCTTTTTAGGTTATCATCATCAATTATGTATTCTTCTGGAATATTTGTTTTTATACTTAAGTCTTTTTTTATTTCTTCTAGTTTTGTTTTTATCTCTATTATATAAATAAAGTTTTTATTATAATTATATCCTCTTCGTACTGTAATTTTAGGTGTTATTTTATAGTTTTCTTGAAATAAGTTAAATATTAAATTAGCTACGTCTTTATTTTCGTTTGTAATTTTTATTTCTGGTTCTATTGTTTCATTTCTTGTTATTGCTGATAAAAGACTGATTTGTTCTAATTTATTGAATTTTTGTTTACTTATTTCTGTTTTTATTTCGCCTGTAAATGACATTATTTTAGTAGATAAGTGAATATATCTAGTGCTAGTTTTAGTGTATCATGTCTTAGTGAACCTTCTTCTACTTTTGCTAGATTATCACTTATTATTTCTATATCTTTTAGGTTTTTTTTATCTAAAATTACAGGGTCTTTTTGTTCTAGTGTTGAGTATTTATTTATTATGGTTGGTTCTATTTTGCTATCATTTGCTATTACAACATCTACTCTTCTTTTTCCTAAGTATTCATTTAGTTTATTTATATGGTCTGATACTTTAAATTTGTCTGTTTCTCCAGGTTGCGTCATTATATTACATACATACATTATTTTTGCTTTTGATTTTTCTAATTCTTCTATTATTTCTTTTGGAATTAAGTTAGGTATTATACTTGTATATAAACTTCCTACGCTTAATATTATTAGATCTGCTTTTTTTATTGCGTGTAATGCTTCTTTTGAGATTTCTGGATCTGTTTTATAGTATACTTTTTTTATTGTTTTGTTTGCTTCTGTTATATGATGTTCTCCTTCTACTATACTTCCATCTGTCATTTCTGCTACTAGTGTTATATCTCCATTTTCTGTTAATGGAATTACTTTTCCATTTAGGTTTAATACTTTTCCTAATGCTTTTATTCCTTCTGATACACTTCCTGTTATATCTGTCATTGCTTGTAATAGAAAATTTCCTACAGCGTGGCCATTTAAATAGCTTTCTGTTTCAAATCTATAGTTAAACATTTTTTCTACTAATGGTTCTGTTTCTGATAGTGCGATTAATACTCTTCTTATATCTCCCATTGCTGGGGTGTTAAATTCTTTTCTAAGTATTCCTGTTGATTTTCCATCGTCACATACTGATACTATTGCTGTTAAATCTATTGGAAATTGTTTTAGTCCTCTTAGTAGTGTTGACATTCCTGTTCCACCACCTAGAACTACTACTTTTTTGTTCATTTAAATCACCTTCATTTATTATACTATTTATAATTGTTTATGTAAATTAAAGTGAGGGGTTTTTATTGATTTTTTTACTATAAAAAGCATAAGTTTTCTTATGCTTCTGTGTATATAATTTTATTGTATTTTTCTTTTTTTATATTGATAATAAATAATATAATTCCTATTGTTATCATTATTATTGAGATAATTTGTGCTTGTTTTAGTGTATTCATCATTAAACTATCTGTTCTATATGATTCTATTATGGTTCTTCCTATTCCATACCATATTAGGTAGAAACTTGTTATATTTCCTTTTTTAAATAGATTGGTTCTTCTTAATATTAGTATTATTATTAATCCCATTATACATATTAGTGATTCATAGAAAAATGTTGGAATATAGTAATTTCCGTCTATTTTCATTCCTTCTATTATGAAGTTTGGTATATGAAGTTTTTGTAAATATTCTAGTGTTGTGATTGGACCATGTGCTTCTCCATTAAAGAAGTTCCCCCATCTACCTATCGCTTGACCTATTAATAATCCTGGTGCACATATATCAAACATTCTTATAGTATCTATATTATTCTTTTTTGTGTAGTAAATTATGTATAATATTCCTGCTATTATTCCACCATGGATTGCTAGTCCACCTTCCCATACTTTTATTATGCTTATAGGGTCTTGTATATAATATTTTAAATTAAATATTACATAATATATTCTTGCTCCTAGTATTCCGAATATCATTGTGTAAAAGAGCATATCGCTTGTTTTGTTTTTTGATATGTTAAATCTTTTTGCTTCTTTTAATACTATAATACTTCCAAGTATTACACCTGTTAGTATCATTATCGAATACCAGTATATTTTTATATTTCCTATTTCTATTAGTATTGGATTCATTTTTCCACCTCTTATTCTGATTTTAATTCAAATAGTATATCTCTTAATTCCATTGCTCTTTCGAAGTCCATAATTTTTGCAGCTTCTTTCATTTCGGCTTCTATTTTTACTATTAAATTTTGTTTATCTTGTTTTGACATTTTTATTTCTTTTTGTTCTTCTTGTTGATTTGTTACTACTTCTCTTATTTCTTTTATTATTGTTTTTGGTGTTATGCTATGTTCTTTGTTATATTCTTCTTGAATCTTTCTTCTTCTTTCTGTTTCTTTTATTGCTTTTTCCATTGATTCTGAGATTGTATCTGCGTACATTATTACATGACCGTTTGCGTTTCTTGCTGCTCTTCCTATTGTTTGTATTAAGCTTCTTTCACTTCTTAAGAATCCTTGTTTGTCAGCATCCATTATTGCGACTAATGATACTTCTGGAATATCTAATCCTTCTCTTAATAAGTTTATTCCTACTAATACATCATATTTACCTAGTCTTAAATCTCTTATTATTTTTAGTCTTTCTAGTGTTTTTACTTCACTGTGAAGATACGCAACTTTTATGTTAAGTTTTTTTAGGTAAGTAGTTAGTTCTTCTGCCATTCTTATTGTAAGTGTTGTAATAAGTGTTCTTTCATTTTTTTCTATTTGTTTATTAATTTGTTCTAATAAGTTATCTATTTGATTTTTTGTAGGAATTACTTCTATTTCTGGATCTAGTAATCCTGTTGGTCTTATTATTTGTTCTATGTATTTTGGATTTTTTTCTAGTTCATAGTCTCCAGGAGTTGCTGAAATATATATTACTTTGTCTGTTTTTTCTTCGAATTCATTGAATTTTAATGGTCTATTGTCTAGTGCACTTGGTAGTCTAAATCCATAGTCTACTAGTGATTGTTTCCTTGCTCTATCTCCATTATACATTCCTCTTACTTGAGGTACTGTTACGTGTGATTCGTCTATTATTAGTAAGAAGTCTTTTTTGAAGAAGTCCATTAGTGTTGTTGGGGTTTCTCCTTCTTGTTTTAATGCAATATGTCTTGAATAGTTTTCTACTCCTCTACAGAATCCTGTTTCTTCTAGCATTTCCATGTCATAGTTTGTTCTTTCTTGAAGTCTTTGATATTCTATTAACTTATTGTTTTGTTTAAAGTATTCTAGTTGATGTTCTAGTTCTTCTCTTATATTTTTTATTGCTATTTTTAGTTTTTCTTCGCTTGTCACAAAGTGTGATGCTGGAAATATTGTTATTGATTTTTTTTGTTGTATTATGGCACCTGTTAGTGTATCAAATTCTGATATTCGATCTATTGTGTCTCCGAAAAAGTCTATTCTTATTGCTTTTCCATGTTCACTTATTGGTACTATTTCTAATATATCTCCTCTTACTCTAAAAGATCCTCTTTTTAAATCTATATTATTTCTTTCATATAGCATATTTACTAATTTTTCTAGTACTTCGTCTCTATTTATTTCTTGGTCTATTTGTAGTGTTAATGTTTTGTTTTTGTATTCTTCTATTTCTCCTATACCATATATACATGATACCGAAGCCACTACTATTACGTCATTATAGTCTAAGAGTGCTGCTGTTGCGGAGTGTCTTAGTTCGTCTATCTCATCGTTTATTGATGCATCTTTTTCTATATACGTGTCTGATGAAGCTACATATGCTTCTGGTTGATAATAGTCATAATATGATACAAAATATTCTACATGATTGTTTGGGAATAGTTCTTTTAATTCTGCATATAATTGACCTGCAAGTGTTTTGTTGTGAGCTAAAACTAGTGTTGGTTTATTTATTTCTTTTATTACATTTGCTACTGTGAATGTTTTTCCTGTTCCTGTTGCTCCTAATAGTACTTGGTGTTTTTTTCCTTCTTTTATTCCTTGTACTAATTGTTTTATGGCTTCTGGTTGGTCTCCACTAGGTGAGTATTGTGATACTAGTTCAAACATACTATTCCTCCTTTTTTCTTAGTATATTTTATCATTATTAGAAATATAAAACAAGGACTAGTATTCCTTGTTATTTTCTTCATCTGGTAAATTATATGGATATGTTTCAAATATAAGCTGTTTTGCTTTTATTTTTTTCTTTAGTTCTTCTTCTTCTGGATTTAGATATGGTTTTCTTGTTAAATCATATTTTTGAAGTGAGAAGAAATGACGTTGTCCTAGAATTGTCAATTCAATTACCATAAATAATACCTCTAGCATAATTTTGCATACTTCTTTCCCCGCATGGCTTTCTGTTGTTTCTTTTTTTATTACTATATCTTCATTATCAAAACTTTTTATTCTTGCTTCAATATATGGTAATGAATTTATCTCTTTTTCTGTTAGGTCTGCTCTATATTCTGTATACTTGTTAAAGGTTTCATTAAATAGCTCATCCATTCTAGATTTTGTGATTTCTTTTTCTGTTTTTGTTAAATCTATTATTACGTCAATTGATTTTGGAGACACATTATATACATGTTTTGTTCTTTTATAATTATTATTATCTGTTTTTTCCCACTTTGTATAATAATATATTGTTCCATCTTCTGAAGAAGTACCTTTTTCCCAAGCACTTTTGTATTCTTTTTCTTCTTTTATATTTCCTTCTTTATCTATTTCTGTTGTTATTACCGCAGTCTTCTTTTCATCATTAAGTTTAAAAGGATTCCATCCCATTGATGTTGTTAAGGCTGTTCCAGCTATTGGTACGGCACCTATTGCTACTGAAATTTTTAGAAGTGCTTTTAGCTTTTCTAATTTACATTTTAGTTTTTCCGCTTTATTTATTTGTTGTACTTTTTCTAATTTTTCTTGTAGTTCTACTATTTCTACTGCTAAATCCTCTAATTGTTTATTCATATGTGTTACTCCTTTTGATTTCTATTTTAATACTAATTATTATATAACATTAGTTTATTTCTTTTTTATTTTCCAATATCATTTGTTTTTCTTTTATTTTTTTCTTTAATTCTTCTATATTTTTTGATTCTGGTTTTTCTTTGTTTAATGTTTCTTCTATTTTCTTGAAATAGTCTGTATGTCTTGATATATATGTATTTATTGTAAGTATTAAAATTAGTTCTGTAATTATTTTTATCATTAGTTTGTTATTATGTGATAATGGTGTTTCTTGTGCTTGTATTGAATCTTCAGTGTTTCTTTTTTCAAATAGTGCTTCTATGTATGATGGTGCATTTATTTCTTGTTCTGTTAGTTCTTTGCTATATTCTGTCTCTGTATTTATTTTTATGAATGTATCTTTCATTTTATTAGTTGTTATTTCACTATTTGATTTTATCATTTCTAAGACTTGTTTTATATCTTTTTCTGATGCTCTATATGTATATTTATTTCTTTCATATCTGTTGTCTTTTAGTTTCCACTCTGTGTAATAGTAGATTTCTTCTTTTATTTCTTTTAGTTCAAAATCTCCTCTATATGTTTTATCACCTGTTATATTTCCGTCTTTATCAATATTTATTGTTATGTATGAGTTTTGTTTTTCTTCATTTAGTTTGAATGGTTTCCATCCTGCTAGTGTTGTTAGTGCTGTTCCTGCAATTGGTACTGCTGTTCCTGCAGCAATTATTTTTAAAATTGCTTTTGATTTTTCTAGTAGATGCTTTGTTTTTTTCCTATTGTTTTCTTTTTGAGCTTGGTCTAATTGTTTTTTTAATTCAACTATTTCTAATGTTATTTCTTCTATTTTCTTATTCATATATATAGCTCCTCGTATTTAGATATATTATCATATTTATCTTTCTTTTACAATATAAAAAGGACCTATTGTCCTTCTTATAATAATATATTTACTATTATTGAAATTAGTGCTAATGTGTTAAATATCCAACTAATGTATATTGGCCATTCTCTTTTTTTATTATTATCTTTTATTAATCTATATATTTCTATTCCTAATAGTATTATTGTAAATGCTAGATATTTAAAATGGTTTATATCTCCTGATAGGCATTGAAGTGATGGAATAATTGATATTATACTTATTATTAAACATGAGATTGTTATTGAGTTATATTTTGATTCTTGTTTTTCCATATTAATTTTTCTATAGATTAATAGTAGTAGTATTAATCCTATAAAATATATCATGTTTTGTGATAAGTAAAATATTGGTTGATATTGTACTTCATCTAGGTATTCTATTCCAATTTTTTTTAATTGCACTAAGTTTTTTTGTGAATTTACTATAAATGTTGGATCGTAAAGAGTTCTTACAAATATTAGAATCATTATTAGTAATACTATTATTTGTAGCATGTTATATTTTTTATTTTGATTTATTGCATTTTTTTTAATTATGTCTTTTATATTTAATAATATATATAGTACATATATTGATAAAAATACAAAGTAGCTTTGTCCTGTTATACTATTTTTTATAGTATATAAAATTACTAGTAGTGTTAATAATAGTGTTAGTATATATCTAATTATTCTATGCATTTATTTCACCTACTTTTTTTATTTGTTCTGTTAAGTATAAATATGTACTTATTGATGTTTTTACTTTTATTGTTCTCATGTATAGCATGTCTTCATAAAACATTGGATGTGAATCTTCTATTGATGGATTTTCTAATTTATAAAGATGTGATGAATATAGATTATTGTCTATTCCCATGAGCAGTTTTGTATATATACTATCTGTTAGTGCTTGTTGATATGTTTTGTCCTTATTATACTTTTCTAGTATTCTTGCTAGTTCTACCATTGATATGTTGCTTATTACTTCTTTCATATCTTGTATATATATTTCATTCTTGGTGTATTCTTTTATTCCTGTTTCATAAATTATTTTTTCATTTTTTATTGATGTTATATTTGTATTTAATATTTCACATATTTTTTCATAGTCATCTTTTTCATATATACCTTGATTATTTAATATAATTTCTGTGTTTGCTTCTATTGTTCTTACATTTTTTTTGATTGTTTGATTTATTTCTGAATCAAAGTCATATGTATATCTCTTATTCATGCTTATTATATTTTCTATATTTAGTAATAGTAGTATTAGTGATATTGATATTATTATAAATGATATAATTTTGTTTATTGTTTCTTTTAATGTGATTCTAGTGTATTTTATTGTTTCCTTTATGTAATCGTTTGCTTCTGTTACCTGTATGATTTCATTTTCTATTATTCTTCCTTTTAGTATTTCTAATATTGATGTGTCTAGTTCTTTAGCTAATATTTCTAGTATTGAAACGTCTGGGCATCCTAGTCCTCTTTCCCATTTAGATACTGCTTTATCTGTTATGTTTAATTTTTGGGCTAATTCTTTTTGTGTTAGTCCTTTTTCTTTTCTTTTTTCTTGTATAAATTTTCCTATTCGTTCGTAATTCATTTTTTCCTCCTACTCTAATATTTATTATAAATTTTTTTTATTTTTTGTAAACCGACTTTAAGTAGAGTTTAAAAAAATAATGATTTCTCATTATTTTTCAATTTTTATTATTATTTGATATTCATTTTCTAAATCTATTTCTTCTGTATCAATTATAAATCCTGAATTTTCTATTTTTTTAGAACAATCTCTTATATACTGTATTGCGTCTTTTAGATTATCTATATTTGTTGAAGTAGATATCACTTCATTTATTGTTGTTTTTTCTGGTTCTGGTTCTTCTTCAAATTCTTCTATGAAATCTAAATCATTATCTTCTGATGGTATATAATCTTTTGGTTCTTCTGTTTCTTTTTTCGTTTCCTGTTCTTTTTGTTGTACTGGTTCTTGTTGATTGTTATTTTCATTTATTTCCTCAAGTGTACTATTTTTTATACTATTTTCTATTTCATTTAATTCTTCTATTAATGCGTTATTATCTTGTGCAGTTTTTTCTATTGGTGACGATGATTGATCGTTGAATAGATTATCAAAATCAAAAATTGGTTCTTTGTGTGGTTCTTCTGACTCTGTTGGTTTAGGTTCTTCATCGTTCAAAATATTGAAGAATTTAGCAGGTTTAATTTCTTCTTGATTTTCCAAATTTTCTGATTCTTCTGTATCTAATTCTAATTTTTCTCTTGATTCATTATTAACATTTTCTATTGGAACGTTTATAAATTTAGAAGTTTGTTGTTCTTGAATATTATTTTTATCTTGTATTGGATTTTCGATTGTTGGAATGATTTGCCCAGTTTCTTCTTGATTATTAATAAATGATGTTTTATTTTCTTCTATATTACTATTTCCATTTAGTATTTTTTCTATTTCATCATCAGTCTTTCTAACTGTTAATCTTTCTGAAATAATTCTATTTAACAATTCTTTTTGTTTTGTTTTATCATTAAGTTTTAATAATGATCTTGCATGTCTTTCTGATATTTTTTCGTTTAGTAGTGCTTCTTGTACTTCGTCATCTAGGTTTAGTAGTCTTAATTTATTTGCTACTGTAGATTGTGTTTTTCCTAGTTTTGTTGCTAATGCATCTTGTGTTATATATCCCATATCTAATATTTTTTTGTATGATATAGCTTCTTCTATTGGAGTTAAGTTTTCTCTTTGTACATTTTCTATTAAAGCTACTTCTGCACTATCTTTATCATTTAAATCTGTTATAATTGCAGGAATTGTAGGTAATTCTGCCATACATGATGCTTTATATCTTCTTTCTCCGGCTATGATTTCATATTTATCTCCAATTGGTCTTACAACTATTGGTTGTATTACTCCGTGTTCTTTTATTGATTTAGATAATTCGTTTATTGCTTCTTCATTAAATTTTATTCTTGGTTGGAATCTATTTGGTAATACGTCTTCTATTCTTAGTTCTACTACTTTTCTTCCTACTGTATCCATATAAAGCTCCCTTCTTTATTCTTTTATATCTATATCATACTATACTTCGGGAAATAATACAATATTTTTTGGGAAATAAAAAAATTATTTTAAATTTAATTAAAATAATTCTTTTTAATTGTTGGGAAATAATTATAATGGTTTCTTTTTTATTTCTGAATTCTTTCTTGGATATTTTTTTTCTGTTTTATTTATTTTTTTTATTTTTATTATTGTTCTTATACTTTCTTCTATTGGTAAGTTAAATTCTTCTTTTAATTCTACTTTTGAATTTAAAATTCTTAGTGCTTTTTCACTTTGTTTTAATTCTTCTTCCATATTTCCCTTATAGGCTATGAAGTATTTATTTTGTTTTACCATTGGAATTGAATATTCTAATAGTATATTTAATGGAGCGACTGCTCTTGATGTAACTATATCAAATTTTTCTATATTTTTATGTGCAAATTCTTCTGCTCTATCATGTATTGATGTTATATTTTTTAAATCTATTTTTTTTATAACTTCATTTAAAAAGTTAATTCTTTTGTTTAATGAATCTACTAATGTAATTTTTAAATTTGGAAACAATATTTTTAATACTAATCCTGGAAATCCTGCTCCTGTTCCTATATCACATAGTGTTTCTTCTTTTGTTAGGTCTATTACTCTTGCTATTGTTGCACTATCATAGAAGTGTTTTAAGTATACTTGTTCTTTTTCAGTTATTCCTGTTAAATTCATCACTTTATTATATTCTATTAGCATTTCATAGTATGTATTCAATTGTTCAAGTTGTGTTTCTGATATTTCTATGTTTATTTTTTTTAATTCTTGTATGAATCGTTCTATATTCATTTATTGTTCTCCTTTTTTAGATATATTGATAGTATTGATATATCTGCTGGATTAACACCACTTATCCTTATTGCTTGACCAATTGATGTTGGTCTTACTTCTTTTAGTTTTTGTTTTGCTTCACTTGCTAGATTATGTATTTTATCGTAATCTATGTTTTCTGGGATTTTTTTATTTTCTAAGCTTATCATTTTTTTTGCTTCTAGTTCTTGTTTTTTAATATATCCTTCATATTTTACGCTTATTTCTACTTGTTCTCTAATGATATCATCGTATGGTATTTCTATGAAAGATTCTAGATTTTCTATTGTAATTTCTGGTCTTCTTAATAGTTCATATAGTGAAATTCCATTTTTTATTTGTGCTGAATTTAATGATTTTAAAAATTCATTTGTTTCTTTTGTAGGAGTTATTTTATTTTCTTTTAATAGTTTTGTAAGTTCTTTTATTTGTTGTTTTTTTGTTTGTAATTGTTTGTATTTTTCTTCGTTTATTAGTCCTATTTTATAGCCATATTCTGATAGTCTTAAATCTGCATTATCATTTCTTAATAGTAATCTATATTCTGCTCTTGAAGTAAGTAATCTATATGGATCTCTTACTCCTTTTGTTATTAGGTCATCTATTAATACTCCTATATATGCTTCATTTCTTTTTAATATTAATGGTTCTTTATTTTCTAATTTTAGTGCTGCATTTATTCCTGCTATTAATCCTTGACATGCTGCTTCTTCGTATCCACTTGTTCCGTTTATTTGCCCTGCTGTATATAAGTTTTCTATTATTTTTGTTTCTAGTGTTTGTTTTAAGTCTTTTGCGTCTATTGCATCATATTCTATTGCATATGCATATTTTAATATTTTTGCATTTTCTAGTCCTGGTAAGCTGTGTACCATTTGTTCTTGGATTTCATGTGGCATACTTGTTGAGAAGCCTTGTAAATATATGTCGTCATAGTATAGGCTCTCTGGTTCTAGAAATAGTTGATGTCTTTCTTTATCACTAAATCTTACTATTTTATCTTCTATTGAAGGACAGTATCTTGGACCTACTCCTTTGATATCGTCTAAACCACCATACATACTTGATTTATTTAAATTATCTCTTATTATTTGATGTGTTTTTGGTGTTGTATATATTAAGTGACATGGAACCTGATCTTCTATTTTGTACATTGGTTTATTGTAATAACTGAATGTATGATATGTTTGATCTCCATATTCTACTTTTGTTTTTGAGAAGTCTATTGATTTTTTATCTATTCTTTGTGGTGTACCGGTTTTTAATCTTATTATTTTAAATCCTAATCTATCTAGTGCATCACTTAAATGTTGACTTGGTCTTTCTCCATGTGGTCCTTCTCTATGTCTTGTACTTCCTATTAGTATATCTGCTTTTAGGTATGTTCCTGTTGTTAGTATTACTGATTTACATGTTATTTTTTCGTTATTTTCTAATATTACTCCTGTAATTTTATTATTTTCAGTCATTAAATCTTCTACTAGTGATTCTTTAATATCTAGATTTTTTTCATTATTTAATGTTTCTTGCATGTTTTTAGGATATGTTATTTTATCAGCTTGAGCTCTAAGTGCTCTTACTGCTGGCCCTTTTGAATAGTTTAACATTTTTATTTGGATATGGCTTTTATCTGCATTATTTCCCATTTCTCCACCTAATGCATCTATTTCTCTAACAACTATTCCTTTTGCACTTCCACCTATTGATGGATTACATGGCATATCGGCAATATTTTTTATGTTTCCTGTTACTAATAATGTTTTATGTCCAAGTCTTGAGGTAGCAAGTGCTGCTTCGCATCCTGCATGTCCTCCTCCAACTACTATTACTTCATAATCCATACACTCACTCCTTTAAAGCAAGTATATTATACACTTAATTTTTTATTTGTACAAGAAAAAAGAATCTTTCGATTCTTTTTAATGGGTTTTGTATTTTTAATTATTTTTCGTCAGAATTATTTTGATTGATGTTATCAAATATAATATCTTTCATTGGATTTTTACCAACATATTTGTTTTCTTTTCCAAATGCTAAAATTGGAAGGAATATTATTGGTAATAATATTAATCCTATAGCATATGCATCTTCTTTTTTGAATGATCTAGCTAATCCAACATATAGTAATATTGAGAAATAGATAGATGCTGCTAATGATGCAAGTCCACCTATAACAGGTATTACATTTAGTACTGGTGATAAAGCAACTATTAAAATCCACCAAGGATTAACTCCTGTCATATCACATAATAAATATGTATTATAGAATGGTATTAATGCTCCCCATCCTGGTTTATTACCTTTTTCTAATATTTTCCATGTTGCAATAATCATAAATATTGCTATTACTAATGCAATAAGCATAAAAACTCCAAAAAATACCATTAATCCTGCAAATACTGCTCCTGCTGCTTCATAATTACTCATACTTCCCACTCCTTTCTATATTTAGTATATCATATTTTTTTTATTTGTCTATTATTTTTTTATTTACCAAGACAGAATTGACTAAATAATTGATTTATTAATTCTTCTTGATATGTTTCACCTGTTATTTCACCTAAAAGATCCCATATTCTTTTTAGGTCTATTTCTATCATATCTATAGGTTGTTGATTATTTATTCCTTTATTTACTTCTTTTATTACTTCTTTTGCTTGTTTTAGTAATGACAGTCCTCTTGCGTTCGTTAAGTATGTTGCGTCTTTTGATTCTATTTTATCTAGATCATACATTTCTATTATTTTTTCTTTTAGTTGTTCTATTCCTTTATTGTTTAATGCACTTATTTTAATTATATTTTCGTCGTCTATTTTTTCTAATTTATTTTCTAAATCTATTTTATTTATTATTATAATGTGTTTTTTTGTTTTAATATTTTTTATTAATTCTTTATCATATTCTGTTAGTTTTTCGTTATTATTTAATACTAATAGTATTAAGTCTGCTTTTTCTATTGTTTCTAGACTTTTATTTACCCCTATACTTTCTACAATGTCTTCTGTTTTTCTTATTCCTGCTGTGTCTATTAAGTCAAGTATTACTCCATTTATTGTTATTGTTCCTTCTACTATATCTCTTGTTGTTCCTGCTACATCTGTTACTATGGCTTTGTCTTCTTGTAATAATTGATTTAATAGGCTACTTTTTCCAACGTTTGGTCTTCCTACTATTGCTGTTTTTATTCCTTGTTTAATTATTTTTCCGTTTTCACTTTCTTTTATTATTCTATTTATTTCGTTTTCTACTTCTATAATGTTTGTTTTTAAGTCATTATAGGTTACTTCTTCTATGTCTTCATATTCTGGATAGTCTATTTTAACTTCTATTTGAGCTAGTACTTCTAGTATTTTTTGTCTTAGATTTTTTATTAGATTTGATACTTTTCCTTCTATTTGATTTAGCGCAAGTTTCTTTTCTGATTCACTTTTTGAATTTATTAAATCCATTACTCCTTCTGCTTCTATTAGATCTATTCTTCCATTTAGGAATGCTCTTTTTGTAAATTCTCCTGGTTCTGCTAATCTACATCCTAGTGTTAATAGTATTTCTAATATTTTTTTTGTTACAATTATACTTCCGTGACAGTTTATTTCTACTACATCTTCTGTTGTAAATGTTTTTGGTGCTTTCATTATTGTTACTAAAACTTCATCTTCTATTTTATTATTATATTCTATATGTCCATAATGAATTGTGTGAGAATCTACTTTCGTTAAGTCTTTTTCTTTAAATATTTTGTTTGTTATTTCTATTGCTTTTGATCCACTTATTCTTATTATTGATATTGCTCCGTTTCCTGTTGTTGTTGATATTGCGGCTATTGTATCGTTCATAGTATCCCTCTTTCTTTGTCTTTATTCTAGTTTAGTTTTTCTTTTATGTCAAGAAAAAAAGAAGATTACTCTTCTTCATATTTTATTATTGTATATCTGTTTGGTTCTTCTCCAACACTTTCTGTTCTTATATTTTTGAATTTTGAAGCTAAATTATGTACTATTCTTCTATTATATGAATTCATAGGATCTAGTTTTACTTCTATATGTGTATTTAATACACTTTTAATTATTTTCTTCATTTCTCTTTCAAATGATTCTTCTTTTTTTCTTTTGTAGTTTGAAGCATCTACATTAATCTTTATTTCCATGTCTATTTGATTTCTTATTGAATTTCTTAATAATGTTTGAATTGCTTCTATTGTTTTTCCATCTTTTCCTATAAGAATTGGATTGTTTTCTGATACAAGAACTACTTTTATAATTTTATCTTGTTCGTTTACTTCTGATTTTATATTTATATTAAAGCTTTTATCAATATTATTTATATATTCTTTAATATAGTTTATTATTTCTTCTACAGTTATTGCTTCTATTATATATTTTTTTGATTTAAATAGTTTTGCTTCTGTTTCTGTTTCTTTTGTAAATATTTTTTCTTCTGTTATACTTAGTTCACTTAAGCATTTTTCTAATGCTTCTTCTTTTGTTTTTCCTTCAAATTTAGATAATGTTAGCATTTTTTACTCTCCTTTTTACTAGTAAGTTTTGTATTATTGTGAATCCACTATTGAATATCCAGTATAATTCAATTCCTGTTGACATTGTGAATGAAGCTATTGTAATAAATACAACTGACATGTTCATCATCATTTTCATTTGTTGTTCTTGGTCTTTATTCATTGATGCTGTTGAGTTTAGTTTAAATGAGAAGAAAGTTGCAGCTGATACTAGTATTGGGAATATTAGATATAACCAATGTCCTGCTTTTAAGGCTGTTAATGGGCTTGTTCCTAGTTGGAATCCTATAAAGTTTTCTTCAAATATAGCAGGAAGTCTATTTAATGCTTCGTAGAATGCAAAGAATAATGGGATTTGTATTAGTGAGAAAATACATCCTGATAATGGATTTATATTATTTTCTTTGTATATTAACATCATTTCTTGTGATTTTTGCATCATGCTTTCTTGATCTGTTTTTCCTTTATATTTTGCTTCTAGCTTATCTAATTTTGGTTTTGCATTTTTCATATTTTCTGATTGCATTGCTGTTTTTTTAGTAATTGGGAATAGTAAGCCTCTAATTGCTAATGTAAGTATAATTACTGATAAACCATAATTTTTTACTAGTTTTCCAATTGTTATTATTATAAATGCCAATGGTTTTACAAATATTGTTGTCCATAATCCTTCATAACCTGTTGAAGTTATTTTAAATTCGCTACATTTTGGTAGTTTTTCTAATTCAATATTATGATTATTATATATTTCTATTGTTGTTTCATTTTCGGGTTGGCATAATATATTTTGAACTAAGTTTTGACCTGTTTCTGGGTTTTGAACAGGTTTCTTTTCTTCTTTTAATATTTTTGTACATCCTGTTAGTGAGAATGCAACAAAAAGTGTTGCTAGTATTTTTATTATTTTATTATTTTTCATTTTGACTCCTTTATTATTAATAACCTTTTTAATGCGTTATTTAAATCTTCTTTTATTTCAGAGAAATTTGATCCTTTTATTTCTCTTCTTACTATTATAATACAATCAAAGATTTTTTGGTAGTCATTTTTTGATAATATTTCTTTTATTCTTCTCTTTGTTTTGTTTCTTGTTACAGCGTTTCCTATTTTTTTACCTACAGATAGTCCGAAACGATATGTTTCTTGGTTTGTTTTTTGTATATATATATAGAAAAATTTTGATCTATATGATTTATTATTTTTAATTATATGTTCAAATTCTTCACTTTTTTTTATTATGTTTTCTTTTTTCATAATATCACCTTTTTTATAATTAAAAACCACTGTTTTACAGTGGTATTATTAGTGGGCTAATACTTTACGTCCCTTTCTTCTTCTTGAATTAATCATTTTTGTTTTTATACGTGCCATAAATCCCATTTTTTTACTTCTTTTTCTATTATTTGGTTGAAATGTTCTTTTCATTATTCACACCTCCTGAACTAATAATTTTTTTCGTTGCTTTTAACATTATATAGATAATTTATGGTTTTGTCAAATGTTTTTTTGTTTATTATTAATATATTTTTTTTTTTTTTTTTTTATATAATATTTTTTTTTTT